>ERZ1034976.24-NODE-24-length-145146-cov-25.563191_pt1 | contig 145146 bp, 133 predicted proteins | sample MGYA00520623_ERZ1034976 | MGnify/ENA primary metagenome ERZ1034976 (study PRJEB33766, sample SAMN09781774) | gut metagenome | biome: gut microbiome | host: Homo sapiens | place: Madagascar | study: EMG produced TPA metagenomics assembly of the PRJNA485056 data... | reverse complement strand
GTGTTATATAATCAGCCTTAAATGATATAATCTCTTTGCTAACCATTTCATCAAACTCATTATTATCTATGCTAATATTACCACCATCAAACGCCGTCATTCCAGATAATATGTTTATAAATGTAGTTTTACCACTTCCGCTTTCTCCAAACAGCAAATAGAATCCTGTACTTTTAAAATTGTAAGTAAAATTATCTAATACAATTTGATTTTGATATTTTTTTGTTACTTTATTACAATTTATCATTGTTACACCTCGTATTATAAAGTAGTAGTGTTTATAGTCCCTCTCCAAGGGCTGTATGCTATACTGTTGGAGATACTGTGGACTGGTTTTATTCTCCTCCCACTCGATGGTTTAAGAAAGGCTCAACTATATCTGAAATGTGTTTCCACTATTCATTAATAAAATTTTCTTTTTAGACTTGACTTTTAATAGTTAGTCTCTTTCAAAAAGGTATCATCAATATATGTATGTTGATGATACCTTTCTCTACTATCGAGGCTCAATAATATATTTGTAATAGTTGTTTGCTTCAATTTCTTTAAGGAAAGAATATAATCTTGAAAAGTCTATATTATCTATGTTCTCATTTTCATATTCTCCCAAAGCATATAGAATATTATTATTCTCCACTATTCCAGTAGTTATTTCCTCAATCATATTATATATTTTTTTCTGTTCATCTGATGCAGTTCCTGAATCAATAATATCCGATAATTGTTTATAACTATCATAATCATTTCCAGTTCTATATAATACATCAATAAAAATTACATCAATACACCCTACTGATGATACAAATCCCACTTGAAATTTATAGTCATTTAAGTATTCTGGTTCAGTCAATAACGCATATTGTGGAAGATAATCATAATTACCTTCTTTATGTGCCTCACCCTTAAGCGCTGCTTGGACTAATTCAATAAAAATATTTTCATCTAACTCTTCAAATGTGAGATCATCTACTGTTAGATCTAATAATTCTTGAGTAGTTACTTCTCCAGCTTGATATTTAAGAATATCCGCAATCTCTTCCATATCATTTTTGATACCAGAATCATTAGCCTCACCTAGCACCTGTATCGTTTGAGGGACAATTTTTGTTTTTTTCTCACCATCTTCCATATACGTTACTGTTGTAACATAATCTTCATTATATCTATATCTTAAATTTACTCCCATAAAATTATAGGGTATCAATGCATCATCATTCAGTCCTCCTTTATCGTAGGTATAGGAGAAACTATAAACCCAACCATCATCTTCAACAAGATATGAAACTTTTTGCTCAAATGGCCATTCTATCTTATCCTCACTATCATTTTCACATGAAACCAAGCACATAACACAAAAAAACATTATTACAATCGACAATATTTTTTTCACATTGCTACCTCCTAATAATATAAATCTAACATTATGATTTGTAGATTTATATTATAAACTCAAGACTCTATTTAGTTTACCCATAATTGGTATCCAAATAGACCTTCAGGAACATTTTTTGTTGTATCGCCACTGATAGTGTTTATCTTTATCCTTAAATATAATTCGACTGTTTTATTTGGTTCTATACAGCTTGAATTAGTATAAGTAATCTTATATGATGTCATTCTATATCGTCCAGAATTATCATAAGCGAAATATCCTGTGATTTTACGTGCAGTTTCATTCTCATCAAACCACGAACTGTCATCTTCTTTTAATTCAATTTCACCCGTACGATTAGATGAACGTATAAAACCATTAGGCATACCAACACTTGAAGCATAAAAATACACACCGACATCTCCACCATAAATTGAACTTGAAGTTCCCGTCAATGATGTGATATCATCATTGTCATATCCTGACCACCAACTACCTGCAGTGGTTTTAGGTGAATTCCATACACCTGTCGTTGTCTTTGCTGACACAGTTCCACACATTCCAATTACCATTACTCCAATAAGTACTAAACTCATTATTATTTTTTTGATTTTTCTCATTTTGAATCTCTTCTATTCTTCTTCTTTCTTTGCTGTTTTACTATAGTATTCCGCTTCTTTTGGGAACTGTGGTTGATATGCCAACCACACACAAGTTGAATTTGCCGACTTAATGACCGTAGCTTTCGCTAACGAATTGATGCATTCTGCCAATTTCTTTCCTATTAAACTATTAGTTTTCATTTAGCCTTACCTCCTAATCTGCATTTTTAATATGGGTATTCTATAATATTTATGTGTGTTTTAGACACAATGTTCCATTTTCGACTTTTAAAGCGACATTTTTGTTCTTATATACAAAAAAACACCCAAACGGGTGTTTTTAACTTTACACATATTATGCTTATTGTTCTACTGGAAGTATTAAGACTGCAACAAACTTATTATCTTCTATATAATATTCTAAATATCCATTATATTTCTCTGCCGTGCGATTTACACTAGTCATACCAATTCCATGTAATCCTCCATTTTTTTTAGTTGTTATTAATTTTCCTTCTTTTTTTATTAACTTACCATCAAAATCATTGACCACCTTTACAACACAAATACTTCCTTCATTCTGCATAAAAATTCTTACTTTAACAATAGATTTTTCCTTTTTCTTTGCAGCTGCAACAACAGCATTGTCCAACAAATTTCCTATCATCGTAATCATATCTATATCTGATATATTATCCAGGTCGGTTCCTTGTTCAACATATGCATCAAACTGAATACCAAATTTATTTGATTTAGCTTCATTTTCCGCCAATAATGTATTAAGTATTTTATAATTACTATATACTTTAACAACATTCTTTTCAAATGTTTCATCCAACTTTTTAACCAACTCGTAAATTTCTTCATTTTGGTGTTCTGCTGCCATTTCCCCAATCACCTTATAAAAATGACTTGTATTATGCACCATTTCCTTATATTTATCATTCATTTCTGTTATTTGATTTAAACGATAAATCTCTGCTCTTTGATGCATTATTTCAATTTGATGCTCACTTTCTTTATACAATCCTTCCGTATACCTTTGAAAAGCATAAAAAACCAAGATATTACTCAAAAGCATACACACAAAAAAAATGGTCATTAATACTCTTGGCAACAAAATGTTTGAAAAATCCACTCCAGAATAAAAAATCGTTACCATACAGCCTATTGTACAAACAGGTAAACATATATATGCAACGAACATCCTATTTGACAATCGGCTCTTTGATTTACCAGAAGTCTGTTTTAATATTGCAAATACTATATAATTAAGAAATTTTATAAATATCAACTGCCACACATATTGTGAAAATGGAACAAGTCCGGTTTTTGACACTACACTCAATGTTGTCTCTGACATTATTAAATATAAAAATTCCACACCAATCATAACAGCATATGCCGTTATAAAATATCCTAATTTCACAGTCAATTTAGCCTCAAATACAAGCGACACAAAAGTCCATAATAATAACGGAAATGCAATCAAATTTAAAAACCCATTTTTAAACAAATTAACAGTAAAAAGAAGCAGGCAAACGCTTGATGCAATAACCCATACATTTTTATAGAAAAAAAATTATAAAAATAATCAAATACTAAATATACCTCAATTATGCATCCTACAAACATTATTACCTTATCCAATGTGTCCATCTCTATTATTGTCTCCTTACCAGTCTAATATTTCTTTGCCAAATTCCTCGCAAATTTTTCACGAAATTCTTTATAATATTTTTTAGAAATAGACAATCTTTCATCGGTATACAGTACTAATTCACTTGCTACAATCTGTTTTACATAACGCATATTTACTATGTAACTCACACTAGCAAATTCAAAACCATATTTCTCATATTTGCCATACAATTCCGACAACTTCGAATCAATTAATATTTGTTCTTCAAAATCATATTCATTACATTCTGGTGTAACAAATATTCTACTACCTCTTTTAGTATTTGTTATATACATAATATTCTTTAATTGTACTTTTATCGAATTATACCTATAATGCCCAATAAGAAATGCTTCCTCATTATTTCTGTTAACTTCATTCAATATTTCTCGCATTTCTTCGTTCATTTCCCTATCATTATATGCCTTTAATAAATATCTGAAAGGAGTGCTTCTAAACGATTTTACAGTTGGCAACTGTACTCCTGAACAAAACACAAGTATTGCATAAGGATATATCTCTCTAAACTTCTTTGCAACATCATCTCCATCCATATCTCCCAACTGCATATCTAAAATCAATAAATCGCATTCTTTTCTTGATTCCAAATTGAAAACAAATTCTTTTCCCGATGTATATTCATCAAAATATGTTGTCTGCGGGTCTGCTCCAGATGTTATTATAATTCTTTTTATGTACGAAATAAATTTTTTATCATCATCACAAATGGCAATGTGTATCATAAGGATGCCCCCTCCTTTTAAGTTAGTGAATTATTATAACATATTTTTTCGACAACTTTCAATATTTTTATTGTTTTTTTATCACTTTTTCAGCTACTAACATTACTGCCTGCACCAAATATGCATACTCAATTATTATAGAATATTTATCACCGCAGAACATTACGCAAGCAGTCAATATGCACATTTGAATAACTACAATAATATATGTTTTTCTTTTATATATTTTTTTCTCAATATCATTCAATCTCTTTGTTTCTGTATCAATAGGGGACATGAATAGTATTATAACTACACAACATGTTACAATTAACAAACTAATAGAACGAGAAACATATTGTATCCAACAATTTACAATAATCTCTGCCGTAATTAAAATAAAATTTGATATAAGTGTACATTTCCATAATCTATTTGCATGCCAACCACCACTATATGTTCTTAAAGGAATGTATATGAGTAAAAAAATTATAACCGTTTTGATGTCTCTAAAAATAAATCCAATAAATATAGCTATTATGATATTCATAATAATCTCTAACAATAAATAATATCCATATTTATATATATCAACCTCCTCCTTTGATATTATCCCCTTTTCAACTTGCTGTTTTACTATTATGTCTACTAATTTCTGAATCATACAGTTGTTCTCCTAACTAATTTATTCGTGAACAATATATCATTCTTTTGTTTGCACATTTTGAAATTTGCCATTTTCGACATTTAATGTGACATTTTGCATATTTTTCTATTATTAAACTTATGTTTCTCTAATGGCTCCCAATTATATTTGTCTCACTTTTACAACCGATTGTACCCCCCTTTTTGATATAGAATCAATAAAAGTTGCAAAAAGTGAGACAATATCATTGTCATATACAAATATCAGGAGACATCATGTTAAAACCAATAACCACCGATGGTGGAAAAAATCTCATAAATAAACGCCTTATTGAACTTAGAAAACTACGCAATCTTTCCCATAATCTTTTGAAAGCAGGAAACAACTATAGGAACAGTTGTATTCAACCATACCTATCCACCTTTTTACTTTTTTCATAATGTTCCAATCTTTTTATTGATAAATCCTGCTTTGCAAAATCACGACTTTTTTACCATCTTCTTTTTTATTATACGGCGACAGCCGTCCACCGAGCCGCGGCTTTTGCGTAGGCGAGGGGGCATGGCTTGCTAACATATGCATTGAAAACTGCAACGATAGGAAAAAAGATGCCCAGACAAATTTATTTGTATGGGTATTTCTTTACTTATTGTTATACGGCGATAGCGTTACTGACAGAGATTTTCATGAAACTATTGGAAATTTCTACCTGCTAAGTCAAAAATGATGATATGGGTAGAAAGTTTTTCATGAAGTTCTCGGGTATTTCTACCCTTTCTAATCAAAAATGATGTTAGAGGTAGAAAATTTCTCATGAGGTTCTCATACATTTCTACCCTTTCCAGTCAAAAATGGTATTACGAGTAGAAAAATATCATGTGCCATCTTGTAATTTTCTACCTTCCTAAGCCAAATATCATATTACAGGTAGAAAAGTCTACATAAGCTTCCTGAAATTTTCTACCTCTTTAAGACGAATATGCCGTTGTGGGTAGAGAACTCTTCATGTTGCTCTAGTAATTTTCTACCTTCCTGAGTCCAAATATTCCAAGTATGATAAAAACGATTGAAACCAATATTCCTTTATCCAATCACCGAATAATCGGTTCCGCCCTTTGCATATCCCGTAGTGACAAGGTATTTTACCCCGTCATAATACATTTCAAATTCAATAACGGATTTTGACGTGTACCATGTATGATTTCCTAAAACGGCAAAATGCACAGGTGCAGCTCCTCCCGGTTCAATATCAACATAAGTCCTTGGCATACCGTTCTTATCAGTGAGATTAAGTTTTCTATCATATTCCGAACCATAGTTAGGATTATACAACATTGCGTTCTCTGTAAGTATTCTGAGAGTAGAATTTCCCCTGTTAGTAATAGTAACAGAAAATGTACGGCAGTTTCCGTTAGATTTGCTTGAACAATTTATATTCAGATTAGGCTTTTCCTTATTGCCTGATGCAGGAGGCATGGAAACGGCATCTGTCGGTTTGGTAATATTAGGTCCGGCTGTCGTAGCTGCACTAATCGGAGTAGATGTAGTTGGATGCTGTGCCGCAGGGGTTGTTGGCTGTACTGAAGGCTGTGATGCAGGCGTAGTTGCAGGTACTACGGGCTTAACTGCTGCCGGTGTAGTAGGCTGTTCACCAGAATGGTCTGTCTTATTCTCACTGCCCCCCGAAGTCTCTTCCGAAGGTTCATCAACCGGTTCAGAAGGCTTAACAATAGGTTTTCCGGAATTATTTACATTAACAATAACAAAGAAGCCTATACGGTCACTCTTAAAAGAGATTGTGTTACCATCTACTTCTGAATCAACGGCTGTAATTTTGTTGTCACTGGAGTCATAATAATACAAATCATATGTATCACCACCGGCATTTGTCATTGTATCAGACATTTTAACCTGAAAAGAAACTTCTCCCTCCTGCTGTACTTTATTACCGGATTTGTCATAAAGATTTATGTAGCACAATTCGATATAGACAACTTTATCATTGTACACAAGAGAGCGAACCTTTGAATATATCTCTTTTTTGCTTGTGATTTTATCAACTTTAACACTTTCCGCTGTTCCAAGATTACCAGCCACGGAAATATTATTATTTTCAAGATGTTCAGCATAAGACTCGGACTCCTTGCTGCTTTCATTGCCAAGCAGACTGTTACTGCCCTGAGACATTGAACATCCCGCAAAACACGCCCCAACTAACAGAGCTACTATTACCATCATACATAACGCCTTTGTTCTCACTTATAATACACTCACTTTCTTTAATACCTTGTAATTATCTTTTCAACAAGTTTTTCACCTTCATATCTTAATTTGAGGGTAAAATATTTCAAATTCTCATCTAATAGCCTGAAAAAGATTTTGTCGCCCTCCCAAAGTCTAAGATTATATATCTCATCCTTAGGTACCCACAAAAGATCTCCTTCATTACACTCAATCATATCTCCTGTAAACTTATCTGCTGTGAAAAGATGCATATACTCTGTTTCCCACCGGTCTGATATAAAAACCACAAGTCCTCTGTATCTGTATCCGGTCAGTGTAAATCCTGTCTCTTCATACACTTCCCGCAGCAGGCATTCCTCAGGCGTCTCATTTTCCTCGAATTTACCGCCAACTCCTATCCATTTGTCATGGTTAACGTCATTTTCCTTTTTGACACGATGGAGCATAAGATATTCATTATTCTTCTCTATGTAACACAGCGTTGTCAGTTTCATTTCTGCTTTCTGTCTTCTTTCTGTTCTTTTCCTCGTACATCATTTGGTCTGCTTCGGATATGTATTCATCAAAAGATTTTGCTGAAGAAGGATTGGTCTTAACAATTCCCATACTTATCGAAATGTTGTCATTTGCAAGTGTCTGAAGTACATTATCTTTAAATTTTTCCATTGAAACACCGTCCGTAACAGGGAAAAATACAACAAATTCATCTCCGCCGAATCTGCATACAATGCCTTTAGGCGGACAAAGTTTTGAAAGGGTAGTTCCGATAATCCTTAAAACCCTGTCACCGTAACTATGTCCGAATTTATCATTAATAGTTTTGAAATTATCCGTATCTGAAAATGCTATTACACATTCCACCCCTTTTTTGTGGTAGGAAGTCAGCTTTGGAATAATTTTTTGTGTAAACGCAACTCTGTTATATACACCTGTAAGAATATCTTTGAGATATATTTCTTTGAGATGTTCGTTGGCATTTTCAAGCTGTTTTTTACTGAAAAGGTTATTAAGCGTCTTGACAATTGTACTGTGTACATCGTAAAAATAAGATTCTTCGCCTATAAAACCTGCATTTTTCAGTATTGAAAATCCTACTGTATAATCGCCGAAATGAATTGGTGAAAAAAGGTAATAATTATTACGTCCTTCACGCTCCAGATGTCCGATAATATCTATGCAGCTCTTATATCTGGACTTAATTTTGTCTTCAAGTGCATATACCATTTTAAGATGTTTCCAGTCATATTCATTCTTAGGAAATTCCGTCAGCGGATCCGCATTGTACAATCTGTCATCCACAAAAAAGTACACTTCATCACATTCCATATGCTTAAAGAATTCTCCGGCCTTTTCAAAAATCTCATCAAATTCCTCACATTCCGAAAGTGCACCTTCAAGTTCAAATAAGTGGGATTCGTTTACTTCTTTTTGTACTGCCGAAATGATTCTACTGCATGAATAATCTCTGTAATCAACATCATCTCTCTGAGGACAGCCACAGCTTTCTGTGAAAAAATAATACACATCTGTAAAATTATGTAACGGTACATCCTTGCCTGCCCATACATCCTTTAATATCTTTGCACTTACTTCTCCTACTTTTTCTCTTTTATGGCCCACAGTGGTCACCTGTGGTTCAAAAAATAATGCTTTATCAAGATTATCAAATCCCGTTACAAGAAAATCTTCAGGTACACTGTAACCATACTTCTGTGCCTGACTTATAAGTCCTGCCGCAATATTGTCATTGGTACATACAAAAGCATCCGGGATAGGAATATGTTTTTCAACAATTGTCTCAAAATGCCTGCAGCCTGTCATAAAATCAAAGTTACCTATGAGAACAGGATTATCCTTATTGCTAAGACCTCTTAATGCAAGATATTCGTTATACGCCTGTAAACGAAGTGAATTTTCACTATTAGAAAGCGGACCTCCTGCAAACACAAAACTCCTGCAGCCATGCACACTATATAAATGTTCCATTATCTCATAAATAGGCTTTTCATTATCTATTCCCGCATAATAAAATCCATCAACCTCAAATCCTATCGTAATTGTAGGTATATTGGCGGATCTTACAACCCGCACAAGTTTCTCAACCTGAGCCATATCTACTATGGTATTTATATCCAATACAATTCCATCAAAACCTGTAAAATCAGGGAGATCATATATCCCATATTCTCCTGCGTTATTTTTCTCATTCCTGCTCCAGCTTCCGAAGCTGTTAAAGTGACAAAGGATTACATCCTCCTCGTAATCAGAAAATGAATCCAGCAAAGCTTTCGGCATAACATACGATATATATCCGTGCCACGCATCCGACACATAAGCTATTCTTTTCATCCATATTCCTCCGCATACAATTATTGATTATTGTACCATATATCATAAAATATTGCATTATTTTTTAAATAAAAATACCCCTGACTTCAGAATATCCACATCTTCAGTCAAGGGTGTGATTATTTACTGTTCTTCCTCAAGAAATAGCATTGGGTCTAAAGCCATTCCGTCCTTTGTAAGCATCATATATAGGTTGCTTCCCTCTTTTGTATAATATTTGGTTGGTGCCGCAACTTTACCTATAACTGTATTTTCGTCCAGGTTATCACCTATTCCAACCGCTATATCTTTTAACTGTCCGTAAGTAATTTCATATCCGTCGCCTGCCAAAATCTTCATTGTGGTACCCGTTTCATTGTCAGAATACACCTGCGTAACAACGCCTTTGACTCCTGACCTGACATCTTCACCCTCTGTGGCATTTATCATAATTGCAGGGTTGCATCTGTATACATCAAGCGTTGGGAAATAAATTGTATTATCCATATTAAAACCGAGAACAATGTCCCCCTTCAAAGGCCACTTAATTACGCTGTTTTCATTAAAGGAGTATGTTATGCCATTGACAGCCTCCGTATCATCTTCATTTATAACCGGTGCGTCAACCTGTTTTGTATCTTCTGTGGTTGTCTCTATCTCAACAATTTTTTCTGTAACCTGCTCAACAGTTGTCTGTGGTTCTTTATGTTCCGTTGTTGTTTCTTTTTCCGCAACATTCAAATCAATATAATTCTTTTTTTTATCCTGTCTTGTATTACTTCTCACTATGGAAATAATTCCCGCAACAAGCGCAATAACAATAGCAAGACTTGCAACGATGGAAAAAATTTTTTCTCCGTCAGGTTTTTTTCTTTTCTTATTCATTGTTACCTCCATCTGTGCCGCAAACACAATTTGAAATTTATCTACACATATAATTACCAAAAAAAAGTGCTTTATTCACTTTTTTAATAAAATATAGTATGATGTAAAGTGTCAATAAGTCTTAATTGCGATTGTGCTTGCACAAATGAGCAATTCGGACTTATTGACACGCCGAACACCGAAAACGGAATAAAATGCTTTGAATATGGCATTTTATGGGAGTTTGAGGTGGGCGGGAATTGCGGTAGTTGCGCAGCAATGCAGCAATTCGTATACATCATATATATCTAGGAGTTATTGTAATGGAACCTAATACCAGACCTGTTGGTGTTTTTGATTCGGGCGTTGGCGGAATAAGCGTGTTATCGGAGCTTGTGAAGCTTATGCCTTATGAAAATTTTATATATTTTGGTGATTCGGCTAATGCACCTTACGGTACAAAGCCTTTGGATAAAGTAGCAGAACTTACAATCCACACAGCGGATATGCTTATAGCAAAAGGCTGTAAATGTCTTGTAATTGCCTGCAATACGGCAACGGTTGCCGCAGTATCGAGAATCCGTAATATGTACCCGGCGATTCCCGTAATCGGCATTGAACCTGCACTTAAACCTGCGGCTCTTGATAATCCCGGAAAGCGTATTCTGGTGCTGGCTACTCACATAACGTTGAACCAATCCAAATTTCTTAATCTGATGACCCGCTATAAAGACCTTGCCGATATTTTTACGCTTGAAGCTCCCGGCATCGTTGAGGCAGTTGAAAAAGGACTTACAGATTCGCAGGAATTTATGGATTATCTTAAAAATCTTTTGCACGAATACATAGATAATCCCGTGGATGCCGTAGTTCTCGGGTGTACCCACTATCCCTTTGTTAAAAGACAGATTCTTGAGACACTTCAATACACTCCCGCTGTCTATGACGGAGGCAACGGAACTGCAAGGGAAACCTTACACCAGCTTACCATGCATAGCATAGTTTCCCATTCCGTTTCAAAAGGGACTATCGAATTTTTAAACAGTGATGTGAAAGAAATAGAATTAAGCAGACAATTATTTGCTGCAATCAGTAAAGGAAAAAATTAATGGAAATTATAGTTACTGTTCTTATGGCAATCCTTTTGGCAGCCCAGATTGCCCTTTCTGTCAAACAGATAAAAAAAGGAGCCCCTGACGGCAAAATACTTCTCAGAATTAACCTGATTGTATTATCCGTCTGGACTCCGTTAAGTATTCTCAGATTTTTTAACATTCATAAGGCAATTACCGCCGTATGGTTTGGAATAACCGCTGTATACATGCTTTTTACAATATGGTATACCAACAGTCTTTCCAAAACTTTCAAGTAATTACCTGTCAGAATAAGATACGGCTTCAATGGCAACGGCTCCGCCTCTTACCACTTCAAGTCTGTAACCGAAAGTCTCTCTTAAAAGTGTGATGAGGTCATTATTCTTATCCTCTGTCTGTGTACACTGTAAAAGCACCGTATTACGGTTGTAATCTTCTACGGTTACGCCGTATACCGACGCAATTCTAAAAGCTTCAGCTTTGTCTTTTTCATTACAGGAATTAATTTTGATAAACATTAATTCCTTCATATGAAGCTTGGCATCCGTAAAATCAATAACCTTTACAACTTCAACACTTCTGTTAAGCTGTTTTTTTATCTGCTCAAAGGTCTTATCATCACTTGTAACTCCTATTGTCATTCTTGACATGGTAGGGTCCTCGGTAACTCCTACGGTAAGTGTATCAATATTGTAGGATTTTCCGGAAAAAAGTCCTGAAATTCTAGCAAGTACACCTATTTCATTTTCTACATATATTGAAATCCATCTTTTTTTAAGTTTATCCATGTCTGCCTCCTAACCAAATAACATATCCGTTAATGCTTTTCCGCCCGGAACCATCGGATATACGTCCAGTTCACAACTTATCATAAACTCAATAACCGTTGGTCTGTTTACATTAGCTGCTGCCCTGTCAAAGGCTTCATCAATATCTTTTTCATCCGTAACCCTGATTCCAAGTGCATTGTAACTCTCGGCAAGTTTTACGAAATCCGGTACATACTGTTTGCCTGTGCAGGTTCCGTCTATCCGGCACTGTCTGTTACAGCTTCTGCTGTACCTTAAACAGGTGCTTGAATATCTTTTATCATAAAACATCTTCTGCATCTGCTTAACATTACCAAGATATGTATTGTTGATAATACAGAGTATGACAGGAACATCAAGAAGTGAAGCTGTGGCAAGCTCCTGAATATTCATCTGTACTCCACCGTCACCGCTTATGCAGATAACAGGTCCTTTTTCCTGTCCAAGGTATGCTCCGATTGCTGCAGGAAGTCCATAACCCATTGTGCCGAGACCCCCGGATGTTATGAATTTACGTCTGCCGTCCATTTTGAGGTACTGTGTTGTCCATAACTGGTTCTGTCCTACGTCGGTTGTAACTGTAGCTTCAGGAAATTTACGGTTGATTGCATCTATAATCATTTCAGGAGTCATGCCTTCATAATTCTTCATTGTTATAGGCATTTTGTCCTTCCAATCACTGAGTTTATCAATCCATGCATCATGTTTACCCTCAACCGCGCTTTTAAGCATCTCTTCTATTGCAAGTTTGGCATCGGCAACAATAGGAATATTAACCACAATATTTCTTGAAATTGAGGCTGTATCTATATCAACATGGATAATCTTTGCATTTTTTGCAAAATCTTCGATTGTTCCTGTGATTCTGTCACTGAATCTTACTCCGATGGCAAGTAGAACATCACATTCGCTGACAGCCATATTGGAAGCGTAATTTCCATACATTCCGATATTACCCACATAAAGTCTGTGATTGCTTGACATCGCACCTTTTCCCATTATTGTTGTAATAACCGGAATATTCATCTTCTCGGCAAATTCTGTAAGAACTTCTTCGGCCCCTGCAATTCTCACACCGCCGCCTACAAGAATAACAGGTTTTTTTGCACTCTTAAGCATTGACATTGCCTTTTTAATCTGTCCGGCATGAACCCCGCTGGCAGGTTTGTAGCCTCGTATAGCAATTTCCTCCGGATATTCTTCATTACCCATTGCTGTCTGTATATCCTTAGGTATATCTATAACAACCGGACCCGGTTTTCCTGTTCTTGCAATATAAAAAGCCTTCTTGATTATGGTTGGAAGTTCATTTCTGTCTCTTACGGTAACTGCATATTTACATATATTTCTCGTTACACCTACGATGTCTACTTCCTGAAAAGCATCATTTCCAATTAAATCCCTTGATACCTGTCCTGTAAAACACACAAGGGGAACACTGTCAAAATTGGCGGTTGCAATACCTGTAACAAGATTGGTTGCACCCGGGCCGCTGGTTACAAGGCATACACCGACTTTTCCCGTTGCCCTCGCATAACCGTCAGCCTCATGTATAAGTGCCTGTTCATGTCTTGGAAGAATTACATCAATATCATTTGCCGAATATAAAGCATCAAATAAATCTATCGCCATTCCTCCGGGATAGCCGAATACGGTATCTACCCCCTCTGCCCTAAGGGCTTTTACAAATAATTCTGTTCCTTTAATTGCCATAATATCCTCCATTAATATTACATCTGTTTTCTAACAACTCTGTATTCATCTCTATATTGAAAATACGGACATTCCCTGCTGTTGCCGGTAATAAAATTATACATCTCGTCTTCATCAAGATTCATTGTACATTCATAATATTCCAGCTCTTCATTGTACTCTAAATATCCGCACATCTCGCAATTATCAGCTGCCATAGGTTTTTTCCTCCTGCAATGCTTTGATTAATAAAAGAACATTGCCGTTCAAAGTATTTCCAAACAATATTTCTTTAGCTGTTTTCACATAGTAAAAAATCTCATCACCGCATACAATCTTAATCTCTGTTTTTTTGCCTTTGATTTCAGGTATTTCATAATGTTTCTTACTGTCCAAAAACTCATATTTTACATTATCATATCTATTTCCGAATATTTCAAAAGAATCCGGCATTATGATTATTTCGGTACCGGCTACATTTTCTGTGAGGTGTTTTGCAAAATCTTCATAAATTTCGTTAAGATGACTGACCTCCGTACATCTGTATCTGCCAAATATTCCGTATTCTTTTCTGGCTTTATTACTTGATTTTATAAATATAAAGAAATATATTCCCAAAAGTCCTGCTGCAAGGTATTCCGTAATATGTCTTACCGCAAAACCTTTCTCATATTTCTTGTCTATTCTCATTGTAAACCATTCGTCACCGACTTTCCAATACATATGGTATTTCCCGAATTTTCTTGTAATTCTGTATGTATTAAAATCCGCAAATCCATATTCCACTTCTGTATCCGTAATTAACTCACCGTCTTTTGTATGGGCAACATATATGTCCGGAAAACTTCTGCTCGTATTAAACATAACTATGTAGTATTTGTTGCCGGTTCTGTCTGCCTTTACGATATCCATGCAATATAAACGGTTTACGTCATCCAGATCATTTAAATAGCTTTTGGTGATACTGTCCTCTGCTTCATATCTGCCTTCATACAATTTTACGGAAAAATCATATACAAAACCTGTCAATATAACAGCAGACATTACTGCCATACCGATAACGGGGGCAGCTTTTATTTTGTTAAATATCAAAATAACCGACAGGACTGCAAATATAATAACTGCTGCTATACGCAGCACATATCTCATATAGTTATCATTCTGCCGGTCTGTGGAATTCATTTTTACCATGTAGGCCAAACTATATAATTCGTACCCACCTGAAGAATAAGAATTTTCAAGTTCACCGTTTGTATCGTCATAATAATCCCTGATATACCGTTTATAGTTCTGAATACACATAGAATTATTAAACATATATACCCTGCAACGGCTGTAATCATCTATCTGAATCATTTCACCCGGTCTGTCAGGAGAAAACTCCACATTAACATATTCATCATCGTCTGTAAGCGGTTTTATACGAAGTGTATAGATGTTGCCGGTCTTTTTAACTTCAACATTTTCCTGTGTTCCATATAATCCTGCATCCGTATATACACCTGTATAATCAATACCGCCTATTCTCTGTGGCAATAAATATGATATGACAAAAAAAACAAGTGATATTACGGCTAATAATATTATAATCCTTTTCTTCAAATAATTTCCTCCCACAGCCCTGGATCCTGCAAGGCTTTTCTCGTTATTGTAACACATCTTATTTTAAAATAAAAGAAAAAGTCCCACAAATGGCTTAAAAGTGCCACTCATGAGACTATGTTCTTATAATTGTTATGATTATAATTCTACTTTAACTTTTTCAAGATGCCAGATATCTCTTACATACTCTTCGATAGTTCTGTCTGATGAGAATTTTCCTGAATGGGCGGTATTAAGCATAACCGATTTTGCCCATCCGTCTTTATCACGATATTTTTCTTCTATCTTTTCCTGTGCTTCTGCGTAGGAACGGAAATCTTTTAATATAAAATATCGGTCTGCCACTCCTTCATAGAGAAGTGCATTATACAAATCCCTGAATAATCCATGGTCAGCAGGTGAATATGTTCCGTCTACAAGCTGGTTAAGCACCCTTCTTATTTCTTCGTCGGAATTGTATATGTCCAAAGGATTATATCCGCCGTTCAGCTCATATTCTATTACTTCGTCTGCACTAAGACCGAATATAACAACATTTTCTTCACCGACTTCTTTAACGATTTCAACGTTGGCACCATCCATTGTACCGAGTGTCATGGCACCGTTTAACATGAATTTCATATTACCGGTTCCCGATGCCTCCTTACTTGCGGTAGATATCTGTTCGCTTACATCTGCTGCTGCAAAAATAATTTCTGCATTGGATACTCTGTAGTTTTCTATAAATACAACTTTAAGTTTGCCGTTAATAGACTTATCGTTATTAATAACATCTGAAACGGAATTGATGAGTTTAATTGTTAATTTGGCTCTTCTGTAGCCTGCTGCTGCTTTAGCACCGAAGATAAATGTTCTTGGTGTAAAATCCATATCAGGGTTAGCCTTTATCTTATTATAAAGGTACATAACATGAAGAATGTTAAGCAACTGTCTCTTATATTCGTGAAGTCGTTTTACCTGCACGTCAAAAATTGAATCCGGATTAACTTCTACATCATTATGTTCTTTAATATACTTTGCAAGACGTACTTTGTTCTCACGCTTAATCTGCATGAACTCTTTACGGCTCTTTTCATCATCGGCGTATTTCACAAGCCCTGATATCTTTGAAAGATCTGTTATCCAGCCGTCGCCGATTTTGTCTGTTACCCAGTCTGCAAGCAATGGATTGCCGTGGAGAAGGAATCTTCTCTGTGTAATACCGTTAGTCTTGTTATTAAATTTCTCAGGCATCATTTCATAGAAATCTTTAAGTTCCTGTTTTTCAAGAATTTCTGTATGAAGTGCCGCAACACCGTTTACAGAATATCCTGCAACGATAGCAAGGTTAGCCATTTTAACCTGTCCATCATATAAAATAGCCATTTTTGCGATTTTTTCCTGATTGTCAGGATACATACGTTTTACTTCATTTACAAATCTTCTGTTGATTTCTTCTATAATCTGATAAATTCTTGGAAGTAATTTCTGAAAAAGGTCAATAGGCCACTTTTCAAGTGCTTCAGCCATGATTGTATGGTTAGTGTAAGCACAGCATTTTGTAGTAACGCCCCATGCTTCATCCCATGAAAGACCCTTTTCATCCATAAGTATTCTCATAAGTTCCGCAACTGTTACGGTAGGATGTGTATCATTTAACTGAAAACATACTTTTTCATGAAGTTTCCTTATGTCATCATGGTTCTTTTTGTACTTGGCAACTGCACTCTGTACACTTGCGGATACGAAGAAATACTGCTGTTTAAGTCTTAATTCCTTTCCTGCATAATGATCATCACAAGGATAAAGGACTTCACAGATATTCTTTGCGAGATTTTCCTGCTCAACCGCTTTCTGATAATCACCTTTGTCAAATTCATCCAGGTTAAACTGCTGGATTGGCTCCGCATCCCATATTCTTAACGTATTTACAACATTATTGTTGTAACCTACAACAGGAAGGTCATAAGGCACTGCCCTTACACTCTGGTATGCTTCCTGAACGTAATGTTCATGATAGTCTGCATCTGTATAAGATCTTACATAGCCGCCGAATTTTACAGTAACCGCATATTCAGGTCTCTTGATTTCAAATGGATTGCCGTCACGAAGCCAGTCATCAGGAATTTCTTTCTGATAACCGTCTACAATTTTCTGTGCAAACATTCCGTATCTGTATCTGATTCCACAGCCGTAAGCAGGGTATCCGAGAGATGATAACGAATCAAGAAAGCATGCTGCAAGTCTTCCGAGTCCTCCGTTTCCAAGTGCAGCATCAGGCTCTTCATCCTCAATGGCATTAAGGTCAAACCCCAGTTCATCAAGAGCTTCCTTAACACCTTTATAGCATGTAAGGTTAATCATGTTATTACCGAGTGCACGGCCCATGAGGAATTCCATTGACATATAATATACTGTCTTTGCGTCCTGTTTCTCGAATTCCTTATGTGTTGCAATCCAACGGTCAATTATATAATCCTTGACCGTATAAGCAACTGCCTGAAATACCTGCTGTTTATCTGCTTCATCAATGGTCTTACGATATCTGCTCTTAACAGCATTAACTACATTTTTTTTAAATTCTTCTTTGTCAAATTCAAATTCACTCATTTAAAATTCCATCCTTGTACCGTTACTGATTCTTTTTAACACCGAAAGTTACATTCTCTCCGTTGATATTCCACTCTTTAGAGTAGCCGTCAATCTTACCTGTGACAATTTCCGTAGCAAGTACATCATTTTTAACCGTGTCTTCATTCTTTGAAATAAGCTCTGCAATCTTGTCGTTTCCGTCGGAATATACAGTTATCTTATCCATGACTTCAAATCCTGCTTCTTTTCTCATTGTCTGGATCTTGCTTATGATTTCTCTCATAAATCCTTCCTCAACGAGTTCAGGCGTAAGATTGGTATCAAGTACAACTGTTATATCTCCGTCATTACCTGACTCAAAGCCTTCTGTCTGTGCAATTTCAATTAATAAATCATCTTTTGTAAGTTCAACTGTCTCTCCGTCAAAATCAAATGTAAGCTGTCCTTTTTCATTTAATTCATCCATCGCAGTATTTCCGTCAACTTCCGATAATGCCTGCTTAATTTTTCCAAGGAGTCTGCCATACTTAGGTCCTACTGTCTTAAGCTGTGGTTTGAAGCTGTATGAGCTGTAGGCTCTTACATCATTTGTAAACTCCACTTCTTTGACATTAAGTTCGTCTTCAATGATTTCCTTGTAGAAATCAGAAAGTTCTGCTTCAGCCTTAACATACATCTTACCTATAGGCTGTCTGTTCTTAATGTTAGCTGCGTTACGACATGCTCTTCCCACAACAACGATTCGTAAAACTTCATCCATATTGGCTTCAAGTTCTTTGTCTATATATGCTTCATTGGCAACAGGGAAATCACAAAGATGTATGCTTTCCGGTGCTGTCTTATCTATTCCGGCAACGATGTTGAGATAAATCTCTTCCGTCATAAAAGGAATCATTGGTGCGGCAACCTTACAAAGTGTTACAAGGGATGTATATAATGTCATATAGGCATTGATTTTATCCTGTTCCATTCCTTTTGCCCAGAATCTTTCTCTTGAACGTCTTACATACCAGTTACTAAGGTCATCAACGAACTCTTCAAGAACTCTTGTTGTTTCAGGAATCTTGTAATCATTAAGATAGGCATCAACTGATTTAACAAGTGAATTAACCTTTGAAAGAATCCACTTATCCATTACAGATAATTTATCATATTCAAGCTTATATTTTGTTGCGTCAAAATTATCGATATTCGCATAAAGTACGAAAAATGCGTAGGTATTCCAGATTGTTCCGAGGAACTTTCTCTGTCCTTCCGTAACTGCTTTGTCGTAGAAACGGTTAGGAAGCCATGGTGCCGAATTAGAATAGAAATACCATCTTATCGCATCTGCTCCGTGAGTCTGTAAAGCGTCAAAAGGATCTACCGCATTACCCTTTGACTTACTCATCTTCTGTCCGTTCTCATCCTGTACATGTCCGAGAACGATTACATTCTTGTAAGGTGCTTTGTTAAATAAAAGAGTTGATTCCGCAAGTAATGAATAGAACCATCCTCTTGTCTGGTCAACAGCTTCTGAAATAAAGTCTGCAGGGAACTGTGCTTCAAAAAGATCCTTGTTCTCAAATGGATAATGATGCTGTGCAAATGGCATTGCGCCCGAATCGAACCAGCAGTCAATTACTTCAGGAACTCTCTTCATTGTGCCGCCGCATTCACATGGGAAAGTAACTGCATCAATGTATGGTCTGTGAAGTTCAATATCATCAGGGCAGTTATCGGAAAGTTCTTTAAGCTCTGCAATACTTCCGATCGAATGCATCTTACCACACTTGTCACACTGCCAGATGTTAAGAGGTGTGCCCCAATATCTGTTACGGCTGATACCCCAGTCCTGTACGTTTTCAAGCCATGCACCGAAACGTCCTGTTCCGATAGTCTCAGGAATCCAGTTAATTGTATTATTGTTACGGATAAGGTCATCCTTAACTGCTGTCATCTTAATAAACCATGATTCTCTTGCATAGTAGATAAGAGGAGTGTCGCATCTCCAGCAGAATGGATAATCATGTTCAAACTTAGGTGCATCAAAAAGCTTGCCCTCAGCATCAAGATCTTTTAACACTTCAGGGTCTGCTTTTTTAACGAAAAGTCCGGCATAAGGAGTCTCTTCCGTTAATTCACCCTTGCCATTTACAAACTGTACAAACGGAAGGTCATATTTACGTCCCACCTTTGCATCGTCTTCACCGAATGCAGGTGCAATATGAACGATACCTGTACCATCAGACATGGTTACATAAGTATCACATGTAACAAAATGTCCTTTTTTATGCTGCTTTGCAGCCGCTTCTCCGGCACATGCATAAAGAGGTTCATATTCTTTATATTCAAGATCTTTTCCTTTATATGTCTCAAGAACTTCGTAAGCAGGAGTTCCTTCTTCTCTCTCAATTCCTGAAAGGACCTTGTCAAGAAGTGCTTCTGCCAAATAATATGTGCGTCCGTCTGCTGCCTTGACCTTACAGTATGTCTCGTCAGGATTAACGCAGAGTGCCACATTACTTGGAAGTGTCCAAGGTGTTGTTGTCCATGCAAGGAAATAAGCGTCCTCGCCTACAACCTTAAAACGTACAACTGCAGAACGTTCTTTTACTGCCTTATATCCCTGGGCTACCTCATGTGATGAAAGAGGCGTTCCGCATCTTGGACAGTATGGGACAATCTTAAATCCCTTGTATAAAAGATTCTTATTCCATATTTCTTTCAGTGCCCACCACTCTGATTCAATGAAATCATTGTGATATGTTACATATGGGTTATCCATGTCAGCCCAGAATCCGACTGTACCTGAAAAATCTTCCCACATTCCTTTGTATTTCCATACACTTTCCTTGCAATGCTCGATAAATGGTTCAAGACCATACTGTTCAATCTGTTCCTTACCGTCAAGTCCAAGCATTTTCTCAACTTCAAGTTCAACAGGGAGTCCGTGTGTATCCCATCCTGCCTTACGAGGAACCATATAGCCTTTCATTGTTCTGTATCGCGGAATCATATCCTTGATTACACGGGTAAGAACGTGTCCGATATGTGGCTTACCGTTAGCGGTTGGTGGTCCGTCATAGAATGTATATGATGGACATCCTTCTCTTAATTTCATGCTTTTTTTAAAAATATCGTGGTCTTTCCAGAACTTTTCAACCTGTTTTTCTCTCTGAACCAGGTTAAGGTCAGTAGATACTTTTTCGTACATACTATTAAACTTCCTTTCAAAAATAATTAAAATGACCTCCGCCATTAAATTGGCAGAGGTCCTCAATTTCATTACAATCAATAATGTTCCAATACCGACATACCAACATATGCGTTCTCTGTAACGGGAGAAATCCGTCATCTCTTACTCGTATATACTTTCAGATAGAAGCTCCGGAGTGATATTCGTTAAAATCCTAATCATACCGCATCACAGCAATCGCGGCTCTCTGTTATTTTCGGAATATAACTACTGTCTCCATCACAGCCTTATTACTCTCCATAATTATAGTCAGTGGGAAAATAAATGTCAATTCTTACTTGGCATTGTTTTTTTAATATTTTATCTTTCTTATTTACCAAAATGTTGTATACTATTATATATAAAATTATATCTGAATGGAGAAAATTAATGATTAGAATAATATTGGTGGCAATTTTTTTACTTTTATATTCAATAATCAGCCTTATTTTATACCCTGCTGTATGGCTGATTGGTAAATTCAATAAAAAAGCCAAGGACAAAACTTCTCTTTTTATCGTAAAGAACTCTTTTAAAGTCGTAAGATTTCTTTCCGGAACCAGGACAACCGTTATTGGCTATGACAGAATTCCAAAGGATGAGCCTGTTCTTTTTGTAGGTAACCACAAAAGCTACTTTGATATAGTAATTTCATACTCCCTTATGCCGGGATTAACGGGCTTTGTTGCCAAAAAAGAACTTAAGAAGGTTCCTGTAATAAGCTGGTGGATGCGTAATCTGTACTGTCTCTTTCTTGACAGAAATGATACAAGGGAAGGTCTTAAAACAATTCTTGAAGGAATCGATTATATTAAAAAAGGAATATCAATCGTCATTTTCCCGGAAGGAACCACAAGCCATACCCTGGACCTGCTCCCATTTAAGGAAGGAAGTTTTAAATTTGCCGAAAAGACCGGATGTAAAATCATCCCAATGGTCCAGAATAATACAAGAGCCTGTTTTGAAAATCAGTTTCCGAGAATCAAAAAAGCTCATACCATTATCGAATTCGGCGAACCTATTGACATTAAATCCCTTCCAAAAGAGGAAAGAAAATTTATTGGTAACTATGTAAGAGACATAATTAACGAAATCCAATTAAAAAATGAAGAACTGGTTTAATAAATCCTTGTCTATAGTTCAAAATAATGTTACAATAATATGCGATTTAAAGATATTACTAGGAGGATATGAGTAATGCCAGTCTGGGTAAGAGTAATTATAATTGTTCTGGCCGTAATAATCGGAATTCTTATAGCATTAATTATCATCGGTAGAAAGATGCAGAAGAAACAGCAGGCTTCACAGGCAGATATTGAAGCTGCTTCACAGATTATATCAATGCTTGTCATTGACAAGAAAAAAATGAAAGTTAAAGACGCAACACTTCCAAAGGTTGTAGCCGAGCAGATTCCAAAGTACATGCGGTTTGCAAAGCTGCCCCTTGTAAAAGCTAAGGTCGGTCCTAAGGTAATGACACTTATAGCTGATGTTAAGGTATTTGATGCACTTCCGCTCAAGACAGAAGTTAAAGTTGCCGTAAGCGGTATTTACATCACCGAAATCAAGTACATCCGCGGTAAGGTTGAACCTAAGCCATTAACCAAGAAAGAACAGCGTGCTAAAGCTAAAGCGGCTAAGAAAGCGAAGTAATAATATTTTAAGAAAAATGGTGTAGCCTCAGAATAATATGGCTACACCATTTTTTTAACTATTGCACCCCTGTATATACTCATTCAATCTCCTCACCGCTATTCTTCTACCGCTTCAATACATATCTTCACGGCACACTCCGATACATGCTCTCTGTTTACTTCAAGTCCGTACTCCAAGGTTACCTCAAGGCAATCCTCTTCTTCTCTAAAATCCATTGAGTAGGTATCCACCGCAACATTCATTTCCCCAAACGGAGTTCTGTAGAAACTGTAGTTTTTCCTGCCCTTTGCAAAATACATATGGGAGGATTTGCTGCCTCTTGATACAAGTTCTACCTCGTTCTCGGATATCTTTAAAAGATTATTGACAACCTTCTCTGAATTTTCGTCCAACTCATCGTATTTTATGTAGTGCTTTCCGCCCTTTTTGGCATACTTGCCAAAGGTTATTAATTCCACGTTGTCGGACTCCACATCCATTACTACGGTGTGAAGCCCTTCAATTCTTACTCTTACTTTATTAGTCATTTCTTATTCCTATATCTTATGTCTTGTAAATGCCTCATTTATGAGTTCATCAACAAGCTCTTTTTTCTCTATTCCTCTGTCTGCCCAAAGCATTGGGTACATGCTGATTGAGGTAAATCCCGGCATTGTATTGATTTCGTTAAATACCACATCGTTAGTTCCGTTCTCAATAAAGAAATCAACTCTTGAAAGTCCGAAGCCGTCTACTGCCTTAAATATTCTGACCGCATCGTTCCTTACCTCATCTGTTTTGCCGTCAGGTAATTCGGGATTTATAACTGTCTTAGATTCTGCATTGTTATATTTTGCATCAAAATCATAAAAAGCTGCTGAATCTGCTGCAAGAATTTCTCCTACTCCGGAAGCCTTTACATCCGATGTTCCGAGAACCGCACATTCTATTTCACGTCCTACAATAGTCTCTTCCACAAGAATCTTTTCATCATGTTCTGCCGCAAGTCTTAATGCTTTCTCAAGTCCTGCCCTGTCCCCTGCCTTGGAAACGCCCTTAGAAGAGCCGGCATTGCTTGGCTTTACAAATACAGGATATGGAAGCCTTTCCTCTATTCCGTCAAGAACCTTATCCATTTCCTTTAATTCATATCTTCTTACAGGAACATATTTTGCCTGTCTTACATCCTTAAGACCGTCAACAATCTTTTTGGTAAAAAGTTTATCCATGGATACTGCTGAGGCAACCACACCGCATCCGACGTATGGTATTCCCGCAAGTTCAAGTATTCCCTGAATTGTACCATCCTCTCCGTATAAGCCGTGAAGTACAGGAAATACAACATCCACTTCCGTAACCTCTGCCTTGCCGTCTTCAATTTCAACAAATCCCTTATGTATTCTGTCAGGAGAAAGTATCATTGTTACCTTTCCCTCTCTCCATTTTCCGCTTTTAATATCCTCCACATTGTCAGTCTTAATCCATCTGCCGTCTTTGGTAATGCCTACTGTTATTACGTCATATTTTTCCCTGTCTATGCTTTCAATCACAGTAGCCGCAGATATACATGATATATCATGCTCTGATGACTGTCCTCCGAATAAAACTGCCACTTTAATCTTTTTCATTATAATTTCCTTCCCGGTTCAATCCAACAGCTTATTTAAAAATGTCAGATATTTGAACCTTATCACATAATTATTATCAGGTTCAGACATTGTGATGGCAAAATAAGCCTCATTAGATAATACATTTCTGAACTCATCTTTTGTATCTTCCGGAACTACCGCATAAGTAGAATCCACAAAACAAAGAGGTGGAAACAAAACACACCACCAGTTTTTTCCTTCACTGTCTCCGATATCTATTCTGAACGCTTCATATTTTCCCGCCGGAAAAACCATATCTCCGTATGTCTTAATAGGGAAATAACTTTCTTCAAAATACACACTGACTGAATAGTTATACCCCTCTTTATGAATTGTTGCAAGTGCTATCTGCCCAATTTCTTCAATGTTGTCATTCAGAACCGCTTTGGCATCCTTTACGGAACCGCTCTTTGGAAGACGTTCATCAAGATATGCCATAACTTCATCCCTGACTTTCAGTTTCAGTTTCTGGTCCTCCTCACTGTCACTGTTGGCACGCACATGAAATCTTATTATTTTACTGCTGATTTCTTTTTGTATTTTATATTCTTCAATTTTATTATATGTACGGATTCCCAGAACAGCTATCAGGAAAACTATCGGAATTATTATAATTTTTTTACCCATGGTAACAATCCTCCTTAACTTATATTGGGATTATTACCATATTTTGTAATTTTATTCTTTTTCAGACTCAAGAGCTTCAAGAACTTTTTTCTTCTGGTTCTCGATATGTCTGCTCATAAGTTCTTCTGCTTTTTCCTCATCTCTTGCATCTATTGCGTCAATCAGTTCCTTATGCTCCTTAATTAACTGCATATAATCTTCTATTCCCTTGATGTAGTCAACTCTGTACCTTAAGACTTCCGCATCAAGCATAGCCATTGTTTTCTGAAGCACCTGATTATTGGCTCCCGCACATATACTGCTGTGAAATCTCTTATCTGCCTCTGTTATTTTGGTTAATGCCTTGTCCTTCAGTGCCTCTTCCATTTCGTTGTTAATGTCTCTTAATTCGATAACCTGGTCTTTTGTCATATATCTTGCCGCAAGTTTTACAGCCATATTTTCTATAACAAGACGTACCGCCAGAGCGTCAGCCACATCCTTGTCCGAATAATCAGCCACTTTGGCACCGCACTTTGGCATTATAACAACAAGATGCTCATCAGCAAGCCTCTTGATTGCCTCTCTTACCGGAGTTCTGCTGACACCCAGTTCTTCCGCTAACGGTATCTCCCTTAACCTTTTATTAGGAGGATATTTTCCGTTAAGGATTGCTTCTCTTATTGTCAGATATACCGAATCCCTTAGTGATATACTTTCATAACCGTTTTTCTCAAATTCCAATCTCATCGTCCCTTACACATCCTTGCCGAAACCGGTTCTGCTACATAAGCACTCTTAACCAGTCTGCTTTTTCTCAAATAATCATTACATTCTTTTGCCTTTTCGTAATCGGTAAATATTCCGAATACCGTAGGACCGCTGCCGCTCATAAGTGAATTAAGCGCTCCTTTTTCAATCATGACTTTCTTAATCTCACCAATCTGCGGATATTTAGCCACGGTAACCGTTTCAAGCACGTTACATAAATTGTCCGCTATTCCTGCCACATTGGCATGTGATATGGCATCTATTATCGCATCCGTATCGGGATGTACCGTGGATTCATCCAACACAAGATTCTCATACACATATTTTGTAGACACATTCACATACGGCTTTCCGATTACAAAATAGCACTTCGGACATCCCGGAAGTCTCGTAAGCTTCTCACCGATTCCGCACGCAAGCGCTGTTCCTCCCATAATGCAGTATGGTATGTCAGCTCCTATCGTGACCCCAAGCTCCTTAAGTTCCTCTTCCGTTGCATTAAGATTATACATGATGTTAATTCCTTTAAACACGGCTGCTGCATCCGTACTGCCTCCTGCCATGCCCGCCGCAACAGGAATAAACTTAAACAAATCTATATCAAAGCCATCCTGTATATTATACTTTTCTTTCATAATGTATGCTGCCTTATATACCAGATTATCTCCGTTGACAGGAAGATATGAAAGATTGGTTTTGACATTGATTGTGCCTGAGTCATTTTTCTTAATATTAACCTTATCATACAGGCTTATGCTCTGCATTACCATTTTAACTTCATGATATCCGTCAGGAAGCGTTCCAAGGACATCAAGGCCAAGATTAATTTTGGCGTATGCTTTAAGACTTATGCTATTCATTGTTACCTCGTCTCCATAGTAAAATAACAGGTAAGAAAACACCTTACCTGTTATTATATGATGTTACTGTATTAAAAGCAATACAATTTAAGAATTATTAATTTCATTCCCGGATAAATCATGTCATTTTCAAGATTATTGGCTTCCATAATGCTGTCTGCAGTGGTATAAAAACGCTTTGCGATGTTCCACAGGGTATCTCCCTCTTTTACTATATACCCTGTTATGCCGGGGATATTTTTTAATTTTTCTTTCGGAACCTTTTCCACATCTGCATTAATTACCACCGGTGTGGTTGTTGTGCTTTTTGCCATGATTTCCATTTTAATTGTGCCGTTTACGGAAATTTCCTTATCGGATATCCTTTTGGAGTACAGTGATATGTTATTCACTTTTCCACAAAGTTCACTGTCCTTTTCATATTTATCCATACCGGCCTGATAACTGAAGGGGATATCATGGTGGCTTACGGTGATTGGAGGCATTGCGTCTTTATCCTCCATCATTATCTGAACCGATATTGTACCCTCAATATCAACTTTATTATCTTTTTGTATTATTTCATCTACAATGACATCACCGCAAGTATAGATTATCTTCCCGCCGTCTTCGTTTTTAATTCTTTCATTTATATCTATGTCTACGACTTTGTTTTCTACAAGTCTTTCGTATTCCAGTTTCTCCGTCTTGGGGGTAATCTCATATCCGGGTGCATATATGTCGGTAAGGAGACTTACATCTTCATTCCTGTATCCGCATATATCAAGGCTCATGATAATTTCACCATCAAAAATTCTTGTTTCTCCGTTTCCGTCATTGCGGGATATAAGGCTCTTTTCGCAGGAAACTATGTTGATATCATATACATCCTCCTGTCTGCCGTTGCTTATATCAAGGTTTCCGCTAAAGGGAACCACATTGTCATAGTAATTCAATTCCCCGCCGTTTTCGCCTTGATATATCACGAAAAAGCTCAGATTGCCTTTTACGTCTATCCTGCCGTCAGCCGGCGTGAAGCACAAGTCTTTTACCCTCAGTTCCTGCCATATTATTTCGCCTATATTTGACATTCCCTGATTAATATTAACGGATTCCCTTATACGAAAAGTATCTTTTCTGTTGGCGATAAGCTTCATCATCCTGACTTCAAGCCGCTCATCCCTCACATTATCCATTTCAATCTTTTTAATTACTTCCCTGTCATATATCTCTTCTGCCGATACGGTGACAAGGACTACTGCCCTGACGCTGATTTTATGGGAACTTATCACGGATATTTTCATATCCATCAGATTAGCTTTGCATCTCACAATATCCTGACCCGTGACACCGACCATTGCCGCCGTCTCTTCAAAATTAGCTTTGCCGTAATATGACTGGCAGTTTCCGCCACTGTTATAAAGCAGTCCAAAATACAGACACATCCCGATACTGACCCTGTCTTCCATAGGTCTTACCTTTTCTATACACACCTCTCCCATATCTTTGATTTTATAATCCATGCCGGGCTTACCCTCAGGGATTGTAAAGTCTTCGTCTACAGTCGCCGAAAATACCATTTTCCCCTTACTTTTGTTCATATGTAAGTTATCTTTAATCAATTCCATAAAAAAATACTCCCACTTTCTCATTCTAATTAATAATATGAGAAAGCAGAAGCATTTATGCTTATTCAAACACAATTTTTTTGTCAGTATATTCTATTTTGACAACTATGTAAGGGCAGGTCTTCATTTTATTAACAGGCTCCGATGCCTGCGGTCCCACCAATGTAGTATGGAAAAAAATCTCATCAGACGTTTCCGCAAGACTGTCTACCCTTATACTGTATCCTCCTGTGGGCATGGTGCCATATCCCCGCATTATATACAGATATCCGTCCATGCCATAAGACATGGTAAATTCTCCGGACTGTTTTTCTTCAATTATGCCTTTGATTTCATCCGGCATATCTTCTCTCGGAACAACGGTAAAATCCATATCCGTCCTGCCTTCATTTTTTGCGGATTTGCCTGAACAGCCTGTAAAAACCATTACAAGCAAGGCAAAAATTAATACTAATCTTTTCATATAACTCCCCCCTGTTTACATTATATACCGTTTATATTATTTTATTCTATTTGTCTGTAAAATCGTAAGTAACGTCATCGGCTCCATCAGCCAGATTTACCGTATAACTGTTTATTTTAGTTCCTGAAAGGATGGAAATAATGTGTTCACCTGTCACAAGCGGAAAACTTACAGGTGCAACGCCTTTATATGTGCCGTCAAAATATACAACTGCATTGGCAGGTCCTTTTACGGTTACTTTGTTCTTGGAACTTACATACGTCTCTCCCTCCACCTTAGTTGTAGTCGGTTCTTTAGAAGATGTTGATTCATTATCTCCCTTTGTCATGGATATGTTGACCGTCATATATCTGCTTTCAACGTCTATAACCTGTTTATAGTCCGAGTATCCTTCTGCATGAACCACAACGTTATGCTTACCGTTCTTAAGGGTAATAATTGAAGAATAATCGTATGCCATTCCGTCTATATACAAAGATGCACCCTGTACATCTATCATGAACCTTATATTGCCTGTCTGGGTAACATTAGCAGGAACATCCGAAAAATCCACAACCGTCTCTTTACCTCTTTCCACGGTTATTTTCTTTTCTGACTTATAGTCGCCGTTCACTACTTCCAGGAGATATTCTCCCTCCGTAACAGGAAGAAGCATATCAGGTTCTATTCTTCTGGCAAGAACGTTGCCCACATTAATAAGCCCGCCTATAAAAAGACTGTCTCCCGTAAGTGATACATACCCGTGCCCTTTTTCAACCACCACGGAAACCACCTGATTCTTATAGCCTCTTACAACGAGTTGGTCCATTGCATTATTAAGCTCTGTAATGTCAATCTCTTCATCCCCGGATAAAACAACAATGCCGTCGGTATAATAATACATTGTCTGGCCAATTTTAATTGCACCATCATTATCATTGATTGCAAAAGTCGTTACTTTGGAATTTTCCCATACATCCTTTGAGGGAGACACCTGAATACTGCTTATCTCATGGCTGCCGTCATATATTATATCAACCACATCGCCTTTGCGAATCTGCTCTGATGAAAGCACACTTTTATTGCGGCTTAAAAAAGAAGTTCCGTTGGTGTAACGATATGTCTCCCGTGCTCCGTCTGCAATATTTACAAATGCGAGTCTTCTGTTTTCCGTATCATTATCCCTTACAACCACTGTCGCATTGTATGTACCGGATTCGGTCGTCTTTTCGATATGATTGGTCCGTTTCTTCGGTGTTGTCTGTGATGTGCAGGCAGTAACCGTTGTAATTAAAATTGCTGCCGTTAAAAGCAGAGTATATATCTTTAATTTTCTCATAAGTTCTCCAATTAATTTGATAGGATGATTATACCATAATATTTTAATGTATAGTAGCTATAAAATTTTTTCTTGCACTGTTCATTTCAATAAGTTTTTCCAGCTTCTCAAGATTTTTTACCGGGAAAAAGGATTTTCTTGCGTTATAGTAACCGTTCATCAGTTTCCAATATTTTTCGGGGAATGCAAAAAAGATGTACAGCAGCTCCATTTTTTCACTGTTAAGCCTTATTACTCTGTCATATTCCGCAAACATCCCGTACCCGATTTTTATATCCCAGTTATTTTTTTCAAGGATTTTTCTCATAAAAGTATATAAATCCTTTAACTGGAAGCCATAACACATTTTTTCAAAATTGCCTATGACTCCAAGTGTATCGCCATATCCGATATTATGATAGTTAAAATTACCGTGGCACAGCTTTTCTTCAATATGATTACCGCTAAAAAAATCATCCGCAAAATTTATCGAACTTTCAACTTCCGGAATAAATTCGCCAAATGATTTTGATGCCATCATTTCAAATTTGTTTTTCTCATATATCGTTCCCAGATATTTTTTTATTCTTGCAAGCTCCCGTCCTTTTCTTGCATATTCTTCCCTGATTGGCCGTTCCGTATATTGTTTTTCTGCTTCACATTCCATAAGTTCTTTATGCAGAAATGCCAGATTTCTCACAGCCGACATAATATCCTCATAGAATTTTATATCACAATCCCTACAGGGATACCACCTCTTGAGAACATATCTGCCCCCTGTTTCACTCTCCGTAACATAGCTGCCATCCTTGTTTTTTTCGTAGGCATCTACGTTAATAACCCCGCTTTCATTCAGTTTTTCCAACACCGGAGCGCACCACTCCAGATGTCTCCCGCTGCCTATGTAATTTTTTAAAACCCTGGGACCTTTATCGGTATCAACCATAATAACACCCCGCCCCTTATAAGTCCTTTTTACCTCAAAATCATATTTTTCTAATACATCAAGACCTCTGTCTGCCATAAAAAAACCACCTAAATATTTGTAGCTTTCTAATCTTATGATTAAAAAGGCTCAAATATGAAGATGGTTGTCAAAAAGATATTTTTTTGTATTGTGTTCAGGGGTGTTAAGTACATCATCAAGCATGCTTTTCAAAATATTCCCAATTTCTTTTCCGGGATGCATTCCGGCTTCAATCAAATCATTGCCGGTTACGGCAAGTTCTTTTAATGTAAGGCAGTCCCCATTCTCAAGAATCTCCTTAAAGAGTGCTTCCTGTTTCTTAAGCGCCATGGCTTTATCCCTGTCATCAGCCGCCATATAAAATTCGTATTCAAATCTCAATACCATTTCGTACATAGCTGCTCCACAGGATGACGCCTGATGTCTGATAAGAGGTTTATCTTCCGTTATCTCCATCCCATGCATATCTACAAGCCTGCCGGTATTATCTATGGTATTATTGTCTAATTTCAATTCACGCAGTACCGCAACTGTTCTCTTTTTACCAAGTTCAAATAAAACTGCACCGTAGCGGTATACAAGTTCTTTTGGCAGCCTTATTAACAGCTTCATGGCTGTTTCTTTGTCAGGAAGGTCATTAAGGGCAGAAAAAACAATCTCCGTTATTCCAAGCTCCATAGCTTTCATAAGATAATCGGGATGGTCTGAGAGAAGTATTTTGTTAAGTTCTGTATGGATTCTTTCTTTGCTGATTTTACTTATGGTTCCGGCTAATTTCTTAACAGCTTCCGCTGTCTCCCCCGCTATTTCATATCCAAGCTGTGCGGAAAACCTTACTGCTCTCAGCATACGAAGTGCATCCTCCGTGAATCTCTCTTCCGGATTGCCCACACATCTTATTATTTTACGCTCTATGTCTCCTTTTCCGTCAAACATATCCACTATACCCTGACTGTAATTATATGCCATGGCATTAATGGTAAAATCACGCCTTTTTAAATCCTCTCTGAGATTAGACGTGAATTCAACGTTTTTGGGATGTCTGCTGTCCTCGTATTCTCCGTCAATTCTGTAGGTAGTGACTTCATATCCTTCATTACCCATCATGACAGTAACAGTTCCGTGTTCTATGCCTGTATCCACTGTTCTGCGGAAAAGCTTTTTGACTTCCCACGGTTTTGCAGAGGTTGTTATATCCCAGTCTCCCGGAACACGACAAATAATGCTGTCGCGGACACATCCCCCGACAGCATATGCTTCATATCCATATTCAGTTAATCGTGTAATGATGTAATCAACATCCTCCGGTAACTTAATATACATATTCTGTTCCTTAGTATGCTTTGCCCCAGTATACCATCTTGGTTGCAGGCTTGCCGCAACATACGCATACATCACTTAATTTTTCCTGATTAAATGGCATACAACGGCTTGTTGCTGTTGTATCTTCTTTAATCTTGTCTTCACATTCTTCATTACCGCACCACATAGCCTTAACAAATCCAGGCTTGTTGGCAACTGTCTGCTTGAATTCCTCGTAATCGGTTGCCACATAGGTATGTGCATCTCTGTGTTTTCTTGCTCTTTCAAGCATTTCAACCTGCATTGTATCAAGAATTTCTTTAACCTTAACATCAAGCTCGTCTATTGACACAACTGTCTTTTCTCTTGTATCTCTTCGTACAATAACTGCCTGATTGGCTTCAATATCCCTAGGTCCCATTTCTATTCTTACAGGAATTCCTCTCATCTCCTGTTCAGAGAACTTCCAGCCCGGATTCTTGTCGCTGTCATCAACTTTAACTCTAAATCCTGCATTAATAAGTTTTTCTTTAACTTCCGCTGCTTTTTCAAGAACTCCTGCCTTTTTCTGCATAACAGGGATAATATCAACCTGTACAGGTGCTACTCTTGGAGGAAGTACAAGTCCTGAATCATCACCGTGAACCATAATAAGCGCACCGATAAGTCTGGTGGTCATTCCCCAGGATGTCTGGTGAACATATTTCAACTTATTATCCTTATCTGTGTACTGGATTCCGAAAGCCTTGGCAAAACCGTCACCAAAGTTATGGCTTGTTCCTGACTGCAATGCTTTTCCGTCATGCATGAGTGCTTCAATAGTATATGTTGCTTCCGCTCCGGCAAATTTTTCTTTATCTGTCTTACGTCCTCTGACAACAGGAATTGCAAGAAAATCCTCACAGAAATCAGCATATAGGTTAAGCATCTGCTGTGTTCTTGCTTCTGCTTCTTCTGCTGTTGCATGGGCTGTATGTCCTTCCTGCCACAGGAATTCTCTTGAACGTAAAAATGGTCTTGTCTCTTTTTCCCATCTTACAACAGAACACCACTGGTTATATACTTTTGGTAAATCTCTGTATGACTGAATCTCGTCCTTATAGAAATCACAGAAAAGTGTCTCGGATGTAGGTCTTACACACATTCTTTCCTGAAGAGGATTAAGTCCTCCGTATGTTACCCATGCTACTTCAGGAGCAAATCCTTCTACATGGTCTTTTTCCCTCTGTAAAAGGCTTTCAGGAATAAACATTGGCATATATACGTTTTCAACGCCTGTTTCTTTAAATCTTTTATCAAGTTCTGCCTTTATATTTTCCCATATTGCATATCCGGCAGGTTTAAAAATCATACATCCCTTTACACTGGAATATCCCATTAACTCTGCCTTTTTAACTACGTCTGTATACCACTGGGCAAAATCCACATCCATTGATGTAATTGCCTCTACAAATTTCTTATCCTCTGCCATTATTCTAATCCTTTCAAATAATTATATTTCATGATAGGTCTCAGCTTTATAAAAATATCCGAGATCATCTAATCTTCTGCCAAACCATATACTCTTTTCTTCATTTTCTCCTCTTTTATAAAAATTCATATCAAGATCAGGATCAAATGAATATCTGGTTCCGTTAAGATTTACATAAAGCCAGCAATGCGGCGTAACTCCTCCGCCATAAGACGGAACGTTACCTGTTACAAGGTGTGCATCATAACCCAGTGCTCTCATAATAAACATAAACGCAGCCGAGTAATTATAACAACAGCCCTGCCCCGAATTAAGGAGGTCAGTTGCCCACAGCACTTCCTTTGGCGTTGTATTAACATCAGAAGATGAATAAGCCCCTGTATTAGCATCCATTCCTCTGTTATATGTAATTTTGTCTACAAGATAAAGATAACAGGTCCATACCTTTGCATAGTTATTCATGTCTTCTGTAAGAATTTCAGAAAATAACTTATCTATCAGACCATCAAGCTCAGAATAACCTGATTTCTTAGGATTGACAGGTTCACTCATAAGAAGCGAATATACCGTAACCGGCTTGCTTTCAGGTTCTGTGGGTACCGGGGTTGTCGGCTCCGGAGTTGCAGGTTCCGGGGTTGCAGGTTCCGGGGTTGCAGGTTCCGGGGTCGTTGTTTCCGGAGTATCAGACACCGGCTCATCAATGGTTGTTGATGCTTCTTCATTAGTTTTTTTGCTGTCATCAGTAACAGTCGGGTTATCTCTCTTCTTTCCGCATCCTGCAATACATAAAGAGATTACCATTACCATTATAAGAAATACTGCAAGCATCTTTCTCTTCATAGTCTTATACCTCTATTTAAATTTATTTGTTATCAGTATCTATGGCACAGCCAAAATATTTCAATGTATCATTAAGGAAGAAGAAATATATATATTTGTCGCCTTCCTCATAGTATTTGTACATATTGCCTGTCTTAACATAGTTGTCACCGTAAGCCGCTACCACCTCGTTAACAGTTGCTCCTACAGTAATTCCTTTATCCGTGCTGAATCTGTCCGACGATATACTGAGATCCTGGATAAAATCTCCGGATTCTGCCGGATAAGTCCGGACTTCAAATCCGTCATAAGTAAATACCTTATCCATACCATCAAAATAACAGCTTGCAGCCTCCGTATATTTTACGGGTTCTCCAAGTTCTTTATATGCTCCGGAAAAATCTGTTCCGGGAATAATCTTTATATTATTAATTGTATATGACACCTGTGCACTGTTGTCATTATCCTTTGTCGGTGTCGTACTATCTGACTTACCGCAGCCTGCCAGGATAAATATAACAGCCAGTAACGTCACTGCAAATCTTTTCATAATTTTTCTCCTATGCTTTATTCAATAATATGATTATACACAAATTATTCAAGATTTCAAGCAATACCATTTATATATACATCTTTACTGCTCACTGTATTCAAGAAGATTTTTGATATTTCTCTCAACAATTTCCACTACAATTACATCATAGTCCCCAACAGATGACATATCATACGGTACAGCCCTTGAAACAGTTACATTTTTGAAGTCATCCGAAAAGAATTTATAAAGTGCGTTGCCGAATGAATCCCTGTATAAAAGAGCACTCCCTGTTTTGTCAGCATTTTCTGTTGTAATAATTAAATCATCCACACCCATAAATCTTGATGTGTAATCAAAATTCTCTGTATTTTCAAAATAATACTGTATGTCCTTCTTTCTGCCTTCCGGAAACAGCATATCGTATAAATCTCCGTTAAAATCCAAGGCTTCGCTATATGGTATATTTCTATAATCCGTTGCATTTATACCCGCCTTATCCATAATTTCCATATATGCCAGCGATGCGCCGAGATTGTTCCAATGTGAGTCCAATTTATGGTACAGCTCCACTCCGGAATATGTGTTATCCTCTTTAAATAATTTCTTAAGGTCAGTATATGCAACTTTCCTTGACGATAATTCCTTTATAAGTTTCTCGTAATTACCATCCGGACAATTCTCTACATAATAATATGGCATATATTCTCCGTATATTTCCATCTTATTAGGTGCTATTACAAAAACAAATTTTTTACCTGCTTTTTCGCACTTTTCTGATATTGCTTCCACATAATCCGCAATTTTTATAATTTCCTCATCAGAAAGAACATCCTCTCCTATATAATCATGAAGTGCACTGTTATAAAACAGCCACCCATCCCTGCCTGCTATTACATTATCTTCTCCGGATTGTTTAAAAACATTATATTTTACAATATTATTCATATTAATAAAGCTGCTGCGGAAACCGAAATTTGCAGAAAAATACTTATCAAACTCATCACAGAAGGAAGTATAGGACGATGGTTTAAATTTAACTTTCTCCTCTTTTGCCGGGCTGTTGCTTTTCCCCACAAATGTCTTAATCCCGATTGCGATAAGCAATCCGAATATTCCCACAACATATATTGTTTTCAGTATTTTTTTTACTTTCATACCTGCCACCTTAAAATCTGAAATAGATAAACGGATTATATGAATCTGCTGCCAGTCCCATTATACATAATACAAGAATGGCACCAACTGCAACATATGATAATCCATTAAGAAATGTCCATAGTTTTCTGTCCTTTACGGCTGCTGATATATATGGCACAACCGGGGTACAGGCAATAATGCCTGCTATTGCCGTAACAATAAATACAGGGGTCAGAAATCCCATAAATACCGTAAATGATGAAGAAAGTGACGTAAATGAGAACATTCTTCCTATATATGAAAATGCATATCCTGTACTGTCTGCCCTGAATATAACAAATCCGATTATAACAACAAGCATTGTATAAATATATGCCAATGCATTAAAATGCTTACCGGCATCTTTTTTGTCTTTGGTAACAATGGTTTCAATACACATAAAAACGCCATGTAATATTCCCCAGATAAGGAAAGTAAAATTAGCACCATGCCATATTCCCGTACATATAAAAACTATCATTGTGTTAAGTATTTTTCTGCCCGGTCCCTTTCGGTTGCCCCCCAGAGGGATGTAGAGATATTCCCTGAACCATGATGTCAGTGACATATGCCATCTTCTCCAGAAATCCCTTACAGAGCAGGCTGTATACGGATAATTAAAGTTCTGTGGAAAATCAAATCCCATCATGCTTCCAAGTCCCAGTGCCATATCGGAATATCCCGAAAAATCAAAGAAAATCTGAAGAGTATAACAGACTGCTCCAAGCCACGCAAGCCTCATATCTATTGCCGATGTATTCATTGAAAAAACACTGTCTGCAACGTAGGCAAAAGAATTTGCAAGTAACATCTTCTTTGACAGCCCTATTATAAACTTCCTGATTCCGTGAGCAAGTCCGTCGAGAGTTACATTTCTTGACTTAATACTATCTTTAATTGAATTAAACTTGACAATGGGACCTGCGATAAGCTGTGGAAAAAGGGATATATATAGAAGTACATCAAAGAAACCAACGTCCTCACGTTCCTCTTTACGATATACATCTACAATATAAGATATTGCCTGAAAAGTATAAAATGAAATTCCTATAGGCATAGTAATATCCGGCACCTTAAAATTACATACCGGAATAAAATTGATTATCTGCACTATAAATCCCGTGTATTTAAAAACAACAAGCAGTCCGATATTGATGACAACCGCAATAGCGAGTAATGCCTTGCTTTTTCTTGCGGAAAGGATACGCCCAAACACATAATTAACAGCTACTGAACCTATTAACAGGGCAATGTAAACAGGTTCGCCGTAGGCATAAAAAATAAGACTGGCAGCAATCAACAGCCCGTTTCTTATTTTATTATTTTTAATAACTGTATGAAGTAAAATTACAACCGGCAAAAACAAAAACAAAAAAACTGCCGAACTGAATACCATAATTACCCTCCTGATAATCTATCAATATGGACATTATATAGTTATTTATCCTCAATCACAAGTTTTTTTATTACTATATCCGATATTTCTCTGATAAGGATTAATGCTACAGGTCCCGTGAACACACCCATTACGCCAAACAGTTTAAGTCCTGCATATATTGTGATGAGCATAACGGTAGGCGACATTCCGAATTTGTCTCCCATAAGCTTAGGTTCAAGAAACTGTCTGGTATAATAGCATATAAGATATAAAATCATAATCATGGATGCCTGTTTTAGTCTGTGCATAAACACAAGGACTAAGACCCATGGTAAAAAAATTGTCCCGGTTCCGAGAATCGGCAGTGCATCAACGAAACCAATTACAATACCTAACAGCAATGCATACGGATTTTTCATAATAAATAATCCAACGCAGCAAATCACACAGGTTATGGCCATAATTATAAGCTCTGTTTTAAGATAATTTCCAAGAACCGTTTTAAGACGTCTGCCAAGATAAATTATCTCTTTTCCGAAAATATTCTTCTTAACCGAACTTCTTATGGAGGACATATCTCCGGAAATAAATACGGTTGCCATTATAAAAACCGCCACTCCCGTAAACACCATGGTAAAACCTGAAATATAACCCGGAGAATTATCTACAACTCCGGAAACGATTTTTTCATTTATTACCTTTATATCCATATTAAGGTTAAACGGCAGCTTATATTCTTCAATTTTGTTAATGAAATCATATACCTGCTTAACAAGTATTTTTCCTCCATAACATACAAACAGACATAGCAATGCCATTGCCGCAATAACAATTACAAGCGTTCCTATGCTTCTTTTTATGTGGCACTTATTCTCAAGAAAAGTCACAGGTCTGTCCACCAGTACCGAAATAATCAATGCAATAATAAATGGTGCAACAACCGGAAGCATATACTTGAATACAAGGTATATAACGCCGCTTACCACGGCAAAAACACTGAGAATCTTTAGTTTAGTTATATAATCTCTGCTCATACTGGAAGTATCAACAGATTATTCATTAATATTCAGTTATAAACGAAAAATTTCGCTTTCAGGTTCTGCTTCCACAGTTATTCTGTCTGCTCCAACAGGGTTTTTGAATGAAAGATGATATGCAAAAAGTGCAGGTGAAACATCTCTTCTGTTCCTGAAATCACTGTTATATTTGATATCACCATAAAGCGGATATCCGTGGTGGCTGAATTGTACTCTTATCTGATGATGTCTGCCGGTAAGAAGCCGCACCCTCATCAGCGAATATTTTTCGCCGTCAATTGTTTTTTCTCCAAGCTTTTCGTATAACAAAACCGCTTTTTTACTGCCCTTGGTATCCTTGTCTGTGACAGTTGATATATTATTCTTACCGTCTTTCAGAAGGTAATCTGTAAATTCTCCTTTATCACAAGGGCTTCCTTTAACAAGAGCATAGTAATTTTTTTCTATGCCATGTTCTCCTGATACAGCACTTAGTCCTGCCGCTGCCTTCTTATTTTTTGCAAAAAGCACAAGTCCTCCCACAGGCTTATCCAGCCTGTTAATAATGGCTGCATAAGCAGGCTCGTTTTGTTCCGTTCTGTGGGTAAGAACGTAGCTCACAAGATCCTGTTCAAAGGTTCTGTCTGACTGGGATGGCATCCCTACAGGCTTATTACATACAATTATATTATCATCTTCATAAACAATTATGTCTTTTTTCATAATTACACCTTAAAGCGGTATCCCACACCCCATATTGTCTCTATATACTGAGGTTTGGAAGTATCATACTCTATTTTTTCTCTTATTTTCTTAATATGGACCGTTACCGTGGCAATATCTCCTATTGATTCCATATCCCATATATTTCTGAATAGTTCGTCTTTGCTGAACACTTTATTAGGGTTACTTGCAAGAAATAGCAAAAGGTCAAATTCCTTGGTTGTAAAAACCTTTTCTTCATTGTTGACAAATACCCTTCTGGCTGTCTTGTCAATCTTAAGTCCCCTTATCTCCAGTACATCATTCTGTGGTACAGTGGATGCCACAAGCCGGTCATACCTTGCAAGATGTGCCTTTACCCTGGCAACAAGTTCACTTGGGCTGAAAGGTTTTGTAATGTAATCATCAGCACCGAGGCCAAGACCTCTTATCTTATCGATATCGTCTCTTTTTGCCGATACCATAATTATAGGTATATTCTTTTCCTTACGGATAGCTTTACATATTTCAAAACCATCTTTGCCCGGCAGCATGACATCAAGTATGCAAAGTACGTAATCTCCTTTAAGAGCCATACTTTCTCCTGTCTCTCCGTCGCTTGCAATATCAACTTCATAGTCGCTTAATTCAAGGTAATCCTTCTCCAATTCGGCAATACTTATCTCATCCTCTACTATCAGTATTCTGCTCATCTTTATCCTCCTTATATCTGTCAAGAATTATTTTTATTGTGGTCTTTTCATATGGAATACTTTCCGCTGTTATGCTTCCACCGTGGTCTATTATTATTTTCTTCACAATTGAAAGTCCTATTCCGCTTCCGCCCGTTCTTGAATTTCTTGAAGTATCGCTTCTGTAAAAACGGTCAAATATATGGCCAATGTCCTTTTGGGAAATTCCTTTTCCGTTATCGCTTATATCAATGTGAACGTCATCTCCTTCATTATAAAGGTGGATTTCCACAACTCCGTTGTTAATTTCCATATACTTCATGGAATTATTAATAATGTTATTGATTACACGCTTAAACTGCTCAGGATCGGCTACAATGGCTGTCTCTTTATCAAGTTCATTAATATATTTTAATTCAATATTCCTGCTTTCAAGGTCAACACCAATCTCGTCTATGCAGTCATTAAAATATTCCGTAAGATTAAACTTAATAAAATTATAATTAATCTTATCTGAATCAACCTTCGCATAAAATGTCAGCTCATTAATGAGATTATCCATATCACACGCCTTGGTATAAATTGTTCTTATATACCGGTCCATTTTTTCATCTGTATCTGCAACGCCATCCATTATCCCTTCAACATAGCCCTTAATCGCCGTTATCGGTGTCTTAAGGTCATGTGAAATATTACTTATAAGTTCCTTACTTTCAGAATCCCTGCGCACATTTTCTTCAGCATTATATTTAAGGCGCTTCCTCATATTATCGAAATCCTTGCATAATTCGGCAAATTCATTATTGCCTTCCACATCCATATCAAAATCAAGATTGCCGTTCTTGATATTATTGGTTGCAAGCCTCAATTTATTAATAGGTCTTACAGTGGAACGATATATCCACATTGTGAAAGCACCGCTCGTCAGAATCAGAATAATTATCACGGATATCATTGTATCAAAAAGAAGTTTTTTAATCTGTGGCAGAATCTCCGCAAAACTAATAACAAAATATACTGTTCCGTATGTATGGCTGTCTATCATATATGATACTCTGCTTGCCAACACATTAAAATCTCTTAGATAAGCCGACCTTATTTCGGAATTGTGATTCTGACTTTCAATCAGCTTCGCCCTTAACTCATCACTGATTTCTTTTCCTTGATACATAATGTCATTATCCTCTATGACCACTATATACGCATTACGCTTTGAAATTCTGTTATTAATCGCATTCAGATAATTTAAATCTCTTAATTTAGAAGGATTATCTTCTGCGGTCTGCCTGATTTCTTCATACTCCTGCCTGCACATCTCATTAGATAAGAGAACAGGATTCATAAGTGCATCATAAGATATGTTCTGTATACCATATTTTTCCTGTATTCTGTGAAGCTGTATCTTAGTAATACTAAAAAGAACGGTTCCAAAGAGAGCAACAGGCAATATTATTAAAAAGCCAAATGATATCTTTAACTTAGTGGAAAGTCTCATTTAAGTGTCTCCTAAAAAAAATAAATCCGGATAAACTGTACCCGGATTTATTTTATCATAATATGCTCACTTACATTATAAATATTTTCTTAAATTTTCAACTTTATCAAGCTGTTCCCAAGGAAGTTCTACATCTGTACGTCCAAAATGTCCGTAAGCGGCTGTCTGCTTGTAAATAGGTCTTCTAAGGTCAAGCATCTTAATAATACCATTCGGTCTGAAGTCAAAGTTTTCCCTGAGAATTTCAACAAGTCTGCTGTCACTAAGCTTACCTGTTCCGAATGTATTAATGTTAATTGATGTTGGATGAGCTACTCCGATAGCATAAGAAAGCTGAATCTCACATCTGTCAGCAAGTCCTGCCGCAACAAGGTTCTTTGCAGCATATCTGGCTGCATAAGCTGCGGAACGGTCAACCTTTGTGCAGTCCTTACCTGAAAAGGCACCGCCGCCGTGTCTTGCTGCTCCGCCGTATGTATCTACAATAATCTTACGTCCTGTAAGTCCTGAATCCCCGTTAGGTCCTCCGATAACAAAACGCCCTGTAGGATTAATAAAAATTTTAGTATCGTCATCAATCATCTTTCCGTCAACGACTTCGTCGATAACGTACCTGCGGATGTCCTCATGAATCTGCTCCTGTGATACGTCTGCCGCATGCTGTGTTGATACAACGATTGCATCAAGTCTTACAGGCACATTATTCTCATCATATTCAACTGTTACCTGTGTCTTTCCATCAGGTCTCAAATATGGAAGGGTTCCATTTTTACGAACCCTGGTAAGCTGCATTGCAAGCTTCTGTGCCAATGCTGCAGAATATGGCATATACTCAGGTGTCTCATTGGTAGCATAACCGAACATCATGCCCTGATCCCCTGCACCGCCTTCTTCATCGGTCTCTTCTCCGGTCTTAACCTCAAGTGCCTTATCAACACCCATTGCAATGTCTGCCGACTGTTTATCAAGTGCAACCATGACCGCACATGTATTTCCGTCAAATCCTTTGTCAGAACTGTCATATCCGATTCCTACAACAGTATCCCTTACTATCTGGGTAATATCTACATTGGCTTTGGTTGTAACCTCACCCATTACAAGCACAAAACCTGTATTAGTACATGTCTCACAGGCAACCCTTGAATATGGGTCCTGTGCATATAAAGCATCAAGTACGGCATCCGATATCTGGTCGCATATTTTATCAGGATGTCCCTCAGTTACAGATTCAGATGTGAATAAAATTTTTTCCATTTGTTTCTCCTTCCAAACTAACCTTGTAATGTAAAAAAAGAGTCCATTTAATTTCTCAATGGACTCGATTAACTCTGACTAAACCTAATCCACTTATTGCTCGAATACTTTCGCTCAGGTTGGCACCTTCCGCCAAGGGGGTTGCCGTGACTTCTCAGATCCTATGTATCTCCATCACTCTGAATAAGCAGTTTAATTTATATGAACTTCTTTTGCCTGTTCATTCTATATCTTATATCAGGATAAGTCAATATATTTTTTATTAATTGATAATTTTTCCATCCTCAATACGGATTATCCTGTCTGCATAAGCTGCAACATTAGGATCATGGGTTATGAGAATAATTGTTTTTCCCATTTCATGCACCTTCTTAAAGACCTCCATTATCTCTTTTCCCGTTGTCTGGTCAAGTGCTCCCGTAGGTTCATCCGCAAGAAGGAGTTCATTATCTCCCGCAAGTGCTCTTGCGATTGCCGTTCTTGTCTGTTCTCCGCCTGATATATGTATAGGAAGCTTTTTTTCAAGGTGTGCTATTCCCACAGCTTCCATCTTCTCTTCTATTATCTTTTTGCGTTCTTTCTTGCCGACGTTCATTGAAAGGAGGGGCATTTCAATATTTTCCGCCACGGTGTAATACTTCATGAGTGCCGCATTCTGAAACACGAAGCTTACATGGTCACGCCTAAAAATATTAAGTCTTCCCATTGACATATCATGTACTGCTTCGTCATTGTAATAATACTCTCCCGACGTAAGCTTATCCATTCCTCCCAGTATATGTAAAAGTGTGGATTTACCCGAGCCTGACGCTCCCATTATTGCCACAAATTCACCGTCTTTTACTTCAAGATTTATATCCTTTAATGCGTTGGTTATTACCCCGCCTTCCGTATAATCTTTTTTTACATGTATTAATTTAATCATATTATTGCTCCTTCTTTATTATTGAAATTACAGGCTTATGCAGCATTGCCGCTAACATAACCGTTATCATTATTATGGTAAGGACAACTACTGCCGCAAACGAATACGCTCCATATATAAATACAGTCTTCAGGTTACATCCCAGTATTACCCCGTAAATCAGCCATTCTGCCGCAAATGCCAGTACAACTCCGATAAGAACAGCCATTCCCAGTTCCTTAATAAGCATTTTAAGAATTACCGTTTTCTTGGAGCCTGCCGACCACAGAATCATAATGTCTGCTTTCTTTCTGTTCATATATAAACGTATAGCTTCAAATACCGCAAATAGACAGAAGGCTGCTGCCAGATAACATACGAATTTTTTAATTATCTGATATGGTATACTTCTTATGTCATTCTTTTCATCTTCCACGTATGCTTCATTTGAGCCTGAAACATTAACAACCTCTACGATACCGTTTTCCCTGCACCATTCTTTCATAAGTTCGATATCATGTTCAACCACACCCGGCCTGTCTGAAGCAAAATATACTGTAATAGCCCCTTCATGTACCATATAATCAGCCAGAATTCTATGTAAATCAGTCTTTCCCCTTTCTGATATAACATCATAAGGTATATAAATTCCGTTATTAAGCTGTAAATGGTTACTGCTTACAATTCCTGCCACATCATATTCTACTGAATCAATCTGCACCTTACCGTCACTCCAGTATCCGTTATACGAGTTACCAATATATATGCCTTTTTCACTGCAATTTTTAGTATCAATGATATATGGCAATTCCTCGTTATACGCTATTATCACATCACAGCTTACACCAATCATTCCGTCATTCATGCTGCAATATACCAACGGAAATACAACATTGCCTTCAAACTCCGGTAGGTTATCTAACAGATAGTCAAGGTCTTCTCCTGCCTTTTTTTCCATCTCTATTCTTTCTGAACTATCATAAGGACCCTCCTTCTTATCCAAATATTTAAGGTCCTTAAGTTCCATATATTCATAATCGGAATATTTTTCCGATGTAAGAGAAACCTTAACATATTTATCAAGGAGTTCCACAAGATTCATGCTTACAATAATAGTCACCGCAATGGCAATAATTACAGAAAATTTAATTACAAAATCTCTTTTTAACCATCTCATATTACAGTTCCCCCTTTACAAGTTTTACCGGTTCGGTTCTGGCTATTTTGAGAAGCGGAACAATTATGGATACCGTCACAATAAATATTCCCACACCGATTATTGCCGGGTATATATTAAGTGTGATTATTCTGTTGCTTATTCTGTGGGATATTGCCGTATTCTGGAAATTTTCGCTAAACATTACGAATCTGCATCCAAGATTGATAACCAGTATTGCAAAAATCTCTGAATATATCAGCTTAATAAGGTTCTGCCATATAAGTATCCACATGATATCCTTCTTGGTAGCCTTATTGGTAAGCCATATACCGTACTCTTCACTCCTTGTAAGTATATTGCTAACCTGTGAGACAAGAAGGACTATTATACATGAACTTCCAAGAAGAATTGCTGCTATCACAAGATACTTTAATGCTTTAGTTATATTTTTTTCCATATATGTAATTGATTTTTCTACATTGGTTATTGTACATGTCGCATTACACCTTGCATATTCTTCCACAATCTGTTTTCTGATATTCTCAAAGGAATCAACCGAAGGGTCACAGTAGAAATAGCCATCATACGATATGGGCATCAGTCCACCGATTTCAATTACTCCATATTCAAGGGAATATGCTCCATCCTGAGTTACGGTACTTGTAACATTTTGTGCCGGTATGGCAGAATCCTCAGAAAAATATCCTGCCACAACATAGTCCCAGTTTTTCTGTGTATAATGTTCTCCTAATCCGGTTATTGATTTATATTTCTCTGAAAGATATAGTCTTATTCCCGGTGTATTATCAAGTTCTTCCTGTGGAATTGATTCTGTCATACGGATATTATACAAGTCCAAATCCGGTCCGAATACCCAGAATACCTCAACTCCGTCTGTGATTTCACCTATCTTATGTCCGCCTTGGACTTCATTAAGAAAATTAATACACTCCGTTGTGTCATATGATATCTGTGGATGATAAAATCCTGTCATGCCATCAATCTTGGAAATATCAGGAAAATCATTGCCCGAAGCATACAATAGATAATATACATCCTCCATAGGCTTGGCAAAGCTTTCTTCAACTCTCATCCTGTAACTGTAGCTTGATTTATATTGATATATAACGAGTCCCAATATGACAAAAGTAAGTGCCATAAGAAATGTACTCATTCTGAAAGAAAACAACTGTTTTACACACATATCATGTGCTATTTTTATTCTGTTCTTTGTTTTCACAAATAATCCTCCAAACATATTTTTATTGGGGCAAACATCGAGTTAAATTATTAATCTAATGTAAATTCACTTTTTACATTGTCACGCTCATTTCCAAACTCCAGATTTACATTAACTGATTTTACGCTATCTTTAGTCTGTGTTGTCGATACCTGATGATTATCTGCAACATATACTTTTACAATATTCCCAGTATGATATCTTTTAGTTGATATCATCAATGTTCCAACCTCATCACTTGGATGTCTGAACAAATGGTGAGCGGCATTCATTGATAATGTACATTTGTCCTTTTCTCTTCCACCTATATGTCCATAATAAGTTATTACACTCTTAAACCATCCTTTTCCCAATGAAAATGATACATTCCCATAAAAATTAGCATTCCATACCTTATGTTCCATATTCCATCCTTTTGAACTGTCCGCTGCCACGCTTACTGCTGTGCAGATAATTAATGCTATGGCAACTATTATGCCTCTTATTTTTCTACCTTTAATCATTTGATAATTCTCCTTCCGTTTTTTAAATATTTTTATCATACCTGATGTCTGCCCCCTGTATTGTTAATACCACTTACAAACATAAAGGAATAAAAAGTCTCTTGTCAACCCGCTTTGCATAAATGGATGGAATTCATGCATAAACGGTAGTAACATTGCTGTTTTGTAATAAAAAACATCAGGAACATACAGTTCCCGATGCTGTAATATAGCCTTCATTTTCTTTTTTTAATTATTATAATTCCGGTTGCTATAATGACAACCCCCGCGGCAATTCCTAGGGTTCTCCACTGCTTTGCACTTATCCTGTTAAGATTGAAACATCTGACATTAATCCACATCTGGTTAATCCTGTCATTTGCCTCATTGTCAAAATATTGCATGACCGCACTTCTCTTTATGACATCCATCTGAGGATACTGTGCTGACAGTTGTCTGTCCGCCTGTTCCGGATTAATGGTAAGGATATAATTTTCATCCTCATCATCTCCTGCAAAGAAAAATCCCACAGGATATTCAATAACATCTGTGTCATCCTCTTCTGCTCCGTAACAATAATCCACATATTCATACACTAAGGGATTATCCCCACCGGAAATTACAGAGGTATATCCGATGTAATTCATATTTCTTACCACATTATCAGGCCTTGACAAAAAATTTATGAAGCTCTGCGCTGCATGCTTTTTATCATCATTTCCTTTTATGCCGGATTTAAGCATTACCCATCCGTCAAACCACAGATTGGTACATTCCTCAGGGGTTCCCCAGTTAAGATACACATCATTTTCTTCTGACTGGTCCATCGCAAATACACCATCACCTGACCATTGAAGGCTGGCAACAACTTTACCGCTTATAAGATCGGCCTTACCGCTGTCTGTTTCAAAAGAATATACATTTTGTCTTATGTCTTTTAATCGTTCTTCAGCCTCATCTATAATGCTTTCATCGGTATCATTCATTTCATAAAGAAGGTTTTTTTGATAATCCTTACTATTAACAAATGAATCATCTAAAAGCAAATCTTTTTTAAGAATTGCGATTGTTGGAAAAAGAGCGTCCCTGACATTATCCTTAATTGTTACCTGTCTGTTAAATTTAGGATTAAGCAGCAAAGACCATGTAGAGGCCTCTTCTTTTGTAACGACCTCCGGATTGTATACAAATCCCGTTATTCCCCACATATAACCCGCTGCATATCTTGACCAGCTTTCGCCGTTAATTTCATTCTCGTTAAAAACAGAATTGATATACGGTGATACACCTTTTACATAATAATTCAATTCATTACCGGTATCAAAAAAATCCTCCGACAGAGGCTCCAGCTTATCTTCTGCCATAAGTTTCATAATCATATAGTCTGACGGACATATAAGGTCAAAACTATCTCCCAGGGTAAGCTGGCTGTATAATTCCTCATTGGTTCCAAAGCAGGAATATTCAACCTTTACTCTTTTACCATAGGTTTCATAATACCAGTCTTCAAAATCTTTTATCATACTCTGTTTTCCAAAAACAGTACCATCCTCCAGTTCGATTACTTCGTCATCAGACCAGCCGCCTTCATCTATGTATTCTTCCCAACTACACACACGAAGCCTGATTACATCATCTGCTGCTTTTACATCATTAATACAAAATAAAGGCAGAATGCCCAATATAACCGCAAGACAGAAAGCCGAAATTCTACACATTAACTTTTTCATCGGTATTTCCCTCCTTCCTTGCACTTATAATGTTATTGGCAATAACGATTATAAGAATTATAAGAAATATCAGCGTTGACAATGCCCATAATGCGGTCTTGATTTCTGTATGTGAACCTCTTGTGGCATTGTAAACATAAGTGCTTATTGTATCAAAGGTTGCCGGCTTGGTATATGTTGTTATAAAGTAATCATCCAACGAAAGAGTAAATGCCATAAAAAATCCCGATACAATTCCCGGAAGAAGCTGTGGAATTACAACCTTAAAAAGAGCCTGTCCCGGACCTGCGCCAAGGTCCAATGCCGCCTCGTAAAGACTGTGATCCATCTGCTTAAGTCTTGGCATTACTGACAGATATACAAAAGGCGTGGATAACACAACATGTCCTGCCACCAGTGGAACATAACTTTCCTTGCTGATTCCAAGCACAACAATCAGAAATACACAAATGGAGAAACCTGTAACAACGTCCGCATTAACCACAGGAATCTGGTTAAATGTCGTTACAACCGTTCTAGGTGTTTTCTTTGAGTAAAAAGCACCTATTGCACCAAATGTTCCCAGTAACATGGCAATTGCTGCAGAACCTGCCGCTAAAATCAACGTGTCCTTAATCATTTTCAGCAATTCAGGAGTCGTAAACAATACTTTATAATTATTAAGTGAAAATCTGCCCGATGCTCCGATAATCGCGGTATCCGTAAAACTGTATACTGCTAACACAATAATCGGAAGATACATAAAAACAACAGCAATAATAAGCCATGAGGCTTTAAGTATTTTCTTTATCATAATACTGCCTCCTTATTTTCTTCTTCACTGAAACCATTGGTGGCTATTGTGATAATAAGAATTATCACTAATAATACAATGGAAATCATTGAACCGCTGTTCCAGTTATATGCGTGGAAATAGCTTCCTATCAGGCTTCCCATAATATATGTACTGTTATAAAGCATATCCAGCACTACATAATTGGTCATTGCAGGTAAAAATACCATCGTAACACCGCTTATTATTCCGGGAACCGATAAAGGAAGCGTCACCTTTATAAAAGTCTGGCAGGCGTTGGCACCAAGGTCTCCTGCCGCCTCCAGAAGATTTTTATCCAGCTTACTTATGGTATTGTATAAAGGAAGGATCATAAACGGAAGGAAATCATAAGTCATTCCGATTATTGTATTCATAAACGGATGAAATGCAAGATTCCCTTCAATAAATGTGAGAATTTCTTTAAGTGCCGCAATTCTTAATGTAAAATTAATCCACATAGGGGTTATAAAAATCAACAACATTACTGATTTTCTTTTCATATTGCTTCTTGCCAGTATATACGCAACAGGGTACGCAATCACAAGGCATACAACAGTTGTTGTCAACGCAATAACCAGACTGTAACACAACGTTCCTATTGTATTGCTGTCGGTAAAAAATCCCGCGAGGTTACTTAATGTAAATTCTCCCTGCCCGTTTGTAAAAGCATAATAAAACACAACCAGAAGCGGAGCTATAACGAAAAATATCAAAAAAGCCACATAAGGAATACACAATTTTTTCCTTGAAAATCGAATTTGCATATCAGTCCTCCTGCTTCAGTTTTAATTCTATACTTTCTTTAGGTATAATTACACTTACATAATCATCCTCATTCCAGAGATATTCATCGTGAAGATGGATATCCTCTTCATTTTTGGTTCTTACTACATAGTGATAATGGTCGCCTTTATAAATAAGCGAAATAATATGTCCCGTAGTTCCGCCTGCTTCAATATCATCGCTCATAGTAATATCCTTAATAGGCACATTTACACTGACCTTTACTCCGGCAGTCTCAATTTCCTCGCCATTGCTGTCAACAAGTGTATTGTTTTCATCAATCCTTGAACCCGGATATAATTTCGTAACGTCACATTCAAATTCTCCGTCCGCAAACAGAACCGTATAATCCTTTGTAAGTTCCCCGTCAAACTTGTTCCGGTTCATATCAGCAGGAATTACATGTATTCCGTCAGGTTCTATATTAATGCCTATAGTATCACCCACCACAGCATTTCTTGTGCTCTGGATAACAATTTCATTAGCCCCGGACTCAACGGTAATCTCATAGTTCATACCTTTGAAAATAACAGATGTGACATCTCCCACAACAGCACCGTCTTTCGCTTCTGTCATTATAACGTCTTCCGGTCTTACAACAACATCCACTCTTGAGCCTACCGACATATCATCAAGACATTCAAATTCGACGCCACAGAATTCAACCCTCTTATTACCTGTCATTCTTCCGCTGAAAATATTGCTTTCACCGATAAAATCGGCGACAAATACATTCTTTGGTTCATTATAAATCTCCTCAGGAGTTCCGACCTGCTGTATCATTCCGTCAGACATTACAACTACTTTATCGGACATGGTAAGTGCCTCCTCCTGGTCATGTGTAACGTATATAAATGTAATACCCAGTTCTTTATGCATAGCTTTCAGTTCTAACTGCATTTCTTTACGCATCTTAAGGTCTAATGCTCCGAGGGGTTCATCAAGGAGTAGTATTTCAGGTTCATTTACTATGGCTCTTGCTATGGCAATTCTTTGCTGCTGTCCTCCCGAAAGAGTTGTAACATTTCTTTTTTCAAAACCCTCAAGGTCAACGACTTCAAGAGCATGTCTTACTTTTTCAGCAATTTCTTTTCTGGTATACTTATTCTGAAGTTTAAGTCCAAATGCAATATTGTCAAAAATATTGAGATGCGGAAATAATGCATATCTTTGGAATACCGTATTAATTGGTCTTTTATTAGGCGGAAGTTTGCTTATATCCTCTCCATTTAAAAGGATTTTACCTTCAGTAGGAATGTCAAATCCCGCAATCATTCTGAGCGTAGTTGTTTTTCCGCATCCTGATGGTCCTAAAAACGTAACAAATTCACCTTTTCTGACTTCAAGGTTAAAATCTTCAACAGCTGTAAAATTGTCTTCATAGCGTTTGGTAATTCCTTTTAATTCTATAATATTTCCTGTCACATTTTTTTCCATCTGCATATTCTCCTGTCTCTTATTGTATGCCATTTTATCTGTTACTTCAGAATCGCTTTCTTTATACACAAAAAAAAGCAATCAAGGTTGCTTTCGTTCCTTGACTGCTTTGTCTTTCGTTCCCTGCTATATGAATTATGATACTGAAAACTCAAATAACTTAATATCTTTTTCACATTCTGCTTTGATAATATTAGCCCCGATTCCGCGAAGCTTTTCATCAAAGTCTTCGTATCCTCTTTCTATAAACTTAATATCATCAACATAGGTATAACCTTCTGCCATCATACCGGCTATAACAAGTGCAGCTCCGGCTCTGAGATCCGGTGCGGCCACCTGAGCTCCCGTAAGACGTTCGCATCCTGTAATAATCGCCGTATTTCCCTCAACCTTGACGGTTGCACCCATTCTCGACAGTTCATCAACATACTTAAAACGGTTCTCCCATATACTTTCGGTAACAATACTTGTTCCCTCAGCACATGAAAGAATTACTGCCATCTGTGGCTGCATATCCGTAGGAAATCCCGGATAAGGTAATGTCTTAATATTGGTATGGGTTAATTTGGTATTGCTTCTGACACGTATTGCATCATCATATTCTTCTATTTCACATCCCATTTCAACTAACTTGGCTGTTATGGCTTCAAGATGTTTTGGTATAACATTATTAATTAGCACATCCCCGCCTGTTGCCGCTGCCGCAACCATAAAGGTTCCTGCTTCAATCTGGTCAGGTATTATAGAATAGCTTGTTCCATGAAGCTTATCAACACCCTTAATTCTTATAACATCTGTACCGGCACCCTTTATGTTGGCTCCCATACAGTTAAGACAGTTAGCCACATCTACAACATGGGGCTCTTTGGCTGCATTTTCAATTATTGTATTGCCGTCAGCAAGACATGCCGCCAGCATAACATTAATTGTCGCTCCTACCGAAACAACATCCATATAAATATGACTTCCGGTAAGATTATCGGACTGTGCATGAATCATGCCATGTTCTATCTCTACCGTTGCTCCAAGTGCCTTAAAGCCCTTGATATGCAAATCTATAGGTCTGCTTCCTATATTGCAGCCTCCCGGAAGAGCAACTTCTGCGTTGCCAAGTTTTCCTAATAACGCGCCTAACAGATAATAAGACGCTCTAATCTTCTTGATATATTCATAATCAACTGTTGTTGAGTAAATTGTACTGCCGTTAATCTTATATGTGTGTTTATCAACTCGTTCAACGATTGCTCCGATTTCTTTAATCGCATCAAGAACAATTCTTGTATCCCTGACATCAGGGACATTTTCTATAGTAACCGGTTCATCAGCCATTATTGCCGCTGCAAGTATTGCAAGTGCAGCATTCTTGGCTCCGCTTACGAGAACCTCGCCTGTAAGACGGCTACCGCCTTTGATAACATACTGTTCCATTTTGCACCTCAATATAAATATCTTGTGACACGTTTATATATTATAGCATAAATGTTTCTTTTGTAAACTAATTATTAAATATTTCCATCAACGCATTTACGATATAATCATTCTCTTCGTCAGACTTTACTGAGAGACGTACATAATTGCCCTTGTTAAGCCCTTCTTTTGATGCAAGATTCTTAATTAGAACGTTATATCTATTAAGAAGTATATCTGCAAGCTCAGTCGATGTCACACTGTTTTCTATATGACACATGACATAATTTGCCTGTGAAGGGTATACCTTAAAACCTTTTATTTTACTGAGTTTGTCAAGATATCTCCTTCTGACCTCTTTAAATTTTTCCATTGCTTCATAATAATCATCACGGTACTTTTCTATTATCTGGAGATAATATTCTGCAAAGGAATTAATATTCCAGATTGCCACATCTTTTTTCATAAAGGCAATGAGGTCTGTATCGGCTGTGGCTATTACTCCAAGTCTTAGTCCTGCAACACCAAAAGATTTGGAAATGCTTTTTAAAACAATTAACGACGGATGATTAAGCAATACTTCCATATCAAGTAATGTATGCCACTCATCATCTTCTACAAAATCAATGAATGACTCATCAACTATCAGTTTTCTTCCCTTGCTGCGGCACCAGTCTTCCAATCTTAAAATATCTTTTTTGCTTATAAAATGTCCCGATGGATTGTCTGGATTAACAAGGACAATTGCGGAAATATCTTTACCTTCGTAATAGCTCATTATATCATCAACAGAATAATCAAAATCCTTATCAACGACATAATATGGTATAACTTCTACATCTTTTTTTCTGTGTGGATATTCTTCAAAAGTAGGGTAAACCATTCCTATGTTACCGCTTATATTTTCCATAAGTGATTTAATAAGTTCCGCTGTTCCATTTCCTACACATATATTTTCGGTTCTCACGCCAAAAAAATGTCCTGCCAAAAGACTGTTTACTGCCATTCCTGATGGATATTCCCTTACAAGGACATCAAAGTTGGATTTCATCTCATTCATGAATCTCTCATTAGGAAAATATGGATTAACAAGATAACAGAAATCTCTCATCGCAGGGTATCTCCAGTATCCTCCGTATCTCTGAAGATATTTACGTACCTTTTCATTTCCGTCTGCAAACATTGACTCTGCAATATCCATATCCTGAATATCATTAATCTCATACCACTGTTCTTCATCAAGAATTTCTGCAGGTATCTTTTTCTCCACATCAAGATCAATCACTTTAAGGAGGGACTCGTATAAATTATTGTCTTTGTTCTTTTTAACATATTCATTAAGATATGTCATATATTTTTCTGAAACATATCGTTTTTTGAATTTGTATATACTAACTATTTTATGATAATAACTTGGATCTATTCGCTTAACTTCTTCATCATCAACAAAATATACAATATTATTATCTTTGTCGAGTTTAACGATTGAGCCATCCATCCATGGTCTCGGTCTTGCGACAAATGTACCGCATCCATTATCAATGGCTAACATCTTTTCGATAACCCTGTCTTCAAATATCATATCTGACTCAAGAACCAATGAATCCATTTCCTCAAGGAATTCTCTTGTAAGCCATAATGAGTATATATTATTAGTATGCCGGTAATCAGAATTATCCACAAAAACAACCGGTGTATTAATTCTGAGATTCTGTACATAGTCCTTAAGAATATCACCCTTGTATCCTGTAACAATTATTATCCTGTCCATACCATACCTGTCAAGCTGTCTTAACATTCTCTCAATAAGGGTTATTCCATTAATCTTTACCATACATTTGGTACATTCTTTTGTCAGCTCACCTAAACGGCTTCCCAACCCTGCTGCTAATATAATTGACTGCATCCTTCAGTCTCCTCCGCATTAATCGTTGTATCCGTTTTTAATCCATTTAACGGCATTTTCATAATCATTCATTGTGTCGATTTCTCTTGTTCTGATATATTCCATTTCAATAGGAAGTACAGATTCAAGCATGTCACATACATGTCTGTCTCCGGGTATAAGTCTGTCAGTATATACCTGTGCAAGGCCTGTCCATTCATAACTTCCTTCTTCTCTTGAAAACCCTGTACATAACTCTTTGCCATTTTCCTTAATGGTCTTCATCAGCATAGGATTATCTGTTCCGATTTTAGTTCCACATGCACATTCCTTATCACTGTGCATAATCCTCAATAAATCATCCGGGTGCACGAGAAGATCTCCGTCAAGTGAGACGACCATTTCCCTTGCATGCTTTATACCGAGGGAAAAACTTCCACCTGTTCCCGTATTTCTATAGTTATGGTTAAACACAAAAAGAATATCCTTGCGGTAATTATTCACAACTTCAATAACTTTTTCCATCTGATAGCCCACAACAATTCTTATATCATCAAAATCTTTTAAGAGTTCCAGCTGTCTTAATATTAAAGGCTTTCCTTCAATATCTATCAGTGCCTTGGTTGTTCCTATACCAAGTCTTGTTCCCATTCCGGCACAGCTTATAACAATTGTTTTAGAAACTGACATAACTTATCCTCCGAATACGCAGCATGTGTTGCTGATTTTAATACAGCGGGAGCAATATCCCTCACTCCGCCAAAACCAATACCGATTTCTGCCGCAGCAATCATATCGGCATCATTATTTCCGTCGCCAATCGCAACAAACGGTTTATCAAAACTGTTTACAACCGTTGCCTTATCAATTACCTGTATATCTCCAACAATCCGGTCATTCTTAACCTCTGCCTTTGAACAATAGAAAGAATGACCTACTCCTAATTTTTTCATAAGGTCTTCAATCCATATATCAAGATTGCCGGTTATTACATAGCATCTGTCGCTATTCTGTCTTATAAATGCAGCAACCTGCTCATTAAGAGGAATATTTTCAACTATTCTTCTGACCTTTGATACCGGTATATCCTTCAAAATACTGACTCTTTCACGAAAGCTTCTTTCAAAAGGAATCTCTCCTCTCATAGCTCTTTCTGTCAGTTCTCTCATTTCTTTATCTTTTCCAATTTCAGCAGAAATTTCCGGCAGGATTTCCACTTTGGTTATTGTTGCGTCCAAATCGAACAGGAATACATACTCGCTCATCCCAATCCTCCAATTTTTAAACATATAAGATGATATTAACATTTTATTATCATATAGGCAAGTATCCATCTATAAAAAAACTCCCGGAATTCTTCCCGGGAGTTAAATGTCTGTTATAAATTAAAATATATAATTAAGCGGATTAACTGACTGACCGTTGATTCTGATTTCAAAATGCAAATGTGGTCCTGTGCTGTATCCTGTATTACCTGAATATGCAATAACCTGTCCCTGTGTAACTGTCTGTCCATAGGTTACAGCTATTGAATTCAGATGGCCATATCTTGTCATGCTGCCGTCCGAATGACGTATATCAACGCAATATCCGTAATTGCCATACCAGCCTGCCATAGTTACAACACCTGTGGATGATGCTCTTACAGATGTTCCGACCGGTACTGCTATGTCAACACCGTTGTGCATACCATTAATTGGTGCAGGTCTGTATCCCCAATGAGATGTAACATATGTAGAATGTACCGGATTAATATATGTAGGAGGTGTTAATGTGCCTCTCTCTATAATCTTAGGTACTGATTCTGTACTGATTTCCTGTTTAATAATTTCTCTTGAAGATTCTGTTCCGTTCACATAAGTAACAAGTGCTACAACCGAACGGCTTCCTTCTGAACCCTGCTGGATAACATTCTCTGTTCCAGCGTATAATGTATCGTTGTCCACATACTGCACAGGTGCATTATATGACTCACTGTAAGATTTCTCTTCAACAACTTTGACCGAAACCTCTGATGCAGGCACTGTTATTGTGAGGACATCGCCTTCATATATTGCGGTATCTACCGTAAATCCTTCATTCAGTGCTATCAATTCATCAAGTGAAAGACCGTTATCCCTCGCTATTGATGAAAGGCAGTCTCCCGAAGCAACAACATAGGTCTCCTTCTCTGCGTGTTCTTTAGTAACAAGTTCATATGCCTCATCTACACTGACAACATCTCCGGAATTACTCTTTGTCGCTATAACTTCTATATTTTCAACAAAACCTATCGAAAGTACGCCGTCTTTATATGATGTACTCTCTGCTTTTTCTGCAGCCGACTCGCTTACTGAACCATCTTCAGCCAAAAGCACCTTAGCTGCTTCATTAAGCTGCTTGTCCGCTGAAACAAAATTTATCTTATACGAACTGTATATTCCGTTATCTTCTTCATTAATGACAATTGAGAAATTAGATGTATCCGCATATCTGTTCTTAACACGTTCAAGCAATTCCACAACATCATCAAGTGATGCAAGAGTTACGGTAAAATCATCAATTCTCACTGTATATGCTGTTACCTGTTCGGATGGAACGCTCGCTTCTGTTGAAAGAGAATTATAAATCTTTTCCGTCATCTGTTCCTTGGAATAAACAGCACCTCCGCTTGTCTGCTCGTTAAGCTGCATATCAGCTTCCACAAGCACAAGTCCTTCACTCTCTGAATCAAGAAGATTCCTTGCATCAAGCAAGGCATTTTCTGCTACCTGTGAGTCACTTACATATCCAAGTTCATTGCCGTTAAGCACTACCATATATCTTGAATCTACAGTGTACTTATTTCCATCGCCGGACACCCTGTTCACAAAAGGAATTGCAACTAATGTAAATAATACTGCAATTACTGCTGTTTTAACATAGGACATATTAGATTTCAAATAACTCTTTAATGCTTTCATTGCTGCTCCTTGATTGTAACATTTTTGTAACAAATTGAATTTTAACAGAACTTTGCTGTCTTGTAAACCCCTTTATAGTTTTTTCTTACTCATTTCTTTGAAATTTCACAATTAACGGTACCAAAGTACCAACTGTTTCTTCAATGGACATACCATCAAGCGGGATTGTTATATCTGCATATTTTTCGTATAATACGCATCTTTCATCATATAAGTCTTTAAGTGTCTGTCCTTCTTTAATTGCAACGCCACGTCCTTTGAGATTGGACAACCTTTCATTAATTGTGGCAAATTCTGCTTTAAGATATACCACAATTCCAATTTCTTTAAGGTGTTCCATTGCGTTTTTACCATAGATTACACTTCCGCCCGTGGCAATAACCGTCTTATCTGCTTCGAGTTCGGAATTAATTCTGTCTTCTATTTTAAGAAAGCCATCGTTACCACACTCTTCTATAATGTCACTTAACAATCTGCCTTCCTTGTGCTGGATAACGATATCCGAATCAACAAAATGATACCCCATTGCCTTTGCGAGAACAACCCCCGCACTGCTCTTGCCAACACCCGGCATTCCAATTAATACTATGTTATTTTTCATATCATTATTTCTTTCTTACTGAATATCCAAATGTTCCTATTTTTTCACCTAATGTAAAATATTCTCCATGGGAATAAGCAACAAGGTCGGAATCATTAAGATTAAATTTGTTGTTTTCGTCCATATATCTGTCATCAACCGTGACATTGACAACTTCTGCAATAAACATATCGTGTGAACCAAGTTTTTTAACTTCTACAACTTTACATTCAATATTTACCGGGCTTTCCTCAATTCCTACCGCATCAATCATCTTTGAAGGGAGTGGAGTGAGATTCATTTCTTTAAATTTATCCACATCTCTTCCTGATCTGACTCCGCAGTAATCTGTGGCATAAGTAAGATCTTTTGTTACAAGATTAATAACAAATTCACCTGTTTCTTCTATAATATCATGTGAATATCTTTCCGGTCTTACGGAAATTGACACCATTGCAGGATCCGAACATATTGTTCCTGTCCATGCTACAGTTACAATATTCGGTTTCTCACCCTTTCTGTTACAACTTACCATTACAACAGGCAATGGATAAAGCATATTGCCCGGTTTCCAACTTTGTTTACTCATAATTTCTGTCTCCTTACTGTGTTATTTCCATCATAATTTCAGGAACCACCTGTTTCTTTCTTGATACAACTCCCGGAAGATAAACAACATCATCCGATCCCTGCACACCGAAAGCGCGCTCAACAAGTTCCATTGCACCATCACCTACACATAAAAGTTCTGTTCCCGGTTTGATAATATCCGTAAGCATAAAATAAAGCATATTGACGCCAAGGGATTTGTACTGTTCCTTCATATATGTCATTACTTTCTTCTTTACCTGATCCAGTTCTTCACCATCCATACATGACACCTGACCGATACCAAAGGTCGTATCTCCGATAGAAAAACGTTTGAAGTCTCCGGTAAAAAGTTCTTTTGCTGTCTTTTCGCTGATATTGCTTCCGGCAAAGAACATCTCATGTGCATGTTCTTTTATATTAATTCCTGCAATTTCAGCCAATGCCTTACCTGCTTCCCTGTCCATTTCTGTACATGTAGGACTTCTGAATATCAATGTATCCGATATAATCGCAGAACACATCAAAAGTGCAATCTTAGGTTCTATCTCAACACCTGCATCCACATACATTTTATATATTATGGTTGCGGTACATCCAACCGGCTTATTATAAAAAAATACAGGAGAAATTGTCTCCACAGCGCCAAGCCTGTGATGATCTATTATCTCTAAAATATCTGCACTTTCTATACCGTTTACCGCCTGATTAGCTTCATTATGGTCAACCATAATAATCTTTTTCTTATCAACATCCAAAAGATTACGTCTTGATATCATTCCCACATAATTACCATGTTTGTCAAGTATCGGGAAATCACGGTGCCTTTTTTCAGCCATAACTTTTCTGATGTCATCAACAAAATCATCCAGTCTGAATGTTACAAGACTGTCCTTTTTCATTACATGACCGATTGGTACACTCTGAAAAATAAGTCTTGATACTGTCAGGGCATCATGTGGTGAACTGATAATTGTACATCCACATTCCGTTGCAAGCCTTGATATTGTTATTGATACCGGTGCTTTTTCACATATAACAAGACATCCTGCTCCCATCTCTATAGCACAAAGCTGTGCCTCATATCTGTTTCCTAATATAACTATATCACCGGTCTCAATGCTTTCTTCTATTATGTCAGGAGTTGCCACCGCCGTTATAACCTTACCGCTTACGCATGGGCGATTATGGTTAGTGCACACAATCCTTCCTTCAAGTGTCTCCGCTATCTGCTTGTAGGTTGTCTCCGCCTCCTCAAGCATATGGTTATCAACAACTTCCATATAAGATGTTGCAATATCCGTTATTGTGATTAATCCCTCAAGCTTCTTATTTTTGACAACCGGAAGCGTAATAACGCCTAATTCTTTCATCAGATTCCACGCATTTTTCATGGAAATGGTTGATTTAACGCTTTCCGTTTTTCGTATCTTAAGGTCGCTCACCTGTACACGCACATCCTGTAAAAGGGGTGGTACGGCAACATCACATTTTTTCAGGACAAACTGGGTCTCCTCATTAAGCTGTCCGGCCCTGTATGGATGATAGTCCTCTGTTCCTGTAATTTTATTTTTAAGATTAGCATATGCTATTGCTGAACATACCGAATCCGTATCCGGGTTACGATGTCCTACTACATAAACTTCGCTCATATGTTACTCCTGTTTAACTTAGTTTCTGTTTTATCATAGTATCATTTTTTCTAAACTTGTCAACTCTCATACTATGCCCATCAGAGCAGTTCCGGATGATTCTCAAGTCTGTCTGCTTCAGTTAATTTCCTAATAACCCTGCAGGGAACTCCCGCAGCAATAACTCCTTGCGGGATATCATGGGTAACCACACTTCCTGCTCCTATTACAGTACCTTCTCCGATTGTTACTCCTCCGCACACGGTTACATTTCCCGCAATCCAACAGTTATCACCTATTACAATAGGTCTTGCATACTCTTTATCTGTAATTGTCCCATCTTCCCTTGTATACACGTTTCTATCCTGATACATAAGTGGATGAACCGGTGTCAGAAGCGACACATTCGGTCCCATAAAAACATTTTTTCCTATTTTAACAGGTGCACAATCAAGACATGTCAGATTAAAATTCGCATAACTGTTATCTCCTATTTCGGTAAAACATCCATAGTCAAACTGGATTGGTCCTTGAAGATACACATTTGTTCCTCTGTTTGGAACAAGTTTATCAAGAATTTTGTTCCTGTCATCATCATTTTCATATAAATCATTATATTTTTTACTGAGTATATGTGCAGCCTGTCTCATTTCTGCCAGTTCTTTGTCTGCCGGGTCATATATAAGGCCGGAAATCATTTTTTCTATATCTGTCATAAAAAGTACCTTCTTATATCCATTATATTAATTAAAAAAGGGAATATGCCCGACAGACACATTCCCTGCTTGAATTTTCAATTAAAGGAGCATTGGTATTGATGAAAAATATGGATAGAAATGACCAAGGAAGAGTGTTCCTACAAGGTAATCTCCGATTACAAGACCTGCAACAAGAATAATTGTTGCCAATACATATTTATTTTTCTCTGAAACCATGCCACGGATAATTTCAAGTGACTGTAACAGTGCAACAACAAGTGCTGCAAAATACAAACCAGCAAGAATAGTTCCGTTAATTCCACTGACATGTACAAAACCATTAATAAATCTTACAAGAAGAGCAGTTCCGATAGCCGGTGAAACAGCTCCGCCAAATCTTGCAACATTAACAAGGTTCACCTTATCTTTCTTAATTACAAGAGCATTAACAAGATATGCCATGCCTATTACAATTGCTGCCATAAGAATAGCGTACACTATAGGGAAGAAAATTGCCTGAACCCATGTTCCTCCTGATATACCTGCGTATCTTAAAATATCGCCCTTATCCGTATAATGATAAGCAAACGCGCCATAACTTCTCTTTGCTATAGCAAGAATGTGCCATACATGCCCAAGAAGGTTGAATATGCTTACCAATACATAAAGAACCACAACTGTCGCCATTGATGTAATTGCAGTCTTAAGTGTAGCTGTCTTATAATATGTATCAGCCGCATCAAGTGGGTTCTTAGCTGTTTCTTTAATGCTGTTAATTACGGGTGTAAAAAGGTTGTCGCCCTTAACCTTAGGCTGTTTCTGAGGTGCTGTGTATGTCTCACCCTGTGGCATACCATTGCCCTGTGCTGTGTTATATCCGCCCTGAGGTGCTGTATACGTTCCCTGCGGTGCTGTGTATGCACCCTGCTGTGGTGCTGTGTATGTTCCCTGAGTACCACCGTTATTCTGTGGTGCACCATAAACATTCTGCTGTGGTGCTGTCTGCTGACATGTACATACTTCTCCGTCGGCAAGCTGCTTGCCACAAAAAGTACAAAATCCCATTTTGATTCCTCCTAAATAGATAATTACAAACTATATAGCAAATTATACCATTACCACATTAATTTGACAATACTCCACCAATTAATTTAAAATAAAATTACCCGGAGGTAACACAATGAAAGTAGTAATTCAAAGAGTATTAAATGCATCAGTCAAAGTTGACGGCAATATAACAGGTAAAATTGAAAAGGGGCTTCTTATTTTTTTAGGTATAGAATCCGGTGATTCAGATGATATGTTGAAGAAATATGCTGATAAAATCGTCAGGATGCGCATATTTGAAGATGAGAACGGCAAGACCAACAGGGCTCTCTCCGATGTTAACGGCGAGCTCCTCATTGTATCACAATTTACATTATGTGCTGATTGTAGCCATGGCAACCGCCCTTCTTTTATCGGAGCCAAAGAGCCGGTTGAAGCAAAACGTATGTACGAAAAATTTATATCCGTCTGCAGGGAACAGGTTCCCGTAGTAGAACACGGTGAATTCGGTGCCGATATGAAAGTGGAACTTCTTAATGACGGTCCATTCACAATCATTCTATAAAAAAAGGCTGTAAAAGAATTCCGTCCATACGGAGGGCTCTTTTACAGCCTGTTCTGATTCAGTCTTAATAATTACAGTGATCTGACTGCCTTAACAACATTTTCTGTTGTAATTCCAAATTTCTTGAAAAGTTTATCTGCAGGTGCACTCGCTCCGAAGCTATGCATTGTAACATAAGCTCCGTCAAGACCCACATATCTGCCCCAACCGAAATCTGAAAGTGCTTCAACTGCAACTCTCTTTCTGCAGCTCTTAGGAAGAACAGCTTCTTTATATTCCTCACTCTGCTGTTCAAATATATCCATACATGGCATACTTACAACTCTTACATCTGTTCCTTCTTTTTCAAGGATTTCTTTTGCTTCAACAGCAAGAGATACTTCTGAACCTGATGCCATGATAATTGCATCAGGAATTTCCTTAGCTGAATCAGCAATCACATAACCGCCCTTTAATGCTTCCTTAGAAGAACCGTCTATCTGTGGAAGATTCTGTCTTGAAAGAACAAGTGCTGTAGGTGTGTCCTGATTTGTAAGGGCATAATACCAGGCTGCCGCTGTTTCAGTAGCATCACATGGACGATATACCGCAAACCCCGGCATTGAACGGAACATTGCAAGCTGTTCGATAGGTTCATGTGTAGGACCATCCTCTCCGACACCGATACTGTCATGTGTAAGAACGTATGTCAAAGGAAGTTTCATGAGTGCCGAAAGTCTTGCCATCGGCTTAACATAATCACTGAATACAAAGAATGTAGATACAAAACTTCTTAATCCTCCGTGGAGCATCATACCATTACCGATAGCTGCCATAGCTATTTCCCTTACGCCAAAGTGCATATTGCTTCCCGCATAATTCTCAGCAGAAAAATCACCTGCACCTTCCATATATGTCTTGGTAGATGGTGCAAGGTCTGCAGCACCGCCCATAAGGTTAGGCATAACTTTTTTGGCTTTATTAAGTATTTTACCTGACACGCTTCTTGTTGCCTCAGGCTTATTGTCAAACGCCCAGAATTCTTCCGTATCAAGAACCTTTTCAGCAAGGTTTTTATCAAAATAAGTATCCCATAATTTTTTCATTTCAGGATATTTAGTACAGTATTCTTCAAAAAGAGAATTCCACTCTGCTTCTTTTTTTGCACCCTTCTTAGCAAGTTCTTTGTAATTTTCATATACTTCATCAGGTACATAGAAACTTTCATCCGATGGCCAGTTAAGGGCTTTTCTGAGCTCTGCCACATTATCAACCCCAAGAGGTTCTCCGTGGGCACTTGCTTTTCCTTCCTTTGCAGGACATCCAAAACCGATTTTTGTTTTAACTGTAATAAGTGAAGGTCTTGTTGTATCAGCCTTTGCTGCTTCTATCGCTGCTCCGATTTCTTCTATGTTGTTTCCGTCTTCGACAGTAATTGTCTGGAATCCGAATGACTCAAATCTTTTCTGAACATTTTCAGTAAATGCAATATTGGTACTTCCTTCAATGGAAATACTGTTAGAATCATATATAACAATAAGTTTATTAAGCTTTAATGTTCCTGCAAGTGACATTGCCTCAGAAGAGATTCCTTCCATCATACATCCGTCACCACCAAGTACGTATGTGTAATGGTTAACTACAGGATAGCCTTCTTTATTAAAAATTGCCGCAAGATGTGCCTCCGCAGCTGCCATTCCCACTGCCATTCCCATTCCGGCTCCGAGAGGTCCTGTTGTTGCCTCAACTCCTACCGTATGTCCATACTCCGGATGTCCCGGTGTTAATGAATCAAGCTGTCTGAAATTCATCAGATCTTCTTTGGTAAGACCGTATCCAAAGAGATGGAGAAGCGAATATAACAATGTGGAACCATGACCTCCTGAGAGGATGAATCTGTCTCTGTCAGCCCATTGAGGATTGGCAGGATTGTGATTCATATGATTGCCCCAAAGTTCATATCCGATTGCAGCACATCCTAATGGGAGTCCGGGATGACCCGAATTAGCTTTCTGCACAGCATCCGCTGCTAATACTCTGATGGCATTTACTGACATCTGTTCAAGATTTGTACTCATAATAAAAATTCCTTTCCGTTAAGGCCTGATGACCATTTATTTCAAAAAATGTTTTTCCTTTAAAGATATTAATCCATTCCTCTTCTTTCCAAAGAAATTTCTGGATGATTTGCCGCACTTTATTATGGCGGAATCGACTATCTTCTTGACTTTTTCAATTTCTGTACCTTCATCATCGCCATTAAGTTCATCAATTGATATATATAACCCTGAAAGCGCTCTTTCGTCAATAGCATATCCTTTAACTCTGGCATATTCCGTTGCAACGTCAACAAGTTCATTAACGGAATAGTGCTTAAGTTCCAGCTTGTAATCAAATTTATCCCTGAGGCTTTCGCAATTATAAAACAGTCTTTTTAATGCAAATTCCTCTCCTGTAAAAATAACAAGCATTGAAGCTGTATCGGTTTCCATAAACTGATTAAGTTCTTCAACCACATCCCTGTTGAGTTTCTCTGCATTTTCAACAATAAGTGTTGTGCCTTTTATCTTATCAGCCGATGCGGCAACACCTTTTGCATTCAGGACTTCTGCTCTTGTTTTTGCAATCTTCAGTTCCCTCTGTTCGTCATTGGCATGCAATGATTTAAAAAGATTAATCGCAAATCCTGTTTTATCAGTGTCTTTTTTCCCGATTATGATTATATTTCCATGTCTTGAAGTACCATCCGGAATCTCATGTCTCTTTCCGTTAATAAAATGGAGAATGGAATCTTCCATTCCGTTCATAAAAAGATACTTCTTAATGTACTTTCTTGTATTATCATCAAGCTCGTCCATTGAATCCTCCGAACTGTACTCTTCTTCCTCCGTAACATCATAAGACTCATCGGCATATCCGTTAATTTCCTGTTCTGCTTCGGAAATTGCAGCTCTTGTAATACTGTTAATGGCTTCATCAAGCTCAATGGTATTGTCTGTATGTCTGTTTTCTATCGTTGTTTTTAATAAATCATCTATTGTTGCCGCCGGCTCTTCAACCGGATCATTCATGTGTTCAAGATAGTATAACAAATCAACCTGTCCCTCAATAGGAGGTTCTTCAAGATTCAGTTCCATCTGGACAGGTATTCTGTCCTCCTTGACTTCCGGTTTAAAATCCTCCGGTACAGTCTCTCTGACATCTGTCTCTTCAGGTATTGTCTCCTGTTTTTCAACAGTTTCAACCATCTCCTGTTCTTCTGCTGCTTCAGGGATATATTCTTCCTTATATTCAGGCTGTGCATCATGCTCAGGAATCATAGGATCATCTTCCCGCATCTCTGATTTAATTTTATTCCAACGGTGGGTATTGATTATGATTTCTCTTGTAGGCTCGTCAACAAGTTCATCATCCCCTGACATCTGAAGTTCAATTACTTCAACATTAACCGGTTCTGCTGTTGCCGCCATATCATCATCTATTATTGTATCATATTCAGGTGTATCTTCTGTTTTCTCTTCTTCATCTTCTTGCGCAGGCTGAGACACTTTATCGGCAGTTTCTCCATCTGCGGATTCTTCCGGTACAGTCTCTTCCGGTTCAGCTTCTTCCGGTTCAGCTTCTTCCGGTTCGGCTTCTTCCGGTACGGTCTCTTCCGTTTTCTGTTCCTTTACCGGACTGAGTACATCATTCCCGTCGTCATTTTTATCATCATTTTGAAAAATTTCCTTAAGGCTGTTGGCAAGATCATTCTGTAGTGTCTGTGTATCATAAATATCCGGCCTGGCGAGTGGGACACTTATCTCATCATCATCATTTGTCTCGTCATGGCTTATTTCCTTCATGCTCTCTCTGGCTGATTTCATTTCGTATTCATCATAGTTTCCTGAAAAGCCTGCTTCATATACAAGACCGGCTTTGTCAAACTTGTCCATTATGTTGAGTTTCTCCTGCTGTGCAGGGGTAAGAGAGGCATATTTCTTTTTGAGCTTCAATGCCTTATAAACATACTCTCCATCTCCGAACCAGAGTATAAGGTCATCACATTCTTTAATACACTCTTCTATTCTTCCAACCTCAGCATAAAGGCTTGCCAGTTCATATCCGAAATTCTCATCCTGTTCATTATCTCTGTATTCTTCAAGAACTTTTATCAGTTCCTCAGGAGGAACATTCTTAGCCTTGTCAAGTTCATATAAAAGGACATATCTGTTCATATCTGTGGGAGCCATTTCCACAAATTCATTATACAGATCCTCTGCTTCTTCATAATCTTCAAGTCTTATGGAAAGTTCTGTCATTTTAAAAACAAGGCTTCTGCCTCCAAGGTTACGGTTATAGGCATAAATGCATATATTTCTCGCTTCCTTAATTCGTTCTGCCTTTTCGTATACTTCTTCCGCCGTCATAAGCTCTGACCACTTCTTAACCTTCCGCCATTCAATGGTATCCGCTATATCCGCCGCTTCACTATACTGCTTTTCTGATTTAAGTTTCTCTATCTGTTCTAATTTAATTCCATATTCTACTTTATCCAAAGCGTTCACCTCTAATACTACGCATAAATCCTAAATAATTCTATCACATGGCTATGTCAATTTCAATCAAGTTTTAAAGTGGTTTGTGTGAATTCCGTTACATTGTAATCAGAATCCTCTGTATTTACCTGACTTCTGTAATCCACCACAACTGTCTGCTGCCTGTCACCGGCCATTTTCTGGCCCAGTATATAATTCACATCAAACATCCTCGTAATTGCAGGTGTCGCTCCTCTTGCCGGAACGATAAGCTGCACATGATTGGTTTTGAGCAGTTTAAAAATCGGTTCCCAGATGTATATATCTTTTGCCGCACCAAACGGATTATCGATAAAAATTGTATTTCCTGAAATTCCCATATCATAGGACGAATTTATGCTGGATATATAGTGAATAACCGAAATTAAAAACTGGATATAAATTCCTTGTGACTGGCCTGTACTTCCCACAGCTTCCTCGTATTTTAAGTATCTGCTCCTGTCCTTGATATGTTCCCTTTTATACAGGCATAATCTTATACTATTCATATCGCTTACAATTACTGAAAACAATTTTTTCCACGATAACTGGTTTTTGATATATTTTAATTTATCGTCCTGTGTGTCAAAAATATCAGCCCTTGCTATTGTATCGTTTATGTATGTTGTCATTTTTTCCTTATAAAACTCCTCTTTTATATAAGGAATCTGTAACGTAATTACAGGAACGGATTCTCCGTCAAGATTTATCTTTGAGAGCTTTGGCAGTCGTTCTAACTCTGTACGGATATTGCTGCAAATCTGGATACAACGTTCTTCAAAATTATCAGCAATCTGCTGTAAGTCTCTTATGCCCTGCTCCACATTGTCCCTTTCAAGTGCAATATAATCCGAAGTTTCCCTAAGGCCATTTACCATATCTTCCACATCTTCTGCGGTTTCCGGTGCATTAAGACTCAGTTTGATTTCCGCCGCAAGGTCATAAGCCTCCAGTCCGTACAAATCATCGGATAACTTTTGTTTATCATTAAGAAACGCAGTTTTCTTACGCTGTTCATCACGTTTTAACCTGTCATAATTCTTTTCAATTTCTTCATAATTCTCAGTGATATCATCATCCACAGCAATATTTTCATCCGTCAGTCCGTCCTCCGGTATATAAATTCCCATGGTCCGGAATATTCTCCCGATATCTCTCTCCATTACAATAAGATCCCTGTTATTCTCATCAATATTTTTCAATTCTTTCTCAATATTCTGTATTCCCGATGTAATAGAAGATATTTCCTGACGTCCGGTAACAATATACGCCTGAGGGTCATTAAATTTTTCCCTGATAAATTCACCGTATTGTTCTTCATATAGTTTCTTTCCGTGCCATATACTTCCTTCAATACGGTTCTTCTGTGCCTGCTCGGAATTAATTATTCCGTCGGTTTTGTCAATTTCAGATTTAATTTTATCAAGCTGATTCTTGATTACTAACCTTTCATCAACAGATGCCTTTGAAAAAAGACCTTCGTCTTTTGCTTTTTTTGCCTCATCTAAGGTAAAACCATAATATTTAAGATTATCAATATTTTTCTTAATAAGGGCATCATAATGTGCAAGCTGTTTTTCTTTATCAGCAAGTTCTCCTATTTCATCAGATATGATTTTTCTCAAAGCCCCTGCCCTGGTATTGATTTCATCTTCTTCAATATCCGGTTCTTTTGCTTCTCCGTTGAAATAAGACTCGAACTTTTCCTTATATTCCTTGTTGATTGAAGCGGCTTCCTCTTCAAAACTTTTTCTTATATTTTCTTTTTCCGTAAGCAGGGCATCAAATGACCTGACTTTTCTTGACAGTTCTGCGTGTTCCTTTGTAAGCCCGCCTGTAAGTTTTTCACAAGTTCTTGTTTCATCATATAAGGAAGCCAGTCTGTCGGTATTCTCTTTTATTTTTTTATACAGCAAAAGATTGTCTGCTGTTTCACCACTATGTGCCTGCTCTCTTTCCAAAGAAGTCCGGTAACTTTCAAGACGCTTTTTTGACATTTCCATATCGTCACTAATCCTGCCAAGATATGATATAAGTCTCTCTTTTTCTTCTTTTAAGTCCTCCGGCACTCCGTAAGAGGAGCTGTCATTAAGTTTATTTTCTGCATATTGGCAAAAATACAAATCTTTGCTTATAACATTATATTTATCATTTAATCTTGCAAGCATGTCCTTTTCTTTGTCAATATCTTCACTTATTTTTATAAGCTCGGAATTAGCACCTGTCCCGTTAAATATAAATGATAAATCATGACACGCACCTACCATATTTTCTTTACAGACTCTTAAAATATTATCTTTTTTTATAATAGGAATAATATAAGAGCCTGTGTTAAGGGAATAAAGCATTTCGTCATGTTTTATTTCTTCATAACTGTCCCCGGCAAAAATCATATAAGGCAGCATCGGATTTTCCGCAATATAATCACTGCGTTCATTTTCATCCATTAGTGCAATATACTCGGCGCCGCTTTTCACGTCATCGTATCTGTTTTTCAGATATGAAAGGACTTCTTCATAACATCTGTCATATTCCGGAAGTTTATTCTCACTTATTGCTTTTTCGTAATTGCCAAGATACTTAATTCTGCCTTTTACTTCAACGATATTTTCGGTAATCTCGGCTAACACCTTTTCTATTTTTTCAATAAGCTGCTCAATATCATTCTCACCGTATACATTTTTAATCTGGTTTAAATCTTTTAGAAGCTGCTGTTCTTTTTCATACAGTATTGCAGCCCTTTCTTCTTCATTTTTTATAAAGGATATTTCTGTTTCTGTCTTAAGATATTCCCTGTTTAAATCAGAAATATTATTTTCTTCCTCCGAAATATGGGAGGCGTAACCGGATAAAGCCTTGTCAGATGATTTAAGCATATCTTCCGCTTTGGAAATTATATCTTCAATGCCGGCATTGGATGTAAGATTACATCTTAGCATAAGCTCATCCGTGTTTTTATTCAGTTCTTCAATTTCATTTTTAAGCTGTTTTAACTGCCCCTGATTTTTGTTGATTTCACCATAAACATTAAGCTTTTTATCGGCTGCCTCATCCCGCTCTGCGCACACCTTCTCTGTTAAAGTTTTGATTTCGTCAATCCGTGCTTCCAATTCCGTTGTTTTTCTGTCGACAATTGTCTTCTTAAATGCTGCAAGTTCTGATAACTCTTTTAAAACATCTTCTCGGTTCCATGTGCTGTTGGATATCAGCTCTTTAAGTTCATCGTATCTTGCCTTGTTTTCAACGTAATCAAAATAATCCGAAGCCGCTTTTACATATCTAAGATTCTCTTTAAGCCTGTCATAAGAAGATAAAAGCGTCTCTTTCTCTGCTGCCGTTTCGGCAATCAGCTTCTCTAACTGTTCAAGCTCAACCGTCTCAGTCTCGATTTCCGCAATGGCTGTACGCCTTTTGATTTCGTTAATATGTGCTGCAAGTTCTTCTTTTCTGTTACCAAGTTCTTCTGTCTTTGCCCTTTCTCCCGCAAGTCTCATCCTGCATACGCAAAGGCATCGCATAAGTTCATTCTCTGTCTTTTTCTTTTCCTCAAATATTCTTTTATATTCACCCATCTTATCGGTAAATATATTAATAAGTCTTATCTGCTCGTCATATTTATCTATGTCTGTTTTTCGTTTTGACAACTCCGTCAGTTTTTCCTTCATATCAAAAAGTGTCTTTGCCATCTGGGAATCGTCTTCATTGCCCTTACGAATTCTGTTATTATATGACTTTTCTATAATTCCCTCTATCAAAAGGTCCTCTATAACTTTCCTGGTCGTCTTATAATTGGTCTCAAAATATGTACGCACATGGCCTTCGGTCTTGTTAATCCCACGGATGATTTCCCACTGGCTTTCATGAAGACCGTACTCACTTATAAAATTCTGGTAATCTCCCTTTCTTTCAAAAATCCTTACTTCGATGCCATAATCTTTTTTCTCCAAATCCCTTAAGTATGATTTAAGACCGTTGTAGGTAATGCGTTCATTACCTTTACTGAGTGGGAGATTTTTTATGTCGTTATCTCCGAATTCTTTATAAAAAATACAGTAGTTAAAATATTCGATATTGGCAGTTTCGTTCTTCCTTTCGGCATTGTCCGAATTCTCCTTTGCCTTTCTTGCACAGAATCCCGTAGTCATATATTTCATTCCATTTTTAACACAACCTGCATCCAGTTTCCATTCTATGAGCGAATGTATCGTAGTGTTATCACAGCCCGGTCTGAAAAGTTTCTCTATCGGCTGTTTATCGTCAAGGGTACAGTTAGGAATCATATTCTGTAAAAGCAGAAGCATTAACACACTTTTACCGCCGCCGTTTGCAAGGTCATAAATAGTATTCCTGCATGAAAATCTCATAAAAAAATCATCATAATACTGTGTGCCGAAATTATATTTTACATTGTTTACTCTGATTCTGTTAATCTGTGGCATTTTCGTCCTCCCTGTTTAAAATTTCATATAAACGTCCTTTATTTTCTTCAAAATATTTTTCTGCCATTGCTTTAAACCTGTCTGTAGGATAGTATTTTTCATTGGTTTCAACAAAAAGTGCCTGTGCCGTCAAAAAATTAAATGTCAGTTTCACGTACCCTGTCCTTGAATTTCTGGCTGCCCTCACGCTGCCTTTGTCTTCAATGCTCACAATCGGAAGCTCATCCCATAAAAGGGCAAGGGCTTTGAAAGAATCTTTTTCCTCCTCATCCTGTGTAACGCCGATGTCGTGGTTAATAATTCCGTGAAGTGAAGCATCCACCGATTTAATAACATCTTCTATCCTTATGTATTCAAGATATGTTGCACTTGAAGAATCCTTGTAAAACTCAGTGATAATATTATATATAATAAAATAAACCATAAAAAGCTCTTTATTAACCCTTAATCCCATAAGTCTTTTCAATTCCTCGTTGGAATATCCGAACACACGGTTTTTCACGCCTGCACTTATGAAAAGTGTATCATTATACTCATAGAGATTAAGATTAAGTGCCTTGCAGGTTTCGGTAATGATATCGTACACCTCAGAATTGTTGCAGTATTCTTCGTAAAGCATGGTATTTGATTTTCTTCCCACTTCCTCACCTGTGATTAATTTTGACACTATATCAAGTGCCTTGTTTAAGTTTCTGTTTTCCATGAATTGCCTCACTTATACTAATATAATTCTGAAATTGGTAACGTTTGCAATATGGGAAGTCTCTATCTCTTCTTCCTCTCCGCCTGCAAGTTCCAGATAAAAATGCATTCCTATAAATTCCGAAAATTCCGGTTCATTCATATATTCTTTAATCATCGCATCAAGAAATGTGTCCTCCGATGCTTCGCCCTGTTCCAGCACATATTCTTTTTTCTCGCAAAGATGAATGAGAAACGTATAGTAATCCCCGTTTTCAAGCGCTTTGTCGGACAAAATATTTCTGACCTGCTCATTGTATTCGGTAAACATAACTGTCTTTTTTTCTTTTAACAATCTTAAAAGAATCAAAAATAAAGTTCTGGTATTTCTGTTAAATCTTCTCTCGTCAAGTTCGTCTTCAAAAACGATATCTTTTTCAGTCAATTCAACCTTTTTTTCCGGTTTTTCTTCATTTTCAGGTCTATAACTTAACAAATCCTCCACTTTACCCACATCAAAAGTCTTTTTGATATTAAGCATAAAAAAAGGTGCCGCAATGTACTCTAATATATCCGTTCTGTCTTCTTTTATAATCCGGTTCATAATTCCTTTGAAGTCAAAACGTGTCCTTAACCTTGTAAGTTTGCCTTTTTTGATTATTTCATCTGCTTTAATGCCAAGCTCCGTACAGGCTTTTAAAAGCTCGCTGTGATTGTTCATGGCAACCTTAAGTTCCGTATCCAGCCTGTGGATTTCTCTTCCTGTTCTGAAGCTTTCACCCTGTACCGGGTTAATATCGTTTTCTGTTCTCTTTAGTGCAGTTTCAATAAGCTCCTTATTTTTAACAAAGAGCTTCTGTTCTTCATCAAACCACTTTATTCCCGTATTAAAAAACTCCTTATAGCTGTCAAGTCCCGCAAAAATATCAGTTGTGAGAAGTTCCATAACCTGATTTTTCTTTATTCTCAACCGCTTTACTTCTTCGTTAATTCTTCTTACGACTTCAGTTCCGCCCTTAAAATCTTTAGACTTAATCATCTTTTCCAGGAGAAGCTGCTCCACGCTTATACGGCTTTCGTCCCTTATTTCCTTGGTATCAAGATAAAATTCTATTCCCTCCGGACTTATGGAATACCATACAACTCCGTCTTCTATTCTGCTTTCAAGCAGCCTGACCCTCGAAGTCTTTTTAATTCTGTCCACCGGGTCATAGTAAACAAATGAAAAAGGTCTGCCGTCATTCTTCAATTTATCAAAAACAAAGTCCGTAAGTTCCTTATATTCCCTGTCCCCTGCTACTATTCCAAAATCCCTTAAAATACAGGATTTCATAAAAGTTGCATATTCAGGGTATGTAACTTCACGTTCTTTAAAATTATTTTCTTCAATAAAAAAGCGTAGCACAGCCATAATAATATAACCCATATCCAGCCTGTCCTCATACCGTCCTTCCATAAACCATGAAAAAGAGGTCTTTGCCAGTTCAAAAAATGGATAATATTTTTTCAGGTTGAGCATACGCTCTCTATGATCTGTTATTATTTCATTAACTAAAATATGTTCCTTACGCATCAGTACCCAAACCCCGTTACAGTTCAGTACGCCCTTCAAGGGCTCTTAATAATGTTACTTCATCAATATATTCAAGGTCTCCGCCAACCGGAACGCCACTGGCAATTCTTGTTACCTTAATTCCGGTAGGTTTAATCAGTTTGGAAAGATACATTGCCGTTGCTTCTCCTTCAAGACTGGAATTGGTAGCTATGATTACCTCATCCACATCTCCCTGCAGTCTGACTAAAAGCTCTTTAATCTTTATGTCGTTCGGTCCTATTCCAAGCATAGGTGAAATTGCACCATGGAGAACATGATACACACCTTTGTATTTTCCCGTTTTCTCATAGGCTACCAAGTCCCTCACGTTCTCAACTACCATAATAACCTTGTGGTTGCGTTCGGGATTGCCGCATATATTGCACTCATCCCTGTCCGTAAGAGTCTGACAGGTCTTACAATATCTGATATTGTGTTTTGCATCAACAATAGCCTTTGCTAAACCGTCCGCCCTTTCTTCGGGCATATTAATGATATGGAAAGCAAGGCGTTGTGCTGTCTTAGCTCCAACGCCCGGCAATGCTGATAATTCTTCAATTAATCTGCTTAACTGGCTTCCGTAATAGTCCATTAGAATGGAAATCCTCCTCCGAGACCACCAAGTCCACCTGTAATCTTAGACATTGACTCCTGTGAATAGTCTTCAACCTGTCTTATTGCTTCATTAGTGGCAGCCATAATTAAATCTTCTAACATTTCAATATCGTCAGGGTCTACAACTTCCGGCTGTAATTTAACCTTGGTTACTTCTTTCTTTCCTGATATTGTTACTTCTACGGCTCCGCCGCCTGCTGCTGCCGTAAATTCTTTTTCTTCAAGTTCTTTCTGCTGTTCTTCCATCTGCTTCTGCATTCTCTGTGCCTGCTTCATCAGATTATTCATATTGCCGGGCATTGCTCCTCCCGGAAAACCTCCACGTCTTGCCATAATTAAAAAATGTCCTTTCTTTTATTCTTCTTCTACATCCATTTTAATAAATTCTTTCAAATCTGTAAATGACTGATTAAAATCCGCACCCTCGTCAAGAAGAGTTACCTCAACGGGTACCTCTTTGCCGATTGTATTTTCTATTATCTGTCTGATGTAATTAAGATGTTCTTCTTTTTTCATAAATCTGTAAGTAAAGTCATCTTCGGCTACCATGGTAAGCCTGTCATCCACAGCGGTTATTCTCATCTTTTTCAGATATGCATTATATATATTATCTGCCTGACCGATTATTCCGTTCCAGTTCTTTACAACTGCCTTTATATCCTCCGGCAAAGCAGTTACGGTATGTCTCACTACCGTCTTAGGCTCCGGTTTTGCCGTGTAAGAATTATCCGTGTCAACAGGTCTTATTGCGCTCAATGCCAGCAGGTCTTCTTTTTCCCTTACGAGTTCCTCAACACGTTTCAGCCTCTCCGTAATGGATGTGATATCTGTTTCCATCTGTGGTCTGGTCATCTTAATCAATGCAACCTCCACAAGAACTCTTTTCTGTGTGGCATATCTTATGCCGGCTGACAACTCGGACAGTATTCTTATATACCGCATAGCCTGTTCTTCCGTGATGGCGTAGGCTTCTTCCTTAAGCCGTTCAAGATTCTCTTCCGACATATCAATCATATTGCCTGCGTTTTCTGTAGTCTTAACCACAAGGATATTACGGACATACCATGTAAAATCAGATACAAACTGTCCTAAATCCCTTCCCTGCAGAATAAGTTCCTCAAGCTCTGCAATCAGTTCCGGAACATTTTCATTAATTATATTCCGTAGTATTTTGGAAAATATCTCGGTATCCACTGTTCCCAGTGTCTCAAGCACATCCTCATACTTAAGTTCACCGTTCATATTCACTGCCATACACTGGTCAAGGAGACTAAGCGCATCTCTCATGGCTCCGTCTGCCAGTTTTGCAATATACCTTAATGCTTTTTCCTCTGCCAAAGCACCCTCTTTATCAACCAGTTCCCTGAGTCTCGCTTCTATGGTGTCCACTGATATTCTTTTAAAATCATATCTCTGACACCTTGACATTATGGTAACAGGTATCTTATGTGCTTCAGTTGTTGCGAGGATAAATATTACATACGAAGGCGGTTCCTCCAAAGTCTTAAGAAGTGCATTAAAGGCACCTATTGACAGCATATGAACTTCATCGATTATATAAACCTTATATCTTCCTTCTGTCGGTCTGTATGCAACCTCATCCCTTATCTGTCGTATATTATCAACACCGTTATTGCTGGCTGCATCTATTTCTATTACATTAAGTGACGAACCGTTAGCAATCGCCTTACATACGGCACATTCCCCACACGGACTTCCGTCAATAGGATGTTCGCAGTTGACTGCCTTTGCAAGTATCTTGGCAATAGTTGTCTTACCTGTTCCTCTTGTCCCGCAAAAAAGATACGCATGACCCACTCTGTCCGATTCTATCTGATTCTTAAGTGTCCTTACAATATGTTCCTGACCTTTTACATCTGAAAATGTATCCGGTCTCCATTTTCTGTATAAAGCTGTATATGACATACTTCACCATTTCCTGTCTTTACTAACTCGTTATAGTTTAACACAAAACGTGATTTATAACAAACAAAAAAACAGGCCGGAGAATGTATTTTCAGTCATCTGACTCATTACACATTCCTTCAATGTGTATTACCGAATCTCCTCCCGGGAAACTGTCATGTGCCTCAATTGTTACCACATCACCTATGTGAAATGTTCCCTCTGATTTATCTTTCAAATCCTCCACAGCCTTAACAACATCTCCACGCTGATATGTCGATGTCTCATCAAGAATAACTTTAATAGTGTATTCATTATTATTGATTTCTAATATCTTGCCAACCATAAATACAGGCCTGCAGCCATTCTTATTGTTAAAATTATTTTTTATATCTTTAATCAATATATATCCGCAAAAAGACACTAGTGCTACAATGGCACAAATTGCTATTACTTTTAAAACCTTTTTCATATACATTTCCTCCCTACTTTTGTGAAAACGCCAACTACTTCTAATTTGACTATAACAATATCTGATTATTTTTACAACAAAAATGTCGCGAGCGGTAAGTTTTTCAGTAATTTTTATTGTTTTTTACAAATTGGAATAAATAAACGATTAAAAGATAATTTTTGATAAAAGAAAAACCATGCATCCTGCTTCGAGCCCGTCCATCACACGTTACCGATTCAGTTAACTCAACTCAGGCGACCTCACGTCACATAAGAGCTTCCACTTAATGCTGCTTTGTTCCCAACCTGACATGGTTCGTGGATTCCTATTGCGTAAGACCCAAGCATCAACATCACTTAAACCGGGCAGCTACAATAAACAAAAGCCCTCGGCAGAATATCACCCCTGCTATAGCGGATTTCAGGTTCAGGGAGCCGCTAATTCCCCGGCTGCATGGAATTTAAGTATATCTGTTTTGTTTAAAAAAATCAATAGTTTTCCATTTTTTTCTTTTCCCTGAGGTTTCTGAAAAAATTCTGCATCATTTCCTTACATTCATCGGCAAGAACACCTTTGCATATATCCACCTGATGATTAAATTCTTTCATCTGGAGAACATTGATAACCGAGCCGGCACACCCTGCTTTAGAATTCATTGTTCCGATAACAACTTTCGGTATTCTCGCCTGCACAATTGCACCTGCACACATCTGGCAGGGTTCAAGCGTAACATATAAAGTACAGTCCTCAAGACGCCAGTCCTTTATTACTTTGCTGGCTTTTTTTATTGCAATAATCTCTGCATGAGCCAACGTACTCTTGTCCGTATTTCTGCGGTTATATCCTCTGGCAATTATTTTACCATCATATACAATTACACAACCGATAGGAACTTCATTAAGCTTTTCAGCTTTCTTTGCCTGTCTGATTGCCTCTTTCATAAAACCTTCGTTTTCAGTCATTTTAATTAATCTTCCTGCATTTTTTTAAATCCTACCACAGTTTTTTATTTTATGCTATACTAAGAATGATTTAACGGAGGAAATCTTATGAAATTCATATACACAACCGACAGATTATATTTACGCACGCTTGACGAAAGAAGTGCAGATAAAATACTGGAATTTTACAATGCCGGAAGGGATGTTTTTTCAAGAGTAGAGTCAGAAAAGCCATCCTCTTTTTATACGCTTTCCTATCAGGCAACCTTGGCAAGCATGGAATTTAAAGCTTTTCTTGACGGTACATATATGCGGTATTATCTTTTTGACATAACAGAACCTGACACGATTATAGGCACCGTATCTTTCAGCTATTTTATGCCCATGCCTTATTATTCCTGCATTATCGGTTATAAATTGCTGCCGGGCTGCTGCAAAAAAGGATATGCCACAGAGGCAGTATCCTTTCTTACCGGATGTCTTTTTAAGGAGCATAAAGTACACCGCATAGAAGCCTTCTGCCTCCCTGATAACACCCCCTCCATTAATTTACTGCTCCGCACGGGTTTTGAATTTGAATCCGTGGCCAAATCCGCCATCCGATTAAAAGACGGCTTTACAGACCACAGACGGTATGTGCTTATCGACTATGATTCTTAAGCTTCTAACACCTTGTACCAATAGCCGAACTGACTGAGTCTTATATCGGAGCGGGTGCTGAATTTAAAGTGCATAAACCCAAACATCCCCGCCATATTTTTATCCCTTCTTGTAAAAACACCGGGAACACCGATTATGTATTCATATCCGTCAGATTTAGCCTGCTTGCCAAAAATAAGATGCCTGTACGCATAGTATCCGTGATTTAAAAAACTGTTATTCAAAAGTCCCCAGTTCGTGTTGGCAAATCTCTTAATATCCTCCGGTTCTATTTCCACACAGTCATAAATATCCTCATCCGAAAATAGGGTCACCGCCTTTTTCTCATCATATAAGGTCTCATATCCGTTTTTTTCCGGCTTTTTATCCACAAAATCTCCGTAAAAAAGAATATTATCCCCGTTTTCTACCTGTACTCCGGTGATTTGTTCATAAGTGCAACCTGAGTTCTGTATGCTGTCAGCACGTCCCATATACCTTAGTTCGCCTATGCCGCAAAGTATTTTCATTTCGCCTATCAGTATCCTTTGTCCCTCCTCTCCATAAAAAAATACACTGTGTGTCCCATCTTTTTCCCTGTTCTGATATCTGATATTAACAAGCAGACGCAACATTCCGTTTCTCACATCCCACTTTGCAAAGCCTATGCTCTTGCCGTTTTCCTCATAATCATACAGATATGTTACTTTTTTCTGAAAATCCATAAAAATAAGCTCCCTCCTTGTACTTAAATAGCCTTCCTGCTAAAAAGTATATGAAAGAAGCTTTGTAAAAATACTATTTAATATTACTAAAATAATCAGATAATGCAGCAAACTCCGAAAGTGTTAATGCTTCACCTCGTATAGACGGACCTTTATGAAGAGACTCTATTGCCGCCGTAATTTCTTCCTTTGAAAAATTAATTTCCGGAGAATTATTAAGTCCGTTGGCAAGGGTCTTACGTCTTTGGTTAAAGGATGCCCTTATTAACTTAAACATTAACTTTTCATCCTTGACTTTGACAGGAGGTTCTTTGTACCTTGTAAGCCTTATAACCGCAGAACCCACATTAGGCCTTGGAATAAAACATTCAGGCGGTACATTAATTACGACCTGTGGTTTGGAATAATACTGCACAGCAAGGGAAAGTGCACCATAATCCTTTGTGCCCGGGCCTACCTGCATACGGTCCGCCACCTCTTTTTGCACCATAACGGTTATGGAATCTATAGGAACATTGCTTTCAAATAATCCCATAATAATAGGCGTGGTTATATAATACGGCAGATTTGCAACGACTTTTATGGGTTTACCGCCGTTTTTTTCTTCTGCCAATTTTTTAATATCAACTTTGAGAATATCTTCGTTAATTATGGTTACGTTATCGTATTCTGCCAATGTTTCCTTAAGAATCGGTATAAGATTAGTGTCAATTTCAACTGCTGCCACACCACCCGCCTGTTCACATAAAAGCTGGGTCATGGTTCCGATTCCCGGTCCTATCTCAAGTACAAAATCATCTTTTGTCACACCGGCTTCACGCACTATTTTATTAACAATTCCTTCGTCAATAAGAAAATTCTGTCCGAATTTCTTCTGGAATGCAAACTCATGCTTGTTTATCACGGCAAGAGTGTTTGTTGGATTACTTAAATACATATTTTTTCCTTTATCCCAAGCCTAAGCTTTCAAATTTTTCAAGGTCAACAAGATAGTTTTCATATGTGCTGCCCTCAACATATACCTTAATCTGCTCACCGGGAGAGTATACCTGCCCCGGGTCATCATAGCAATGTCCGCTGGTAAATATTATTTCTTTTCCTGTTTCGGGATCATTATACCTGCACTTTATGACAAAGGGGCAGATTTCATTTACTGCGACAGAATAATCAACACATACATCAAATATTTCCGCATAGACGTAATGTGATTTGTCCATCTTTTTCTTTTTTATTTCTTTAATGCACACCGACAGTCCTGCAGCCGTTACCGCAATTCCCATTATATATAAAAATATCACGATAACAGGACCATATATCCGTCTTAAATTATACGGATTATCTTTATCGGCATACGCCTTCTCACTACCGTCTAGATGTGCATTTTTGTCATTTGAAGGCTTATATACAACGTGACTGTATTCTTTCCCACCGGCGGTATAATCTACATAATACAGATAGCTGTCCTCTCCTACCTGCTCCACATCGGTAATATGCACCGTGACTTTATAGCTCTCTTTTTTATGTTTTAAATCTTTTACCATAAAAAAAGTACCAAGTCCCACAAGTGCCAGACCGATTAAGGAAATCACAACTATAAGCTGTTTAATCGTCTTTTTCTCTTTCATTTAGCGTATGTACCATCAGCCAAGCCCAAGGCTCTTAAATTTTTCAAGATCAACAACATAATTTTTATATGTCTTATCCTCAAGATATACTTTAACCTGTTCGCCCGGAGAATATACTATTCCCGGGTCATCATAGCAATGCTCACTCTTAAATACAATAACTTCTCCTGTTTCAGGCTCTACATACCTGCATTTAATGACAAAAGGGCAGACCCCGTTTACTGCAGTTGAATAATCAACAACAACATCATATATTTCTGCATACACATAGTAGTTTTTCTTGATTTTCTTTGTTCTGACTTCTTTGATTCCGGAAATAACACCCACAAATAAGAATGCACCGCCCATTACATATAAAATAATTATTACTGCCGGTCCCATTCTTCGTCTGAGATTATATGGATTATCCTTATCCGCATACGCTTTTTCGGTTCCGCCTAAATGGGCATTATCACTGTTTACAGGTTTATATGCAATATGGCTGTATGTCTCTCCGTTTACGGTATAATCCACATAATACAGATAGCTGTCACTACCTACCTGTTCTTTCTTGGTAATACGCACCTTTACTTTATAACAGTTAGCATTATTTTTTATATCTTTTGCCAGAAAATATGTACCAAGCCCTATAAGTACCAGGGCCACCATCAAAAAGATTGCCATGATCTCCTTAATTATTCTTTTTTCTCTCATATCCCGTACATTCTCCTGCCATTTTTAAAAGTTATATCTATCACTTCATCATAGTCAAGCTGCTTAATCTCTGCAATTTTCTTAACCACCTCAGGAATATATAACGAGGAATTACGTTTTCCCCTGAATGGCTCAGGTGCAAGATAAGGGCAGTCTGTCTCAAGAAGTATCCTGTCAATAGGTACATATTCTGCCACTTCACGGATTTTGGCGGCTTTTTTGAAGGTAAGCACACCTCCGATACCAATATAAAATCCCATATCCAGATATTTTTTTGCTTCTTCTTTTGAGTATGAAAAGCAATGAATAACACCGCTGTTGTCCCTGTCAGCCGATGCCTTTATTACTTCATAGGTATCAAAAGCCGCTTCTCTTGAATGAACAATAACAGGCTTTTTAAGTTCTTTTGCAAGCACTAACTGACGTTCAAAAAATTCCTTCTGCTGCTCTTTATTATCCTTATCCCAATAATAATCAAGACCAATTTCACCGATGGCAACAATTTTGCCATTGGCAGCCGCTTCTTTACGAAGCCACTCCATGTCTTCATCAGTAACCGTCCTGATTTCCTCAGGATGAATGCCTAATGCACCGTACATATAGTCCCACTTTGGAATAAGTTCAATAATTTTGTGGCAGGTATCGATAGAAGACCCCACATCCACAACATATTTTATACCATTTTCGGGCAGGGACTTTAATAGTACGTCCCTGTCCTCGTCAAATGCCTCATCCTCATAATGGGCATGGCTTTCAAATATTCCTGTCATTAACGAATCTCCGCACCGTTAGGCATATCCTTCTCAGGTGTTAATAATGATAAGTTGCCTTCCGCATCCTCCGCACAAAGAAGCATACCTTCTGAAAGTACGCCCGCGAGCTTGGCCGGTTTAAGGTTAGCAACAACCACAACCTTCTTTCCAACCATTTCTTCTGCGGAATAATGCTGCTTGATTCCCGATACAATCTGCTTAACTTCGCTGCCTATCTTTACCTGTGAGCAAAGAAGCTTCTTAGACTTAGGTACTTCTTCACATTTAAGAATTTCACCCACTCTTAACTGGACCTTCATAAAATCATCAATGGAGATTTCCGGTTTCTTTTCAACATCAATACCTGCTTCTGCCTGTGGTTCCTCGGTTACACCTGCTTGTGCACGCTGTTTAGCACGGATTTCTTCTACCTTTGGCATAATTTCATTAATGTCAAGTCTTGCAAAAAGGATTTCAGGTGCATCGGTTACTTTTGTTCCCGAAACATAATTACCAAACTTTGTAAGGTCTTCGAGTGTAAGTTCAGGTGCATTAAGCTGTTTACGAATCTTAGCTGTTGTTTCCGGCATAAATGGCTCAAGAAGTGCAGCACCGATACTTATTCCCTCAACAAGGTTATAAAGAACAGTTGATAATCTGTCCGCCTGTGTCTCATCCTTCGCAAGTGCCCAAGGCATTGTCTCATCAATGTATTTATTGCAGCGCTTAAATATATTGAAGGTCTCTGTAATCGCATCTGCAACACGGAGGTCATTCATCTTAGCGTCAACTTTTTTAACTGCTTCAAGAATTGTATTTTTAAGGTCATCATCAACTTCTGCCGTTACACATTTGTCTGTAACTACTCCGCCAAAATATTTATTACTCATTGAAATTGTTCTGTTTACAAGGTTTCCAAGAGTATTGGCAAGTTCTGAATTAAGTCTTTCCACAACCAGTTCCCATGTGATGACACCATCATTTTCAAAAGGCATTTCGTGAAGTACAAAATATCTTACGGCATCCACGCCAAACATATCCGCCATATCATCGGCATAAATTACATTTCCTTTGGATTTGCTCATCTTATCGCCACCCTGTAATAACCAAGGGTGTCCGAAAACCTGTTTTGGAAGCGGTAAGTCAAGTGCCATAAGGAAAATAGGCCAGTAAATTGTATGGAAACGGATAATATCTTTTCCGATAAGATGAAGATCCGCAGGCCAGTATTTTTTGAACAATTCATCATTATCGCCGTCACAGTCATATCCAAGTCCCGTGATATAGTTGGTAAGTGCGTCAAGCCATACATATACAACGTGTCTGTCATCAAAATCCACAGGTATTCCCCATTTAAAAGATGTTCTTGATACACAAAGGTCCTGAAGTCCCGGTAAAAGGAAGTTATTCATCATTTCATTCTTACGGGAAACAGGCTGTATGAATTCAGGATGTTCGTTAATATAATCAATAAGTCTGTCCGCATATTTGCTCATCTTAAAGAAGTAAGCTTCTTCCTTTGCAGGCTTGACTTCTCTTCCGCAGTCAGGGCATTTTCCGTCTACAAGCTGTGACTCCGTCCAGAAGGATTCGCAAGGAGTACAATACATGCCTTCGTAATGTCCCTTGTAAATATCCCCTTTATCATATAATTTCTTAAAGATTTTCTGAACCTGTTTCTCATGGTATTCATCAGTGGTTCTGATAAATTTGTCATAAGAGGTGTTCATCAAATCCCATATTCTCTTAATTTCACCGGCAACGTTATCTACAAACTGTTTTGGTGTAACACCTGCCTCTGCTGCCTTTAATTCAATTTTCTGTCCATGTTCATCCGTACCGGTCTGGAAACGGACATCATATCCCTGCATTCTCTTATATCTTGCAATACTGTCTGCAAGAACTATTTCATAGGTATTACCGATATGTGGCTTACCTGATGTATACGCAATCGCTGTAGTAATATAGTAAGGTTTTTTCTCCATTTTACTAAATCCTCCTAAAAATCTTCTGTCCTAACTTCTAACGCTACCATAAATAGGCTCTAAAATCAATATTTAATCCCTTTTAAGTTGTCTTCCAACATTGGGTCTGATAAAAGTCTCATCTGCATATTTCCACAATTCTTCCGAACCCAGATGTGTTTTCTCATTACGTCCGTATACCTGTGAAGCATGAACACCATGTTCTTCCCACGATCTGCCCTCTGACGCATTATTAAGCATTAAAGGCTGAATCTTGTCCATTGTGTTGGCAAACCTGGCTTCCGGCGTAATATTTTCCTCGAATTCATCCCACAATGCCCTGAATTCCTCTGCCTGGTCTTTTGGCAGAATATTAAAAAGTCTGTCCGCAGCCGCAAGTTCACGCCCGCGTTTGCTTTCATTGCCCTTTGAATCATAGGCATAGGTATCGCCTGCGTATATTTCTATTAAATCGTGAATAAGAACTATTTTCATTGTCTTCAACACGTCTATATCTTCATTGGCATATTCCGACAGCACCATTACAAACAATGCCATATGCCATGCGTGCTCCGCATCATTTTCTTTTCTCATGCCGTCTGCAAGATAAGTCTGTCTGAAAATATTCTTTTCCTTATCTATCTCTTTAAGAAATTCAAACTGTTTTTCTATTCTTTCAGGAAACATATCTACTCTCTTTCATTGATGTATTTTTCTACTATATAACGTGGTCTTTTCTTGGTCTCAAGATATATTTTTCCAATATATGAACCTACAATGCCAAGTCCCAGAAGCACCATTCCGCCGATTGCCCACACCGAAATAAGTATGGAAGTCCATCCGGCAACAACTCTGCCGGTAAAATAACTTACGAATGCGTAAATCATCATGGCAATGCTCACAAGAAAAACAAATATGCCCATTCCCGTTACAAATCTCATGGGTTTAATGCTTAGTGAGGTTATTCCCTCAATGGCAAAGCTCATCATTTTCCTGAGCGGATATTTGCTTTTTCCCGCAAGTCTTTCTTTTCTCTCATATTCAACAATCGTCGATGGATATCCGATTAATGGTACTATTCCTCTTAAGAAAAGATTGACCTCTTCAAACTGTGCCAGTCCCTCAAGGGCTCTTCTGCTCATAAGCCTGAAATCCGCATGATTGTATATCAGGTCTCCGCCTAATTTGTTGGTTAATTTATAAAACATCTGCGCCGTATGTCTTTTGAAAAAAGAATCTTTTTTTCTGTCATTTCTCACACCATATACGACATCATAACCCTCGTTATTTTTCCGGAGCATTTCCTCAAAAACATTTATATCGTCCTGTAAATCCGCATCAAGGGATATAACTATATCCGCGTCATCCTTAACAGTCATAAGTCCGGCTAAAAGTGCATTCTGGTGTCCCCTGTTTCTCGTAAGGTTAATTCCGCCAAACAAGGTATCTTTATTGTGTAAATCTTCAATTATTTTCCATGTCAGATCCATTGACCCGTCATTAACAAAAATTATCCTGCTTTTTACGTCAATAAGCCCTTCTGCCATAAGTTCTTTCATTTTTTTATCAAGTTTGCCCGCCGTGTCAGCTAAGACTTCTTCTTCATTGTAACATGGTATTACAAGGTAAAGTATTTTCGCCATATATATCATCCTTCCGGAAATATCCGTATCATATTTAGAGATTATCACATTGTGTTATCATTTGCAATTACGCTGTTACCTATGATAATATGTACTTTGGTGAGGGTTCGATATCGGAGGTAACATTAATGAAATCAAAACAATATGTTTATGTTATTACAATAATTTTTATATTATCACTTATTCCCCTTTATATCATAGGTAAATATAACCATCCGAGTGTGGATGACTATTATTACGGCGTGGAAACTGCCAAAGTTTACCGTGATACAGGTTCTGTTTCCCAGGTTATATCTACATCTTTTGACGAAATGAAAAATACCTACAATGACTGGCAGGGCAATTTTGCCGCTATTTTCCTTATGCGCCTGCAGCCTGCCGTATTCGGTGAATCCGCCTATGTATTATCATCTGTTATACTTATAACCGCATTTGTTGCCGCCATGCTTGCATTCATATATAATTTTTTAAGAAAATGGTTTGATGCCGGCAGACAGGCTTCCATAATCACGGCTCTTGCCGTTACTTTCTGTGCAATGCAGTTTACCATTATGCCTTCGGATTCTTTCTATTGGTATAACGGTTCTGTTTATTATACATTTTTCTTTTCATTGGCTTTATTTTTACTGACGCTCGTAACGGTTATGATTAAAAGCAAAGCTATGCCTGCCAGAATTATTGCGGGTATTTTCGCAGTTCCTTTAGCCTTCATAATCGGTGGCGGTAACTACGCAACATCCCTTGTTACGGTTCTTATATTAATAACCCTTGTTATACTTATGATTGTTAAGAAAAATAAAAGTGTCATCCCTCTTGTACTGATTACATGTTCAATAGGAGTGTCCTTTGCCCTGAGCATCCTTGCCCCGGGTAATGCAATCCGTCAGGAGGCTGTGGGTGGCAGTCATGGCGTAATTAAGTCCATTATCTGTTCTTTCGCTTACGGTGGATACAGTATTGCAAGCTCGACTTTGGCACCTGTGATTATACTTTTTATAATGTTAATACCTTTGCTTTACAGAATCGCCAAAAGAAGTTCTCTTTCTTTTAAACATCCCGTACTTGTGCTTTTGTTTACATTCTGTCTTTTCTGTTCACAGGGCACTCCTGTATTCTATGCACAGGGATTAAGGATGCCTTACAGAATGATGAACATTATTAATTTCAGCTATTATATCTTTATGATTTTCAATCTGGTATACATGCTTGGATATATAGGTAAAAAATACGGGGATTCCCTGGTTCTTTGCAAATTTGCGAGATTTTTTGAGATGAAGCACGAACGTTTCGTATTTATTATGTCCTGCACCATTATTTTTGCAATTTCCTGCGTAGGCCTATGCAAAGTGTCGGAGGGAGAAAACGGTGGTGCCGATTTTTCCAATATGCCACTTTCCGTAAGTGCCACATATTCCCTTATTAATGGGGATGCAAAACAATATGATAAGGAATGCAGGGAGCGTGCGGATTACCTTTCCGGCACAGAAGAAAAAGGAGTAACCTTAGCTCCGCTTTCAGTTACTCCTGCACCTATTTTCCATACGGACATTACAGCAGACCCTCTTCACTGGAAAAATGCACATCTGGCACTTTTCTATGGTAAGGACTGGGTAAAACTCAGTAATAAATAGGACTATTCCTTTACAAGAAATCTGTCCCATTCCTCGACATCACCGCTGCCGCTCACTGTTATTTCGTAACATCTGTCGTTGGCATCTATGGAGAATACATAAGTGTTCTCCTTTTTTTTGATGGAATATATTGTTCCATAAGGGAATGTCTTAAACATGGCCGCATATTCGTCTTTTGCAAGAACTCTGTCATCTACGGATTCCTGAAGAACATTATCAGCATTGTAACGTTTATAGCCTTCCTCTATAAATTCCTGTATTCCGGGATTGGATACGGATAAAAGAAATCCGTTGGCTCTCATTACCCTGATATCCCTGTTGCATGAACATTCGGGCAGGATTGTTACATTATCAAGCCACAAATGAAAAGTACCGTTCATTGTCTCAACTTCCGATATTACACTTTCCGAAAAATCGAAATTATTAAGTTCGTCGATTGTCTTGTAGTTCATTACTTGTTCTCCATTTTTTCAAATAATTTAACAACCTTGCTTGTGCCAAGTCTTGACGCTCCAAGCTTAAGGAAAAGGTCTGCATCGTCAAGGGTGGAAATTCCGCCTGCCGCTTTAACCTCCACGCCTCGTCCTACGTTGGCTTTAAGAAGTGCCACATCCGAAGGCGTTGCGCCCCCTGCCTGGAATCCCGTTGAAGTCTTAATGAACTTTGCACCTGCCTCGGTAACTATTTTACAAAGTGTAATCTTTTCCGCGTCCTCTAAAAGACATGTTTCTATAATTACCTTCAAAACTCTTCCGTGACATGCTTCTTTCACAGCCTTAATTTCATTCAATACATCATAATACTTACCGTCTTTTACCCAGCCGAGATTGATTACCATATCTATTTCTGAAGCTCCGTCAAGTACTGCCTGTTCTGTCTCATATACCTTGACTTTGGTTGTATTGTAGCCGTTAGGAAATCCTATAACCGTACATACTGCCAGAGAAGAACCTTTGCCTTTAAGGTAAGCCGAGGCTTTTTTTACATAAGACGGAGGTATACACACGGACGCACATCCGTACTTAACCGCCTCATCGCATAATGTCTCGATTTCAGACTCCTCAGCTGTTACGGCAAGCAGTGTATGGTCGCACCTCGCCAATAATTCTTTAATATCCATTTTCTTTTTCTCCTATGTATCTTTATAATCCGGCAGACTGCTTAAGCCTGTCCATTGCATTTTTAATTTCTACAGTTTCCGTAATTGTCATTTTCTCAGGCTTGGCTTTTCTGATAAGACGACCAAGATTATATATATCCTGATTAATCTGATTCTTTCTCATTTTATCAATTGTCTTTTTCTCAGTCTTTAACTTAGCCTGTGCATCATTAATAAGCTGTTTTGACTCATTAATGGCTTCAAAAGCATCCATTCTCGTACTGTCGGCTTCCGCATATTCCGCAGCGTCCCGCATGGCACGTTCAATTTCAGTTTCCGAAAGATTAGAGCCTGCGGTAATCGTAATGCTCTGTTCCCGTCCCGTATCAAGGTCCTTAGCCGATACATGCACAATACCGTTTGCATCAATATCGAAAGTTACCTCTATCTGCGGAACACCGGCCGGTGCTCTTCTTATTCCGTTAAGACGGAAGGTTCCAAGAAGCTTGTTATCCCTCGCAAACTGTCGTTCGCCCTGTAAAACCTTGATTTCAACATTGGTCTGTCCGCTCATTGCAGTAGAAAATACCTGGCTTTTTCTGCATGGAATCGTAGAGTTTTTCTCTATAAGGTGTGTGGCAATTCCTCCCACTGTCTCTATTGAGAGCGTAAGAGGAGTTACGTCAAGCAAAAGAAGTTCGGACGCATTACCTGAATCTCCCGCAAGCTTGCCACCCTGTATTGATGCTCCGAGTGCAACACACTCGTCAGGATTCATATTTTTGCTTGGCTCAAGTCCCGTAAGCTGTCTTACTTTATCCTGAACCGCAAGTATTCTTGTAGAACCGCCTACAAGAAGTACCTTATTAAGTTCGCCCTTTGTAATTCCTGCATCGTTAAGTGCCGTAATTACAGGGCCTGTTGTTCTCTCCACAAGGTCCGATGTCAGCTCGTTAAATTTTGCCCTCGTAATATTCATATCAAGATGAACGGGACCCGCTTTGGTGGTTGTAATAAAAGGCAGGTTAATATTAACTGTCTGTGCCGATGAAAGCTCTTTCTTGGCTTTCTCGGCTTCTTCAGTTATTCTCTGAAGTGCGACTTTATCTTTACCAAGGTCTATTCCTTCTGTTCTCTTAAACTCCGAAACAATATAGTCCGAAAGACGTTTATCAAAATCATCACCGCCGAGATGGTTATCCCCTGAGGTTGCAAGCACCTCAATAACCTTATCCCCGATTTCAATTACCGAAACATCGAAAGTACCGCCGCCAAGGTCATATACCAGGATTTTCTGTGCTTCACCGTTATCAAGGCCGTACGCAAGAGCTGCTGCCGTAGGCTCATTAATAATTCGTTCCACTTTAAGTCCTGCTATTCTTCCTGCATCCTTGGTCGCCTGACGTTGTGCATCGCTGAAATATGCCGGTACGGTAATTACTGCTTCCGTTACACGCTGTCCCAGATAATCCTCGGCATCCTTTTTCAATTTCATAAGGATAAAAGCCGATATCTCCTGAGGCGAATAATTCTTTTTGTCAATCTTAACTTTATAGCCGGATCCCATCTCTCTCTTAATGGAAGAAACAGTTCTTTCAGGATTTGTGACTGCCTGACGCTTCGCAGGTTCTCCCACAAGTCTCTCTCCTTTTTTGGTAAAAGCAACCACGCTTGGTGTTGTCCTTGTTCCCTCGGAATTAACGATAACCGTAGGCTGTCCGCCCTCCATTACCGCAACACAACTGTTAGTAGTTCCTAAATCAATTCCGATAATCTTGCCCATAACAATAAATCTCCAATTCTTTTATTCTGTTTCAATCAGATATACACCTGATTTATGAATGTGTTATGTATTAATTATTTTATTTTGGTAAAAAAGATTAATTTTTTATAAATTAGATATAGCATATTCATTTTACATTTTTTATAATAAAAACACAATGTCAATATATTCTTCTTGACTTTAAAGCGTTAAAGTGTTAATTTATATATACTGAAATTAGAAGAGATGAGGATTTTAACAATGTCAATGTATTATTTTAAAAAGCTTCCGGAACCTGAAGTTCTTAAAGAAGAATTTCCTATGACACCGGAGCTTACAGCAATCAAATCAGAAAGAGACCGTGAAATCCGTAAGGTTTTTACAGGTGAAAGTGATAAATTTCTTGTAATCGTAGGTCCATGTTCCGCTGACCGTGAAGATGCCGTTCTTGAATATGTTGAGCGTCTTGCAAGGGTCAATGAAAAGACTAAGGACAAGCTGATTATTATTCCCCGTGTATACACTAACAAACCAAGAACCACAGGTGAAGGTTATAAGGGTATGCTTCATCAGCCTGACCCTAACAAAGAGTCTGACCTTTATGCAGGAATTGCATCTATCCGAAAACTTCATATAGATGTTATCAAAGAAAGCGGTCTTACATCAGCAGATGAGATGCTTTATCCTGAGAACAGAAGCTACCTTGATGATGTTTTATCGTATGAAGCAATCGGTGCCCGTTCCGTTGAAAACCAGCAGCACCGTCTTACCGCCAGCGGTATGGATATCCCTGTGGGAATGAAGAATCCTACAAGCGGAGATTTTAGTGTTATGATTAATTCAGTAATTGCTGCACAAAGTTCCCACGAATTTATTTACAGAGGATACAGTGTAAGCACATCAGGCAATGACCTTGCACATGTTATACTTCGTGGCGGTGTCAACAAATATGGAATTTGTATTCCTAATTACCATTATGAAGACCTTGAAAGACTTCATGAAATATACGCTTCCAAAGACCTTAAGAATCCTGCTGCAATAATCGATGCTAACCATTCTAACTCAAACAAGCAGTTTAAACAGCAGATCCGTATAACAAGCGAAGTTCTTCACAGCAGAAGATATAATCCTGAATTCAAAAAATTAGTAAAAGGCGTAATGATTGAAAGCTACCTTGAAGAAGGTAATCAGAAAATCTGCAAGGACATGATTTATGGTAAATCAATTACGGATCCATGCCTCGGATGGGATGACACCGAAAACCTTATTTACAAAATAGCAGATGAATGTTAAGAGGTTATGTTATGAAAGATAAGAAAACCGTCCTTTTAGGAATAACCGGAGGAATTGCTGCATACAAGATGGCTGATGTAGCAAGCGCTCTTGTGAAATCAGGCTTCAATGTCCGCGTGATAATGACTGAAAATGCCACAAAATTCATAAGTCCTATGGTATTCGAGACGCTTACTTCAAGCAAATGCCTTGTGGATACTTTCGACCGTGACTTTGAATTTGACGTAAAGCATATTTCACTTGCAAAAGAAGCAGATGTGGTTTTAATTGCTCCCGCTACTGCCAATGTAATCGGAAAAATGGCTAACGGAATCGCAGACGATATGCTTACCACAACTGTTCTTGCCTGCAAATGCACAAAAATAGTTGCTCCTGCAATGAACACCAATATGTACGAAAACCCTGTTGTAAGAGACAACATCGCCAAACTCATGATGTATGGTTTTGAAATTATTCCTGCCGCAAGCGGTCACCTTGCCTGCGGGGACAGCGGTAAAGGCAAGCTTCCGGATAAAAATATACTTATTGAATATATTTTAAGGGCTCTTAACGGTAAAAAAGACCTTATAGGAAAACGTATTCTTATTACAGCAGGTCCTACGAGGGAAGCCCTTGACCCGGTAAGGTATATTACCAACCACTCCAGCGGTAAAATGGGTTATGCACTTGCAAGGGCCGCCGCATTCCGTGGAGCTGATGTAACACTGATATCAGGTCCTGTTTCCCTTCCAAAGCCACTATTTACCAAAGTAATTGATGTTATCTCTGCCGAAGATATGTTTAATGCAGTAAAAGATAATTACGAAAACCAGAACATAATAATCAAAGCTGCGGCTGTTGCCGACTACACTCCCGTATCGGTTGCAGACAACAAAATCAAAAAATCCGACAGCGATATGTCCATTCCATTAAAGCGTACTACTGATATACTGAAATTTCTCGGTGAAAACAAGAAACCGGGACAGTTTATATGCGGCTTTTCCATGGAAACAGAAAATATGCTTGATAATTCAAGAAAAAAACTTGAAAAGAAAAACGCGGATATGATTGTTGCCAACAGTCTTGTTACAGGCGGTGCCGGATTCGGTACAGACACCAATATAGTAACTTTGATTACCAAAGATAATATTAAAGAATATGATATTATGTCAAAAGAGAAAGTGGCAGACACTATTCTGGACGCGATTGTAAACGGATTTTAAATGATTTTTACAATATTTTTATTATAAAGTTTCAATTTGTTCATAATTAAGACATTTTTTATCCACAAACAAAAAATATACTATAGAGGATGAAATAATTTTTTTTGTTTTTCATACTCCTCTTTCTTTTTATATAAAGGCAGCTTCGGCTGCCTTATATTTTGCCTAAATGTATTGACAATTTTTTTTCAATAAATTAAAATAAGAATTCAGCAGGCCTTGCCTGTTTTTTTTATTTGCGAAAGAAAGCAACGGAGTAATATACAAAGGAGAATTCTCAGATGGATTTATTCACACTTATCCTATTGGCAATAGGTCTTTCCATGGATGCTTTCGCAGTATCTATATGCAAAGGTCTCGCATTTAAGAAAATCACATTCCGCCATATGCTTATTGTTGGTGCGTGGTTTGGCTGTTTTCAGGCAATAATGCCTATGATAGGATATTTTCTTGGCATACAGTTTGCAAAATTTGTTAACGCATTTGCCCCATGGATTGCATTTATTCTTTTGTTACTGATAGGAATTAATATGATTCGTGAATCATTTTCAAAAGAAGAAAAAGAAGGCGGAGAGTCTGACGCCATCGGCTTTAAGACAATGTTATTAATGGCTATAGCAACAAGCATAGATGCACTGGCTATCGGAATCACATTTGCCTGTATCCCTGTTAATATAATTCAGGCCACAGCATTGCTTAATACAGTTCTGGCTGTTATTATTATAGGAATAACAACATTTATAATTTCCATTGCAGGTGTTAAAATCGGTAATATATTTGGAAATATCTACAAAAACAAATCTGAATTTATCGGTGGGATTATTCTTATTTTATTAGGTATCAAAATAATTGTTGAACAATATTTTTTCTAATTTACGGAGGTTTTAAAAATGCCATTACCAGTCAATATTTTATTATTAGTTGTCGGTTTTGTACTTCTTATGAAAGGTGCGGATGTATTTGTTGATGGTTCTTCAAGTCTCGCAGGCAAGCTTGGCATTCCACAGATTGTAATCGGTCTTACAATTGTTGCTTTCGGAACAAGTGCTCCCGAAGCTGCCATAAGTATCACTGCAGGAATCAAGGGAAGTGCCGAACTTGCGGTAAGCAACGTAGTCGGAAGCAACATCCTTAATGTTCTCCTTATCCTTGGCATCGCTTCAGTTATCACACCGCTGGCAGTTAAAAAGAATACTCTTTTTATAGAAATTCCTTTTGTTGCCGTAATCACCATTGTACTGCTTGTACTCGGCATGAATGGTTATTCCCTTTCAAGATTTGATGGAATAATTCTGACAATATTATTTTTAATATTTATGGGATATCTTGTATATATCTCTCTTAAGAAAAAGGATGAAGAAGAGGAAGAAGTCAAGAAATTACCTACATGGCTTATGATTCTTTATATAATTCTCGGTGGTGCCGCAATTGTAGGCGGAAGCCAGCTTACAGTTAATTCTGCTACCGCCATTGCAAAATATTTTGGCATGTCCGACCGTTTAATAGGTCTTACCATTGTTGCTTTGGGAACTTCACTTCCGGAACTTATCACATCCGTTACGGCAGCCTGCAAACACAATGCGGACATTGCAATAGGTAATATCGTAGGAAGCAATATTTTTAATATACTGTTTGTTCTTGGAATTACGGCGCTCTTAACACCTGTTCAGTATTCAAAAGATTTTATCGTAGACAACATAATGGCAGTAATCTGTATGGTGATGCTCTTCTTATGCGTAATCTTGACAAAAGACAAGAAACTAAACCGTGCAGGCGGTATCCTCATGTTACTTTCTTATGCCGCATATTTTGTATGTTTTATCGTATTACAGATAAAGCTGGTATAATAATGACATAATTAAAAGGTTTAGAAAACATATCCAACACGTTTTCTAAACCTTTTTTCTTCCTTTTATCATAAATATCTTAGCCACAATGTAATATCCTCCGGCTCTTACCGCATTGGCAATTACATATCCGACAGTCGCACCATATATTCCCTTCCATGATGCAAGCGGCGTAACAATAACCGCAGCAACAACCGCTGTAACAACATTAATAACAATGCTGATATTCTGTTTTCTGTATATAATTATTACATTTTCGTACAAAGTATACACGGCAACCAGTCCTCCCGATAACATAAGTAAAAGATTGGTCCATTCATGACCATACAGGTCAATTCCGTATATAGCAGTAAGAACGGGGCCTCCAAGAAAAAACATTCCCGCCATTGACAATACCGTAAGTCCCGTAATCACGCCAAGCTGCTTGTTAATTGTTTTCTTAAAGCTTCCGTAATCTCCGTCATTGTGATATACCGCCATCCTGGTAAGCCACATTCTCATTGTAAATCCGGCAAATAAATCTACCACAAATACGGGCATAAACAATGCATTAAACTCTGCAAGAATTGAAGTATCATTTCCTGAAATACGGGTAAGTGCATACTTAGGTGCATTATGAATATATATAAATAAAAAAGAGCTTACAAACAACGCCGTACAGGCAAAAAACAGTTCTTTTGTCACTTTCCATCTGAAATTCCATTTTATTGCTGCAAATTTCCCGGCAATCGGAAAATCGATTACAAATATAAGTACAAATGATACAACTGCAAGCACGACAGAGGACAAAACAACATCTTTTGTAATAATTAACATTCCGCCGTAGCATATTATCATAATAAGGTCTTTTGTAAACTGACTTCTTCCGCTTATATCAAATCTGAACCTCTGTTGATAAAGTCCTTCAAACAAGTCAGACATACATTCAGCCATCTTATATACCGTAAGACTTATGATTACTACTGCTTCATCACCTCTGTATCCGCCAAAAATAACCCAGCCTATGGTAATAAGCATTGCCGCGGCACAGGTACATATTCTGAACGTATAATACTGGTCAAATGTATATTTTTCATTAATATCAGACACCTGATAATTTCTTACTGAATACTTACCCACCGTAAGCATCTGGTTAGCTATCATTATTCCCAGTGAATATAATCCAGCCGCTGATTTTCCCATAAGATTAGTTAAAATAATAAGGAATATCAGCGACTGTAATGAGTATACTATTCCGGATAAAGCTGTCCACACAAATGTATTCTTTGCCTGATTAATATCTTTTCCTATAAATAGTCTTGTAAGCATATAATTATTCAGCTTTTGCTGCCTTTTCAGCAAGATAGTTATTGATAAATACTGTCAACGCATCTGCATCGATACCATGTACCATACATGCTTCCTCAAGAGATTCTCCCTGTGCCGATGGGCATCCCACGCAATGCATTCCGGCGTCAAGAAGGATTGGTATTATATCAGTATCAATCTGGATGATATCATGAATAATCATATCTTTATTAATCTGTGCCATATTATTTCTCCTTTACATTCTATATTTATAATATATTATTACCATTCAGATAACAAATATAATTATATACTAACATAAAAAAAGTGGCAACACCCATTGTAAAGCGTTACCTGTATATTTTTTCAAATTTTTTGAAATAAATGTTTCTTGATATTTTTATATTGACGTATTATAATGACACTGTAATATACATAGGAGGTAACTATTATGGCATACGTTATTTCAGATTCTTGTGTAAGTTGTGGTTCATGTGCCGGAGGATGTCCAGCAGGAGCTATCTCTCTTGGTGATTCACATTATGAAATAGATGCAGACACATGTCTCTCATGCGGAGCTTGCGAATCTGCTTGTCCTGTAGGCGCTATTTCAGCTAACTAATAAGAATAATGCGTAATGGCTCGTGCAATGCACGAGCCATTATTATTTTATCATTCAAACAACGAAGTGTATATATCTTCGCCTTCTATTTCCACAAGATACTACCTTTGCATACCATTCTTGTTAACTTATTATCATCCAGTCCGTTATGCCACTTCTTCGTGCCACCTGCCTCAACGACCAGATTAATATTGTCAGGAAAATCAATTTTTTTAATTTCATTAAAATTATCCGTTGCAAACCCGTCTTCTGATTCAAGGTCGGAGCCACATACATACATAAGTATAGTCCAGTCGGCTTTATTTCCCGGTATTTCCGGTTCTTTTACAGGATTACCTGTTGTGTCATCTTCTGTGATATCCATATCCGGGGGGGCTGCCTTTTTGTATGCTTTTTTCATCGAACAACCGCACAATACCAGCACCATTGCCAGAACTGCAAATAATATTCTTTTTTTCATATATCTCCTCTTTCAATATCCTGATGGTGTTTATTATTGCATATACTTATGAGTAAGACAAGGAGGCAATAATAAAAACTAAACCTTGACATTCCTTTAGTATATGTTAGAATATTCTTAACATCTCCCCCATGCCTCTATGGTAACATATGCACACTTGGGGGCGTTTTGCTATTCTAAGACAAGGAGATTTTGATGGCGGACAAAGACTTTAAAACAGTCGATGAACAGCTTGACATTCTTCGTTCCCGTGGTCTTATTATTACAGATTTTGATATCGCAAGAGATTTTCTTTTACGCAATAATTATTATCGCATTAGTGGTTATTCTCTAACCCTTCGTAAAAATGATATCTTTTACAATTCAGTTTCATTCCAAAATATAATGGATATATATAATTTCGATTATGAATTACGACATATAATCCTACAATATGTTGAAATCATAGAAGTACAGATGAAATCATTATTTTCCTACGAATTTACCAGATTACATGGCCCCCTCGGATACCTGAATGAAGAATTTTTCACCGACACACTGAAATACAAACAGATAATCAAAAAAGCAAATATGCAAGCTATGAAACGTTTGCCCAACGAAGCGTATTTAAAACACTTTATCAAAGAAACCGAGCATCCTCTACCACTTTGGGTATATGTAGACTTACTAACAATTTCAGATATTTCAATTTTATATTCCATTTCAGAAAATAAAATAAAAAATGCCGTTGCGTTGAATTTTGGTCTGACAACGTCTCACGCTTCTGAAATACTTGGGAATTATATGCACAGTATGACTATCATCCGCAATCTTTGTGCCCACGGCAGCCGAATATATAACCGCCTGTTTGAGCAAAAGCCTTCCCTCAATAAAAAAGAAAAACAGCTGCTTATTCTAAAAGGAAACGGAGAAATTGACAACTCCCATTTCTATGGTTTTTTTATTATTATGCACCGATTACTTCCTCATAACATTTTTAAAGAAATGAAATCAAGAATTATACAACTTACAGAAAAATATCCTTTCGTTAAAATGAAATATTATGGTTTTCGTTATGATTGGCAGAATAAGCTGTAATTATGTATTTATTCACCGTTTGTCTAGTCTGACAATTTTTTCATATATGAATTGAAAATTATCTCTGCTTCTTCTTTTGTATCTGCATTAACCAGATATTTAGTACCTGCATCTTCATCCCAGATTTCGATAATAATCTGCCCTGTTTCCCTGTTGTATATGAATCGGTATAGAACAATAGTACTTATATCTTCTATTCCACCGTTTTCATTGTATTTCGTTACAGTAGTAGAAAAAAAGATTTTACAGAAATCTTTTGACATATCAACCGATATAACAGGCCTGTTTCCAGTTAATTTTCCGTAATCCTCTACACTTAATACTCCGTCTGCTTTCTTATTGCGAACTAACAGGTCAATATACCAGCTGATATTTTCTCTTTCCCATTCCTTGGTAACTGTATTGTATACATATCCCTTTCCTCCTGTATTAAACCTTGCGTATTTAGAAATTATATGTATCCCTGTGGAATTGAGAAATACCATTACCGCTATCTGAAGCACCACGACTATTGCAAGAATAGTCGACAGAATAATTATCCATGTTTTTTTCATATCTTTGTCCTCCCTGTATATCTATACTGCCACATATGGAATGTTAATTTCCCTATATCATCTCTCCCTTTTTTACGTTCAACTCTTAATATTTTTATTCTAACATAACTATATATCCGTGTCTATATTTTTACAGTTTTTTCATTTTCTTCCTATGCTTGAAACGTGTATCCTTACCTGCTGCCGATAATCGCTTTGAACTGTTCCATACGGACATCCCTTGTATTCTGTTCCTCAATTTCAAGCTCTCCCTGTTCATGCTCCATATGTATAGGTATTACATCCGCTTTTGTCTGTGCCGCAAGTCCAGCACTTTTCAAAAAAAGCGGCTACCGTTTCCGATAGCCGCCGTGTGAGTTATACTACTTTGTTAGATGTTGTGCTTTTTCTTTTTGCTGACAACCGTTGTGCCGATAACAGCTCCTCCGCTGGCAAGCAGCAGTGCAAACCATGGCATAAGATTGCTGTTGTCGCCGGTCTGAGGATACTTCGGCAGTTTCGCCGTTACAGTGTCGGCCTTGGCGATTTCCTTGGTACCGTCTTTGTCACTGTAATACTTTCCGCAGCCGCTGCAGTACCAATACTCGATATTGCCCTCGGAATCCTCGGTGGCCGCCTTTGCCGGGAAATGCTTTAAGTCGGTGTGGTTATTCGGATCAAGCTCACCGTAGGATTTGCCGCAGACTTCGCATACTGCCTTATCCCTGCAGGTTTCCTTACCACCGATGTGGTTGGAGATTATCTTTCCGCAGATATCACATTTGTGATTTTTATCCTCATCGGTACAATTATCCGTTTCGACGCCTTCCGTACAGCCGTCTGCCGTGCATTGGCGGGTGTGTGTGCCATCACCGTTTGATGTCCAGTCACCGAAGGTATGCCCGTCGTTGACCGTTACGGTCATCTCGGCGGTGTTGCCCGCCTTGTCGGTGACAACGATTTTCTGCCCGCCGTCTGCTGGAGAGATGCGAAAGCTGCCGTTTTCATCAAGCGTGACCTCCATTCCGTTTACAGTGACGGTGCCGATATGCTTCTCGTCAACTGTAACCATCTGCGCCTCGCAGTAGGTCTTGCCGTTTTCTATGCCGGTGATAACCGGGCTTGTTCCGTCAAGAACGATGCCGTCCGAGCAAATGTAGTTCGTATTGCCCGCCTTATCGGTCAGTCTGACATAGATAATATATTCGTTATCAGGGTCAATGCAAAACGGTGCGGTGTACGCTGTGAAGGCCATGCCGTCAAGCTCAGCTTTTGTCAATTCCTTATCTGACAGCAGATATTCAACCGTTACCATCTCGCCGCTGTTGTCGGTTGTGGTGATCGTCACCTCCTGTGCGCCCTTAAAGAACAGACCGAAGGTGATATTGTTGAGGAACGCTTTCCAACTGTTCTCGCTGATTTTAATTTCACCCGTGGGCTTTTCGATGTCTTTCCATTTCGCCGTAATTGTGATGTTTTCCGCAGGCATGGTCGTGGGAATTTCCTTATCCCAACACATAAAGGTGTAACCCTCTCTTGTCGGGTCGGCAGGAGCGGTGATCTGTGTGCCGTAGTCCTGCGTAACGGGTGCGATTTCACTGCCGCCGTTGGTATCGAAGGTGATCGTATAGCACACGTTTTCCCACAGTGCCTTGACTGTGATATCAGCAGTGACGGTCACAGGGGCGTTCGCTGAATACTCCGTACCGTCTATCTGCCATGCCTTGAACTGCTTTCCTACGGGCGCAATAAACTCGCACTCCGGCAGATAATACTCGCTGCCGTGCAATACCTTCTTGGCGGGCATTGCGGTGGTGACCTCCTCGGGCAGATCCTCAGGCTCGGAGCCACCGTTAGCCTCAAATGCTACGGTATGATCGTTGCGTATTTCAAACGCTGCGGTGATTGTAACATCTCCCTCCGGCTGGGCGAAGGTATAGGTATCGTCTCCAACCGCAACGGTGACGGGGGTGCCGTTGACTGACAGCGTGCTTAGCATATAGCCCATATCGGGTGCAATGGAGAGCACGACAGGCTCGTCCTTGTAAAACAGCGGCGTACCGTCCTCAGCGGTTTCCGTGGCATTCACCACCGTAACACTGCCGTTTTCGCAATCCTGCACCGTCACCTTATACTGCGGGTCGCCCTCCACGGTCACCTGCACCGAGATGTTCTTCTTCCGCTCCTCTCCCGGACATGGGACAACATCCAGCTCCGAAAGATTCTTTTCGTTGTCTTTTGTGCCCGCCAGGATCACCGTTCCGTTGACCGTGAAGGTCTGCTCCCGCGGGGACTGCGGATCATAGGTCTCCGGAATCGTCCAATCCACATTGACAAGCATCCAGTTCCCGCCGCTATGAGCCGACTTGACCCCGATCTTGATCTTGGAGAGTTCCTCTTCCAGCTTCTGCGTTTTGGAAATACGCAGCGGCAGCACAGTTGGCTCATCCCAATAACGACCCTCCTGCCCCACATCCATCAGATAGTTCCACGTAGCACGGAGCCAAAGGTACTGGCTCTTGTTCCCGCAGGCGTCTTCGATGAGAATGTTGTGGTCCTTGCCGCTCTCGTAATCTGCGGGGATCGTATAACAGCCATCCTCATCCGGCAGCAAAACGGTATAATCTGCAGACACCTGGGGTTTGCGGTACCACACCGTGAAAGGGGACTCCTCCTCTACCCTGAACCGCAGATCGCCGTAATATCTCCCACTGCTCTTCAGTTCCTCACCGGTAGAAAGATCAATGGCTTTCGGAGCCTCCACATCGGCGATCAGGTTCGGTGTAGAGACATAGGCCGTTCCCTTGACGTTTTTGGCTTTAGCGTAGACATACCAGCTGCCATTTGCGTCATACTCCGCGGCGTCTATATGGGCCTCAGGCCTGTAGATGATGATGACCCCCGGTTCCGGGTCCGGTTGCTTGTATTCGATCCAGGGAATTAAGCCTTGCTTATCCATCTCCGCCAGCTGCTCCTGTGTGTAGCGCTTCGGCGAACTGAAGTAGCAGCCGGGTTCTGTGGCGTTTGTTGTGTCGATCCTTACGGCCACCGAATAGCGGTTATTGTCCGTATCCTTGCGTACAGCCTTGAGATAGTACGTTTCGTCCGTATCCGTGCTGTATCCCGTAAAGCGCTGGCTCTGCCCCAACTCGAGCTCCACCTGCGGATACACCGTGGAATACTCCAGCAAAAGTGTCCGGCTCCTGTCGATCAGGCCTACCGCGAATTGCTCCTTGTCTTTGTTGTATGGGATCTCCGTCCCATCCGTCTCATCGGTCAGCTTTACCGCCGCATCCTCCGGCAGCTTCATCGTGAGGATCAGATACTCATTGTGCGCCAGCAGCTTATCCACATACGTCTTGCTTCTATCCGGACTTATCACCTGCACCCGGTGCCGCCGGTAGACCGTCACCGTTGCCGTGGTCCGGTTGCCCGCGTTGTCTGTCGCCACGACGGTATATTCCGCTCCCGCGTCATTGTTGCCGCCGTCGGGTGCGGGAAGAGAATAGGTAGAGCCAACTGTCTGCTCCACACCGTTGATGGTCACCGACTTGATACCGGAGGACGCCTCTCCCGATGCCGCCGGATCGCTGACGGTGAAGGTGTACGCGCCCGGCTTTCCCTCAAGCGTTTTTTCATCGCGGACATCCTCGGCGGTATAGATCTCGCCGTCCTTCAGCACCTCCAGCACCGGCGCCTTCGTGTCCGTTTCCATCACATGGCCGCACACATCGCAGAGCAGCCGGTGCTTTTCCGTGTTCCAGCCGCTGGATGCGTGCTTGCCGTTACTTGCGGACTCCGGTGCCACCGGGTCACGCGCCTGACATTTCATATTCCGGCATGCCCAGACGTGGCACGACTGCCGATTGACCCAGCCGAAGTCGTGATTCCCGTTGCAGGGGTCGTCGATCAGCTCCAGTTCCATTGCGTTGATCGCCCAGCCGTAGTTCTTCACGTACGGCAGCGTCAGCAGCTGCACGTCGATGCGCCCGTTCTCGTTGGGAATCAGAATATCATACAGATTCCAGAAGAAAGTAAAATCATCGTTGCGGTTGATGGCTTGCACCTCAACCTTCAGCTTTATCAGCTTTCCATTGTATGAGCCTATTTTGATGGACTTGTAGTCTTCGGGCAGGGGGTTTCTGACAAAATCTCCTATATATCTTAGCACTGTGCTGTATACCTTGCTTGAGTATACAAGATCGCCGTAGCCCATAGCTGCCGCGTTCGAGCCAAATTGATTATAGCCTGTTGTAAGCTTCAGCTTCGCGTCCGTCACGGTGATATTCTGACCGTGACACCAGCGTCCGCCGCCGATGGCCGCGCCGTATGCGCCGTGCGCGTTCACCTCGCCGCCGGTGATGGTGATATCGCGCGCCGGGACGAACTGACCGCCGCCGATGCCCGCGCCGTTGTAGCTGCCGCAGGCGTAGACCTTGCCGCCGTAAATGTTGATATTATAGGCTGCGGTGTCGCCATCCATGTCCTGCTCCGATGTCCAGCAGCCTCCGCCGATACCGGCTCCTGCCGTGCCGCCGGTGGCGGAAATATCGCCGCCGTAGATGTAGATATCGCGGCCGCGGCCTTCGTAGCTGCCGCCGATGCCGGCACCCATTTCGCCTCCCGTCGCCTCGATTTTACCGGAGTAGAAATACAGCTTCTCGCCGCTGCCGTTTCTGCCGCCGCCGATGCCCGCGCTGTATTTGCCGCCCTTGGCGATGATGGTGCCGCTCCAAAGCGAGGGGTTCGTCTGAGAGCCGAAGTGCATATTCACGCCGTGACCGAACATATCAATGTTGTAATAGGTGGTCCCAAAATACCGGATGGCATAGCTGCCGCCGATGCCCGCGCCGGAATAGCCGCCCTGACACGTCACGGTGGTGCCGCGCATCACCTGTACGCACAGCTGTCCTTCGCTGCGGTTTTTCTGGATAGCCGCGCGGCCGCCGCCTCCCGTCAGCTTACTGTCCCGGTTGATAAAATACAGATACGCCGACGCCTTTCCATGCAGCTCGATGGCGGGCGTCTTGGCGTCCTGCTTCACCTGAATATTCACGTTATCCAGGAAAATGTGCGGCGCCGCCTTCTTTCCGTTGATCTGGATCTTCTTGGTCCAGACCCACTCAGGATCATTCGAAGATGAATAAATGTAGTAGGTCTTGCTGTCGTTGATGTTGATGTCGCCTTTCTCATTGACTAGGTCGATCTCCTTGTCAAACCTGCCGGGGATATTATCCATTGCCCCCGTTGCCGCCGCCGACACCGGCGCCGGCACCGGCAGCAGCGTCAGCACCATGCAGCATAGAAGCAGGATACTTAGTATTCGTTTCTTCATTTCTTGTTACCTCCGTTTTCGTGTATGTCGGCTCAGTCAAGAGCGATTATGGTTATGTTGTACTGACTGTCGGTAAAATCGGTATTCTGGAAGAGCATATTTGTATATTGAAAAGTCAAAGCAATATCCGATTCGGCACGGTATATAGTGTTATACGACATACCAAGTCTTGCACTTTGACCGTCATCTATCATACTCACATAGGTTCGCGTCTCAAGCATCATTTCAGAACTGTTATATCCGTCAATGAGTGATGCACCGCACAACTTATAATTACCGTTAGCGCTGATCATAACCGTTCCGCTGAACACCATACTGTATGTGTGACCTTTTGAAAGTGTGATTGTTTTGCTTGATGAGTTATAGGAGATCAAATCTCCGCTTTCTTTTTTTACATTGAACGGAAGCGGTGTTCCCCAACTGTATACTCTGCCGTTTGCGGCAAAATATCCGGCGCATGATCCGTCTTTGCCGTTTATACCATCCTTGCCGTCTATGCCGTCTATGCCGTCTTTACCGTTGGCACCGTCAATTCCGTCCTTGCCGTTTATACCATCCTTACCGTCAATTCCGTCTTTGCCGTTTATACCATCCTTACCGTCAATTCCGTCTTTGCCGTTTATACCATCCTTACCGTCGATACCGTCTTTGCCATCCGCACCTTTTAATGCTGTAAGCTCGTACAGGTTCAGCCAGATCTCGTCGCCGACATAACGCCATTGCAGGGTGTTTTTATTTACGCGGAATTCCGGTGTTTTTCCGTTTGCTCCGTCCTTACCGTTCTGTCCGGCGGGATCTGTGATATCGGATATCGCAACAAGATTCTGCCACTCGTCGCCCTCGTAGCGCCACTGTATGTGGGTTCCGGCTCTTTGCACCTCAATACTTTTGCCGTCGATTCCGTCTTTACCGTTGATGCCGTCAATTCCGTCCTTGCCGTTTTTTCCGTCGGCTCCGTCTTTTCCGTCAAATCCGTTAATGCCGTCTTTGCTGTTTGTACCGTTTATTCCGTCCTTGCCGTTTTTTCCATCGGCTCCGTCCTTGCCGTCCTTGCCGTTTTCTCCGGCAGCACCTCTCAGCTCGTCAAGAGCCACAAGGTCGTGCCAATCGGTTTCATCGCTGTATTTCCACTGGATAGCGGTGCCGTTGTTTCGCACCTCCAGCCGATCCGATGCCGGACTTGTCGGCTGTTTGCCGCATTCGGCAGAAAAGATAAGCCCCAGCACCATAAGCATACATGTGATTCCAAGTAACAATTTTTTCATTTCTCATTACCTCCGTTTTCGTGTATATCTGCTCAGTCAAGAGCGGTGATTGTAACAGAGCCTCTGAATGAAAGCAGATAGGTTTTGTAATCACCTTGCTCCAGCGAAAATTTGAGTTCAACATCGTTTATCGCGCCGGTAAGGTCATATATTCTGTTGAAGCAGAGAGAATTTGATCCCCTGCCGTCTTGTTCTATCAGTGTAATATATCTGCAATAGTCATCATCGTAACCGTCAGTCATCTGAACGGAATAGTTTCCGCTATTATCATTTGTTATCGCATTAACCATGCCGCTTACACACACATTGTAGGTATGTCCTTTTTTCAGCCTGAGTGTTGTTCCGTTGTACGATATAAGCCCGCCGCGGTTATGCATTTCCCGATAGTACAGGGGAACTGCACCGTCTGAAAGATGGGTTGACGGTACATACCCCGTGCCGTAAAAATACCCGGAGCTTCCGCCGTTCTGACCGGGGTCGCCCTTGTCGCCTTTGTCCCCCTTATCTCCCTTGTCTCCCTTTTCGCCGGGGTCACCTTTGTCGCCCTTATCACCCTTTTCGCCGTCAACACCGTCAGCACCGTCAATCCCTGCGGCTTTTACGGCTGTGTCGATTTCTCCGATCCACCAGTTGCCGTTTTCGCCGATAAACGGGGTGTTACCGTCTTTGCCGTCAGAGCCGTTTTGTCCGTTTGTGCCGTCCGCACCGTCCCTGCCGTCTTGCCCGTTTATGCCGTCTTTACCGTCAACGCCGTCTCTGCCATCCGCACCTTTTAATGCGGTAAGGTCGTAGAGGTTCAGCCATATTTCATCGCCGACATAGCGCCATTGCAATGTGTTTTCGTTCACGCGGAACTCCGGCGTTTTTCCGTTTGCTCCGTCCTTACCGTTCTGTCCGGTGGGGCCTGTGATGTCGGCTATCGCCACAAGGTTCTGCCACTCATCGCCCTCATAGCGCCACTGTATGTATTCCGTTGCTCTTTGTACTTCTATGCTTTTGCCGTTAATGCCGTCTGTGCCGTCCTTGCCGTTTTCTCCGGCAGCGCCCCGCAGCTCGGTAAGCGCCACAAGGTCGCGCCAATCGATTTCATCGCTGTATTTCCACTGGATCGCCGTGCCGTTGTTCCGCACCTCCGGCAGTGCAGTGTCGGTTTTTGCCGCCTTGCTCCATCCTATGGCAAGCACGCTGCAAAGCACCAATAGAGCCCCGCAAAGCGCCAAAAGTGTACCTGTGAGTAGTTTTTTCCCTGTTTTCATCTTCTTTCCTCCGTTCGGAATTGTTATTACGGCGGAGTTTTGCACCGCTGCCCGCGCCGTAAATGAGCGGCGGCTGACCGGCTTATTCTTGGTTTGCTTTATACTTATCCACGAACAGGGCGACGCCCTGCTTTAAGATTTCCATCTGGGATTTCAGATAATATTCATCCTCGAACATGGCATAGTGTACGCAGGCGCGGACGAATATAAAAATCAGCGGCGTAATGACCGTATAGGGGATACCGATCTTCGGCTCCAGCCGCTTGGCATACTCGGTATAGCGCTCGTTGACACCCTCAAAAAACTTCTTGCCGTGCTCGATATACTTCGGATGAGTATAGATCTGATACATCAGCCGATATTTTTTTCCATGCTTTTTAGCCGTCCAGTAGGGAACCTCCTTCACAAATCGGACAACATCATTGGGGTCGGTGGGTGCCATCTCCATAAAGTCGTCCTCGACCTTTTCCATACAGTATGCCGTTGACTCGATGATCAGTTCGTCGAGGTTTTTAAAATACGAATAAAGATTTGCCTTTGTGCATCCGCATGCATCGGCAAGCGCTTTGATCCCGGTGCCCGTGAGCCCGTTTTCAGCATAACATTCAAAGCACTTTTCCATTATTTCGCGTTTGCGCTCATTGTGCTGTTGCTCGGTTGTTTTCATGTTGTTTCTCTCCTTTGTATATACCGACCGTTCGTTTATGATTATTATGCCATAGAATTGTGATAATTTCAAGAGCAGTCTGAAAAAAATGCGATAAAAAGGGACAGCCCTACATCTGTTGACTGTCCTATCCGTTATGTGTTATATTTTTACAGTTTCTTCATTTTCTTCCTATGCTTGAAACGTGTATCCTTACCTGCTGCCGCCTCTTTGCCAGACCGCTGGCAGCTACGTATTGTTTCATCAAGCTTCTTATAGCGTTCCTCTGCCGCCTCATCATTCACACGAAAAAGATAGTCCATTTCCTTTACCACTTTTTCATGAAGTTCCACATTATTTTCCTTAAGAGCTTCTGTGAGAATGCTGCCGATAATCGCTTTGAACTGTTCCATACGGACATCCCTTGTATTCTGCTCCTCACTTTCAAGCTCTCCCTGTTCATGCTCCATATGTATAGGTATTATATCCGCTTTTCCAAAAATCTCGGTTTTGATTGCCTTAAGCTGATAACCCTTATTTTTCATTTCCTTAGCTTTCTGGAAAATTTCAATTTCTGTATCTGTATAATAACGATGTCCCAATTCATTCCTTGGGATTTTCATGCCAAGCTCTTCTTCCCAATACCGGAGTACATGAGCCTCCAGACCTGTGATTGCAGAAGCTTCTGAAATTAAATATCTTTTCATAATATGTCCCCTTAATTTTTTCACTAATTATACCATCCCATATGGGGAAAAAAATATTTTTTCTTCGACTTACTTTTACAAAAAAAGAGCAAGTATGACACTTACTCTTCTTCGTGATTATATTGAACTTCCAAATCCGCAAATTTTGTTAAATCTCCAATCCATGCAAGGTCAATAGTTCCTGTAGGACCGTTTCTTTGTTTGGCTATGATTATCTCGGCTTTGCCTTTGTTATCAGCATTGTCTTTGTGATAATACTCATCCCTGTATATGAACATAACAACGTCCGCATCCTGCTCGATGGCACCTGACTCTCGCAAATCCGAAAGCATCGGTCTTTTATTATCTCTTGCTTCAACAGCACGGCTTAACTGGGATAATGCAATTACCGGAACATTAAGCTCCCTTGCAATCCCTTTCAATGCTCTTGAAATTTCTGATACTTCCTGCTGTCTTGATTCACTTCTGCCACCTGCTGTCATAAGCTGTATGTAGTCGATTATTATAAGACCGAGATTATTATCTCTCTTGAACTTACGGCATTTGTTACGCAATGCTCCAATGGAAATTCCCGGTGTATCATCAATTATAAGGTGGGACATACCTACCCTTGAAGCACCCTCTGATACGCTGCTCCATTCTGCCGGGCTCATGCTTCCCGTTCTTATATTTTTGGAATCAACCTTGGATTCCATAGAGATAAGACGGTTGACAAGCTGGACTTTTGACATTTCCAGACTGAATATGGCAGTTGTCGTCTTATTTTTAACAGAAACATACTGTGCAATATTAAGGACAAATGCCGTTTTACCCATGGATGGTCTTGCCGCAACAAGAATAAAATCCGAGTTCTGGAGTCCTGCTGTTTTGTAGTCAAGATGTTTAAAACCTGTGGCAATTCCCGTAATTTTACCGCCTGCCTTGGATGCCGCATCCATCCTGTCAAGTGCTTCAATAACAACATCGCTTATAGGTGTTATCTCCTCACTTGTCCCGCTGTTCTTTACTGCGGTAATATCCTTTTCCGCATCGGCAAGTATGTTATCCACTTCATCCTTGCAATCATAACATTCATTTTCTATTTTCTGTGCGACCTTAATCATATTGCGCAGAACAGATTTTTCCTTTACAATCTTGGCATAACCCTTAATGTTGGCGGACGTTGCCACTACATTAAGAATTTCCCTTAAAAAATCAATTCCTGCCAGTTCCTCAGGTGCACCCATCTGTTTTAATTTGTCCTGCACCTGAACAATGTCTGCCGGCTTATTTTCCTTATCCAGCTCCGTTATTGCCTGAAACATGATTCCATACTGGCCGGTATAAAAATCGTCCTTAGTAAGCATATCCGATGCTATTCCTATGGCATCTTTATCCATAAGCATTGATGAAATCACGGACTGTTCGGCAACTGTACTATGGGGCATAATACGCTTTAAAAGTGGTTCATCCATACTTCTATGCCTCTCTGACTCTTACATTCAGCTTTCCAACAACATCTTTATGAAGCTTTACGCTTACAATTGTAGTTCCCACACTTCTGATTGGCTCATCAAGAACAATTTTTTTCTTATCTATTTCCATTCCATGCTGTTCCTTAAAAGCAGTTGCAATTTCCTTAGATGATACTGAGCCGAAGGTTCTTCCGTCTTTTCCTGATTTAATAGAAACAATTACTTCCATGTCCGCCATTTTTGCTGCAAAAGCCTTGGCTTCTTCAAGCTGCTCTTTAGCAACCTTTTCTTCATGTGCCTTCTGTAATTTAAGGTCATTAAGGTTTTTGGATGTTGCTTCAACTCCGAGTTTCTTAGGGAGAATACAATTTCTTGCATATCCGTCACTGACATCCACTGTCTGTCCTTTTTTTCCAAGTGCTTTAACATCCTGTAATAATATAACTTTCATTAAATTGCTCCTTCCATTTCCATTGTATCTATTGTCTTTTTAACAAGTGTTATGGCATCCTCCAATGACATATCCTTAAGCTGTGCGCCTGCGATTGTCATATGTCCGCCGCCGCCAAGCCTTTCCATGATAAGCTGTACATTAACTTCATCTATAGACCTTGCGCTAAGGTATATTGTATCGTTGTAATATGTAAAAACAATTGATGCTTTTATTCCCGTAATGTTAAGAAGTTCATTGGCAGCCTGTGCTCCTACAATAGTAGGGCTTTGTAATCCCGAACTTGGGCATACGGAAAGTGCATAGTGCTTATACACCTCAGCGTGTCTTACCGTCTCTGCTTTTGCCTTGTATTCGTTCATATCGCCACGCAGAAGTTTTCTTACTCTTACAATATCTGCACCGTTACGTCGTAAAAATGCTGCCGCTTCAAAAGTTCTTGCTCCTGCTTTATTAGTAAAGTTATTGGTATCAATAACTATTCCGGCATACAAAGTATCTGCCTCTATTGATTTAATTCTGATATTATCGCAAATATACTGAAGTATCTCCGCAACCATTTCACATGCGGATGATGCGTATGGTTCTACATAGGAAAGTGTTGCATTTTCAATCTGGTCATCAGCCTGACGATGATGGTCAATAACCACCGTCTGTCTGCATTTACCAATCAATTCCGGACATTCCGTATAATTAGCCCTGTTTACATCAACAACAACAAGTAATGTATTGCTTCCTACCTTTGCCAGTGCTTCCTCGCTCTTTACAAAAAGATCAGGACTGTATTCCTGACTGTTCTTATACAAATCAATTATAGGCAGTAATGATGTCGTTAAGTCATTAAGAACAATATGTGCTTTCTTTGAAAAAATTCTTGCCGCCGTGTATATACCGACTGCCGCTCCCACGGCATCTACGTCACTGATTTTATGTCCCATAATGATTACATTATCGGTACCCTCTAAAAGTTCACGGAGTGCGTGAGCCTTGACGCGGGCTCTTACTCTCGTATTCTTCTCAAGGGAATTACTCTTTCCGCCGTAATAAGTTACCTTATTGCCATCTCTGACAACGGTCTGGTCACCACCTCGTCCAAGTGCCAGATCAATTGCTGCTCTTGCCATTTCATAGTTCTTAAGGAATGATCCGTTCATGGCTCCGATTCCTATACTAAGCGTAACTGCCATATCATTTCCGATATTGACGGACTTAACCTCCTCAAGAATGGCAAAACGTTCTTCTTTAAGTTTTTCAAGGAATTTATACCGCATTACCACAAAATATTTATCTTTTTCAAGTTTTCTTACAATGCCTTCACCTGCAGTAATATACTTATTAATCTTACGGTCTACAAGGGCTATTAAAAGCGAACGGCGGACTTCGTCGATACTTTCAAGTGCCTCATCATAATTGTCTATATATATAAGCGCCGCAACAAAACGTTCATCATGCAGTTCTTTTCTGCAGGCTGTTATCTCAGTCTCGTCAATAAAATATATGGCATACAAATCAGATGATGCTCCCGCTATAAGGATATTAACGTCAACCGGGGAATCCGACATGTCAATTTTCTCGGTAAAAACCTTATATATTCTGTTGCCAATTGCAACATTACATTCCTGTAAATTCTTACCCGGTTCAATCTGTATCTTGGAAAGTTCGGGAATTACCGTACTTATGTTCTTCCGGTAGTTGTCCTTGCCAACAATTGCACCAAGAGAATTATTAAGCCAGAGTATTTTGCCCTGATTATCCAGAAGACCGTATGGAACCTTAAATTCATCCAACAACTTCTTTTGCATCTGTGCGTATCCTGAGGCAAAATCCATAAGTGCCTTAGATATAGCAACATGCTTATTAAATATCATAAAAAGAAGCCATACAAAATATGCCAGCACCGCTATTGAAACAACGATTCCCGCCCTGACACTTATAAAATATACCATTATATTCATAACAGCAAATACAATACCTGCTATAATCGGATATCTAAGATATAAATTTAACAGATTACGTAATCTCTTTTCTTTCCCTGCCATGTCATATCTCCTAAAGCTATAGATAATTTATTATATCACACCGGTAATTTTTTTTCCATACATAAAAATAGCCCCATGACTCGGATATGAACCATGGGGTTATGTTAATCAGATATAATTAATCAAGTGTGTAAGGTAAGATTGCAATCTGTCTTGCTCTCTTAACTGCAACTGTAAGTGCTCTCTGATGTTTTGCACATGTACCTGTAATTCTTCTAGGAAGAATCTTACCTCTTTCAGATACAAATCTTTTTAATTTATTAGCATCTTTGTAATCGATTACGTTAGTTGAATCGGCACAAAATACACAAACTTTTTTTCTTCTACGGTTGATTCTCTTCTTCATTGGAGCATCTGTTCCGCGGTTTTCTCTTGGATTAGGCATTTCTAGACCTCCTTAATTCTCTAAAATGGCAATCCCTCATCCTCAACGCCGTCAGGAATGTTCATAAATCCATCTCCTGCAGCACTTGGTTCAGGTCTGCCTGCTGCCTGTGAATATCCCCCTTCACCGGCACTATTCTTGCTCTCTGCAAATTCCTGTTCTTCAATTACAACATCTGTTGTATAAACTTTCTGTCCATCCCTATTAGTGTAGCTTCCGGTCTGTATACGACCTGTTACAGCTATCTTGGTTCCCTGATGAAGGTATTTCTCCGCAAACTCTGCTGCTCTGTCAAATGCTACACAGGAAATAAAATCTGCTGTCTGTTCTCCACCGTCACTACGGCGTCTTCTGTCTACTGCTAATGTATATCTGGCAACTGTAGTCTGTCTCTCACCAGATGAATAACTGATATTAGGATCTCTTGTTAAACGTCCCATTAAGATTACTTTGTTCATAATCTGCCTCCTCTACGGCATATGCCGCTAAGCTTCTATTCTTCTACGTTAACGCATAAGAATCTGAGAACGTTGTCCATGATACGAAGTTCTGAAGCAATTGCGTTAGGGAACTCTGCTACTGCGTCAATACTAAAGAAGTAGTAGAATGCTTCATTCATCTTCTGAATCTCATAAGCTAATTTCTTCTTGCCGGCTTCATCAACAGCTGTGATTGTTCCACCACACTTTGCAACAAGATCCTTAACTTTCTCGATGACTGCTGTTCTTACATCGTCCTCTGTCATTGCGTTAACAACAACTGTTAATTCATACTTATTCATGCTGTACTGCACCTCCTTCTGGTCTATTGGCTTTCTATCTTAGTAGAAAGCAAGGAATATAAATCAATATATCACGAAGATATATGATACCATAATAAAAAAAACGTGGCAAGTCCAATTATTGTACTTTTTTAATAGATTTTGTATTTTTTTCAACTATTCTTCTTGCAATCATTATCTCATGTCCGCATCCCACACATTTCAACCTGAAATCGGCTCCGACACGCATAACTTCCCATTCATAACATCCGCAGGGATGGGGCTTTTTCATTTTAATAATATCGTTCACTTCAAAATCCATATTAACACCTGCCTTATCCTCAAAACCGGCAAAACACTTCCGGATAAAAATATAACACCGACCACAAATGTAATCGATGTCATTATTATCTCTGATATAGAGGCGAGTGACGGATTTGAACCGACGATCAGGGTGTTGCAGACCCACGCCTTACCACTTGGCTAACTCGCCATATCTGTTTCAACAGCTTTTGTAGTATATCAGAGAAACTTTACTACGTCAAGAGTTTTTTCAAAAATTATTGTCTCTTTTCACCGCAGAACGGACATTGTCTGTCTGCCACCGAATACTTGCTTCCACACTTTTTACAAAACACAATCCCGATTGTATCATTTTTATCTGACTGTATTGTTCCAAGTTTTGAGCTGATATTTCCTATCCTTCTGTTCATCCTGATACTCATAATCAGATTGACAATGCTTATTGACAATGCAATAAGCACCAGCACTCCGATTATTATTACCAACATTGACAGAACTGACTGGCTGAATATCGCATTTTTTGATTCGGTCACTGCACTTGCAGCAACCGAACCACCTTCTAAATAGTCATAATCAATATTACCCATTCTATTTCTCCTGTGTTCCTTTTTTCTTCCTGTTCCTTGTAACCAGAACCACTATTCCGGCTGTCAGTAACGCCACGCACACTATACTGCACACAAAAAGTGCCTTGTTGGCATACCATCGGATAAATATGTTAGTGGATATGGTTACATTTTTATTAAAATCTGCCACATACTTTCCGTCTTCAGCCACATCGGTATCCGTGACATTTCCTGCCTTATCTGTAATAACCAGCCTTATGTGGCGGTTCATACCCTGTGAGACGCTGAATGAACCAAGGTACTGTGTTATCTCTTCCACATCCGTTATCTCTTTTGTCCTAACTCCGTCTATGTAGACTTCCACTTTTGCTATTCCCATGGCATCAAACAGTTCATACTTTACATCTATTTCCGAAGCGTTATAATTCTTCTTTCCAAGACCTGTCACCGATACAAGTTCCGGTTTGGTCGTGTCTACATAAAATACTGCGGCAAGCCTGTCCTCTTTCAGTGTCTCCGACTTGTTGCCGTCACTGTCCACGGTGGATATGACAATCCTGTAGATTCCGTCACTGCTAAAGTTGTCCCTGCTTATCACATATTCGTATTTATGCCATCCGTTTTTCTCCGACAGGTCATTGACACTGTACTCCGGATTCTGCATCATGGCGCCGTCCCTTGTTATCTGGACGGATACCTTATCATGGTCTATGCCGCCAGCATTGTATTCGCTTACGGTAAAATCTTCCTGCACATTTTTTACATACGGATTATTTAAAAGATTTAACAGGCTCTCATTAAAGGTAAATACTGACCCGTATCCGTTGACGGTAAATTCAGTTATACTTTCCGATGTTTTTCCTGCCATGTCCTCTGCCGTCACACTGAGAACATAAAGTCCGTCATTGCCGCGTTCCTTAGGTATTTCGATAACCATGTCTCTTTCACGGCTGCTGCTTTCTTTTCCCGTCTTTACAAAAAGGTCCGTAACGTCTTCTTTATCGGTTATGTTAAGCCTGTCTGATGTTTCATCATATGTGACAGAGCTTCTTACAAGCTTTACTGTGCCTGTCCTGTAATAATTATCTTTTATATTTATTTTTCCAGATACTGTGTCCGTATATGAAGCCCTGTCAAGTCCCGCAAGTGTTATTTCCGGATTGGCTGTATCCACCGTAAAGTGTATTCTTTCTGTTTTGGAGCTGTTGCCTGCCCCGTCTTCTGCCATAATCGTGATTTCATATTCACCTTCATCTGTAAATACTTTTTTCATCACGGACTCTTTTGTACTGCTTACAAAGCCTCCCATGTCAAGTACCTCGGTTACTCCGTTAAGGCTCCTTGTTCCGCTTATCTTAACGACATTATTCCTGTAATTAACCTCGACGGCTGAAAATTCAAGGGTTGCGGAATCTTTTACATAACTGCCGTCCGTTACTCCTGAAATCCTTACTACCGGGTTAGTATTGTCAATGATGAAAGATATTTTTCTTTCGTCTGATTTATTTCCTGCAGCGTCTGTCGATACTGCGGAAACACTGTATGTGCCGTCTTCCGTGAATGTATATCTTCCGACAGTTTCCATCCTGTCAGACCTATCAGCCATTATCACGTTTTCCGTTGTCTTCCCGTCAAGTTCTTTCCTGACGGTTATTACTGTGCCGTTGCCTTCTGCACTGAAATGTTTTTCCGTTACGGGAATATTTATGGTCACGTTTCCCGCATTGTCGCTTCCCGGTTCCACGCCTGTGATTTCTCCTATTACCGGTGCCACTGTATCTATATATACACTTGCTTCTTTTACCGAGGTATTTCCGGCATTATCAACTGCTTCTGCCCTGACAGTATACATTCCTTCTTCATTCATGGTTTCCATGATTAACCTGTCATCAACGGTGACTTTATACTCTTTGTCAGATGTCGTCCTGTTATCGTATGCTTCTGCATTATACCTGACGCCGTTGACGGTAATTGTTACGTTTCTGATTCCCGATTTATCGGATAACGACCTGTCGGCAGCTTTTACGGTGAATGTCACTTTTCCGTTATACCAGCCGTACTTTCCCGGCTTGCTGTCTGCCGCAACCATTATGTCAACAGGCAGTGTGTCCACGTCTATATAGCTGTTTTTAACGCCTCTGCCCGCACCTATTACTGTATATGGGACAGTATTTTTATTTCCCACTGAATCTTCAAGTACAAGTTCCGCATTTCCGCTTACATTGTCCCCCACATCAAAGGAGATTCCGTTTCCGGTAACATATCCCTGTATTGTCCTGTTTCCCACTTTTAACACGGCACTTTTAAGTCCTGATAATCCGTCACTTATGTCTGAAGTCAGGGTAAACCTGCCGTTATAAAAAGTTCCGTAGGATGTCATTGTTTCTTTATTTCTTCCCGTGTTTTCAAAGGTTATTGTCATTCCTTCTGCCTGTGGTGCTTTTCTGTCCACATAGATGTCGTAACGCTTTGGTGTGGAAACATTGCCGGCAAAATCTTCTGATGAAACGGTTACCGATAGATGTCTGCTTCCTTTATCGTCAATGACACCTGTCATGAAATCTGCGGTATCAAGCACTGCCTTGGCAGTATTGTCTGCGGCTGTAAAACTGCCTGTGCCGTCTGCATTGAATGTCTTTTCTTCTCCGTTGACTGTCACTGTTATCCTGCTGATTCCTGAATAAACATCTCCGGCATCCTCAGATACGATTACGACTTCCGATTCCTCTGAAACATATATGTTTCCGTTTTCTGCGACATATTTATTGACATCCGGTCCGTTTTCCACGGAGAACCTGTCATCCGCCGGGGTATTGTCTGATATAAGCACGTTGGTATCTTCACCATCTTCAGCATTTCTTAATAGTCCTGCAAGTGTCCTGACGGTTTTTCTTCCTGCCTGGTCCCATACCACAACGGCATAATGTACTGCAGTGTTATTTTCAAACGGGATGTCAAACCTGACATTTGTTTCTTTAAGTGAAGCATCATTCTTTGCCAGTTCTTCCATTCCCACGCTTTTAATCACATCTCCTGTGAGTGAATCCACCAGTTCCACTGCGTAGAGGTGTCCGTCTTTGTCTGCAACCCTGACATTTATGGATGCATTGCCGCTTGTGTAAAGTCCTTTACCGGTTATATTGATGTTTTCGTGATTTACAAGGGTAAGTTTAGGGGCTTCAAGGTCTGTTCCGAAATATTCGTGGGTGAAAGAATAATCATAGTTATCTTCGTCAATTTTCTTCCACAAATAAAACGCATGGTCTTTGTTATATTTTTCCGAATTAGATATTGAAAATATGATACCTGTTTTTCTCTCAGTACGTATTTGTTCACTAATTTCATAAGTATCGTTATCTAATATATCAGATTTAACCTTATTGGTAAGTGCCCATCTTGTTCTTATTCCGTTAATCACTTTACCACTCACAAGAGGTTTTTCTGTGCCGTTTTCTATGTATCTTACTGAATATATTGAACTGTTGTCTATTTCCTTTCCATTGATTATAAAGGATAATGTGACCTGTGATTCTTTATATCCCCATCCATAGCCTTTTATTGTAACTTCAAAAGGTACATTTCTTTCAATGCTGTCAGTCTGTGATATGGTAATTCCCGAATCACTGATTTCAACACTGATTCCCTGTGGTTTTGATGTCACAGTATATGACACATAATCTAATTTTCTGCCATATTTATTATGCATATCAAGTGATACAGGCAATTTTACACTTTCATTCCGTATGTCATCCTCAGAGATTTCTATTGTCTCTGTAATGTCTTTTTCTATGCCATCCACATATACATTAATATACGAATCAACAGCTTTTGATTCAATAGTGAATGTCTTTTCATATTTCTTCCATTCACCTTTCTTAGCCGCTGTCACGGATATGTGTGCTGTTCCTACTTCAAGTATGTGTATGCTTCCGTCTGTATCAATTGTTGCGATGTTTTCATTATCCGATGAATATACTATATCTGTATAATCATCCTGATTCTCAATGTTTACAGGAATGGTATCCGTCCTGTAATCCGCTGCATTAATGCTTACCTTATTATCATAAGGGAGGGATTCTTTATTAACACTAAGTATTATGTCATTACTTGTTTCAGGATATGCCGTAAGACTGTATGAAGCCTTTTCTCCTGTGTATCTGTCCCTTGCTGTTATTACTGCTTCTACCAAATCATATCCGGAGTCTTTATTTATTGCTACTCTGCCTGTGCTGTCCACACTTATTTCCGCATCAGAACTTTCATATATAATGCTGTTATCATACTTACAGCTTAGATTCAGCCCGTTCCATGACTTCTTGTTCTTAAGCGTTACCCCTGAAACAAGGTCTCCGCTTTTCTCAACGATAACGTTATTGTCATAAAATTTATTATTATCCACTCTGAATTCAAGAGTGTTGTCAATGTCAATCATCAGATATACAGGAGTATATACCTTGTATCCGTCATCACGGACTGCTGTCAGCCTGACCTTAACATATCCCGGTGTATGGTAGTTGATTACACCATCTTCATAACCCGCGTAGTTGTATATACCGTCTTCTGTTTCATTGGATTCAATGTCTGTTGTATCCATGACAACACCTTCAGGCAGTTCATACTTTCCTTCCGGATCATATGGGACATGGACTGTATATGTGGATGTGGCTTCATCATATACCGAACCCGTGATGTCTATAGGCGTAGCCATGCTCATGGTAACATCATACTCCGTCTTATCCGCACTGTAGGATTCAGTTTTAATGACATCACCCATTATTATGCTTACTTCAAGCCCTGCTGATTCACGGTTTCCTATATCAATGGTGTATTCATCATTGCTAAATACTGCCTCTGTTTCTTCATCACCGATTTTAAATTTAAGAATCTTTTCCTCATCAGGATCCTCTGAGTTCTTGATTATAGTCCCATCAAGGTCTTTAACAACAAACTTCATCTGTGTACCCTCAGGAAGTACATCTGCTTTTACTCGTTTCTCTGAAAACGGAATGGATGTGACAAGCATTGCTGCCGTAATAATCCACGCCATGTATTTCTTTACTCTCATTGTTTTATCCTCATTTCTATTTGTATTTGTTATCAATTATTATCTGTCTCATTTTGTGATTTCCCTCAAGGAAGTAACTGAACGCTACATATAAATCGGAATTCTTATATTTATATACTCCCACTATATCATAATCTGTCTTTTCCTCTATTAATGGTTTTCCAAAATATGCTTCAACATCTTCCTTAGTTGACTGATTCATAATAAGACCTATTCCTAATATATCTTTGACTCTAGTATCATACCATATTCCATAACCCTTATCTGAACTTCCTAGTCTTTCTGTCATCTCCGCCTTTGATTCTGGTAATTTTATTTTACTTCCATCTGATTTACATAAATACAGCGTATCCAGAATCACCCCATCCCTTCCATGTATAACCGGTGCTGTTGTTGCCGGCTCTGTTGGGCGGGTTGGCTGTGGTGTTGTTGGCTTTGCCTGTGGTTTTGTTGTCGGTGCTACATACGGTGTTGTTGGCTTTGCCTGTGGTTTCGTTGTCGGTGCTACATATGGTGTTGTTGGCTTTGCCTGTGGTTTCGTTGTCGGTGCTACATACGGTGTTGTTGGTTCTGCTGCCGCCGGAGTTGTCTCTTCTTCTACATTCTTATCATCCTTTGAGGTAGTCTCTTCTTCCTTCTCCGCCTCTGTTGTGCTCTCCGATTCTTTTATAACATCATCTTTCTTCGTTGTGACATCTTCCTTTGAACTTTCATTTATTACAACATCTGACTGATTATTATCCGTTGTCTGTGCCTTTCCTGACCTCCTTGTTACTACGATTACTGTACCTATCATTGCAAGTAATGCTACTGCTATCATGATTATTCTGATTTTATTTTCCTTAATCCAATTCATTTTTTGCTCCTTTTTTACCTTTATACTATTTAGTGCCATCCACATATACCTTGATATATTAATCAACAGCTTTTGATTCAATAGTGAATGTCTTTTCATATTTCTTCCATTCACCTTTCTTAGCCGCTGTCACGGATATGTGTGCCGTTCCTTCTTCAAGTATATGTATGCTGCCGTCTATATCAATGGTATATTCATCATTGCTAAATACTGCCTCTGTTTCTTCATCACCAATTTTAAATTTAAGAATCTTTTCCTCATCAGGATCCTCTGAGTTCTTGATTATAGTCCCATCAAGGTCTTTAACAACAAACTTCATCTGCGTACCCTCTGGAAGTACATCTGCTTTTACTCGTTTCTCTGAAAATGGAATGGATGTAACAAGCATTGCTACTGTGATAATCCATGCCACATATTTCTTTACTTTCATTGTTTTATCCTCCTATTAAGAATTTTCGTATCCAAATCCATCATCAATAAATATTGCATTTATTTCTTTACTTTCCAAAATATAATGAATTGTGATGCATATGTCATTCTTGTATTTATATAATGTTAGAAAACCATTATTTGTTAATTTTTCTTTAAATGGTTTTCCAAAATATGTTTCAACATCTTCCTTAGTAGACTTTCCCATTATTAGACCTACGCCAAAAATGTCCCTATTTCCTACATCCTCAGTCCATACTCCTGTTCCATGCCCCGGTCCACCAAGCTCTGCCTGCGATTCTGGCAATTTTTCTTTTCCACCATTCACATATAAATACAGCGTATCCAGAATCACTCCATCCTTTCCATGTATAACCGGTGCTGTTGTTGCCGGCTCTGTTGGGCGGGTTGGCTGTGGTGTTGTTGGCTTTGCCTGTGGTTTTGTTGGCTTTGCCTGTGGTTTTGTTGTCGGTGCTACATATGGTGTTGTTGGCTTTGCCTGTGGTTTCGTTGTCGGTGCTACATACGGTGTTGTTGGTTCTGCTGCCGCCGGAGTTGTCTCTTCTTCTACATTCTTATCATCCTTTGAGGTAGTCTCTTCTTCCTTCTCCGCCTCTGTTGTGCTCTCCGATTCTTTTATAACATCATCTTTCTTCGTTGTGACATCTTCCTTTGAACTTTCATTTATTACAACATCTGACTGATTATTATCCGTTGTCTGTGCCTTTCCTGACCTCCTTGTTACTACGATTACTGTACCTATCATTGCAAGTAATGCTACTGCTATCATGATTATTCTGATTTTATTTTCCTTAATCCAATTCATTTTTTGCTCCTTTTTTACCTTTATACTATTTAGTGCCATCCACATATACCTTGATATATTAATCAACAGCTTTTGATTCAATAGTGAATGTCTTTTCATATTTCTTCCATTCACCTTTCTTAGCCGCTGTCACGGATATGTGTGCCGTTCCTACTTCAAGTATATGTATGCTGCCGTCTATATCAATGGTGTATTCATCATTACTAAATACTGCCTCTGTTTCTTCATCACCGATTTTAAATTTAAGAATCTTTTTCTCATCAGGATTCTCTGAGTTCTTGATTATAGTCCCATCAAGGTCTTTAACAACAAACTTCATCTGTGTACCCTCAGGAAGTACATCTGCTTTTACTCGTTTTTCTGAAAATGGAATGGATGTAACAAGCATTGCTGCTGTGATAATCCATGCCATGTATTTCTTTACTCTCATAATTTTTCCTTTCTAAAATCCTAAATCACTAAAATCACCATCAATGAATACCATTTTTATCTTCTGATTACTTTTAAAATAGTCAAATACAATATATAATTCTGTATCTTTATATTTATATATTGTAAATACGTTATCATCTATTATGTTTTCATTTATCGGTTTCCCAAAATAAGCTTCAACATCAATTCTAGTAGATGCCCCTAGAACAAGTCCCACCCCTAGTAAATTTTTATTGTACATTTTCGTATCATACCTTATGCCTATTGAATGTCCAACACCCCCCAGTTCATCCTGTGTTTCTGGTACTTTTTCCCTACTCCCATCTGCTCTATTAAAATACAGCGTATCAAGGATTACCCCGTTTTTTCCATGTATAACCGGTGCTGTTGTTGCCGGCTCTGTTGGGCGGGTTGGCTGTGGTGTTGTTGGCTTTGCCTGTGGTTTTGTTGGCTTTGCCTGTGGTTTTGTTGTCGGTGCTACATATGGTGTTGTTGGCTTTGCCTGTGGTTTCGTTGTCGGTGCTACATACGGTGTTGTTGGTTCTGCTGCCGCCGGAGTTGTCTCTTCTTCTACATTCTTATCATCCTTTGAGGTAGTCTCTTCTTCCTTCTCCGCCTCTGTTGTGCTCTCCGATTCTTTTATAACATCATCTTTCTTCGTTGTGACATCTTCCTTTGAACTTTCATTTATTACAACATCTAATTGATTATTATCCGTTGTCTGTGCTCTTGCTGACTTATTCGTTACTGCGATTACTGTACTTATTCCTGCAAGTAATACTACTGCTACTGCTATAATGATTATTTTAATTTTATTTTCCTTAATCCAGTTCATTTTTTGCTCCTTTTACACCTTATTTCTATACTATTTCCTTATCTGTATGTATAATTAAGACATCTTTAAATAAAGTTATCTTTTCTATTCCAATTTCACTTTTAGATAAAATTGTGGTTCCTGAATCAGTATCAACAGATGACAGTACCTCTGTCACTTTTGATTCATTGAGTGATACCGTACCTGAACTCAATCCATCAGTGATTTCTGATGTTATATTTCTGATTCCATCACGTTTCACCTGTTCTGCATATGAAAACCTCATCTCCGTATTTTTATTTGAGTTCTGCATCATGGCAATAGACTTTTTCTCTGTTTTTCCTGTAAGATAACCGATTACTACACGTATCTTTAAAGTAAAAAACAGTATTATTCCCACAGTAAGCATAAGTCCGGCAAGTGCAAAACATATTATTGATATTATTTTGTATGTACTACCCATTTTTCTATTCCTCGTTATATATGCTCTCTATATCACTTATAAATAAATCTTTCTGTTCTAATATGCTCGCCTTTTTCTGAATTGATTTTTCCTGTAATACATCAAGATTATCTGTATTTCGATAAATCATTTCAAACAAACTTAATATTTCTTTTGCTTCTATGTCCGCTCTCATAAATGCCCGTCGCTGTTCATGAATAAGATTTAATATTGCTTCATACATCGTTAATTTAACATACGCAATATCCGGATTATCATAGTCTTCAAGATTGGTTATACAAGTTTCAACAGCCGTAATAAGCTCTGCATATAATTCTTTTGTCGGTTCTTTTACACTTGTTGAATTATCTACATAATTTTTGTAAAAATCGCACACCACATAGTAGCTTTGAGCCAACGAATAATTTGCATATGAACCATCATTATTTTCACATACCTCCTTAAAAAATGGATATGCCTTTAGTGCTCTGCTTCTGAATGTTTCCTGGCTATTCTCATCACTGTCATACATATACAGATAGATTATTCCTGCCTGATAATTCATTTCGGCAATCTGTCCGCTTGTTTTATCATACGTGTTGTCATTATTTTCAGAGAAGTTCTGATTATAATAATTCATAAATTGTTTGCTCTCTTCTATTCCAAAACCATGTTCCGTATATACCTCCAACATTTTGATATATGCCTCCGGACGCTTCGGATATAACTTAATCGCATTGATATAACTGTCAATCTTATCTTCATAACTTGTTGAATCTACTACCGATATCAAATTATCATATGTCTGGTTATTGGTTTTTGATGCTAATGATCTGAATACAAATCCTCCACCCAGAAATATCACGAAAAGTGATACTGCGATAATAAACAGCCTCATTTTTTTCCACTGTTTTTTCTTATAACTTTCATCTGCCTCAGTGTAATGTTCTAAGGCATACATTAGTTCATCACACGTCTGATATCTGTCATCCGGATTTGCCTGTGTACATTTATTTATTATGGCTTCTAACCCTGATGACAATGTGGGATTCCACTGCCTGATTGGTTTTATTTCATACGGCGGTTCTCCCGGACTCTGCCCTGTAACCAGGTGATATAATGTCGCTCCCAGACAATATATATCTGTTCTCGCATCTGTCTGACCCATTCCTCCAAATTGTTCGGGTGCTGCATATCCTCTTGTTCCAAGATTTACTGTATCTTTCAGATTATGTTCCTTATATTCCCTTGCAATACCAAAATCAATTACTTTCAGATTTCCTTCCGGTTTCAACATAACATTCGCCGGTTTCATATCTCTGTATATTATAGGTGGATTTTGTGAATGTAGATATCTTAGAACATCGCATAACTGCTTTGCCCAATCTATTACAAGTTCCTGAGGTTGTGCACCATTCTGCTCCAGAATTCTGTCAAGTGATTCTCCTTCAATATAATCCATAACAACATATATGGTTCTTCCACTATCTATGATATCAACAATTCTTGGTAATGCCGGATGGTCCAACTTTTTCATCATCTCGGCTTCTACAAGAAGGCTTTGAACCACTACCTGATTATTTTTATCATTGGATCTTTTTTCTATTTCCTTTACAGCCCACTGTTTATTAAGTCTTAAGTCCATTGCAAGGTATACCACTGACATACCTCCATGCCCTATTTCCTTAAGAATTTCATATTTATTATCAATAATATTTCCTTTTCCTGCCATAATCGAACCTACTATTTACCCGGCTTAATTACTACAGCCGTAATATTGTCACTTTCTTTTCGTTGTTTATTTACCTCTACGAGATATTTTAACTTTTCTTCTATATCACCATCAGTTTCACACTTGTCCAACTCTAACCCTTCAAATATCTCCCGTGCTGATATCTCATGTCGGAATCCATCTGAACATAGCAAAAAGCCATCTTCACTGCCTGTTTCGCCTTCATACACTTCTATTTCTACATTCTGGGTAGCACCTATACATTGTAATAAAACATTTCGTCTTTTATCATATTCTGCTTCCTCCCATGTCATTTTCTCCATTTTAACTTCTCTTGCAACCAAGGACTGGTCTTCTGTTATCTGCCTAATCCCTTTATTAACAAGATATGTTCTTGAATCTCCAACATTTATAACCATATAGTGATTATTTATTATCAAAATTCCTGTTATTGTCGTTCCGAGGTTCAAATGATTTCTTTTGCCATAACTAAATAGTTGCCTATTTAATTCAACAATAATTGACTCCAGATTTTTTCTTATTTCATCCCATCGTACTTCATCGTCAAGAAAATCTATCAATTTGTTATCAAACCAATCTGATAGTTTTGTTACTACATGTGCACTTGCCAGTTCCCCATCTGACAACCCTCCCATACCATCACACACAACTGAAAATGCTATATTATAATTTTTATAATTACCTGTCTTAAGCAGAACACTATCCTGATTAGTTTCTTTTTCTATTCCAATATCATTTACAACACCAGTTATATAATTCATTTATTTATCCACCTATATCTTAAATCTAAATTCTTCGTTAGCAAGCCTGAAAACTATTCCATCCGTTAGTTCAGCATACTTGTTTTTTTCTATCTTTCTGTTTTGTATATATGTTCCGTTAGTTGATTTATAATCAATTAAATAATATTTATTGCCATCTTTTATAATATGTACATGTTCACGGCTTATTGCTGAATTATCACTTATACAAAAATCTGCATTTCCTTCCGCCTGCCCTATTACAAAATCATCTTTATATATATCTGCTTCTTCACCGGTTTTTATTCTTATAATTTTAGGGTAACACATTCTCATTTCCGCTTCGGATAAAATAGTTGTTCCTCCATTGTTCTCATCCAACCCCAACATTGTTGTTCCCCCTGTTTTGGGTTTTACACAGATATCTTCCGATTGGTCTCTACCGCTTAATAACTTTGAAGGATGTGCAACAGTTGTTGTATCTTCTGCCGAAAAGCTGGGTGTATATATACCTGTACATTTTATTTTTTCAGGTTTCTTACTGTTTCCATCAGATACTGTGAGTTTCTCACTTAGGAATTCTGCACCATTCTTAGTATTTCCTCTTAATCCATTAATAAAATTATGAAAATCATATAACGAAAAATCTATATGCTGATTAAAATACTGAATATACTTTGACACATATGAGCAATCCTCCATCTGATTAAATACAGTAGAAAATGCCAAATCCCTGAAAAATGCTTTTAATTCATATTCATTATCTTCATTTATTATTGGAACATACACAAACCTGACGCTTTTATCCTGCCTATTTACAAAGATATATTTTTTATCAAATACAAACTGTTTTATTTCAAACATCAGATTTACTGACTCACTTATTCCTGTCAGAATATATTGGATTACCGATAAAAATCGATCTTTTGATGTTACTGAAGTAAAATATTCTTCCAACGAAATGTATTCATTGACATTATATTTAATAGACTTTTTACCCGCCTCGGGTACCAGCAGATAATCGTATCTTCCTTCTCTGAGAATTTCATATTCCCTATTATTCAGTACCTGTCCGGATGTCAACTTTATTTCCACATACGCTTCTTTTCTTTTTTTAGTGAAAACTATTTTACTCATCCTGCTGTATCTCCTTTTATCATAAGCTATTGTCTTAATTTCTTTTCAATCTCGCCATTGAGATGTGTTTCTAAATTGCTATAGGCATCTGCTGATTCATCAACAAATTTTCTAATTCCTTTAAGCCGGCTTTCAACTGAACTCATCTTATTAACTATTTCATTTATCCTGAATTCAATGTTTTGTTCCTGCCTTATATTAATTGGTATCTTTCTTCTCATCGTGGCAATATCATCTATTATTTTGCCTGCTTTTTCTACACAGAGGGACATTTTTATATTTTCCTCTCTTAACAAATTCATATTAATTTTTATTGCTGTCAATTATTTGTCCTCCGTGATTCTATTTTGATATTGAAACAACCTTAAGAACATCATCACCGATGTTGGCAATTTTCATGCCAACATCGGTTAATTCTCTGCATATTGAGTCCAATTCCTCATTCAGATATTTCATTTCATTGGATACCCATAGCGAATTAATATTACTTTGATAATCTTTAATTTTTCTTTTCAATTCTGTTATCGAATTTTCTGTTTTTGTTAAACCTTTTACAGCGTTACTGATATCCTTTGTTGTATTCATTACTTTACCAGTCTCCTTAGTCTCTTACTAAAACAATACATTTACCTATATATTTTCCGTCTTCTGTCCTTCCATAAATGGTAGTCTTACCTGCTTTTTTCGCATCTATAACACCTTTTGATGATATCGTTGCAACCGATGTATCTTCGCTTTCCCATATAATAGGTTTCTTATCATACTCTTTAGGTACATCTTTAGCTTCTATTTTGTATTGGTCTCCAACTTTAATATCAACAGCGTACTGGCTGAGTAAAAGAACACCGGCATCTTTTTCATCTATAGTAGTTGTTTCTTCTTCATCTGCACTGGTTGTCTCTGAATCCGTTGTGGTTTCCTCTTTTTTATCATCATCCAGTTCCACTACCCATGAGTCAATTAAGAACTTAATTTCTGATTCGTGATGTTTGTATACACCTTTTTCTCCTTTCTTTATATCATCTTCACTTATGATATTGACTGTTAACGATAATCCTAGTTTTCCAACAAGACTTTCCGACGTTCCAACCGTTAGCTTGATAATCGGAGCTTTTATAGATTCTTCATTTCTCAACACTAGCGAATCTTCACACCTCAACGTCCTTGACCCATCATCTGCGGTTTCTTTCTCAAACATAAGTTCCCGTCCAGCTTTTGCTTTTACTTCTAATTTAATAGCAAAACTTAGCCTGACATCTACAATATCAAAACATAATAATTTGATTTCAGCTGCAACTCCTACCGAACCTATTACTGTCACATCAACATTAACATCTCTATTAGTTGAGTGTTTGTTTGTCTTAGTTGTCTTTCCATCTTCATATTTTATTTTCTGTTCATTGGCAAATTGTGTCTTAATTGAGACCTTTCCATTCCCATCTATTTCTGCAAATACATATACATTTAATGTTGCACCCAGTTTTCCGATAGGAATTGCAAATTTACCCAGTTTTAATTCACCCTTGAAATCTCCTTCAAAGGTTAACGAGGATTCAACAGTTTTTGTAATATCAACGGAATAACTATTTATCTTAGGTGTTTTGAACCATCTTAATTTTATATCTGCTGCGGCTGCCACCGATACATCCAATTTCATTGTACCTGTCAGCTTCCATCCTCCTTTATACGAAGGTCCTCCATCAAGATACTTCATTCGTTTTACACCGTATTTGTTTTTTAACTCCTCTGCTTTCTTTTTCAGTTCTTCCTCTGTTATCTTGCCACTTTCGTAGTCATTTTTTAAATCACTACTCTTAGCATCATTAAGCTTTGCCAATTCTTCAAGCCATTTCTCGGTTTTCTTAAATTCCTCTTTTGTAAATTTCTGTTCAAATTTTTCTTTAAGTTCAACATTTTTTCCAAAAATTTCTTTGGTCGCAGTAGTAGTATCTTTAAATATAGGTGTGATGTTCCCATCTTTCAAATCAATATTTAGCTGAATTGAATCTCCTTCCTTAAAACTTCCGCTTATTAAAGGTACTGCCGCTGCCGAAGTATCTGTTTCTATGGGTGAGTAGTCAAAATCTCCTATTGCATCCATCGCTTCTGTGTTATTTACAACTGTAACACCATCTTCCGGCTGAAAATACTCCGGCTTAGCCTCAACTACTGTTGCTATGTCAATATTGTCATATACTTCCTGAATTTCGGCCTGTACTGTCTTGTAAACCGGTTTACCATTCTCATCGTAAGTAACGTCTGTTACCTTGACAGCATTTCCATTAGGATATTCATCATTAGGCGGACATATAATAACATCTCCAACCTTAACTTCACTATCCATAGTTAAATTTCCGGCATCATCTACATTTATACTTTTATCTTCATATCCATTGATAACGCCCTCTGCATATTCAACTATATTCTCTTCCTCTCCTGAATACGCAAGGAACAGTCCTTGTGCTGCGTCAAGTACAGTCGTTGCATAGATGTCATCCACACCCTGTCTCAGGACATTTTCATCCAACGAAATATCAGAACATATATTTGTTTCTTTGGCGCATTTAATAATTGCCTCTCTGTCATTTTCTGTTCCATCAGCATATTTACTGTAATCTACGCCACTTGCAAGAACCGCGGTTGTTGCAACAAATCCAACAGTCGCAATATCATCCGGTTTAAAATTTTCAGTATCTGTCGAAAGCATATTTCTTTCACGGCAACTCTGAACAGCGGCAAATATATCACTATCCGGTTTCACATCTGCGTAATATGCTTCTGACTGTTCATAATCGTCCATACCAAACATATCCGATAAACGGCTTATCCACTCGCCTCTTGTAATATATTCTGTTGTATCAACGTCATTTACAACCTGTTTCTTTTCTTTACCGCATCCTGCAAGTAACGATAACGACATCACCGAAACCAAAACAAATGCTATAACTCTCTTCAATTGTCTATTCATTTATTACTCCTTTTTATATAGAAGTTGCAAGATTCCTTTCTGCACCATCTTTTATATAATTCTGTGTTGTTTTATATCCACTTGATGTTTTTCTCAAAAAATCAGCATAATCTCTTACTATATGCTCCATATTTTCAAAATCATTTCTAAACTGATTAATCTGGTTTGTAAATGTTTCATTGTCTTTTCCCTGCCAGCTCATTTCACCAAGCATCTTCACATAATCATACAACTTCGTATAATTCTCATGGTATGTATCAGCTAATGAATCTATCTTTTTAGCAGCATTTTCCAATTCAATTGTTTCAACAACAATTTTTCCCTGTGCCATATTTTTCCTCTTTTCTGTATATTTTTTATATATAAGCTAGGATTAATTTTCGAATTTACGGAAGGCACAACAAGCGGTGCCTTCCACATTTTTATTCAAACTGGCTTGCGTTTGAATTAATTACTGCCTCTGTTGACTGGTAAGTAGAAGCGGTTGTATTTAAGAATTCGACATACGACTCAATAATGTCATAATAAGTCTGGAACTTTGACTGCATTCCGTTGATTTTTCCTCTGATTGTATCAGAAGCATCTGATGTCCACTGTGCATCAAGGCTTGTAATATTGGTTTTAATATCTTTTAATGCCTGATCAAGATTCACATTACATGTGTGTATTTCATTTGCCTTTGTTTTTACTTCCTCAAAAGTAATTTTTACATCTGCCATTTTTCTTATCCCTCCTTACGCATTAGTACGCAACTTAGCTGCTGCGGTCTTTCTTTCATCCTGAGTATCACGATACCTTTTGGCAGTTGTCTTCAAAAAATCTGAATAGTCTGTCATCAAAGTATACATTTTCTCAAAATCATCTCTAAAGCCTTCAATCTGTGTTGTATACGCCGTATTATCTGCTCCAGCCCATGAAGCCTGAAGTTCCTCAACCAGTTTATACAATTTTTCATACTCGCCTTTATATGTTCCTGCGAGTTCACCCACTTTAGCAGATGCAGCATCAAGCTGCGCTGTTTCTACTATGATTTTTCCTTGAGCCATTTTTTCTCCTTTCGCCTTTGAAAAATTTATATTAACATCAGTTTTGAGCCGTTCTCCAGTCCCAGCTCATAGACTGAAAAATTAATATCGAATATGTTTCCTGTATCCCTGTCTACCAAGACCGAATTACCATTGTCCTTAAACTCTCCTTCTGAAAGTTCAGTCATTGCCTTTGCAAGCATATTGGTAAGAGTGTATATCTTAGCATTATACGGTATTTTTATATCATACGTTTTTCCCGATGCCGGAAGATACATTTCAACAAGTATCTCATCCATTTTCTACACCTCTGTTTCTTCTTTAACATCTGCTTTTGAACTGATGTGTTTAATAATGTTATATCTTCCTTTATTGATATAAACACCCAGCCCGTCTGCCATCTCCTGATATAATTCGCTTCTGACTTTAGTGATTTTTAAAATGTACTGTTCTGAACTTCCGTCTCCAACCCATACGCCTGATAAATTTCCACATTGAACTTTATACCAGTTATCCATGGATTGTTTTGCCAATGAAGTCCCTTCGTCTATCAAAACAAAATTTACCTTTAACTCATGTTTTCCCTTTTCAAGTGCTACTTTTAACTTATCCTTTCCATCTGCTGACAGGAAATCAAATATTTTTGAGAATCCGAATAAAATATATACCAGCTGACCCTCGTCACCCATATTTTCGTTGTTTTTTAAAATTTTATGTCGTCTCAAAACTTCATTAAACAATGCAACAACTTTTTCTTCATAACCTTCGGCAAAATATGCGTATTTTTTAGTCTCATCAGGATAAAAACTTCCTGTTCCGTCAATGACAATAACTTCTGCAAGTTTTTTATCTGATATAATTTCTGCCATACCTTGTCCGTAAGTAATTAAAGACTGTATATCATTTGCTATTCCAACTGTTATATAGCTGTCTCTTATATTTAATATTGCAGGTTCTAATGTTTTTGTATCAATTCCAACAATGAACTTATCTAATGTAACACCATGGTCACTAAGGTATTCACAATCAACCTTTACAGGCAATACAGGAATGGTTTTTGCCTTCTGTATACCATCTTCCTTCAATTTCTCTATAAGTCCGTTAATACATTCATTAAGCTTTTCTGCCTTAGAAAATACCGCTGTCTGAAATTCATATGTATGCTCAGTTTTAAAGATTCCTCTTCCTTTATATTTAGAAGGATACGTTCCCTCGACCGGTCCAAGTATTCCGGTATAATCATCCCTGTCATTCATCTGCATAACATATATGTTTGAAAAATTCTGTGCCAGTCTGAATCTTACAGCTCCACTGTTATTAGCAGTAACTATGAAGAAAATTCCATACTTTATGCCCTCTCTTGTTATGTATCCTATGGAATCTTCACACTCTTCATAGGTCTCAATCAGTGCCGAAAAATTATTGATGATTACAACAATATTCGGATATGTTTTTCCCGAATTGTTTATATAAGAACGATAGTCCCCACCATAATCGGCAAATGCTTTTTTTCTTGTAATAATCTCTTTTCTAAGCATTTTTATGAGATTAATTACTTTTTCTTTTTCTGATAATAAAACCACACCTCCTACCTGTGGTGCTTTCTCAAATACCTTGAGTGTTTCCGATCCGAAATCCATTATGTAAATATTCAGATAATCTGTTATATGATTTCTTATAAGTTCATATATCACAGTATTTAGAAGTGTCAGTTTACCGCTTCCTGCTGTTCCATAAATAATTGTATTTCCGCCATCTGATATAGGTAATACTAATGGAAACTGATTCTGATTAAACGGATCATCCACTTCTCCTACAACCGGTTTCAATATATAAGGTAAATCGTTTCTTATGCCATATTTTTTTATCAATTCATCAACATACACAATTGCCGGAATCTCGTCCATCCAGAGTGTTCTCTCATGTATACCCTCTTCTGTTGCAATATCCGAAAGATACTTGACAAGTGCTACAATCTGTTTTGTTTTTTTTACTTGGATTATTATTATGTCTTATTTCCTTTACCTGCTTAACAGTCCGGCCCGTATTATCAATCACACTGACACTAACCGGACGCATCTGTTCATTATTACCATCCTCATAATATGTTGCTCCACACCATGCCGACTGGCCTTTTGCAAAATATTCATTAAATCCTACCTGTAAGTAAAACCTTCCTGTATGGGATAATTCTGCCGCATCAGATCTTTTAATCATATCATTACTGTCTGATTTATCCTGTACTTTAAGACACACCCTGAATCTGGTATTACTCCATATCTGGTCATCAACTACTCCTGATGGTTTCTGTGTTGCCAATATCAGATGCACACCCAGGCTTCGTCCGATTCTTGCTGCACTTATAAGCTGTTCCATAAATTCAGGCTGTTGTGTCTTAAGTTCTGCGAACTCATCTGAAATAATAAACAAATGTGGAACAGGTTCTGTAACAACCTTATCACGATATAATTTCTGGTACTTATATATATCCATGGTTCCTTCGTTAGACACCTTACGTGCTTCATTAAACACAGCCTGTCTACGCCTGAGTTCACTCTGTATCGAAATCAATGATCTTTTAACAGCAGCTCCATCAAGATTAGTTATTGTTCCCGCAAGATGAGGCAGTTTTATTCCTTTTTCCTTATCTTCAAATGCTCCTGTCAAGCCTCCGCCCTTATAGTCAATTAATATAAATGCAACCTCATCAGGATGATAATTAACTGCCATTGATAAAATATAAGTTATTATAAACTCACTTTTACCGGAACCTGTCATACCTGCTACCAGCCCATGTGGTCCCTGATATTTTTCATGTAAATCCAACGTGAACAATTCACCTGTCGTATCAACGCCAACAGGTGCCGAAAGAGAAACTGTGGGATTATTTTCCTTCCATCTTATAAGTGGATTAAGATGCTCTATCCTGTCCACTCCATACATATCAAGGAATGTTATCATATCCGGTAATTCATACATTCTGCTTGCAATGTCCAGCTGAGTATTAGCCAGTCTTACAGCTATATCATTAATATTACACTTTATTCCACTTTCAGCTTCAAACATAATAGAATTACCCGAAATATCATTTTTTTCGTATATTTTAGAACCTTCGTCATCAATTTCTATTACAGAAACTGTTTCTTTAGGTAACATTCTGAATTTACCACACACATTAATAATGCTATATCCATTACAGTTACTGTTTTCTATAACTTTATCATATATTTCTGTTTTCTCCGCTATCTCCTTATTGGTACTGATAATTAGGTAATATGGAGCAGCTATATCCTCGTTTCGCAGCTCCCGCCTGTTATAAAACTCCTGTTCCAGTTCTGACGATATTTCTTTAGCTTCCCTTAAATTAGTAGCTATGTACCTCTTGACATGTTCATCATCCCATGTATGTGGAAACCATTTTACAACATTAACAATATCGTCATCTTTTTCACTAAGAATGAATACTAATTTTAATTCATCATAACTATGTAATGCCGCAATTTTAATTATTAATGACATTACAAAATCTTTGACTTTTCTCTCATTTTCTCCAATAATTCCCGTCACTTTATTATTTTTAAAAGAATGTACTACCGGTACGGATTTAAGTTCTCTCGGTTCATTTGCCAGTGCAAACATATCATTAATAAGGTTGTCTTTATTCACAGAAAATTTCCTGTCCGGAAATTGAATTTCTTCACACATCTGAATATTGCCATTACCAAGGGATATGCTCATGAAATCATCCTGATTAATATTTCTTTCCCATAAATTCCCCAGTCTGTTTATTATTCTATCTGAAGCTTCATCTATTGAGATATTATTCTCTCTAAGAATTTGTTCCTGATTTTCAATTTCCCTGCGAATTGTATCCCTAAGTGAAAACAAATATTCTTTATAAAGTTTCTGTCGTTCAGCTTCGCACCGTTGCGATTCTTTCTTCTCATGTTTCTTGGTAATTATCGGCCACATTACCATGCCTAAGAGCATACTTACAGACATTGCCGCCGTCGGTATTACACTCATTACATTCCCCCCACTGTTTATAGCATTAATAACGGAAAAAGCTCCCGATGACATTGATGCCATTCCCATAGTTATGGATGGTCCCATAATCATAGCCATCGGCATGTTGTTTTGTGCTTCCTTTGCCGGTGGCATATCCACTTTAAATTTAAGTGTGGATATGTCTCTTTTAAATCTTGGTGCCCTATAAAAAAACTGAGGTCGGATTTCAGTTGTTTTTGTTTTTCCCACACCATCAAATTCCTGCGGCTTCATATTCTGCAGGATATTGTTATCCCACTTTACCGTATTACCCGGATTGTTAAATGCTATATAATTACTTCCGATTATTAATTTAAATCCAACAATAAAAAGAACATCCCCAGGTCTGAGTTCCTGCAAAGATGTTCTTCTATTATTAACAAACGTACCATTCGTACTGTTCTTATCTTCAATTGTCCATACGCCATCCATATACTTAATTACAGCGTGATGAGATGACACATATCTGTTATTGATGCATACTGTATTGTCACTATCCCTTCCGATAGTCAGTTCCGCATTATCCCTAAATACATACTTATCAAATGTCTGTCTTCCTATATCGTCAGGCTGTGCATAAACATAACCTTCCTCATTCTCTTCAAGAATCCTCACATTATAAAAAACACTGTCTTCGAGAACTGTATCATCAGCAATACGATTGTGTGTATCACAAATAACAGCTGAATCACTACCCTTAAGTACCCAGCTCCCTTCATCAGCTTCCACACTTATCAACTTTCTATCATTACCAAAACTATCCACATCTGTTATCCAGAAACGACCTTTAACCTTATCCGGTAACGTCATATTAAATATTCTATATGTCTCAATCAAGGTAACTATCATACCCCACACCTCCGAAAATATAAAATGCTGAGGTTATGATATATCAAATAGAATTATTTGTCAACTTATTATTTATTTTGTCGAATCGTCCGCTTCTGAAGTTGTTTCTTCATAAACAGTGGTCTCTATGGTTGTCTCTTTCAGTTTGTCAAAAGCATCTTCAAAATCTCTCTGCTCCATTATTGATGATATTATAAAAATGGCAATGAAGGATACAAAGCTGATTATCGGAACTATTGATAAAATACATCCAAGTTTCTTAGGTCTGCGCTTCCCATAAGTCTGGTCATCCGAAATATGCAATGCCGTCTGGAATAATTTTGCTATAAGCGGTCCTGCTTTTTCAAAACAGTCTTTGTCAACACCTGTAATATCCGCTCCGCCCTCCTTAAGACTTGAGTATCTGTCCATATTTAAAGGTGTCAGACCTTTCTCGTCAAACATATAGACTCTTCCGGGCTCAAGGAATTTATCATCAGACACCATCGTAAACCGACCGGTCCAATAATCATTGCCAGGTGACATTCCCTCTTCCTGCCATGCAAGAGTCATTGTATAATGATATCCGTCATTTTCCTTAGTTACACTGTCACATCCAAGTGCCATATAATTGGCTTCACGTTTAACGGTTTTATCGATTACTTCCTGTTTTTCTTTGCCTTTTAGTCCCTTTGTTTTTTCATATAACACTCTGTACTGGTTAAAAATCAGCGCAAGTGCAATAGCAAGGCTTATCGAAGCCCCTAAATAACGTTTGTCAGACGCAAAAATAAGCCCGATGCCCACACCTAAAGTTAAGAAGAACACCGACATGGCAATTTTACGCTTCATGCCCTCTTCAAAAACAAATAGTGCCACTATCATTTCTATTACTGCTAATCCAATAAAAGCAGTACCTGTTAAAAGTATAATTGTTCCTGTCATTCTTTAGTCCCCCTGTATTAAATATTTTTTCCTCCTGTGAGAAAGTACATTATAAGATTCTTATCGTATAAAAATTTGAGGAATACGTTGCCGTCTATGTCTGCGGCAATTTTAATGCCTATCGGAGTATTGCTTAATATCATCACAAGAATTGCGGCAATCCATACAATCAGCAGACCTTTAACAAGGCCTACAGCTCCGCCTGCCAGTTTATTAATCTGTTTAAGAACGGGTAATTTTTCAATTACATTAAGCAGTATTCCTATTACTCCCGCCAATGCAAGCAATAGAACAAACATCACAATGTAGACTATAGCCGAAAAAATTATTCCCGACACCGTTTCCACAACAAAATCATTATATATCTCCGCTGTTTTGCCACTGTAATCCGCAACTCCGCCGGATATCTTATTTTTTATTGAATCCGGTACAGGAAGCTCATCAAGGTCTATCTGTCTGCCCTCTGACAATATGCCTCTGTCTCTTAAAAAGCTTTCTGTCTTTGACTGCAACGCATCATCCCATGTTGTATTGTTTTTAAGATACGTTGTAAGCTTAGGTGCAAAAATTGTAGTTAATACCGTAACCGCAACAATGATGATAAGGGAGTAGACTGTTTTAATCAGTCCCTTAAACGCTCCCACAACCGTGCAGATAATCAGTATTAATAATGTAATTAAAAATGTCCAGTTCACTTTATACCTCACTATCTGAGTTTGATTTTTCTAATGTAATCTTTATTAATATATATATATTCATTATCTTTATCAAGTGGAATAAAACTGCTTATGCCATCCTGAAATGTATACTCAAATTTAATTTTACCATTCGTAGAGTATATCACACATTCTTTTTCATTGTACATAATTATCCTGCTGTCCGCAATTTTATAATGTGTGTAATTCTTATCGCTTGTTTTGGTAAAAATTTTATTTCCCGAAGTGTTATATACTTCAATTATATCTTTTGCCTCTGTCTTATCACGATGAACAAGACCTATATACGATTCTCCTGAAAATACTTTATCTATATTGTAATCCACTTCAATATCTTTTATAAGTTCAGGATATTCATTTATATGGTAAAGGCTGACTTTGTCCTCTCCGTAAGCAACCACTGTAGTGGCGTTTAAAAATTCCACTCTTCCAACTATGGTACTGCCATAGTCAAAACCACCCACTACCCTTTCATTTTCGTTCTGACCTACTTCATTAAAATTGTAAAATACAACGCTTGACTTGATATTTCCGTCTTTGATTCCTGTAAATGCTGCTACAAGTTTTTCCCCATCCTCTGATATGGATATGCTTACCGGAAGTCCGTCTATATCAATAGCTTTCTTGATGGTATAAATCTTTTCTCCTTTCATGGAATACATATTAATATATTCTACATTCTTGTCCTCAAGCACTGCAGCCACATATCCTGCCTTTGATACACTGATTTGAAGCACAGGAAGTGCTGTATTAATACTTTCAATCATGCCGTTTGTGTTAAACGTATATATCTTGCTGCCTCCAATGTCTGCAACCGCAAGATTATTGCCTGACATTGACATAGTAAATTCATTTACTTCATAAGTACTGTTCCATAAAGGCTTCCCACTATAGGAATGTGATGCGATTCCATCTTTACTGCAGCGAAGGATTTCGTTGCCAAACGGTACATATTCCGCATATCCGCCGTCATCACGACGTATTTTATTTTCTACTTTATATGATGAATATGTAGACTTGTTATTAATGATAATTATTACAATAACTATTACAAGAATAACTCCGATTGCAGCCATTATGGTTTTCATGACTTTCGCACGGTGCTTTTGTAACCTGCTTTCATAACCATCATTTTTTTCCATACGGTACTGTTTTATGTCTGCCAACTGTATCGTTCCTTCCTGTTATTTTCTAGGTATCTTTATTTCCATCCCGATAAGCAGTTCATCGTTTTCACCCATATTGTTGGCGTCCCTTATCAAACCTACATCTGCCATATTCTCATTTCCGTAAAACTGCTTGCATATACTTATAAAACTGTCGCCTGCTTTAACAGTATATGTATCGTATTGTGCTGCCGTAGTTGCAGCTTCTGTCGGTGCAGGTGTTGTTGTCTCCGGTTCCGTCGGTTTCGTTGTCTGTGATTCAGCCGGAGTAGTAGTCTCAGGTTCTTCCTGCTTAGGAGTAGTCTCCACATCGCCATTAACAGATTCCACAGGTGTGTTCTTCTTGGTTGTCGGATTCTCGCTTCCTGCAATCTTTGATTCGCCATCAGTCTTATCTTTCATCTTGTCATAACTATTGATATTATTTACACCTATTATAAGCACAACAATAAGCAGAAACATGCTTAATCCGTATATTATGGTAAAATTTCTTTTGGTGCTCTTAGATGCTGTTCTCTTCTCGTTCAGCATTTGTCTGTATCTGCCTGTGGATTCATCAGAAAATTCATTACTAAATTCTGCATGATCTTTTCTGACATCAGTCATATAATTCTGCATCTCTTCATTTTTTTCATAATATACGGTATATCCATCAAGGGCCTTCAGGTTACCTTCACTGCCCATAAATAATTTCGGACTGTTATCCTTAGGATTAATCATGAAAAAAATGTTATCTTCTTCATTGAAGCTTTCCTTATGTGCTTTCTTAATTATCTCCATATCACTTATGGTTGTCGAATTAAGATACCATCCGATTATCTTCATATCAGGGAAAAATTCACGCACCCTGCTGTTTGCAATAGGCCATGTCTCTTCCGTAAAAGCAATTCTGTCTGCGAACACTGCTGCATTGGTAACTTCAACCGCACCTTTTACAAATATGTAGGTACCCTCGTTATTCTTTTTCACCTCTCCGAGAAGAAGTCCTGTTATACCATCTTCGTATTCATCCTGCTTCAACCCATTGATAAAAGTATATGCGTAATCTTCTATATATACTTTGCATCTGCCATCGGTTTTTCCATATTTTTTTATATTGAGAGGAAGCTTGACTTCCTGATTATTCTTCTTATTCCCGTAAATGACTTCCATTTTAAGAAACCTCCTTGCTGTCATTTCAGTATATTACAAAATACACAATAATATTATCATTTTCTGTCAATAAAATCATCCCTTTTTTGACATTTTAAAAATAAATGTCATTTTAGGTCATAAAAAAAATACATATTTTTTTATATTTGTCCGTAAACTTACTAATAAAATCCATACTAATAATAATTAAAGGAGATGTTATGTCAAAAACGCTATCCCAGGTATACTATTTTGATTCCGGAAAAAAGCATATTACATCATTGTTCAAAAAACAGCTTGTTTCACTTTTTGAAGAATATAATCTCTACAACAGGGAGGTTATTATTCTATGCATAGGCAGTGACCGTTCAACCGGTGACAGCCTCGGCCCCCTTGTCGGACATGAGCTGAACAAATACCATCTTAATAATATCACTGTTTACGGCACCCTTGAGGACCCCGTCCATGCCGCCAATCTTTCCGATAAAATTAAGCTTATCAATGACAAACATGTGTATCCGTTTATCATTGCAATAGATGCTTCCCTCGGAACCGTGGAGCACATCGGATTTGTAACAATCGGAAGAGGGCCGCTCCATCCCGGTCTCGGTGTCAGCAAAAAACTTCCAAGTGTCGGTGACATTCATATTACAGGTATTGTTAATTTTTCGGGAATGATGGAATCTCTTCTTTTGCAGACCACAAGACTATCAAAAGTCATGACTCTGGCTGAAATAATATCCCGCGGAATTATATTCAGTCTGGCTGAATATAACAGGGATTATCTGGCTGACCATTTTATTCTATAACAAAAAAAGACTTCTCCTGCCGTAATGGTAAAAGAAGTCCTTTACATACCTATGATTGTCTTTTATATAAATCTATTGCCTGTGATACCGTCTGCGCCTGTCCGTTCTCCATAATCTTAATAAGTGCATCTATTCTTTCAAGGTTCGTATATTCTTTGCCAATATACGCTTCGTATTCCGAAGATATCTTAAGAGATGTTTCTTTAACAATTTCTTCCAGAGATTCTTTCTGTGATACAGTTTCATCATATTCTTTCTGAAGGTCATTAATTCTAGGCATTTCCTTAGATTCAATTTCTTTAACGATATCATTGCTGATATTCTCATCAAAATTTAAAAGAGCCTTTTCTTTCTCATCACTTATACGCTTGATTTCATCTTCAACCTCTTTAATTCTGGCATCAAAATCACCAAGTTCATAAACTTCTTCGTTATTATCTTTACGGATTGCCCTTGTAATCTTTCTGACCTGTCTGTTATTGCCCTGAATCCGTTCTCTTAACTGTCTGATATTTTTAAGTCCGTCTTCATGTTTCTTTTTGGTCTTGCCTGCAATAAGAAGGTATATAAATACCATCAGAATTATTACAACAAAATATGTTGCCGCAAGAATTACCTTAGATGTAAATCCGTTGTCCTTATTCACAGGAAGCAGATAATACACGACCCCCGGCAATACAAAACACATAAGAATCATCATCAGTCCGCAAAAAAATACTTCCGATGCACCTTTAGTGAAAAACAATGCAAAATAAAATGATGAACCGCAGAATCTTGGCAGTCTCTCTCCCTTAAGAGCAGTTCTTATATTACCCTTAAGTTCCTTATTCTGTGCCGTAAGTTCAGCAGTTTCTTCGGTTATTCGTTCCTTAACGCCCTTTTCTTTGGCCTTTGACCGCTTATCTTTAATTTTCTTAAGACGATCCTCTTCTTTACCAATCTCGGAATCATACTTGGAAGCGACAGCATTTCTTCTGCTCTTGACAGTGCTGTCTATATTATCTTTAAGGGTCTTTTTATTACTATTGAGTTCTTTATCAAGACGCTTCTCTTCATTCTTAAGATTCTCAACCTGATTAGTTGAATTAATGTTACGGTCAACAACATCCCTGAACTGTCTGAGCGCCGCAATATCACCTGTTAATACATTATTGTTCTCGTCCACTTTAGTTCCTCCCAATTATATTAATCAATCGAGTTACACCCGCTATTATTATAAAACATTAATACACGTCAAACAAGTATTTTATTGGACTTCAAGTTTCATATATCCGTCTTTTATCCATCCGGCTTTTCTCATTCCGTAGGCAATAACATAAGTTACAAGTGCCGGTAAAATAAAATGCATTGCCATTATCTGGATTACTGCCGTTGCAGGGTGGGTACCGGCCCCAACCATTACCGCATAAGCTGAAAACTGTCCTACAAGTCCTGAGGTTCCCATACCGGAGCCCACTGGATTACTTACCATCTTAAATACCATTGTGGATACCGGTGCAAGTATTGCACTAGAAAGAATTGGCGGTATCCATATCTGTGGATGTCTTATTATGTTAGGCATCTGGAGCATGGATGTACCGATGCCTTGCGAAATAAGGCCTCCAACTTTATTTTCTTTAAAACTCATTACAGCAAATCCTACCATCTGACAGCAACAGCCTATTGTTGCCGCTCCTGAGGCAAGACCGCTTAATCCCAGCATAATTCCAATTGCCGCAGAACTGATTGGTAATGTAAGAAATATACCCATAGATACTGATATTACAACTCCTCCGATAAAAGGATGCTTGTCAACATTAATATTAATAAGATTACCAAGCCATTCAGTAAATATTGCAATATAAGGTCCCACAATGTATGCAACAACGGCTCCTGCCGCAATTGAAACTATCGGCGTTACAATAATATCAACCGGCGTTTTCCCTGATACGAGATGTCCTGCTTCTATTGCCACATAAGCTGCAATAAATGCACTAAGCGGATTACCCGGCGCACCCCATGCAATACCCGATGTAAGCACCCCATCAATAAATGCTGTAGGAAATGCACCAATCATACCGGCAACTGCTGCTGATACGGTTACAAGCGGACCTTCCTTGAACTTGCTTGCTACTCCGACACCGATCCCTGCTCCCATAAGGGATTTGGCTATATTAGCTGTGTACTTCATATACAAGCCTGCCGTACCGCCCACAAAACCCGCAATCTGCCCTACAATTGTACCTATAATAAGTGTGGCAAAAAGTCCAAGTGCCATTCCACTGAAGCCATCAATAAATACTTTATTAAGATAGCCTTTAATCCCTTTTGTTTCTTTTTTTTCTTTTGCCATTCGCTCTCCTTTTCCTTGACTTGCGTTTTTGATATAGTATAGACTATAATCATAAAAAAATAAAGGACGAAAATTATGTTCAGAATGTGGTGTAAATTATTTACGGACAATCATCTTGTCAAAGATATAACAATAGAAGATTCATCGGATGTGAACCGTACATCCAAGGTTTTTCATGCCCTTGAGAGTGCATGTCACTCTTTTGACCTGTCCGTTCCTATCTGGCTCGATAAGACCATTGAAGAATTCAAACGCCACGATAAGGCAAAATTTAATCAGGACAATTTTATTGAACACATTGATTTTGATTTCATGGAAATTCAGGTTATTGAGGAGGATTAGGTTTCTACTGGTTCTTTGCAAAAATAATTCTGTTACGCTATACACAAGAATCGACGCAGCCCTTTATTTTCACAAGGGCTACGCCGTTTTTATTTCAAAACTTGATCTTCCATACATCTCAACACCTTCATAAGTATTCAATGTTTTTAAACCTGTACAATCTGCAAATGTATAATTACCTATACTTTTAAGAGAGGGTGGCATTGATATCTCTTTAACATCATAACATTTATAAAAAGAATAATCGCCTATTTTCTCAACATTTTTTCCAAATATCACCTTACCTACACGACAATATACTTCGCTTGACTTGCCTTTTCCTGTAGCAAATAAATAATCCGGTATTTCTTTTACTGTATTTCCAAATGTTACAATCATCCCATCCGTATTACTTCCAGCATTATAAAAGGCAGAACGATCTTCGCAATAAAAATTATCAGTTGACAGACTTGCATTGTATACCGAATGGCTTACCACTTCCATCGATTCTGCATTTATATTTACATACTTTAGATTAACACAATTTTTAAAGAACTGTTCCCTATTTTTACTATTTTTTGAGGTATTGTAACCCTTGTAATACTTATATTATTCGCAAACACTGAAGCACCAATATCCTTAACGGTATAACCACCAAGTGTCTCCGGAATAGTTACCGAAGAGGCATTTCCATAATATGCGGTAATTTCTGCCTTAAGATTTCCGTCTACAGTATATTCCCAATCACCTTGGGTCGCTGCTTTTGCGGTTTTCATTCCTATCATCACTGCCGATATTACCACTGCTATTGCCAGCAACATTCTAACCAGCTATTTTTTCATAAAATCTCACTCCTTTTGTTTTGATAGCATAATATTAGCAGATTATGCAGTAAGATTGGGACAAATGTAATAACTGGTCATTTTTTTCTAACTTTTGATAATTAAGATATTGACTATCAATGTTTTGATGCTTTCGGATAATCAGATCCGCAATTATTTTCATTCCGGCGGCGGTTGGGTATGAGCCATCAATACTATCATATGGTACACTGTGTTTGTATGTATCCATATAGCATATATTTACATGATTCTTATGATTTGATTTAACGCATTTTCTGATAAGTTTCTGCAAAACCTTGTATCCCTGGTACTGAATTAATTGGTATTCCAAATACCAGTTATTCGTACTAATATAAATGATTATTATATCTGGATTAGTCCGGATACCTAACTGACTTGTTGAATGAAGTCTGGCTGTCAGTTCTTCACTGCATGCTGACAGAAAAATCTCATTACTATTAAATTGAATTAGGATAGGAAAACATTTAGAATATTAAAAAATCAGGAAATCACTCCTGCAATATAAAAAGACACCTTAGTTGGTGTATACAGTCTGAGGCGGGATGCCTGCACATCCCGCCTCTGTTATCTTTTGGCTGTTTTTATTGAACTCCAGTCGCCCATCGTACCGCCATTGTATGCTCTGACTGTATATGTATATGTTGTTCCTGCTTTAGCAGTCTTGTCCGTATAATTTACAGTTGAACCATTTTTAATATTTGCGATTCTTCCCCAGCTTCCTGATCCGCTCTTGCGGTATACTATGTATCCGATTGCTCCGGTTACTTTAGTCCATCTGACATCGATTCCTCCGCTTACTTTAGATGCTGATGTGAGTTTAGGATCTGACAGTCTCTTGACTGATTTCGTGCTGTGCCAGTCCCCCATCGTGTTTCTGTTGTAGGCTCTAACAGTATATGTATATGTCATTCCACTTGCTGCCGTTTTATCCGTATAACTTACGGTTGAATCGTTCTTGATATCTGTGATGCGTGCCCAGTCTTCGCCTGCTCCCTTGCGGTATACTATGTATCCTGTTGCTCCGGTTACCCTGCTCCATTTAACCTGCACTCCGGAGGTTATGTTGGATGCTCCGGTTAATGTGGTATCTGAAATTCTCATAAGTGACTTTGTGCTGTTCCAGTCACTCATCGTGTCTTTGTTATATGCTCTGACAGTATATGTATATGTCATTCCGCTTGCTGCCGTTTTATCCGTATAACTTACGGTTGAACCATTCTTGATATCTGCGATGCGTGCCCAGTCTTCGCCTGCTCCCTTGCGGTATACTATGTATCCTGTTGCT
>ERZ1034976.23-NODE-23-length-147331-cov-152.604742_pt1 | contig 147331 bp, 178 predicted proteins | sample MGYA00520623_ERZ1034976 | MGnify/ENA primary metagenome ERZ1034976 (study PRJEB33766, sample SAMN09781774) | gut metagenome | biome: gut microbiome | host: Homo sapiens | place: Madagascar | study: EMG produced TPA metagenomics assembly of the PRJNA485056 data... | reverse complement strand
AAAAGTGAGTTACGCATGCTTAAAAAGTGAGTTACGCATGCTTAAAAAGTGAGTTGTGTTACACAACACTAGGATTTAGATACTCTTCCACCCAAGGATGTTTATCAATTACTTCTGGATATTGCAAAATCTTTTTTGTATTTGTCTGAGTCATAACATACCCATCAAAAGCTTTCTTTATTTCTGGGTCATCATACCACTCTTTACAAATATAAATCTTACATTGTCCTTTTTTATTTCCAATGTCTCTAAATTCAAAAATTTCATTTCGAGGAAGAGATAATGGTAGAATATCAAAAGTTTGCAAATTATATACACAAGATAAAAGGCTCTCCAGGACTTGGGCGACATTCACATATAAATCGTTTACTAAAATCAGGTTTATAATCTTTACAATAAAGAAAAGGCAACTCATTAGCTGATATAATTCTATCTGCACTCAAACTCTTTGAGTTATTATACGCTTTACAATACTCAACGCTATCTATTGGAAGATATAATAACATGTTTTCTACATTGTTGTGTAATGTCTCTAATGTATAATATCTTTCTTTTTCTTCTTTTATAACTTCTCCAGAAGAAAATATTCCTCTTGTTGTATCATATAAAAAAGAAATTACATTGGTTGCTTTTTGTAAAGCTTCAGAGCAATAATCATCAAGAAATAATTCAAAGCTATCTTCTTTTACACTATACCAATCTTTTTCAGATATTCTTATCTTTCCAAAAGAGGTCTTGATTGCAGTATATCTCCAGTCATTATAAATATTTGGACAAAACTCCCCATCTTTTTTGATTATTCTACTATTTCTTACAATATCAAGCACTTCTGAACTATCCAATATATCGTTATTATTGTATATTTCTTCACTGCATGTCATGTTAGATTTATGGTATTCAACATCTTCTTTTTCTTTATACCTTTTATAATTCTTCAGCTGAATATCATTTATTTCTTTATTGCATTTACTATGAACAATATAAAGATTACTCGTACACATATTCTTGAAAGAACAACCTAAACAATTAGGAACTTCTTTTTCTTCACCATCTTTGTACCAAGTATAAGTAAGTCCAGTACAGAAATTATCATAATCAGCATGATGAATAACACCATATCCTTTAGGACTATCTTCTAAAGATTCTCCGCACCAAGCGCACTTATTGTTCTGCTTTTCAGACAAATAATTCTTTAGTCCAGTATTTTTACAGATATTCTCAGCATATAAATCAAATTTACGTGACAAAGCTTTATCGTTCGTATCAAATGTTTTTCTTATATCACTCTTCCACTTTTTAGGAACTAAAAAATCATCTTTCACTTATTCTCCTTTCTACCTTGTGTAATCTTTTCCTCAATAGCATCTTTGATAAACTGAGTAAAATTCATATACCCAAGAGCGCAAGCTTCCTTCTTCCAACGGTCTTTAGTCTCAGGAGTAACAACAACAGAAATTTGCTTCATAGAAATTTGCTTCATTTTATTTCCTTCCTATATTATACAATTTATACTATATATACATTATACACTATTGCCCAAGATTTGTCAAATACAAAAAAGGGGCCGCCGCAGCAGTCCCTAGTATTACTCTTTCATTTAGCCTTTGTCTGGCACAAATTCATATTTCTCTTTCCGCAGCTTGTCGTTCTCTGCTTCAAGATTTTCATTTTCTTCCTTGAGACTATCATACTCATACACCAGCTCTTGAAACTCCTGCTGTAGATGCCACAAACTAGACTCCGCATTCTTTAGAGCATCATTCAAGCGAACCATCGCATCAATAAACATCTCACAATGAGTACACTTCTGATAATACAATTCCTCGAAGTTAGTCTCTTCCATCATCATCCTTCCATTCCCCAAGATACTCTGTCTTGAACACCTTCTCAGCTAGTCCAGGGAATTTATCTTGTAGATATTGCCGCACTTCCATTATATCTTTCAAACGACATTCTTCTGTACACAAATAATCATAATCAAGCCCACCCATGAACTCTTCTTTAGTCATCTTCATTGACATGCGAACCTTCCTTTGTCTAGACAATGTTGCTATCGATATAACTTTGCTGCACATTCTCGCAGCTCAGCTTCGCAATCACAAATTTCTTGCTCACGGTCTTTGAGTTCTTCAATCAACTTTCTATTCTCCTGCTCAAGACATTTTTCACGTGCCGCAAATAAGCGTTTTCCGCGTATGCATCAACCATCTCTTCATTCAGTTTCTGCGCAGTACAAAGTAAAGCTTCCAATTGCTCAATAAGTTCGTTCATTTCTTTCCTCCTGGAAGGAGCCTAGACGCAACATATACCACAATCCAACCGATGATACCTCCACTAATGCCAACTCCAAACCACCAGAAGTCATGTAGAAAGAATAGTCCTAATCCTCCTATAATCAATCCCGATAGAAGAATAGAAACAAGCACAACAGCAATAACCACTAATTGCGGCCCATGGTCCTCAGAATCGTAGTCCATTATCACTCTCCAACCAATCATAGCCTGCCTTAGCAGCAACCCATACTGCTAGAGCAGCAAAACCAATGCCGCAAGCGTCCTGAACTGCTCCAAGAGAAGAAAGAATAATGCAAGTAATCAATGCGCCACACACAAAACAAGCAATTATAACATAAACAATATTACAACACTTATGATAAAAATCAATGTGATTATCATCACTATACTTCTTAGCCTTATCATATCGTTCAGTCAAGTCTCGATACGCTTGCTCATTGCTCATATATCGAGGAAAATCTACCTTGCGGACAGTCCATTCCCCTTCAACACTGATAGCTTTTACACCATCGGTTTCAAGTGGCATCAGTTTTTCTTTAGCTACAAACCATTCATTCTTATCAGTCATATCTTATCCTCGCAAAAGGTCAATCATTAGATAAACAAAATAAGCTAAAAGAGCAAAAAAGATAACAATCCCGCAAAAGGATACTACATTGCCCCATTCCACATCATGGCTTTCTTCTACTGGAGCAACAGTCTCCGCAGTAGTGGTATGATTACTGTTATTCATCATCCATAGATACGGAAACATTGTATTGAAAGCATTATTGCCGCAATAACCGATTGTATTATAATCCTTATATGTATTGCTATACATATTTGAATTTGCGGCGCTATATTGCGCGAAATCATGCGGCGAATGCTTAGTAATTGCCTTTCCAGTCGAATGAGAGCCATTCTGAGCCTTAGTTTCACTCTTAGTAGTACCCTTACTCGTCTCAGAAGAGGATGAAGCCTTAGAACCGCTCTTAGCGCCTGTACTGCCACTTGACTTAGGAGTAACAGAAGCCTTCGGAGTAACTGTTACATGCGGCGTTACCGTTGCATGAGAGGCTACTGCCATTACTTATCAGTCCCTTCAAAATAATCATCATCACCAAGGCAATAACCATACCAATCATTCATGTCATCGGCCATGTCTTGCGGCATATCGATATCGTTTTTATATAGCTCCTTAATAAGACCGCAGGTGATATGACCAACCATAAAGTTGAGACGTTTTTTAACAATATCACGAATCTTCTCATATGCGTCGTCTTTAAACATAGGATTGCGGCGCTCACCAAGTTCGCCATACATATACACAATCTCTTCCTGATGCTGAAAAATGTCCCATGTGGCTTCTTGGCAAACTTCATTGAAAAAATCCTTAGCAAGAGTTTCATCATCGAAGTAGTTCATTTCAGTATTGTAGTCCTTCATGTCATATGTCCTCTCTATTCAGAGCCTTTCTCCGTCTTACTTTCTCTTCTACTGGATAGGTGCTCAATAAAACAAAAACTATGCCTTACATCCAAAAACAAGCCTTATAAACGGCCTTCATAATCTTATCAGGCTCTCGATACTCATGAGCACGACAAACACCTCGGCCATTTACATACCACTTCTTGATATTAGAATCAAACTCTACCGCCACGCCATTGATAATGAAATGGCTCCAATTAACCTTTTCCATGTTCATAGCGTTCCTATCAACCATCCACTTGAGTTGCTTTGCAATGCAGTCAACATGATTCTTCATATCTCTTTCCCTTCGACAATAGTATTATAACATACTATTGCGGTATATGTCAACAAAGGAAAGCAACATCAATACCAAGAATAAGGATAATAGAAACAGCGATAACAACAAAGATAACAGGGTTCATATCGCTATTATTGTCATAAATTCCAAGAGCAATGATAGTCAGTAGACAAATAAAGATTATGAATAGTCCCATGTAACTCCTTGCGCAAAAAAATCTTCATTAGCATTATCTAATGCCTTGCCGCACACCCAAGTTTCTTTTTCCTCTCGGAAAATAAGAGCAAACGCGCAAGACTTGAGACAATAACCTTCACTGTAAGGACAGGTATGCGTAGACTTGAATAGTGGAGTATCATCTAGCACTACTGGAATGAAGTCATCTGTATCATCCATGCGGCCCTACTTTCCAAACTTATCCATTACAATACGCTCGATTGTATCACGGTTATCTTCAATAATATATGTGCGGCAAACGCAATCTACATACTGCCGACCCTTCTTCTTGCCTTGGCAAAGGTAGCTGAGATTGACCATTCCGCCACAGAAACTCATTGCTTTATGGAAGAGCGAGTCATAAATAACATCATCAATGAATTCAGGAAGAGGATGAGCATTAAGGCTGTTATTGCAGACTTCATCGCTAATTAGCAGTTCTGCGATGATGTCCCATACCACTGCTACCATATCGGTATATCCATCTTCCTCTGTGTACTTATCCATAAGCTCGCTGACAAAGGTGACATTCTCTTCAAGCCAGTGGCGAGTGTCCTCAAGAACCTCATTCTTGTAGTAATTATAGAAATCCATCTAGTTCTCCTTGCTAACGCACTGCATGGCATTGTGAATAATCTGCTTATATTCATCGTACTTTTCGAGATACATAGCTTGAATAAATAACTCATTGAGATATTTTTCACGTTCTTTTGCGGTCTTCTTGGAAAAGAGTTTTGGTTGCCAGCTAGTTCCATAATATTTTACTACCATATCGAAAAGATTATCATCAAAAAAAGCCTTTTGTGCGATAGAAGACCGATTCCCACAAAATTCTGTATAGATACGGCCTTTGTCAAAGAGTTCTTTTCTTACCTCGTAGATAACCTCAAAATCATAGATTATACCAGAAGAAGAAGCAAGAAATTCTTCTACGACTTCTTCAACAGCGCCAAAAATAAGACCTTCATAAAAACAATAACTAACTGACTTCATTACTAAAACTCCTTGATACCAAGAATTTTGCTATCTACCGTGCGGCACTTCTTGTATGCCTTCTTTTCAAGCTTTTTCATATGGTCATAGACTTCTCCAATAGAAGAAAAAGAAATCTTCTCATTCTTCGTATACTTGAAACGGCCATCACATTCATCGAAGTAGTCAGAACGAATTTCAGCAACCCAAGTCATACAATTCTCTTTTCTTCTGGATTCTTACCTTATACTAATATTATAACATATTTTCAAACTGTGTGTCTAACAATAGTTTTCCACAACGGTTTCAAGAATCTTTTTCTTGTCATCATCAATATCTAAGGTAAGAAAAATATCATTGTACCGTTTATCATACACATCAGTAACACATTCTTCACCATAATAAACTTTTTTGAGCCAACCATGACTAAGAACAGTAATTTCAACATCTTCTCCAAGAGGAGAAATACCTACAAAATCAATGTCAGCAATACGTAATTCACAATTGTTCTTCACAATTTCTTGACATTCTTTTTCAAGGAGGTTGATATATTCTGCGCGATAATCCCAATCAGGTAAATACATTACAGCTCTCCAAACACAAGAGAAGGAATAAGATTCTTTTTATACATCTCAGTCAAACATTCAATACAGGCTTTTTTTGGATTCAGGTTATTACTCGCGGCCAATTCATTCCAATCAATGATATAACCATCATCATCACCCCAATAAGCCTTTGCTTCTGGACTAGGCGTGTCAAACATTTTGTCACACCATTCAATAACAAAGTTCCTGCCGCAATTTTTAAAGTGCCATTTACGACAACCACACCCAGTAAAGCCATCAGAATAATCCTCGCGATTAACCAGTTTTGTTGTCATGTCTTTCCTTTCTCCGGCCTATTTATAACAAAAAACAACATGTATTATCTTGTTTCTTGTTATAAATTCTACTCAATCAAGCCCTTTTCGTGCATAATTCGCACACACTCATGGAAAGCATCTTCTGGGCAAGCAAGAGTGGAACTAGCGAGGTCATCCCAATGAGTAACTTCGAACTTCTCATTACACCAGAACGCCATTGCTTCAGGCTGAGGAGCTACATCATAGTCACTTGTATAAATACCATTGATATTCTCATTCCAGTCAACTACGAAATGCCTATTCTTAGAATCAATACAGTTGTATCGCTTGCTCTTGGAGTTGGTAATATCGTTGTAAGAATCAACAATCTGAACAGTGAGGTTCTTCATAAGATTTCCTTTCCTTCCCTCTGACATAATATATTATATCATGTTCGAGTAACAGCAGTAAAGTAAGAATCTTAGCGCCAAGACACTCTCCATTGGTCACCATCAACAAATACTTGATAACCGCCACGCTTACAGAGATGTTCTGCGACCTTCTTAGCATTCTTATCAGATATTCTAAGTGTAAATTCGCACTCATACTTACCGTCAGTACACGCCTTCTTGATTTGATACTCAATGAACTCGGCAATGTTACCAGTAAAAGTGAAGTTCTTACATGATATAATCTTAGCTTCATTGGCCATTAGCATTGTACTACCACCTAATAATTAGACCTGGAGGGTAAGTTGAATAATCAATCTTACACTCATATCCACGTTCATATTTCAAAGTATTACAAATATTAAGTGCTTGACCATAAGAAAAATCTTTCAAACGACAACGGCATTCTCTAGAACCCTCTGATGCTTCTCGCTTGATTCTATCCCCGATTTCCGCATACATAGCTTGAAACTTTTCACTGTTACCTTGGACTTTCATAGCTTCAAGCTCCGCGTCTTTGGCGTACATAATCATGCTACCACCAACTTACAATCCACTCGAATTCATCCCATTCAATCTTATATCCTAGGAAAAGCAAATCTTCTTTTACAGTATTACACTCTTCTTTGTCTGTCCCTTCTGGAATCTCAATTCTTGTATAATGATTACCCAAAGACACAGCATAAAAATTTCACCAATAACAATTTCTTTAAAGTCATTGAAAGAACCAAGCATAATGTCAGAATAGAAGTGAGCATCTTGCGCGCTAATAAACATTGCGCTCCTCTTTCTCTAGCCAATCACCCTTATCAGCACATTTCTTTGCGCCCTTCTCTGTACCGCAATAGGGTGTCACCTTTCCTTCTGGATTAGAACAATACCACAGATTAAACATTTCTCCAGTAGGAGCATCAGTAATCCATATCATATGGACAACATAATCAGTCTTCAACATGACGGCGCTTCTCCCAAAGAACTCGTGCGGCCAATGCTTTTGCTCGCTGATACAACATTATCATATCAATATACGAATTGCCAGAATAAATATCAATAGATTGAACCCTATCATAGCTCATATATCTTGCGCTTACTTGATAGCCAGTATCATAAAAATAAATAAAGCACAAAGTACAACCAGTAAGGTAATCCAAAACACAAAGGGTATTTGAGGATTCATCAAAGCTAGTATCACAATTGTGTCCATCATACCACCTTTTCAAAAGAGTAAAAGTTTCAACGCAATTAGAATTTTTCCTTATTTCCGCAATCATGTCATTGATTACATCATAATCAAAACCTTTTTCTGAGTTGACCTTATTCATCTTTCTCCTTTCTCCCCTTTCGCTGTAATAATATTATATCGCATTTATCAATTATCTGTCTATCAATAAAAAAAGAACCTGCTAAATTACTTTAGCAGGTTCCAATTTTCATCTCGCATACTCTTCTGGAGAGCGCGACTCGCGGCCAAGTCAATCTTACGAGTTACAGGGTCATACACGAGGTCATTCCTATCACTTAGAATCTTATACTTATCAGCATAAGGTTCCCATAAGAACCGCATATTGCGGTCAGGTAGTTTTGCGAAAACCTTATTGAGATTGGTAAGCTTATATGGCTTATAATTGACCAACTTAGCACTTACGCATACATGATTGTTTGAATCGAGTGCTGCATTATGAAGATGGCCACAAATATTACAACAAAAGTCTGCCAGCGGCCACACAGGTTCATGAGATAAGATTAGCTTTTGACTTAGATAAACTGGGTATTCATACACTTTATCAAAATACTTTTCAAATAGCGGAATATCTTTTGCGGATTCATGATTACCAAAGATAAAGCATAAGCGGATGTTCTTGTCAGGAACAGTAAGTACGGCCTTATACGCTTCAAGCATCTGAGTATCACCAAAATCACCTAGATTCCATAAAGTACAATCATTAGGCGCTTTCAATGCCCATTGCCGCAGATTATCTAAAATGAATTCATCATGCTCCTCCTGGGAAATAAAGTTTGTGCGTTCCCAGCAAGTGATACCTTTATCATTGAAATGAAGGTCGCTGATGACAAAATTCTTGTTGAAGGCTATACCGCTCACAACCAGATACCTCGTTTCCACAAATTAAATCTTAAATCATCGTACTTCTTACTATAAGTCACATATACATATCCCGCCAATAGAACAATATATGCTGTAAAAATAATATCCGCAATCATTACTTGCTCCTAAACATGCGCTCCCATTCTGCCAAAGACTCTTGAATATCCATGTCCTGCGTCCAATGCCACTTCAAAAATTCCTCAAAAGAACAATCAAATTTGAAATCGCTAATATCATATGAATTGAAATGCTTTTTATAGTGACTGCCGCAATCGACCTTATCTTTCTTCATCGCTTGCCGCACTCGCTTATTCGCAAGTCGCTTCATGCCTTTGTTCTTATCTTTTACCCACACATTCTTTTTGAAAGACCGACTCATTGCTCTCTTCTCCTGGATGATAGGTGGTTTTCTCTGTCCACATTGGAATTGAATCAAATCCCTCATGCGGTTGATATCTAACTTTCAAAAACTCCTTAGCTAACACAAACATATAAGTCATAAAAGCAAAGATAATAAGAAGGATACCGATAATCACAACATCAGACATAAATTAGTCCTCTTCAATCTCTTCGAAACCTTCATCATCAATGTAAAGGCCGGTTTCACCATTATAAAGACCATTCTCTTCAAGTAAGTCAAGAGCGTCAAACCATAGAAAATCATTCACTTCAACAGCAGTAAGTGGCTCACTTACGCATTCTTCATAGTCATCAAGATAATTCTCAATGTAAGCATATGCTTCCTGATGGTTACACAATTCATTGAGAACATGAAGACCACCCATCCAAGCATCAAACTTATACAAAGGAGTCTTAACCATATAACGCATTACAGCACCTCAACTTCCTTGATATACATATTGTATCAGACAATATCCCAGTTTTCACGAAGAGTTTGCTCACTGTGATACGGACAACGGCTTGGGGTAATACCTAATAGCTGTAAAATTGTTTTTCCAATTTCTTTAGGCTCCCAGTTTACCCATACATATCTAGCATCCTTGGTAATTGTAATATCGTAAACCTTCCCATGACGGAGGCCCATACTACCATTGCTCCCAATAAATTTTGCTTCCATTAGTGGACTTCAACTTCCTTGATGTACACGTACTCAGTACCCCAGTTATACGTGTTAGTATGTCCAGTAGAATCAGTATACTCCTCAATGTCCTCGTGCTGCCAGAATTGCGGCCCAAACCATTGAGCTTGAATAGAATTCTCATCGCCAGGAACGTAGCCCTCATCCTCAATAAGCTTGATAGCATCTTCCTTCTTCATGAAGAGCTTGTACACACCACTGTAATGGTCCTCATAAGACTCACCATTGTCATAGTAAATTGCGAAGACATTCATATAAAATCCTTTCGTTCCCTTTTCTATAATTATATTATACCACGAGAAAGAACAGAAGTCTAGATTTTATTCGATATATAAATTATCCAGCATAAGATTAGTATAGGAAGAATAGAAAGAACAATCAGCGCAATGGTAACAATCAACATACAGCCTAGTGCTTGAAGAATTGTTGCTCCATAAGCAAGAAAAAGTAAGCCACTACAGATACCAAGAAGAAAACAGAGGAAAGCCACTACAGTAATTAGGTCAATAGTTCTCATTTCTTATTCCTTACGTAAACTTTAGAAGTGTAGTACAAACATATGCGGCAATACACCCCAGTAGAAGAAGAAAGCCTATAGCTCCTTTCATTTCTTGTTCCTTATATATTCGCGGTAAATAGCAAACATTCCAACAGATAGCACTATCTTTATTTCTGTTGTCATTTTGTTTCATCCTTTAAAGTTTGTCCCAAAAACAATTTACTAATTCAACCATGATTGCAACAATACCGCTCAAACCAGCTGTAACGACAACGTTATTCATAAACATCATGAATAGCATGTCCCAAGCATTATGCGCGGCAATACTCATAATAAGCAATATCATCATGCCGCAAAAATACAGGCTAAAAGTTTTGAGCATCCGAACAAAGTTCAACTACCTCGACTCCCTTCTGGGTAATCTTACGGCCACGAGGTCCCTTGGTAGAATAGCCTTGACGCATCAGAAAAGGTTCAATTACCATTTCGATACTCTTCTTGTCAGTTCCAAGAGCAAGAGAGATTGATTCAAGGCCCGTAGATTTGCGACTATTATACAAGAAGCTGAGATAACGCATGTCCATACTGTTCAAGCCAAATTCATTGATGTCCATCAAGTCAAAAGTATCATAAACGACTTCTTCATTGATAACGCCATCATTAGTTACCAGAGCAACATCATATACTCGACGGCAATACGAATTTGCATTACGTGGAACTCCTCGTGTACAGCCCGCAATCAATCGCGCACATTCATCATCAACCTCTACTTTCATGGCCTTGAAAATGTTCTTGACAATATCAGTCATTCGTTCATCAGTATAAGGAACAAGATGAATCTGAAGCTGAAAACGATTGCGCATTGGAAGTTCAAGACCACTAAGTTCAGTGGTTGCACCAACGACAGTAAAGCGCGGCAGCTGTTGGCAGATAACTTCACCATCAATATTTGCGTTCAACGTGAAGTTTTCCATGGCAAGAAAAAGAACTTCCTGAACAGGCTTTCGACAAGAATGAAGCTCGTCAAAAAAGAGGCAGTCACCCTCTTCAATTTGTTGAAGAATATCGGTCATATCCGCAACAGTCTTGATTGCGGGACAAGAGAATTCCTTCAGCTTTTGACCACTCTCATTTGCAATAATGCGGGCGATAGTTGTCTTGCCGCAACCAGATTCGCCAGAGAGAAGAATGTTATCAAGTGGCTCGTTTTTCATCTGTGCGGCCTTGATAGCAATTTTCAGAATCTTCTTTGCCTTCTCCTGACCCTGGTAATCATCAAAAGTCTGCGGACGGAAATTCTTTTCAGCTGCCATAAGCAAAAATCCTTTTCTCTCTCAACCTGATAACTATATTATATCAGATTATCTATCCAGAAGTAAAGAAAAGATACTTTGTATACTACTTCATAAATTCTTCCCTAATGCCACCCCAAAAAGCATAATGCTCTTCATTGTTTTCGTTGAATGTCATGCGGTTAAAGCCATTGATAGTGCTTGTATCAAGATAATAAAGATAAATTTCATCGGGCTTGCCCAACTCTTCCCAATTAGCCTTGTAGCGCACACCTTTCTTCGCGACCTCAAGAGCATCTTCGCAGTGCTCAAAGAAGACAAAGAAGTCTTCGTGTATCTCGGTATCACCAAAAAACTTACAGCATTCGAGCATCCACATATTTTTTCTCCTAGTCGCAAGAATAACGATAATCTTCTTCTGCTTCTGCGTTTGCGCGCGTAGCAAGAATCCATTCATCGCGGTGTCCTACCCAATCATATTCCATAAAAATACCGAACTGCCGCAGCGTTCTTTGAGCTTCACAAGCAGTCACAAAGTCCATTTCATCAAAGTCCATCAACAGACCATTGATTTCGTTCTGAGTAAGCCAATAGTAGCTCAAAGGATAATCTTCAGAATGCAACATCTTCATAATCTTTTTCCTTTCCTTTTCTGTAATAATATTATATCATGGGAAAGAAACAGCAGTCTATGAAAATAAAAAAGGGGAGCAGAACTAGTCTGCGTCCCCTAGAAAAGAACTCTTTTCCTCTTGTGCCCTGGCGTTCATTTTTGCTTTGCGGGCCTGCCGTACAGCTTCTTTCTTATTATTGATAGCGCTTTTGTTTTCCCGAGGAAATTTTCGAATTACGGTTTCATCGTCATCAAGAAAATCATCTTCATAATCTTCAAGACGAGACAGATTTAGCTTCATTGCTAGCCTTTCTTAGTGAGTTCTTTATATTTCAACTCCTACTGGAGTTATAAATTCAATGATTGCATTCCCAGATTATACTCGCTACGCTGGACCTTCCCGCTCATGATACGGGCTGTGCTAATTACTACCAGAATGCTCACTCCATGATTTGCTCCCCTCAAAAACTAGTAAGTACGTCTACTTATTCAGTAATTGATTCGTTTCAATCATCGCACGCATAGTGGGTGACGGCTGCTAGGTTCTCCCACCATTCCTCTGCTCCGTGCCGCCTTGGAAAATATGTCTATCCACGACTTACTTATGCTTTCAACATACTCAGACTGAGATACCTTGTAGGTGCGTGGACAATCGCTAAAATAAAGAATCAAAGTAATAACTTTGAGTGGGCCATACAGAACTCGAATCTGTACTGGTGTCTTAGGAGGACACTGTTCTTTCCAATTGAACTAATGGCCCAATCAAAGTGCTTGATTACTCAAGCGTCTTTGACTATTATAACATATAAAATTTTATATGTCAAATACTTTTTACTTATCAATACATCCGCATACGTAGACATACGAATCATTGAGTCGAGGAAAAGTATAAATATAAGTTCCAATAGAACCACGCCAACGCAATCCAAAACCAATATTAGGAGCCTTGATTGCGGCAGCATATTCAGCTACCTGCTTGAGCTGGTTACTAGGAACTCCGATAATCTTAGGATGCGGCTCAGGTGGTTCAGTATTACTATCATAAAACACTGCGTCAAGATTCTCTACTACCGACTTTGCCATACAATCATCAGTTATATCTCTAAAAAAGTCATAATCGTTAGCTTCCTTGTTCTTTGACCAATGAACAAACATCTTTTGTCCATTAGACTCAGATAGCTCACAATCATCCTGTGACAGATAAAATTCATCTGATACTAGAATCTTAGAGAATAGCGTATTCTCTACAGTATAAATCTTATCCTTATCAAGCATATCATTAGTATCATAAGGAAAAACGACACCATGACAAGTATCAGTCACATAAATCTTATTGTTATAGAACAATGGAGAACGTAGCAGAGTATGAACATTGTTCTTATTGGCCGCAAACGCCATTATTGCTTTCATAATCTTACCATCAATAGAATTGGGAAACTTGCCCATACGTTTTCTCCTTATGAAAATTAGTAAAGCTTTTCGTACACAAAAGAATTTCCGTCACCAGAATAATAAAGATGTCTAATCCCCTTATCCCGCATGAAACCACGGCAAGCAGGACAGCTACAACTATTTCCCTGATGGAAAGGCAAACCCTTTGAGTAACGATATACATAAACCTTTACAGAAGACCAATCAAGATTTACCTCAACACACTTTGGGATATTTATTAGTGCCTGAATCTCAGCATGGAGCGAGGATTTCACAGGCTCTTTTCCCTTGCTAAAGGTACGATACTTCTTATTGTACTTCTTTTGGATAGGGTGAGTTTTATTACTATTAGCTCCAGTAGAGATAATCTTATTCTTATAAACGACAACACAACCTAGTTTGAATGATTTGAATTCACTCGTCATAGCAATCCTACGTGCCAAGTCAAAGTATTTATAATCATTCTTAGTAAAATGTGCCATTTCAAAACTCCTTTTACTTTCTCAGTGATATAATTATATCACTTTGAATTATTAGGAGTCAAGAATGTTTTTATCACTTGCAATCATTTCTTCAATAATACTCAAAACATTGTATTTCTTTTCAAAATCAACAAGGATAGGCGTAGAAGGAAGACCTTCAATATATCGCTTCGCGGTATATTTGTAGTCGTAGAAACATGTGCTCCAAGGATTGACAGGACTATATTCAGCATACTCCTCTTTTAGCTGAAAACTATCTCGTGCGGCAAATAAGTTACAAGTAGGATAGTCAGTTTTATACACATTATGTGCATTATATCCCTTTTGCGGGAACCACATTACCCATTTACTCAGGTTCAAATATTCTTCTACAGACATATTGTAAACCTTTGGACCCCACTTTTTCCATCTCTCAATTCCAGTAGAAGAAAGATAATTGCGGCCAATGCGCTTGTATTCTTGGAACGGAATCCCGCAACAACTAACAATGATAATATCATCATCAATAAATTCGTAATCGAACTTAGGCTTATGGCATATGACAACATATTGCCGCACTTGCGCATTGTTCATAAAACTAATGGTGTTTTCATTTTTATAAATGCTCACGCCGTTATTGTCTCGATATACCTCAACAGAAGCCATTGAATCTCCTAAATACAAAAGGGAATACTACTTTATCACTCAATACCTTGAAATCACTAAAACTAGGATTATTCATGATATACTTCAAATCATCTAAATCTTGAATCATTGATACTGTACGACTTCTTGGCTTTCCTTCAATAGTAAACGAACAAAGCCAGTGCGTATTATATACATCCAAATCCCGCGTACAATTACTCTTTTTTAATGGATAAAGAATGGATACACAGTCTGCTTACTGTATACTTTGAAATCAACATTGCGGCTATCTGCCATCTGTGCTCGGAACCATATATCGTCCAAATCTGGCAAGGCATAAGCATAATACTTGCCAGTATAAGAATCAATAAATGAATAATACCACACAGTATCATATACATACAAATCTCGTGGCCTGTAATTATCCAAGACGATACCTCCTGCTATATTCTGCCATGATAACACTTGCTGCACAAGAAACGTTCATTGACCTGACACTTCCAAACTGTCTAATGAGAATCATTTCGTCTGCCATTTTCACTGCTTCTTCTGGAAGACCATCACCCTCATTCCCAAATACGAAGGCAGACTTAGGAGGATAAACCACATCAAGATAATTCTTAGGTTCAGTGCCTTCTGTATTATCTACAGCATAAATAGTATATCCATCTTCATGAAGCTTATCATATACCTCTTGGAAAGTATCTGCGTGATAAACGTGCTCATAATGAGTAGTTCCCGCAGCAGAACGTCTGTCTAAACGCCTGCGGCCCACCACATACACGCATTTACCAAGAAAAGCATTATTAGAACGAATCACAGATGCGATATTAGTATTATAGTCAAGATTATGGCAAATACAAACCATATCAGTTCTATTAGGGTCAAGGTCAGCACGAATTTCTTCCTGCTGCCACATCTTGAAACGCCTAATAACATTCTCTCGGCCAGAAGGACACTTGTTTTGTCCATAAGAGTATTGGGTAATCATTCTTATTCCTTACCAAATAGTCAGAAGCGAACGGAAAGCAAGCTCATGCTTACTCTTCCCATCTCCAAGATAAGTAGTCTCGAATGGAGTATGCGGAAATACGTTATTCCATTCTTTCAAGAAATTAGCGCCGAAGTCACTATCAAACTCATGCCACGACATCTTATTAGGGAGAGGAAAACCGATAAACCAATCATCATCACAGTAGCAATTGAGCATACAGATAAAATACTCATGTTCCTCAGTAAAATCATAGAAAAAAAACCTATCATCTTCAGGATAATCCCCAGGCTTCTCTCGCAGAATCAGCTCATACAGCTCTTCTGGCTCCATCAGAATACCAAAGCCAAACATAGAATCATAATCAATACTCATAATAACTTCCTTTCCTCTTGGTATATTTATATTATACCATAAAAAAAAGAACCCGCAAAGGGGTTCTTTTTTATTGAAGTTTTATTGATTTTCTTTTTCTAAATAATCATATAAATCCTCAGCTGTCCGCATATAACGAATAGTCGGGTCTTTTGCGCCATAATTATAGCCGCAATCTAACGTTCCAAATTTAGTATCATGAACCCACCAATAAATCCATCCGTCATCATCGTTAGTGATAATAGAAAGCAGGTCAATAATGTAATCTGTATTGACATAAGAATAGAAGTCATATGGTAAATTTTTATACTTGCGATTTAGTTCTTTTACATCTTGCTCATAATTTTCAACATCTTTCAAGTGCTGAAGAATCTCTAGGAATAATGGTTTAGAAATTTTCAATGTCATACTTATTGTCCAATGCTAATCTTACGCGGATTCTTTTGCTTCTTCTTCTTGCCTTGAAGAAGCCATTTCACATCTTCTTTTGGATGCGTTTCAAGCCACTTATCATACTCTTCTTGAGTAAAGCAAGACACCAGTTCAGGAATACCAGCTTGAATCTCTTTCTTCATATAAGCTCGCTCTTGACGACCACAGCAATCATCAGGAAGTTTTTCACCAGTCATCTTCTCATATAGAAGATTCCAATTATAGCGACTATTCTTGCGGGAATATTGACCAACCTCAGTTGTAAAGCCGCATGAATAACACTTAGAATACCACTTATTGTGCTTCTTGAAGCCATTTACATTATGCTCACCACAGTTAGGACAAGATGCCATTCGCATTTATTATTTCCTCTCTATTGGATTACCTTATAAATATCGCTGTCAGCTTTGCTAACATCGGTATAAAGAAAGCAAAAAGCTTTCTTTATACCATTATAGCATAAAAAAATAGACCCGTCAAGCGGGTCTATTATTAGCTACTTGATATTGATTAGAGGACTAGAGCCATCAGGAACAATGGTAAGATTATCAGCCTTAGAAAGCATATCAATATACTTGCTGGTTAGAACCTCATTGCTTAGGGATTCCGCAAGCACTCGGTTAGCATCTGCTTCACCTTGAGCATCCACAACCTTTTGTTGTGCATTTACCTTAGCAATCTCCAAATTGTTCTCAGCCGTGGTCTTTCCGATTTCCGCAGCAGTAGCTTCTGCGTACTTAGTCTTGATACTATCGGGATAAACGACATTCTGAATAGATACCTGCTCTACATTTAGACCATAAGCCTTCCACTTCTCAGTTAGAGCTTTTTGAACTGCCTTTGTAAAATCTCCACGAGCAGTAAGAATTGAGATAGTATCAAATTGTCCACTTACTTCACGAGGAATTGCGCGAATATCTACAGCACATACGCTCTTTACAAAATTCTCTTGAGTACCATAGTCTTCGTATAGGTCTTGCGCGGCTTGTGGGTCAAGACTATAATTTACCTGAACATCAGCAACGCAGCTAGTACCTGAAGAATCATTCAGTGTAATAGCAGAGCCGTTTGCAGACCCTCCTTCAAACTGGTCTTTCTCTGAATCACCCATGAAGCTTAGTACGTTATTACGAATATCATAGGTAATTGTCTTTTGCCATGGAGCCTTGAGATGGAACCCAGCATCAGCACTGATTCCAGCAACAGAGCCACCAAGATTGCGGATTACATTGACCTCACCAACTCCTTGCGCAAAAAGGACAGATGGAACAAATGCGACCAAAGCAGCCGCTAACATTACCCCTACCGCAAAAAGTCCAGATGACTTCTTTTGTCTAATTGTCAAGATGAGTCCAACAAGCGCACAGACAAAGAAAATAATTGAAACAACAAAGAATACCATACACTACCTTTCACTACTGGATTATCTTATGGATATATTATAACATAAGAAAAAGGATATGTCAATAAGCATATCCTTTATATACTACATCTTTGTTTCAATAATCTCCTGCGGGTCATTGGCAAACAAATCAAGAATTCCATCGTCAACAATAAAGTTCACAAGACTGGTTTCATATCCGCCGAGATGCCGCACTAAATAATCTTGTAGCTCTGGCTTATGAAAATTCTTCTTGAGATTATTTAGATTGATTTCAGCCGTTACATTGACTTTTACAGTATCACTCATTAGAAAATCCACTCCTCTTTTAGCTCGTATGATTCCATCATCACTTGCGGCGTACTAATTCCATTATAAATATTCTCATTACATTTGCCGCATACATCAAGAACCATATTATCTTCACACATTTGATTATATAAATCTTCTGATTGTCGAAACATCATAATAGCCACTCCATTAGGTAGAGTAATCTTGATTGTATCTTTATTCTTCCCCATCAATTGAATCATAGATGGATGTAAGGCAATATCATAAATTTCAACAAAAGATTCTGGTACGTTCTGACCATAGATATTCAGATTAGCAATATCAATGATTCGTTTTGTGTCTACAGTTCTAGGAGTCCAAGAATAATCAATCCAGTAAACAGGAGTTTGGTCAATATCTTTATATGCTTCGTTTAGTTTCTTATTGACCGCATTTAAGTCTTTTTCAAGAATGAAAATTCCTGCCGCATTAGCGTGCCCTGCGACCCTGACTAATCCAGTAGATTCAAGCGTGCTTTTCAAATCTTGATTGACAGATAGAGAATAATTACGCATACTGCCGCGCAACTCGATTTCTCCATCTTCATTCTCTACTGGAGTAAGTACCGCGGTTGGATGTTGATACTCTGCCTGTGCCTTGTTGGCAGCTAGCCCACGCACCCCACTATCAATTTTACCCTCTTCATCAATGAGAAAAAGCATAGCGTTATCAAGTAAATTATTATCATCGATTTGATGCTCAATATAGGCCATTGCTTCATTTTGAGCATCTGTTTGCCTACGTTTGATTCGTTCTGCGACAAGAATGGCTTCTTCTACTAAAGAAACTGGTTCTCCTTTATGTCCTCTTTTAGAGGATGGAACGATTGAATCTTTATTTTGCTCAAGCATTGCCGCGAACACTAACTGTTTTTCTTTCATTTCTCCAGTGCGACAAGTTGCATTTATCCAAGGACACACACTGAAAGCAGCTGAGAGATAATTTAGGCCATTGCGTTTTTCAACAACATAATCGTGAGCATTAGCTAATCCAACTAAAAATGGATTTTTGAAATTATCGCAACCAATCTTTGTTAGTGCTCTAATTTCTTTATCTTTATAACTAGCCATATCGCCGCAATCACCAATGAACGCTAGGTCAGATAACTCTTTCCAGTAGGAATCAAGATGGTATTTGTCAGAATATGCTTCAATAAATTTGAAAACAACTCCTGCGCCCGTTAGATTCTTATTAGGATAATCATTCTCCTGAATATTCACTATATACGCGGGACTGTCCTTAGTGTCAATAGAGACTTCGTGGTGGTCAAGAATCACACATTCAATATTATGTTCTGCTAAAACTTTATGTTGTTCAATGTCATTAGATGAAGAGTCCGCGCAAAATGCTACTGATGGGCTTGCTTCAATAATTTCGTCCATAATATCAGCTAGACCATGCTGTTTTCCTTGGTGATGAATCCATTTGATATTGCTCTTTGTATATTCTGGATAATGATGATACATAAAATTTATAAAGATTGCGGCTGAGGTATATCCGTCTACGTCACAGTCAATATTTACAATAATCGATTCATTATTTTCAACGCATCTGTGAATAATTTCAATAATTTTATTCAACGCGGGGTCGCGCATCTCTTTATAAGAAATCATATCACCCCAACCCGCATTCAACCACTCTTCTTGCTTCTCTACTGGGATACCTCTATTATAAAGAATTTGTTGCTGAGCACTGAGAGAATAATCAGGCTCATTATATAATTTACACTTTATTTTCCTCACCCCTAGTCATCTCTCGACACAAAATAGGAACAAAATCTACCACCATAATATGCTTTCATATTAGATAACATTTTATCCTTTACTTCGCATCTTCTATAATCACGTAATAGTAATTGGTCTGTCTCTATCTTATTGTATTTACAATATTTACATCTAGGATGTTTCTTACGATAATTTAGCACTGTAGAATCCATTATACCACACTCTTCATATATCGTCTATTTTTGAATAAAGTCAAGAATACTTCTTTGCCCCTATCTGTAGGAGACTCTTTCTCTCCCAGTAGACCTAAAGTATCTACAATAAAAGATAGATTACATTGCGAACCATATTTCTCATTTATGCGGCCCATTTTTTCAACAAATGCGGCGTATCTTTCATCATTTGTATCTGTATAATCTTTATCAAATGCTATTACAATTTCTTTTGCGCCATATAATTGTAATGACTCAAATTGATAACGAGATAATGAAGACCCGCATACTGCCACAGCTAATGAATTTTCAATTCCAAAGAAAGTAGAATATGCCAAAGCACTTTTCTCGCTCTCAAACACAATAGCAAGTCCCGCACGTCTAATATTCTCTTTAGACTTATTTAGATTATATAAGGCAAAAGCGAGTGCGTGATTATATTGCTTCTTATTATGATACCATGGCCTATACTTACCGTACACTTCATTGTCTTGAATAATAGTGCGCTGTCTAATGCCAATACATCTATCGTCTTCATCATAATGCGGAATTATAATACTTCCATTTATAGGGTCGTATCTAATGTTCATTTCTTTACATACTTCGTAAGAGATATATGCATCTTCAAATGGGGCTATTCTTGGTTGCGGATAATGCGCGATAACGCTATCATCATATTCCTTTAGATGAATACGATTTAGTTTTATATCTTCTGATTGAATCTCTTCAATCTTACCAGTGCGGTCAAAAATTTTCCAATCATCAAGTGAAGAATAGTCTATATCTGCTTCATCTAATTTATATTGTAAATTGAAATAATTTACTAAGAAATAGATGGCCGCATTGAAATCTACTCCTTTTACTTTCTGAACCAATTCAATAACATCAAATGAGCCGCAATGAGTGTAACAGTGAAACATCATATTTTCACTATAGAAATATAATTTATTTGATTCTCCAGAGTGACAAACAGTTTGCGCCACAAGATAGTCACCATAGTCTTTTGGATTGGCCCCAAAGAATTCAAGGAGGTCATATACATCATCAATAGTAAGATTATCTTTTACATCTTCTTTTGAATATGACATGTGACCTCCTCTAATGAATATCAATATCAACTAAATCAAGATTATAATTAGTTGCGAATAACGTCTTATATCTACATGTTCCTTTATCTGCCTGCATCCATAAGATGATACGGTTATGTTCACCTCTACGATTTTTATACACAGATAACTTGATATTGGGAGTGCCTAATCCTGGATAATTTGATAATAATACATCCAAATCATCGAGGTCTTGCGGCGTTGTGTCCATCATAATCATACCAGCATCAACACGATTAGCGATTGCTTTTGCTCCAGCTAATACATTCTGGTCAAGAATCTTTTCATATTTCGCTTGTCCTGATAATTGTGTACTTGAAAGAATAAAGACATTGAATGTTGAAGCTATCTCTTTTAGTTTTGATGATAAAAGATATAGAACCTGGTCCTCGCGAATTTTTAGACCGCCAGACGCTTTTGTGATTTCACTAATAATCTTCATACTAGAACAAATATAATCAAACATTACATATTGAGCTTTATGTACACGAAGATTACGTTTGATACAATTCTCAATATCTTTCATTGAATAATCAGGAAAATATTCAATATATAATTCTGATTCTTTCAATACCTTCATCGCATGCGCAACTCGTTCTGCTTCAATTGCGTCATATTCATTACGAATAATCTTGTTTTCATTCACACCAGATAAAAAAGCAATTGCCATCGTCTGTAATTCTTCTTTATCTAATTCTACAGAAATAAAAACAGTTGGACATTTCACTCCAAGTGAAACCCAACCATCCTTATCATCTTTATAATATTCTCCACAAGCAAGCCAGCATGCGTCAGCCATCATACTACGCGATTTCGTTTGTTATCCTATAGGCTTTTTATCCTATAGTTCTTACGGTTTCCCGCAAGTCCAGCATATCTTTTCACCCTGCTTAGCAGGGGTTGGAGTCTCTTGGATAGATTATATTCCGCATTGCGGGTTCACTATCTATGCGTTGCGGCTGGATTATATATTATTATAATCCTTCACCTCTGATTACCTTATCCTATTGGACTTAGGTTTCCAGATTTTTCCTCCAATAGTAAGATGATAATTACTCATCACCACGGCAAATAATTTACCCACGCCTGTCGCGGCTGAACGAATGTAAAAACAGCCCATACGAGCACCCATGACAACTTCATTTGTGTATGGGTCAAATAATGGGTTACCAACGATTGGCTTCTCTTTAAGATTCTTCATCATCTTATCGATGCCATCACCGATTTGACATGATTCATCAATATCGTTATCAACTATCATCTCGCGCACTCGCAGCACACGATTATCAATAGCATCAGCAACATCTTTCAATGCCATGTCATCTAATCGTTGACTTTGTTCTTGTTTCAAATCCAAATCAACAATATTGTCTGGGTCATAAATCCAAGAGACATCTAATCCAATATCGTCATACGTGCGGAGCAATGTCATTTTCTTCATTCTATCATAATAATATCTAAAGTTCATAACATCCGCTTCAATAAAAGCTTTATGAAGCCATTCCGCACCTTTGTTTGCTTTATATATTCCCCAGCTTTTTTCCTTTGGCCGCAAGAAATCTTCAATAACTCTTGTATTCAATTTCTCTGCACCCATGAAATGAAGATTATAAACAGCTCCAAAGATTACTCTATGAAAATCATTATCAAAATCTTCTTCTCTAAAACTATATTCCCCGGTATCATCCAGTAAAGATGGATTGTTCAAGACGTTTCCGATAACCTGAATAACAGAAGAACTATCATAATATTTACTAGACATAGCTCTCCTAATCTAACTTGAAATAAACCGCCCTGCGCGGTTTGATTATACGTTCTTTTATTTTACAAGGCGGACTTAGTTTTTCTTTATTATCTAACATCTTTTTGACTTTTTCTTCTGGAACCTTACCAAAATTGATACAAAGTTTTTGCTTTCTCTCAAAATAATTCTGCGCATCTTGATAAATATATTCTACAATTCCGATTCCACCATAGGCTTCTTTTGGGTCGTGCTTTTGAACATCATACCAATAATCTAAAGCTTGGAGAATACCTTTGAGAGTGCGGCCTTCCTTCAAATTTTCTTTTATCTGATTATCAACACGTGACTTTACATAATCTTGTCCGCATAATTCTTTTACCTTCTGATGGATTTGTTCTCTCTCAGAAGTTTCTTTCTTCTCTTTTTTATAAAAAGATTCTTCGCATTCGTCATGACAATATCGTTGATTTACCATTTGATGCCAAAGAAATTCTGTATTGCGGTCAATCATCTCTCCGCAATAATAACATTTTACTGGCCTTAGTTTATTAGCCATATTATTTACTTTCTGTCTTGGCTAACCATTCCTTCATATGAAGTCCATTTTTTTTATTCCAATTCATCTTAGCATTACGTTCTGCGGCCTTGGCTGTCTTTCCATCACCATAGCTCACCCAATCACAATCATTACACCATACTTGACAAGACCAAATATTTGTCGCGATGGAAACTGGGTCACAAATTGTTGGATTCCCTTGACATTTAGGACACTTATTTAGAATATCCATACATTCTCCTTTCTTTCTATCTATTATAACATATCTCAGCATTGTATGTCAAATGAAAAAAGACCGCCTTTATATAAGACGGTCTATCATAGGAAACTTGGGATATAATTTTCTTCAATTGAAATACAGTAGGCAGGGTTTGGCACACATACCAAGCAACATAAAGCTATTGAAATAATAAAATAAAGCAGATTCTTTTTCACCTACTTTCTCCTTTCAAACAAAAAAGGACCATCCATAAAGGATAGTCCTTTGAACATACTATGGCGGAGACACCGAGAATTGAGCTCGGACAAGAATAACAAATTCTTGGAGAGATTAGCAATCTCCTGCGATACCATTACGCCATGTCTCCATATGGCTTCCCACGATAGATTTGAACTACCACTAAAGGAACCAAAATCCTTTGTGCTACCATTACACCAGTGGGAAATGGCTTCTCCTTCTCGATTTGAACGAAAAACTCTTGAACCAGAATCAAGTGTGATACCATTTCACCAAGGAGAAAAGATAATGAGTAATCATCTTTTAGTAAAAACAAGTCCACCACGCGAAGGTAAGATGAAAGGACTTTCCAAGAGGCGAGATTCGAACTCGCGATTAGATTTCACTCTAATGACCGATTATGAGTCGGCTGTAGATGACCGCTCTACGACTCTTGGGTATAAAATTACTCAAACTTAGGATGAATCTTCCACTGTGCGCACCTATCATTATCACGAACGCTAGGACGCACAGTTATAATATCATATCCAATTCCAATTACAGCAGGAGGATTGAAATAACATTCTCCTTTTACTCTATAAATACAATACTTACATATCTTGTTCTGCTTCATCAATTTGCCTACAAATCTCATCAAGGTCTACTGGACAATAGTCATTAGTATCAACACCTACATGGAAAGAACGAGTTTCTTTGTCATATCCAGTAGGAGCATTATCATGAACGTGACCATACAGAAGATATTCATCCTGCATCATCAAGCGTAAATGTTTCGCATCTTCTGGATTATGAACGATTATAAAACCTTTCCCATTATAGAAAAGAACAACAGGCTTGTCATATACTTCATCAAAATACTTTTCAAGCAACTTATGACGTTTACCTTGGTCATGATTTCCAGCGCATAGGATACTATACTTGCCCATACAAAGACGCGGCATATATTCATCGATAGTCTCAAGACTATTGAAAGCGACATCACCTAAATGAATAATAGTATCATCAGGCTTGACGCATTCATTCCAATTCTTGACAAGCGTTTCATTCATATGATAAATGTCTTTAAAAGGACGATTACAATACTCTATGATATTCTTGTGGCTAAAGTGAGTGTCACTTGTCACCCAAACAATCATATTATCTCCTTTCGCTGTTGCTTCGCAATACCGGAAGAGGCTGTGCCACTTACGACATTATCAATTATATCATATCAATGAAGCTTCTGTCAACTAAAAAATTTTCTTATGTGGATTTTCCAGTAGAGTAGAATCAAATACATAAATACCGCTATTGTTATAATCAATATATCGAGTTTTCTGCCAATTTCGTGCGCGGAAAATCGTATAAAATAATTCAATTAGTGCTCTCATATTTAGTTTCTTTCTCTTGAGATAAAAAGGTGCCCTAACAGAATAAACTATTAGGGCTTGGTGAGGAAGGAGGTGATAAAAAAGTGCGGAAATCTTAGTTACCGAGAGTCTTATATCAAAATTTTTCCGAAGTATCGGCAACTCCATCACGCACTAAAAATAATACTGGGAAATACTAAGACGAGTAGTTATTGATGTTTACCATCTCAAAAGGTATAAATATAATATATGAAGTAGCTCGTCTTCAATCACCAGTTTTATCATCTAATGGGCAGGGATTCAAGCCTTCCTGCTAGCTGCTAGCTGCTATTACTTACGTCTCATGGCTGATATGTGGCCAATGTTGAATTTTTTATTTCCCGAACAGGCACGGGAAAGGGGACGTTGATTTGTTTTTTATATACCGCTCAATACATAGGTTTCAGTCAATAATCGTGGTGCGCCGCCCTTCTAGGAATGCCCATCTTTTCGGTTAGTTAGAAGGTGTTGATATGGCGGCTGTCATTACTTTATATTATAACATATCAAAATTGATATGTCAAATATCTTTTTATGCTAACTTATTTGCCCTGCGGGCTATGCTATCTCATTTCAGGTCGTAGACTTTGACCGCCTATAAACATCTTTCTTACTTTATCAAAACATTTATCGCACATAATAAATTCAGTCTCTTTTGCGCGATAAATAACAGGCACAACCTGCGGAGTACCTTCAATCGGATTCCCGCACACTTCACAAAATTTCTTCAAAATAAATCCTTATCAAAATGCTACATAAGTGAATCGGACTCGCCAAGATAAATCTGCCTGTTCGCGGCATAAACCCAAGCTATTGATATTTGTTTTATCAAAGATAGTCTCTAAAAGAATTTTCGTATCTTCTAGAGCATCCCAGATTGACTTACGTTTGCGAAGACGAAATGATGACCACTCATGCGGAAAAAGCTCCAAGTCTCTTTTTTCAAGAGTGCGGCAAACATCACCGTACAATTTATACAGAGCAATTCCATCAACTCTATACAAGCCACAGCCATATTTGTATTCTTCTGTATTCTTTTTGAACCAATCATCAATTTCACGTTGATTGTACCAATAACCAATCGCTCCATTAGTCCAGCAATTGTCGAAATATAGTTCATCATTTCGATAAAGTTCTTGCGCAATAGCTTGACTAATTTCTTTAGAATTACAGAAAAGATACATGTCACTCATTGCTTTCCCCCTCTCTTGGATTGTATATTTATTATACCATATACAAATCCAGGAGTCAAAAGAAAACGGGGCATATCAAACTATTTATGTAAGATATACCCCTCTGTGCGACTAAACGTCAATCCATTCAATAGCAACTTTGTTGTTAGCAAAACGCATTATATGTACTACTTCAATGAATCTATCTCCATCCATACGATAGAACTTATTATCATCACCTTGATAAATTTCAGTATCGTTATCATCACAAATAAAATTCATTGTAATTATTTCCATATAATGCTCCCGTCATTATTTCATGGATGCTAATAGTAAATGGTCGCGAGTTGCCGGAATCGAACCGACTTTTACAGACTTATGAGGACTGTTAGATACCAACCTGCCAACCGCAATATGGTTCCACGTGAACGTAACGCTCGCTCTTTTTTGGGTTACAAAGCCAATGTAATAACTTTTATACTAACGTGGAATGTGTTCAGCGTTATACTGAATAGTATATAAATATAATTACTTATTTTATAGACCATTCAAAACAACATTGAATAAAGCGCTTTTTCCTAACGAGAAGCGCATAACTCGCGACCTAATATATTGCATGCATAAATTAGGTACCTTTTCAGTTCAGTTTTTAGAGATTCTGAAAAACTCGAATAAAGCATTTGAACTATGTTCTTATGTCTCCGTCAATCGCCGGTGTTCTTCTTTACGTGTAATTCTATTTTAGGAAATAGCACACGCGGGCCATCCATGCCCCACTGTTTCATCTTTATAGTCTCGCGGCAAAGGGTTTCGCAAAGACTATCTTATTATATCATATAAAATTTCATATGTCTATAATAAAGATTTGACCTATAAATCTTCAATTCCCTCAAAAAATGCTTTTTTGATTTTCTCAGCGAATTGAGCCTTAGTGCCTTTTCGAGAGACAGTAAATTCATCACAAATTTCACTTATCTCTTCATAGACATTGAGAACTTGATTATGAAGTTCAGAATACCAACGCTCATAATCATCTACATCATCCTTATAAACATAGAATCCTCTATCTATATCCTCTTTTTCAGGAAAGATGCTATAAGCAATCTCGTCATAATCCAGGCCATTAGAAGAGAGATAATCTTTGAGCGTATCTTCGCTATAAATCAGCGTCCCATCTTTTGCAGTCATTACGTTCATATTGATTACCTCTCTCTCGATTTGATATTTATATTATATCATCTCTAAAAGCAGGAGTCAACTAAATAAAAGAAATTGGCTTCCATTGATTCTTGGCAGCAGCCTTAGCGCTACTCTTATTGAATTTCTCAGTGTTAACAGCAGGAGTCTTTTTAGGCTCCTTCTCATTAGATGGACTAGACTTGAGTAAATCAAAAAAGTCAAGGCCAAAAGCTGCCTTGATAAGGTCCGCGTAAGGGTCTTCTTCGTCATCTTCTTCTGCATCGCAACAATCACAGCAGCCACAGCTATGGCGTTCATCGGAAGCAACCTTCGTGGTCTTTACATCTTCATCGTTTAGCAGTTGTTCCATACGAGCCTTTAGGTCCGCATTTTCCTTTTCAAGCCTTGCGATTGCTTCTTCTTGCGTTTCTTCCTTGCTCTCTGTAGCCTTGGCAAGCTGGTCAATCAGCTCGTCAAAGACATCCCAAGCGACATCTTCCATTCCATCGCCGGTTTTCTCAATAGAGAGGTCAAGCCCCTCAGTGTCTTTCATATGAAGCCCGCACTCTGCGGAATCGTCTTCGTTGACAACAAGTGAAACGTTTAGATTTAGTCCATAGTTCATTTCTTTTATTCTCCTTTTGGTCCTTTTACATAATTTCTCTTTCTAAAATAAAGAAAGAGTATCCTTTCGAATACTCTTATATTATACTATATTCTATTTTATGTGTCAATAATTTTTTTAGTACCAACCATGGGATTGCCAAAATGACATAGCTCCATCCCAGCCCCCATAACGATTGTTTACATATTCTTCGGCTACACGGTCTTGATTCTCAGGAGATAAATCACCACCAAGATAAGAAACATCTAGCTGATAAGCGCCATAATAACGACCATTAGTAGCAGTATAACTGCCGCCACTTTCATGATTGATAATCCATGCTTTAGCGCTAGAAGCATCACCGGACCAGGTAGATGCCTGCGCAATATTGTTAGCATGGATAGAAGAAGAAGTATTATATCCAGTAGAAGGAGAATTATCTACATAAGATGCTGCGGCCTGTACTTGCGCAGCTTGCGCTTCTTCTTGACGCTCAGTTGCCATCGCTTGCCACTCATCGATTTTTGGAGTAAGAGTATTTAGCTTACCAAAGCTATCGCTACCTTCCAAAGATACAGCTAACTCTTCAATTGCAGCCAATTCTTCTTCGTCAAAATAATCAGCATAATCTGTCGCAATCATGCGTGCGTTGTTAGCATATTCCGCACGAGAAATTTGAAGCGCTTCAAACCACTCTTTCAGATTCAAATAACCTTCTTGCGCATAAGTAGCTTTTTTATAAATAGTAGTATCTACTTTTTGTACTAACTCAGCTGTATTATCTACTGGCTGAATTTCTGCTTCTGCTTCAACAGGATGAGCAATGTTGTAAAGAACAATACCCACAACAACAGCTAAAGCCATTAGTAAACAAGCAATAACGATTAGTGCTTTCTTTTTAGTTTTCAATTTGATACCTTTCCAAGACAACACCTATTTATAAAGATAAATAAGATTGCTGTTGTCTTTTCTATTCTCTCTTATAAGACTACAAAAAGAAAACAACTGCTAATCATATGTAATTTTTCCTCTATTTACATTACTCAGAATTGCCCACTTTCTCTTCTTCCAGTAGAACAGATGGATTCAGCTGATAACAAGCATTAGCTTCCATCCATACAAGCGGCAAATCTAGTTTTTCAAATATTTCTTTATAAACCTCTACCTTATCATCATCCTTATCAATCATAGATAAGAAAGAATTGATTTTGTCGTATTGCTGAATACCCATCTTTACAGAACTATTAGTCTTGAATCGTTTGCGGACAACGCCAAGACTAGCTAGTTTCTGTGCGCTCTCATACATATTCTTACATTTATTACAAATGCGGCCATGGTCGCACTTACGATTACAATTCATACGATATAAGGAATAATCCTGTTGAAGCGTAAGATTGTCTAGTAGATAAGATACATCATCATTGATTTCATTTAGAGGGCCAAGCCATTCTTTTTGTTCAAAGAACACTCTATACAGAACGTTGTGCTTATTCCACGCATACGGCTTGCCGCAATCAAATTCAAAACAATCAAAATATTTCTTTAGATAATCAATATCATTAGGACGATAAATAATATCATCAGGATTGCTGCCACGAGTTGGAGTTGTCATAGGAATTCTATTTAGAACTGTGCGCATTCCAACGTTATATTTATCACAAATATGCCGCACATCATCTAAACAATAGCACAAATCATCCGCGATATAAATATCAGTCATTCCAAGATTAATAAAACTCTCCAGTAGAGAGAAAGAATATACGGGATATTCCACACTACCAAAGAACTTGATATTGTTCTCCTTCATTTCTTTTGCTTTTGGAAAATCTTGCGCTGCCAGCCGCACGAATACATTATCTGTTACTTTGTTGATGATATTCAGATGCGAGATATTGATACCAGATTTGAATTCTAAATTGATTCTTACATCTGGAAATTGGTCAATAAAATCTAAGAACTTATCTAACTCTTTTTCTCGCTTATCATCATATGGAATATTGAACTCAATATCTTTTCGTTCATTCCATTTCAGATTATCCAAGGCAAAAGGAATAGCAATGTTACTCAAAACTAATACGTCCTTCCTTCTCACATTTCTCACAATTTACACATGGACCATGTGATTCATATTTTTGTTCCTCAAGATTATTATATTCTTCAGAGCCTTCTGGATATTGTGGGTCCATTAGCTCGCCACACAGCATACAATTAGCACGTCCTGATACGCATAATAAATTACAATCTTCTACCGGATTCCTATAACAATAATAATTTGTATCTATATCACTTACTATGTCGTTATACATACCATAGGTATATGGAATAATTAGCCCATAGGAGTCTGTTATATCAGGATAATAAAAAGTGCCTTTTCTTGCGTCATCTGAATCTTTGATTAGAGTTAGCGTTACATCATCAAAAGGACAAGTCATTTCATAGTCCCATTTTAGATTATTATACACTAAATTTTTGAGTTCGTCAAGTCCCGCAAGCGTCAAATCTTGACATTCATAAGGATATGGCTTCCCTGAGAAGAGAATATCTTGATTCACATAATATAAACTGCGCCATTGCTTATTGTCAATAGTAGGATATTCTTCAGAAAATGGCGTATCGCTCTTTAGATACCCTACAACAGCGCAATCACTGTTCATCATTTCCAAGGTACCGCCGCAATAAGAACCAGTGCGCCAAGACATACAACTAGTCCAATCGCAATTATTATCGCTCATAGTCATATAATCAATAGGATGAATTGATAATACAAAAGTCCCCTTGATACTGCGAACAGTAGAAATATCACTAATCTTATTGCGAAAAATCTCAAAGTCATTTTCAAAAGGAAAATCAAGAAAATTATTTAACTTTTTTAGCGCCTTGATAATCTTTGTACCTTGCTTTAGTTTTAGCTCTTTGCCATTAGCTTCAATGAAATAATCTTGCTCAAGGTGGCCTGCAATAAAATTATTGTATAGGAAAAGAGTTTGAACAGAACGCTTAGAAGTCCATTCCATATCACATTTTTCAGTAATCCATCGAGCCAAATAATTGATATATCCACTTTTTAGATTAGTGCTTTTTTCGCCATATACGTTTCGCAAATTTAGCCCAATAGGAGAAAAAATTTTCTCAAGATTAGTGATAAGGATATAGTCTGTCATTTCTACTTCTACTGGAAATTCAATCTTTAGTTTATTCCCAAAAGCACGAAATAGATAATTATTCTTCGCTTCATTCCAGTAACGCAGAGATTTTTTCAAGTCTTGCGGCCTAGCTTTGCCTTCAAGGCCAACATTTGTAATCCAATTTTCTATATCAATTTTGTCTTGTTCAGAAAGTAGGTCATATGGCAGCAATATTTTCCTCCAATGTAAAGATAGCCCGGTAGTAATACCGGGCTATAAAGTTTTAGTATACTTCAATTTCATCAAGACGATTGATTAGATAACGAGGAAGGTCAACATAATCAACATCAAACTTTTCTAGAACTTCGCCCAATTCTTCTGTAGAGATTGGTTCTTCATACCACTCATGGATATAGTCAATCGCATCATTTACTTGTGACTCAATAATTTCTTCTTCAATTCCAAAGTATACAGGAGAATCCAAAGAGAGTTCAGGAGTAAAATTCATATCCATTTAGCATCGTCCAATCGTGCGGCCATTGCGTACATTATAAGTGTCTACACGAACATCATATCCAATAACATCAGGATAGTTGTCAACAACATAACGAAGACACTTAGAAATCCCAACATCACCTGGGCGATATAGGTAAATCTTTTTGCGTACCAAATTGCGGCCCCAAGCTTCAGAGATAACAATGACTGTATTTGCTTCTTCTGGGCAAAACACTTCTTTGAGTTCACGCATAACTCTTCCTCTCTCATTTCCTAACAATAATATTATAACGCATTATTATCCAGAAGACAAGTCTAATATTGATAGATGTTCTGCGGATAGAACTCATTACGTACATCAATGACACTAGGCGTGCGGCCAGTGTCAAGTACATAATTATATACAAAGTCCGGCAATTGTTCAGCCATTACATCATCGTCAATACGCTGCTCATAATTCTTGATTTCATTAGGATACTTTCCCTTACCAAGCTGATATACGACAGAGCGAACACGCTTCCAATATTTATACCAAGGAAGTTTCACCTTGAACATAAAATTATTCTTGTCTCGAACAACATACCCTTCAATATGAAGGTCAGCAGACTCCTCAATAAGAAAATGTTTCAATTCACTAAAGCTATAAAAATTCCTAATTACAGTCTTGGACATAAGATTGAAACGACGAGCAAAGTTTTCAAGATAATGATAATTCATAGGCTTGAATTCTTGAGTATTATGAATCAAGTCAAGAAGAATAACATGGTCAGTAGGATATTCGACAATATGCGGGTCATCAAGGCTAATTACCTCAAAGACAGCAGACATATTTTCCTTACACAACGTCTTAGCGATTTCGCCACAACTATATTCTCCAACTCGATTCATGAAGATACGCTTGAATTCATCAACATACCAACCATCCATACAAGACTTGGTATGAAAATCAAGAACATATTCATCGTCCTCAAAATGAGCAGACAGAATGCCCAAGAATCCATTATACTTGAAAGCTACCTCGGCAGGGAATACAAGAGTCTTTCGAAGAGCTTCCCACTCAGTCTCAGGACGCTCGCCTACAGCGAAGAACTTATCATAGGAACGAGCAACAATATCACCAGTATCCTTCACAAACAGTCCCCTTGCCTTGCAAACGAAACCTTCATCCCATTTTTTCTTTTTGAAAACTTTTTTACTATAATTCAATGAATATATATCATTTCCAACATTTTTTACAATAATGTTTTCATCATTGAACATATTTTTCAGGATATCGTTCATAAATTATCTCTTTCTTCAAAGAATTTGCTAAAGTGTCTAATATTTTTTGAACAGAATCTTTATATGAAAAAACCAGAAGTTTTATATTATTTTTATTACAAAAATCAGTCTTTAGACAATCTCTATATTTATATTCGCTAAACGACTCTTCTCCGCCAAAATGTTCTGTCGGTTCATAATGTTGAATTCCATTATATTCAATACAGCAATTATAATCAGGTAAGTAAAAATCAAATCGTAGATAATAATTTGTTTTCGGATTTTTGCAATCATCAAAAGTTTTTTGCTCTTCGAAAGAAATACTATTATTTTTTAGAATGTCTGCTATAAGAAATTCTCCTTTTGATTTGTTAGAGCATCCGCAACTTTTTATATATCCTAATTGACCTTGTGTTATATAACAAATATTTCCACAATCACACTTACATTTCCATACTATGCTTCCATTTTTTCTTTCATTCGTTGGTTCTAACGCAGTCAGGAAGAAAAATTTTTTACCACTCATATCTACTTTACGTTTTTCAATACTTTCTTTCAATAAACACCCACATGATTTTTTATATCCTCTTACTAGATTGTCACTTTTTACATTTATTATATTTCCGCAATCGCATTGGCACTTCCCCACAGATTTATTTATTTTTACAGGCAAATCTACAAGCTCCAAAACAGTAAGACGACCAAATCTATCTCCCTTATGTACTGGGTGATTTTTACATCCACAATGTTTTGTATGTCCACCTCTAACGTTATCTAAATATGCTTCAAAATTACAACCGCATTCTGGACATTTGAATAGCGCTCTTCTTGGCTGTCTCAATTTAGGATTATGTGGTAATTCTTTGATAAAAGAAACGCCATATTCTCCTATTATATCCCCTTCTTTATATTGAATCCCTTTATAAGGATTTTTATTACAACCACAACTTTTAGTTCTATTTCTTACAACGCTTCTGATTGATGTTTCAAAATTTTTATTACAAAATGGGCATATAAAAAGACCTTGTCTTTCTTTTTGCGCTCCATAATATTTTGGTTCAATTTCTTCTAAAAAGATTATTCCATTAGGGCCAATACTATCACCACTATTATACTCTTCTTTATTGTATTTCATATTCACATCAACTCTTTTCTACTGATGAATATAATTATATCATATGAAAATTTATATGACAATAAAAATAAAGGCTCACCCTTTTATAGAGTGAGCCTATCCAAAAGAAAGGAACTACTATTAGTAATGATTATTGATATAATCAACGAGAGTATTGCCGTTCTCAAGGAATGGAATAAATTCAAATACCTTATCATTCAAGGTAGTTGAATAATGAAACTTATCATTGACAGGGAAACATTGCGTTGAATAATTTCCAAGGTCAAAAGAATAAATCTCAGCTCCGTCACAATACTTTCGATATGCTTGCTCAGGATTTCCCCTGGTATAATAACAGTTAGTCATTACCTGCATATCAGAGATAATAAAAATGCGGTCATAGTGCGTGCCACGAAGCTGTTCCATAGCAGGAACAATATCAGTGCCATAGCCGCAATTTTCATTGTCGCACATCTTCTCGATAATAGTAAAGACAGTATCAAACTTACTGAACTCTTTACGAAAAGCGTTGTTACCAAACTTTACAAAATCAGCGTCTTGAGCGATATAAAGAACTGCCGCATAGCAAGCGCCAACTTCTTTGATTGTAATGTTAGACTTGAAAGAAATTGTATCTTCCATAGAGCCAGACACATCTAGTAGGACAGCAGACTTTCCCTCAATTGGAGGAACGTTACAGCAAGAAATGGAAAACGCTTTATCTAGAGCTTCTACAACTTCAGCATTTGTAGTACCCATATTTTTATATGCGCAATAAATTTGATAAGGAAATACCTTAGACTTGAGAATCTTCTGATTATTAGTCAATTGTGGCACGAGATACTTATGAATCCAATTAGCGCCAAAGATGTAATCGTCAAAATCGTTGACAGCGCTTATGATATTGCGTAGATTGCGGATTAGTGCAAGATAACCAAGTTTTCCTTCTTCGACAAGACGAATCCACTCATTGCTCTTCTCTTCTGGAGAAGCAGTAGAAATTGCGACTTCCCAGGTATCAGGATTCTCAAGAGTGCCCCTCTTGTACTTATCAATGGCCGCAGAATTAGCATGAGTGATATTGATAAGGTCGAACATATTGTAGTTCTTGTTATTCAGCTTATACTTACCAATCTGATATTCATCAAGACCAGAGAGATAATCCCGCGCACCATTGACCATCGCATGAGAACGCTTCTGACCGAACTTATCAATGACAGCAAACGTTTCAGCAACATCATCAGGACGATAGAACATGTCTCGAATTGCTTTACGTTTACCCTCAAACTTCTGAGAGTTTACCATAGCACCAACAATGTGGGTCACAGAACGCATGCCAAGTTCATTTCGTGCGAACTTTGCGGCCTTAGCTACAAATTCGGGGCCATACGCATTACCAACCTGATTAGTGAGGTCAATAAAACGAGACATCTGCTGTTGAGAAGATTCATAGAATCCATCTTCCATGTAGGAAGAGAATAAAAAATTTAGCCAGTCCTGAGCCGGGTCCTTCTTGTAACCTTTGCCACCTTCATAGGTACGAAGATTCTGTTTAGTAGATTCATTGAACTTGGACATATAAAACACCTTTCAAAATCGAAAATCTTTATTGAGGATATACAGCAATCATAGTCTCAATGACAACAACGATAAAATCCTCAATACCATCAACGACTTATAAACAAAAACAAGAATATCGGGAAACAGTATGTAGAGATGTTGCCCAAGCAAAGGTCGTAAAGCCGACGATACAGGAATCGAACCTGTGAAGTAACTCTACATCCATCACCGATATTCCTAATAGAAGCATATTGGTAATATTGATTACTGTGCTTATTTTACTGGCGCTCTACCAACTGAGCTACAACCAATGATACCTCATGGGCAGGTTGGACTTGAACCAACGACAGACAGCCTATTTCAATTAGAAGTAACAGTAATGCCAAAACACAATATGCTTCTATTAGAATACAGAAATAAATTTTTCCTGATAAAAGCATATTGGAAATAATGAAAACTCTAAAATAATTGTTTGTGCTCTACCTTTTGAGCTACCTATGCACGTAATCTCCGCGCCTGGGCTGGATTCGAACCAGCAACGACAAACCCGTTCATAATTTGAAGTAAGAGTTTTACCAATACACAATATGCTTTTACCAGAAAGCGGGAAGGAAATAATGAGTTTAGTAAAGAATGGAGGTCACTAAACCAGTTTTAGTAAAAGGAACTAAGCTCCAATCACTTCCCGCTTGGTATGTTTATATTATAACATGCGGAAAATCATATGTCAAGAAAAATTTTCTACAAAATTACTTTATCTCGCACAATTTCATAATCATCATAAGTATATTCATACAAACTTACAATTCCAGGAGAATCAAAAAACTCAACCATGGCGCAATACTTCTGAAACATCTCCGCGGTATCTTCCCAAGTAATATCTTCTGAATACCAACGTGCGCCATCAATCAATCGTGCGACAACAAAATACTTGTGGTCAAGAATAGTAAGAGCTTCGTTCAGAATAGTTGCCATATCATCAGAAGCCATTGCGATAATAGAAGTATTAAGTTCATTCATAAGAATCCCCTTAGCAATCAAATCCACTATAGTCAAGCATACGAATATTGCCATTGCTATCATAGCCTACATTACCATTATGGAAATCACGAATTCCATACTTAGAAATAAATTCAAGCAGTTTATTAATAATGTTTTCACCATACTGCTCAATGAATACAGCAATCATATCACTATACATAATGTATCCATTGCTTTTGCTCTTTTGTTCACCTTTCTCGTACGATTCCTTAGACACAGAAGGGAAACAGTTAGATGCCATTAGGCCACAATTCTCGCACATCTCGGACATATACACTGGAATGCCATCAACAGAGAAAAGAAAGTAAGTACCAAAAGCTAAATCAGCAAGCCCATCTTTCTGAAGTAGTTTATAAACTTCGCTCTCCTTGCGGCAATAGTCATTTGGTTCATTTTCGCTACTGGCATTTTTATATTCGTCAAAGACAACATCAAAATCGTCAGTTTCTTTGTTATATTTCTCTGTCCATTGACCGAATAAAGGAAGCTTCACAACATAGCCTTCAAGTTCACGAAAACTAAAGACAATTTTTGAGCAGCCAAGTTCAAACCAAGAAGCGCCAATTTCCTTTTTTAGTGCGTTATATAGATGATACTGTTCATCATCTTTTTCACCAACTTCATCTTCATCAGAATAAATAAGCGCATCGTAAAGCAACTTTTCGTCAATCATGAGAAAGCGCTTTTGAACGAATTGTTTGGCTTCATCAAAGTTCATATTATGTCCTTTCCTTGTGACAATAATATTATAGCACAAATGAAAGGCAGATGTAAAATACTTTTTTATTGTCAAATAGAAAGAAGTATGATATAATAATCACTATAAGGAGGACTATTATGTATATTACTTTACGTTGTAATGAATGCGAGAATAGCGAATGTAATTTATATCCGCGCGGCAAATGGCTGGCCGCAGATGGATTATACGGTTGTACTCGTGAAATTGACGATGATGATTATGCTCAATATATTCACTTATTGGAAGATGTTATCCCATTTATGTATATGAGAACAACCAAGGAATATAAAAATAAAGCCTATAATGAAGTTATAGGCTTTATGAATTATTTATATTCTCGTCCAGTAGGACAGAAACTAGGAAAGAGTGGTAAAGCTATTATTTGTCGGTAAATTTCCAAGTTTGATATACAGATTCACTATTGTAATCAATAGGATGATACATGTTAGTACGCCACACATACACTCGACACCCACCGTGCGGCAGATTTCTGTCATACATAATCTTATATTTCTCACCTTTTACTAGACCTAGCTCTTTATATAACTCTGCTCTAGGGTTTTTCTTTGGGTCATACCCTCTGAATACTCCTGTACATTCTTTCATATTATCTCCAAAAATTAGAAATTACATTTGGCGCATATGGAATTCTTATACCATTATCGAAGCAAACCCACACAGTACAATTTGGGTCAATAACTGTCTGTCCGTTTATAATCACTTGCGGACCATCATACCTTAGCTCTACTGGATACTGTTGACCTGCTATAAGGTCAATCTCCATGGCTGGTACAAGATTATTCCAATGCTCATTTGGACCAATATATTCCATTAGCCCTTGCGGATTTCTACTTTACAGCCATCCTTTACGCTACGTGTTTCAAGAATGTTGTTGAGAAAGTCTTCTGCTTCCTGTTTAGTTTGAAAAACCTCAGCATCCTTTTTGCTTACACGCACACCGTTACCATTGAGAGGACGGAATTGCTTATCTTCAGGACGCTTACCATACATATAGTACATATATTCTCCTTATACATCTAACAAAACTCGACACTTATGTTTATCAACACTCAACACTTTGTCATTAGCATGATTTACACAAGCGCCAAATACATTGCCAAGATATGCCCAGATTTCTGCGCCATCTTTGTCATATGATTCACTGAGTTTATATACTGCCCAACCATCATTGATTTCTTTTGAATCAATTAAATTCTGTAATGTTCGCATATTATTCCTTTCTTATTGTTATTTTATTATAACATTCCAAGAGAAAGAAGTAAAGTAAGTTTTACATGCGGCCAATGATTTTAGTTTATTTTCCATGTCCCATTATCAAATTTTCTTCCATTTTTAGGTGTGGGCCATTGACTATATTCTTTTAGCTTCTTTAGCTTCTCTTTATATTCACAAATTTCTTGTTCTTTTTCATCTTCTCGTGCCTGCCAATCATCTTTAGTAGCAAGAGTCCATTTACCATCTTTTTTCCAATTATATTCTAGCTTTACACCTAATAGAGACATAATATTCTTTGAGCCGCACATGAGGTCTAATTGATGATTATATAGATTCAGATATTCTTCTTTCATACCGTCTTCATAAATAATATGTTTTTCATAATAAGTGTTAGCGAGTGTTTGCTGGTCATTCATATATGTAAGAATATCTTTTTTTGTTTTTACAGGCAGAAAATCATAATTGTCAGGATATTCTGACTTTTGGTTGATGTTATAAATTTTCATAATATTCCTTTCTAAGTATTTTTTCTTATATTATATAATAAAAGTAAAGGGCTGTCAACTATGAACAGCCCTTTACTTTATACTAGAATCCTAGAAACTTACGTGCTTTGTCATTAGACATATAATTCATGACTGAAAAGTTGATTGTTGGATTCTTACATTTTCCAACCCACTCATCAGCTTCTTGTAAAATAGATTCTTTCCAACAGAGCTGTAAAAAGAAGCCAATCATCTTACCGTTCTTCTTATCAAAGTTATCTACCTCAGCCCAAACACATGTCTTATTTAGGTTCTTAGAAAGTTCAGCTTCAGTAAGATAATGGTCAACAATCCATTGTTCCATTTCTCCTTCTGCTGGAGTATTCTTTTGTTTGCGGTTTTCCTTTTTACGCTCATGGTATTCAGATACAATGAATTTTCCATAGCACTCATTACCGTATTTGTTTTTCCAACCTGGTGCTTTGATTACAACACCTTCACCAATTTGGTCAGTATCTTCTAGCAAGAACTTATTATTCTTTGCAATATTCTCAATCTGCTCCATAGTTGGATGGTCAAAGATGCCAAAAAGTTTTACAAACCAGTCTTCTAAATCATATGCCGCGAGCATAGGCCGTCATTCGTCATCAGCAAGGTAACGATTGTCAGCATAATCATATACATCAAAAATATACATATGATTTAGTGCTTTTCTATCGTAAGCCTTAATAGTTCCGACAAAGGAACCGACCCCTGTAAATTCTCCGTATACAATTAGATTTTCGTGATTCTTACAGAAATCACGTAGACGTTTTGCTTCTTCATTATCAGAATGAACCCACTTATAAAATCCTGCATTATCTTTAGTTTTAGACAATTGACGAGAACGAGAGCCGCATTGAATTTCTTTGCCATCAAAGAATACTAAGGCCGATGTTCCATCAATTTTTGATGTTATTGAACAGCGTGAATTATTTAGGATACCTTCGCAATCTTCTTTATCAATACGAATTACATGAGTGTAAGATTGATATTTAGTCATTACTATTACCTTTCTATTGGAGATTACATCATATATTATATAACAATATAAAAGAATAAGTCAATAATTTTTTATAATTTTTTATTAGTAATTACATGTATATATTTCTTCACTACGTTCAGAAATATATACTAAAAGATAAATATATCTTCACTACGTTCAGATATATTTATTACAATTATATTTGTTCATTTCATTCACAAGTATAATTGTTATATCAATAATTATTAGTATTTATAAGTATATATTATTATATAATTATTATAGGAAAACCCTATAGAAAAAATCTGTGATTTATCGTACCACAAAAAATATATTTTGTCAAAATATTTGACAGAAGAAAATGATGTGATATAATACTATTAGTTCAAATAAAAAGGAGATTATTATGTACACAAAAGAGATTACAGTTTTATCAGTTGAAGATTTGCGTCATTTGACGCAAGTTGAGATGTTTGGTATTATTGCTTTTGAAGCACGACGCTATCCTTCTCTTAGGGATTGTTTATTTTCGCTAATCAATAAGCGTGTTGTCAGCTGCGATAAAATTACTAAAAGTGTCATGGTTAGTAACGATGATTATGATGTTAGTTTTATTCCTCAGCATGAGCATGGAATGGATGTTCTTTTTATTGCTAAAAGCTATCTAAAGTTTTTAGACCATAATAACGATATTACAGACCATTTTCGTAGCACGTGGGATATTGATGCTATTCTTGATAATCTTGAGCATTTTGAAGGCGGTGATGAATAGTGATGAAGAGTGGTAAGCTTTTTGTCACTGGTTGAAGGCGATAAGCACGGAGAGTTTTCTAATACACTGTCTTACGCAAGGCATCCAGAATTGCGAGAGCTTGAGCCGCAGGACGTGATGCTTATTCTTGGTGATTGTGGATTGCCTTTTGGGGTCAATGCTTCATGGTACAAGAGCAAGTGCTATAAACATGATAAGTATGAAATTGAATGGTGCGCTAAAAAACCTTTCACTTGGATATTTTTATGTGGTAATCACGATGACAGAGATGCTATCGCACATATGCCTATTGTTGAAAAGTGGGGTGGAAAAGTTCGCCAAATGAAGTTTGACAATAAGATATATAATAATATCTTTTATATTGATACTCCGCAGATTCTTGACATTTGCGATAGGCATTGTTTATGTATTCCAGGAGCGCACTCACATGATGCGGACATTGTCCTTGACCCAAATCATTATAGGTTCAAAAGTAAAATGTTTATAAAACTAAAAAAAGAGAATGCGCTTTTTCGTATAAATCATTGGACTTGGTGGAAAGACGAAGATGTTGATTGCAAAGCTGTGTGTAATCTGTTGAATACAAATGAAAATATGTATCAATATTATGATTATGTATTTAGTCATGAGAGTCCTGCCGTGTGGGAGTACAGTGGTTATAGCGGTGGTCCAAGGTATAACATCACAACTGCACAAGATTATTTAGAAGTTCTAAGGGAAGAACTTATATTCTATAGATGGTTTCACGGCCATCAACACCAGGATTTAGTTTATCCAATGGATGAAAGAATTACATGTTTGTTTCATGATGTAATTGAACTATAAGAAAGGAATTATATGAAAAAATATTTTACCGCTAATGATGCTCGTGAAGCCCGCAGGACATATATTGAGAAGAAGAAGCAAGAAGAGTTTGAAAAGGTTGCTAATACCGAAGAATTTGGTGACATTCTTGATGCAGTTCGTTATCATGCGCTACAAGGTGAAACAAAGTTTAAGATGCTTCCTCGCTCTGTGGAATTCTATCAGCGTCTATACAATGATAAGAAACAAATTCCAGAAGAAGCCATGGAATTTACTGATGCGCAATACGCAGTTTTTGATGCTCTGCGTGAGCTAGGTTATGCTGTAAATTATATTCGTGCGGCTGAGGCTGTTGGTAATATGGGAGTAGTTCTTGATGGCATGAGTCCTATGATGGGTGACGCTCCTCTGCGCATTGCGCAATGTGAAATTCTTTGGGGATAATATTTTTACTTTTCATATAAATTTTGAATTGATATAATATTATTGTCGGTTCGAAAGAGAGGATAAAAAGATGGCAAAGTCCTTGATTGTGTTGTCGGGTGTGGCAGGTGTAGGTAAGTCTACGGTTGCTAAAATTATTGAGGAATCTCATGAGGATTGTATCATTGTGTCTCGTGATAAGATTCGTTTTAGTATGCTCAAACCTGATGATGATTATTTCAAGTATGAGGATGAAGTTACTCGTGAGTTTTACGACCAAATCAATCGTGGTATGAAGAATCATGAGTATGTTATTGCGGATGCCACTCATATTACTCTTGGAAGCCGCAATAAGCTGTTCAACCATCTTTTTATTCCCAAGGACACTCGTGTCATTGGAGTATATCTTGACATGCCTTTGGATACTTGTTTGAAGCAGAATGCCAAGCGCACTGGTCGAGCGTATGTTCCTGAGAATGTCATCAAGAACATGTATCGCAATAAGAGTTATCCTTCTGTCCAGAAGGAACGATTCAATGAGGTATATCGTTTGGATAAGGCTGCCTTAGAAGCTGATGATAATTTTTTATCACGAGTATTTGATAAGATACGTAATCTCTAAAGAAAGGAACAAAGAATGGGTGACAAGTATAAGGTTTGTGTAGATGGAAAATTCCTAGGCCATTACGCTGGACATACGCCGCATGCAGTTATTAAGAAGGCTTGTGCCGCAAATATGGTATACCATAAAGATTGGATTGAGTCAGCTAAGGAGTTTTCTCTAAAGCGTGGTTCTAACTTTGAGAAGATTGTGAGTGTCGAGTAATGTCACATATTCGTTTTCTAAAGTCCGGTTTTGATAAGGATTTCGGCCATGCTTGGGTAAAGAAGTCTTCTCAATATGGCACTTTCATTGGTCATGCTTATTGTTCACCAGAAGATGCTGATATTGAGAGTGAGTTTGTTGGCTGCACGATTGCGGAATATCGCGCGGATATTGAGATTGCTAATGCTAAGCGGCGTTGTCTGCGGCAGCGTTATCTCGGTATCAAGCATCTGAATAATACTATCTTCAAGAATTGGGAAAGTCGTATCTTTGAAGCACATAATATTGGCCATTATGAAGCACAGGATATGATGCTCGATATGCGAATTCAAGAAGAAATTGCCAAAGAGCAAGCAGATAAGGCTTGGCAGGAGTGGAATGATATGGTTCTTGGTGAGCATATCTTTATCGATAACCTCCTGTACCGCAAGCGAGAGATTCAAAATAAGTAATTTTTGAGGGTATACCTTTAGAGGTATACCCTTTTTTATTTTACATCCTATTCGAAAAGTGATATAATATAGAAATGAAGAAAGGAGTTACATGAATAAATTAGAAATTGAGTCTATTACACCACGAGAACATGTACAACTACGACCATATGTATACGCCGGAGACTGTTCAGATGCTACTCAACTAATGATTGAGATTCTTGGTAATAGTATTGACGAATATAATATTGGATATGGTAATGAAATTATTGTTACTGTTGATAGTGAAAATCATGTATATTCTATTCAAGATGCTGGGCGCGGCTTCCCTATCAATGAAATGCGGCCAGATGGCGAAACAACACTTCAAGCATCGTTTGATGTGCTAAATACTAGCGGCAAGTTTAGAGAAGATGGTTCTTATTCCGGTGTATCAATCGGAAAAAACGGCCAGGGTGGAAAAATTTCTAATTTTCTGAGCACTAAACTTGATGTTCTCTCTTGGAGAAATAATGGAAAAGATTCAGAACATGTTTGGTTTGAGAATGGTATCTTTGTAAAACGAGAACTTGAGAATAATGTTCCAAAAACCGCAAGTGGTACTATTGTTACATTTATTCCTGATGCGAAATATTTTACTTCTCCTACTGTGAATCTACATAAGGTTGAAGAGTTTTGCGATGATATTACTTGTCTTTGCCCGTGGCTAAAGATTATTCTAAATGATAAAGAATATTATCATGAAAATGGTATTTCAGATATGCTTGATAAGAATATTGGTGATTCAATTAGCATTATCAAGAGCAATATCTGTAGTGAATTTGAAGATGGTAAGCAAAAGATGGCTTTCGGCATGACGTATACTTCATCATCTTCTTCAAAAATTATTTCATATGTAAATTGCGGACATACTTTGTCAGGACCTAATTTTACAGCAATCAAAAGTGGTATTACTCGTGTATTGAATTCTTGGGCAAGAGAAAATGGGTTACTAAAAGAAAAAGATAAAAATCTTGACGGTAGCAGCTTGCAAGAAGGTTTAGTTTTCGTATCAAATATTACTGCTGAAAACGTAGAGTATGATGCTCAAATCAAAACTACAATTACAAAAATTGATACTAGTTTTATTTCTAATTTTACAAAGTATCTTGAAGTATGGCTTGACAATAATCCAGAAGACGCGACAGCTATTATTGAAAAAAGTCTTCTTGCGCGAAAAGCTGCTGAGGCAGCGAAGCGCGCGCGTGAGGCAGTAAAAAATAAAAAGCGTGTAGCAAACAAAGTAAAAATTCTTCACCCAGACAAGCTAAAAGACGCTGAATATCTTGGTGAAGATTCTACTTTGCTCTGCGTAGAAGGATTGTCTGCCGGTGCGTCGATGGCTGTTGCTCGTGATATTGAGAAATATGGAATTTTGATGCTAAGAGGAAAGCTTATCAATGCTTTTTCTAATAAAGACGAGAAACTTTTGAAGAACGAAGAAATTCAACTTCTTTTCAAAGCATTGAACATTTCGCCTAATCAGCCATATGATTCTTCTAAATTGCGATATGGTAGAGTTGCTATTTGTGTCGATAGCGACAGCGACGGCTTTCACATAGGTTTGTTATTGATGGCCGCATTACAGCACTTCTGCCCGCAATTCATTGAAGAAAAACGTTTATGTTGGCTACGTTCTCCCTTATATATTGTAAAGAATAAAGGAAAAGAATCTTATCATTTTACGGATAAGGAAATGAATGCTGCTAGGCCAAATCTCCCAGCAGGAGTTGAAGTTCAAAGATGTAAGGGATTAGGTTCTTTATCTGCCGAGCAAGCAAGGAATTCTATGTTTGGAAAAAATCAAGTAATGGATGTTCTTGACCCCTCTTGGAATGCTATTGACCTACTTGAAAAACTAATGGGAAATGATGTAAAATACAGGAAAGACTATATCTTCAATAACATTGATTTTAGTGAGGTAAAAGAATAATGTATAATGAAGTATCGTTAGAAAATATTATTGGAGAAAGTTTTTCTCAATATGCTGGCGCAGTTATTCAATCACGCGCACTTGTTGATGTTCGAGATTGTGTAAAACCTTCTGCTCGACAAGTATATTACTGTATGTATACAGATAAGTTTACACATGATAAACCTTTCAAAAAGACATTGAAAGCTATTGGTTCAAGTATGCGGCTATATATTCATGGCGATATGTCTTGTGAAGGCATTATTATGCGAAGTGGTCAACCTTTTGCTATGCGTTATCCATTAGTAGAAGTAGAAGGCTCTTATGGAAATCTAACAGAAACAGGAAACTGGGCTGCTCCACGTTATACTGCGTCTCGCTTATCTGAGCTAACAAATTATCTTATCAAAGAAACAGATAAATATACAATCGATGAATGGATTGATAATTATGATGATACTGAAAAGTATCCTCGTATGTTATCTAGCCTTGGATTTTACAATATTGTAAATGGAACAAGTGGTATCTCTGTTGGTATTGCTTCATCTATTCCGCAGTTCAATATTGTTGAAGTAAATAAAGCACTTGTGAAATTATTAAAGAATCCAGAAGCAGAATATAAAGAAATTGCTTGCTTTCCTGACTTTGCTACTGGAGGAATCATTGTAAATAAGGATGAAGTATATGAAAGTCTTGAAAAAGGACAAGGCAAGGGCTGTGTAATTCAAGCAAAGATTTCATATGATAAGAAAAACCATTGCCTTATTGTAGAAGAATTACCATATAGCGTTTATACAAATACTATTTGCAATGAAATTTCTAAATTGGTTGAAGATGATGATTCCATTGGTATTGTAAATATCAACGATTTGACTGGTGAAAACGTTTGTATAAAGATTTATCTGTCTAAAAAGGCAAATCCAGAAGTGGTGAAAGATATTCTTTATCAAAAGACTTCTCTTCAAAAAACTTATAGTATCAACATGACTATGCTTGAAGATGGCCGTTATCCACGTGTATTTGGATGGAAGAATGCTCTTTTGTCTCATTTGAAACATGAGAAAAAAGTATATATCAATATGTTTTCACATAAACTAGATGAACTAAAATATCGTCTAAAAATTGTAGACGGTATTATTATAGCTATTGATAAAATTGATGAAGTTATCAATACTATCAAACAGTCTGAATCAACTAGTGCGGCAAATGAAGCGCTATGTTTGTTACTCAATATTGATTCTGACCAAGCCGAAGCTATTCTTGATATAAAGCTATCTCGACTAGCTCGTCTTGAAATTGATAAATATACTGAAGAAAAGCAAAACCTTGAAAAAGAGATTGAACATATTTCAAATATTCTAAATTCAGAAAATTTACTAAAAGAAGAAATGATTGACCGATTCAAGGAAGTTGCCAAAAAATTTGGAGATAAGCGCCGCACTCAAGTTATCCAAAAGGAAGTCAAAAAGGAGAAGAAGGTTGCAGGAAAATCTATCGCAACTCCAGAACCAATTGTTATTACTTACAACTCTCTTGGATATTTACAGCGTATTCCCATTACGCAGTATCGAAATAATGATTTTTCGTACTTCAAGACAACTACGACAGACAATATTCTGCTATTTACAAGCGCAGGTAGGTTCTTCCGCATTGCTGCTAGCGGTGTAAAGGAATGCGGTCCAAAGGACAAAGGTACAGCTATTGGTAGCATCATCAAACTAGAGCCACAAGAGAAAGTAATTCAAGTATTATCAAATGAATTCAATGAGAAACGTCCATATGTATTTTTTGCGATGGAGAATGGTATCGTAAAGAAGTCAGAGAAGACCGTATTCATGGGTGATACTCGCAACATGAAGGGTCAGGTAGCTGTAAAGACTGATTCAACTGTAGTTGGAATCTTTGAATCTAATGGTGATGATTGTCTACTGGAAACTAATGCGGGATTCCGCATTCGCTTTGACGCAGAAGAAGTGCGTGCTTCTGGCAAAAATTCCGCGGGTGTAAAAGGCGTTGCTTTACAAGATGACGATTTTGTTGTAAAATGTAAGATGGTCAGTAAAGATACCATCACAAAAACTCCACGTCAAAAGCGTGGCGGGAAGGGAAAACGAATTGAATAATCCCTATGGAAAATTTGAGGTATATGAACCACAACTAGTTCACAAAGCTCCCGATAATGGGTTTGATTCTGAGCTTTATAATCAGCCCATTATCGCTTCTTATAAGAAAGATGGAGCTTACTATAGGCTCTGTAAGTATGAAAATAAGGTGTATCTTTTTTCGCGCACTGTGTCTAAAAAGACTGGCTACTATGCTGAGAAAATTGATAATGTTCCTTGGCTAAAAGAATGGGCCGCAAAATATCTTCCAAATGATTCTTGTATTATCGGTGAGATTTATTATCCAGGAGAAAGTAGTAAAGATGTAGTATCTATTATGGGATGCTTGCCGGAAAAGGCACAAGAGCGTCAAGATACTAAAGGCAATATTCATTTTTATATTCATGATATTCTACAGTATGCGGGATATGATTATGTAAAAAATGGTATTGAATTCAATAAGCGATTCTATGATATGGTGCGGAAAATTTTTGAGGGTACTCCGCACCCTAATGAATTAGAACTAGCCACGTATATGGATACGACTGAAAAATATGACTTAGAAGAATTCTTATATAACGCATTGTCCGCCGGTGAAGAAGGTGTTGTATTTCGTTCTACTTCTGGGTTGTATCTTCCTGGAAAAAGAAACAAGACGATGTGGAAAGTAAAAGAGCATATTGATAGTCTTGATTTTGTAATTAGAGAGCTACTGAAGCCAGAAAAAGAATATACGGGTAAATGCCCTGAATCTTGGCCCTATTGGATTGCTGATGATTTTGGAAATGAAATGCCTGTAACTAAAGATTATTATGATGGTGTATATAATGCATTGTCTATTGGGCTATATGATTCTGATGGAAAACTTGTTCCTATTGGACGTGTATCTTCTGGTATTACAGACGAAATGAAAATAGATATGCGGGATAATCCTGAAAAGTATCTTGGAAAAGTGTGCTCCATTTCTTGTATGTCTGTAGATAAAGAGAAATTATCCGTTAGACATCCAGCATTTGAGTCGATTCACAATGAAAAAAATGCTTATGAATGTACGATTCAATCTGTTTTTGACATCTAGAAAATAATATAGTATAATAAATATATCGAAACAACGAACGAAAGGATAAACATTATGGCTATGTCTGAAAATGGTAAGATTGTTCTAAAACATCTACAGGAGAATATCGGTACTGACGAAACTGCTGTAATGATTGCTGAGAAGCTTGGCATGCCAGCTCGTACTGTAAATGGTGTTATTACTATGGCTCTACAGCGTCCTGGTTTTGTAGAGCGAATTGAAGTAGAGGGTATTGATAAGAAGGTTATTCGTCTTACTCCTGCGGGTAAGGCGTTCAATCCTGACGAAGAGTAAGTAATTTGCGGGGCTGTCAATAAAAACGATGGCCCCGTTTTCTATTTGACATATAATACTTTTTGCGCTATAATATTCCAGTAGAAAAAGAAAGAGGTAGCGCATTTGAAAAATAGAATTGAAGCAACAAAAAATAAAATTTGTGTATATGCCATTTGTAAAAATGAAAGTCAATTTGTAGAACGATGGTACGAATCAATGCGGGAAGCTGATTATGTATGTGTATTAGATACAGGCTCCGAAGATGATACTTATGAAAAACTACAAAGTATTCCTGGTATTATTTGCGGCCAAGAGATAGTAACTCCTTGGCGCTTTGATACGGCCCGCAATCTTTCTTTAGACCTAGTGCCGCAAGACGCTAATATCCTAGTTTGTACTGATTTAGATGAAGTATTTGAACCAGGATGGACACAACCGTTACGTGAATATTGGCAAGACGGTGTAGAGCGTGCTATGTATAAATACACATGGTCACATAACGATGATGGTAGCGAAGGACGCACATTCTATTATGATAAGATTCATTCTCGTAATTGGAAGTGGCGCTATCCAGTTCATGAAGCATTATATAATATTTATGATGATAGATTAGGGACAAAAGATTGTAATACAATCAACCTATTTGATTTCATTCATCTACACCATTATCCTGATATGAATAAGTCACGTCTTAGTTATCTTCCTCTATTGGAGCAGCGCAAGAAAGAATATCCTGATGATATTGATGGATTGATTTATTTGGCACATGAGTATAGTTATCGTGGTTATCGTGAGGAAAGCAATCAGCAATTAGAAGAAATTACACATCTTGATATTGATGCTCTTACTAAGGCTAGTTGCTATCTTTTTATGGGCGATAATTATATGCATATGGGCATGCCGCATGAAGCACTAATGATGTATAATAAAGGTGTACAGTGTGATAAGACGTATCGAGAATGCTATGTTGGTGCGGCCAAGGCTTGTATGGATTTAGAGATGTATAAGTTAGCTCGCGTATATTTGATTGAAGCTTTGAAAAACACATATCGTCATTATACGTGGCTTGAGCGTGATACTACATGGACGTATGAGATTTGGGATATGCTTTGCTTGGTAGAATATTATAGTGATGATGGAGATAAGAAAAAGTCATTTATGTATGCGGCCAAAGCACTATCATATCTTCCAGGAGAGAAAAGATTGATTGATAATTTGAAGGAATGTTGCGCGGCAATTGATGATAAGGAATTGATTGATGGGTAAAGTTGAAATTTTAGACGAGACTTCAAAGAACCCCATTGCTCTGGTCGGAAAAATGGCCGGTATTTGCTATGGTTCTGATATTACAAATGATATAAAAAATTATAAGCGAGGATTGGATTGTATCAAGTCTGGTCATTTCCGTGCTGTAGAATTTCCTGATGTTTATATGCGGTTAGATGGTTATACAGCGAGAACGGTACGCCAACTATATACTCATATTGGTGGTTCCCCGACTCGATTACAGGCATCTACTCGATATATTGATGAAGGACATTTTGATTACTTTATTCCGCCAAAGATTTTGGGTAGTCCATGTGCGGACGATTGTTATAATGATTGTATGCAGACTATTCGAGATACTTACTATATGCTGACAGAAAAGTGTGGCATTTCAAAAGAAGATGCTGCTAATGTTCTTCCTCTTGGAATGTATACGACTGTAGCTTGTAAATATAATGCTCGCACTCTAATGACTATGGCTGAGCAGCGTTTATGTACTCGTGCTTATCATGAATATCGTACAATGATGAAGGATATTATCAAGGCTTTATCTGATTATTCGCCAGAATGGCTTACTCTATGTCAACTTCTATTCAAATGTAAGTGTGATAAAACTGGATATTGTGTTGAGAAATTTTCTTGCGGGAAGTATGAAAAGAAACTTGACTAATATAGAATAATATATTATAATATAAGTATATTGAATAACGAAATAAAGGAGATTATTATATGAAGAAGCGCTTCACGAACTTTAGCCATGTTGAGGGATTCATTTTTTCTCACACTCTAACTAATCGAGTTTCTAAGGCTGGCGTTCCATTTATCAATGGCAAGATTAGTGTAGCAACTGACGAAGCTGGTACTAATGTTATTGATGTAAATTTTAGTTATGTAACTGAATATTTTGGTAAGACTGATAAGGTCAATCAATCTTATCAGGTTCTACAGAATATTATTGATAACGCAAAGACTTTTGAAGAGGTTGGTATTGAAGCAACTAAGGTTCGTATTGATGGTTCTGTAGAGACGAATGACTTTGTTACTCGTGAAGGTGAGATGGCTTCTCCAAAGCGTGTAGCAGGTAGCTTCGTTCATATTCTGACTGGTCAGATTTCTGCTAATCCAGCAACGTTTGATGTTGATATGGTAATTAGTTCTGTGGTTGAGCGTGAGCAAGAAGAGATGCCAAATTATCTTGAGCTACGTGGTTATGCTTTTGATTTCCGTGGCACCGCGATTCCTCTAAGTCTGAATGTCCGCACTCAGGCTGCGATTGATTACTTCCTTGGGGAGGATATTTCTCAGAATAATCCTCTATGTTCTGAAATCAAGGGCGAAATTATTTCCACTGTTATTGAGACTTCTTATGAGGAAGAGGGCGCATTTGGTGAGCCTATCGTTCATACAACTCAGCGTAATCTGCGTACTTGGGATGTAAACTTTGCTTCCAAGGAGCCTTATGAGTGGGATGATGAATCTTTCATTACCAAGAAGGAGCTAAAAGAATCTCTCGCGGCTCGTGAGGAATATCTTGCTGGCGTAAAGAAGCGTCATGATGATTATATCGCACAGCGAGATGGCGGTCAAAGTTTTGCTGCTCCAGCTCCAAAGAAGGCCGCCGTGGTTGATGACAATGATGATATGGATGATTTTCAATTCTGAGAATAAATGATGCGGATGGAGGGGCCGCAATTATCCCCTCCATTTATGTAGAAAATAATTGAGATAAAAGGATAAAGATATGGCAATCAATCTGATGAATATTCAACCTCACAAAGTTTCTCGTGACCTATCAGGCTTTCTTGTGTACATTTTCGGTTCGGGCGGCGTTGGCAAAACGACTCTCGCATCACAAATGGATAGAGCACTCCTGCTTGCAGCAGAGAAAGGTTATAATGCCATTCCTGGTGTAATGGCTCAGGATATTACTTCATGGTCTGAAATGAAGCAAGTTCTTCGTGAGTTGAAAAAGCCAGAAGTAAAACAAACATTCAAGAGTATTTGTGTTGACACTATTGACCTTATGGCCGACTATTGTGAAAAGTATATTTGTAATCGCGAAGGAGTTGAGAAACTGGGCGATATCCCCTGGGGTGGGGGGTTCAAAATGATGAAGAAAGAGTTTGAGGACGTTTTTCGCACTATTGCGCAAATGGACTACGCTCTATTTTTTATCTCTCATTCAAAGGACAAGTTATTCAAGCGAGAAGATGGTACTGAGTATAATCAGATTGTGCCTTCTCTATCTCCTTCTTATAATGAAATTATCCGTAATATGTGTGACCTCCAAGGATATGCACATCAGACTCGTCTTGAGAATGGTCGTCCAGAAGTAATGCTAACGCTTCGTTCTATGGATGGCAGCGTTGAGTGTAAATCACGTTTCAAGTACATGGAACCAGAGATTCCGTTCAATTATGAAGCACTTTCTCAAGCATTGCGAGATGCTATTGAGAAAGAAGCTGAAATGAATGATAATAAGTTCATTACTGATGAGCGTGAATCTGTACCTGAGTCTCCTGAGTATGATTTTGATGAACTGATGGCTGAATTCAAGACTTTAGTTGGTCAAATCCAAAAGAACGTTACAAAGGAAGAGTTCAAGACTAAATGGGCACCAAAGATTACTGAGGCAACTGAGAAGTATCTTGGTGTTGGTAAGAAGGTGAATGATTGTACTGCGAAGCAATGTGAGCAAATCGTTCTAATTATTGATGACCTAAAGACTATCGTTGGTGAAGGCTTATAAAAAAAGTAGGTCTTTTCTTTATAATTGACAGATACAAAATGTTATAATATAATATAAATAGTAAAAGATTATTCTTTTACAAAGTCCAAGTTGTTTTACGATGTCGCAAATTATGACTATAAACTATCCCCAAATCGTAGTTGTGTTGCTTTCCTTTCAACCGGCTATTCCAGATTTTGGGGTAGCCGGTTTCTTTGTCTGCAGAGAAAGGAAAAATACAATGTATAAAACTGGTTTCTATGGTGGAAAATTTATGCCATTTCACCGTGGACATTTGAATTGTATTCTTCGGGCTGCCTCTCAGTGTGAACATCTTTACGTTGTACTTATGTATAATGGAAGAGAGGAACTTGATATTATACAAAATCAAGATATAAGATTCAATAAAAAGTATCTTACACCACACATTCGAGAATTAGCTCTTAGAAAAGAGTTGAATGATTTCCCCAATATCGAAGTAATTGCTTATGACAGTAAGCCAGCCGATGATAGAGCTGAACAAGAGGGGAAGCATCCATGGTATTATGAGTGCGAAGATATGGTCAACTTGATGGGTAAATTTGATGTTTGCTATTCTAGTGAATCAGAGTATAGCGAATATTTTCATGAGTTTTATCCTTGGGCAGACGCAGTGATTCTTGACGAAGGAAGAGAAGTAGAGCCTATCAGTGGAACAGAGTTGAGAAATATGTCGTTTAGTCAAGCTTATCCACACCTTCCAAGAGCATATCAACAATTAGTCAATAAAACCGTTCTTTTTGTAGGAACATGTTCGTGCGGCAAAACCACTACTGTCCGCAAGCTAGCGAGATATTTCAATACATCTTATTCTGAAGAACAAGGAAGATTGATTTCAGAGGGATTCAAAAAGATTAGTTCGCCAGGCGTTGAATATTACAATCAGTTTATTTGTTCTCAGTATATGGACAATATCAAAGCTAAAGAAGATGCTAATATGGTAGCTCTTTTAGACACTGATTCTATTATTACAAATTTTTACGCGGAACTGTATGAAGAAGATGGATTGCCAGTAGGAGATGCTTTGTCTAAAGAAACTCAATACGATTTGATTCTTTTTTTTGAACCAACAGTTCCTTTTGTAGCAGATGGAATGAGGACGCATAGAGAAGAAGAACAGCGTTGGGATTTGAGTGATAAGCTAAAGAAAATGTATACTGATAAATATAATAAGAAAATCAAGATTCTAAATGGAACGTATGAAGAAAATTATATCAACGCTGTCAACTATATCAAGGATATGCTGGAGGAATAAAGATGAAGCAATTTATCAAAAGTTTTGAATGGAACTGGTTTGAACTAACTCTTATTGGAACAGTTTTTATTACAGCACTCTATTTCTTTATTGTAGCAATTCCAGGAGGAGGATGGGTATTATCTTTATTAGACCTTGTGGCTGCAATCGCTGGCATTTTTAGTGTTGTATTGTGTGCCAAAGGCAAGAAGTCTGGATTTATCTTTGGCCTTGTGAATGTTATCGCTTATAGCATTATTGCTTTCAACAGTCTTTATTTTGGTGAAGTAATGTTGAATGTGCTATTTTATGTCCCAATGAATATCGCTAGCTATTTTCTATGGAAGAATAATCAGAAAACAGATAAGCAAGAAGTTATTTGCCGCGCATTGAATTGGAAGCAAATTGCAGTAGGAATTGTAGTAATTGCTGTTATTACTTTCCTTTATCACTTAGTTCTTGTTTCTCTTGGAGGAGCAATGACCTTACTAGATGGCACTACTACAATTCTTTCCATTGTGGCAACTATTTTGATGGCAACTCGATATAGTGAGCAATGGTTATGTTGGATTGTAACTAATGTAATTACTGTTATTATGTGGGTTATTGCGGCAAATCCAGTAATGGTAGTCATGTGGTCTGCGTATCTAATCAATGCTTTCTATGGCTATTGGCGTTGGCGCAAGAATAGTAAGTAAATAGAATGTAAGGCACTTGTCTTTTGACAGGTGCCTTTTTCTGTGTTATAATATAAGTATAAAATAATTTTGTATTATAAGAGAGGTTGTATAGATGACTAGATTCGAATGTCACGCGCATACTATGTACAGCAACCTGAGAATGTTAGATTCGATTTGTCAACCACGTGCGCTAATCGATTATGCTCAAGAGATTGGTCTTACTGGAATTGCAATTACTGACCACGAAAGTCTTTCCTCTTATGTTGAATTAGATAAAATCCAACAAGAACTATTAGAGAAAGGAAGTACATTCAAGGTTGCGCGCGGAGATGAAATTTATCTTACTGATACACGTGATAAAGGCCAAAAGTATTGGCACTTTATTCTTATTGCTAAAGACGCTATTGGGTGTAAAGCATTGCGAGAATTATCTTCTATCGCATGGATAAATTCTTATTTTGATAGAGGTCTTGAACGTGTGCCTACTCTAAAATCTGATTTGGAAAATATAATCAACAAATATGGAAAAGGACATTTGATTTTTTCAACTGCCTGTCTTGGTTCGGAACTAGATTATTTTATTCTTGAGATGGATAAAGCAGAAAAAGAGAATCGTCCACAAGATAGAAAATTATATCATAATAAAATTGTAAAATTTATTCAGTGGTGTAATTCTCTTGCGGGAGATGATTTTTATCTTGAGGTTCAGCCCGCACAATCAGAAGAACAGCTAATTGTAAATAAAAAAATGGGCCAAATTGCAAAAGCAATGAATAAGAAAATCATTGTTACAACTGATGCTCACTATCTCAAAAAAGAAGACAGGCTTATTCATAAAGCTTTCCTGAATTCTAAAGACGTAGAGCGAGAAGTAGACTCTTTTTATCAATATGCTTATCTTCAAACGACAGAAGAAGTTATTGAAAATCTAAAAGGAACTGGTCTTGATTATTATGAATTAGAAAAAAATACAAATGAAATCTATGATAAGATTGAGTATTATTCAATTCATCGTAAACAGCATGTGCCACAAGTAGAAGTTCCTATTTATCCAGTAGAAAAGAAAGAGCATCATGTTTATGACGTAGAGAAATATCCAACCTTAGATTATCTAATGCATTCTGATAATCCGCAAGAGCGCTATTGGATAAATTATTGTCAAGAGCAATTAGATAAAAAGGGATTGAATAATGAACAATATCTATTTCGTCTCGAAGAAGAAGCTGATACTAAAAAAGTAATTGGAGAACAGCTAGAAACATGCATGTTTTCTTATCCTATTTTCCTTCAGCATTATATTGATTTGTTTTGGGAATGCGGTTCATGCGTTGGTTCTGGTCGTGGAAGCGCTGGCGCAGGATTGAATCATTATTTATTAGGAATTATTCAAACAGACCCACTGAGGACTAATGCTCCTTGGTTTAGGTACATGAACAAAGAACGTGTAGAAATTGGAGATAGACAGTATTATTGTCTCCCTTTCAAGTAATTGATTGTATATAAAAAATTCCGTGAACGTTTATCAGCGGTGTCTGTTTTATAAACAGGCTAACGGGGAAAGCTAAATCATATGACATGCTAATCCCGTGCTTATAATTTATAAGTGTAGAGACTAATTATTAGGTATGCTATTGATACGTATATCGAAGTGCGGAACTCCAATAATAGTATTGGATGAAGAGATAGTCCACTCCTATATGAAAATATAGGGTTAGTGATTGATACAGATTTAGACCCAACGAAAAGAGAGCTAATTTTTGAAAAAATTCGTGAGGAGCGTGGACAATTAGGATGCGTACAAATTGCGACATTTGGAACTGCTTCTGCTAAGAGTGCGTTACAAATCGCGGGCCGTGGTCTAAAAATCAATAACGATGTTGTTCAATATCTGTCATCTTTGATTCCATCAGAACGAGGATTTTTATGGTCTTTGAGTGATACAGTAAATGGAAATAAAGAAAAAGACAGAAGGCCAAATGCGAAATTTATTGCGGAGATAAAACAATATGATAATTTGCTTGAGGTCGCAATGTCAATCGAAGGACTTGTTGTTAGTCGCTCTATTCATGCTTCTGGAGTCAACTTTTATGATGATGACCCATTTGAAACTGCTTGCTTTATGAAAGCTGGTAATGGTTCTATTATTACTCAATTCTCTTTATCTGGATGTGAATTTTGCGGTGACGTAAAACAGGATATGCTTGTAACACAGCAAATGACAATCATGGGCCAATGTATTCAAATGCTTCAAGAACATGGATACATTGAGAAAGAATTGACATTACGTCAAGCATATGATAAGTATGTTCATCCTGATAAACTTCCATTAGAGGATAATAAGTTGTGGGATGCGATTGATTCTACAGATATCCTAGCCCTCTTCCAGCTCAATACCGCTGTAGGCGGAAATGTTGTGCGACAATTAGTTCCAAGAAATGTAGAAGAATTGACTGCATGCAATGCTCTTATGCGACTCACAGGGGAAAAAGGGGCTGAACGACCAGCAGATAGGTATGAACGACTAAAGAAGCATCCTGAGCAATGGCAAAAAGAAATGGATGATTGGGGTTTTACAAAAGAACAACAGCAAGTTTTGAGAAAATATATGGGAGCAGACTATGGAGCACCATCTTCTCAAGAAGTTCTTATGCTCATTTTGATGGACCCAGATACCTGTAATTTTACTTTGGCAGAAAGCAATAAAGCTAGAAAAATCATCTCGAAGAAAAAAGTAGATGAAATTCCAAAGCTAAAGAAGAAAATTATTGAGCAGGCACAAACGCCTAAACTCGGAGAATATATTTGGGAGTTTGTAATTATGCCACAAGCAAGCTACTCATTTTCACGTATTCATGGGTACAGCTATTCGCTTATTGCGTGCCAGGCTGCATATCTAGCCACTTATTTTCCTTCTGTCTACTGGAATACGGCATATCTTCGAGCTGTTGGTGGATTAGATGAAGACGAAGGGACTAACTATAAAAAAATTGCGGAAGGCGTATGCGATATTATTTCTCACGGAGTAAATGTATCTCTTATTGATATAAATAAGTCAGAATACTTCTTTGAGCCAGATGAAGAAAATAACAGAATCATTTATGGTCTAAAAGCCTTGAATGGCTGTGGCGGAGAAGTGATTCAAGAGATTATCAAGAATCGTCCATACAAATCATTCAGTGACTTCCTTGAAAGAACTAATTTCAATAAAACAGTAGTAACAATGCTTATCAAATCAGGCGCTTTTGATTCCTTTGACGAACGTTCTGAAATTATGAAACAATATATTGAAACTGTAAGCGATAAGAAAAAACGTCTTACTTTATCTAATTTCAATGGTTTGATTGAAGCAGACCTAATCCCGCAAGAATTGATTTTTCAAAAGCGTCTTTTTGTATTCAATAAAGCGCTAAAGAAGAATTGTAAGCAAGATGAATATTTCAATTTAGATAAGCCTAATTATTATAAATTCTATTCTAGCTTCTTTGATATTGATGAACTTGAGTCTATTGGAGATAATTCTATTGGGATTTCCCAGAAGAAGTGGAAAAAGATGTATGATAACAAAATGTTTCCAGCAAAGACTTATCTAAAAGAGCATCAAGAAGAAATGCTTGCGGCCTATAATTCAAAGTTATTTGATGAAATGTGGGATAAATATGCATGCGGGAATTATTCCTCTTGGGAAATGGCCGCACTTGGAATGTATTATCATGAGCATGAATTAGCTCATGTTGATACCAAGATATATGATATTGTTCCATTCAATTCTTTGAACTCTCAGCCACAAGTTGAAAGATATTTCAAGAAAGGTGGGAACAAGATTCCTATTTTCAAACTAAATAGAATCATGGGAACTGTTATTGCTAAAGATGATGCGCATTCTTCCATCTCTGTTTTGACTGTTGATAGTGGTGTTGTCACAGTAAAAATGAATCGAGATTATTTTGCGATGTATAATCGTAGAATTAGTGAAGTACAATCAGATGGCTCTAAAAAAATTATTGAGCAAGGATGGTTCCAAAAAGGAACATTGGTCGTATTGAATGGTATTAGGCGCGGGGATTCTTTCTTCTTGAAGTCTTATAAAAGCGCTAAGAATAAATCACACCAACTATATAAAATTACAAAAGTATATCCTAATGGCCGTATTGATATGACAAATCAAAGAGCAGGAGAAGAAGAATAAACTATAAAGGACACGTTCTATTATTTGACGTGTCCTTTTTTTTATGTTATAATATAATTATAAAGAAATGAGGTGGTATAGTGACTAAAGTAATTTTTCCTCCTAGCCGCGATACATTTTCTGACGGCAGTTGGGGAAAAGGAGATTGTGGACACAATATTCGTATTGATTGGAACTTTTGTCCAAAATGCGGTAGTCCAGTAGAAGAAAAAACTATGATAAAAGATGAACGACCAATTCTAATTGCTATATGCGGCAAAAGCTGTACTGGAAAATCAAGTCTTGCTAAATGGCTTGAAAAAGATTTGGCCGCACGAAATAAAAGTGTAAATAGAATTATTTCTTGCACAACTCGCCCTGCGCGCAAAGGTGAAGTAAATGGAATTGATTATATGTTTGTGACTCCTTATCAATTTTACGAACTTGCGGAAGATGGTCAGCTACTAGAATATGCTGAATTTCGAGGTTGGCATTATGGAACCTTGAGAGAAACTATACGCCCTAATGACATAAATATTGGAATTTTCAATGCTAAAGGAATTCGTTCATTGACTAAATTCAAAGAAGAATTCAATATTATTCCAGTATATCTTGATGATACTCTGAAAGTGCGGCTACAGCGTTCTTTTATTCGAGAGCATAAATGGAAGCTAGAATATCTTCGTAGGGCCTTTGTTGATTGGAAAGACTTTAGAGATATTCAATATTGGCTCCAGCAATTCCCGCAAAAATTGGTCTTTGAAAAAGAGAATAGTGTGGTAAGGAAGTCCGCAAAGATATGTGATAAAATTTGCGTTTAGTTATCTCTTATTTATATAATACGGTTATCTAAAAAATTAATATCAAGATAGGATAATCGTTCCAAGATAGAAATTATAAATAGTACAGAACACAAGATATAGAATAGGAGATACCATATATGGCGGTCAAAGTAAAAAAACGAGATGGCTCAATCGTTGATTTTCAATCAAGCAAAATCAAAGAAGCCATCAATAAAGCCTTTGCGGAATTTGATAGAGAACTTGAGAATAACAATGTAATGACTCATATCCTCCTGGGGATTTCATCTTTTCTTAATAGAACTGAAAGTGATACTATCAACGTAGAAAATATTCAGGATATTGTAGAAGATACTCTTTTAGATTTTGGATACAGGGAAGAAGCAAAGGCGTATATCCGTTATCGTCATGGGCATCAGCTAGCGCGTCAAAAGAAACTTGATTCTGCAATGGAAGCAAAATTACTTGCGAAGCAAATTGATAATCAAAACGCGAATGTTGATGAACACTCTTTTGGTGGCCGCGTCGGAGAAGCAAGTAGTGTCGTAATGAAAGATTACGCTCTAAATCATTGTATGTCTAAAATGGCTAGAGAGAATCATTTGAATAACGAGGTGTACATTCATGATTTAGATGCGTACGCTGTTGGTAGTCATAACTGTCTTTCTATTCCATTTGATAAACTTCTTGCTAATGGATTCAATACTCGACAAACTGATATTCGTCCTGCGAATTCGCTAAACACAGCTTTTCAACTAATTGCTGTTATTTTTCAGTTACAATCTCTTCAACAATTCGGTAAATAAAACCCTGCCGAAGTAAAAATCCTCTAATTGCTGGAAGTCCTTTAGAGCCTAATGGGCTACAACGTAAATAGAAATATTAGACGTGATATGCGATAAAAACGCATTAGGATTAGGTAATCAGCAGCGAAATCTTTGTCTCTCTTTACATAAAAGTAAGGAGAAAAATGGAAAAACAAATTATTATAAATAATGTAAAAACAGATTTTTGGATAGAAGATACTGGTAGATTGAGAAATCAAAAAACTAAACGATGGCTCAAAGGTGGATATAACAAAGGATACCACTTTTATTCTCTCTATTGGAGAGGAAAGCAATATCTTTTTTATACGCATCGTTTAGTTGCTGAGTATTTTATCCCAAATCCAGATAACCTACCAATTGTTCATCATTTAGACGGATGCAAAACAAATAATTTATATACAAATTTACAATGGATTTCCAGTAAAGACCACGCTAAAACAATTCCAAATTTAGGAAAGTGTCCAAAAAGAGATAGAGTTCCAAAAGTGGCGTGGGAAGATGGAAAGCAGTTCAGACAATCTCCTTATTATATAACTAAGCAAGGAGAAGTATATAATGTAAGTAAAAAAATACGTATACGTCTTGAAAATGCAGGCAATTATTTACGATTTAGTTGTGGGTATAATTTGAAAGGAAAACATTTTCTTGTTCATAGGGCTGTGTGGGAAGTTTTCAATGGCCCAATTCCTGAAGGATATGATATTGACCATATAGATGGAAATCCAAAAAATAATAATTTAGATAATTTACAAGCTATAACCCATCGTGAAAATGTAAAGCGCAGAAAAATGGATTATAGTTATACTGTAAATAATTTCAATAGAGAGATAGAGAAACGTTCATCGACTAATAATAGCGAAAGCAAAACGGGGATTATCTCATAGAGATAAAGATATAGTCAGTCCTATTACGAAAGTTATAGAAATGCGCTAATGGGGGTTAGCGCAACGCACTTAGATTGGACAATGGTTCCATATGTAAGAAAAAGTTTCTATAAGCATTATAAAGATGCTATGATTTATCTTGCGGAAGAAAATATTGAAGGAAAATTATCTTTTATATATCTTCCAGAAGAATATCGGTCAGAGAATTATAAAGACTTTATTCAAAGTATGCCTTCTATTGAAGATGAATATTTCAAGAAGTTCAAACATTTTTATAAATATGCCTTAGATATGACAGTAAAAGAAGCATATCAAGCTGTTGAAGGGATGTTTCACAACCTTAGTTATTAGGGCGACTCAATAGTGATATTGAGAACATAAGCATCTAAACAGGGGAACTCTTTATAAGACAATCCTGTGCTAAAAAAGTATTATAATATATTATAAAGCCGAACGACTATTCACATACAACGTGAAGTAGAATCAAGCGATTCAAAATGATGTTCCCTCTAATTAGAGGTGAAGATATAGTCTAATCTGTATAGAGATATATAGCAGTTCATAAGAGAACGAGTTAGAATTAGCGACTCTAACTGAATATAAGTGTAATACACTACAATCACGTAGCGGGAATCAGCTTCCGTTTACAAGTATAAACTTTGGAACTTGTACCTTATCAGAAGGAAGAATGGTAACTAAAGCTATTTTAGATACTTCCATTGAAGGTCTTGGTAAACTACATAAGACTAGCATTTTCCCATGCTCTATCTTTCAATGCATGAAAGGAGTAAATCGTAAACCAGGTGACCCAAATTATGATTTATTTAGACTTGCGCTAAAATCTACTGCGCAACGTCTATATCCAAATTATGTAAATGTTGATTGGTCAAATAATGTGGGATATGATAAAAGTGATCCTAAAACTTATACGTCTACGATGGGTAAGCGAAAACTATAGCTCATCTAAAACCTTTTGAACCTCGCCCGAGGGTGTGGAATAATAAATATTCTGCTAACGGCTAGGAGTTATTAACTTGAGGCCGTGCTAAGATTCATTATAATTCTTCATCTGAAAGAAGATGATAAGATTGTGGATTTATAAAATTACTAACGATATAAATAATAAAATTTATATAGGGCAAAACAAACAAGCCAGCTAAAAAACGTTTTCAACGATATATTCAAGATGCTGTTTCTAATCGGTTAGATACCCACTTGGCTAGAGCAATTAGAAAATATGGAAAAGAACATTTTCATATTGAAGTAATAGACACTGCTCAATCTCAAGTAGAATTAAATCAAAAAGAACATTATTGGATAAACTTTTTTGATAGTATGAATAATGGATATAACGAAACAGATTCTATTTTGAAATGTGGTGGAAACACTTATTTATCTAAAACAGAAGAAGAAATGAAAATAATTAAAGATAAAATTAGAAAAACAAAAATGGGTGAGAAAAATCCAAATCATCGTAAGATTATTCAAACAAATATTCTTACTGGTGAAAAAATTATTTTTGGCTCTATGCAAGAGTGTGCTCGTTATCATGGAGTAGTAAATAAAAACTTTGTTATGAGAAGGTGTAATGGAGAAATAAAAACTCCTTATCATAAACAATACCAATTTGAAGATTATAATGAATAAAGTGTATCGACCATCTGTGATGAATGTAACAGAGTAGGGTTAGAGATAGGCACTAACCCGAAGCGGAAGGCTATCCAATAGGATAGAAGATATGGTCAGTGCCCCTGGTGACAGGGGATAACACGTGTAGAACCTATAACGGGCATGACATCAATGGAATGGGTCAAACTAAAGATGGCAGAGGTAATATTTGTCCTGTGACAATTATTATGCCAACACTAGCAATGGAAGCAAATCGTGATATTGAACAATTTATGAAGCTGCTTGACCAAAAAATCTTTGAAGCAAAAGATATGCTTCTTGAGCGCTTTGAATATATTTGCTCTCAAAATCCCGCAAGTGCTAAGTTTATGTATGAAAATGGTGTAATGGAAGGTTATATTCCAGAAGAGGGAATTCGAAGCGCCTTGAAGCATGGCTCGCTAGCAGTAGGTCAACTAGGACTTGCTGAAACTCTAGAGCTTCTTGTCGGAGAAAATCAATGTCATGCTAGGGGCATGGAATTAGCAAAACGTATTGAATCACTTTTTCAAAAACGCTGTAAAGAATTCAAAGAACAATATAAACTAAATTTTGGTGTTTATTATACTCCCGCAGAAAATCTATGTTTCACTGCTATGAAAAAGTTCCAAGAGAAATATGGAATTATTGAGAACGTGTCAGATAAAGACTTCTTTACTAATAGCGTACATGTGCCTGTGTGGGAGAAAGTAACTGCTTTTGAAAAAATTGACGTTGAAAGTCAGCTAACTGGATATAGTAATGCTGGCAGCATCACTTACACAGAGCTAGACAATACTGTCAAGCATAACATTGATGCGTTAGAAACATTGGTCAATTATGCTATGGATAAGGACATTCCATATTTTGCTATCAATGTGCCAAATGATACATGTCTTGAGTGCGGCTATTGCGATGAATTCAACGATAAGTGCCCTGAATGTGGAAGCACGCACATCCAACAGTTACGCAGAGTGACGGGCTATCTTACAGGGGATTATACAACAGCGTTCAATATTGGAAAACAACAAGAGACGCAAATGAGGACAAAAAATTCTTTTGTAAGAGAGGAATAAATGAATTACGCAGAGATAGATAAAATCGAGTGTGTAAATGGTCCTGGATGGGGTATCTCTTTATATACGCAAGGATGTTCTTTTTCTCCGCATTGCAAGGGATGTCACAATTCTTCTATATGGGACTTTGATGGAGGAAAGCCATTCACTTCTAAAACCGTTGACATTATCGTAGATTTGGTAAAGCCAGAGTATATCAAACGCTTATCGATTCTTGGTGGAGAACCGCTAGTATCAAAGAATCTTTTTCTTCTCGCAGGATTGATTGAATCTGTTCATAAAACAAGACCAGATATTGATATTATTGTATATACTGGATATACACTACAACAACTCCAAGAGAGACGAAATAAAGAATTTTATCTTGATTGGATTCTAAATCATATTGATTTTTTGATTGATGGGCGATATGAAGAAGATAAGCGGGATATTACACTTGCTTTCAGAGGAAGCCGTAATCAAATCGTTTGGGATATGCGGGATTGCGCGAATCCAAAAGACGTATCAAAACAATGGGATGAAAAAATTTTTGAATAATTTGGGCAGAAACATATTATAAGGGGCTAAAAAAAATTATATTAGTATGTGATGTTGTCGTCCGCAACATTACCCATAATTTTATCCTTTGCCGGTTAGCCTACTCACCGGGGTATAAATTGAGTAGGCTTTTTTTATTTTGACTACTATATTTATATATGATATAATGGTATAAAGAAAATGAGAGAAAAGGAATTATATGTCAAGTGCTGTGGAACTTTCAAATTATGACATTCATAAGCAATTATATTCTAACGTTGAGCCGCTAAAGGAAGATGTACTAGCCACTCAACTTGCTTCTATTGGGGCCTGGTTCTCAAGCAATATGAAGTGTAATCATTATACGCTAATGTGTCGTGAGCTTTATGACTTTACTGTATTTCAATTCAAGACTTTGAATTTTGATAAGGCAACCCAAGAGCTACGAGAACTACTAGAATCACGTGGAGAAATCATGGATATTGCGTATTCTCACGCGACTAAAGGCTATGAGTGCTGGGTGCGGGATTCTGATGGCGAAGTCAATATGTATCTTCTCTTTGAATCTCCTTGGATTGTGGTAGACATTTAGGAAGTGATAATAAATGAAATTATATCCTCTTATTTATAAAGGTGAAGAAGAAGATAGATGGGGCTATCAGGGGCATTCTTTGATTGATGGAATTACTGGTAATGTTCTTGAAGAAGAATACAACATGGAAGATTGCCCAGAAGACGCAATTATCGGTCGTGGTCTTCATCACTTAGATAGTTTTATTGATGGTATCAAATTCGGTATCAAAATTGCCAAGCAAGGTTATGAAGGAATTGAAGAAGTTGAGGGAGCTGAATGAGAAAAGAATTAGCGATGATTGCTTTTCCGCAGGCCGCAATCAAGATGACAATTATTGAAGATGGCGTTGGTATCAGTGATAATATGTGTTGGTATCCTGAACTTGGCCCATGTGTGGCAGGAGCAATCAATTCCATTCCTGGTATCAAAAAGATTATTTGTATGGGGCCAAGGGCTTATATTCGAGGTCTTGAGCCTATTCTAAAGAAAGCATCTGGCCTTCCAGTAGAGTTAGTGAGTATGTAAAAATGATTACTTGGCTTATCAAATCACAAAACGAGTATCGTGTAGATACAATGATTGAAGTAGAAGAATTTCACAAGTACCTTCAAGGTAAAGCGGCGGATGAAGGATATACACTTTCTTCTTTCTCTTGGACAGAAAAGCAAGTTCATACAAAAGAAGAAGAATATTCCTACTTCCAGGTAAAGGCAACGTTTACTTTCAATGTTTTGAAAGACCCAGAGAATCCATTCTTCAAGGTTGAGTTTCCTAAAGTGGAAGTTACAACTCCAGAAGTAGAAGAAAATGAAGTAGACGAGGAATGGTAATGACTGATATTCTAGATACAATGTTTCCTTCAGTAGAGACAATCAAAATCAAATATCTGCCTGGCGCGGCCCATATGGAAATGACTGACAAGGGTGATTGGTGTGATTGTTTTTCATATAAAGATGTAACCCTAAAAAAGGGCGAATATGGATATGTAAATCTTGGCTTTGCTTGCCAACTTCCCGCAGGGTACGAGGCGCATCTAGCCCCTCGCTCTTCTACCTTCAAGCATTTTGGCGTTATTCAAACGAACGGTGTAGGTATTATTGATGAATCTTTCAACTCCAATGCAGACCTGTGGATGATGCCAGTATACGCAATGCGTGATACGGTTATCAAGAAGGGCGAACGTCCTTGCCAATTCCGCATTATGAAGAAACAACCAAAGATTGAGTTTGAAGAAGTAAAAGATTTACACAATGAAACTCGTGGCGGTTTTGGTTCTACTGGCCGCTAAATAAGTCAAAGGATGGTAATTATGCCATCTTTTTTTTTATATATAATAAGACCATAAGAGAGAGGAGAATACCATGGAATTATTGACTCCAGATAAGCCAATCCATGAGTTAGAAGAACTTATTATAAAGCCATATCTGCATTTGAACCCTAGTCTTGGAATTATTTTATCTGAATCAGCTACGGTCAATGAAAAATATTATGCTAAATCTATCCAAGAGCTAAGTAAGAAATTCAATATAAATGTTATCGTCAAAACATGTAATGGAATTCCTGATGCTGGATTCGCCATTTCAGAACTAAAACGCAATCAAAAGATTCAAGGTATTATAAATCTATCTAATTTTGGTTTAGGGACGCAAAGTTTAAACGATACAATTCCATTACGCCTAGATGTAAACGCATATTCCGCAATTACAAAAGGTAAGCTAGCAGTATCAGATGGCGCAATTGGTTTTAGGTGTGGTCCATGCGGAGCAGCCGCGGCACTAAAAATTCTTCATTATGATAATGTAAACTTTGAAAAAAAGCGTATCGCTATTCTAGGCCGCAGTATTCAAGTTGGCAGACCATTGGCAGAAATGGCATGTCAACAAGGAGCATCTATTTCTGTATTCAATGAAAATTTAGAAGATATAGACTTATCAAGATTCAATATCGTATATAATACGGTAAATAAACCTAACTATCTTGATTCTTCCTTCTGGAAAAATGGTACAGATAAGTTAGAATATATCGTTGATATTGGTGCCAACGCAGATGAAAATGGCACTACAATCGGTAGTGTCAAGTTAGAAGATTTTGAGAATATTGACTGTAAGATTGCTCCATTGATCGGATGTATTGATAAGCTTACTATTATTGTTTTATTTTCAAAAATATATGTGAATGCGGCCACTATGAGTGGTGAGATTTTATGAGGATATTGGCTCTAGACCAATCCAGTCGAGTAAGTGGGTGGTCTATTTATGATAACGATAAGCTGATTGATTTTGGTCATTTTAGTATTTCTTCTTCTCTTCCAGTAGAGAGAAAAATGAATGAGCTAATGCGACAATTGTGTGAACTACATAATAAGTTTGAGTTTGCGGCTGTTGCCTTTGAGGATATTCAATTACAGGCTGGCAATGTAAAAACTTTCAAAATTTTGTCCTACATGCAGGCTGCAATTATTATATGGTGTTATGATAATGATATGTCTTATAAAATTCTTGCGCCATCACATTGGCGTTCTATTCTAAAAGACAACTTTCATCTTTCTTTTGGGAGAAAGCGAACTGAACAAAAGCAAGTTGCGCAAGAATTTGTACAAAATAAATTCAATATTACCGTGACAGAAGACGAAGCAGACAGTATCTGCCTTGGATTGGCTGCGGTATTAGAAAATATCTATACGGCTTTAAATGATGAATGTGCCTTTTAGGCATAAAAAAATAGGGGTATACTCGGTTAAGAGTATACCCCTTATTTTATTTTTAGAATGGGTCTGCTTGAGCGATTGCTAGCTGTAGTCGGTCAATAGGTTGGCCAAAGTTGCCAGCATAATCATTGAAGTCGCAAACAGTGGGCAAGTAATAATCTACTTGAGTGGTTTGGCAACGTGCATAACCCTGAGAATATTCCCCCCAATCGCTAGGAGTTTCAAACCAGAAGTTCACAGCATCGATAGTCTCTCCCCAGTTACCAGCCATGCCGTTCATATCGTCATTATAATTAGCGCCCCAAACAGGGTCTAGCCAACCGCTTTCAATTGTATGAACCTGATACTTAACGGCACCGGCATCAGAATAAACAAGCAACATATCATGTTCTTCATTGGGATTACCGGCATAACCATTATCGTCAGAATTATTAAAATTGGTCACTTCTGGTAGCCAATCTCCGCCCTTTACGTGGAATGCATAATGAACATTCGTGGTAAGGTCTGTAGAAGGTGTGTGTGATTGCGAAGGAGCAGAAGGAGAAACATTTGCACTATTACCAGTGTTCACAGCATCTCCAGCATCAGTGCCATTTACCATCGCGTCATACCATTCTTGTGCGCGGCTCATGTATTGAGCATTCTGGGAGCCTGCTAACTCACCGGGACAATTACCAACAATGGTGGTGCGACCATGTTGGCGAATTAGAATGAAGCCTGTATCGACAGTAACACAAGAAACTTTCTTATCATAGCAACGTTTGGCATTTGCGTTACTAACAGTACGATACTGCTTCTTGAAGTTTACTCTATCACCTTCGAGCATCAGCGTGCCAACACCAGATAGAGCTGCAATCATTTGAATTACATCAAGATTGTCTTGTGCGGCAGAAGAGTAGTAATAGCCTGCTCGACAGCCATCCCAGTCTTGTACCTTGTCTAGGACAAACTTGCGCTGATGTTCATTTAGCGCAAAACCGAACTCCATGGTTAGATGTTTATCGTTTAGGAATTGCTCACAGAAAGAATGAAGCGTTTTTTCTACGATAATATCCGTAGAGCCGTCTTTCTTTAGATTCACAGAATAACGATAGCCAGTATCGTCAAGAAGTTCGATTAGACGCTCAATCTTGCGTTCTTTCTTTAGATGAAAACGAACATTTTCAAGAGCATCATCGCGGCGAGAATCACGTGAATAATGGCCATCAGCTTGAACTGCGAGAACTAGTTCTAGTTCAGAATCAGAAATATCAATGCCATCACCATACATGAAACCTGCGTTTGGAATTCTATAAGTGGCAGTTGGATTCTTTGAAGTACAGCCGCAAACTTCCTTCCATGGTTTTACAACTTCTACACCATTCATTGTTTGAGCAAGAATACGATGCTCAGAAGTTGCTTCTAGGTCACGACTTAGCCAACAATCCTTTACATGCTCTTCAACGAGTCGGCGGACTGGGCACCACACGATAGATAAATCATCCATTACTGCACTAGCTACTTCTTCACCAACTTCAATATCCTTGAGTAGCTTCCAACCATTCTTTGTAAGAAGCTCTGTAGTTTTTACAGGAAGACACGCTGTAGATGACCAATACTGGTGAGGGAATACATTTACTTCCCATTCAGGACGGCCTAAGCCATATGCTTTACATAGTGCGGCAACAAGGTGAGCGCCAGATTCAATTGCGGCATCATATACAGTCCATGGATTACTGTTATTGTTAGCATGTTCAATAGAAATAGTTGTGTCATTGGCATATGCGTTGCCACATGCCCAAGCACGGTCACCGTCATCTACGTGTTGCACAATCCAGCCATTGCGGTCAATGGAGTAATGTGCAGAAGTTTCAGCATTACGCCAAACACGATTACAGTCGTCTGCGTCAAGGTCACCAGCCATATGATGAATGGTAATACCATGGATACCTTGCGGACGGCCAGGATTATAATTACAACCTAGATACTTATATTCATCAGGTTCTACATTTTCCCAATCAGCCATTTAGCCCTCCTTTGGTTTAGTATATTCTAGTGCCTTTGTACTGTCTGAAATACCTGCGGTTGTTGGGTCTACAACAATGCCAACGGCAACAAGTAGATTGATGATTAGGCCACACGTATTGACCATTGTGTTTTGGTCAATACCAGGAACAATACCAAAGATACCTAAGACTTGATATACAAAAGCAATAATCGCTAGAATAAGAGTAGTAAGCGTAGTCTTATTTTGTAGTCGAAGCTTCCAATTGATATTCATTATAAATTATCTTCTTTCTAAACTGTAGCGGTGGGGATTATACCCTCTTCAATTAGCTCTTGAGTTAGTCGTGCGGACTGTTCCTCAGATAGCTTTGGATAAGATGCGATTACTTCATAGGGGTCTTCGCCACGTTCAATGCGAATCTTGGCCGCACGCTTTACGACACGATAAACATTTTCTTTTACTGCCATTTTTACTCACCACTTCCTGCCATTACATCGGCAATAGTAACGTATAAATCATCAATAGAATCAGTATTAGTCTGAAGTTGGTCTGGACCTTTATCCATGAAGTTTTGCTGTTTTTCCATCTTCTCTTTTTGAGCCTTACGTTCTGCTAGTTCTTCCGCAGTATATAGAGTGTAACGGCGAATATCTTCATATTCATCATATGCTTCAACAGCATCTTCATGCTCTTGGTCAACAATTTCACGTAGGTCAGCGCCGCGATAAGTTTTGCCTTCGCCTTGGTCAACATAACCGAACACACCTTGTTGGTCGTCGATTACTTGGACATGCGGGTCTTCGTTACTTGTAATTTCCATAGACGTATCATCTTGGAAATACCATGTACGAACTTCGTAATGATACTTACGAGGTACTTCTGGCTTTGCTTCATGATGGCATTTGAAAATCTTATCGTAGGTGATACGGCCCTTCTCAAGGTCTGCTTGTTCCTCGGTAATCTCTTCGTCCTTCTCGTTGAGAATACGAGTTTCGTTCATCATATTTTTCTCCTTGTATCTCTTCTAATTATTTAGCATAAGAAATAACCATATTAGGCGTTGTCTTAGTAATTTTGCCACTGCTATCTTTAGTATAAGTATATGCGCCTTTACCACTATCATCTCTAAAATTGACAGAGAAATTAGGGGTAATTTTAGTAATCTTGCCGTTACTATCTTTTGTATAAGTATAGGCCGCAGTCTTGCCATTGGCTGCTACATACATTTGAGCTGTCTTTACTTTATGCGTAGTGATTGTAAATTCTTTCCAATCAGAATAAGCACTATTGTCCGCATTCGCGTATCGTACACGGCCCTTGATAGCAGTAGTATTACTTGAATTATCTGCCATAGAATTGAATATAGAAGTCAGTGCTGTAACTGCTGTAGTGCTTGAGATTTTTACATCACCAGAAGTTCCAGTAATAGCATCGTAAATAGTAGATTGCCAGGCACCTCCCGCATATAGCTGAACTTGTGCTTTGCCGGGCCATTTGATTGCGCTTCTATCACATTTTACAAATACATCAAAAATATTAGCAGATTGCCAGAAATACAAATTTCCTCCAGTAGCAGATGTAATTGCGGCAGGTTTTGTATAAACAAAATTTGGCGTATCAGTATATGCTGAGCCACCATTGCCATGCGCCCAAACTCTAAAATAATAACGTTTATTTACAGCGCCAGCGTACGTGAAACTTCTTTGTGAAGCATCTTCTTTTGTATTGACATTAGAAGATTGAATTACGCCTTCATCTTCGCCTTTATCAATCCAGAAACCGGCAAGCGGTTTAGAAGATGTTCCTCCGACATGCTTCCATGTAATTGCGCAATTGCTATTTCCAGATAAGACTGCTTTTACATCTGTTGGAGCTGGCGGTGCTTGCTCAGCTTTATCAATACCATTGCTACCAGATAGAGTAAGAGTTCCGCTATACATATGAGCATCAGCATCATAAGGACCATCACACCAACCATGAATTGAGAATGAGGCATTTCCATTATTGTCATAGTTGATTGTGAATTGTTTTGATATTGCGTAAGAAGTGCCATAATTCAATTGTGTATAAACAGAACTATTAGCTGTTCCTCCCGGGGTTTCAACATGAACGTCCCAGCCACGACTATTATAAACGTAGTTACCAGTAGCGCTAGTATAGTTCATGTCACAATAAGCAGTAAGAGTCGCGGTCCTAGCGGAAGTATTCTTGCTATCTAGAACTACCCATGTACAAGCATGAACAGTTCCGCCCCATCGGTCAGTTGTGTATCCTGTCGCTTGCCAACCAGAACTCCAAATTTGAGTACCCAATTATATTTTCACCTCCAAGAGGAATAGAGTCTTATATTATCATTTGTCTGACATAAAATAAAAAAGGGCAGATAGACTTTATATCTATCTGCCCAAAATTTTTATTTGTAGCTATTTATAACTACTTGAACTTGTGCTGCCTGCTTTACTATTCTCTTGTGTTCCCAGTTATAAATGTCTGTCATTGCTTGCGGAGGTTCGCCGCTTTTATTTCTATATTCCGCAATGACTCTTGTTACTTGCTCATGTAGTCTATTCATATGAGTTACTTCTTCTTTAGCCAAAGTAATATATGTATCAGCTAAAGTTCTGTCCTCTGTCGCATATTGGATTGCTAATTCCGCGTAAGATTCAGCATCGTCAATTTCTTCATAAATCTTTTCAACTAGTTCTTTTATGCACTTCATGTTTATGCTACTTTGATTACGATAATATTTGCTATACGAACACTAGTGGCGGCAATTGCCTTGAAATTGATTATTGCTTGCGGAGCATTACAAGGGACAGTAATTACTGCGTTCATTGCTTGAGAAGTAAGATTATTAGCAGTTGTAGCAGTATCTATTGCATGAGCACCAGGTACAGGATTGCCACCTCTATACATTTGAGTCTCTATTGGACCGGCAGCGCTGGCCGCAAAAGAAAAATTGGCTAATACTTCATACACGCCTGGTTTATTGATTGTAATATTTTTACCATCGCTACTAAGACATTTCGTTGAAATTGTAGCGTTTGGAACTGGAATTGCTTCATTGGCGTCTACACTTACAGTGGAAGCGCTATCGAAAGTAAAACGACCTATTGTTTTCATACCCATAATTTTATCCTATTCATTTGTCAAAGATTGATGACGATTTTAGAAAGCTACTGTGCTGCACCCACAATTAGCAAAAGTTGGAGTTACACCATATCCATAAGGAGAAATACGAGGAACGCCACAGAACATATTTTGAGTCTTTAGCTCAGTGACTTGTGCTTGTAGAGCATCAATCTTGTTTTGAGCTAGAGCATCAAGAATCTTTTGGGTTTGTGCTGTTGTATTTGCGTTGATAGAAGCAGTATTCATCGCATCAGAATACTTTAGGTCAGCTGTAGCAACTTTGTTCTCACAGCAACACTGAGCTAGCTGAGAAGATAGCGCATAATCGCCATCTTTGATTGCGGCTTGAGTGTCAGCAAAATTACGTAGGTTTTCATATCCAACAGACGCAAGGCCCTGAGACAACTGCATCATATGTAGATTCTCATTATCACTTAGACGGCCAACTGCGTTTTCAAGATTATTGAAATTCATTGCGTTACATAGAGAACCTTCGGTTACTGGCTGCTCAGCTTGTCCATTGTTGCGGCCCCAGAATCCACCGTTGCCAAACATGAAGAGGAAGAGAATGATAATCCACCATGCACCATTACCACCCCAATCATCGTTGTCACGAGTTACAGCCGCAATATCAGATAGGGTCATCCCATTATCCATAATTGTATCCTTTCTCTTGGATATTATAAAATTACTTTAGTCCTAACGTATTCATAATATCCGTTGCTTGTCTCTTGATTTGCTCAAATTCACTTGAAGAGACTTGATTGTTTTTCAACATTTGCTCCACTTGTGCTTTCGCTTGCTGCGGAGAGGTCGTTTTGATAAACTGCATCAACTGAGCCATATTCGGCTGTTGGTTGCTGTTTACCATCGATTTGTTGTTCATTAGTGAATTGCTGGGCTGATTGCGAGGCATAACGTTGTTGTACAAGCTGTTCATATTCCTCCTTCCATTTCTCAAATTCCGCACGAGTAATAAAGTTAGAATTATCTACAGGATTATGTTCAACAGGTTTGAACTCATATTCAGTAACTTTAGATACTCCATTGAAATCCATTTCTTTCAAGTAAAACACATCTTTATTCATGTCCATAAAAATTGATTTTGTTCCTAATGGAATCGTACATGATTGTGCTTCTTGAAGTCCTTGAACAAATCTAATACCTTGAATCTGTGAGTTTTGTTGTTGCTGTTGATACCCATAAGCCATAGATTGAGGAAAATAAGGATTATAGTTATAAGGATTAGTTTCAAACATACATTTGATTCACCTCCTCATTTTTGTTCACATTACTTATAATTTTATCCTTTGTTATTATATAACAACTTTTAGAAGGCACTTTTTATTCAGTCTTGCCCAAAGGCATTTGCGATTATTACAATTTTTATTGCACTTATTACATGTGAATTATAGTTTTTATCTATAATTAGTTATATAAAAAATCGATAACGAGATATAAGAATAGAGGATACCCTTTCTTGAGTATCCTCTATTACTTTATGAAGTACGGGTCCAGATGTTTGCGGCGTAATTGTAAGGATAAAAAGGTTTGCTACCCCCACTGAAGTTGCATAAGCAGTTCTTTCCGTTCCTGTTGCTCCAGACAACAAAAGCCAGCCAGTGCCGCTATTAACATTAGAGCTTTGAAAATCCACGGTTTCGGATTTATTAGTTTTTGAATTCCATCTGGCCACTTTGTGCTCATGTTTCGGCATTTGGTTTATTGTCATGGTATTATTGCCGCTATATTTACCAGAAGTATTCCCACCAAATCCAGTTGCCGCAATCAGAGCGTTTTTAATTTGTGACCATTGACCCACAAAAATGCTCGCGGGGCTGGTAGGTGCGATACTCATATATAGACTACCTACTGGATATACTAAATCCATTATATTTACAAATGTTGTCAAAATTATCCTTTCCAGGATAATTTTATATTATTTCATATTCTTCAGTTTATGAACTCTATGAGTTCCGGTACCAAGCGTAACAATTTTTATACTTTGGCATTATAGAAAAAGATTGCCCTATTTTATAAGTTTTATCATCAGGATAATAACGATGTCCAGCGTAGTCTTCCATGCCATAAAGGTAATCAATAAGACCAGTTGCCCAGCTGCTTCCTGCGCCAGTCGCTGCATTCACGGTATCCCATTTTCCGGTAGAATCTCCCCAACCGATACGCATTAGATGATTATGAGGCGGAAGGTGTTTTACTTGTAGCGTCATAGAGTTATTACCAGCACTTGTTGTGTTTTTATCAGCGCGTAAATATACACCAGTAACCTGAGTCCATTGACTTGCTGTATTACCAAATAGAGTAGCAGGACTTGTCGATAGATTACTTAAATAATAAGCACCTTTAGGATACACTAAATCAAACAAAGTAGTCCAACTTGGAGTGTTTGATGTAGAGCTATTTAGTCTGATACTGCTTAGAGTTATAGTCATTCTACATCACCTCCATTACTAGGAAGTTCTGTAGTATCCTTTGACAGAATAATGATAAGGCAGATAATTCTGCCCCCCCCGTAGAAACAGTATTATTACCAATAAAATTGGATACAGGTCGTTCACCGGCATATCTACCATAAAACAACTTATCACCAGCCTTACTATCGTAAGACCATCCAGCTTTGTTCCCACATATAGGATTGGTTTCTACTAAAGAATGTCCGTGAGTAGGCATTTCATTTACTGTCAAAGTATGAGTGGCTGCACCGCCAGTGGATTTGATAGCATAAGAACTACTAGCGCCTAGTAAAAATTTACCTTGAATTTGTGCCCAAGTATCTCCAATTACTTTACCAGGATTATTTGTATCAGATGCTTTCATGAAGATACTACCTACAGGATAAATCAAATCTTTGAGACTTGTCCAAGTAGAGCCATCTCTAAAGTTGATTGCGTCTAGTCTCATTATGCATCAACTCGATTCACTTGCTGAAGAATATAAGAGCTATTTAGATATAGCCCCCCCCCCAGCAAGCATAAAGTGTTTGCTAAATCCATAATATAAAACATCCTTTCACTAAGGATATTAGATAAAATAAACTAAAAATATGTCTTATGAATTACGAAACCAAGTATAACATGTTGTATATGGTGGAAGAATACTAAACGGAGAACTTATAGAAGTTTCATTGCTACTTCCGCTACATTCCATTTTCCACGCAGTAGATACTATATTCCATTTAGAATAAAGAAAAACATCTGTATCAATGTTTTTTCCACTGGAATCTTACCAGCCTCCATAAATCGTATGCCTATGAGGTGGCAAATTTTTAGCTTCTAGAGTGACATTTGCGTTTCCACCAGTAACACCACTATCTAAAGCACTTCTCAAAAATCCTTCTTTGATTTGCGTCCACTGTCCTAAAAAATAGCGCCAGGATTAGTCGGAGACATGCTTTGATAGATGCTTCCAATAAGATATACTAAGTCCATCATATTTACGAAGGTAGTCATTATTAGCCACCTACTTTACAAATATTCTTCCAAGAGAAAGACATATCTTGCTTATTTAGAGGACATGCCCCCCCCCAGAAGAGTGAAGTTCTGAGTATCTAATATCATTTTTATTACCTTTCTTGCGTAATATAAAATGATTTAGACTATAATTTTAGTTCGTTCTATACCAAGTATTGACAGCAACATATTTGACAGGTGGAGTCCCTTCAAGACTTTCGGAGATATCTAAGTCATAACTACTTATTTTATCACAATTTAGATTTGGTCGAATAAAACCAAGCACTTGCGGCACTCCGTATGTCGCATCTGTAGCATCTGGCGATTCCGATGCGCCCCAAGATATTCCACTACCGCCAGTTCCCCAATATATATTACTAACATATTTTCCATTTTTAGAATTGGCCGGTGTTGGATTTGATGCGCCAGGATAAGTCGCTCTATTCCAGCCAAAAATCACGGTATGAGTATTATTGCTATACGTCAAATATTGATTTACACGTAAACCATAAATTTTATCATATCCTGAACCAGCCATATGAGTATGCTTATCAGACCCATTGTTTTGACTAAAGTTAGTTACTGTGTCACTACGTAAACAATTTCCTGTGTCAGTTTTTGACCAACTTCCGCCGAACAAAGAACTAGGAGTATTATCATTATAACACAAATAAAAACTTCCTTTAGGATATATCATATCAACCAGACTAGTCCAAGACTTCTTGCCTTTATAATTTACTTGGCTCACAGTCAATTCCATTATAGAACACCTCCATCCAGGAGGTTAGCTAAATTATAGCCCCCCCCCTACGAAGGTGAACTTGAAGAGAGATTTCATCATTCTATTATTACTCCTTACTATAAATACAATACAAAATAAACCTATTTTATACCATATTATTCTCCTTTTATCTCTTTTATCTTATTTATCAATATATAAAGAAAAAGGGCAAGATAAAATTACGCTATCTTGCCCAAATATTTTTTATACAAAAATAGGGTAGATGAATTATAATCATCTACCCTACAAATCCAATTTTAGTATAATAATGTAGGGTAAAATTATAGTTGCCTATTTTATTATTTTATACTAAATTTTTATGCTTTGCTAAAAATAGCCGCAGGCTAAATTTTTATCCACAACTTACAAGTGCTTACGTCTGGCTGTGTAGATTGAATTAGAATTTCTTCAGGCCGCCACGTATTAGTAGTAGCAAATGTCGTTTCTTTATTTACTGTAAGCACCTTTGTACTAGTATCCAAAGATACAGAAGTAACAGCATTACCACTTCCAGAAGTAGTAATAGAAGCTACGCTACCTGTTGCACCTGTAGGACCTACTGGGCCTGTAGCACCTGTCTTACCCTGAATACCCTGTGGGCCTTGAGGACCGGTATCGCCATTTGGGCCCGTGGGACCCATTGGTCCTTGAGGGCCTGTGCCACCACCAGGACCCGTTGGGCCTTTCGGACCCGTAGCGCCCTGGATACCCTGTGGACCTTGTGGACCAGTCGCGCCAGTATTACCGCGAGGAATCGTGAAATTGAATACTGCGGCATTGGCTGTGCCAGCATTCGTAACAGCAGCACTACTACCCGCTGCGCCAGTTGAAACCGTACCTACTTTGATAGTAGCAGCCGCACCAGCAGGGCCTTGAGGACCTGTGCCACCTCGCGGACCTTGTGGACCAGTGTTACCCTGAACGCCTTGAGGACCTTGTGGACCCTTGGCACCAGTTGGGCCGACAGGACCAGTGGCACCTTGACCGCCAGCAGCGCCAGTAGGACCCATTGGACCTGTAGCGCCCTGAACGCCTTGTTTACCCTGGATACCTTGAATGCCCTGTAGACCTTGTGGGCCTGTATCACCTTTAGGTCCAGTAGGTCCAACAGGGCCAGTGGCACCTGTATCGCCGGTATTACCCTTTGGACCCTGAATACCTTGAGTGCCAGATAGGTCTGTAACAAAATTATATGCCTTTGCGCCCTTGACATATAGCTTAGCATTATCAGCATCATTTACATTATTAGTATTGATAATTACGAATTGTCCAACTTTGACCGCGGAATTGGAATAATCCATATTCATTGCGGCCACTGATGTGTAGATTTTTACAATCTGGAATGGTTCACCTTGCGCACCAGTTGGGCCAACTGGACCAACATTACCTTGAGTACCCTGTTTACCTTGCGGACCGGTAGGACCAAGAGGACCTATGTTGCCCTGTTTACCTTGAATACCTTGGATACCTTGAGGTCCTTGGGGGCCGGTAGGACCAACAGGACCAACAGCACCGGTTGGACCAACTGCGCCAGTAGCACCTTGCTTTCCCTGCGGGCCAGTAGGACCTACAACACCTTGAGCACCCTGCTTTCCTTGCGGGCCGGTTGGGCCTACAGGACCAACTGCTCCAGTGGGGCCAACCGGGCCTTGTACACCACGAATGCCCTGGTCACCTTTCAGATTCGCAAAAGCAAAAGAATAACTTGGATTAGTAGTCGTACCACCTTTTGTAACAGTAACAGAAGGCGTGCCAACGTCACTGTTTACAGTAGCAGATGCGGTAAATCCTTTTAGATAAGTAGTATCAATTTGATTTCCACCCGCATCATAAATTGCTTTCTTTGCTTTTCCAACAGTGATTCTATCAACGGAAGTCCATTTTAGTGTTCCGCCATTGTCAAACGCATCAATGCCAACTAGGAAATCTTGTGTTCCTCTATTGGGCAAGCCAGTACTACTAAATTTGATTGGTCCTGTTATAGTTCCGCCCCTCAAAGGCAAATAATTATGAGTGTGGCCGCTATCAGCTTTACCATCAAGCGCGGTTTTTACTGTTTTATTTTGAATAGGATTAGTGCTTGTGCTAGATAATTCCGCATCTACAGTAATATTATTAGCACCAGACGCAATACCATCTAATTTTTTCTTATCAGCCGCAGTCATCAAGCCATGAACTGATTGAGTTGCGTCTGTATAAGTAGTATTAGCATCTTGAACAGTTGTGGTGCTGCCGTCACTACCTTTTAGAGTAATGGTAGAACCTGATTTAGTAATAGTATAAGTTGTATTCGTGTTGATATTGTCACGAATTTGTAATAAAGAATTAGAACCGGTCCCCATCCACATAGTACCAGTATCAGTCGCTACATAAAGAGCACCGTCTAATACTTTTTTACTAGAGACGAGGGTTTTGATGTTAGGTTCTTTATCTCTGATAAATTTCACTCTTGCCAACGCTACCCAACTTTCTCTCTATTTTATGATATAGGTGTCCAAGATATATCTGAGTATTTTACATAATCAGATAAATCTACCTTGGAGTTACCAATAATTTCATATTTATTGTTTATCCACATATATTCATTATATATGTCATTGTCAGCTTCGCTATCTGACTTAGGAGCCATATAGATTACATTATCAATTCCAGTAGAAGGTAACTGAGAAACACTATCTAATACTTTACGTGTAATATGTCCAGCTGAATTTATTTTTTGCTCGACTTCTGCTTTGGTATATACATCTTCAAACTTTACCTTTTTAGGAATAGTAGTCTCATTATCCCATTCAATATCTCTACTATCGAGAAGTTTGAATAAGCCATTATTCTTTTGCTTGATTTTATCAATTAGAAAAATAGGCATTATCTCACCTCCACTTCAGTAGAACCTAAGTTTGCGTTTGTAGAACGATATACATTATATGTTGTTTTTCCACCAGAAGAATTGGTGTATTCAAGCGTTTTTATAAGGTCAAAGCCACCTTCAAATCCACCTACAAAAAATACTGGCGTTCCAAAAGAAGAAGGAATAGCAAAGTAGATATATTGACCATTGCCCGCATTGACAGAGAATTTGCCAGTGCGGCCAGAGACTAATTGCTTCGTTAGCTTTTGGATAAACGCACTATCAATGTACTCTGCGCTAGAAATTTCGCTTACGCCATAATATTTACCATGATAAAAATAAATCGTGGTATCTTTACTTGCCGTCTTATTATGCGCATCTGTCGCTGAAATTCTAAAAGTTGTAGTAGAAGTAAGCGGCGTATTGAATAACATCGTTGCTTGTCCCGCTTGTGCGTTCACAGACATTGATTGTTTTGTGGATTGATTGACAATGGCCGCAGAAGTCGCAGCTTTACTAAAACTCCAAGAGAATAAAGAACTTGGTAGACTACTACCTATCTCTTGGACAGAATTATTATGAGAAAAACTGTTTACCGCGATTGGTTTATAAATTTTCAAAGTGCCATCTGTAGCAATGTCAAAATCTTCACCAAACGGTTTTACTAGACCTGCTACAGAAGTCGTTGCTATTGGAATTGCGGTTATTTTATTATCAGCATATTTTTTAGCAGTGTCCAATGCGGCATCTGTATATTTCTTCGCATCGGAGAGGGCTGAGTTTGCGGCCCCAGCTAAATCAAATTTATCTGTATTGACATAAGCCGCAGAACCCAACCCTTTTACAGCAACATCCTTACCATTCACTTGAATAGTGCCAGGTTTAGAACCAGAGGAGAAAGTATATTCTTCTCCTACATATTTGACATTGTTTTTATAGATGGCTCTTTCATCTGAAACAAAATAAATACCATTTGGGTCAATCTCTTTACTAGCCTGATATTCTTCTTTTGTTCCAATATAAAAAGTGATTACTTGAGCCATTTACAATCTCCTAAATAATTATAGTGCGCCCCAAGTTAGAGCTTCGGCAATCTTGTCTTCAGCGTGCTTCTTAGCATTGGTTTCAGCAGTAGCAGCGGCACCAGCCTTATCATAAGCACTGGAAGCAGTGTAAGCAGCAGAACCTAGGCCGTGGACAGAAACATCTGTGCCCTTTACAGCGATAGTGCCGTTAGTAGCACCTTCAGTGACATCAGCTGCCTGTAGAGCAGTGTCAGCCTTAGCACCCTGAGCAGCGGTAGCGTAGTTCTTAGCTAGACCATCAGAGTAAGTCTTAGCAGAAGCTAGAGCGGCATCAGCTTTCTTGGTAGCATCAGCGGCAGCGGTCTTCTTGGCAGCAGCTTGGGCAGCACTGGCCTTAGTCTGAGCATCGGTAGCAGCAGCAGCGATAGCAGCGGCTTGAGCAGCATCAGCCTTGGTCTTAGCATCTTCAGCAGCCGCAGCAATGGCAGCGGTCTTAGCGGCAGTAGCTTGCTCACTAGCATAGGACTTAGCAGTGGTTAGGGCTTCATTAGCCTTGCCATCAGCATATACCTTTGTAGCATAGCTAGTAAGGTCAACAGCAGTATCACCGATTTGCTCAAACTTACCATTGATAAGCATGTGCTCAGTGTAACCATTACCAGCTTCGTTACCGACAACACCAGCGGCTTTTGGAACCATGTAGATGGTATCCTCATTAGCAGCACTAACAGCAGGTAGAGCATCAACAATTTCACGCTTTAGATGGTGAGCGTTAGCGACAGCTTCAGAAATCTTAGTATCAGTCTGAGCCTTAGTATAAGCATCAGCGATACCATAACCAGCTAGGGTTGTAGCCTTATCAGCTTTCTTATCAATCTTACCCTGTAGCTCAGTCTTAGCAGTAGCTAGATTATCAGCAGCTTCTTTCTTAGCAGCAGCTTCAGCAGCGTTAGCCTTAGTAGTTGCGTCGGCAGCAGCGGTGTCAATTGCGGCTTGCTTAGCAGCAGCGACAGCAGCGGAAACAGAACCTTCGCCAGTACCATTGAGCTTCTCTAGAGCAGCAGCATTAGCAGCAGCCTTACCTTCAACAGCGGTAACGCGGTCAGCTAGAGCACCGGCATTGAGATTCTTTAGTTGAGAGGTAACATAGTCAACAACAGCCTTGGAGGAAACGGTATGAGCGTTATCACCAGCGCCAGAGATAGCGTCAGCCATAGGCTTGACAACTGTGACCATGACAGTACCATCGAAGAACTGTACTTCACCAGTCTTGGTATTGATATAAAGAGTATTACGCTCAGCAGTCGCGACCTCTGGGAGTGTGGTTACAGCCTTGTAAATACCGCCAGAATAAGGAGTAGCACCCTTATAGAGAAGGTGAGACTGTTGAAGGAAGTAGAGTGTATCTTCATCTTTTTGAGGTAGCGCATGAAACTTTACATCATCGCAAGATACAAACTTTACAAGAGCCAATTTTATTTCCTTTCTAATAAATTATTTATATAATTCTCATTGAGAGAATCATAATCAGTATAAGGGATTCTTATCAATTTGATATTATTATTTTTACACCAGTTATTTTTGATTTTATCTCGATTCCATGAATTTTGAATTTCATCATCATCGGCATTCCAGCACCCTCCTTCTTTAGAAAAATGCTGTTGTCCATCATATTCAATTAGTAATGAATAATCCGGTAAGTAAAAATCAAAACGTAACTTTCTATTGGTTTCTGGATTGCGACAAGTGTCAAAAGTTTTTTCTTTTTGGTAACGAATATCCATACTAGTAAGCAATTCAGATATACGCTTTTCACCATAACTTGATATGCACCCGCATGAACGACTTATTCCACTAGTCAAATTTGCCTTTGGAACTTCACAAACAGTCCCACAATTGAGACATTCACACCAATAATATGTCTTTTTACCATATGTATTCAATCGTTCTGATGGATATAAAGCTTTCCAATAACCAAATTGTTGTCCATCAATATTCTTATATCCATTACAACTTCTATCGCTTTGAACGCATCCGCAAGAAGCAGTATTTCCACTGCGTAAACCACTAGTTGTTGGCGTGTCGATAACTTTCCCGCAATCACATTGGCATACCCAGTGTGCTTTATTGTTACTATGATTTTCTGATTGTCTTAGAACTGTTAGTCTTCCGAACTTCTGTCCAACTAAATCTGGTGTAATTTTTTCTCCCATAGATTTTTTCCCGCAAAGCACACAATTATGAGTATTACCAGAACGAATGTTATATAAACAAGCAGTAAATATCCTATGGCACGAAGGGCAAACAAAGTCACATTGCCTTCGTCCTTTGACATCGGGCCGCTCTCTGACAAAGATTATATCATAAGGGCCTTGCGGAGTTCCGGGTTTTAGACACAAACGTTTAGTAGAATGTGCCATAGTTTTATTCACCTATTTTATCCCATTTAGTGAGATTTGCTGACATTAGATAGCATTTTTCAACAGAATCCCATCTATAAATGCCATCATCTGCTACGTAAAGTAGCTTACTTTTTCCTTCTTTTGGAAAATCTTCAACAGTGGAACCAAAGACAATCTGGTCAAGATTATCAGGAGTCATCTGTTGCCATTCATAATCTTTGGCACACCATAAAACGCCTGTGTCTTCTACATAATAATAACCATTTGCTGGCTTCTCATATTCTAATCGCTGTTTATCTGTTCCAAAAGAAGCAATAGTATTATAATATAAACGACTACCATTGAAGTCTAGCGCAACTTTGCCTGCATCAGAAACGAAAATTAGGTTGCCATCGCGCACAGGAAGCTGAGGAAGTCGTTCAAACTTTGTAATATATATTTGTACTACAGCCATGATTACTTGCTCATTTCCTTTCTAAAACTCTTTGATAGTCAAACGATTTTCTTCAATTGCTTTGTTTATAAAAGCTTTCACAGTAGGCATGTCTTCTGTCAGAGTAAAACCTAAATCAGCTTTATCAACTTTATTTTCTACAGTTGATAAAGCGGCATCTGCTCTTTTCAAAGTTTCTTCAGATTTCTTTACAGCTTCCTCTGATTTTTCTACGATAACATCCATTTTGGTCTGCGTCTCAGTAACTTTTTCGAGAGCAGAATTAGCTTTGTCTAAAGCGTCTTTAGAGTAATTTTCAATGGCCCCAAGTTTGAGCTGCATGTCTTCAAACTCAATCTTTTGCTGGGTCATTTGGTCAATCATTTGGTCACCAATACAATTTAGTCTAATTACAGCATTTTGAAATAGACTAAAATCATTGGAGACTACAAATTGAGAGCCATCATTTGGGTCTGATAGAACGTGTACTAAAAAGTTGGTGCTAGCAGCAATAGATACAGAATCAACTAATTCAATACAACATAGCACATCGCCTTCCATCAACATTGCTTGCGGCCATTTGATTTCCCATACTATTGGGTCATCATTTGTTTGTGTAAAAACATTATAGCCTTTTGTTTTTCTTTGCTGATGGAACCAACTCAAATACACTTGCGTTTCAGGGGTAATTTGCGCAGCTGCTTCTTGGTCAAAAATAATTCTAAATGTACGACCTGCCGCATCTGCCGCACCTGCGATAATTGGGTCTTGAATATTTTGGTCAAGAGATTTTAAATTGACGGTAAAGGTCCTTAGTTCTTGGTTCATTTATTTCACCCCCTCTTGACGCTGAACTAATTGCTGATTACTGATGTTTAGTCTTGGTAAAGCTCTAATGTCTTCCATCAAACCATCAATAAAAGAATTGCCGCCACTTGCTTTATAATATAAAAAGTGACGTTCAAGACTTTGAAGATTGAGGTCATCTATAGCACCGACTGTATAACAGAAATAATGATGTTTATCTATTATAAAACTCCTTGTATTCTCTTGGAGTCTTTCGTTTACTATATTCATTTTATCATCAAAGCTATTTACTTTAGACGTTAGCTCAATATTTTCTTTCTTCAAAGCAATAATTTCTTCTTTTATTGCTCCTATTCCCTCTATAATTTCTTCATGCTGTTGGTCTTTTTGAGTCTGATAGTTGAAATATTTTTTTATTTTATTATAAAAATATTCCCACAATTCACCTACAAACTTTATTGCTAGACCTAAAGAAACTATTAGAAGAATTAGTGTTTCAATGGAATACTGCGATAATAAGCCTGTGAGTGCTTCCAAAGCAATATTCCCTTCTCCTATTTTACACAACCTACGAACATATGAAAAAAAAGTGCTTAGCTTTATACTATTATGCCCAATAAAAAAAAGGATACTCAAAAATAATTCGAGTATCCTTGTGTTTTTTATTTTATGCTTTTGTAGATGGATTGGTATTTACCCAAATCTTTATATGTGTATCGGTAGGCTTTGTAGCGCCTACATATACTGTACCAATATCAGACGCTAATTTAGCATTAGTGATATTAGCATCCGCGATTTTAGCTGTTGATACGCTACCATCTTTTATCTTAGAAGTTTCTACTGCACCATCTTGAATTTTTAAAGCAGTAACAGTACCATTTATAATTTTTGTAGTATCTACAGAATTCTCATGTAGTTTAGCAGTTGTAACAGCACCATCCGCTATTCTGTCTGTAAGAACAGCTCCATTACTAAGCTCAGCTGAGCCAACAACGCCAATGCCCAAATTCAAAGTTACACTTGTGGCTGCGCCCTCTTTCAAAGAAAGTGTCGTTTTTTGAACAGAGCCACCAAATCCAATTTCTTTATTCAGATTATTCGCTGTAGTAGCGCTAGTAGCATTACCATTGAAAGTAGTAGCGTACACTGTATTGAATTTCACAGAGCTAGAGCCAAGTGATAAAGTATTATTAGCATTAGGAGTAATATTGCCAGATAATGTACCACCCACGGCTGGCAATGCGCCAATATTCCCGCAAGTCAGATTCACTTGTCCTGTTCTATAAGAACTTTCTTTATCGCCCTTTACTCCACTAACACCTGATGTGACAGTTTGCCAAGTACCATCACCACGAAGGAATTTAGTATTTGCGCCAACTCCAGGAGCAGGCACAATTCCTTGTTTACCAGCAGCACTAGCAGTAGCGCCTTGGAAGGAATCAAAACTAGTGCGGCCAACGCTACTATCAGTGTTCCAGCCAAAACCATAACCATTAGTACCATCATCAGTAGCAGTAACGTCAATGTCTGTAATTCTACCAATAAGAGGTCTACCATTTATATCATATTGTGCCCTAGAAGCTGTACCAGCTGTAAATTCTTCATAACCAGCATTACTATTTAGCTTGGTTTCATCTTTGACAATATAAAGAATTTTAGTATCTGTTTGCTTTACAATATCGCCATTTTGAACTTGCTTAGAAGTAAGAGCAAAACGCGCAGTTTCATTCGCAACAGTAACTATTCTTTCTTGCGCAGAAGCGGGGATAGCTGACAATGGAAGTGTACCAGTTAGTGATAAAGTTACATTGCTTTCGCCGGTAAATTTTGTAGTACCAGTAAATCCATCTCCACACTTTACTGTAATGCTTGCTCCTGGGTCAAGTTTCTTAGCCTTAGAAACAACTGTAGAACCATTGGTTAGATTATTTATAATAGCGTCTGTATGTGCTTTTACTGCTTTAGAAGTGGTAGCTTTAGTTGAATCTGTACCAGCTCCAATAGAATCAGTTAGCTGCACCTCGCCCTTTTGAGAAGTAGAAGCGGTCGGAGGTGTATATGCTGGAACATATTTTGTTCCATCAAAGAATTTCAATGTACTCATTTTACCTCCTTTAGAATTCTATGTATTGGACCGTAGCTTCTATCAATGTCTCTGGGGGCATATCCCGCATACAGACAATTTCAAAATTACCTTCTGAGAGGTCATCAAACTCTAAAATATTTTTAGCATTTATTTTTAGTCTTGCTATTGGAGTTGTATCAGCGCCTCTACGAATTATAAAATCTGCGTTAGTAACATTATAATCATTTACTCCAGTTTGATAAAATTTTGGTTTTTCTTTTTCATCAAACATATTAGTAATTTTTTCAATGTTATCTAGCCCAGGTTTAGTTTGTAAATCAAGATGAAGTGGAAGCGCATCAGGATATTGAATACCTAAATGAACATACTTCCACCCTGTAATTTTATTGAATTCAATTGATTGATTCAAAGAAAATGGGCCTTCTCTTTGAATAATTTTCCTTTTAGCCATCTGCAATCACCTATGCGTTTTTCCAAAGTTCACCGATAGAACTTAGTGTTCTAGCTTTTCTTGGTTGACGATAAAAGGCAACACCTTCGGTGCGGAGCTTGTTTCCCATATTTGTATCGTTTTCAGCTCCATCCCAGATATAAACATCGCGCTTATTGTCTTCACCAAATGTTCCAATATAGAACCAACCATTGACGGCTTTATTATAATCATAAGCAAAGAATTTACGCTTTTCTGAATCTGTATTGTCGTTACTACGAGAATATACAACTAATTTACTCGCAGTTCCTTCATTAGAAAGATTCAGACCTTCATTCGTAATTCCTTTTGGATGGGCCGCGTTCAAGAATTCAATAATACGAGAATTGCTATATTCGACAGAAGCATCAGAAGTAAATGGAGAACCAGTAAAATTATTTAGCGTTGTCGTACGCATTACTTCATTAGTCAAATGATAGCCTACAAGAATACCTGTTTGGTCTTTGACTGCGCCCATGTCTTGCCAGTAAAGACCACTATAATTTGTATTAGACATGTCTTTACCAAACATATCTTTAGCATTTTGATTAGCATTGAGTACCCAAGTACGATTTGCCCATTTAGCAGCAGTAGGACCGTTAGCTGTGGTGGTATCAGGACGATGTGTTTTATCTGACCATAGAATGTATAGATGATAATTAGAGCCATTTACAAAAGAAAATTCAATATCATTCAGGCTGTTGCCAATTGATTCAGTTTGTGCGGCCCATGTACCATCGCCTTTGTCAACATTATATGTTACCTTGATACGCTTATCATCGTTCAAGCCAGTATCCAAAGATACATTGCGCAATGACTTCATTACACGATTATAAACCTCACCAGTATTATAATTGATTGTCATTCTATTGGTATCTTTATCAACCGCAATATCTTTAATATATTTGATTACTGTTCCAGTAGTTTCGCCACGAGGAATAGACATTCCATCAAGACTTAGAGTGCCGTCAAGACCAGTACGACTACGATAAACTTTGCCTTTATCAGTTACTCCAATATTTGTAACCCAATCAAGACGTTCACCGTTAGAAGTGTTATATACCTTATTACCAGCAGAATCTATTTCTTTGACGGTACTATGCGTTAGAGTGGTCTGTCCAGTAGTAGTATTGATTGAAATATTAGTGATATAATCAACAATGGAAGAATATACAGAACCATCTGTATATTCTACTTTGAAAATACCATCTTCTAAAGTAACTCTTCTGATATTGCGGACTAAACCTAGACTTGCGGTAATTACATGAGGATTGCGACAAGCATCATACACATAATAATCAACAACTAATACTTGCGCATCTTTATTCACTTTACCATTTAGAACAAAATTTGCAGGAGTTAGTTTACAATTACCATTATTATCAAATACTCTGTTGTATTCAATATGGCCGTCTTCCGCATTCGCGCACTGTAAAATATCAGACCAGTTATAAACTGAGATAATAGTTCCATTATCATTGAGTTTATTTGAAATATCTGTAACTGTTACAATACGTAAATTACGTAATGTATCACCTTTGATACCTCTTGGAATCTCAACAGTCCATTTATTATAAAATGGATTCGCTTTATAATCTGTATTATTGTGAAATAAAATTGCTTTATCTTCTGTTTTAGTTGCACCTGTATTCGCGTCATAAGGAGAAGTCCATACGCCAGTAAACTTGAAAAATGGATAAGGAATCTCAAAGCCAACATGAATCCAAGAGTCAGAAGAAGCATTATTTGTTCTTACATTGAACCACTTGAATTTGATTTTATTATTAGTTTCACCAGACACAAGCGCATTGCTTACATCATAAGATAGTTCCTTTAGATTTACATCACTTTTGAAGATAGGCTCAGCACTAATACCATCATCCGCAACTCCATCACCCCATACTGTATGCGCGACATCCGCGCTTGTGGTATCAGAAGCATTGCTTGGAAGATAGCGATAACGTTCGTCAATAGATTCAGGATATTCAAGTTCTGAATCGTTGCCATTTAGCAGTCCATCTTTCTTCTTTTGGAAAAGATTATCAAGGTCTTTGATAGATGTGACGTTGAAGAATGGGGTACCACTACTTGTGCCTACAAATTGACCAATATATTCTGCGCCACCCCAAGTAGTATCATTATAATTGATACCACGACGAAACATCATACCGTTATGACCATCATTGATATTCTTAGTAGCAATCAAACAATATTCGCCAAACCAAACGTCTGTATACGAACGTCCTTGCTGAAATTTGCTTGCCATTTCCGCAATGGAGGAAAAGCGTTCTTTGATTACAATACTTTGACCTTGCGGCCCAGCGTAAAAGCTTTCCATGTACTAATCCTCCTTTGTGTATTCGTAATCTACAGTGAAGCTTGACTTGATATAATCATCGTCAAATGCCACAACGCCAAGGCTTTCAATATCAAGTCCAGTGAGTTCATAAAATCCACTTGGACCAATTTGAATTTGTTCACCATTTATTGCCATCATTTGTTCTGGATGGCCCCACACACCAATAGAATCAAAAGATTCAACTTGACATGCGCTAACAATATTCGTAAGTCGATAGATTTCATAATCAACTTTAGTAGTGTCAATTTTGCGGCCATAGTCAATAATAGTCACTTTACCATTATCAGTATATTTTTCACCATTGATTAGACCATAATCCTCTGCGCCACGAGTCATAGTAAAGACAATTTGAGAAAAACCACTTTCAATAGGACGAAAAACAAATTCAATTCTACTTTTCTTGTCTACTAATTGCTCAGTGCGCCAAGCAGCTGTCAAAGAAGCTTTGACAACTTGTTTTGCGACAACATAACTTTTATCGCCAGCACCAAGATAGTATTTTCTTTTTTGACCTTCACCCTGCCAATATAATTTATTCTTGATGGTAGGGTTATCAGCACCATATTTATTTGAATTATCAAGAACGATAGCTACTACTTTTTCTTGTGCAATTGTTTTTGCTTCTGGATTCGCATTATATAGACAAATGTCATATAGGTTATTCGCAGCGCCACCGCGTTTTAGAGTTACTTTCTTGATAAATTGATAAGAAGAGCCAGCGGACGCGCTTTGCCCCTGGCCCTTCGCTAGTTTGATTGTAAAAGTATATTCATTATTCAAATCAGGTGGAATGTCAACGCGAGCATAATAATCTGTATTAGCATCAAAACCTTTTTGATTCGTAATACAGAAATCAGTAAACGTCATTTTTGAAGAATTATCTTCTTCTCCACCAACGTCTATTTCTGAATTATAGTCTCCAATGGTGCAACCAGTGACTTTCGAAGCGCACCCACCATTGAACCTATATTGTCCTAATTGATGACTCGTCGCCATTACTTCATTCTCCTAAATCCTTATAAGTCTTATCTAAAATCTTTCCAAGCACTCATTCAATGTTATTGACATCGAAGCACTTGGTCCAAGAGACAAAGTGATATTTTGTGCGTTGAAATCACCATACGTATTTGTAGACTTATCATTGACAGTAATTCTTGTATTTGGCTCAAGATACCACGCAGGAATAGCTGTCATTGAAATAGTCTTTTGGTACGTTGTATGAAGATATAATTCATATTTTATTTGGTCATAAGCAGCGTTATGATTACCGCCAGAGTATAGACCATAAAAAATATTGCTATTTACCTGACAAAAATCCTGTTGCTTTTCATTGGCTTCTGCTTGTAACGTTTTCCACTTTAGCTCAGTCTTGGCTTCTCCAGTAGAATGGTCAATAGTTGTCACTGTAGTTTCATCATCTGTATTGATGAAAATTACATTAGGAATTTCTGGTTCAAATAAACAATTCACATCTTCATTTGTAACAACATCGGTCCTGCGGCCAATATTACCAATTGCGAACTGCTCCATACCAGATTCGTCAGGGTCTATAAAATCTAAGAAATAATTACCATTTGTAAAAGTTTTGAAATACTGTGTCGCATCATCACTACTATCTAGGCCATTATCATAAATGAATTCTTGCTTTTCAAGGTCATAAATTGTAGGCCAAAAAGCATTTAGTTCTTGATAATAGAAATCTACATCAATACTATTATGCTTTGATAAGGTGAATAAATCATCTACCCATTCCATGTCATTTACGGTAGGAATGTAATTATCTAATCTGTAATAATATTGTCCTGCGTCAGTAGCGTTATTATTAGACAATTTACCTCTTAGATAAAGCTCTGTACGCCAATCTTTACAAATGTAATTATCATTCTCTTTAGTGCTATCGTAATATTTTATACAATCAACAAACTTATAAGACATATCTTTCCAGTAGAGAAAAGCATATCCATCTATAAAGCCTGTTGTATTAGATACTACATTATCAGCTAAAGATAAGTCAGTATTCTTTTCATCAGAGAGTGCGGCCCGCACCTTTGATAGAATATCTACAACCTTCCAATTCGCATCAGCTGAAGATTGAATATCAGTACCTATTTCTCTTTCTATTTTTGTGAAAGATTCGCCAACACCTTTGTTCGTTCTATGAGTATCATAGATTTCTCTGATGAATGGATACATTTTAGTATTTTCAACATTTATTTTTTGAGTTACTTCATTTTTCTTTGCTTCAATCGCTGCTATGTCTGCGGCCAATTGCTTTGATTGAGATTCAAGATTTGCTTTATTTTTTTCAGTTAGGTCTAATTGCTTTCGTTTTTCATCCAAAGTTCTAGAGCATTCATCAATCTTTTGATTATCTAAATCAATTATATGTTGACCTTTGCCTACGGCCATATCTTCCTTCAACTGCTTTTTCGCAGTCTCCAAAGCACCTTCCGCATTACCAACTTCTTGCTTTAGTTTCTCAACTTCTTTTGTAGCTTGAGAAAGAGAACCGGTATTTACTTTATCTATTTTATCTTTTTCAGTATTTAGACTTTCTAGCTGCTCATTCAAAACGTTTAGCTGCTCTGTCAGTTTAGCTTTTTCTTCATTATTATCATCTATCTCGATAATAGCTTTGAGCATTTCCCGCACACTAGCATAGATTTTATCATTATCTATTTTACCGAGTTTATCAGGGAGGTTGTTTTCTTTTATCCTATAGACAATGTTTACATTTCCTACTTCTGGAAGTTTCTCGACTGTCAAAGGAAAAGATAATACTTTTAGCTTTGTATCTTCTTCTTTATAACATAATAAGTCAGAATATTTTATAGCACCAACAGTAGGTTTTTTATCTATAGCTAAATGATACATAACAGGATAAGTAATATCTGTACCTTGTACCGTTCTCTTCCCCTGAATGACGTAATCATTTTTTACGTTCTCATAGCTAGGAGTAACAGTCATTGATACGATATTATTATCATCAGAAAAATTGAAAGCACTCTTACTTGTAGAAGTTTCTACCAAATAATCATTTTTGTTCATATCCTCTAATAAAGATTTGACCTGAGAATTATTCAAATAATTTTTTATTTCTCTAAAATGAAATACGCCAAATACGTCATAGAAGTATTCATAATTTCCTAAATAAGATTTTATCTTATCAAGAATAGTACATACACTGTCTCCTGGGGCCGCAGTTAGTTCTGATGTATAATAAAAGTCATCATAGATATACCCTACATCATCACCATTGGTAAATTTACGCCATCCAGCTTCATCTGCTGGTTGGTCTAAAGTACACATCCAGGAGAGAGAAGAATCTGAAGTGGATTGGTCACGTTTCATCCAAAGCGGGTTATTTCCCGTCCATTTCATTATGCGGCGAATGCGTAAGTCTACATCTTCAATGACAATGTTATTCAAAGGTTCTCCGCCAAAATGATTTACAAGTTCCTGAATTAGATTATATAACTTGACCTTTTCAGTAATTTCATCTCCATTTTCATCTTGCGTATCAACTTCATCTAATATAGTTGTAGAAGAAAATTTACCTCCCACATCGCCATTCAATCCTGCCATTTTGTCTTTTAGTGATATGGAGATGTTGACACCGCCACTGGTAGAAGATGAAGCATTGAATGAGCCTATGAAGAATACTCCTTGTGGGAACCAGAGAATCGGATATTCTGTATATTCTGTACGGGAATAATTCTTGATGCCTATTTCAATGAAAACTTTCTTGTTGATAGCAAAGTCTACATTCGCATCTTCAACGGAATACTCCCCGCCACTGAATGTGGCGGAGAGATTACCAGTAGTTCTCATTGAGGAAGACCCATCTTTGGCAATAGAACCTGATGTTGTTTCACCAGAGATTTCCTTCAAAGGGTTTTCATTCCAATCAAGAAGCGTAATCTTCACATATTGCTTTTGATTGAGAAAATGATTTATTTGTGTAAGAAAATTCTGTCTTGCGGTTGTTTCGTTTATATTATTGTAATAGCTATCTTGGAGATATTTATAGGTCTTTCTCATTCAATATACTCCTATCTGTAAGTAGCTTTTACAATTTGTCCTTTATAATTGATTTGTCCCTGAATTGGGATTTCAGGAATACATATTTGGCCGTCATGGCTCCAACTTTTTACTGGATACCAAGTGCCATCAATATAGTAAATAAAATATCCTGTACCAATTAGATATACGTGATTGAACTTTGGTCTTTTGACATCATCAAAAGAAGTATACGTTACGTATTGATTGATTTCGTCGGCAGTAAGAGGACGAATCTCTCCATCTTTAGACTGAGCCGCAATATCACCTGCGGAGGTCACTTGCCATTCATCAGTAAACATTGGAATGTCTCTACCTTCTGAGTTGACAAACACGACTTTCTCTGTATCTGTGGTGTCAAAGAGATGCCATGTCTTTGTCGTTATTTCTCCTCCTGGAACGGGAGCTGATTTATCCAATACAAATTCATATTCTTTTAGAAAATCCGCGCGAGAAGCGTCGCGTCGTACCATACGTCTACCTAAGAAACATAATTCTTGAACAGGATAATCATTCATCAAATTCAGCATTCCAGTAGGACCAACAATTACAGATGTATAATCATTCTCTTTGTAATATCTAATTTTAGCAACAGCGTAGGGCGTTACTTCTAAGCCTATGCCACTAAAGTATTCCATGCGTTGGTAAGAATCTCTTACAACATTAGTCCCTTCTGTAAAGTTTTGAATATAAGTATGCTTTCTGCGTATCTTTTGTCCTAGATAATCATTAGGTTGAAATACTCCTTGCTCTTGGCCCACAATATTCTTTACTACAGAAGTTTTAGTAACTTCGCTGCCAGCTGTAGCTTTTTCACGATAATAGGCAATACCTTCTACAAGAACATGGTCCCCATTGAATTCATTTGGCTTATTTGTATCCCAAAACTTGAGGCTTGTTACCTCAACATCTGATGGTGTTTGATAATATCCTTTTGGAGATACCATAATAGTTGTATCTACTTGTTTCATTGCATTAGTTTTATCGAATGCGGTTATGCCCATTCTATATCCAGTAGCAACGTTGATTTTCCCAGAAGCTAGTGCGGCATTAGATAAATCTTCCTTGGTTGGGTCCGCAAGAACTGGTTCACGAGATTCATCAATCTTGAATATATGCTGAATATTCATAAAACGTACTTTGAGATTCTTGATATAGAAGTTTTCGCCAGGAAACAACTGCGGCTCCATAGCACCTCTAATGCCGACATATTTTTCTCTAATGCCGGCAGTAATATCACCTAAAATAACATCAAGTTTTTCAGTATTATCTTTCAAATCAACTTTTGTAGGCCAATAGTCAAAAAGCTGAACAGGAATCAATGTTTCTGTAAAATCAATATCTGGAATATCTGGACTGTCTACATCATCATCACCATAACCAGGAATATTGATAATTCCAAGAGAGTCAAGTTCTTTTAGCGAATGCCCTTCGCCAACTTGATATGCCGTAGCTGTAAACGACCAAATTCTACGGCCCAGGGTGTCATTCGGCGTCAAGGAAATATCAGTAAGCATTACAGGTATAAGGCCCTCAGTCATTGAACGGAAAAGTTTAGGCTCTCCATCATTTAGCCAGCTAATAACTTCTTCACGAAACTCTCTCTCCCAGAAATAATCATATTGAGTTGTTTCTTTATAATTACCTGGACTTTTTGGAAGGAAATCATTTCGTTGCTGTTTTTTGATATTATTTGTCTCTAAATAATTATCATATTCAGTTTTTAGATTATCATAATATTCAGACTTATTCAAAAAATGTTGATTCACGTCAGCTTCACTAGAAATAATGCCGCTTAGTGTAAACTGCTTATATCCTAGTACAGCATTTTCCGCAAATCTAGGATATTTGCTCCCTAATGTATCAATCTTTACTCTATTAGTAATAGGTTTATAATTAGATACTTTGAAATCATATCGTACGGCTAATTGCTGCCCCATGCGGGAAATAAAAGCGTCATAAAATTCTGGAAATACCAGTGAGCCTGCTTCGTTAGGATTTTCTACTGCGACATCTACGAAATCTGTAATATCAGACCAGACACCTTTTAGACTCTTGAATTGTGCTCTATATTTATACCATATATGACTTCCTACCGTTTCATCTGCAAAAGTGATATTTACTTTGCCATTCAAACGATAGGCCGCAACAGTTTCCCAGTTTTTGAAATTATCAGCACTAGAAGCACGTGTTAGATATAAATGACCTAAAACAGAAGGATTCGTAATCTTTAGCCGCACTAGTGCTTCTTCATCATCTATTTCAAAAGTACAAGTTGGATTCCAGTCAGCAGAGCTGTATCCTGCGATAGTAAACGGAAAAGGCTTTGACTTACCTTCATACTCATTCTTAGTCTTATAATTTACAACAACAGCAAAATCAGTGTCATCACTATCATTTATATTACTAAGATTGATTGTATAATTTATTTCATTAGGATTGAGATTATTATTCGTATATACTGTCTCTGTACTGTAGACAGGAGTTTCTTTTTCTTTTGGAACAATATCAATACTGTAACTAGACATTGTTTCTGTTTCTACCTTAGAATTATTTCCAAAGTAAAGTTTGCCAACTATAGGCATTTGACCTTTATTGTATGAAGGTGGTTCTTCTGCATTTTCTTCAAGACCGACAAGCGCAACATGCGGCCTAAGAATGGGTTTGATTAGACATACTGTAGACCATTCAGAAAAATTGATTATATTGCTATTGATATATTCAATTTCAGATACAACTGTTTTTCCAGGGTCTTTAGTACAATTATCAAAACGTAGTTGAATTTTATAGAATCTATTTATCTCCCATTTACCAGACTTTAGCTGCTCTGGTAAAATTGAAAGATAATATCTTCCAGTATCTTTATCTTGTTGAATAGACGCATCTGAAAAACTATAAAAGAGAACGCCTGATGCTGTACTCAGACAGTTCTCATTAGTTTTCTGGTCACATACGGTAACTTGAACTTTTTTTATTTCAGTTTTCCCATTGAGGGGAGAAAGAGAAAAATAAATTACCGCAGGCTTTTCATTTATAAAAGCTGGTTGAAATGTATCTATCTGAGGTGGATACAAGGTGTTTACAACAGTTGCCATTCTTCTTCTTTCTCCCTTAGTCTCTTATTTATTAGTATCAATCCAAATGGGGAAATGTGCCTTATTTTGCGGCTCGATACTACCATACGCAATGAATCGACCATTATTCATGAAGTCCATATAGTTCTCAAAGAAGTGCTGTAAACTGTATGTTTTTAGGTCTTTGTTCTTCTCACTTCCAGTAGTAACATAAACATTATCACCTGTTGCTCCTACTGGAATAACCGGACCTAAAATACCATTTGAACCACGATATGAGATACCTTCAACTAAATTATTAGTATCTTTTGAGACAGCCATTTATTCCTCTTCTTTCTGGTCCTCTACTGGTTTTTCTACTTCTGGCTCAGGAGTAGTGACAGATTCAATAAACTCTTGTAAAGCAATTTCTTTTACATAAAGCAAAGCTTTAGTAAGAGCATCTTCCATCATATATGCGGGCACTTGCTGAAGTTGTGCCGCAACCCAGTTTTGGACCATATTTTGAACACGGATTCGTAGTTCTAGTTCGTTCATTTTTTTTATCTCCTTTTATCTCTTTTATATGTTATCTTTGGAGCGCAAGAGCAATTCTTGTTGCTAAAGCAGTTATATTTTTGTCTTCTGAAGTATAAGAAGCCATAGCACGATATAAATTATCTATATATTTCATATAGTCATTAGTTAGCTCGGCTGCTTTAGCATTTATGTCATCTTGCGTTGCTTTTGAATCCGCTAGAGAATAAGCGCTATCGGCCCTATCTTTAGCTGTATTTACATTTCTTCGTAAAGCTTCATTTGTCCAAGAAGTCCAATCAACATTATCATTCACGTTGCTCCAGTGTTCATTTACTTTATCATCAATCGTATTCGCCTTATCATTAGCTTTGTGAATAATATATGACAATGTATTTTCACCATTGTTGATATTCCAATCATTATCCCAGCCAAAGTTATTGAATCGAATATCATCAGCATATAACCAGCCACTATTGATTCTAATATCTTTAGCGGCATAAATTGAGGTATAAGCTTCCCATCCAGCACCACCAATAGTTGTATCGAATTCACCCCAACCAGTTCGCAAACCTGGTTGAATCAATACGCCAACACATTCTTGTGGCTTAGTATTGATAGGATTATGTCTTACGCCGTCACCTTGACGCAATTCAATAGAAGCGGTTCCATCACCAAATCCAGTAGATAGATAGGCTCCTGTTAGATATTTAGAATTAGATGTTTGCGTCCATTCATTTGCGCCAGGATTAGCAATAAGAAATACGGTTTTTAGAGAAGCGGCAGTCGCATTTGGCGCTTGGTTTTCTACTTTGAAATTACCATTATCTAATTTGAAATACATACCATTGTCTTTATATGTATTATGGGTATGGATTAGCAATCCATTAGTAGAAAGTAACCTAGTTGGTTTTCCATTGGTATCATTATTTAGCTCAAATTTAGATACTCTCTTTGAACCCATATCGAAACAAGATACATTTACGCCACTTGAATTTTTCTTTTCATTACCAATTCCATAGTATTTATCTTTATTAGAGTCAGAATCAAAATTATCTCCAAGGGTAACTTTGGTATCCGTAATAACAAATTTCTTATCAAAAATACCGCCAGAACCTTTTGTCTTAGTGAATTCATAATTACCGCTAATAAAAATTGTATCATTACCATCTAACACTAATGCTTTATTTCCCTTGATTTTAGTCTCATAAGAAATATTTATTAGTGTGTGGTTATCAAGATATTTAGAAGCGGTTGCGTTCGCCGTTGGTGAAATGACCTTTTGATGATATGTTTGACTGTTTTGCCGCATATCATTATCATAACTATCAATCACTAATGGAGTAACGCCAGAAAAAATAGTAGAATCAAGCGCAATACCATTTGACTTTACATTATTATTAAATTCTATCCAGGAGGAAGAAGAAGGCACATACTTACCATTACCATCTAAGTGCTTATGTCCCGCATAAAACTTATCATTGTTCAACGCAATCTGATACTGCGTATTCTTGAAAATACTTGAATTTTTACTTGCGTTCAACTCAAAATCTTTGAAATACATTTTGATTGAACGATTATATTCGTTATCAATCTGACTAGAACCGCTAACATAAAGGTTACATCTTGATACGTTATTATCTAATTCTGCTCTGTCAACAAAAAATTTGATTAGACTATCTGTATTCCTGGCTTCTGAACCAATTTCAAACTGCGCACCATAATATCCTCCATCATCCGCAGTTTTACCAAAACCAGCTAATGGGCCTAAATAAGTTGCTGCCTGCCCATCTTTTAGAGCGTTAGTAAAGAAACGTCCTTTATCGTCAATACCAACTTTTTGCCATCTGCGCCAATCCAAATTCAAAGAAATTTCTTTTTCTGTAAAAGTCTTTTTCTCTAAGAATTGTGCTAGTGTCAATTGAGTATTATTATCTAAGTTATACTCATTGAGCATTGTCGTTAGCGCGCTTGGCTGAACCTTACGGATTGTCCACTTTTCGGTTTCAACTAATTTATACTGCCATACCTTCGCAGTCTCTACGCCATTCTCTTTTACACGTTCTACGCTTTCAATTACTACGTTTCCATCAATAATTTCACCATCTGCGGTATATGGCCTACCATCTTTATTATAGTATTGTGTTGGCGATGCGAAACTAAATGGAACATTAGGATAAATCGTAACAGTGATAGGACTAAGATTATCCTCTGGTACTAATACCTTTGTGTCAAGGTGCGCAGAAATATAGAATGCGCCATCATCATCAAAATTATCTACTTTCTTATGGAATTTGAAAGTAAGTATATCACTATTACCGCGCTTGATTGTGGTGTATTTATCACCACTAGATTTATTGATAATATAGAAAGTACGCTTGTCTTTTGTATCAACAATAATGTCATATTTGGTATATTCTTTTGGTGAAGATGAATGTACGTAAATTGAAAATAGCGAAGCTTGATTAGGGTCTAGCTGTAGCTCAAAACTATCTCCAGGATGGACTTGCGCATTAGCACTATCAAATTCAATCAAACCTTTCTTTCCAGGAGTGCGAACAAGTTCAGCCCCCTTGATGGATAAATAAGAAGGCAATGCGCTCAAAAGAATGCCAGAATCCTGAGAAGGAATAGATACAGAGTATTTATTTGCTTCTTTATCTGTAATCTGATATTGCGCAATATCTGAATAAGGTTTATTTGAAATATCTGGCGCTTTGTCATCACTATATAAATCATTTGTTCTTACTACATTATATAATGCGCGAGCGCCTATCTTCCAATTCGCAATACTACTAATACCGCCAGGCACTAATTTGATTTGTCCCTCTGTGAACTTGTTCTCTTTTGTAGAACGATTTTCTGGAAGGCCAAATGTGGCGCTTCCTGATTGAGCGTCTAAGAAAATTGATTGGCGGCCTTTGCTATATCCGAATACGCCAATATCTTTATTCGTAGAAGCCTTCTCCGTACTTAGGCCATCTTTCATTCCATCATAGGTATTACGCACACCCATAAGAACACCAGTAAATACATTGGTATAATTACTTCCAGAAGCATCATCAGCAGGATTATAATCTTGTTGTACATCCGCTTTCTTTTCCCAAGTTTTTTCACCAGCACCAATTTGCGGCGCTAAGATGTATCCGCCTTCTTCATTCACATCTACAGAAGTTCCATCCCAAGCGTTCAAAGAAGCTAACGCATGAGTATTTAGTGAACAGTAAATAGGAATAAAGATTTCAGCTTCGGCTTTATAAGCATTTGCCGCAGCCTTATCTCTATAAATAATAACATGTACGGCATTATTATTATATGCCCCACTAAAATCATCAGCAGGATGTACATACTTGAATAAATCTACATAATCTTGTCCTTCTGGAACTTCAATTTGAGTAGAAGGATATACACTACTAAATTTAGTATTGCGTTTAGAATCACGTTTGTCTGATAAAGAGAGAAGCGAAGTACCAGGATTATAGTCATTCATACCGCCAATGGTTTCCCAATAGATATAACGGTCTGATAATTTTCCTGTGACTTTTTCTCCCAATAGAGCATCTAAGCGTAAGCGAATACTTACACCTTGATTTTTATCATAATGCGGATTGCGACCCGCTTCATCATAAAGAACTGTCCGCATCGTCTTTGTCTTATCAATACTAATCTTCAAGCTAGGAGTATAATTAGCATTGAGGTCAAAATTAGAATCATCTTTATCTAATTTGACAGGATAATGAAACTCAATAGACGGAATAGGAAGATAAGCATAATAATATTGCTTTGTTCTTTCTACGGCAGAAGTATGAAGCTTACTTTTCTCTTCTTCTGTTCCATTGAGATTTGTGTCTGGTTGCTTTGTAGAACTTTCTTCTACTTTCGTAATACGACCAATGCCTTTTAGAATTTGATTACGATTCTTTCTAGTAGAACTTTTCTCTAATTTGAGAGAAATAGGGTCGTACTTTACCACACATTTATCTTTATCAGCAGCACTAGCTTCACAAGTAAGAATAGAGCTATGACTTCCTGCAATTGTCCATTCAGTTGGTTCTGCTTGAAGAAGATTACTTACGTCTTCGTTACGTTGATATAGCTTCAATTGTACCACTGGGTCATCAATATTTTGTCCAGAATTCCATCTACTATTCTTATATTGATTATTCTTACTATCCGCATATTCAATTACGTCAGTAATAATAGTTAAAGGTTCATCACCCAGCTTTACTGGGCTAACTGGATTAGCGTCAGTAGGAACTAGAAGTGCTGTAATATCAGTGCCATTTGTGCCATTCTCACCAACCTTAGTGAAAGTCAGGTCTGAATTCTGGTAATATATTTGGTCATGATATTCCACAATACACTGAACTTGATTATTCAAACAACTATAATCATAATTGTCATAGATTGCCAATGGGAATTGCTGCCCATAGTAAACATTTACTAATTTAGTAGCTTCATCTTTTTGAAGATTCTTTTTTATATCTCCAATGTAAATCATAGAATCTTCAAGCGGGACTTTCCACTTGATAGTATAAGTTTTTGCGTTGACCTCTAATCCAGTAGGGTCATAGAAATGAGCAATTAGCGGCTTGATTGTTACTGGGTTTTCAGTTTTTTCTTCTGAGGTAGGAGTAACGCCCATCTCAGAATACTGGAATACTTGCGCCCCATTTTCAATAACAATATTATAGGCCGCAGGTATGGCCGCATTTTCATTCGTCAATGTAATTGATGCTGAACCAATACTATATTCTTCTTCTCCTGGGGCATCTTTCAAATATACGTCACAAGTAAATGTCGCAGAAGACGTAATACCCGACACAGAATATTGTAACTTATTACAATTAGTGCTTGCGGCATATGTATATTCATTCTTTTCCGTATCATAAAATTTGACACTTTCTAGTTGTGCCATTTGACGCTTATAGTTTTGACGCTCTAATACATTGATTGTAAGGTCTTTGTATTTAGCTTCAATGGCCGCGTAAGTTTCACTATAGACAACCGTTGATACTTGCGGCTCAACCTTAGACCACACAAATGAGAATAATTTATCATCATGTTGGTCATCAAAATTAGAATCTTTCTTATTGATGCGGCAAGTAAGTTGCGGCGTACCTCTGTCAAAACTAAAGCTAGTGCCTAAATTTGAAACGATTTCAATATCACGCTTACAGGCTTCATTATAAAGAGTGAATTCTTGTAATAACGTTATGCTATTTTGATACATACATAATACCTTATAGGTATTTTCATATGCTTTATTTTCTGCGCCAGTAGTGATAATCTCATAATCAGCACCCTTAGTACCCAAATATAACCAGCCAGTGCCACCATACGCAAGATAACCACTATCGCCTACTTTAATTCTGTTATCTTTCTTGAACCAATAGAAAACAGCTTTTTCAGTGATATTAGTTTGCTTATATTTGACATTACAGACAACATTCAACTGTTCTTCTTGCTTTATGCTTCTAAATGTTGTGCCTTTTGGAGTAATGACGTTCATGCGATAATCACCATTTACCCCAGTTAGTTCACCTAAAGTATATAGCTGTAAATCATGAAGAAAAATATCTTCTTTATTCTCCATGACTTTTACTTCATCTTCTACAATTTCAAATCCAGTAGAAAAGAAAGTGATACTGTCAACATATAAGAAATTGTCCACATCTATTGGATAAATATTATATTGAGAAGTCTCACTAATAAAGTTATATGGATTGCCTACCATATCGGTAGTATTTAGTTCATATGTATATAGTTTGATTCGCGGCACTTGTTCAACTAAGCTTTCATCTAATCGTTGCTCAATGTCCGCACGCTTGGTTAGTCTTGCTGGAAAGAAGTCATATATTTCTTTTACTGAAATAATATCTCTTTTGAACTGACTATAAGCTAAACCATTTGCTCGCTCTACAGATTCTTGTGATGGCTGATATTGTGTTTCGTTGAATTGTAATGTTTCTTTCAAACCATCAACAAGTTTTTGATAATTAGATAATAGAGAACAAAATTTGCTATCAGTATCATTCTGATTTTTGAAAGCCAGATTGAATCTAATTCCATATGTGCCAGTAGTAGATAATCTATGTTCTCTTGGAAGGCGAGTGCTGAAAGTGCCTTGAATCATAATCTGTTTACATTTCTTTAGATTATTGGCAAATTCAACATTATCAATATCTAAAAGATTTCCTGTATAACCTTCTCTATCATGAAGATAAAGAATGGCCCCATCATTTACTTTATAGCTATTCAAACCTTTCTTGAGAATGCCACGACTATCCTTGATAAGATTGTTTCCAACTTTAGTATAATTCTCCAATAGAGAAGCTGTAGTTGAAAGATTATATGATTTATTAGTGGCTAATGCTCCACCAACAATCATTTTCTTTTTTGAAATATCTCCTTGCGGAATAAGCACATATACGGTTTGGTTCTCTGAATATGAGCGCCCATCATCCGCAAAAGCATTGATATAGCCACCATTATATTTTAGCTTGTATAAACCAGTAAGTGCGTTTACACAAGACACAATGGTAGCAGTAATTGTCTTGTCTGTTTCAAGATTAGCAATTTTGCTATCGGCAACAATTTCAATAGCATTTAGAATTGTATCTTGAATAGCCATTCGCCGCACTCTCCTTTACATAAAAAAATAGGGAGAAGCCATATGAGACTTCTCCCTATAACACCTTTTATCTCATAATCCTAATTATTATTGATTATAAAGATATAAAAGTTATACTAAAATGCCCTACCGATATTTCTGGACATATTGATAAGCTCTTTGATTGAGACTTTCAAGAGCTGTTTCAATTTCAGATGCGCTATTTACGTTAGGGAATTCAGCCGTAATATGAACATCCTGTTTGACAGTTTGCTCATTATCTTTCTGGGAATAAGAACCCATCCAAGAATTAAACAAAGAACTAAGTGAGTTGCTCTTTAGCTGCTTGGTGAACTCACGCACTAATGAAACCGCATCAAGAATATTCTGTGTATCAGATTCATTTAAAACAAGTTCTTTCTGATGAAGATAAGCAAGCTTGCCATTCTTTGGTTCGTCTGTTTTATCAGACCAAGTTCCAGTATAACCGCCGGTATCATACCCCCAAGACCAAGAATCTGTATTATACAATTCTCCAGCACGGCCAGAGTAATAGTAATCATTTACGATTTCCTGCGCTCTGTTTGCGACATCTTCACCATAGCGACTAATGATGCGTTCACGGCGCACGGGGTCATTTTCCCATGAACCATACGTCCAAATGTTTTGAGCAATGCCGAAGGCAGCTTCTTCACTTGAAACGCTACCACCTCCGCCGCCACCGCTGCCTTGGTTGAAGTAAGAGCCATTATCAACAGCGGTTTTTAACTCTGTATATTTGGACTCCCAATCGCGAGCTTCTTGCTCTTTCGCGGAAGCTAGCTCTTGGGCTTCACGCATAGCCTGATTTGCTTTGCTTGTGCTATCCTGAAGTTTTTCAATTTCTTCACGATAAGAAATAAGTGCCGCATTATTCTTATTTATTTGGTTAGTATCTTGACGGACAAGGTTCCAGAAATCTTCAGTAGCATCTGTAAGTGCTTTCTGCTTATCTATAACGCCATCAATAAGTTCACCGACATTTCCATAAGAAGTCTGAGTATCTTGCTCAATCTTATTGACATAATCACCATATTCAGCAGCAGACCTATTGAAGTTATTCATTAGGTCATTCGTTGCTTGCTCTAGGCTCGTCAAATCTTGTAGCTGAGCAATAACAGTAGAAGAGGTTGAAATACCAATGTTATCCATTGCTTCTGACCAATTATTTTCCATCGCATCAGCAATGTTAGTATAATAATCAGAAAGTTCTCCCTGACTGTCTTCAGACATTTGTCGCACGGATTCAATCATATCCGCTTGGGTTACGCCTAATTGTTGCGCCAAACCAGTTAGGTATTCCTTATAAGAATCCCATAAGGCTTGAAGCTGTTCTTTCATAGTAGCTTCATCGCCTTTGTTCTTCTCTCTGATTTGACGTGCTTTTTCCGCATAATCATTCAGAGCTGAGAAATAATTTTCTTGTAAAGAAATAGCGTTATTCTTAGTTAGCTCATATGCGTTCTGCTCGCTGTCTAGTAGGTCAGATTGAGCATTATCTACATTGTCTTTATTGGCAGTATATACATAAGAATAATTGCCTTGCGCGTCACGCTTTAGTTTCATTTGAGATTTATTGCGCTGCGCTTCTTCAAGAGCAATACGTTTCTGTAGAATTTCTAATTGCGCATTAGCATAATCCACATCATACTGAGATAGCTTTACTCTCTCTTGGAGAGCAGAGACTTGTTCATTCATGGCATCTGCGATTTGACGCTGAATGCTTGGGTCAGTTGTATTATTTAGCATCTGCTGATATTTTGCACGAAGCTTTTCAATATTGTATGCGCGTTCTACATCATCGAGATATAATTCGGCATTTTTCTTTGAAAGCTCCCACTGCATCTCAGCAAAATCCGCATCTCCACCAAGTAGTTTATTCTTCCAATCAGATAGGAACTTATCTGTTTGAGTTTCATAAATGTTGGCAAGATTTTCTGCGGCACTTTCCGCTAAATCATTCATGTCTTTCTGAGCATCAACAAGTTGAGAATGTACTTCTTCCCACTTTTCTCGTTCAGTCTCCTTGTCGTATTTAGCTAATTCCTGTTCCCAATATTGAACTTGACTCTGCTGGAAACGAATGTTCTGTAATAGCGTATTCTGCTTTGTCTCCATGAGAGCAAGAAGTCTATCATAGTCTTCTTCACCATATAAACTTTCAACCATATTTGAGTAATGGTCAATAGTATCTGTAAGATTTTCATAGGCTTCTGCCATCTTATCAAATTCATCACCGATTTCTTCATAGCCATCAATGATGTCTTCGAGAAGAGACTCAGCCTGCGCGGCTGCGTCTAATTCAGCTTGCGCTAAATTCTTATACGCAGTTTCTAGGGCTTCAAGTGCGGCAGCTTCATTATCGCCCCAGATGCTATTCTTTCTATCTTCGTCTGTACCATTGAAATATTTGAGAACTGCTTCAAGGTCGTTTAGACGCATATCCAATAGACCAGTGCCATTTTCGGTTCCGATTTCATTTGCGGCATTAGATTTACGAGCCTGCCAGAATGCGGCCTGCTGTAAGGCGAAGTTCTTAGCAGTATCATTCGTAGCTTGCTCTGCGGCCTTCTTGTAATCATTGATAATAGTATCATAATACTTATCCGCCGCGCCAGCCGCAAGGTTGAAGTAGTCTTCTAACTTAGAAGCATCTTCTACCATCTTACGGAATGGACTATCAGAAGATAATCCGGTCCACAGACCCTTTAGCTCACTCATGGTATCGTTAAGGTCTTGAATATTGTCAATCGCATCCATAGCATCATTGAAAGCTTGAATACGTAGGTCTTCAATTTTATCATAGTATTCTTCGATTTGATTGAGAGAGGATTTGATTTCATCACCGATTAGGGTATCATATCTATCAATATAATCTTTGAATTTATCAAAAGACTTTTCAGCTGCTTCCATTTGGTCAGATAAACCTTCTTTATAAGCCTTATCTGTCGAAGAATTGAAAGCGCTAACTAAAGAATCATATTCTCCTTTGAGCTGATTGAAGATTTGAGCATAATTGGTAATAATACCTTCACCATTGAATTGGACGCCATATCCAGATAATTTACCACGAATATCTTGCGCTTCTTGCTGCTGAATTTCTAGTTTTTGCTTAGCTAATCTGATAAGCTCGTGATAATCTTGAATTTGCTTATTCATATTGTTGGCTTTATTGTAGCCAATCAAGCGGTCATATTCTTGGTCAAGACCATCAAGATGTTTTTCCATCTTAGAGAGTTCAGTGTTGACTCTCTCATAAAGGTCTAGCTCGTCTTCGAGGAAATCTTTCTGAGAGTCGTCAAAGTTGTCGTCGGAGCCACCGCCACCTCCGCCGCCTTTTCCGCCACCACCTCCACCGCCGCCAGAAGAAGTTGGCCTATTACCAGCGGCTTTACTTGAAACAGGAGTATATCCACTACCGCTTCCAACAGCATCTATAGAGGTAATCTTAGGGACCTTTACCGTTCCCTGAATATCTATGTCTGGAAGGTCAATACCACCAAGCTCATGTCCTAAAACTTCAATAGGAATATGCTTACCTGGTATGGTAAACATTGTGCTAGTGACTTCTTCCATTTCGATGTTAGGGTCATACCCAATAGCATTCAAATAACTGTTTACTTGGTCAGCAGTGAGCTTACCGCTTTCAAGCATACCATTCAAGGTGTTGATAAAATCTTGGTCATCAAGCATTGCGTATGGCTCAATTGTCAACGATGATAATTCCCACGCTTTCTGTTGCAAATAGTCTAATTCTTCTGCTGACAAATTGCTTTCAGGGTCTTTACTAATTTTTACAAGAATTTCTTCTGCGGCGGCAGCTCTTAGACGTTGAATAGCATCTACATCCCCATAGGCCGCTTTTTCAATATCATCAAGATTATTTTCAACGAAGTTGACAGATAAATCCTCAGAAGAAACATTCAAAAGGTCAGCGACAGCATCTCTTGTTTCACTAATTGCTTCAGCATACTCTATGGAGTTCTTATCGCCCTTACGGATGACTTTTGCATTATCCTCAATAGATTCAGAAAGACGTTCCATGCCTTTCTGAGACTGTAACGCTAAATCTGCTAAATCTTCTACACTATCATTATATCCATTCAGTTTTTTCTCTGCATTTTTTGCTTCTTTTGATTCAGAACCAAATTCTTCTGCTGTTTTATCTAAAGCGTTTTGTAATTCTTGCTGGGTTTCAATGACTTTATTCGACTGCTTTTGAACATCTTCATAAGCTGTGATTGTACTATCATTAACCTTGTATTCCTCTTTTAGACGGCTCTTTCTATCATTTTGGTCAGAATTTTCATCAAAGTTTGATTGAATTTTGCCAGTTTCTACTGATTGGCCTATTGTTCCTAAAATTTGGTCTAATGGTTGTGACCAATCTAGACTAGTCATTAGTTTTTGTTTGTCTTCTTCAGACAAAGAAGAATTATTTACTTTATCAATAATAGAAGAAACAAGAGAATCATAAATTTCATTGGTAAGTTTATCAGTATCAACGCTTCCAAAAACAGTGCTAGACATTTGAAGGTTTGCCAATGCCTGCTGTAAATTATTTCCCTCAAAATCAATATTATCTTTAGTATAAGCGTTTGCCGCTACTTGGCCTTTTACTTGAGATTGCGATAATGCAGAAAGATTACTGGTTGCTTGAGAATTCTCAAACGCAGAATACAAGCCTTGACCAAAGCTTTCCTCAGCTTTTTCTTTTGCATATCTTTTTGCTAATTCTTTTCCTTGAGCAGTATCAACTTGAGCCATGCCTGATACAAAACTATCAAGCATTTCTTCTGCTTTTGATGTTCCTTCATCAGCAACCCAACGTTTATATTCGTCAGTATTTCGAAGAGCGTCTTTATATTCATCTAAAGACTGCCCTTGTTGATATTGATAAGCAGAATCATCCTTTTTTGCTTCTACTTGTGTAGAAACTTCTTCATCAATTGCATTGTTATATGCTTCTCTTTTGTCTGCGATAGAGTTCTCTAAAGAATTTAGTTTATCATAACTATTCTGTAAATCAACTAATTCTGCATTGATAGCTGTATAAGTTTCGCTACCTTTATCCGCTTCTGAAAGTCGCTTACTAGTTTCTTCAATAGCTTTGTTATATAATTCTTTTGCTTTATCTAAATCTCGTAAACTCGTTTGTAAATCTGTTCCGCCCTTGAATCCCCAAGAACCATTGATAGACCTTACAATACCAGATGCTTGCTTTTCTACCTCATAGTCTACGGCATATTTTTTATTAGCTATACCGAAAGAAGACCACTCTTCTTGAGAATTTATTGCTTTCTCTAAATCTTGGCGTGTAACAGATGCATTCGTATTTACTTTTTCAACACTATCAGTCGCTTTTTGCTTTGATAATTCATCAAGACGATTATTATATTGTTCCCAGGCCCCTGCCGCGGCCAAAACTTTCAACTGTTGGTCATCAAGAGCTTCGTTCAGTGTATCAGCTACACTCTTTAGGTCTGACGAAACATTTTCCCCGTTTTTATATTTTTGATATAAATTATCAAATTGCTCACCAGAAGAAGAAAGCGTATCTAATAAGGACTTTGCTTCTTCTGCTTTCTTTGCAGAACTATCAACGGTGTTTTGCCACTCTTGGTCTTTGTATTGCTTGAAAATAGAATAAAACATACCGCCAAGTTCGATGGCAATTCCCAAAGGACCACTTAGCGCACTAATAGCTGTCCCCAAAATTTTCACACCGCCAGCAGCAACTTTAGAAGCTATGCCTAATCCCGTGGATTTTGCAGATGCAAGCACCAAGGCTCCAGAATATCCGTTCAAAGCCATGGTTGCATTAGTTATGTTAGCTTGTTCAAAGCTTGTCTTACTTTTGTTAGATAGATTTTCGCTTGTTTTCTCAAAAACACCGGTCTTGGAAATTCTATTTAGCTCATACATTCCACTAATTAGCATTGGGAGAGATGCAGTCAAATTCATTATCGTCTGCTGAAGTTTTTCCCCCTCAGTAATATCATTGTTAGCCCAAAGGCTTCCTAAATTTTGGAAAGATTGCCAAGCAAAGGCCAAATCTCCAATAGCAGAAACAGTATTGATAATATCTCTAGTTTCACCTTGGTCTTTTAGTTTATCGCCTTCGGTTTCAACGCCTCTAACAGCTTGATTGGCGAATTCTTTAGATGAAGATGCCGCATCTACCGCCTCATGAATATCTGTTTTCGCAGTCTTATCTCTAACGGTTTTACTAGTAGCCATTTCCGCAAATGCAGAACCAGCTTTACTTGTACTAGCTTGTATATTATCAAAAGCTTTTTGAAGCTTGTTTGCAGATTCTTCTGTATCCAGAGTTTTTTCATTTAGACTACCAAGTATAGCGATAAGATTATTCAAATCTTCTTTGACTTGTGCATCACCCAAATCAGCAATATCATAAGTCTTCTTGATACTATCTCTAAATTGTATAAGCTCACGCTGAAAAGCATGAAGATTCTCTAATGATTCATCCCCAGTTATTTCTATATTAGTACGTTTTTTCAAACTACTCATTGCAGCATACTGTTTTGCATAAATATCAGCAGAATTTTTTATAGTATCTTGCTCTGACGCAATAGAATCAATCAAATCTCTACCGCTGCTGGATTGAATAATAGACTGATATTTAGATAAATCGACCTTGAGAGAGCCATCTTCTGCCCTGGTAATATCAATAAGTGTTTCATCCCAAATAGCATTGATAGCTAGCGCAAGACGATAAAGTTCTTGTTCTTTATCTATTTGTTGATTCTTTAGTTGAACAGCTGTCTCAACTTTTTGATTGTATTCTTGCGCTTGTTCAGTGGACATAGAATCAGTTACTTTTAGATTGTTTTGAATTACATCAACGAACTTTTTATTTGATTCTCCCTGAACATCTTTTAGTCCTAATGACGCAAGACCATTTTCAGCAAAATTACGCTGATTTTTCTTTTTCTTTTGTGCGGCTTGACGATTAGAAACAAAATTATTGAGTCCACGCGCCATTGAATTACTAAATACGCGCATGGCAACAGCACCAAGACCAGTAAGAGCTGTTGTGCCACCTCCAATAGAAGTAACAAATTGATTCATCAAATCTACTACATTGGTCAATCCATCGATAAGAGGATTGAAGTCTGTTGTTTCAAAAAGATTACTAAACAATCCCTCAAAGGTAGCTTGTAATTTATTCAAACGACCTTCTAATGAATCAACATATTTTTCGTTCATTACATCTAGAGTACCTTTTTCTTTACCCTCTTCAGATGCTTGCTTATATTGCTGATATAAGTCAGAACGATTCATCAATGCTTCAAAACGTGTTAGCTGATATTTACCAGCTAAAGTTGTAGCAATTGCGGCCTTCTGGGTCTGGTCCATTTGGCTCCATACACCCATAAGGTCTTCCATAATATTGCCAACATCGCGCATCTTCCCATTAGAATCAAGTGCGCTAATGCCAACTTTACTCAATGCGCTTGTTACATCGCCTAAGTCAACGCCATCTTCTAGTGTATCTCCCATGGAAATATCAGAGAAGCGTGCGTAGATTGTCTTACATTATCATTCTAATAAGAACGCAACTTCTTATTACGTTTATAACTGCTATATGTTTCCATATAGATTAGACTATATCTTAGCCATTTTCATGGCAAAAATCATTTCCACCGGCTTTTGCTTCCGATGTACCTTTCTTAGCGAAAGTAGTCGTTGAACTAAAAGGTAGTATATCTAAATTCAATATTTTCTTGTTTACATATACTAACTCATATAATGGCAAATTATATTTTTTACAATAATCTCTTTTTTTATTATCTAATTCTTGATTTCTCAAAAATTTTTCTTTTCCGCCCCAATATTTTACAGGGTTATAATGTTGCTCTCCCTGAACTTCTATAAAATATTTTGGAATCAAACAATCTTTATCTTCATAAACGCAAAAGTCAAAATGCTGTCTTGGTAATTCGGAAACTCCAACTTGCTCTTTGTAAAATATATTATTTTGAATCAAAAGTCGTTTTACTAATTTTTCACCTTGAGACTTTTTTCTATCACATTTTGGGCAGCCAGCAGAGCCAAGTAAACAATCATATTTCTGTGTGAAGATTTGTCCACATTTCAAACATCTATATGTAGTCTTTTCATGTCTTCCTTGATAATTCAATAATTCGATTTGTCCATTGAAAATTTCATCAACATTATTTTGAGCATCTTCAATAGAATTCTTCAAGAAAGAACTTTTGTTATTACAAAATTTACAAGAGTTTGGAGCTGTAAAGAATTTACTTATATTCTTTTTATAAATATTCCCACATTTTTTATGTTTTATAATTATATTTTCACAATCTTTTTGTGAAATAAAATCAAAGTCATCACTATTATCAAGCCATCTTATAATTTTATCTATCTTTTTTTCATTATTTTGACAGCAATTATATCCAGAAATAGCTCTATTTCCAGTTTTATAATGATACTTTCTTCCACATGTTTTACAATATATGTCAACTGGCTTCGTAATTGCTGTATATCCAATAATTTCAAAGTTACAGTCTGAATGTGCTTGATAAAAACGTTGATAAAATTCGTTATATGAAATTTTTTTTGCCATTATACTTTCTCCATCTTTTAGTGCTGATTATCCATTTTTAGTTACTTAGGATATTTTCCATATAACCATCTATTTTTTTGTTTCTGTTTTCACAACTTTCTAATAATAAGATTATACAGGAGTTTTATAATCTTGTAAAGTAAAAATAGCTTTAGGATTTCCCAGCTTCAAAATTTTCTTTATGCCCTAAAAGTCAAGGCCGTTCATATTACTCTTTTGTTTCCAAAAGTATGGACTATATCTTAGCGGAATTACCGCAATATTCATTTCCAAACACGTATCAATAGCATTTGTACTCCACCGATTCGTGGATAGTCTCTACAGGATATATTCCCACGGTATTAGCATACTCAATTCAGCCTTCACCGTTAGCCTATAAAAAATAGACCTTGCTGATTAGCAATAAAAATATAACAGGCAACTATGTCTACCAATGTTCTCAGGAGCGTCTTTGGTAACTGATTCAATTGTCGCAATTTGCGCGGCCAATTGGTCCATATTTACGCCAACAGTATTTGCTGTTGAAGCAGCCTTCTGCGACGCAGTAGCTAATTCTTTTACATCAGCCGCAGATACGTTTGCTACTTCTGCCCAAGAATCCAAAGCCTTAGATAAGGCTTCCATGTTTTGGTCCATACCGTAAGCGTTCATGTAAGCTACGATTTGGTCTGATGTTACATCACTTGTTTGTCCAGAAGCATTAGCAAGTTTGATAGATAATTCAGATAACTGCGTGGCTTGCGGAAGGTCGTACCCAGCCTGTGAGAAGACCTGTGAACCTTCTGTTACAGCAACCGTAGTGCTACCTAGACTTTTAGCTACCTCATTGGCTGTTTTAGCATATTCATTCATCTGCTCTCTTGAATAATCAGTAACCATCATGATATTGGTCAATGAAGCATCCAAATCTTTCACATACTGAGCAGCATTGTGAACACTATTCATCATTTCTTGGAAACCGCTAGCGATAACACCCCAACGGACAGTATTTCCAAGAGTATTCATCATCTTGTCAGTTGTTCTACTAACAGTCTTTATTGTAGTATCAACTTTTCCAAGAGAGCCAACAATGCCATTGAAAGCTTTATTGCCTACAGCACCAGCAGTGCCAAAGGCCCCTTGTAGCTCTCCTAATGAAAGCCTTGCGCTTTTCAAAGAAGAAGTAAGTTTTGACATGTCAAGCATGCCAATCTTATTATTATAACTACCTTTCAAGATAGTGCTTAGTTGATTTATCTTCCTCTGAGCATCTGAAAAACTTTCATCACTTATCAAATCTAAATTACTCAATTTGATAAGCTCATTCTGTACCATCTTTAGCTCAGATTGTAACTTTGAAATACCACTACTGTCTAATGTTGTACGAAGATTGTATTCAACACTTGAGCTATACTTACTGATAATACTCACATCCTTTCTACAAAATTAGAGCTAGTGATGCTTCAGAACCACAAGCTTCCTTATATCTCCAGTAGGTATAAAAAAAGAGCCTACTTGACTCTTTCAAAGTAGGCTCTAAAAAATTATCGGGATATGCCCTATTCAAAAACATCACTTGCTACTTTTTCTCCAGTAGGAACAATAGTGATATTATTATTATTCATTCCCCACTTATCAGCAATCTCTAGAACATTACTAATACCTTCTTGCTGAGAAGTCTTTCGTAGTTGATTCATTGCGTTTTGAATAACATCGCCACTAAACTCTTGAAGATTATTTAGCAGACCTCGCGCGGAAAGCGTATAAGCGCAATAATCATCAAACCAAACTTCGCCAATATCCGCAATCTTATTTAGCTCTGCGGCATATTCATCCATCATCTTGTCAACTACGCCTTCTGAAATAATCTTATCCCAAGCGTCATTGATGTTCTTGGCCGCAATGCCTACAAATTCTTCCTTGTCTTCTGGATAAAGAATGATTGCGGCAAAGACATATAGAGCACGCTCAAAGATAAATTCATTCATAAAGCCATTGTCGTAACTAGCATCTGCCGCAAAAGACACAATATCATACATATCTTGAGTAGATAGCTTGCGGGACTTCTCAAAATCAATATCAATCATATTTACTCCTTTTGTCTCTTATAAATATATTAGGATTATATCATATAAATATATTTTTGTCAACTATTATTTGAACAAACTCATAAGAGCTTGAGTATTTCTTATTGTCATGTCTATCTGAATTTTAGTAGCATATAGTTTATCAGATACGGAATTGAATAATTTAGTAGAACGCTCATTCGCGATAGTAGTATTTGGCTTAGAGCCTTGCCATACATTCATTGCAACATATGGCGCTCGTGACAAAAAACCTTCATTCCATTTTGAAAGGCTTACCTTAGAGCTAATATTGGCACCGTTGCTAGATACTCTTTCAGCTAGAATATCTTGAACAGTGGCAATTCTATCTCCTAATACCATGAAAGTTGCTCTGTCCTCTTGGGAAATTCCAGCTAAAGCATCAAGAAAAGCTAAGTCATTTAGAGTATCTTTTATTCTTTCCCACCAATTATCATGAAGAGATTCATTTCCATGAGCAACAAGCATTTGGTATACAGCAAATAATTCATCAGAATTGAATCCTGCTTCTCTCGCTAATAAAGTCAATAGGGGAGTGCCACTTTGTAATCTAATGCTAGCACTTTGTACGCCGTTAGTGGACTTTATAAGTCCTTCTCCATCTTTTACAGTGAATGTAACGCCAGCCCGCACGCCATTTTCTGTAACATAAAAACCATTATCTGCCTTGCTGGTTTTTACAGATAAACGTGCTTTTGATACATTGATTTCATTCAATGCTTGCTCGAACGTCTTATTGTTTTGCGTAATAATATCAATGCTAATCCCATTGCGAGTATTTCCTAAATGCTTATTTTCAATTTTTAGATTTTTATTCATTTCTTTCATGACTTTTTCAGCGCCAAGCAATGAACCGTATACTCTTGTTGTCTCTGCGGCACCAAACTTTATATTATCCATTGAAGCATTTATTTTATTTGAAATCTCATTCAAAATATCGCTCTCACCAGATACAGTATGTCTAGTTTGTGCTCTTCTCTTTGAAGAATCGCCATATTGAACCAAGGCTCTTTTGATTGGCAATCCTTCTCCTTGAAAATGTTTTAGTGCGTAAGCAGCTGCCGCAATCTTCCTATAAGATGTTGTGATGCCAGCTTGTGCTTCAGTAGAACCTTTTCTAACTTTGAAAAACTCTCCGTTCTCATTAGAAAGAATATCACGCAATAATTTTTCACATACTTTGCTTTCTTGATTGCTAGTCAAACCACCTTTAGAAATACCACTTTTAGCCGCATACTCTCTAACAATAGAAGCTTGTAAATCAGCTAAATTAGAATCAGTAGGTTTCAACACTGTATTCAAAAAATTCTCTAATGCGTTTGTATATTGAGCAATACTATTATTGGCCGCACCTAAATCAATGCTTTTAGCAGCCGCAATTGCTTGCTCTAATGGAAGCATCTCTAAATCTCCAGGAGGTTGAGATTGATTCTGCTCCATATCTACATATTTTTTCAATTCATCTCTATATAGACCCGCATCATATAACTTTCCCAAAGTTTGTGCGGACATACCACCCGCACTTGCCGCATTTATTTTACTAGATTGTGCTTTCATAAAATTACTATATTGACTAGCTAGAATTTGTCTCTTGGAAATATTATACATAGCACTAGCAGATGCTAATACATCATCATCTATATTGGCAGACCAATAGTGTAAATATCCTTTATCTTTTCTATGAACCTGCGGCTGATAAGTATTACCTCCAGAATTTCTATTTTGAACCCTAAATACGCTCATATTCACCTCCTTCTATATAAAAAAAGAAGGGAGAGAACATAAGTTCCCTCCCTTCATGTCTTATCAATATTTATTCTTGTGAATCAAGAATATCTTCCATATTGATTGAGTCAGCTACAGATTCATCTTCTGTAACTACGTCACTGTGAGTATCCGCCACAGACTCTTCTTTAGACGTTGTGGCTGTTATTCCCCCGCTACTTCGGTAAAGACAGACTTTGTGTACCAATCAGCGATTTCAGAATCGTTCTTGCGGCCCTTGTGACCCATTACATTTTTATCAGTGTAATTGTGGGTCGTATCAGTCTTATCAATAACCTGTAGGACTGCCATCATCTTCTTCTTCCTGTTGAACTTAGTGTAAGCAGGGAAGCAGTCGATGGTGAATGTAACATTATGTTATCTTATAGTTTCCTATAAGTTCAGACTATATCTTCATCTCTAAGATAGAGAGTTTTCCACTTCGCTTATTATAAGCTACTCCATAAAGGATAGTCGTTGAACGTATATTCGTTCGCTGCTGATTACCAGCTAAGGCTTCCAGCAATTCAAAAAAATATTTTTCCGCGCATCACTACGCGGCCACCCCTACATTTATAATTGAGGTGGATGGGTCCGATTATCTTTACGTATTTATTATACGTACTACATGAATAGTAGCTTATAGTTTCCTATAAGTTGAGACTATATCTTCACCCACAAATATTGTGGGGTTTTCCGCTTCGCTTTTTATAAAAGCTACTCCATACAGGATAGTCGTTGAACCAAATAAATTGGCTGCTGATTTTCATTTTACAGAATCCCAGCAATTCAAAAAATTATTACATGCTTATTACTAAGCAGCCAGGCAACCTATTTTACCTGAATTGGCCATGCTGAAAGTAAAGTTACTCTGGATTTTACCACGAGGAACAATGAACTCAGCAGGTAGGTCTACACCAGTAGCTTCATCACGGAATAGCGTAGAAGCTTCGATGTAGTAGTAACCAGCAAAGTTCTCTGCATCAATTTGCATTTCCATGGCTTCTTCGTAATGGACTTCATAACAGTCAATACGAACAGTGTCACCAACATTTACATCGCCATCTTGACGGTCATCACCCGGGACATCAGCCTCAAGCTCAAATACGATAGTCTTGTCAGCAGCTTCAATTTCGCCGTGAGTACCAATCGTAGCAGCCGTAGTGGCACCAGCTTCGCCAAGAATCTTTACCTGAGCTTCAGTAATAGCAGATAGGTAATTAGCCTGAGCGCCAGCGCTGTCAAGAGTGACAGGGTAGATTGGGGCTTCCTTCGTAACGATTAGAGTTGCGCCATTGCGGTCCTCATTCGTTAGCTTGCAAGCCTTCTTACCGCCAACAGTCTCAACAACCATGTCGTAGGTTGTATGGACATAAATTGGATTTTCAGTAACGCCGTCAGCCTTCTTGCGGCCCCTAACAAGGCCAGCACCAGATAGCATGGCAAAGCTGACAGGAGACATTAGAGAATCTTCGAGTGTGAGAGTAAGTGTTTTTTCACCACAATCTTCTGTATCTTCATATATACATACAGTTTAGACTATCTCTTTTCTTGTGTATACTCAAGAATCTTGCGCTTCGGAATATTATAATTCCTACACCTTTCGGTTAGTCGTTGAACCTTTTTGTTTGATTTCTAGCTTGCTTCAATGTATTCTCTGATTGAGTAATTTTTTGTAAATTATCAAAATTATTATTTAGTGGATTAGCATCAATATGGTCTATAACATAGTTATCTAAATTATAGTCATTGGCAAAAGAGCAATATACAAGACGATGAACTTGTTCATGCTTATATTCCTTGTCTTCATTATACAAGGCTATTCTTGCATATGTATGTGCAGTATCCTGTTTCAAAATACGTTTTGTCTTTTTGTTCATAATTCTTCCATACGAAGAGATTTGATACATTGGGTAATTTTTTAGGTCTGCCCATTCTTCGCCTTCAAAATTACAAACGAAGTATTCAGCTTTTGCATGACGCTTGCCGACATGATTCTCTAAATACTTGCAATAATTTTCTTGATAAGTAACCCATTCTAAATTAGAAATATCATTATTCAGTCGATTTTCATCAATATGATTTACAACTGGAAGATTATCGGGATTTGGTATAAAAGCTTGCGCTACAAGACGGTGTGCATATCTATATACTCGTTTATTTGTTTTTACACTTTTGAAAGTGTAACTCAAATATCCAATATTGTCTACTTTACCCTTCAAAAACTTATTAGTTTTTGAATTGAATAACCTACCATCTGAATAAATCATATATAATGGATTTTCTAATATTTTAGCACATAATGCCATAATATACTCCTTATTTCTTTATAAGAGTATCTTATCACATTTTTCTATTATTGTCAAACAAAATTGGCTGCGGATTGTCCTGCCTTTAGGAGTTCCCCGCAATTCACAAAATTTATTTTTATATGTGTTTCTGCTTACACATAGGCTGAGCAGAGAAAAAACAATTCCCAGCCGATTAGTCGTGGATTCATTATATTCCATATAGTTCATTACTCTATATGCGTTTACTAACTGCTATATGTTACCATATAGTTTAGACTATATCTTCGTTTCTCAACGTCTCTCGTTTCGGAATCATTTGATTCTACTTCACATAGGAATAGTCGTTGAACCTAATTTCTAGGCTGCTGATTGTCTCAAAGAGAGTTCCCAGCAATTAGAGAGATTTTACAAAAGCAATTCCACTTATTTACCCTTACCACCTTGGGCGTAAACCGTAGTAGCTGCACCTTCTAGACTGGAGGTCTTAGCAGTATCAATGTATAGCATTGGTTGACCAGCATCAAAGTGCTGACCGCCAAGGTCCACAGAGGTGAGAGGCTTGAACACTACGTCACAACATTTTACTTGGACTATCTCTTCATCCTTTATAAAAAAGGAGTCTCGCACTTCAAAACATGTATCAATAATGTTTCTACAATTTTAGTCTCTACACTTATAAATATAAGCACGGTGTTGGTATTTTGCTTTACTTTTCACCGTTAGCCCAAAAGGACACCGCCTGATAAAGCGTTCACGAGATTTGTTCATCAGTTTGGTCACTCAATTACTTGAGGGTGAGACTTGCAACGCCCACAAAAAATCTCACGCACACCAAACCTATTCATAGATTTGTACCTCTTTCTTTTTAGATTTTTACTTACAGAAAAAATTGTATACATTTTTTTCCTTGGTCTATCATCCACTAACGCACTAGTTTCCAATAGTCCAAATATAATAAACATGCGCTATCCCGCATGATTATTGTTTATAAATATTATCTAACCAATTGTCAGGCTCAGTCATTTTACTTGTATCCATCATAGGCGTTGTTGCCACTTTCTGATATAAGTCATATGCCTGTTTGACCTGATAACGCTTATACGCATCAAACAACTGAAAAGGGGTATAATTATACAAAATGTTTATATCCATTCCAAGTCCGACAGAAAGAACAGACGTATAATTACCAAACAAACTGCCTATATCGCCTTGTTGTTCTGCTTTTTGCTTAGCACGAATCTCATTGCCACGCTTCAACTTAGCCGCAATTTCTGCGGCCTTATCATTCGCAGGATTATATTCTATATTTTCTTCTTTTGAACCTACTGGAACGAAACAATCTCTAAGAACATCTTGAAATGATTCAAAAGCAAATGAATTCAATCGCCCAACGATTCTTTCATCTTCTCTTGTTCTGAATTGCATCATGCCAGATAATAACTCTACTTTATAATCAGGAAAAATCAATTCAAACAAATCTTCAATGTTCTCTTGAGTTTGTTTATCATCTCGTATAACTATCAACAATAACTGAAAAGTATCCAACATCGCTAATTGAGGATTGCCCTCTTTTATTGGAATTATTACTTTTTCTGCATTTAGAAAAAACTGTATTGCAAAAAAGAATTCATCTTCTCCAAAAGCGCAAATATCTTTTACCTTTGGCTGCGATACAGCTACATTTATTTCTGGAACTATTATCGGCATACCAGATAATAGTCTACCAATATCTCCTTTTATCCCCATTTTCATCACTATGCCATTACGACACCATGCTCATGAATCGCGGGCAATGAATTATCAATATGCTCGTCATCGCTGGCGTTGGAATTGGTCGCTACATAGCGCAATAAAACTCCTCCAAAATATTCATTGAGCACTAATTGGCTAGCACCTAGAAATTGAAGAGTACCAATTCCTGAAAGTTTTTCACCATTTAGAATACCGTCAATATATCCAGCAATTTCCCATGGCCGCAATTTATAATCATTCATACCCCAATAGTCGAGATGACATATAATGCTAAAACTAATAACACAATCTCTATATTGTGGATTCCTCGTAGGAGTAAAATCATCAAATTCCAAGAGAACGTAAGATTTTACTTCTTCATGCTCACCAAATGATAATTTAGGAATAACTTTGATATATTGATTATCAATCATATCTTTGATTGTGTATTGATTGATTTTTCTTTGAAATTGTTCTTGCGTAGGGTCAAGACAATTTGGAGTATTGATAATAAGAAGCTTCTTTAGTTTATCACTATAAGGTTTACTTTCAACCAATAACTTGCGCCAAATGGTTTCTTGGTCTGTTGAAATAGAGGTAAATGTAGAAGAAAAATTCTTCTTCAAAATATTTGATGCTACTTTTCTCATTGTACCTCCTTACAAAGACTTTATTTCTACTTCTAATTCAGTAGTGCTTCCATCTTCAAGCCCACATTTGATAGTAAACGTACCACGCTTGCCAGATAAAATTTCCACTTTACAAGAACCATCATTACTATCAATAATTTCCGCGAGTGGACTATCAATACTGAACCTGACTTTTCTATCATCGCCTTTTATCCAGTAGGTGTGAGTATCATAAGGATATACTGTTTGCGGCCCTTGGATAACAGGCTTAGCCCAGTCAACAGTAACCGTTTTGAACTGCTCACCATGCACAATATCAAAAGTCTTGATTGCGCCAGGACACACTTTTACCTTGCATACTCGACCATCTTCAAGAATCTCTTGAACCTTGACTCTTGGATTATTGCGAACTTCCCATTGAATCTTGGGGTCATAAGCAAGGTCATTGATAGCATAACCTACAACGGTATCTTGCTTTACAATATCTTCACCAGAAATAACATTAGTTGGAGTTTCACCGCCCATGTTCTTGATTTCTGGAAGTTCCTCAATAGAATTATCATAATATTCTTGGATTTCAAGTTGAAGGATGCCTGGCGTAGAAAGACTATCAGTAACTTGAACCTCCCAGCGATGGCCATCAATCTTCAGTTTTGTAAAACGCTTGAAGAACTTTCTAGTAGATTCATTATTTTCAATAAAAATACGCGCAGATAGATTTAGCTCATTGATATTGATATTATTCTTTAGAAACCAAAGAAGGTCAGTTTCCACTGGGCCACGACAGTATATCCAATACGTCTTTCCATCAACTTCAAGAGTATATCTACATTCAACGATTTGCGCAGACAAATATGCGGTTTCACTCATTTTTTGTAGATATACCATCCAATGCGTTCCATCATCAAGAACCTCAAATGTCTTACCTGGTTTTAGTCCGCTAGCATATTCTACGGCAAAATTTTCATAATCATAGTCCGCCTTCAAGCCACCAGACATAGTACCAATAAAACAAGGCCAAACAGAGTGGTCTACCTTGATATATCTAGTGCTATACGAATTCTTTGTAGCCATTTGAAAGGTTCGTAATTTTTGCTTATTGATTCTAGATAACTGGTCACCGCCAAGGTATTGAATTCTGCTACTCAATGTTTTCATTGACATTTATATTGCTCCTTTAGCTCGTTTACCATAGAGCAACACTCAAAGATAGTACGCCTAAAAAGCATGAAGTCTAATTCTTCACCCTTGAGCCGCATACCATCTAACTTACACACTAAAGAAAATAATTTAGGCTGGTCCGCAATCATATCAGACATTCCCAATAGCTCAATAATAAGAGTTTCAGTAGGCTTTATCCAATCCTTACCCTCTTCACTCATGGGAAGAAGCCTAAAAATTTGGCCTACAATTCTATCAAGATTAGTATAAATTGTCGCATTCTCAACAGAATATTCTTTATTATCTTCAAACACTACTATCGCCATTCTTCTGGCTCCATGATTTGACTAAAAGTAGAACGAATAACGCCAGCGTTATCTTTGCGTCTGCGACAATAAACGCGAGATAGATGAAACGCATTATTCTCATATTCTTTCTTTAGAGCAATAAGCTGCTTCATGTGACTCGCCTGGCTTGTGAATTTATAGTCACTAGATGAATATTTCTGCCTAATCAAGTCAACATTTGCAAGCTGAAAACCAATCCATTCTACAATCATATAATTACGAAGAATCAGCTTCTCTTCAGTGGTAAGTCGTGCGGAAAAACATTTCTTATCAAAATCTAAATCAAAAGGGTCTTTCCATCTAGGAAACTCAAATTTAGGAACAGCTGCCACAAGAATCTCTTGAAGCATTGCTTCTGTATCTTCCTTTGTCATTTCCATGAACATATCATCTGTAATACCAGATAAGAAAAAATCATACATCTCTTTGAACGTAGTCTTGACTTCTTCTACTGGTTTTAGAGGTTCGGCTAATTCAGCCATCCTTTTACCTCCTTATTATTCTGCCTTTACCCTGCGGCCAGAGGTTTTCTTGGCTGCGGAACGTCGGCGTGGCTTTTCAACATTATCACTTTGATTATCCTCTTCTACATCATAGGCATGTTTGTTAGTAATCATAGCAGTAATATCAACTCCCATTGCCTTATCAATGGCCTTACGCTTACGTTCATCAGGAATCTCTAATTCTACCGCATAATCAACAAGCTGTTGCTTGATGCCTTCTGGAGCAAAATCAAGAGCATCCAGGAGAACATCAAGATTCTCATTGTTCAGACAATTCTTTACATCTTGCGGAGTCCAGTTATATTCTACAGTTTCTTCTGGGTCAACACCGAACTCCATTGCAAGGTTTGGATTACCCACTCGAATAAAGTCTTGAAAAATAACTAGATTACCGCGTTCATATGCGGCCTGATGAAGTTCCTCTGCCTTTACACGCATAGATGCGTAAGGCGCAAGACGGCGAAACTGGCCGTTTGGAAGTTTATAACCAACGCGATGACCAACTAGGTTAGTGATTTCCACATAATCTTCATCATTTACGATAGTAGCACTCATTTTTTATCTCCTTGTATATCCTTGTGTAATAGAAAAAGGGGTGCCTTGCGACACCCCTATAAATTTTATTTGAAAGAAACGGTTGGGTCGTTGGAACCGTCAGTGAGAATACCCTTCTGGTCGTCATATACATAGTATACGTTGTCAATGCCGGAACCCTTTTCCATCAGATGCTTAGTACCACGCTTTAGGTTATCGAATGTGATATTGAACTTAGAGAAGTCCTGTACCGCATCCTTGCTGTAGTCCTGTAGCAACATAAAGCCGGTGTAACCATCGGCACTAGGAGTTTCACTTGTATAATTATAAGTGTTATCCTTGATATTGAATGTAGCACTTACGTTCTTAGGATTACTTAGTCGAACGGGATTATTGTTTACATCAATATCCTTGAAGTCATTACCTACAATGTCGATTTGCGCGCCTTCTGCTAGGTTATAGAAGCAGATGCCATTATTCTTGAGCGTACCCTTGAAGGTATTATTCTTGATAACAGCCTTGGTAATGTCACGCGCGTTGCTAATGCTAAACTCAACCATGTTGTAAATGTTCTTATCGTCAGCATCAAAGGTATTGTCTTCAATGGTAACTTCGCCACTAGTCATAATATTGACAGCAGTACGGGCAGAACCATTTACAGTGCTGTTCTTCATGGTAAATGGCTTAGTGCCGGAAACCTTTAGAACAGGCGTTTTATCTGTAGCAGAAGTTCCAGGAGCAGAAAGAACAACATTATTTAGAACTACTTCTGCGTCATTGACGGTTAGAAGTTTTTCAATAGCAACACCGTTGCCAGAAATCTTCATATCCTTATCAACGGTCATCTCTTCCTGGATAGGAGCCGCACCTGCGGGAATCTTTAGAGTACCGCCCGCAGGAACAGCCGTAATAGCTTCCGCTAAAGTATCATATTTAGATGCGTCAACCGCATCCTTATCTTCGTCCTCTCCTGGGGTAGGTGGCTCAGGAGGAACAATTGGGTTTAGCGGGTTGCTTTTTTTAGTTCAGTGTTCTGATAAGCACAAATAGAAGGATTGGTGAATACAGCTACACCAAATTTCTTGTAGGTGTGCATCTCGGTTGACCAGTCGTCATTCTCAGCAGTGGTGCGAACATGAGTATCACCCTGGAAAACAACCTTGACAGGCTTGCGGTCAACAGTAGAGAAGATGTAGCACCACTGTGGGTCAATAGCCTTCTCAGTATTAGTTTCATCAGCCATGGATTGCTCTAGGATAACAACATTGTGGCCCTTGTAATCACCGAGCATACCCTGTCGCCATAGAGTATCCTTCATAGAGTCAGAGAAGAACTTGTCTTGTGGAAGCATCTTGGATGCGAATTCACGAGTGCAGTATAGAGTAGCAGGACCGTTGCCATAGGAATCAGAGATGGCAAGTAGTTCATCCATAACAGCTTCGTCAAAGCCACCGACAGAAGCCTTGTTGACAGCTGGAAGCTGAGCAACAGCCGCAACTAGGGCCTTATGAATTTCCTCGTAGATGAATTCATTCATGCCCTCAGCCATAATGTCAGTGAAGTCAGCGAAGGTCCAACGACCATCTAGGACTTCCTCGAACTCAACACGTAGAGCATAGCCAATGGCGCTGGTAGCAACAGTTAGTTCCTTACCATCAAGCTTCATCGTCTCATAACGACCAGCTAGACCAACGCGAGTGACAAAGGACTTGGCGCGCTTGCGAGCAGCTTCGGTAACCTTTAGCTTGAAGACTGCGCGGTCACTATTGCCAATGGACTTGACTTCAGCGAACTGAGAATACTGTTCCTCGACCTTACGAGGTAGAATTTCATCTAAGCTCTGTTCAATTAGTTCGTAAACACGGACTTGATTGCGGCGGAAAGAATTATAATCGCCAGCAAGTAGATTCAGCTGCTCACGTAGAACGTTGTCTACAGTGTCAGCAGAAAAGCTCTGCTCCTTACCATTAGCGGAGAAGGAAAGAGCGGTCTTGTGGGAAGCGGCCTTAGCTAGTTTTAGAAGGTCGGATTGTTCCATAAGTTCCATTATATGCTTTCTCCTTTCTTATTCCGCAACGATAACTTGTAGCTTGACACCTGGCTGACCATCTGGGCAAGTATAGCACTTGACTACCTTACAGACAAGCTTGCCATCGCCTTCGCCAGCTTCTAGAATACCCTTAGCACCTGGAGCAACCTTGTCACCAACGTTGTAATCACCAGCAGCTAGGCAATTGGTGGTAAAAATGTCACCAGCATGGAGCTTATAGACGCGAGGAGTCATAACACCATCAAAATAGTCAGACTTCTGTAGAGCGAAGTCACGATGCATCTGCTTACGCTCGTCATATAGCTTGACTTCATTATAGCAAAGCATCCAAGGACCTTCGCCAGTAAAGTTTACTTCGCCAGCAGCGTAATCATACTTTACGAAAGTGCCCTGCTCTAGAATTTCAATATCAGAGTTCGCAGGGAGTTGAGCGTAAATCTCGCCGCTGCGCTGGGCGGATAGATGATTAGGTTCAAGAACAGCGAAGTTATCGTGACCTGGAATCTGAACATCTGCCGCAGTGCGGTCAATCTTCATTACCGTTTTCCTCCTTTTAGCGGATTGTGTCGCGGAGAGCATTTAGAAATAAGTCTTCTCCCGCTTCTTCTGTGGAAATATCTTCATCGAGTGAGAAAGTTGTAATTGGAGCAGGTGCGTCTACTTCAACCTTACCATCTACACTGTCAAAATCAACATTTTTCTGTACATAAATAAGTGCTAGTTTAGCTTCAATTTCATCACAAGTAAACTGACGCTTATTAGCAATAACATCTGCCTTATCTTCATCGCTTAGCATATGATACTTGTCAATAATAGCTTGCTTATCAACATCCTCACGCTCAGCTTTGAATTCACGAAGTTGTTCAACTTCTTCCAGTAGAGCAGAGTATTGAGTCTGTAGCTCTGAAAGTTGAGTCTGAACTTCCTCTAAAGAATTCTTACCGGAAGGCTTCTTCTTATCATCATCATCCTCGGTGTCATCATCTTTGGAATCATCATCATCCTTAGAATCATCGTCCTTGGAATCATCGTCAGAATCATCCTTCTTATCATCAGAGGGCTTTTCATCCTCTTCTTTCTTGTCATCTTTTGCGAATTCTTCTTCGGCAGTGTCGTTGCCCTTTTCTGACTCTTCAGTCGCAAATTCTTCGGTAATCTCTTCAACTTCTACTTCTGGAGTTTCCTCCACAGAAGTCTCTTCAACCTCTTCATTTGCTTCAAATAGAGTCTCTTCTGAAGCCTGAACTTCATTTGGCATATACGACCCTCCTTTGTTTTCTAACGCATATTTTAGTTCATTCATCATACTGAACAACGTGCGGGTAAACGTTTCACCGTTACTAAACTGCTTATCTGTACCAATGACAGAAGCACCTTCGAAACAAGGCTCAACATCATCACCAAGGATACATAGTTTAGAAAAAACCGCATCGTTGATAATAAAAAAGTCCATCCCAGACTTACTGTCATTTGCCCAATGACCATCAACATCAGTAATTTCCATGGATTGCGGCTGTCCCTCTTGAATGGCTTTCGCACACTCAGGGTACTGACCGGTCCATAGATAGCCAGTAGTCATCATATATTCACGCTCAATGTCATTCCCAAATTCATCTGTGTCAATGAATTTCTGGAACCAAACATCAGCATCAGGCGCAACAAATCCAAAAGGAATGGTGGAACATTTGAATTCCACCTTTCCATTTTCAATGTGAATAATTTCGCCGTGGTCACCGAAGTCCTCTTCTTGCTCACGCCAAACACCAACAATAGGCGTTGCCCTTAGTGAATTAGACATTTGAATCGCAATATTCTTATCAATGAAGGAACCATTGCGGTTCTTACCTAAATAGAAGACTTTGATTTCACACTTTGAAACGCCTGGGCAAATGGCATCTTCTTGTAGATTGATAAACTCGGGATTGTCAATTGTGGCAACCGAGCGATTCTTCAACGCCATTATTCTTTACCCATAGCCTCTCTATTAGCAATTGTCTTATCGGATTTTTCTTGGTCGTCCTTCTCGGGGCGTCCTCCCTTGTCACCAGAGGAGGGACTGCTCGCAGACTTCTTCCCATCATCGCCCACTTTGTCTTCTGCTGTAATAGTAGCAGATGATTGCGGTGGAACGAATAGGTCATTCAAATCCATAAGTTTATTCTCAAACACTGCTGTCATAATGACGGACGATTGAGAATGCCCAAGAGCAACCATAGGTAATAACTTAGAAAAGCCAATAGAAGTCAAGTCTTTATAAGTATTACTTAGGTCCTTATAATTGTAAACTGTCGTTCTGAGCATTTCTACTTTATAATAAAGTCGCTTTGGGTTTTTATTGAAAGGTTCTAACAATTCTTGAGCATAATCTTCAAATTGAAGAATAAGATTTGTCATAGTTGCTTCGTCATTAGCGATAGACTTTTCAAGAGCAATATTACCTTCTGTGTTGAACTGCTGTTGACTAACACCAGCTTCGTTGTATACGCCGCGCTCAATCTTATTCAACTGGTCAACTGAAGACACATTACCTTTATCAGACATATCAGCTACTTCAACATCCGCAAATGTTGTTAGAACATCTACTCCAACAGCATCGCCAAGCATACGAACAACATTGTTATGTAACGCCTGGGCTTCTTGAACATCGAAAATCAAATCACCATTCTTATCGATTGGCATTTTTTGTACGATAATCCTAAGAAGCTGCTGAAGCATTTTCTTCTTATCTAAATCTTGCGCCGCTTCAAGGTCCATCAGTTTAGGAATAACCGAAACAAACAATGGTGCGTCAGAGTTGCTTAGGTTGAACTTTACTGCGCTTGAAGGGTCAAGTAGATACCATCCAGCTTCGTCTCCTTGAAAATCCTTTTGAAGCGTCCTGTTCTTATATGCTACATACGCTTTCTGAATTTCTTTTGGAAACATCTTCAATACTTTAGTGCGGTAAACCGAATCCGCAAAAGTATCATCAAAATACTTCACATTGAATTCTACTGCGGGCTTGCCGTTATGCGAATAACGACTGCGGCAATAATTCACTGGAAGTTCTTGAAGATAGCAAGCATTCGGCTGAACCATTTTATAACCATAGTAACAGCCTTCTCGGATAACTTTCAGAGCTATTTCACTAAATACACGCTTAGGGCTGCTGTTCTCCAGGAACCGAGAAGACTTGTACCATCCTTCTATAACCTTTTCATCTTTTACCTTTGTGTCAAAGCGCATAGGTGTGATGAACAAGTCATATCTAAATAAATAAGCCATATAACGGCACAAACGAGAGTAAATACCACTATATCTATAGAAGAACTCTGATATAGCGCGTAATTCTTTTATATTATTGCGCTCAATGGCTCTTATCACATCTTCACGCTTATAACGCTTGCGCGAAGTGGTATATGAACGGGATATTACTCTATCTAAATCAAGGGCAACATCGTTTGAAAGAGTAGTTTTGCCTACTTTGATTTTGTTGAAGTCCAAATCCACAGGAAAATCAGAATTTTTATAACTTCCTAATCGGAAATTTCGTTCGCCTTTATCTTTTACAGTAGCCAAAGCTCACCTCCTTTTTAGTATCCAGCTGCCCGCATAATATAATCGTATGAAATTTTACCTTCATCATAATAAGGTATTGTTACTAATTTTATATTATGGTCTAAGCAATATCTTTTTTTCTTTATATCGTTTTCACGTTGTCTGTTGAAGGCTTTTTGACCACCAAATTTTTTTATTGGCTTGTAGTGCTGTTCGCCGTTATACTCCACTAAGTAGTCAATATCGCCGCAATCATCAAATACGCAAAAATCAAAACGAAGCGGAACACCGCAATGTCCCACTAAGTCAGGAAATTCATACTCTTCTCTAAAAGGCAAGCCAGCATTCTCAAGAACTTCATGGATTTTTATTTCTCCATAAGAATCTAGCATTTTTATTCCTTATCTATTTGAGTAATTATCAATATTTTATTATTTTATACTAGCTACGATAACACTAGCTTGCCCAAAAATTTTTACATTTTTCCAGGAGAGAAGAAAAGGAAGTCAGATATATTGCGGCCCTTCCTTCTACCTCTTTTATCCTCCTGGACTTTGCACCAATACAGACCATACATCAGTGCGGACACTTTATCCTTTAGAACCTTGCGAGAAGATTGCTTTAGAATAATATTTGCACCTTCATTCTCTTGAATAAGATTAGCCATCTGTGACTTGAGAATGTCCGTCTCAACAAATGGCCGCAATTTTTCCGCACGCTGGACCGCATTCATTCTTTTACCCTGTGATTGCGCCATCAGTTTATTCTTTGCAACATTACTATCAATCAGTAAATCAATTTTGCCGCTTTGAAGTTGATTTTGTACATATGAATACATCTCGCTGTTCAAAGGAACATTTGCCTTCATAAGCCACATAGCATTCTTCACAAGATTATTTGATTGTTCTTCTAAACCCTTATAATTTCTCTTAGTGCCATCATCCATATCATCATAGTTATAAATTCCAAGAGTAGGCAAAGGCTCCCCTGTATCTGGGTCATCTTGGTCATCTAGCATGTAGTCAATTAGACCTATACCTACATTATATTCTGCGGAAAACGCTAATTTCCGCACGCATGTTGCTGCTATATATTTCTATATAGATTAGACTATATCTTCTTTAGTTTTTCATTTCCATTACCAATAGCTTGTAATGTACTGCTTATTAGCATAGTCGTTGAATCATTTATTGACTGCGGATTATCCTCACGGACTTCCCCGCAATTAGAAAAATTTTACATGAGCTAAGCTACTAACCCATTCGCATCAATTACACACATATTACATTTGAAGTCTCTAAAAAGACGCTTGATGTGAATTGCTTGCTGACCAAAATGTTCTTCTTCAAAAGTGAAGATATTTACAATATCTTTTTTATCTACGCCTGTTTGTTGTGGCTTTACTTTGATGACAACTACCTCAGTAGTGCAAGCAACACGTCCAACATCAACGCCCAAGACGTAGTATCCTTTTTCTTTATTCAAACCATTATTATAACAGGTTTCTGCAATATTTAGTACACGGTGCTTATCAAATTTATTTATATTGAAGAACGCGCCTTCAAGCGTTCCAGACCACACGCTACCATACTCTCGCTCGAAACCTGATGCATCCATAGAGTTAGAGAACTCTTGATTTTGAATAAAGTTTGCGGGCTGTAAGCCCTCTACAACTGGTCAATAATTATATTGAGATTTATTGGACTATCTCTTCTATCGTCTCCAATAGCAAAGAACTTGGAGTGCTGATAAATCGCACTCTACTCCGCTACATTCATCACGGATAGTCTCTACACCTTCTATTGGCACGGTATAAAGTTTTCTCTCTTCCACCGTTAGCCCGCAATGCGGACACCCCTTTATCACGGGTTCACGTTGTTTCAGGAAACCACCAGTATTTTAGCTTCCAATCGCCGCCTACGACAAATGCTTCAAACTCTTTGTCCGCAACCATATGACAAAGACAATCAATGAGTTTGTCATACGCGTACGTTCCCTTATCATTATATTCTACGGAAATCACTATTTTCCGTACAGTTTATACTGCTATATATTACTATATAGATTAGACTATATCTTGACATTCAGTCTCTTCTGTTTCCCTTATGCTTATAAGGTACTGGCAAAGCCATAGTCGTTGAGCCACTATTGATTCTCGGTTGCTTGTTATCCCAGTAGGACTTTCAAGCAGTTAGGAAGATTTATAAAGCTGAGCTAAGCTGCTAACCCAGCTGATGTGACATAAATAGCATTCTGATTTAGAACTTCGTCTGGGTCAATAACGCCATTTACTTTTCTTGAGATAACTAGCATTGGTGCTACAATTTCTTCATACTTTGCTTGGTCTGTAATTGTAGCAACCTCTTCTGTGAGTACACCTTGAGCACGTGCGCCACGAGAAGAAGAGGTCATGGAAAGGTTCTTGATAATAGACCCATTCTTGAACACGAAAGAGACTTCATCCTTCGATTGCTGTGTCTTAGCAATCTGCCCTTTGGTGTCCCATTGAATCTCTGAACGAAGTGCGGGAATAAGGTTACACAGCTCGTTCATCTTACTCTGTAGAATCATACTACTTTCATAAAAATACTTTATATTACTATAAAGATTAGACTATATCTTCTTCCGGTCTGGAAGGCTTCCACTTCGCTATATAGCTACTGCCACATGGGCATAGTCGTTGAACTTTTTTCTTTAGATGCTGATTGTCCGCATGGGATGTTCCAGCAGTTCAAAAGCTTTATTTTTGTCTACATTCCTATAGACCGAACCAAAGTAACTCGGTTCTTGGCTTCTGCTACAGTAATAAGATTTGCGCCAGGATATAGAATAGCCTTTAGCATCAAAGATAAGACCGCAAGAAACGATTTTGAAAATCCTCGACTAAAAACCGCGTACATATTTCTATATCGCATGCTGAGCCGCAGATAGAGCCTCTGTGTGAAATATAATTTGAACTTATTCTCAGGATTCAGACTACATAGATAATCAACGAATTTATCAGGATATATTCTCCAGTAGGAGATAAGTTTCTGATAGCTAGAAAGATTGGCTCGAATCTTTTTCTTATCAACTTCAACCTTTTTATGAGATTTGCGGCTGACTGTTTTCAATAAATCTCTAAGCGCCATAGTCTTCCACCAGCTTCATACTCTCCTCCTGGACTTCATCAAGATGGGACTTCTGATATTCTCGCGCTTCCATCTCGGCCCGCATATCTTCTGATACAGATACAAAGCCTTCTGATACCATCTCTTCCGCGGATTTTGTCTTATTTTCTGAAACCTTCTCAATAAAGGATTCAATAAGGTCACCTAGACCAAGTTCATTTTTTACCAGATTAGATGTATAATTTTTGAGGTCCTTGATAATAAAGTCGATTTTGTCTTTAGGACATTCAATAGGAGATTCAAAATGCGGAATAATACCGCCTTCTTGCTCAATAAAGCCTACTAATTGTCCAATAGAATCAATATCTCTAGTCGCTTCTTCCTTATTCTGAGATTCAGTGAATTTACCGCTGCGCCGCAATTGGTCATATACTACGGATAAGTCTTTATAAGATTTGAAGTCACCTAGGTCTAATGCTTGGTCCATCTTCATCTTAGTTTTACAAATAGTAATAAGAACTTCTTCACGGTCAGAATTCAATTCATACTCAGCCGCATACTTTTGGAATCTATCTTCTAGCTGGACCCATTCGGATGGACGATACGATGTGCCCCACTTTACGCTTAGATATTTTATATCATCTGCGAAAAGCTCTTTACGAATTCTCTCTTCGTCATCTTCTTTGACCAATAATTGCGGGCCAAGGCCCTGTCCAATAGAAGAAAGAGAATCAGCCCTAGTGTCACTAGTGGTTTTATCGTTGGCCGCAAAAGAAGGCTGAAAATCTTCTGGAAAGGAATCCACTGTTGAAGAATCATCTTGCTTAGATTCTTCGAATAATTCTTTTGGAATCTTCGCGGCTCTTGCGGCTGCTGTCTCAGGAACCTCAAATCGCTGTATCTTCTCTAAATCTTTCTGGAATTTGATTGACCTTGTTTCATATTGCGCCTGACTAATACGGCCAGCTTCTAAGTCCGCAAGAAGCTTTTTCTCATTTTCCTCATGGGCTTTTGCCGATGCTTCTTGTCTTTCTATTACCTTTCGCTGTTTGTCTACGTATTCTTGATTTAGTCTATCTGAATCTGCATAATGAAATTCCTTGTATTGCGCCATGCCCATTGTCCTAATATATTTACCGATTACAGACTTTGGACCATATTTTTGCGGATTCTTCAAGTAAGATAGATTACAGAGTTCAATCCATTTATGTTCAATGTACGGAACATCAAATTCTTTTAGAATCCATAGGAATGTATCAGGGTCTTTATTATCTATGTGCATGCAAAGACAATCTTTACACATGTCATATCTGATACCACTAGGGGTTTTGAAGAAGTCTGTCTCTAGCTTGACTCGGCCGCATTTTACGCATGCCATTTTTCCGACTGGAATAGTAATCACTCCTTTCTATATAAGAATACCCGCACTTAGGCGGGTATATACTCTTTACTTCATATTTTTTGCGCTCCTACATTCCTTACAAACAGAATATAGGCCGTCTTGCGAAGAATTATTTTTACTGAAGAACATTAGATGTGCTAATTTCGTTTGGCCGCACTTGTTACATGTCTTCCATTTACCATAGGCTTTGTTCGTATAATACCACATTAGATAATTTTCCTTAGCCTTATCTGAGATTAGCTTTGGAATACGTTTGCGCCATAACGTTGAGATATATTGTTCATTATGCACTATTCCATTTTCCCTCTGTAGTCTATCTTGAATTTCCTCATTTGATAGGCCATCTACCTTCCAAATAAGAATATCCCATAGAACAGGGAATTCTTCTTTGATTGCTTCCTCTGCGAGGTTTTCTAGGTCCAGTAGAAGGAAGTGCATATCAGAATAGAGGTCATCCCAGCATTCCGTCTTTAGAGCTGAATAATAACATAGGAGGAATGATACATGCGCGGGATTGAATAGCGTAAGCATACCAGTTGATTGCGGCATACCGTCTTTATCGAAAGTGATTACTTCGTCTAATGGAATATGAGCCATATTACGTACTTGAGCAGGTGTGCGGCCTTTGGCTGGAATACCTTTGAAAGATGCTTTGAGAATGTAAATTTGCTGCCAAGTCTCGATGATTTGACGCTTGAGTGAATATTTGGCGTATCCGTTAGCCTTATCGAATTGCTGCTTGAGAGAATCAATGATGTCTAGTTGGTCCTTGATTCCAGGAATGTTACGAATATCCGAATCAGAGATTGGGTCCTTGTGGTCAAGCAGTTGATTTTTGTCATTGCGGATAAGGCCGAATAAAGCATCTTCACCACCTTCAAGAGAGGAGACTAATTGCTCATAGGAAGTTTGACGCTTGCTAACTGTGATTTCACGATTCTTCGTGACGATTGGTTTCTCTTCTTTGTGTTCTCTTTTGGTTTGATTCTTGTCTGCGGTGAAGAGAATGTAGTCAGCTAGGTATCCTTTCTGTTGACTGGAGATATTTGGGTTCTTCTCTACGATTGAGTTTACTAGTGCTATTCTTTCTTCAGTGGTTTTGAGGGAATAATCTAAATCTATCATCAGACTCCTAAGTGTCGAACTTTATAAGTATAAGAGTATTATAACACAAGTGATGAATAATTACAATAGTTCTCTCAAAGAAAAATAAAAAATTGTCAAATATTTTTATGGGAAAATGCCCACCGAAAAATGATTATGGAAAATTGTTGAAAATGTAATTTTAGAAATCTCTTACTTTGGCGCTTGGTTTTTGCCAAGCCCCGTTAGGGAAAATTGTGGAGGGATGAAAAACTACAGAAAAAGTAATTTTAGAAATCTCTCACCTTGGAAAATTGTGGAGGGCGCACCCCATTTGTTCACCACGGTTAACAAAATCCCGAAAGTTACCCCCGGGTAACACTGGTGTGAAAAAAGTGCCCCGTAGTAACACGGGGCACTGTGACTCCGACGAGTTGAGCTCGCCCGCCCGGGGCTAGTTATCACTGATGTAGCTAGCAATGGACTCCCCGCAATCTCCGGCGGGAAGACTTGAGATAGCCAACGCGGCGAATAGTTCAGCGGCTGGAGTATTGTCAAGCTCCAACCCAAGAAACATCATCGCGTCACATACAGCCGGCGCAAATCTTAAATCCAACACCTGCACTGTCTCGTGACCGCGCAGGTCGCGCAGTTCATACGCAACTGGTGTATACGTTATTTCGCACATAACCGAGCCCGCGGCTGTTGCATAATAATCAAACGTTCGAGTGCAGGTAACGCCGCGGAACTGAACGCGGGTTTTGGTACTGATAATCATTGCATGTCCCTCTCAGGCTCTCAGGCCGTTCTAACGACCTGTTTATATTTCGGTGGTAGGTGGGGCCAGCTTGGCGATTGGCTGACCCCTGGTGGGCGTTTATCGTTTCGGCAGATACGGAGCTAGCTGCCTTCGGATATTTCTGACAACATCTAGATATAGGGAGGAACACCAATAGCGGGAACCGTACCCACATGCGACGCGCAGCACATGACAGACTGCGCGCATGATTTGCCTGTAGCTGTAGCAGTCGACGTGCTCTTCCCCCATGATTCCGCCGCAATCGTCACGGCCAGCTGTAATCGTGTAGCGGCTGTCGGCGAAGACAATCGACACGGAAAAAATCACTAAATGCTTGTCACGAGGAGAAGCTTCTTCCATGTCGGTGGCCAGGTAGTTTGCGGAAAGATGGTTGCTCATGATTTCCCCTTCCCGGGCTTGTGCCCTATCATGTTCCCGCGCTTGCGGGCCGTCTGGCCGTTCGGGCGTTCCCCTTGCGGCGTGGCTATAGCTTAACACGCAACCGGCGGACAGCGCAACCCCCACATTTGCGCAGCATTCATAAACTCTACACTTGACGGCCCTGGTATAGTCTGCTACGGTTCGACCGTATGCCATGGGCGCACCATATCCTAGTGGTTTGGTAGGTATTCTATTGTCTACTGGGCTACTAGGCTATGCCTATGCGAACATCTGTTCGCCCTCAATACCTACTTGAATGGTAGGTTATCAATCCTTCTCGACCGAGAATAATGGCGCGTCAAAGCGTCGCGCTGGCCCGCATACAGCAGCGCTCTAAAACGGGCAGCACGCATACGGCAGCGCTCCATCAAACGCACATATAGCTTTTTTCTATGGAAGCTAGCACTTGCGTAATACATTCGCTTGTGGTAAACTGTTCGTAGTCCAGTAGGAAAGACTGAGAGGAAACAGTTATGACTATCCGCGAAGCGAACGAACTGAAAAACTTGCGCATAATGCGCCTGGTGCTCGACAACTTCATGCCTGGTGAGGCGTTCACCAACAAGGACGTAAAGTGCCTGATTGAACGCGATAACCGCTGGGCTTCTAATGAGGAACCTATGCCTTGTGCAATTGAGCGCTGCTTCAAGTGGATGGCTATTCATTGTGAATCTGATATTACAGTCCTTGCAGTTGCATTCGATAGTGGTTGCAATGTTGTTGACGCAGAAACGAACAAGGTTCTTCACGTGGAGCGTGACAACTATCAACCACACGAACTGCCTACTGGAAAATCCTTTGCTGATAGGTTCAAATATGCACCCTGGGTTGACATGACGCGCGAACGCTTCAAGATTAGTGACAAGACCGTGATTCTATGTGATGGGCAACTCACACCATACTTTGGCGAAGATGTTTCACTTACTTGTGATGAAACTATCATCAACGAACCGTTCTATGGTGAGCGTTACGTCTTCTCAATCAATGATAAGGCTGAACGCATTTATGAAAAGCTGCTGCGTGATTATCAACGGGGTGTACAGTTATGCGTAACAAGTTGCGCCCTCAAGTTCATGACACGTTTTGGGCTTACTGCTGAAGAATATGCAGAACTTGTGAATAATATTGTGGAATAAAGAAAAGTCCTTGCGTTTAGCAGGGGCTTTTGATAATATAATCATGTCAGGCAATCCAAGAGAAAGAAGCAATGACATGACTACTGCGGAACGTGAGGAACTTGCTTTTGAAATTCTTTTCAACGAATGCGGCAATGAGGAAATTGCGCAATGCGTGAAACGCTATTATGCTAACGTCATGCACCTTGACGAATGCGACCACATTATCGCCCGCGGTATGGTTCATGCATATGACGATGGATGGGATGACGGGTTTCGAGCCGGGCAAGAATAATAACAAAGGCGGGCCGCATGGTTCGCCTTTTCTTATATCATAATGCTTCGCCGTTTGCTTTGCAAACGCCGGGGAACGCTTTTCGTTCACCGACCAGGGCTAACCCTGAAAGTCCCCGTATGACGGGGTAAAAATTATATCACGCGAACGCTGAAAAATCAAGACTTGATTTTATATTTTCACAATCTCTACACAACTTTCCCGATACTGGCAGTTATGTATTTTGTGTGAATTATTAGAAATGAATTTGATTTATGTTCCTTAATATGGTATAATAGAACTGAATGTCAAAAACGAAAATCCATTTGTGAATTATTTTTGACGCGCAAGCGCGCCTTTGGCGAAAATCAAAATTGATTATTGATTCTGGGACTCAATTTTGTTATAATAGAAGTGAAATTCATTTCCATGTGAAGACTATGTGAATTTCAAAATTCATTATTGACTTTGGTTCCCGCTTCGATTAGAATAGAAGTGGATGTTATTTTGTTATTTACCCTGGCTAACTTTGTTAGCTGGGGTTTACTTTTTTTACACTCACTTCCGTCTCTTGCAACAGGATTCCTAGCCTGCGGAGGATTGGCCCATGGCCCCTAATATGTTCATTCATTCATCCAACTTATATCTCCTTTCCTTGACTGATTACATATTACCATATTTGAGCGTGTGTAACGTGAGAATCCATAATCTACACAATCCGCACACAATGTTACGATTCTATCTAATCGTGTTACTAAAGTAACAGATTGGTAAAATTTTGTAAAATACTTGACTTATTCGAATAAAATATGTTATAATCAAAACATCACAAATGTGATATAGATGTTATGAAATAATTATATGAATAACAAAAAAGATATTGACAAACGATATTTTCTGTTACAGCGGGTTTCTGGAACAGGAAATATCGTCAAGACGAGCGAAGCGAAGTCATACAATAAACAAATGATTATCCAGTAGAGAAAAGTAAACATAAGTAAACATTGTATATCATGTTTTGATTACCTTGGGGATACTATACACAAATGCGGGGAATCCATTGTGTAGAAATTGTGAAGCGTGCTCTATTATGCGGCCAAAGTGATATAGTTCTAAGTGTCAAGCGGAACGGGCAAAGGGCCTGCCGCATGGAATAGTAAAGGAATGTTACTATGAAAGCTATCACTACCGAACTTCTGAACAAGCTTATGGGTCTTGACAATGAACGGCCAGACAATCACACCGAAAAATGGCAGCGTCTCCGCCGTCATTTTGAATATATGACTGATGAACAGTTTGCGGATATGTACCGCACCTGCTTCGATTCTGACGGTCTTATGTGGGTTTCATCTTTCAAGTATGATTACTCACATTCTACCATGATTGAGGCATGCATTAAGAATTTGTGTAACAAATACAATGGTCGTTTCGTCTCCTTGCCCGACCTCATGCGTAGCACGTGTATTCACTGGTCTAGGGTAAACGATGGCTCCTTCTATGAGCACGTCATGAAGGCTATGCGTGCGCTTGCTAACGATGGCAACTATGGCTTTGAGTGCGTGCCTATGTATTCGAGTGGTAGGGCGCACGTCTACATGTTCCGCGCTGTCTAAAGCGTTCTAAGCCCACGTAAGGCCCTATTTGCTTCTTTTGGGATAAGTACCCTAGAACAGAGTAAATAGAGCCTTACAATCGACTACACAAGCTCACAACATGAAAGAAGCTATATGAAAGCGATTTACTTTGACATGGATGGCACCCTTGCTGACATGTTCAACTACCCCAATTGGTTGCGGTGTCTGAAGCGTGAAGACGTTCGACCCTATCGCGACTGTGAACCGATTGTAAACCTGGGTGAACTTGTCCCGATTCTCGAACAGTTGCGCAATCTGGGTGTACACGTTGGCGTAATTAGTTGGCTTGCTAAAGGTAGTTCTATCAGCTACGCAAAAGCCACGCGCGCGGCTAAGATGGAATGGCTACAGAATCATATTCACTTTGAATTTGATTCTATCAAGATTTGCCGGTATGGCGCACCCAAACACAACTACGCAATGGATGATTCTATTCTTGTAGATGATAGTCCATTTTGTTTGAGCACATGGACTAAGGGCCGCACGCTTGACGCTTCGCAAGACTGGATTGCTGAGCTGCAGTATATCGTCAATCATCTTTTGCCTTCTGGGTAAAATGACATTGTATGAATTGTTCGCTAACGCTCCGCGAACTACGTTCGCAGGCGTTTGCGTAGCAAACGCTCACAATTCTAGGCGCTCACGCTTGCTTACGCAAACGTTCGCTTTTCCAGTAGGAAAAAGAAAATTAGGACGATAGACAAAACCAGGAAATATAGCTAGAAGTCGCTGTAGTCGATTCTAAGGCATAGCTTTATGTTTCAAAGTATAGTTTATCGTCCTACTGCTAAGCACGGCTTTAGAATCGCTTTCACGCATTTGTGAAAGAATTGTGTACTAGCTTCCTTTTCTCTACTGGATGGGGTATTATTGCTTTAGCAACCAACCGAGAGGAGCGAGAACATGATTCGCCGCATTCAGCAGTACCTTATTTACGCGGACAAAGAAACCAAAGCGCGTGACATCGAGCGCGTTGGATTTTTTTTGTGCGGTGTATATTTTACTATGATTTTGCAGTGCATTATCGCAAGGGGCTACATTTTGTAGTCCCTTTTTTATTTATTTATCCCTATTGACCTTAATGCTCATTTCAGTTATAATAGAAATGGCATCTAAAAAATTGTGAAGAATATGTGGAAAAAAAGATTCACAAGTCAAAACAGCGTATGTCATGTTATACTTTAATTGTTCCGAACGACAACGGCACGCAACATAGCCTAGTTCAGCGAATTGCGGGACAGCGTATTAGGCTTATTTTTTTATATAGATATTGTGCTAATTCTGTTATAGAAAAATCACAAGATTCTCGCTTAAATTATTACCCACATATGATATAGTGGTTCTGATTGCTTTTTCTTCTACTGGACGTTTTACGCTACTTGGCGAAGCCCAGGGGAAATTGTGTAGAGAATATGGAGAGCAAGATATTCTCAAATATCTATTGCATTTATCCTGCAAGTGGCGTATAGTTCTTATTGTCAGTTGAGCTACAGGAAAGGATAGCTACCATGAAATGGGTTGTCGTTAGTTTTGACGAGACTTCGAAGCTTTACACCGTCCAAAATAAGGATGGTCGCACGTGCCAGGCCAACGCTGATGCTGTTGTGTATGGCGTGAAAGGCGGCAAGCTGCGTAGCGTTCCAAGCTACGCAGACCAGGTATTGGCCGTTATCAAGGTTTATTCCTTGTTTAAAGACCAGAAAATCAACACTACTGATTTTGGCTTTAGGTTGTTGATGGAATTTTATGACAAAGCTAATACGAACTCTGAAATGCTGATTGAGTTTGTTAAGGACAATCCTACGATTATCAACGATTTGGAATCGTATACAAAGATTGCACAAGAAAAACTTCTTTTGACTGAATCTTTGGCATTTTGCGGAACACGCAATTTGTTTTACAAGATTTTCAAAAGCGTGGTGTTTGATGAACTCACTATCGAGAAAACCCACAAATATCTTCGTTCGCTGATTTACTTTTTGAACTGTGATAATGGCTACTATCGCAAAGTTGATTATATTGCAGATAACTATGATGCAACTATCAAGGCTGCGGAAACTTTCAAGAAGATAAACGGAATTGCGTTTCATAATATCGATGATGAAACCATCAAGCAACGCAAAAATATTGCGTTCCAATTCATGGCAGAATATCCTGATTTCGCTATAACACTTGTTACAAAAACCTATATTGATGATTTAGCAACGGTGTTCGACCAAAGAGACGCAAGAAAAGCGATTGAAGACTATGTTACCAACTGCAAGGCTTTGGAAATTGAACCTTGCTTGAAAGGTAATATTTTGACGCTATTCGCCAACACCGCCCGGCTGTATGAGCAAAAGAAAGACGAGTTGACAGCAAAAGCGCTGCACAAGATGGCGAAACGTTACGAGTGGTTGGGTGAATTCTCTTGTAACGGGATGGGCGTAGTTATCTTTGAAACACCAGAAGACTTCGCTACAGAAGGCGAGACGCAACACAACTGCGTGAATCGCTACGGCTATCTTGAGGAAATGGCGAATGGGAAAACGATTATCTGCGGCGTTCGCAAACTTGATGACATTGATGCGCCATATATTACGTGTGAAGTTAGCTTGAACGAAGAAGGAACGCCTATTGGCGTTGCGCAATACTATCGCGCTTTCAATAATCGCCCAGACACACGAGAAGAACTCGAATTTGTGAATAAATTCATTGAGTTTATTCATAACCATAAATAATTCTAGGGCCGCGTAATGCGGCCCTTTCTTTTGTCTATTGGATTGTGAAGAAAATATATAGATAGAAAATAGTTATTGACTATGTTGGCACGAACCCTTATTATAATAATTGTCAAAAGACAAAAAGACGAACCAGGAGGTTGCGAAATGACTACTTATAGGACTGTTTACGGCTCTGAGGACAACGGAGTCAGTTGCTACGGTAACGACTATCTTGGCTATACTTATATCGTCCACATCGAGGGCGAAGAAGTGGCCGAGGTGGAGGGCGACGAAAATTACTATGATGCTTTTGAAATCTTCGACCGCATGTTTTTCGGTGACCGTGGCAGTTACCTTGATGAATTAAACGAGGTACTTCAAATTCAAAATGATTTGAAGTATTCAGCCTAAATGAAAAAGCCCCTGAATCATCAGGGGCTTTTATAGTGGCCGCAAGTTACCAAAGGCTAACAAATGGGCCGGAAAAATTTTACCACGCACGAAGCCAGAAATCAAGACTTTTCACAAGAAATTCAAATTTTTTTCACAATTTTCCCGAATCCCGATAGTAAACCATGGCTAACTTCCAGTAGCGAACAAATGTTCGTGCGGAAAATGCGTCTAATATCTCATTGTAAAACCATTTTAGCACGCCCTTATGAGAGTTGTCAATAGCCTACACGAAAAGAATATATGTTTTTTCCAGTAGGAAGAAGTGAAGATTATGTGTGGCAAATGTGGATATTTTATGTGCGGGCTTGACAATTAGATTATGAAGATGATGTGCCGCAAGTGTGTATTTTTATTGTCAAGTCTTTACTTCTGCTGGAAAATATACTTATCGAACAAATGTGCTATTGTGGAGGAAACGTGGAGACGATGAATTGTTACCCTAGGTGAACGGGTTCCGGGTGTATCATGGTTTCACCGGGCAAGGGAAAGGAGGAAAACCCCGGGAACCTTGAAAACTAAATAGCGTAGCTAAATGCAAGAATTATGGTATTTTTGTCGATTAGTAAGGATTGTACTAATGTCTCGTAAGTTTATTGTGCTCGATACTGAAGGCGTCAATGATGGTAAGCCGAACGCTAACAACCTGGGCGCAAACGCCTTTGTGTATGACGTTGGGCTTGTAGTTGCTGATAGAGCGGGTAACGTGTATGACCGCTTTAGTCTGGTGAATACTGACGTATTCTATAAAGACAAACTCATGAAAACGGCGTATTATCACGACAAACTACCACAATATCACGAGGGAATCGGGGAGTTGTGGGAGCCTATGTCATGGTTGCAAATTGTGAACTTGATGCGTGATTTAGTCATGGATTACCAGGTGCGCGACGTGTGGGCTTATAACGTGAGTTATGACCAGGCGGCCACTAACTACACCACGGCCAAGGCGTCGAACGGATTCCGTCGGTTCTTTGCGCCATATGGTACACGGTATAGAGACGTATGGGATTATGCCGGTTCCACGTTATGCGCCACAAAGAAGTATGTGGAATGGTGTATAGAGCATGAGTTCGTTTCATCGAACGGCAATCCAAGCACAAGTGCTGACACAGTAGGCAAGTACCTACGCGGTAATATGGACTACCAAGAACAGCACACCGCGCTATCAGACGCGGAGGATGAACTCAGCATTTTACTAGCAGCGATGAAACGCAAGCAAAAAGCGCGACAATCGCGCGGGCAAGGTTGGCGGGACGCGGCGAAAATCGCAAAAGAACTTGCGGAATAGTTCTTGCCACTTGTTCCAAGTTGTGATAAACTAGTCTACAGACGGGGAGGGAATCGGTAGTACCTCCCCACGCGAAACCAGGAGGTTTTACAATGGCTAAGATTACCGAACTCAACGCACTTGAAGCTGCCATTACCACGCTTGAGGGCGTGGATGGGTTCGACCCGGAAACGCTTGACAAGTTGCGCCATATGGCGGATAATCGAAAAAAAAACAGCGGGGCGAAAAACGCCTACGCGAACTCAAAGGCGGCGCAAGAGGTACGTGAACGTGCTGCCGGTGTGCTGGGCTACTTGCTCAAGCAGACCGAGCCACGAACGAACCGTGAGATTGGCTCGACCGTGCCGGGCTTTTTGAACCCCGAAGGTAACGTTAGCCCCCGCCGTGTGGTAGCGGCGCTTACCAAGCTCAAGAAACAGGGGCTTGTTGAAGAAGCAGGCAAGAATAAAGGGGGTTACGCTACCTATCAGGCCACGGAAAAGGCCCGCGAAGAGTGGGCCGCAAAGCAGAACAAGGCCGACTAACTATCAGGGGTGCCCGCATGGGTACCCCTTATTTTATGCCTAAAAGTTAGCCAAGGGTAACAATCAATTCTATAGGCTCATCTGGGCCATTCTAAGGCGTTCTAAGCCACTATCTTATGCCGCATGGAATAAGTACCCTAGAACTAGCAAGATAGGCCGTTAGAATGGACGCTATAGCGTCCTAGAACGCTTTGCGTTCAATGGACTACAGACGCTTATAGGGGTATTTCAGAATCGGAAACCATTCCCGGAATCGCTTTGCGTTACTTGCGCAATCACTTATTTCCAGTAGGAAAAAGAATTGTGAAGATTATGTGAGCACTATTGCAATCATGCGGCCTATGCTTTATATTATACTTGCAACGATGCGAAGGGACTACATCCTCAATCGTGGGTCGTGAACTTCTAAGTGAACTTGCCCTTCGGTTAGCCAAGGCTAACTTTTATGTGTAGATTTTGTGTTCATTATATGAACTATATTGACAAATCCCGTGAAATGTGGTAATGGTGGGTAACGCTCGCTCGCACCCAGCATACGCCAATTTTTCATGGAAATGGGGTCCCGCAAAACTCTCCCAGATTTCTCCCGATACTCGCCCCGAGACGAGCAACGCGAGTCATACGCTTCGCATCTATGGCCGCATACGCTCTTTGTCTGTGGCGCTCAGTCCTTTCTGTATCGCTCTATACGCATAACAATCACCTCTTTTATTTATATAACATATACGCTTTATTCATGTGAACATAGGAGTATTTCTTTTTTTATTTTTATATATACAAATGTAGTATATCATATTATCAATACAGGTGTCAAATTTAGTGTCGGTTCCCGCAGTAAATATTTTGATATAGATATAAAAAGGACTCCCGTAGGAGTCCTTTTTATTTATTCAATTGTATTACTTTGGCTTACGCCTACTGGAACATATCTACTTACGTTTCTTAGCGAGGGTAAGCTCATAAGTATTATCCTTATACTTGAATCTTACCACTCTACAATCATCAACCATCTGAATCTCATAGACCGTATCTTCTGTTCTCCAGTAGTCAGACAGAAGCCAATCATAGATTTCACCTACAAGGAACAGCTTATCTGGGTCCTTCTTCTTCTTACGCTTTACTTTAGGCTTATTGCCTTTAGCCTTATCAGTAAGAGCAGCCACCGTATCATCATTGATATAGCCTTCATCAGAGAGATACAGCTTACATGCTTCAAGAGTGCCGATTCCAAGAGAAGAAATCTGATTATCAATATATGATTGCGGAATGTCGACTGTCTGCTCTTGACCTTTCTTATTCTCAAAGGTATACTTCATTAGTCCTCCTGGGCAATGCAGTAAGTAATGCGGCCACCCTTAGTCTCAGGCTCAATACGAACTACTACATTCTCTTCAACCATCTTGTTGAGATTGACAGAAGCCTTGCGGGGAGAGCCGCCGATTGCTTCTGCTACCTCGTTAGAAGTGTAGGCATGAGTAGGGTTGTCCGCAAGCAGAGTAGCAATTGCCGCGCGATACTCAACCACTTCAGGATTAGCCTTGCGGGGAGAAGACTTACGATTCTCAATCTGAGCAATCTTCTTATTACAGAACTCTACTACCTCAACATCGTCAGCCATATTGAGCATGATGTGGGTGAACATTTCCTTCTGAGTCATAGTAGCCATATCGCTTTCCTTTCTTTTGGCCTTACAACTGTATTATAACATCTATTGGATTCAGCTGTCAAATAATTTATATTGCTTATCTCCAATAGGAGAAAGAAGATTGGTATGCTTACTATTACCTTTCCCCTTTCCGTGATATTATTATAGCATGCGGCCAACCCATGTGTAAATAATAAAATTGCGGTTCTGAAAGAATCCACAAAATGAAAAGGAAAATCAAAAACGAAAATGCTTATGATTGAAAATGAATTTTGTTTTTCAAAAATGAATTTTATTTTTTCAGAATTGAAAATTATTCCAGGATTCAAAAATGAAAATAAAATCTGATATAGAATTGAAAATTGTAATAGGGAATCATAAAAAATGCGGCTGGAGAAAGGTTATATAAGGCGGGTGTATTTGAGCGGCACCACACAATCCCAATCCAGTGTGGTATCCATTTTTTATCATTGTAAATAATGATTTTCTACTCTGACCTGGGCTTTTGTTCTTGTTCTCTTATACATAAGCCTATATTATCCTTTCTCTTGGGAGCATCATTTCTTGATAATGCTCCCATATTTAGCATGTTTCACACCAGTCTAGCTGCTTATATTGCTTATAATTATATTGACAGCTATCCCCATTACATTCACTGACTTTTACTACTTCCACTTCTTCAAGTAAATCTATGGCATCCTTTATCTTATCCATATGATTAGCCTTACTATATCCTAAATACCTTGATAACTCTTTATACGTGAATTTCCATTTATTCTTACTAATCTGATACTTCTGAACAAACAATATATATAACAATATTGATGTTCCATCTTTTTTATCTTTTTCAAGAATCTTATCAATAATTTTCTTTATATCATCTGAATCAACATATACGTACTCTCCAGCTTTATAATCAGTATTGAATTTATACCTAGCATTCTTATAATCCAATTCAACGATAGTATCTGTGAGTTCATCCATCATTACAGGAACTTGATTGATTCCATATCCAAACAATTTACTAAGATATTTATTACTATAACCATACGTATTCTCCGGGAAGTAAAGATATTCTGTTTTATTGTCATAAGACGACTGACTCCTTAGCCAATAGTATAGCAGAGCTTTCTTCAAACTTTTACCTTTAGATAACTCGCCAAAAATATTCGTCCCTACATATACTTTTCTTTTTATATCTTTACCTCCTTTCGAACTAATAACAACTATTATAAACTACTAATAACAACTATAACTACTATTAGAATATGCTTAAAAAGTGAGTTACGCATGCTTAAAAAGTGAGTTACGCATGCTTAAAAA
>ERZ1034976.22-NODE-22-length-148767-cov-45.728818_pt1 | contig 148767 bp, 125 predicted proteins | sample MGYA00520623_ERZ1034976 | MGnify/ENA primary metagenome ERZ1034976 (study PRJEB33766, sample SAMN09781774) | gut metagenome | biome: gut microbiome | host: Homo sapiens | place: Madagascar | study: EMG produced TPA metagenomics assembly of the PRJNA485056 data... | reverse complement strand
TATTTATAAATAAAATTTATCAAAAATGAGGTTTTACATGAAAAACGCAAATATGGGCCGTTTAGGCGGCTTTACGCTGATTGAATTATTAGTGGTTGTACTCATTATCGGCATTTTAGCCGGGGTGGCTTTGCCGCAATATCAAACGGCGGTGGATAAGGCGCGGTATGGAAAAATTATCTCTATGACTAGGGCTCTGAAAGATGCCACAGAAGTCTATTATATGGCTAACGGCACCTATGAATTTAAGATAGGGGATATAGATATTAGCGGCCCTAACGGTTGCTCTTTCCCGGCGGGGGATAATATTATTTTGTGCAACGATTCTTGGTACGATATTTTGAATGGGGGAAAGAATGTTGTGGGGTTTATGGGCGCGCGGTATGCAACCCAACCGGAGCAAAATGCGTACCGCATTTGGTTGGATTATAATTCTGAAGGGAAACCGGCTGGGCAAAGGGAATGTGTAGCGGCGGACGAATCGGCTCGGGCGCACCGCTTGTGCAAGGCTATGGGCGGGGTGCAAATTGGTAATTCCAATAGTTATATTTTACAGTAAAGGATTTCTTAAATACAAAACCCCCGCTTTTTAGAGCGGGGGTTTTTACTGCTACTTGGTTCAGATTAGTGTACGCCGTGCATCCACTGTTTGATTTTGCGGGTCATAATCCACATGACAATACCAAACAATATAGACATAACCGCCGGTACAGAGAACAGCGTGGTTAAGCTCCACGATTCGTAGTAGCTGGCAAGCCAACCGGCAAGCAAGTTGCCGAAAAAGCTGGCCGTCAACCATACGCCCATAAACAGGGACATAAATTTAAGCGGTGCCAATTTGGTGACCATGGAAAGCCCCACCGGGGACAAGCACAGTTCACCCATGGTGCAGAACATATAAACCAAAATCAACCAAATGGCGCTGACGGGGCCGCTGGACTGGTACAAGGCCGCACCTACCGCAATAGCGGCAAAGCCGATACCTTGCAAGAACAAGCCCCACCCAAATTTGCTGGGGATAGACGGGTCTTTGGTGCCCATTTTAAGCCACATTTTGGCAAAAATAGGGGCAAACAGTACCACGAAAATCGGGTTGACCGCCTGGAAATAAGACGCTTTAAGCGTAATTTGCCCGATAAAGGGTAAAACCGGGGTCAAGTTCGTTGCTTCTTTAGCAAAGAAGTTGAGCGACGTGCCCGCCTGTTCAAAGAACGCAAAAAAGAAAATAGCAAAGAACACAAAGGTAAAAATCGCTTTGATTTTGTCTTTTTCTTCTTCCGTAAGCGGCTTTTTGGCGGCTTCGGCTTTGGCTTTTTCTTCGGGGTCTTCGTCTATATCGTTTTTAGTGATGGGGCGCAAACCAATGTGGCCCAAGTATTTGTTTTGGGAAACCAAATACCAGATTAAACCGATAATCATACCCGTACCGGCCGCCATAAAACCGTATTTCCATTTATAGGCTTCCAATACGTTCATGGGGTCCGTCGGTTCGCCCAAGAAACCGCACACAAACGGGGCAAAAAACGCACCTACGTTAATGCCCATATAGAAAATGGTAAAACCGCCGTCTCTTCTGGGGTCGTTGGGCTCGTATAATTCCCCGACGATAGTGGAGATGTTCGGTTTGAAGAAACCGTTTCCGATAATAATTAGCGTTAAGCCGGTTCCTAAAGCAAGAATCGGGTTAATCAGCTCGTAAGAGGCCAGCGTAAACTGCCCCATAGCCATCAAAATAGCACCAATGGTAATGGAATGGCGTTTGCCGATGTAGCGGTCCGCCAGATAGCCGCCCAAAACAGGTGTCAAATACACCAGGGCCGTAAACATACCATAGATTTTACTAGAGGTGGCTTTAGTAAAACCAATTACGGTGCTAATCATGAAGAGCGACAGAAGAGCCCTCATGCCGTAGTAGTTGAAACGTTCCCACATTTCCACCATAAAAAGCATATATAACGCTTTCGGTTGGCCATGTTTGGTCACGTTATGCTTTACTTCATTGTCTGTCATTCATTTCTCCTTGTTTAATTAAAAGGGTACTCTATATTCTACAAAATATCTGCGGGAGTGACGCGGGTTTTTAATAAGGCAGTGCTAAAGAAGAATTGAGCATTTCCTGCATAAGTGTAAATATTTTCCAACAGCAGTAGCCAAAGTAAACGCTCATCAGCAAAATCAGCACGCTGTAAACGGCTTTGGCCGTGCGGGAAATAACTTTGGATAAATAAACCGTAATCAGCGCAAACGGCCCCAATACCAGCATGAGCAGGATAATCCCGCTGTGGGTATACCAAAAGCCGGTGCCCGGTTGAAGGGCGCGGCCGCATTTACGGCAATAGTGGTCGGTTTCGTCAATTTCCTGGTGGCAACGGTTGCAATAAGGCATTAGATGTCTACTCCTTTCCCGCGCAAAAAGCGTTTAATGTGGCTGCGGGCCCCGGCGGTGCGGGCAAATTCCAGCCAGTCGCGTTTCGGTTCGCTGTTTTTGCGGGTGATAATTTCGCACACATCCCCGGTTTTGAACACATAGTCCATGCGCACCATGCGCTTATTGACCATGGCTCCTACATAATGGTCGCCAATATCCGTATGAATGGAGTAGGCAAAGTCCAAGGGGGTGGCCCCTTCCGGCAGGGATTTTACATCCGCGCGGGGGGTAAATACAAAGATTTGCTGTAAGTTTACGTCAGTTTTGAAGCCTTCCAAAAATTCGCGCGGGGCGGTTAAATCCCGTTGCCATTCCACCCATTGGCGAATCCAGTTAATTTTTTCGTCAAAGTTTTTATCTTGTTTGACGTTGCCCATTTTGTATCTCCAGTGGGCGGCAATACCGTATTCGCAAGTGCGGTGCATATCTTCGGTGCGGATTTGCAATTCTACAATATCCCCGGTGGGGCCCAGTACCGTGGTGTGGATACTTTGGTACATATTGGCTTTAGGGGTGGCAATATAATCCGTAAACGTGCCGGCAATCGGCTTAAAACGGGAGTGGACAATGCCCAGCGCTTTATAACAATCCTGCACGGTTTTGGTAATAATGCGTACGCCCAAAGAATCCTGGATTTCCTGAAAGGAGCATTGGTGCTTTTGCATTTTGCGGTAAATGGAATAATAATTTTTGGCGCGGGAAAGCAGGCGGTGTTCCAAATGTTCTTCCTGCAACGCCGGCTCCAACTGCTTTTTGAACGCGTCTAAGGCGGCTTGGCGGTCTGCCGTGCGGGCCTCCACCTGTTGTTTGATTTCGGTATATTCCTTGGGGTGCAGATACTTAAAAGATAAATCTTCCAAATCTGTTTTAATGGTAAACATCCCCAGGCGCTGGGCAAGCGGCGCGTATAAAGTTAAGGTTTCGTAAGACTTAAATTTTTGTTTTTCCGGCGGCATAACATCCATGGTGCGCATATTGTGGGTGCGGTCCGCCAGTTTGATGAGGATAACGCGCACGTCTTCAGCCACGGCTATTAACATTTTGCGCCAGTTTTCCACGGTTTCTTCGTCGGTGGAGGAAAATTTCAAATCGCTGATTTTCGTCACGCCCTGCACCATGTGGGCTACTTCTTTGTTGAACTCCCGCTTGAGGTCTTCCAGCGTGGTGGAGGTGTCTTCCACCGTGTCGTGCAGTAAGCCGGCGCAAATGGTGTCTTCGTCCATTTTGAAATCCAACAAAATATCCGCCACTTGGTAGCAGTGGGTGAAGTACGGCTCCCCGCTTTCGCGCTTTTGGTGTTCGTGTACTTTTTGGGCAAAGTGGTACGCTTTGGCAATCATCTCGCCAGAGCTGTTGGGGTTATATTCGCGGAATTTATTAATTAATGCTTGCAGTTCCATATTATTTATTTAAGTCTTCCAAAAGATTTTGTGCCGCGCGTTCGGCCACCCCGCGGGAGCCTAAACTGGCACGCAGTTTAAGCAGTTTTTCGTGCATTTGTTGCAGGCGTTGCGGGTTTTGGAACATCCCCATAGCCTCGGCCGCCAGTGCATCCGCATTGGCATCTTGCTGGATGAACTCTTTGACCAGCGGCTTTTCGTCAGCCAAAATGTTGACTAAAGAAATATACGGCACCTTTATTACCATTTTAGCTATTTTATAGGTAGCCCAGGAAAGTTTATACGCTACCAACATGGGAATCCCTAGTAAAGCGCACTCCAGCGTGGCCGTGCCGGAACAGCAGAACAGGTAATCCATCTGCCCGCGCAGTTGGTAGTTTTCATCCCGCACAATGTGGAATTGCAGGTGCGGTTTTTCGCCCAGTAAATTTAAGAAAACTTCGTCTTTCATGTTGGGCAACGCAAACAAATAGGCTTCTGTTTTAGGAAATTCCTTCAGTGTTTTTTTGAACGCCTGGTAAAACACCGGGGTCAGGCGCGTAATTTCGTTCATGCGGCTGCCGGGCAGTAGGCCCAATTTCCACGGATGGTTTTTTACATTTTGTATGCCCGCATAGGATTTAGCCGGGGCATCCGGCATAATATCTAACAGCGGGTTGCCCAAAAAGACGGCGTTGCCACCGAATTTTTGGTGGAACGCCGGTTCAAACGGATAAATAACGTACATTTTGCGGGTGAGCGCCGCTAAGCGTTTGGCGCGGTACTGGCGGCTGGCCCACACTTGCGGGGTCACATAATAATAGGCCGGGATATGGCGGTGCGCCGCGAGCCCCAACACCTGGTGGTTGAAACCGTAAAAATCAACCACAATTAAGGCGGTGGGGGATTGGGTTTCCATATAAGTACGAATCATGGATAAAAGTTTCATCCACATCGGCATTTTTTTAAGCGGTTCCACAAACCCAGTAGCCCCCTGGGAAGCCAAATCATATAAAAACACGTCTGCCGCTTGCTTCATCAGCCGCCCGCCGATGGCAGTAATTTTGAGGGCCGGGTCCTGCTTTTTAAGGGCCTTTATGAGCCCGGCGGCGTGTAAATCGCCGGATACATCCCCGGCAACAATAAGCATATTTTTTTCAACAGGGGTAATGGTCATAAATTATTTCTCTCTTTTCATTTGTCCCAAAGTTTCGTCCCACACAATTTGCGCGGCGCGGGCGGCATCACTTACCATTTGCAACGGCTTAGGCGTGTGCAAACGGGTGGTTTTAGGTATATCAAAACGGTGCATACGCTCGGTAATTTTTAAGGCCAGGTCTAACGCCTGGAAACCTCTTTCCCCGCCGGGGGCCGGGGTGCGGCTGGTGTGTATGCAGTGTATAAAATGGGCTAATTCCGCCTGAACGGCCGGCTGTTTTTCCACCGCCGGATACAAAACCTCAATGTCTTGCATGGAGGAAAAGGCGGGTTTATCCTTTTTATAAATTTTTACGCGGGCGTTGGTAAAATCCACCTGAATAAACGCGTTGTGCTGAAAAACCTGCATCCGGCGGGTGCGCTCAAAACTGACACGGCTGGCCGTTAAATCCGCCACCGCCCCGTTTTCAAAGCGCAGGCGCACGTTGGCCACATCATCCTGGTTGGAAAACACGCTTAACCCGGTGGCATCTATGGACGCAACCGGGCTTTGCACCAACGTAAGCAGTAAATCCAAATCGTGAATCATTTTATCCAGCACCACGCTTAAATGGGCCATGCGGGAGTCGTACGGCCCCAGGCGGGAAAAAGTTAAAAACTGCGGGTTTTTGATAAACGGCGCCGCTTTCAACAAGGCCGGATTAAAACGGTCGGCCCGCCCCACTTGCAGGACCAGCTCTTTACTGCGTGCGGTGCGGATGAGTTCGCGCGCTTCGTCCATATCGGCGGCCAGGGGGCTTCCCACAAGCAGGTGCAGGCCGTTTTGCAGGCAGAACATGCCTAAAGAATGGTGCAAAGCCGTGGGAACGGTTAAAATAATGGCATCCGTCTGGCGGATTAAATCTTGTATTTTGGAATAAGGGGTGGCGTTAAACTGCCACGCTAATTGTTGGGCGTGCAGGAGGTCGGTATCGCAAACGGCTACCAGATTGGCCTGTGGTATTTGCCCTAACGCGCGCGCGTACAGGGCGCCCGCCTTCCCGGCGCCCACAATGCCAAAACGAATGGTTTTCGGTTTGTTTGCGTTATTCATAATCCACCCTGTTATAAACATTATACCAATATACGGCGCCGGATGTAGCGTACGCGCGTATTGACTTAAACTTTTATATTGGTATAATGTTTACATGAGATATATGGAAAGAACCTTGGTGTTAATTAAACCTGATGCTATTGAAAAACGCATCAGCGGTCTTATTTTAGACCGGCTTGACCACCTCGGTCTGCAAATGACCGGGGCCAAAGTAGTGTCTTTAACGGAAGAATTAGCCCGTGCCCACTACAAGAACTTGGAAGGCAAACCCTTTTTGGAAGAAGTAATCCAATATATGATGGGTGAATTTAACAACGTGCCCAACCATAAAATTTATGCGTTTGTGTTCCAGGGCGAAAACGCCATCGCCAAAGTGCGCCAGGAAATCGGCAGTACGAACCCGGAAAAAGCCGCCCCGTGGACGATTCGCGGCAGCTTTGGGCGGTTTATCGGTGATGTAATGCAAAACTGCGTACACGCTTCCGGCTCCCCGGAAGATGCCGAAAAGGAAATTGCGCTTTGGTTTAAGCCGGAAGAGGTTTTGGACAGATAAATGAAAGCGTTTGGTATTTTGTGGGCGGGGGCCCTGGTACTCATGGGGTCCCTGCCGTTATTTGCCGCCGGGTTGGCCGGGCAAGCCATCACGCTCTCCACGCCCGACGGGTGGGAACTTGCGGCGGTGTATCAGCCGGCTAAAGAAGACCATAAAACGGTAGTTTTAGTGCATGACCTCGGGAAACAAAAAGAGGCGTTTGCCAAATTAGCCAAGGCGTTGGAATCGGCCGGATACGGCTATGTGGCATTTGATTTGCGCGGCCATGGGGCCAGCACCAACGAGGGGGAGGCTTTCCGCTTTGCGCGGGAAGGGTTAGATAACGAATTTAATAAAATGCCGCGGGATGTGGATGCAGTATTGGCGTTCTTAAAAAAGAAAGGGGTGACGGTGGATGAAACGGTATTGTTGGGGGCCGGGCTCGGCGCCAACGTGGCAGCCAAAAGCGTTAGTTTCACGCCGGACGTGCCCGCCTTGGCCTTAATCAGCCCCACCACCAATACCCGGGATGTGCTTACTATCCCCGCTATGCGTGTGTATAAAGGGGCCGTGCTGATTGCCGCGGCCGCCGACGATAAAAAAACATTTTTGGAAGCCAGTGTCATCCGCAACGTGGCTTATTTAACTACCGGCCCCGGCAAGGTGACCTTTTTAACGGCGTATGATTTATCCTCGCACGAAATGCTGGATAAATATTTTATTCCCACGGTTTTACAATGGCTGTCCGCCCCGGTGTTGCCGGAAGTAAAGCCGGATGTGGTGATGGTCCCGGCCCCGGTGGAAGACGGCTCCTTGTCCGTTCCTCCGTCCGGCACCGAAGACGCCCTCTTTCCGTCCGTTTTGGAGTAAGTATGAAAATCGCCCGCATTGTGTTCCCCGGTTTTTGGTTCGGCCAAAGTGATTTGACCGAAGCCGTTGCATTGGCGCGCCGGGGCGTGGGCGGGTTTTGCGTGTACGGCGGCACCGCACAGCAAACGGCCGCGTTTGTACAGCAAATGCGTGAGGCTTCCCCCTACAACCATTTATTAATTTGTGCCGATATTGACGAAGACTTGCGCGAGGTAGTGACGGATGCCCCGGCGTTGCCGTCCAATGCCCAGCTGGGGGCGTGTGCCTCGGCCGAGGGCGCTTATAAAAAGGGCAATATGCTGGCTTGTATGGCGCGCAGTATCGGGATTGATTGGGTGTTGGCCCCGGTGGCGGATTTGGGGTATTCTTCCCCGGCGTTTAGTGTTTCCGCCCCGTGCGTGACACGCCTGGCGGGGGATTTTGTGGCCGGGCTTTCCAACGGCGGCGCGTTAAATTGCGTAAAATATTTCCCGGGTGTAAGCGGCATATTAAAAACGCTGGCCCAAATGGAAGATGCGGAATTTATGCCCTATAAAAGTTTATTCCGCCGGGCGGATGCCATTATGCCGTCCGATATGACATTCCCGAATATAGACGGGGACACGCAGGCCATGATGTCCGACAAGATTTTGCGCGGGTTATTAAAAAAACGCCTGAATTACAAAGGCTGCATTGTCAGTCTTCCGCTTTGGAAAGCCCGCGTGCGCTATGAGGGCGCGGCAGCCTTAAAAATGTTGCATTGCGGGGTGGAAAACATTTTGGCCCCCAAAGACCCGCACACCGTACTGGATGCCATTGAGCGCGAAGTAAATAAAGGTTTTTTAATGGATGAAATTATCCACGCGGTTTCTAATCACGAAATGGCCATCAGCAAACTTTTTTCGGCCCCGGTGTTGAGTATGAAAGAGGCTTTTTTACAGGCCGAAACTTGTTTTAAGAAATAGATTTTTTGCCCCGGCGTTTAGGGGCGCAAAATCCGACCAATTAAAAACCACCGTTTCAAGCGGTGGTTTTTAATGAGTCAGGAAGCTATTAATCTTTTTTGAATTTATCGGCCAGTTCTTCTTTGCGGCGGTTAAATTCTTTAATGACTTTATTTTTGCCTTCTTCCAGTTTTTCACGCACCACGCCGGCTTGTTCGGCCAGCTTTTCGCGCACCATGCCGGCTTGTTCAGCCAGTTTTTCGCGTACTTCCCCGGCGCGTTCTTTTAAGTTTTCTTTTAATTCTCCGGCGTGTTCCAATACATATTCTTTCTTGTCTTCATAGGTGTCGTCCGCCCAGCGTTTTAGTTTGCGGCGGGTCACTTCCCCTTTAGCCGGTGCAAACAACACCCCGGCCGCCGCACCCACGACGGCACCTAATAAGAAAGCGGCAAGCCCCGCTCCGGCACATTTACATTTATTGCACATACTGTCCCCCTCCTTTTGCTTTGCTATAATGTTATATATATTGTACAACAATTACAGGGGGTCTAAACCCCTGTGTAAATAGTATAATGGCAAAAAGTGTTTTTGCCCATCTTATTTTTACGTTAGCAGGAGGTTTTTTATGCCTAATCCGTCCGCTCCGCGCCACAACGGCAAGCAACAAGCACCCGAAGTGCGCAAGCATAATTTTGAAGAAGTAGCCGAAATTTTTACCAAAGAAGAAGCCCTGGCCGAAGCCGAGCGCTGTTTGAATTGTAAAAATCCGCAGTGCCAGGCCAACTGCCCGGTGGGGGTGCAAATCCCGGCGTTTATTGCGCTGTTGAAAGACGGCAAAGTGGGCGAGGCCGCCAGCAAAATTATGGAAACCAGCCTCTTGCCCGCTATCTGCGGCCGCGTCTGCCCGCAAGAAAAACATTGTGAGGGCCACTGTGTATTAAAAGCCAAATTCGGTTCTGTAAATATCGGTATGTTGGAACGCTATGTGGCCGATACGGCCCGCAAAGAGGGCTTGTTGAAAGCCCCGCAAACGGCGGCTCCCACCGGTAAAAAAGTGGTGTGTATCGGCTCCGGGCCGTCTTCGGTGGCGTGTGCGGCCCAGCTCAAACGCTTGGGGCACGACGTGACCGTGTTGGAAGCCCTGCACGCATACGGCGGGGTACTGCGCTATGGGATTCCGTCTTTCCGTTTGCCGCGCGAAGTTATCAACCGCGAAATTGAAACCGTGCAGGCCATGGGCGTAAAATTTAAGACGGACGTTTTGGCCGGGGTCACTATCCCGGTGGAAGATTTACGGAAAGAATATGATGCCGTGTATATCGGCAGTGGGGCGGGCCTGCCCACCATGACGGGGGTGCCCGGGGAAAACGGCGTGGGCGTTTATAGCGCCAACGAGTTTTTAACCCGCATTAACCTGATGCAGGCGTTCAAATTCCCGCAAACGGATACGCCGATTAAAGTGGGCAAGCGCGTAGTGGTGTTGGGTGCCGGAAACAGCGCCATGGATGCCGCCCGTTGTGCCATGCGTTTGGGGCCGGACGAAGTGACGGTTGCTTACCGCCGCAGTGCCGCCGAAATGCCCGCCCGCGCCGCAGAAGTGGAACACGCCAAAGAAGAAGGCATCAAGTTTGAATTTTTAGTCACGCCGAAAGAAATTTTACAGGACGAAAAAGGCTGCGTGACCGGGATTCGCTTTACCCGCAACGAACTGGGCGAACCCGACGAGCGGGGCCGCCGCCGGCCGGTGGAAATACCGGGCTCTGATTTTGTGCAGGAAGTGGAAACCGTTATTGTGGCAATCGGGCAGAAACCCAACCCCATTTTGCCCAAACATACGCCGGGCTTAAAAACCACGCCACGCGGTGTGTTGGAGTTGGACGAAAACGGGGCCACCTCTCTGCCGGGCGTGTTTGCCGGGGGGGATATTATCCGCGGCGGCGCTACCGTGCTGTTGGCTATGAAAGACGGCCTGGAAGCCGCCGGGCGCATTGACGCCTACTTGAAAGGGGGAAAATAATATGGAAGAAAATACCATTTTAGTAAAAGAAAATTTAAGTGATGTCGTCACCAAATTTGTCATTTACAAACCGCTGGTGGCCAAAACGGCCAAAGCCGGGCAATTTGTTATTTTGCGCGCGAATGAAACCGGCGAAAGAGTGCCGGTGACCCTGGTGGATTGGGACGCGCAAAAAGGCACCATTACGGTCATTATCCAGGCGATTGGTAAATCTACCGTGATGTTTAATTCCCTGGCGCAAGGCGAGCGCTTTGCGAACGTAGCGGGCCCGCTGGGTACGCCGGTGGAAATTAAAAATTACGGCACGGTAGCCGTTGTGGGCGGCGGCGTAGGGATTGCGGAAGTGTTCCCGATTGCCCGCGCGTTTAAGCAGGCGGGGAACCGGGTGGTGTCCGTATTAGGGGCGCGCACGAAAAGTTTGCTGATTTTGGAAGAAGAAATGCGCGCGGTGTCCGACGTCACCGTATGCGCCACGGATGACGGCTCCCACGGCCAAAAAGGCATGGTGACGGACGCCCTGCAAGCGTTGGCGGACGGCGGCGAAAAAATCAACGCCGGGTTTATTATCGGGCCGATTCCCATGATGAAATTTACTTCCCGCTTAATGGAGCGGCTGGGCATTGAGCCGCACGCCAGTTTGAACCCCATTATGCTGGACGGTACCGGGATGTGCGGTTGCTGCCGCGTGACGGTGGACGGCAAGGTGCGTTTTGCGTGTGTGGACGGCCCGATGTTCCCCTCCAAAACCATTGATTTTGACGAACTTATCCGCCGCACCGGTGAATATAAACCGCAGGAAAAGGAAAGTTTGGAACTGTACGAAAAAGACCACGTTTGCAAGTGCGGCTTGCATTAAGCCTTTGGAAACGGTTAGAAAAGGAGCCCCCTTACGAATAAGAGGGCTCCTTTTTGGTGGCTTTGTAAATAAAAATAAGGCTGTTTTAAGGCCGGGCGGTGCGGGGGAAAAACTTATATTTTGCCCCTGCATATACGCTGGCCGTTGTTTTAAGGCCGGGCGGGCGCGTGATAACCCGGCGGCCTGGATTTTAGGGATAAAAAGGAACCTGCGGGCCGGGCAGGCGCGGCGTGGTGTGGCGCTGTGCGGCGTGGCGTGGAGGAAAAGCCCGGCGGCCTGGTTTTAAGCCAAAAAAAAGGCGGGCACTTTTCAAAAAGTGCCCGCGAGGTGTATGTATGAATTAATTGCCGAATTGCAACCAGGCATCTTGCGCTACGCCGTTTTCGTCCACCTGTTTTTGGTAGTCATACGGGTTAACGCCTTCCGCCAAACACCGCGTGACGAACGCCCATTTCTGGTTGAAGCTGTTTTGGGTGTTGTTGGCGTATTTGCCCTCATATTGGCTTACTAAGGCAAAATATTCGTTGGCGGCAGACATATCGTCCGGGTTGCGTTGGCTTTCTTGCCAGGCCACAATCAGGCGGTTCATATCTTCATCAAATTCGGCTTGGCGTTTATCCGCTTCTTTTTTATATTTTTGGATATACGGGTTTTGCTCCACTTGTTGTTGCGCTTCCTTTGCCGTAAGCGGGGCAGATTGGGTAATGGCGTCCCAAGAAGCCTGTACCCCTTTATTCATTAAAGAAAACGGCAAAATGATGGACGAACCCATGGTTTCGGCATAGCCGCCTTTGGTAAGCAGCGGGGAAACCATATTGTTCCAATAATTAACGGGGCCGTAATACCAGGGGGAGCCTTCCGGCGCGGATTGGTATTTACCGTCCAGCATATCTTGTACCGGGTGCAAAGCTACGTCTGCCACGGCAAATCCGCCCATGGCCGTACCGATATTTTTGACGTACTTTAACACATATTCCCCGGGTTTGGAAAGCGCCGCGTTGAGTACCGTGCCCGGCTTGGACATGGCTTCCAAAACGTCCAAACGCACCGGTTTCGTGTACGGCACCCCCAGGTAGTTGGTGGGAACATAAGACGTGTTGGAAAAATCAATCCAAATCGGTGCTTCTTTGGCGCCTTTAGTCAGTTCTTCCAACCCGGCTTTGAATAAATTTTCCGTGGCCAGGGCTTCTTGGTACGCCTGTTTGGATACCCCTTGCGGAATTTTAGTCACATATTTATCTACCAAATCCGTGACGGAAGAAATAGTTTCTTTGGCGTTGGCTTTTACCGGCAGTTTGCCGGCGGCAGTGGTCGGGCGGACCACTACTTCCCCCGCTATTTTATGGGTCACGGTTTTGCCGCCCGGGAAGCGTTGGGTAATTTTATAACCCTGCGTAATGCCTTTGGGGTTTACGTCTTTCAGCGCGTTGGTGACAATCGTGGAGCCGTCCGCCCGTTGGGCAACCCGTTCCACCCGCACCCCCATTTGGGATAATTCTTTAGATAATTTGTTGGCCTGGCGGGCTTGTTGGGTAAAACTGCGGATGTACGCCAAGCGTTGCCCCATGGGTACTTTGCGGGCCTGGTTTGCCAAACGCAAGGCGTTGCCGGTGGCCGATACCCCTTTGCCAATGACGTTAAACACGCCGCCAATGGCTACCCAGGATAAAATAAACCACATCAGGTCGTCTTTGTTTTCGCTGGCGGCTAAGCCCAATTTTTGGGGCTCTGCCCCGGTGCGGACATAGCACTTGCCCCAGCGTTTATAATCGGCGGCCGCTTTGGCTTCCTGCGGGTTGAGCTTGCGTAAAATTTTATTATCGCGGGTAGCCCAATACCATCCGCCGGCGGCGTGTTGCTTGCCGCCTTCTATGGGGGCGGCTTGCAATATCAATTTCATATAGTAGCGCTTCCCGTTGTGGGTGATGTACGGCTCGGCATTGGGGGCCTGGGCGTTTACCACATTACCCTGCGCGTCCCGGCGGATGCGGTTGTACGCTTGCGCCAACTGGGTGCGCATTTCCAAGTTTTTATCTGCGTTCAGGTTCAGCACCGGGCGGTCTGCCGCCATATCTAAGCGGCAGTAAAAATCTTTTAATTTATCGGCTACTTGATTGGCCTGGTTTTTGTTTAAGGCCGGGCCGCCTTTGGCGCCATTGTCGTTGCCTTTCCCGCGCGTCCATTTAGGGCCGGCCGCTTCGTACATTTTGGCTAACAGGGAAAGCGCCAATACTTGCACCGCCGCGGAGCCGTGGTTGGCGTAATGGGCCAGCGCGTTGATAATTTCATTTTTTTGCTTGGCGGGCAGGGCCGTATCCCGGCTTTCTATCAAAGGTAAATAGAGCGCGGCAAAGTTATTAAATACCGTGTTTAAGATAGCAAAGTTGGCCGGGTCTAAATTATTTTGTTGTTTGGTGCCGTTTAAGTTTTTGTTTTGGCTGTCCAAAAAGTCTATCACCTTTCTAAAGCCGGCCACGCCGTCGTATTTCATCAGCGCTACGGAGGCGTAATCCGCATTCATCAGGCGGGCGGCGTTCGGTTCGTTATCCACTACTTCTTTTAAGGTGCGCCAGTAGTCCATACTTTTCAGCAGGGCTTCTTTGCGTTGGGCATAAAAAGACGGTTGGAAAGAGTCGTTCAGAACGGTATAGTTGGCCCCGTCTTCTCCCGCCGCGCCTTTAAGGATGTTTTCATACTGAAGGAGCGGTTTGAACCATTGTTGTTGGAGTACCGTTTGGTAATTAGCGGCTAATCCGGCCAGTAAAAGTTCCAGTTTCCCGCGCAAAGCCACGCTTTCTTGAGATTCCACTTGCTTGCCGGCTACTTTTTTAAGCAGGGAAAACCCGGGCAGGCCGTCCCGCTCGGAAAGCGGCTGCTGTTCCAGGGCGTTTAAGCGTTTTAAGGCCGCTTTTTGCACGTCCGGCGTGAGGGATAACAGCAAATAAAAGGTTTCCAGGTCGGTGTCGTCCTGCACAGAAAATTCGGCCTGTAAAATATCGGTGGCCCAACTGGCAATTTGGGGGGACGGCGCGCCCAATAAAGCGGTCAAATCCGCCAAATCTACTTGGCCGTCATTATAGAGCTTGTTTAAGCTGCCTAACGCCGCTTTGGCCGATTCTTGCGATTGGTGGGTGAAAAACAACCCCGGGACGTATTCTTGCATTCCTAATTGGATACCGTCTTTGGGAAGCTCGTTTTTGGTTAAAAAATCTACCAGGCTGTTTTTATCGCCATTGGCTAAAAACTGGTTGATTTGGGCGTCACTTTTATCCAACCCGCGTTTAATGCGGCGTTGGTCGCTCTGGGCGTTGTATTCTTCTTGTTTTTGGCCGTAAATATCCGTAGTGGCCGGCAGTTGCCCGGCGGTGGGGGTTTGAATGGCCTTATTCCACGGCGCCACCAAAACGTCGTTCCCCTTGGGAACCGGCTGGGCAAAAACGGCCGGATTGGGCAATAAAATATTGCAAGTAAAAGCGACAATTAATACGCGGCTGATAAAAGTTTTCATAAGCAAATCCTTTGTATATAGACTCCCTCTCTATATATTATAGAAAAAAACGGATTTTTAACCAGTGCCGTTTGGACCCAATTTATATAGGCCAAAGGGCCTACCAAAAAGTAGGCCCTTGGCGTAAAGTGCAAAACAACGTGTTTACAGCAGTTTGGAAGCCAAATCCGCCAGGCGGCTGCGTTCCGTTTTGGTAAACGTGATGTGCCCGTGGCTTTTTTGGCCTTTCATGCGGTCTACCAAATAGGTCAGGCCGTTGGATTCCACATCCAAATATGGGGTATCAATTTGGTACGGGTCCCCCGTGACCACTACTTTGGTGCCTTCGCCCGCGCGGGTAAGAATGGTTTTCATTTCGTGCGGGGTGAGGTTCTGGGCGTCGTCCACAATCATATATTGCCCGGGGAGCGAGCGCCCGCGCATGTGGGTGACGGAGGCAATTTCAATCTTGCCGCTATCTAACAGATAGTGGGCTTTTTCTTCGCCTTCGTCCGGGTTTTTGCGGTCCGCCAGGAAGGCCAAGTTGTCATAAATGGCGCCCATCCAGGCTTCCAGTTTTTCTTCTTTGGTACCGGGCAGGAAACCCAAGTCTTTCCCCACCGGCACAATGGAGCGGCACACCACCAGGCGGCGGTAGGCGTTTTCGTCCATGGTGCGTTGCAAGCCGGTGGCCAGCGTAATTAAGGTTTTACCGGTGCCGGCGGTGCCTACCAGGGTGACAATATCCAAACTGTCGTCCAGCAGTAATTCCATGGCAAAGCGCTGTTCTTTATTGAGGGGTTTAATGCCCCAGGCCACAGGCTCTTGCGAGGATAGCGGCCGGATACAAAGTTCGCCGTTGTTGGCCACGCGCCCCATGGCCGACTTTTTACTGCCGTCGTTGGCCTTTAGAATAATAAATTCGTTCGGGAAATATAAACCGTCTTGAATGGGCAGTTTTTTGTGGCGGTAAAATTCGTCAATTTGCTCGGAAGAAACTTCCATTTCCGCCATGCCGGTATACAGCTCGTCCACATTTACTTTATCGGTGGTGTAGTCTTGCGCATCCAGGCCCAGGGCTTCGGCTTTCAGGCGCATATTAATATCTTTGGTCACCACAATTACCGGGGCGTGGTCTTTTTTATAAGCGCCCTCTTTTTTAGCCAATGTGTAGGCAATATTCAAAATAGAATTATCCGCCTTATTGAAGGACAAAGATTGCGGCAAAATGTTGGGTTTGTCCAATTCAATTTTTAAGGTGCCTCCGCCGCCCAGTGTGACGCCTTCGTTCAAGTGCCCCAGCTTGCGCATTTCGTCCAGCGCGCGCGATACCATGCGGGCGTTCTTCCCGCGGGTATCTCCTTCGCTTTTGAAATTATCCAGTTCTTCAATCACGGCCATGGGGATAATGATGGCGTTATCCTCAAATGCGTGCAGGCAGTTTACATCATGCAGCAAGACGTTTGTATCCAAAATAAATGTTTTTTTCATAAGCGCACCTCGGCGATAATGGGAATTACTACTCCCTACTTTTAGTATAACCGCCGTCCGTCAATAATCAAGGGTTTCTACGGCGGGAAAGCACTTCCTGTGCATATTCTAGCATTAATTGCTATAAATATATATATGAAATATCTTTGCATACACGGACATTTTTACCAACCCCCGCGGGAGAACGCCTGGCTGGACGAAATAGAAATCCAAGACAGCGCCGCCCCGTACCACGATTGGAACTCCCGCATTTGCGCGGAGTGCTACGCGCCCAATGCGTTGGCGCGCGTTTTAGACGGCAAACAGCAATTAACCGATTTAATTAATAACTACGCCCGTATCAGCTTTAACTTCGGGCCGACGCTTTTATCCTGGATGGAGCGCAAAGAGCCGGAAGTATACCGGGCCATTTTGGAGGCCGATAAACTCAGCCGGGAAAATTTTTCCGGCCACGGCAGCGCGATTGCCCAGGCGTATAACCACATTATTTTACCGTTAGCCAACGAGCGGGACAAATATACCCAAGTGCGTTGGGGTATTGCCGATTTCAAGAAGCGCTTTGGGCGGGAGCCGGAAGCCTTGTGGTTGGCCGAAACCGCCTGCAATACGCAAACGCTGGAAGTATTGGCGGAATGTGGCATGAAATTTGTAATTTTAGCGCCGGGCCAATGCGCGCGCGTGCGCCCAATCGGCCAAACGCAGTGGCAGGATGTTTCCGGCGGCCGGGTGGACCCCAAACGGGCGTACCAATGCCAGCTGCCCAGCGGGCGCAAAATAGCCCTGTTCTTTTACGACGGGCCGATTTCCCAGGGGATTGCTTTTTCAGACACGTTAAAAAGCGGGGAAACTTTTGCCGGGCGGTTGTTAAGCACTTATAACTCCGGCGAAGAAGCGCAACTAATGCACATAGCCACCGACGGCGAAACATACGGCCACCACCAAAAATTTGCCGATATGGCCCTGGCCTACTGCTTAAAATATGTGGAAGAAAAAACAGATGTGCAAGTGACGGTTTACGGGGAGTTTTTAGCCAAAAATCCGCCCCAGTATGAAGCGCAAATTTTTGAAAATACGTCGTGGAGTTGTTTTCACGGGGTGGAGCGTTGGCGGGCCGATTGCGGTTGCAACTCCGGCATGCACCGCGGTTGGCACCAAAAATGGCGTAAGCCTTTGCGCGAAGCCTTGGACTGGCTCCGCGACGAAATGGTTAAAACATTTAACACGGTGGGCGCCCAGTATTTTAAGGACCCGTGGCAGGCGCGTGACGAATATATTGAATTGGTTTTGGACCGCAGTTTGGATGCCCAACACCGCTTTTTCCTGCGCCACGCCACAGAGAAAGCCTGGAATGACCGTTCCGGCGCGCTCTGCCTGCTGGAAATGCAACGCTTTGCTATGCTGATGTACACCAGCTGCGGTTGGTTTTTTGACGAAATCAGCGGGATTGAAACCGTGCAAATTATGCAGTACGCGGCGCGTGCGGCGGAGTTAAATAAACGCATGAGCGGCGTGGATTTGGAGCCGGAATTTATCAAGCGTTTGGAAGCGGCCCCCAGCAATATCCGGGATTTGAAAAACGGAGCGGTGGTTTACACGCGCTTTGTGTTGCCGCAAAAAATGCCGCTTGAAAAAGTGGCCGCCCAGCACGCGGTGGCGGTGCTGACGGATAAAACCCAAAACCCGCAACAAGCCTATGAGTGCCGGGTGGAAGATTTTAAGCCGGTTTTGTTAAGCGCACCCGCCAACCATTTGTATTATGGGGAAATGAAACTTTCTTCCGCCGTCACGTTGGAAGTACGCCGTTTTGCGTTTGCCGTTTTACAGCAAGGGGCCACGGCGTTTTTGTGCGCGGCGGCAGATGTGCCGGCCGATAAAGAGGCGCTGTTTGCTTCCTTAAAAACCGCTTTTGAAAAGGGCCGTTATGACGAATGTGCGCAACTTATCCGCAAGCGGTTTGGCACGGTGTACGCGCTGACGGATTTATTTAAGGATGTACAGCGCAAGGTGATTGATTTGGTGTTGGATAAAGTGTACGAAGACACGGACAAAAAATTCACCCAAATTTTTGAAGAACAATACCCGGTGGTGCGCGGTTTGCAATATATCGGCACGCCCCTGCCGGCGCCGTTTTTAACGGTGGCCGACTTTGTGCTGACGAGTGACTTAAAGGCGGAGTTTCGCGCGAAAGAATTGGACGTAAACGCCATAGAAGAATTAATGGAAGACGTAAAAACCTTGGGCTTAAATGTGGCTAATGCGGATTTAACCCGGGTGGTGAGCGAAAAGCTGACCTTGCTTGCGTTTGCGTTTGCGCGCAATCCGTCGGACAGTGCCGCCGCTATGAAAGTGGTGGAGTTTATGAATTATATGGAAATCTTCGGCTTTACGCCGGATATTACCCGCGCGCAGGAGTTTGTTTTCCTGGCCTTGAAAGGCTTAGGCAAGGAAAAAGCCACCAAAGATGTGCTGAAAGCCTTGGCGCGCAAGTTGCAAATTGCGCTTTAGCACCGGCGTTTGATATTTACGGCGCGGGGGAACGAAACGGTTTCCCCGCGTTTTTTATTTCATTTCCATTTTAGGGGTTAAATACTCGCGCAGGCGGCCGCTTTTGCGGGCGAACCAAGCGGAGCAGAGCGTAAACAAACAGGCCGGAAGCACGGCGAACGAACAAAACAAAATGGCCGTTTTTAAGCCCCAAATATCCGACGCCTTGCCTAACAGCACCGGGGAAACAGCGTCCCCCAGCGCGTGAATAATAAAAATATTTACCGCAAACGCCATGGAGCGTACCCGCGTGCGGGTCAGCGCCACCAGGGCCGCACTGATGGGCCCCATGGGCAGGAAAATGCACACAATTCCTCCGGCCAACAAGAGCAGTGCCGGAAGCAGTTTCGCGCAAAATACGGCTCCTGCCGCAAACGGAAAGGCCAGTAAAAAACTAGCAAAAATAGTAATAAAATACGCTAAATGGGTCTTTTTTAAGAGTTTATCCGCCAGTTTGCCCCCAAAAAATGTGCCCAACGCCCCGCACACTACCACCATGGCGCCAAAAACCAACCCCGCCCGCGAAACCGAAAAACCCCAAAAACGGTGGAAATAAGTGGGTAGCCACGCGGAAAATCCGCCCAATGCAAAAGTGCCCATGGCGTGCGCCAAACATAAAAAAATAAACGCTTTGTTGCGCAGTAATATCAAATAATCCACCCGGCGCGCCCTATCCCGCGGGGCTTGGGCCAGGCGGAACGTGTCTTTTATTTGGGTCAGCGCCAGCAACCCCAAAAACAGGCCCGGCACGCCCACCAACATAAAGGCCGCTCTCCACCCCCAGTGCTGGCCAATCACGCCTCCGGCCAAATAGCCCAGCGCACTGCCTATGGGCAAAGCTAACGCAAAATAGGCTAGTAAGGTGGCGCGTTTTTCTTTGGGGAAGTTCTCCGCCAAAAACGGTTGGGCAATGGTGGTAAATCCGGCTTCGCCCACGCCAATGAGCCCGCGGGCGGCCAGTAGGGCGGCGTAATTTTTCACCCAAGCGCAAGCCATGGTGGCGGCGCTCCAAATAAGGGCGCTGGCGCCAATCCATTTTTGGCGTTGGGTGCGGTCCGCAAAGTAGCCCACCAGCGGGGCATACAGCATATACACCAGCATAAATACGCTGGCCAAGGTGCCCAGTTGGGTGTCTGTAATGTGTAAATCCGCTTGCAAGAGGGGAAAAACGGAAAACAAAACCTGCCTGTCTATATAGTTAAACAGGTTGAGTAAAAAGAGGAGCCAAAACAGTTTTTTTGCGTTCATTAGGGTTATTTTATAAAAAATAAGTGGCAACAGGGCCAAAAAGAATTATACTATAACAAGAAGGGTTTTTTATGACCCCCAAAAATACGGAGGTTTTTATGCAAAAAGGTTTTACGTTAATTGAGTTATTGGTTGTGATGATTATTGTTTCTTTATTGGTGGTGGCGAGTGTGCCTAAATATAAAACCGCTATGGAAAAAGCCCGCGCACAGGAAGGAATTACCGATTTAACTTTGGCGGCAGACCAAGCCAACGGATATTATATGATGCAGAACGGTTCTTATGCCAACATAAAGGATTTTTTGGCCGCTGGGACGGATTCGGCCAAACAACAGCATTTTGAACCACTCAAAGTGCAGCCGATTTATGGTACGGTTATTCTTTCTATAAAAAGTAAAAAGGCCGGATATACGCTGTCCATAATGCTGTCGGAGGGCGCCGTGACCAGACGCAGTTGTATTGCGGACAGTGGCAACAAACAAGCCGACCGGATATGTGATGCAATTGGTTGGGGCCGTTAACATTTTTTTGGAAAGGTAAAAATGACCCGCCTGTATGTTGCAGGCGGGTTTTTATTATGTGCTAACTACTGGAAACTTATTTGCGGTTTTGGCGCAACGCTTCAAATAAAACCACCGCCGCCGAAGACGATAAATTTAGCGAGCGCACCGGGCCCGTCATGGGGATAGTATACAGGCGGTCTTTGTAGCGGGTGTAAAAGTCTTTCGGCAGCCCGCAGGACTCCGCCCCGAAAACCAGGTAGCTGTTATCTTCAAAGCGGGCATCCCAATAACTTTTAGTGCCTTTGGTGGAAAGGAAGAATAAGTTTTCTTCTTGCGGATGATTCACGGCTAAAAATTCCTCCCAATCCGCATAGCGGCGGTAGTTGAGGTTGGGCCAATAATCCAGGCCGGAGCGGCGGATTTCTTTAGATTCTATCTTAAACCCCAGTTTCCCTACCAGGTGCAACATAGTGCCGGTGGCCACGCAGGAGCGGCCGATATTGCCGGTATTAAAGGGGATTTCCGGGTTGACAAGTACGATATTGAGCATAGTTTGCATACTCCAAACAAAAGGCCGGAAGATATTTGCATATCGTTCCGGCCTTTTTTATAAGGGTTCGGTTAGTCTTCCCAGCGGATAAAGAGCGGCGTAAGCACGTTGGGAATATCTTTGTTGGCGGGCAAAACGCGCAGGGCATAGTCCTGGCGGCCGCTGTTGACGGGGGAAACTTGCACTTCGTAAATATAAGCGTCCCCTTCTTTGCCGGTGCAGGTCATATCCACGGCGTCTTCTTTAACGATGTCACCCAAAGAGCCGCGTTGGCCTAAATACAGTTCCACCTGGATGTCTTCCGGGGTCAGGTTGCCCAAGAAAACGCGGGCCTTGAACGCCACCTTATCGCCCATTAAAATAGGCGTTTCCAGTTTTGGGGTAATATCCACCACATTTACGCGGTACCAGTTATCGGCAATTTTCTTGCGCCAATCGGCCACTTGGGCGGCTTTGCCGTCCTGTGCCAATACGGCCCCGGCGTTGTTGGCCGGCACATAAAAACGCTCGTAATATTCTTTAACCATGCGGTTGGTGTTAAAGAACGGCGCAATATGTTTGACGGAGTCTTTCATTAAAGAGAGCCACGGCAGAGAAATGCCGTCTTCCCCTTTGGCGTAATACGCGGGGGCAATATCTTGCTCAATTAAGTTGTAAAGCGCGTCGGATTCCACCGCGTCTTGTTCGGCCTCGGAGGCGTATTTTTCCGCCCCGCCGATAGACCAACCAAATTCGCACGGGCCCACTTCATCCCACCAACCGTCTAAAATAGACAGGGTCAGCGCCCCGTTTAAGGCCGCCTTCATGCCGCTCGTGCCACTGGCTTCCATGGGGCGGCGCGGGTTATTGAGCCACACATCTACCCCTTGCACCATGTAGCGGGCGGTGTTCATGTTGTAGTCTTCCACAAATACAATTTTGTTTTTGAAGCGCGGGTCGTTCTGGGCGATATTTACAATGGTTTTGATAAATTCTTTGCCCTGGGTATCGGCCGGGTGGGCTTTACCCGCAAAAATGAACTGCACCGGGCGTTGCGGATTATTGACGATTTTGTCCAGGCGGTCCAAATTCTTAAACAGCAAGGTGGCGCGTTTGTAAGTAGCAAAACGGCGCGCAAAACCGATGGTTAAAACGTCTTTTTTAAGCACTTTGCCCGCTTTGTTGACGGTCATAACGTCTAACCCTTGGCGGGTGAGCTGGCGGCGCAGGCGGCCGCGGGCCATATCAATCAGTTTTTCCTTGCGAATCGTGTGTACGCGCCAAAGTTCGGCATTGGGGATGTCGTCCAATTTATCCCAGGCTTTGGTGTCCGAGGCGTCAATTTCGCCCATTTGGTCGTTATTGAACAGGTATTTGCGGTACAGTTCGTTGAGTTCGTGGGAAATCCAGGACGCGCTGTGAATACCGTTGGTAATGCTGGTTATCGGCACTTCGCCCACGGGCAAGGTAGGCCAGAGGTTTTGCCACATTTCCCGGCTTACTTTGCCGTGCAGTTTGGCTACGCCGTTGGCAAACGCCGTTAAGCGCAAGGCCACTACCGTCATGCAGTAAGTGGAGGAGGAAGGCAATTCCTTGCCTAAATTCAAAAATTCTTCCCAGGTAATGCCCATTTTGCTGGCGTAAGATTCCATATATTTGCGCACGAGCATGGGGTCAAAATGTTCGTTGCCGGCAATAACCGGGGTGTGCGTGGTAAACACCGAGCTGGCCCAGACGATTTCGCGCGCTTGGGCAAAAGACAGGTGTTTTTCTTGCATAATTTCAATAATGCGTTGGAAAAGCAAAAACGCGCTGTGGCCTTCGTTAATATGGTAAACGGTGGGTTTAATGCCCATCGCGGCCAAGGCTTTCACGCCGCCGATACCCAATACTACTTCCTGGCGGATGCGGTTTTCGCGGTCGCCGCCGTAGAGTTTTTCGGTAATTAAGCGTTGGGCCGGGGTGTTTTCCTGCAAGTTGGTATCCAATAAGTACAGCGAGGTGCGCCCCACGGGCACGCGCCAAATGCAGGCTTTTACATGTTCTTGCCCCAATTCAATATCCACGGTAATATCTTTACCGTTTTGGTCTTGCACGCGCTCAACCGGCATGTGGGCCCAGTCGTTATCCGGGTATTCTTCGTTTTGCCAGCCTTCGCGGTTTAATACTTGGCGCACATAACCTTGTTTGTAAAATAAACCTACGCCGATAATGGGCATGCCCATATCGCTGGCGGATTTAATATGGTCGCCCGCCAACATCCCCAGGCCGCCGGAATAAATCGGCAAGCCTTCGCCAATGCCGTATTCCATGGAAAAATACGCGGTCAGCAGGTTGCCGTTTTCGCGGCGGTTTTGCTGGTACCACGTTTGCGGATTTTTTTTGTATTGGTAATAGGCTTCTTTCACCCGGTTGACGTTGGCTACAAATTCCGGGTCTTTGCTGAGTTCTTCAAAGCGTTTTTGCGGTACGCAGCCCAAAAACCATTTGGGGTTGCGTTTGGAGGCCGTCCAAAGTTTGGGGTCTACTTGTACAAAAAGCAAAATGGCCTGCCAGTTCCAAGTGAACCACATATCATTAGCCAATTCTTCCAGAAATTTAATGCTTTCCGGCAAATTGGGCTGTACGTTAAAAGAATGAATTTTCATTAATCCCTCTCCCTGGTTGTATATATATAAATAAATTATATAAAAAATAGCGCCGGTGTCTGCACAAAAAGTAGTTAGAATAAAAAACCGCACGCCCTGTTCAGGCGTGCGGCAAAGCAAGCAAGCGGCGGTTTATTTAACTACCGCGCTCAAAATAATAAAGTAGGCAATTAATAACGCCCCGCCAATGCCCAAGGCGTGTTTGGCCCAATCTTTACTTTTAATGCCCAGTTTGGAGGCACAAATAATGTTGGGAATGTTGCCCGGAATCAGCATGCCGCCGGAAATAATCAAGCTCATCAGCAGGAAGGTAAGTTCCCGGGTGTGGATGTCCGGCGTCACCTCAATAGCGGCCAGGGTGGCGTTATCCAACACGGCGGAGAGCATATTAATCCAATACAGGAAAGAGGCGGACAATTTTTTAATGGTAATTTCGGCCAGCGGTTTTAAGCCGTCGCCCAAAAATACAAGCGCCATCACAAACAGGTAAATTTTCCCGGCCCGTACGGCAATACTCTTAACGGAGTGTTCGTCCGCGGCGGAGGCTTCTTCCTTTACGCCGGGGGCGTGTTTAATGGTGTCCGCGCGGATGGAGCTGGCCAATAGAGACATAACCACCACGCCGCCCAAAATGTACCAACCCAAATGTTCAATTAAGAACCAAAAATCCGCATTGTGGGGCTCGCCGGAAAGTTTGGAAAGTACCACCGTGCCCAACGGCTCTCCGATAGAGGTAAGCACCGCGCCCAAACCGATAGAATAACAGGTAAATACCACCATGCGGGTACGGCCTTCCCGGTTGAGGGGGAGCATCATAACCACTTCGGACAAAATAAGTGCCGCGATAATGGCGGTAATTAAACTGGAGGTCATTCCCAAAATAAATACAATCAAAAACAGCGTGGCCCGTAAACCGATAAAGGATACGGCTTTTTGTGTCAGTTTTTGCAGTTGTTTATTAAAATAGCGGAACAGCAAGCCGGCTACAAAAACGGCCACCGTAATTTTAATGGGGTCTTCCAGCGCGGTAAGCACCAGGTGCCCGCTCCACGTTTTAGACACCGTGACGGCAAATAAACCGCAGCAAAATAAGAAGGCTTCCAAATTTTCTTCTACTTTGTGAATAGTCAGCGGCAAAAAAAGCACTACAACAATAAGCAAAGACAACAGCACAGTCTGCCAAAGGGCTAGTTCCATAGTTTCCTCTTGATAAGGGGTTTCCCCCGGATTGCCGGATATTATAAAAATACCCGTGTGTATAAAATTATATAAAAAATAAATCTTTTGCGGATATACTGCGGCACCCTTTTATGGGTTAGTCCAATATGATATAATAAAACTGTTGTCCCGTTCGTCTAGCGGTCTAGGACGCCGCCCTCTCAAGGCGGAGACCACGAGTTCGAATCTCGTACGGGACGTGCGATTTGAAAAAACCCGCGCCCAGAGCGCGGGTTTTGTGTTTGTGGTAAAAAGGCTTATTAATAGGCGGCTAATACTTGCGCAACGGCCGGGTTGCGGTTGTATTGCTGGGCCACGGTGTAAGCCGTCCAACCGTTCGGCGCCTGATACGCGGTATCCGCCCCGGCTTGTATTAAAAGCTGTACGGCTTCCGGCGTGTTGGCGGCAATGGCGCAATACATCAGAGGGGTCATGCCGTTGGGGTAAACGCTGTCCACCTTAGCGCCGTGTGCCAGTAAAATTTGCGTAAGCCGCGGGCTGATGGCGCAGGCGTTGGCAATCAGCGGGGCGCCCTTGCTGTTCAGCGCGTTTACGTCGGCCCCGGCCCGCAGGAACGCATCCACGGTATCGGCATCCGGGTATTTGGTTTGCAAATACAGGGCTAAAGCGCTTTGGCCCTGGGCATCCCGGGCGTTCGGGTCGGCCCCTTTATTAAGCATGGCGATAATAGCTTCCGGCGGTTGGGTAGCCACTACTTTTAGGAAACTCTCGTCGGAAATGCCGCTGGCGGCTTTTTGGCGGTCAATGGCTTTCTGGGCGGCCGTGGGAGCTAATTTATCGGAAAGTTCCCGCAACGGCTTGAACAGGCCGTTATCCCCGCAACCGGTAAGTGCGGCCAGTAAAGTGCCGCAAAACAGAACAGATAAAAATTTACGCATGTGTCCTCCGCAAACTGTTTTATTTAGTATACAAAATAGTTTTAGGGTTTGGCGTGGTTTGCTGGCGCGTTAAATGCTAAAATATACCTATATATGCAAATTTGTCCTGAAGGAGATTTTACATGGAAATTGGTATCGTAGGTCTGCCCAACGTAGGCAAATCCACTTTGTTTAACGCGCTGACGCAAGCCGGGGCGGAAGCAAGCAACTATCCGTTTTGCACCATTGAACCCAACGTGGGGATTGTGCCGATTCCGGATAAACGGTTAGATGCGTTGTTTAAGCTGTTTAATCCGCCTAAAAAAACAGCCGCTTTTATTAAATTTGTGGATATTGCCGGTATTGTAAAAGGGGCCAGCAAAGGGGAAGGCTTGGGCAATAAGTTTTTGGCCAACATCCGCGAGGTGGACGCCGTTATCCATGTAGTGCGCTTGTTTGAAGACGAAAACGTCACGCACGTGATGAACTCCGTGGACCCGCTGCGCGATATTGAAATTATCAATACGGAGCTGATGCTGGCGGATTTGGAAACGGCCTCCAAAATTTGCGACCGCTTGGCCTCCAACGCCAAAAGCGGTAAAAAAGATGCCGTGGCCGCCTATGAAACCATGAAATCCATTAAAGAGGCGCTGGAAAACGGCAAGCCGGTGGCGGCCTTGGGGTTGGAGCCGGAACAGCTGAAAGAATACCAATTTTTAACCGCCAAACCGGTACTGTATGTGGGGAACAATTCCGAAAAACGCAACGTGGCCAATGCCGAAAAGGTGGCCAAATACGCACAAGAAACCGGCGCCGGGTTTGTGGAACTTTGCGTAAAGTTTGAAGCGGAAATTGCGGAATTTTCCGACGAAGAAAAACACGCCTTTTTGGAAGAAACCGGCAGTGATTATACGGGCCTGGAAAAAATCGTGCGCGAGGGTATGAAACTCTTGCACCTGTGTACTTATTTTACTGCCGGGAGCGAAGTGGAAGTGCGCAGTTGGCTGATTCCGGTGGGGTGTACGGCTCCGCAGGCGGCGGGCAAAATCCACAGTGATTTTGAAAAAGGCTTTATCCGCGCCGAAGTATACACTTTTGACGATTTAATGAAGTACGGGAGCGAAAAGGCCCTCAAAGAACACGGCCTGGTGCGCTCCGAAGGGAAGGACTATATTGTAAAGGACGGCGACGTCTGCCTGTTTAAGCTCAATGTGTAAATTAACGTGTAAACATTTTAAGGAATGTGGCGGCTGCGCCTTACTGGACTTGCCGTATACGGAGCAAGTGGCCCGCAAACGCGCGAAACTGGCGGAATTGTTGCAACCGTTTTGGACGGAGGAAATTCCCGTCACGCTGACGGATAACCCGGTGTACTTCCGCAATAAAGTGGAATTGGGATTTTGCCACCAGGTGAAATGGGACCCTAACTACAATAAAAAAGACCCGGCCAACAAAACGCGTCCCCTGGTGTTTGAACAAGCCCTGGGGTTTAAGTTAAAAGGCAAATGGGATAGGGCCGTTGATATTGAAGAATGTTTTTTGTTTAACGAAAAACTTATCCCGTTATTAAAAGCGGTGCGCGCCTGGGCCGCGGCGGAAGGGTTGGAGTATTATGACCAACGCAAGCACACCGGCGTTTTGCGCCATTTAATGGTGCGCGAGGGAAAAAACACCGGCGAAGGGATGGTCGTGCTGTTTGTGACGAACGATTTTAACGAAAAAACTTTTGTGGCGGCGGTGGAAAGCGTGTTGCCCACGTTTAACATTATGTCTGCCGTCAACAACGGCCTGGCTGATACCGCCGCGCCGGAAAGCCTGAAAGTATTAAAAGGGCAGGACTCTTTTGTGGAAAAAATCCTGCTGACGGACGGGGCCGGAAAGACGGAGCGGGAAGTGTTGTTTAAGTTATCCCCGCAATCGTTCTTTCAAACCAACACCAAAACGGCGCAAAAGATGTATTCCCGCGTGCGCGGCCTGGTTAAAAAAATCGCCCCTAAAATGATTTATGATTTATACGGCGGGGCCGGCAGTTTCAGCCTTTCCTGTGCGGATTTGTGCCAAAAAAGTATCTGCGTGGAAAGCGTGGCCCCGGCTATTTACAACGGGTTGGAAAATGCCAAAATCAACGGAGTAAAAAATGTGCAGTTTTTCTGCTCCCGCGTGGAAGATTTTGTAAAACAGCAACCCATTGAAAAGAAGGACGCGCTGATTATTTTGGACCCGCCCCGCGGCGGTATGCACCCCAAAGCGGTCAAAGCGGTGGCCGAGTCCGGCGTGAAAAACGTGCTTTATATTTCCTGCAACCCCGTCACGCTGGCTAACGAGTTAAAAACTTTCACCCAATACTACAACCTGGTAGGGGTGGAAGCATTTGATTTCTTCCCGCATAGCGAACATATAGAAACGCTGGTGCAAATGGAACTGAAATAGCGGCTCCTTTAGAAAGGGCGGCATTTATTCGGGCCGCCCCATTTTGTCTGTTTAGGAAGTAAAAATGACTTTACAAGATTCTCTTAAATCCTTAAATCCCCAACAGTTGGAAGCTGTAAATTATGACGGCGGGCCCTGCCTGATTGTAGCCGGTGCCGGAACGGGTAAAACCAAAACCCTTACCACCAAAATTGCCAAACTGATTGAAGACGGCTATAATCCGTCGCGCATTTTGGCGGTCACATTTACCAACAAAGCCGCACAGGAAATGCGCGAGCGTGTGGAGGCCCTGGAGCCGGGCGCGGGGCGCCGCGTGTGGATACATACGTTTCACTCCATGGGCGTTAGAATGCTCCGCCAACACGCTGAAAAATTGGGCCTCACGCGCGATTTTGCCATTTATGATGACAGCGACCAAAAAAAGGTAGTCAGCCTGATTTTGGAGCAAATGGGTATTAAAGACCCCAAAAAGGAAATCAACCAAATTGTTTCGCTCATTTCCCGCGCCAAAGATGACCTGGTTTCGCCCGATACCATGATGCAATCCGCCACCGCCTCGGGCCTGGATTATAAAATCCGCGCGGCGGAAGTGTATAAAAAATACGAACAACGCCTAAAAGCCGCCGGCGCGCTGGACTTTGGGGATTTGTTGGTTAAAACCGTGGAGCTGTTGCGTGACCACGAGGACATCAAAAATTATTACCAAGAGCTTTTCCAATATGTACTGGTGGACGAATACCAGGACACCAACCATACCCAATATATGATTACCCGCATGTTGGCCGCCAAACACCGCAAATTGTGTGTGGTGGGGGACCCGGACCAGAGCATTTATTCTTGGCGTGGGGCCAACATCCGCAATATTTTGGAATTTGAAAAAGATTTTAAGGACGCCAAAACCATTACGCTGGAGCAGAATTACCGCTCCACCAAAGTAATTTTGGAAGCCTCCAACAAGCTGATTACCAAAAACAAAAAACGCAAAGAAAAGAGCTTGTTTACGGATAAAGCCTCCGGCGACCCGATAGAAGTGCGCGAACTGCTGACGGAAGGCGAAGAAGCCCGCTGGGTTAGCCAGCATATCCGGCAGTTGGTGGAAGAAGACGGCGCCAGCCTGAAAGATATTGCCGTATTTTACCGCACCAACGCCCAGAGCCGCAGTTTTGAAGACTCTTTCCGCCGCTACCAAATCCCGTACCGCCTGATTGGTACGTTGCGCTTCTATGACCGTAAAGAAATTAAAGATATTTTGTGCTATGCCCGCATTTTAATCAACCCGGCCGATAACGTGAGTTTACTGCGCATTATCAATACTCCCACGCGCGGCTTGGGCAAAGTGGCGCAGGACCGTTTGAGCGCATACGCGGAGGAAAAACAAATCCCGCTGTATGAAGCCTTGCGCCAAGCCCCGTATGTGGGGGGGCTTAGTTCCGTCGCGTGCAAAGCCGCGCTGAATTTGGCTAAACTGTTTGACGGTTGGCGGCAGGATATGCTGCTGACTGCCCCGGCGGATATTTTTAATAAAATTTTGCAGGAATCCGGCTATTTGGCCGCCGTGCGTGCGGAAATGGAAAAAGACCCGGAAGCCGAAAGCCGCTTGCAGAACTTGGACGCATTAGTCAACGCCGTCAAAGAATATGAAGAACGGTGCCAAAAAGGGGAAAAAGAGCCGTCCATATCCGACTTTTTACAGGAAATTTCCCTTTTATCCGGCGAAGATAATTCCGCCGCCGGCGAGGGCGGAGCCGTCACGCTGATGACGGTACACTTAGCCAAAGGGTTGGAATTTAACAACGTGTTTGTGACGGGCATGGAAGAAGGGTTGTTCCCAATTGCCAAAGACGACGAAGACGAATTGGAAGAAGAACGCCGCCTGTGCTATGTAGCCATGACCCGCGCGCGCGAAAAACTCTACATGACGTATGCGCAAAGCCGCCGCAAATTCGGGCAGACCCATACCAACGTGCCGTCCCGCTTTTTGTACGAGTGTGGCTTGTTGGACGAAAGCGAACGCGAAGAACGCCTTGCCCAACAACCGCGGTATACCGATTATAAAGGCCGTTTTGGCGTATACGGCGGCACCTCGTCCGGCGGATACTCCGGCGGGCATTACGGCAACGGCTACTGGAAAGGCCGCAACAACTTCGGCTCCGGCCGTGGGAACGATTTTGAAGGCTACGCCGCCGCCAGCCGTTTCCAAAAGAAATACGACAGCCACGGCTACGAAATTGAAGACAACGACGATTTGGATTACACGTCCCCGCGCGGCTCTTCGGGCCTGGGCAGTTTGTATTCCCGCCCGGCTTCTTCGGCTCCGGCTTTTAACAAGCCCGCCCCTGCCGCGCCCGCACAAAAAAATGCGGACGGCGTGGCCGTCGGCGGCCTCGTGAAACACGGCGTTTTCGGGCAAGGCAAAATCGTGCAGATTGCCGGCTCCGGCGAAAGCGCCAAAGTGACCGTGGTGTTTGGGAATGGGGTGCGGAGGACATTTATGCTTAAATTCGCCCCCCTAGAAATACTTTAGTTTGGGTTGGTCTGTTGGGATTTTCCGTTTTTGGGCAATTTGCGGTTTTTTGTGCGCTTGCGTACAACGCTCACGGTGTTCGCGCGGTGGCGTACGCGGCACTTACAAGAAAACCGCAACTTGCCTGAAAAACGTAAAAGAACCGGGGCAAGGCCCGGCTTTGCTCCGCGCTATTTTAAGCCGTCGCTTTGGGGCGGGAAAATAGCCAAACAGCCTATCTGCAAAAATCTTTCCTATCAGCATTTGCTTTTCCGGGATTTGCGGTTTTTTGTGCGCTTGTGTACCATGTTCACGGTGTTCGCGCGGTTGGCGTACGCGGCACTTACAAGAAAACCGCAACTTGCCTTTTGCTACCCATAAAAAAGGGGCCCTTTTATAAAAGGGCCCCGCGTAAAACAAGTTATTTTATTTGCAAACAGGAAAGCCTTTTGCAAATAAGGTGCAAGAGTTAAATTCCTCGTCATCGTCGTCTTCGTCCGGTTGACAGCAAACGTCCGTGCCCCCATAGGGAATAAAAAGTTTGAATTCCGTGAGGGTATTGGCCGGGGTGGCATATACGCCGTCTTCTTGCGTGGTAATCGTAAACCCGTCCAGTTCAACAGGTTCCGTTTGGGTGTTTTGGGCGGCTAATGCTTTCATTTGTTCGGCCACCATCTGGTGGGGGTTTCTGGTGGCAGTATTCGCTTCTTTTAAGCCGGTGGTTATTATCCACCCCATTAAAGCAAACCACAATACAATGGGGGTCAAAATAGCTACAAGGGTCAAAATTAAGCACCCGGGGCGGAATTTTTCCTGCGGCAAGGGTTGGCCGTCCGGCTGGTAGCCCGCGTTCACTACATAGGTGGTGGCGATTAAATCATGCAGGGCTTGGCGTTTTTTGGTAAATGCCGCCATAAAAAAGCCAAAATACAAAATAGTGTAAGAAATAATTTTGGCAAAAGTACGCCCGGTGGCGCGCGCAAAGCTAATGCGTTGGCCGTGTTCGTCCACTACTTTAATACCCATGGCCATTTTGCCTAAAGTAGCCTGTTTGGCACTGCTTTCCATAAACGCATAGTAGAGCCAAAAAAACAAGGCCGATACCAAATTAATGACCATCACAAAGCCGTATGCGGAAAACATGGCAGAAATGGTTTCCGGCGAGGGCTCCGCCTCCATAGCGCCTAAGAATTTTGGCATAAACAGGGCCGCAACCACACCCGAAAGAAGCATGGTGGGGAAAGAAATGACAATACTGTCTATAATAAAAGCGACTAAACGCCGCCAAAAAGAAGCATAAACGTTTTGCATCAAAATCTCCTTAATTTAGATATGAATACTTTTTTATTATACTTTTTTTACGGATTTATGCCACAAATAAAAATATCCCGCGCGGGCGGGATATAAATAAAAAGACGAATAGCAGCCTAAAAACGCTATTTGCGCGGTTTTTTGAAACAGCGGCGGCAACGCGCTTGGTAGGCGTCTGTCGTGCCGACTACAATGCGCTTTTTATCTTTGCTGATACGCTGGCTGAAACTGGCCGGGTTGCCGCATTTGGTGCAAACCGCCAGGTTTTTGGTCACATATTCCGCTTTGGCCATCAGGGTAGCGGTCACCTCAAAAGGTTCGGCGCGGAAATCGGTATCCAAACCGGCTACAATCACGCGTTTGCCGGCTTTGGCCAGTTTTTCGCACACTTCCACAATGCCTTTATCAAAAAAGTTTACTTCGTCTATGGCTATTACTTGCGTGTCTTTATCTACCAGCGGTAAAATATCGGCCGAGGATTTAACACAGGTGGCGGCCACTTTGTTTTGGTTGTGGCTGGTAATGCTGTCTATGCCGTAGCGGGTATCTATCTTGGAATTAAACAACTGCACTTTTTGCTTGGCAATCAGTGCCGTGCGCACGCGGCGGATAAGCTCTTCCGTCTTGCCGGAAAACATACAACCGCAAATAACTTCTATCCAACCTTGTTTATGGTAAATAAGCGGGTTCGCCATTTTTATTTTTCTCCTTACATATCCCTTAAATCATTTTCACTGCGCCACGGATACCAGTATTGGTCTTCCGGCAGGGCGCGTTGTTTGCGCGGGTCGCCACCGCATAACACGTTTACGCGAAACGCAAACGACAGGTTTTGGTTGCGGTCACGCACGGTCAGTTCTAGGCGGGCATCGTGGAATGTGCGGGAAACGCGCAACATTTTGTTAAACCCGGTAAAACTTTTGTCCTGGATTTGGAAATCAAACCCGCCGTCAATAAACCAGTTGGGGTTATTGGGGCGGATACCCAGCGAGGTAGTAAACGTATAGCGGTCCGAATAGGTGCGGTATTGGGAGGCAATATCTTCGTGATTGGCAAAATTATTGAGCCCAAAGCCGATAATCTGTCGCTTATAAATAAAGTCCAACTGGGTGATGAACGCCTGGTTTTTTTCTTGCAAATCATAAATATCTTGCACAAAAAAGCGGAAGTTGCCGTTGGGGGAATTGTAGCCGCCCTCCAGTAATAACGGCTCCACGCGGGATTTGAGGTGTTCCCAGCCCAGTTCCCGCTGTACCCCGGTTTGCAAGTTGGTGGTGGTATTGGCTAAATTAAATCCGGTTTCAAAACGGACATAGGTGTTAAACGAGGGGCGGTAGTAATTAGACAGATAAATTTTATTGCGTTCTTCGCCCCGGTCTAAAGAGTGCTGGTCCGTGGTCACTGTATTAGTGGAAAGGCGTTTGGTGTAGCGGTAGCCAAAGTCCGTCGTGCCCAGGAGTGTTTCGGTCTGTACGTTTAAGTCCGTGCCGATTCTGCCCACCCACGAATCTTTGGATTCGTATTGCGGGTCCGCAAAGGTGACGGTTTGGTCGTAAAATACAGAGGGGGTGAATGTGAATCCCCGCGCCAAACGGACGGCTTTTTCGGCCGTCCAGCGGGCGTTCCCGGAGCGACGGAACGATTCTTCCATATAGGAAGTATTATCAAGGCCGGCTTCTACCCGGTGGGAAAGCCCCAGTAGATTAACCGGGTGGAGCATATATTTTATTTCCGGCAGGGTGCGGGTTTGGGCAATAAACTTCATTTTGTTCCAATCGTAAATATCCTGCTGGTCATAGCTCACGCGCAGGGTGGAACGCCGCGTTTGGCGGGAAACGGAAAAGTTGGTTTGCTGGTCCGGCATAAAAATATACGGGTTGCCGCGGAAGAACGAATCGTTAAAGTACGGGTCGGACACCATACGGAATTGCGTTTGCAACTGGTACAGGGCGCCGTGTTCGTTATTTAAGTGGTCGGACGAGTCCGCCATTTCCCACCAGTAGCCGCCGCGCACGCCCCAACGGTTGGTTTCTTCTTTGCCCAGTTCCACCGGGCTGGCGTTATCGTGAATGTAGTAAAATTCCCCGGTACCTTGCAGAGTGGGGGTGGTCACGGCCATCAGTTCCGTACCTATACCCACGCCGGATTTGGTGTAATAATCCAAATTTAACTTGGGGCGGAAACCCAAAACAGGGTCAAACACGGTGGACGTTAATACGCCAAAACCGATTTTTTTACTTTGGGTAAAATCTACATGGGTGGTAAACGGTTTTTGGGATTCTAGCGAGCGCCAAAATACCGGCACATATAGTACCGGCCAACCGTCCAAACGCATAACGGCATTGGTGCCGAAAACGCGCTTTTCGGGTGAAACGGACAACTTGCCGACGGAAAGCGTGTAGTGCGGGTCCGGCTTGTCACAGCAAGTAAGGGTGGCCCCGCGCAGGACTTCTTTACCGTTTTTGGAAGAAATTTCTTTGGCGTTAATCACGCGCAAGGGCGGGTACTGGGTGGCTATGTTGTGGGCGGTAAAATCTTTGGTGGTGTAATTGACGGACATATCCTGCCCGGTCAACGTGGCGTCCGCCGTTTTTACCGTCATAGTTCCCGCGGAGGAAATTTGCGTTTTGGCCTGGTCCAGCGTAATATCTTCCCCCGTCACTACGCGGTGTTTTTTGTCTTTTGTTTCCTGCGTAATAACCACATTTCCTTTTAAGTTCACTTTTTTGGAAATAGGGTCCACGCTGGCGTTATCGGCCGTAAAATAAATAAATCCGTCCTGCCCGGGCGGGGCAGGCAGTTTTTGGTCCTGCGCAAAAGCGAGGGCCGGGCAAAGAACTGACAGAATAACTAAATAATGTAATTTCATGCGTTTTTAGTGGCCTGGTGTATGGCGTACATGGCCGCCCCAATCCCGCCGATATTCGGGTGTGTGGACGTGAGGAGTGTAAGCCGTTTGAACGGCGTTTTGATTTGTTGGTTTTCCAATACCTGTTTTAAGGCCGGCATAAAGTAAGTGGCCGCGCGGGACACGCCCCCGGTCAAAACTACCGTGTCTATATCTAACGTCAATACCACGTTGGCTATACCAATGCCCAAATAAAACCCGGTATCTTGCCATACTTTTAAGGCCGCCGGGCAGCCCTTTTCGGCCGCGCGGGAAACCAGTTCAATCTTAAAATCTTTTTCTTGGCGGACCATTTGGGCCAGGGTGGATTGCGGCTGTTCCTCGGCGGCTTGCCACACGCGGCGCTTAATGCCAATCGTGCCCACAAAAGCCTCCAGGCAGCCGTGCGCGCCGCACCCGCACAAAGGCCCGGTGCGGGTATCGGCAATTTTGGTGTGGCCGATTTCGCCCGCCGTACCGTTAGAGCCTTGGTAGAGTTCGCGGTTGATAATTAACCCGCCGCCCACGCCGGTCCCCAGGGTGACTACCAGCACATTGTTTCCTTTGCGGTTTAATTCTTTTTCGTACACGCCCCACGCGGCCAGGGTGGCATCGTTGGCTACGGCGGGCAAAATGCCGGTTAAATCTTTCAGAATACGGGCCATGGGCCAGTCGGCCACGTCCTTAAATTTAAGGTTGGGGTTGTAGCGCAAAATACCGTTTTGGTTATCCACATCCCCCGGCGCGCCCACGGCAACGGCTACTTTTTGGCCCGCAAATTCCTGTTGGATACGGTTGATGTAATCCGCCAGTTGTTGTAAAAAGAATTGGGAGCCTTTGCTGTAATCGGTTTCCATTTTTTCTTGACGGAAAATCTCGCCGTATTCGTTCATTACAAACACTTTTACAAAGGTGCCGCCGATGTCTACACCAATACCAATCATAAAATTAATTCTCCTTGTTTTTGGGGTGCGCGTGTTGGTATACGCTTTTTAATTTATCCAGCGAAACATGCGTATACACTTGCGTAGCCGCCAATGTTTTGTGCCCCAGCATTTCCTGCAAACTGCGTAAATCGCACCCGTTATTAAGTAAGTGGGTGGCAAACGAATGCCGCAAGCTGTGCGGCGTCACTTTGCGGGCCAAATGGGCCGCAATAGCGGTATTCTTAAAAATAAACGCCAGGCCGTCCCCGGTTAAGGGTTTACCGTGCGCGTTCAAAAAAAGCGCGTCCTGCGGTTGCGGGTTGGGCCGGGTGGATAAATAATATTTTATGGCGTAAAGCGCTTCGTCCGTCACCGGCACCAGGCGCTCTTTATTGCCTTTACCCAGTACGCGCACCACGCCGTTAAAAAAATCCACATCCCGTATTTTCAGGCCCGTCACTTCACTGCGGCGTAGCCCGCTGGAATACATCAGCTCAAACAAGGCTTTATCCCGCGCGGCAAAATGCGTGTTCCCGGCGGTGTTAATTAAGCGGTCTGTTTCCGGCAAAGTTAAAAATTTGGGCAACAGCTTTTCCCGCTTAGGGGCCGGTAATAGTTTGAACGGATTGCGCGCCAGTTTGCCTTGGCGCAGTAAAAACGCCGCCAAACTGCGCAGGGCCGCTATTTTGCGCAAAACCGTATTGCGGGCGTAATCCTGCGGTAAAGAGGCTAAAAAAGAGCGAATCACGGGCGAGGTAAAAGCCTCCAACGTATTTTGTTTGCGTTTGGATAAATAATCGGTAAATTCTTGCAAATCGGCCCGATAACTTTTAACCGTATTGGCTGAAAAGTTTTTGTTTTCCAAATGCAATAAAAACGCCTGAACCCATGTATCCATACTTGCCTACTTGGCGGCTGTTTTTTGTTCGTGTGCCGCCTTGATTTTGGCTATTTCTTCGTCCGAAATGTTTACAATGTTTTTGCATTTCGGGTAGCCGGAACAACCCAAAAAGTAGCCCCGCTTGGAACTCCTCAGTACCATGGGTTTGCCGCATTTATCGCAGAGGGTTTCCGTAATAATCGGCCCGGCGGAGGCCACTTTGTGCCCCTCGGCATCCACGGAATAAGTATTTTTGCATTTGGGGTACGCGGAACACGCCATAAATTTGCCGCGCCGCCCGGTGCGGATAACCATGGGGGAGCCGCATTTGTCGCACACCTCGTTGGTGGCTTCGGGCTGTACTTTTTCGCCGGAGCTGGTTAAATTGATTTTGCCTTTACATTCCGGCGCGCCACTGCAAACCAAATACTGCCCAAAGCGGCTGTGTTTTAATAACATCATTTTGCCGCAGAGGGGGCATTTTTCGTCTGTTTCTTTGGCGCCGGGGCGTTGCATGCCTTTATCGGCTTGGTCTAACTCTTGTTTGAACGGCCCGTAAAAACCGTTTAACAGACCCACCCAACCTTCTTTGCCTTCCGCCACTTTATCCAGCTGTTCTTCCACGCCGGCGGTGTAGGAAAGGTCCATAATTTCCTTAAAATAATCTTTTAAGCTGTCCGTGACGGTAATGCCTAAATCCGTAGCGACCAGTTTGTTGGTTTTGGGTTGGCGGGTGATGTATTTGCGGTCCAAAATGGTTTTGACGGTAGGCGCGTAAGTAGACGGGCGGCCGATACCGTGTTTTTCCAAGGTTTTAATCAGGCTGGCTTCGTTATAGCACGGCGGGGGCGTGGTTTTGTGCCCTTTGCTTGCCAGTTCCACCAGTGTCAGCGTGTCGCCCTCCGTTAAGGCGGGCAGTAAAGCGGCGCTGTCATCCTTGCCGGAGGCAGAATCTTCGTCATCGCGGTAAATGGATAAATAACCGTTAAATTTAACGGTGCGGCCGGTAGCGCGCAGAACGCACTTTTCGGCACTTTCCCCGGCAATATCAATCGTCACCGTATTAAAAACCGCTTCCGCCATTTGGCTGGCCACAAAGCGCAACCAAATCAGTTCGTACAGTTTGTACTGGTCCGCCGTTAAATACGGCTTCATGGCTTGCGGCGTGCGGTTTACGTCCGTCGGGTGGATAGATTCGTGCGCTTCCTGTGCGCCCATTACTTTGCTTTTATAAATGTTGGCTTTGGCGGGCACAAAATCGGGCCCGTATTTAGCCGCAATAAATTTTTTGGTTTGTTCTTGCAACAGTTTGGACACGTTAAAAGAGTCCGTACGCATATACGTAATCAAACCTACGGTCTGCCCGGAAATTTCTATACCTTCGTACAGGTGTTGGGCGGTCATCATGGTTTTTTGGGAAGAAAACCCCAGTTTGTTGTACGCATCCTGTTGCATGGAGCTGGTAATAAAAGGGGGTTTCGGTTTTTGTTTTACTTCTTTCTTTTCCACTTTCAGCACGGTGTTGGGCCCTTTGCGCAGGAGCGCGCTGACCGGGGCCAGGGTTTCCGGCTTATCAAACACGGTGGATTTTACTTTGTAATCTTCCGCAAATAAATGGTAAGTGGTGGTTTGTTCCACATTTTTGCCGTTCCATTTTAACACGCGGGCCCAAAAGCGGGGGGCGGTGCCCGGCTTTTCAAACTGGGCGTTTAAGGTCCAGTATTCTTTTTCTTGGAAGGCGGCAATTTCTTTGGCGCGTTCCGCCAGTAAGCGCACCGCTACGGATTGCACCCGCCCGGCCGAAAGCCCGGAGGTAATTTTCTTCCACAAGAGGGGGGATAATTTGTACCCCACAATGCGGTCTAAAATGCGGCGTGCCTGTTGGGCATCCACCAAGTTTAAGTCTATCTTGCGCGCATGGGAAAAAGATTCCTTAATAGCGGCGGGGGTAATTTCGTGAAAATAAATACGCTGGTAGCGGTCCTGCGGAATTTTGAGTAATTCTACTAAATGCCACGCGATGGCTTCGCCCTCGCGGTCAGGGTCGGTAGCCAGGTAAATTTCGCTGGCGTTTTTGGCTAACGGTTCCAGTTCTTTCAGCAGGCGTTTGGCCTTTTCCACCGGTACATAAGTGGGGGTAAAATTGTGGTCAATATCCACCCCAATATCTTTAGAGGGCAAATCCCGCACATGCCCGAAAGAGCTGCGCACAATATATTCGTTTCCTAAAATTTTGCTGATGGTCTTTTGTTTGGTGGGAGATTCCACTATGACCAATTTTTTTCCGTTCCGAGTCGTCATCGCCATAAGGCACACATCCTTACATAAATTAAAATTTGCTGCGGGAATAAAGCCCGTTCCGGCAGGCTAAAATCCCTTTTACTTCCAGTTCAAAAAGCACATTGGCCGCCTGGGGTACATCTATTTTTAACGCTTCCACTACCGCATCTAAACTGGCTTCCCCGGGGCCGATGACCGCTAGCACTTTTTTGGCTAGCGGCTCCAAGGCGGCTTCTTCCGCTTTGGCGGCCGGCTGCGCGTTTAGCGGCTTATCCGTAATGCCAAAACGCAGTTGCTCCGGTATATAGTCTATTATATCTTGCACGCAGGAAACAACCCCCGCGCCGTCTTTAATCAGTTGGTTGGGGCCGCCGGATTGGGGGCTGTCTATGGGGCCGGGGACGGCCAGTACGTCTTTGCCCATTTCCAAGGCCAGTTTGGCGGTAATTAAAGCGCCGGATTTTACTTCGCCCTCTACCACCGTCACCGCTTGCGAAAGGGCCGCAATAATGCGGTTGCGCCGTGGAAAGTGAAACGCACTGGGCGGGCTGTCTACCGGCAGTTCCGATACAATGGCCCCGCCGTATTGCAAAATGGCTTTGGCAAGCGGGCGGTTTTCGGCCGGATAACAACGCCCAACCCCGGTGCCGATAACGGCAACCGTCGGTTTTTGCAACCGTACCGCCGCGGCGTGGCAAGCGCTGTCTACCCCGCGAGCCAACCCGCTGATGACGGTAATGCCGCACCGGGTCAGCTCCGTAGCCAACTTATCGGCCACGCGCCGCCCGTAAGGGGTAATTTTGCGCGTTCCGACCATCCCCACCGTGGGCGTATTGACCGACGGCAGTTTGCCCAGGACATACAGGGCCACCGGCGGCTCTTTACTGTTTTTAATGCACTCCGGGTATTCTTCGTCTTCCGGCAGATAAATATGCCCGCCCAGGGCCGCGGTGCGGTCCCATTCTTTTTGCGGGTCAATGGCAAACGCATCCTGCAAAAGCCGCGCGGCGGTTTCCGGGTTGAGTTGGGCTTCGGCGGCCAGCGTTTTGGCATCTTGGCGTAAAATTTCCTGTGCGGAGCCGAACAGCTGAATCAGGTGTTCCAACCAATCCGCCCGAAAGTACGGAAACGCGTTAATGCGTATGCGCGCCAGGCGTTCATCTATGGAAATATGCGGGTTCATACGTCGGCCACCCCCTTGCGGTCCAGCGGGCGGTATTGCATGACTTCAATAATATGGCGGGTTTCAATGTGGTCTTTGCCTTCCAAATCCGCAATCGTGCGGGCCGTTTTTAAGATTTTATCCAAACTGCGGGCGCTTAACCCCAGTTTGCGCATGGCGGTTTCCAATACGGCATCCGCCCCCGGCGGAAGCGGACAAAACGCTTTAATTTGGGCGGGCGTCATAAACGCGTTGGCGGTGGTAGCCGTGCCCTTAAAACGCACTTTTTGGCGCTCCCGCGCTTGTAAGACGCGGGCTAAAATTTGGGCGGATTTTTCCCCTTCGCTTGCTTTGCTCCAATCTTCGTATTTAATGGGATTCAAATTAACGGTTAAATCTATACGGTCCAATAACGGGCCGGATATGCGCGATTGGTAGCGGTTGATTTGCGCCGGGGAACAGGTACACGCCTTGTGCGGGTGGCCCAAATTGCCGCAGGGGCAGGGGTTCATGGCCGCCAGTAAGGTAAACCGGGCCGGGAAAGTAATGCTTTCTTTGGCGCGGGAAATGGTCACGACGCCGTTTTCCAACGGTTCGCGCAGGACCTCTAAACTGGAGCGGGAAAATTCCGCAAATTCATCTAAAAATAAAATGCCGTTATGCGCCAGGGACACTTCCCCCGGGCGCGGGTTGGAGCCGCCGCCGATAAGGGCCGCATCCGAAATGGTGTGGTGCGGGTCCCGGAACGGGCGCTTGGTAATCAGGCGGGATTTGCCGATTAAATTGCAAATGGAATAAATTTTGGTAATTTCCAACGCTTCCTGCTCCGTAAGCGGCGGCAAAATACCGGGGAAACGTTTGGCCAGCATACTTTTGCCGGTGCCGGGCAAGCCAATCATTAAGACGTTATGCCCGCCCGCCGCGGCAATTTCCAGGGCGCGTTTGGCAAGCGGTTGGCCTTTCACTTCGCAAAAATCCAACGGGTCGGGCGTTGTGTCTTCTTCCGGCGGCAAATAGGTAATTTGTACCGCTTCGCGTTGGATTTTGCCCTCTAAATAATCGGCCAGTTCCCGCAACGTGTGCGGCGTGATAAACGGGGCGGAAGATACTTGCCCTTCCAGTACGTTTTGCGGGGGAATAACGGCCGTTTTGCCGGCCGCGCGCGTGGAAATAAGCATAGGCAACACCCCCGCGCAAGGGCGCAAGGCGCCGTCTAACGCCAGTTCGCCCGCAAACAGAAAATCGGGCAGTTTGCGCCGGGCGTCTTCGGAAAGTTGTTCGCTTGCGGCCAGAATACCCACGGCAATCGGCAAATCAAACTGGGTGCCGCTTTTGCGCAGTTCCGCCGGGCTTAAATTAACCGTAATGCGCTTGAGGGGGAAATCAAACCCGCTGTTGCGCAGGGCGGCTATCACACGCTCTTTGCTTTCTTTTACTTCCGTATCCGGCAGGCCGACCACGGACAAGGTGGGCATCCCCGGGGCGATGTCCACCTCTACCGAAACTAAAAAACCGTCTATGCCTTTAATTGCGCAGGCGTGTACTTTGGAAAGCATTTATATAAACAGCAGTACAATCCCTTGCGGGGTGACCGCTGATACCGTGAAATTTTGGTTGTATTTGCGTAAAATTTTAGCCACCAGCTCTTCCCCGGAGGAAATGTTGGCGGAAATTTCAAAATAAGCGGCGGAATTGGTGTATTTGACTAAGTTGAAATCTTCAATTTCGCGCAGCTCTTTCAAAATGTCTTGCAACTGGCGCAAGCGTTCAATGTTGTTGACGTTTTCCACCCGCAGGTTGTATTTAACGGCGGAATTGATAGCCGCATTGACAGGCTCCGTTAACTGCTTGGCGGCGGCTTCGCACGCGGCGGAAATGGCTTTTTGCGCGGCGATAGATTCAATGGGGTCCAGGCCGCTTAACTGTTGGGAAGCCTCGGCCACCACCTCGTAATTTTTGGTGGAAACGGCTTTCATATTTACATTGGCGCGGTACGTTTTGAACGGCGACGACAGCCCCGTAGCCAGGGTGGTTAGCGGCTTGGCTTCCACATCCGCCAGAATGATAAACCGGGCCCCTTCCCGCCGGGCGTTGTCTATGGTTTGGTTGGGGTTATCCAAATTATTTTGGCTGAGGTTATCCCCGTTTACCAGGGCGTAAGGCTGTGTTTTTAAGGCGCGGTAGACGGCCTGTTTGCAGTCTTGCTTGACGGAAACTTCTTCGCCAATAACTTCGCGCGAGGCTACTAACATGGTTGTTTTTTTGGCAAAAGAGTCGGCCTCGGCTTGGCGGATAACGTCCCCGATGTCTTTAACCAGCACCATGGCTTTAATGCGGGTGTACCATTGGTCGTTTTTGCGGTAGGCTTTTTGCGTGTGGAAACGGCGGATAAACCCGGCCGATTTGGACGTGATTTTATCCTCTACCAACTGGGCTTGGTCCACGGTGGCGGTGGCGGACACAAATACGCCGGCCACTTTTTCTACCGCTTGTTTTTGGGCTTCCAGTTCGCCGTCTTTTTTCATCTGGCGCAGGTTGTTTTCGTCATACGCAACCAGGGATTCCGCAATCACATATTCGCCTTCCCCTTTGGGGCCGATACGCAAAGAGCCGCACGCGGCGCACAATATACCGGCGGCTAAAGTTAATAAAAGTAGTTTTTTCATTTGGTTTCCTTTAGGTTATACCCGGCCTGTTGCAACTGCTTTTGGGATAGACGCATAATCACGGTGCAACCGTCGTCTTCCAAATACTCGGTATTGACCAGTTCCATACCGTGTACCAGTCCGTCGGCAGAGGTATGAATGGTGGAGCCTTGGCTGACGGCATCTATAATTTGCACGTCCGCATCAACTTGGGCGCCTTTCAATACCTCTATGGCGCGTTGGTACGCATGGGCTATGGCGGCTTCGCGGCTCATAATGCGGCGTTGGGAAACGCCGGTATGTTTGGGGTTTGCCGCCCCGAAACCGCGCACCCACAGGTAGTTGGAATCCACCAACGTATCGTTAAATTGCGGGGCAATTTTGCCGTCTTTGACGGCGGTTTTTAAGCCGCCCGCGCAGGCGCATACCCATAAAGCGCAACACACGCCCAAGAAAAGTTTTTTCATGGTTTACCTCAATAATTCGCTAATCAGCTTTACATAAGTGCTGGGCAGGCTGACGTCTTCCATATTAATAATGCCGCAGCGGATGAGCATAACTTCCAACATGTGCGTTAAAATATCGTAGAAGTTTTCCCGCACGGAGGGGTCACACACTTGTAAAGAGGGCCCCAAAATAACCGCGCCTTTGAGCTTTTTATTGTCGCACAGGTTGGCTATTTTGAACGCGGACGAAATGACGTTTTCCGTAGCGTAAGAAGAACGGACGGCAATTTCAAAACTGCCTTCTATGCCCAATTCTTTGGCGCGTTCGGACAGCGCATACACCATCCAGTTCATCATATTGGAACTGTTTTGCGGATAGAAGAAGCCAATGCGGCCCCATTCCCCTTTGCCAAACGGCGGCAGAGAGGTAATTTCATCCGGGCTATGCTTCATAATGGCGCTGTTTTGGTCTTCCCCTTTGGTGGCCAGGAGTTTTTCCAAAATCATCACTTGGGAGCGGTCCACGCCTTCCAACCCGGGGAAAATGACCTGTTCCAACACTTTAATACGGCGGATACTGCGCGAAACGGTGCTTAACGTGATGTTCGGCGCACCGAAAAAGGCTTCCACCTGGTTATCGGTCAAGTCTATCCCGTTATCGGTCAACATTTTTTTAACAATTTTGAAATGGGCCGGGCCGTGGGCACTTTTTAATTCGGAAATCCACCCCGAATCCAACTTAAAATTAATCAGCTCTTCCAATTTAGCCAAGGATTCCGGCGGATATTTGGAAGTAATGACAATTTGCTTTTGCGCTTTTAAGAATTTATTAAGCAAATTGGAAATATGCACGCGGTTTTGTTCGTTGACGGCAATTAAATGGATGTCGTCAATTAATAATACTTTGACGGAATCCATAAATTTTTCAAATTTATCAATATTGCCTTCCATCACATAGCGTTGGATACCGCGCGACAAGCGGACGCCGTTGGTCATAAAAATATTTTCCTGCCCGAGTTTTTGGCTCATGGCATACCCAATGGCGTTTAAGAAGTGGGTTTTGCCGGTGCCCGTCGGCCCGAACAAGACAAGCGGGTTGTAGAGCTTGCCGGGGGCATCAATTACGGAAACCGTGGTTGCGTGCGCAAAACGATTGACGGAAATAACCAGGTTTTCCAGGGTATAAGTAGGCACGAGCGGCACTTCCAGCGGCCAGTTATGTTTTTTAAGTTCGGAAAGCGGAAGCTCAATAGAATGGTCTATGGTTTTGGGTTTTTCTACCCGGGCCCCGGTAGAGTTGGGGCCTAAAGCGGCCGGGCGCGCAGGCGCCGGTTGCGGGGCCGGAGCAGGTTGCTGTACGGGCACAGGCTGAACGGCCGGTTGCGGCGCGTGTGGTACAGGCGCCGGTTGCACCGCGGGTTGCGGTGCAGAGTGTTGCATGGGTGCAGGCTGAACGGCCGGCTGAGCCGGGATCGGCGGCACTTGCGGTTGCTGGGGTGCTTGTACAGGTTCCGGCCGCGGAGCGGCAGGCTGCAACGGTGCTTGGGGCTGGGTTAGCGGCTCCTTGCGCCGGATACGAAAAGTATGTTTTGCTTCGTTATTTTCTTGCATAACTGATTCCGCCTTATTATCGTTTTGTAAATGTAAATCGTCAGTAGCCGGGGCTTTGGTTTGCTCCAGCGGTTTTTTTAATTTAATACGAAAAGTCTTGTGTTTCGGTAGGGCCACCTCTTGCACGGCCGGGGCCGGTTGCGCCGGGGCGGCTTCCACTGGGGCCGCCTGCGGCTTGGCAGGCTGTGCGGGGGCAACGCTTTGCGCCGGTTGAACCTGGGGGATATCCGGCAAATCGGCCGGTTGAGCGGGAGCCAAAACCGGGCCCGCAGGCATAGAAATTTCAGCTTGCGGCACCTGGGGCTCGGCCTGTTGCACTTTGGGCGCTATTTGCGGCACTTCGGGCACAGCTTGCGCCATTTGCGGTGCTTGGGGCTCGGCTTGCGGCACTTCGGGCACAACTTGCGCCATTTGCGGCGCTTGAGGCTCGGCCTGTTGCACTTTGGGCGCTATTTGCGGCACTTCGGGCACAGCTTGCGCCATTTGCGGCGCTTGAGGCTCAGCCTGTTGCACTTTGGGCGCAACTTGCGGCACTTCGGGCGCTACGCCCTCGCGCAACAGCGCTTCCTGGCGTTCGCGCATTTCCCGCATGGCCGTTGTTTCGGTGCGGAGCGGGTGCGCCAGCTCCGGCGTTTCTGTATCCAGCGTTTGCTGAAAAGTCCGCTGGAGCGTTTCTTTATTAATGGTTGTTTCTAAATTGAATGTTTTTTCTAATGCGTCCACCCGCTCGCGGATGGTAATTTCGGGTAAATCGGTATCCGGGTTTGCGGGTTGGTGTTCCGTCGCGTCAAAATGGCGGACACTGACCCCGGCAACCGGAGCAATCGTGTCCAAAATTTTCAGTTCCTCCGGCATTTGCACGGAGTTTTCTTTTTCGGGTTGCGGGGCCGTTTGCGGTGCCGCAACATCCGGCATACCGCTTGCCGCAGGGTTAATGGTGCCGTCGTGGTTGCTTAAACGGAATGTGTCATTCCCGGGGGCCTCTTGCACGGCGGCCGGGGTTTCCTGCGCCGTTTGCGGTTGCGGCGCGCGGATTTGTATTTTTAAGGAATCCTCCTCCGGCGCTTGCGGTTTGGAAACCGGGGCAGACGGCTCCTGCGGGGCGGTTTGAATGGGCGGCACCGCGGCTTGCGCGGCGGGCTCTTCCGGCTTTTTATCTTCGGCCGGGGGAACGGACGCTTGCGCGGCGGGTGCTTTTTCCGGCGTTGCGGCTCCCGCGGCGCGCGTGGTAATGTGGCCTTGCGCGTCCAAATCCATAAAGCAGGTTTCGTCTTTTATTTTCTGTTCAAAAATGTTGAAAGTCTCTTCTAAACTGTCTTTGCCGTCCGCCAAGTCGCCCAGTTTGGCATCCCGCCCTGCATTAGCTTGCTGATTGGCTTTCGGGTCGTTCAAATCCAAAAACATATCGTATTTGGTTTTGGCTTCAAAAATGTCGTCCAAGGGCATTTGGTCCAGCAACGTGCCTTCCATGTCCTTAATCAGCATATCTTTGTCGTTTATCGGGTTGCTTTCTTCGGCAGGGGCCGAAACCTCCGGCACGGGTGTTTCTGTCACCGGAACGGCGGGCCCTTGTGCGGGCTCTGCGGCGGCGGGCACTTGGGGCGCGTGTACTTCGGCGGCGGGTGCTTTTTCGGCCGGAGTGGGCGGAACAGTTGCGGCGTTGGGCTGGTGTTTGGCGGCCAATTTGGCCAGTTCTTCCGGCAACGCTTCCGATTGGGTGCTGACGACCTGTTTTTGCAGGTCAAGTCCGGCGGGGACATCTAAATCAATAGAGCCGCGGCCAATGGTGTTGCGGTTGGCCACATCTCCGGCTCCGGAGGGGCTGAAAAAACTTTCGGAAGGGTCTAAGGTAATAAAAGTGGGGAAATCTTTGTCCTCTTTGGTCACGTCTTGGTTGAACAGGGGTTCGCCCAATACGCCGCCGGGAACAAATTGGTTTACTTTGTTGGTTTGGGATATGCCTTCCGTCACGGCTGTACGGATTTTGTCCAGGGTCCCTTCGTCCATATCGCTGGGCAATTCAAATTGATACACAAACGGCGCCACGGCGGCCGTAGGAGCTTGTGCATACCCGGCCAATTTTTTGGCAATCAGCCGGGCATCATGTTCCGTGCCGTCTATTACTAGCGCGTAAAGCAGACTTTTAGTTTGCGGGTCAATCCGAGAAACAATATCCCAATTTTGAATCATTTTCCCTCTACAATTTTAATGCCGCTGCTGGCCCCTAAACGGGTGGCGCCGGCCGCTAGCATAGCTTCGGCATCTTCCCGGGTGCGTACGCCGCCCGAGGCTTTTACCTGCATGCCGGCCGGAATGGATTTTTTCATTAAGGCCACATCATGCACGGTAGCCCCGCCTTTGGTAAAGCCAGTGGAGGTTTTTACAAAATCCGCCTTGGCCTCGGCGGCCAGTTCGCAGGCTTTTACTTTTTCTTCGTCCGTCAGCTCACTGGTTTCAATGATAACTTTTAGGACAAAGTTGTCCCCCAAGGCCCGCAGGGCGCGGATGTCTTGGAGGACGGTGTCGTAATCTTTGCTTTTTAACGCGCCGATATTGATAACCATATCCAATTCGTCGGCGCCGTTTTCCAGCGCGGTTTTGGCTTCAAAAACCTTTACCTCAGTGGCGTTGGCCCCCAACGGAAACCCAATCACGGTGCAGGTTTTAACCCCGGTGCCTTTGAGCATTTTGGCCGCTAAAGGTACCCAATACGGGTTTACGCATACACTGCAAAAGCCGTGTTCGGCCGCTTCGCGGCATAAAGTTTCAATCTGTTCGCGGGTAGCGGTGGGTTTTAATAAGGTATGGTCAATTACTTTGGCAAGGTTCATAAAAGCCTCCGGCTTAGTTAAAGTTAATAATGCGGCGGAATTTTTCCGCGATTAAAGACTGGCCGCCCACTAAAGCGCCGTCCACGTCTTCTTTAGCCATAATTTCGTCCACGTTGGAATCTTTCACGCTGCCGCCGTACAAAATGCGGGTGGCTTGGGCAAAATCATTCCCGTAAGCGGTGGCTAAATACTGGCGGATAGCGGCGTGTACTTCCTGCGCTTGTTCCGGCGTGGCGGTTTTGCCCGTACCAATGGCCCAAACGGGTTCGTAGGCAATAATCAGGCCTTTTAATTGTTCGGCGGTGAAATCTTTTAAGCCATTTTTTAGTTGGGCTTCAATGACTTGTAAGGTTTCGCCGGCTTCGCGCTGGGCCAAAGTTTCGCCTACGCAGAAGATGACGGTTAAGCCGTGGCGCAAGGCGGCGGCTACTTTTTTGTTCAAAATTTCGTCCGTATCGCCAAATACGCTGCGGCGTTCGCTATGGCCGATAATGGTGTGGGTGGCGCCGGCATCTTTAGCCTGCACGGGGGAAACCGCGCTCGTGAACGCACCTTTGTCTTCCCAATGTACGTCTTGGGCGGCTACCTTAATGGCGGTGCCTTTGCAAAGTTCGGCTACTTTAGCCAAAGAAGTGTAAGACGGAGCAACAATAATTTCGGCATTTTGTTTATTTTCAAAATTTTCGGTAAGTCCTTTGATTAACGCGGCAGATTCCGCCAGCGTGTTGTGCATTTTCCAGTTTCCGGCAATAATGGGTGTTCTTTTGGTCATTTTTTTCCTCTTAATCATTAAAATACGGCAAAATCTTCTCCCGTTTCAAGGGGGAAGTATCCTATTAAATACTATCAAATAAACGGACGTTTGGAAAGCCTTGCGGGGGAAAAGCCCTTTATAGCAGGGGAGCGCGCCCTATGGCGGCCCCTGTGCGCGGGATTTTGGGCCGGGCAGTGCGGGGGCTTAAACGCTCGGGGTGTTGGGCCGGGCAGTGCGGGGGCTTAAACGCTCGGAGTGTGGGCCGTGTGGCCCGGCAAGGCGGATAAAATGAAAAGGCCCCGGCAAAACCGGGGTCTTTTTCAAATCGGGCCCATTTTATACGGCCAGGAAACAAATTTTGTATTTATCGGCCAGTTTTATAACGTCTTCCAAATCCAACACGAGCGTTTTGCCGGCCTCAAAGGCTACAATATGGAACCCCGCCTTGTGGGCGCTTTCCAGCGTACCTTTGCCTACCACGGGCAAATCAAACCGTGCATCTTGGTCCGGCCGGGCCACTTTTACAACGGCTACGGGTACGTCTTTTTCGGCCGATTTTTTGTATAACTCGCCCGCCCGCAAAATACATTGGTCGGTGCCTTCCATGCCTTCCACCGCAATCGTGGCGTTTTGGCTGACCACGCAGGTAAGCCCAATGTCCAACGCCGCCACCGCTTTGGCAATTTTTAACCCAAATTGAATGGTTTTTAATTCGTCTTCGGTGGGTTGGCGGATGCTTAAAACGCCTTGTTTGGGCATAAAATCTTCCAAAAACAGGGCAGAATGGGTAAATTCCAACCCTTCTTTATGGAATTCCTCTATCACGCGGGAAAGCAGGTATTTAGTGCCCATATTTTTAAGGGAAGCCAAAAATTTGGCCCCGCGCAAATCCGGCAGAAGGTTTGCAAAAATGGACGTATGCTGCACCCGCCCGGCCATTAAAATTTGCTGTACGCCGTGCGCTTTGAAGAACTCCATGCACGCACCCATTTGCCCGAGCCTTAACGTCTTGAAAACGCAAGGAATTTGGCGGAAATCATCCTCGCGGGCGTTGCCTTTTACCCCGGCAATAAAGACCTCATACCCCTTTTGTGCCGCTTTGGCGGCAATATAAAGGGGCATTTTGCCTTCGCCCGCGATGATTCCCAATTTATTAGTCATTATCGGCTTCGTTGACTTTGCGTTTAGCCGCGGTAATACCGCGCGGAGAGGTGCGGCAAAAATCAATCATGTGCTGCACTTCTTTGCAAGGGTGGGTGGCTTCCAGTTCCGTCATGGCGTCTTCCAGGCGTTTGTTGCTGCGGAATAAAAACTTAAATGCCTGGCGGATTTGCATAATCGTTTCGCGCGACAGCCCGGCGCGGCGCATACCCACAATGTTTAAGCCCACCAAGCGGGCGCGTTCTCCCTGGGCAATACAATAGGGGGGAATATCCAGCGGTACCATGGCTCCGCCGGAAAGCATAGCCATCGTGCCCACGCGCACAAATTGGTGTACGCCTACCATGCCGGACATAACCACCCGGTCTTCCACAATAACATGCCCGGCAATACCGGTGCAGTTGGCTACAATAATGTTGTTGCCCAGGTGGCAGTCGTGCGCCACATGGGAGTTGGCCATCAGCAGGCAGTTGTTGCCGATAGAGGTGGGGACGTCCAATTTGGTGGAGCGGTGAATGGTGACACATTCCCGGATTTGGTTGCCGTCCCCCATGACTACGCGGGTATCTTCGCCCTTATAAGACAAATCTTGCGGCGCCACGCCGATAAAGGCACTGGCAATAATGCGGTTTTTGTCACCCATGGTGGTATTTTCTATCACGCAGTACGGGCCAATTTGGTTTTCTTTACCGATTACTACATTGGCGCCGATAATAGAATACGGGCCAATATGGGTAGAAGGGTCTATTTTGGCCGAGGGGTCAATAATAGCAGTGGGGTGAATGTTAGGCATGGGGGGTTTCTCCTAAAATGAATGTCAGGCTGGCCTGCGTACAGAGCTTGCCGTTGACATAAGCCTCCGCGTAAATTTTTGAAATTTTACCGAAGCGGATGATTTCTATGGGCATTTCCAACAAATCGCCGGGAACAACCATCCCGCGGAATTTGGCCTCATCAATGCTTAAAAATAAGGGCAAACCGCCGCCGCCTTGGGTAATATAACCCATAATGGCGCCGCCAAACGCCTGGGAAATACTTTCTACTACCAGTACCCCCGGCATAATGGGCTTTTGCGGGAAGTGGCCCTTAAAATAGTATTCGTCCGCGCGGACGCGCCGGACTCCAATATATTTCTTTTTTTCTTCCAATACACGCACTTCATCCACCAACAGGAAAGGCTCCCGGTGGGGAATGTTGTGTTCAATCGCTTGCTTGTCCAACGTTTTAATAACGGGAAGGGTCAAGTAGTTTTTAAGCGTTTCACGTCTTTCGCTCATTTGTCCTCCGAATTGTCTAATAACAGTTTAGCAAATATCACATTGTGTTTGTGCCCGCCGCAGGAACAAGTAATTTTTAAGGGGGGCAAGTCGCGCCCGGTCAGGCTTAAATCCCCTATCATATCCAGCAGTTTGTGGCGCACTAATTCATCCGGGAAGCGGCGTTCGTTGATGTATTTATCTTTGCCGATAATGACGGCGTTTTCCAACGTGCCTCCTTTGGCTAAACCGTGCTGTTTTAAGAAAGCGAGTTCTTCTTCAAACCCAAAGGTGCGTGCCGGGGCGATTTCTTTTAAGTACGCTTGCGGCGTGAAATCCACCGTAAAAGTTTGGCGGCCCACCAAGGGGTGCTTGTGGATGTATTCAAAAGAGAACGTCAGCTTGTCGGCCGGTTCGGCACTGTAAGAAATGTTGCCGCTGGAATAAGTAATTTTGCGGTTTACTTTCAGTTGCGGGCGGGTTGTGCCCAACTCTTTTAAGCCGGCGGCCAGGATTTCTTTGGCATACACTGCGGCGGAGCCGTCGGTCACCGGCGGTTCCGGGCCGTCCATTTCCACCAAAGCATCCGTCACGCCCAAGGCGTGCAGGGCCGATAAAACGTGTTCTACCGTCCATACTTCGGCGGTGGCGTTTTTCAAGTTTGTGCCGCGCAGGGTGGAGCTGACATTAGCGGCCAGCGCGGCTATCGGTTGGGCACCGGGAATATCGGTGCGTAAGAAAGAAATGCCGTTATCGGCCGGTTTGAACGTCAGCACGGAGGGAACCCCCGTGTGTAAACCAATCCCCTGCACAATAGCAGGTTTTTGAAGGGTTTTTCTCATAAATTATTGGCCCATCCATTTTTTAAGTTTGCCGAACCAAGACAGTTTTTTGGCTTCGTCCATTTGTTTTTTAAGTTTTTTGAATTCCGTATACATTTCCGGCAGTTTGCGCAGAATAGCCACCTGGCGGAACGCTTCTTTTTGCGGCATGGCCGGATAGCCGAAGTAGGTTTGCCCGGCCGGAATACTGCCGACAACGCCGGATTGGGCGCCTACTTGTACGCGGTCGCCGATTTTCATGTGCCCGGCTAACCCCACCTGCCCGGCTAAAATAACGCCGTTGCCAATTTCGGTAGTGCCGGCCACGCCCACTTGCGCGCACATAATACTGCTCATGCCCACATGCACATTGTGGCCGATTTGCACCAGGTTATCAATTTTGGTGTTGGCCCCAATGGTGGTGCTGGAAATTTTCGCGCGGTCTATACAGGTGTTGGATTGAATTTCCACGTCCGACTCTATAACCACATTACCGATTTGCGGAATTTTTTGGTGGCGGCCTTCGTGGAAGGTAAATCCAAAGCCGTCGGAGCCTATTTTGGCGCCGGCTTGCAAAATAACAAAATCTTTCAAAATGCAGTCTTCGCGGATGACCACTTGCGGGTAAATCAGGCAGTTTTTGCCGATTTTTACATTTTGCCCGATGTAGCATTGGGGATAAATGACGGTGTTATCACCAATGACGGCGCCGTCTTCCACCACGCTGTGGGCGCCTACCGTCACGTTGGCCCCTAACGTGGCTTTGGGGCTGATGACGGCGGACGGGTGAATCCCCGGCGTATATTTAACGCGCTGGGAATCTATGTATTTTAATAAAAGGATGAACGCCCATTCCGGGTTTTGGGCATATAAAACCGCCCCTTTATAGGGCAGTTCTTGCCCTTTGGCGCTAATTGGCAAAATCACGCAACCGGCTTTTAAGTCCGCCAGGGCTTCCGGCTTTTCCAGCTGGGTTAAATAGCAAAGGCCGTCCGGCTTTGGGTCGTCCAAGGCGCACAATTCGTGCAGGACAAGGTTTTCATCTCCGGCCAGTTCGCACTGGGCGATACGGGCGGCATCTTTTAATGTTAAGTTCATAGTCCCTCTCGGCCGCGTTATTTTTTGCGGTACTTTTTGGATTTTTTCAGCCGGTTTACAAAATCTTTTGTCACGTTTACCGGCTTTTCTCCGTATAAAATCTCGTCTTTGCGCACCACGGCGCCGATGTTTCTTTTTTTGGCGAACGATTTTATTTCGGTGTAAATATCTTTCAAAATGGCTTTTACTTCTTTTTCTTCCAGTTTCAAAATTTCTTCGCGCGTGGCATACTTATAATTATCAATAAAAAAGCCGCGCTCTGCAATGATTTTTTGGTTTGCCGCTATACGGGCGGAAATGTCGTCCAACTCCTGCGGGGTGCTTAACGGCGAGGCGGTAATTAGCTCCGCCCCGGAAAATAACAGGCGGTTGAGTAAGTTTTCCAAGGTTAAAGAGTCCGCTTCTTCTTTAATTTTGGGGGCCAGTTCCTGCGGGGCAACCACAATGCGCTCATAAAACGGTTTTAACTGGTTGAGGCGCTCCGCCAGGCGGGAGTTTTCCAGCGTAAGCGTATCTATAATCTGGCGCGCGCTCTGCACCTCTTGTTCTTTGGCTAAAATTTTCAGCCGGATTTGTTCTTTGACGGCTACCGTGCGCGGGTGTTTGCTAAATGCTTCGTCAATATCAATAAATGCTACCGTTAAACATTTGTTTTGATATTTGGATAAATCTTCCGGCTCGTCCGTTGCATCAGGTTGTTCGGCAGGCAAGGCAACGGACAGGGGGGCCGTCGCTGGGGTATCCGGTGCGGCTTGTTGGGGCTTTTTCTCTACAGGTTCCACGGCCAGCCGTTGGGTTTGGAATGGGATTTCCGGTTGCGCCGGCGCAGTAGCGGCGGGCTCCTGCGGCGCGGCAGAAATCTGCGGCGCGGCGGAACTTGGCACTGGGACTGCCGCGGGTTGGGATGATTCTTGTTCGTGTTCCGCAAACGCCTGCTGTTTGGTGGTTTCCGGCAATTTAATGGTTTCGTCCGGCGCGCTTGCGTTATTTTTTGCCTTAATGGCCGCCACCACCGCGGCTTCCTCGGGGGTTAAATCCAGGTCGGCGGCGTGTAATACGCCGCCCCATACCAACACACCCAACAGACAAAAAATTTTACGCATAGTCCGTCCTTACATCATATTAGACATATTGAAATAGAAGTGGGATTTATCTTGCCCTTTGGCGTGGTTCAAACCATAGCCCCAATCAATACGAATCGGCAGGGCGGGGGTTGTAAAGCGCAAGCCTACACCCACCCCGGCTTTGAATTGGTTTTCATTCGGTCCCAAACTAAAGTCAATATCGTCAAAATGGTCCCAAGAGTTGCCCATATCAAAAAAGAAGGCAAACTGGGCCATGTTGCGGCGGCCTTCGCGCGCAATCGGGAAGCGCAGTTCCGCGTTCATTACATAATACATATCGCCACCGTACACCGGGCCAATTTCGCCCGCGCGTTCATACCCGCGGACGGTGTCCGCACCGCCCAAGAAGAATTTTTCATAAGGGGGAACGTATTTGGTGCGCCCATACGGCTGTACGGAGCCAAATTTGTTGGAAAGCACAAACACAATGGGGTAGTTGCCCCCCACGTTCAGCACCGTATGGTTGAAAATGGAGCGGGCGTTAAAATACCACAAATCCAGGTCGCCGCCAATCGGCCCGCCAGCAAGCGCCACTCCCAGGGAGTTGCGCCAACCGCGGGTGGGGTCCCACATATTATCGCGGGTATCAATGGCCGCATCCGCGCTGAACGTGGATATATTGGTTTTGCCTTTTTCAATATATTCACCCGGCTTTTTACCGGGGGCGTACATGTATTTGGGGTCAATATCGTAAATATCTACATTTTCAAACGAGTAGCCGAATGAAAGCTGGTAGATGTCATCATTAAAGCGCGGGCCTACTTTTACGCGGCCGCCGATGCGCTTTTCGGTATAGGCTTGGTTTTCCGTGACGAAAGAGCGGTAGCGGCGGGTGTTGAACGCATCCACCCCCAAAGAGGTGGGTTTTTCGTAAATCCACGGCGTATACCAGCTGACGGTGTAATCCAAAATTTCTTTACCGAACATGGTGCGCAGGGAAAGGCGTTGTGCGCGGTTCAAAAAGTTCAAATGGTTGACGGAAACTTCCCCGTATAAGCCGTCCATGGAGGACATGGCTAACCCCGCCTGGAACATCCCCGGGCGGCCTTCCACCACGTTAAAGCCCAAATCCACTTTTTGGGGGTCTGCCGTGGGTTGGAGGTCCACTTGCACATCATTAATAAATCCGAGGTTCATAATTTTGGTTTGGCTGCGGCGTATTTTGGCCGCATCATACAAATCCCCGGGGTGAATGGAAAGCTCCCGCGTAAAAACGTATTTTTTGGTTTTCCCATAGCCGGAAACGTCCACATTATCTATGTAAAAAATGCCGCCTTCGGAAATATCAAACGAAATGTTGAGCAGCCCGTTTTGTACGTCGTAGCGGGGTTGCACGCGGGCTTGCAGGTAGCCTTTATCGGCATAGGCTTCCTGAATGGCGGAAACGGTGTCTTCAAAATCTTTTTGGTTGTATAATTTGCCGGTGCGGTAATAGACTTTTTCTTTTAATTCCGCGTCGGAAAAAACGGTACTTCCCTCAAACGCGGTGGTGCCGAAATCCACCTTAGGGCCTTCGGTGACGTCATAAGAAACGGATACTAACGATTTATCCGCGTTGTAATCCAGTTTCGGCTCCGTCATCATAAACTGGGCATAGCCTTGGTTGCGGCCGTAGAGCATCATTTTTACATAATCGCGCTGTAAGTTTTGCGGTTTGTAAACTTTGCCCGGCTTGTTGGAGGCTTTGGCAAGCAGTTTTTTAAGGGGGATTTCGTGAAGGCCGTTGATATTGACCGCTTCTACGCGGGTGCGGGGGCCTTCGTCTATAATTAACTTTACTTCTACGGTGTTTTCTTTTTCTACCCGGGTTAATTCATATTTAATTTGCGCGTTTACATAGCCCTTTTCGGCATATTTGGCTTGAATACGGGCCAAGTCCGCATCCAATTTGGCTTGGTTGAACGGGTCTTTGAGTTTAAGCGTCATGGCTTGGGTAATGGCCCCTTTGCCCAAATGCTTGCGGCCCTGGTAAGTAAGACGGTCAAAAATGGGCTTTTCCGTCACAATATACGTCAGACGGTGGCACGGATACGGCTGAAAAAACTGCTTGTCTTTTTTGGTGCCTTTGATGCGGGAAATATCCACTTCCACCTTATCAAAATTGCCTAAGGCGGAAATATCGTTAATATCTTCCGATACGGAGTAGCGCTCGTACAGGGCGCCTTTTTTGGCACTGCCTGCTTTGGTGACTGTGCGTTTAGAGATATTGCGCAAGCCCTCTACGGCTACTTCACAAACCATCCACGGGCCGTTGGGGTCTACTTCTTCCTCAATGGCCTGTGCCGCAAAAACGGGCTGTGCCAATAACAGCACCGCACCGAACAACTGTAAGTTGGAAAATTTAATCAATTCCCGCCCCTTATTTAACAAAAAAAGCCCGCACTAGCTTAAAAGCACGGGCTGATTGAATGCAAAAAGTGCTGACTTATTTGGTGGGTCTGGTCGCACGGCCGCTTTTGATGCAGACGGTGCAAACATACGCAGTCTGTGCTTTGCCGTCCAACATCACTTTTTGTTTTTGCAAGTTGGGCTTGAAGCTTCTTTTTGTTCTCATGTTAGAGTGGCTGTAAGAGCCGCCGGAAACCGGGGCTTTGCCACACACTGCACATTTATACGCCATAATTCCCTTCCTTATAACTGAATTAAATTTTGTCTTTATATTTTATTAAATCCAAGCGTGTTTGTCCACCCCGTTTAGGCTTCTTTAGGCGGAAACACCTTGCTGGCTAAAACAGACAGCGCCAAAATTCCCACAATTACGCTTAACGAGGCCGCCACCGGCACATGGAAAACGCGGCTTACCAACATTTTGGCCCCTACAAAGAACAAAATAACGGAAATACCGTATTTGAGGTAGGGGAATTTGTTGGCCATGCCGGACAATAAAAAATACAAAGACCGTAAACCAATAATAGCAAAAATGTTGGACGAATACACCAAAAACGTGTCTTGCGTAATGGATAACACCGCCGGGATGGAGTCCACCGCAAAAATCAGGTCGGACATTTCAATTACCAGCACCGTGGCAAACAGCGGGGTGGCCAGCCATTTGCCGTTTTCTTTAGTAAAAAAGTTTTCCCCGTGGTAGTCCGTTTTAATGGGCATTATTTTTTTGAAAACTTTTAAGATGAACGATTGGCTGGGGTCAAAATTATCGTCTTCTTTTTGCAGGAGCATTTTGGTTGCCGTAAAAATAAGCAACGCCCCGAACAGGTAAATCGTCCACGAGAACGCGGAAATAAGCTGTACGCCAATGAAAATAAACAAAAAGCGCATGATTACGGCCCCCAAAATACCCCAGAGCAACACTTTGGGCTGTAAATCCCGCGCGATGGCAAAATAGCCGAAAATCATAATAAATACAAACATATTATCCACGGACAGGGAATATTCCAGTACATACCCGGTAAAAAATTCCAGTGCGTGCGTGGGGCCTTCCACCAGCCAAATGGCGCCGCCGAATAATACCGCCAAAGAAACCCACGCACAGACCATGCCTGCGGCCTCTTTAATGGAAACGTGCCCATGATGTTTGTTGAGTATGGCTAAATCAATAAATAAAGCGGCTAGTACAATTACCCAAAAGGCAATCCACATAGCCACCGATACAGTAGTTGTGACGGGTTCCATAAAATTAAATTCTCCGTAAAATTAAGATAATAAAATTATACAAATTTTGCCGGAGACGGCAGAAAGCGTTTGGCCCGGGGCGGGAAAAATGCTAAAATAAATATATTCACGCCGAGATAGCTCAACTGGCAGAGCAACGGTTTTGTAAACCGTAGGTTGTGGGTTCGACTCCCATTCTCGGCTTTTTTTGCGTCCTCTTTTGCCCGCCGGCGTTGTCCTCGCAACCTCGGATACCTCGGGCTGCCGCCCTTTTTACAGTATACGCTCGGTTGCTGTGTCCTAGCCGGACAGCCAAAATACTCGCAAAAAATACGCCGGTTGTGTGGAGTGGGTTTAAGTTTTTTGCGCCTGTTATTATGTACGGCGGTTTAGGGCTATTTCTTGTTCTCGGCTTTTTTTGCATCTTCTTTTGCCCGCCGGCGTTGTCCTCGCAACCTCGGATACCTCATTTTTTGGATATTTTGCCCTTTCGGATAAATTGTGTTGCGGCTTAAATAAAAAATTCCCCTTGCGCGGCGTTGGGGGCTCCGGCTTTTTTGCTACAATGCAATATAAGGTTATTTATGAAAAAACTTCTCTTTTTACTCGTTTTATGTGTGGGGGGCGGGTTCGTGTCCGCCGCCGAATGTCCCGCGGAACAGGATACGCTCCTTTCCGCGCTGTCCGCCCAATTACGGCGTAATTTCAAGACGCTTAAAAAATTGCGCCCGCCGGTGTATTATATGTCTTACCAACTGTATGAAACGTCCGCTTTCCAGGCCAATGCCAAGGCCGGAGCCTTGCAATTTTCCATTACGGACGATTCCGGCGCGGTGGATATTTCCGCCCGCGTGGGCAGTGTGCATACCGATAATACCCACGAATTAAAAGGCACCTATACAAATACGGATTTGGTTTCCGTGCAAGTGCCTTTGGCCCGGCGGGATTCTTTGGCGTTGCGCAATGCTTTGTGGCGGGGTACGCAGTCGGCGGTGGAAAATGCCCAACAGGAATACAACCGGGTGCTTTCCAACAAACAGGTGTCCGCGGAAAATATGGATACGTCGGACGATTTTGCCTTGCCGCAAAAAAATATATTTTGCCAAGAGGAAAAAACATTTGAATACAACCGGGCCGAAATAGAGGAACGCTTGAAACGGCTGTCTTTGCAGGGGGAAAAATATGATTTTGTGGATGATTCTGCCTTTGCTTTCCGGCTGGAGCGCATTAATACTTATTTTGTTGACAGCGTGGGCAACCGCATTTTTACTTCCCGGGCGTTCGGGCGCTATATTTTGAGCGTGCAGGCCCGCAACCCGGACGGTATGGATTTGGAACGCAATATGATTTATGACGGGGTAAAAGCGGAGGACTTCCCCACCGAAGAAACCATGGCGGCGGATTTAGAGCGCATGGCGCAAGAATTAAAAGCTTTAAAAAATGCGCCGGTGGTGGAGCCGTTTACCGGGCCGGTTATCTTAAAAAACCGGGCGAGCGGGGTGTTCTTCCACGAGATTTTAGGCCATCGCTTGGAGGGCCACCGCCAAAAAAGCGATACTTTCGGGCAGACGTTCACTAAAAAAGTGGGGGCGCAAATTGTATCCCCCATTTTAAGCGTGAGCGATAACCCGCGTTGGGAAGAATTTAACGGTATTCCGCTCCGGGGGTTTTATCTGTTTGACGACGAAGGCAACCCGGCCGAAAATGTGCCGTTGATTGAAAAGGGCGTACTTAAAAACTTTTTAATGAGTGCCAGCCCTATTCAAAATTTTTCTAAATCCAACGGACACGGGCGCAAGTCCGCCGGGTACCGGGTGGTGGCGCGCATGGGCAATACGGTCATCACGCCGCAAGAAAGTATGCCGTATGTGCAGCTAGAGCAAAAACTGCTGGAAGAAATCAAGCGCCAGGGCAAACCGTACGGGCTAATTATAGAAGATATTTCCGGCGGATTTACCATGACCGACACTTCGGCCCCGCAGTCTTTTAAGGTAAACCCGTTGCTGGTCTACCGGGTGTACCCGGATGGCCGCAAAGAAGTAGTGCGCGGGGTGGATTTGGTGGGCACTCCGCTGGCCAGTTTCAGCAAAGTAATTGCGGCGGGGGACGATTACGCCGTTTTTAACGGCAGTTGCGGGGCGGAATCCGGCTGGGTGCCGGTGTCGGCGGTTTCCCCCAGTATTTTAGTGGCCGAAATGGAAGTGGAAAAGGTGGCCAAGAGCCCTTCTAAACCGCCCATTTTGCGCCCGCCGTATACAGAAAATCACAAGGGGAAGAAATAAATGAAATTACTGTTTACTTTGTTTTTAGTAGTAGCGGGCGGCGGTTTTTGCGCGGCGCAGGATGTGTACTTTTCCGCCATGAAAGACGAACTGGCCCGCACCCATAAAAAATTGCAATTAAAAGATTCCGTGCGCCCTTATTTTACTTCTTATGTATTGACGCAATCTTCCGGGCTCCGCGCACAAGCCGCGTGGGGAGAGTTGGAAATAGCGGCCACCGCGGCGCAAAATGAGCCGTTGCGCACCGCGGTAGTGAATATGATTGTAGGGAACGCCAAAGAGAACAGCAATAATTTCCAGGCGGAGCGTGCCCTGGGTATGTTGTATGCGTACGCGCCCACAACGGTATATTTCCCGGCCGGGAATTACGCGGGAATCCGCGAGGGGTTTTGGCGCGCTACCGACGAAGAATACCGCCAAGCATTAGAAATGTTTTCCCAAAAAGAAGCGTATAAGCGCAAGAAACGGCTGAAAGAAACAGGCCAGGATTTTGCCCCGGCCAAGGCGGCCCTGTTTATCGGCCCGGCAGATACCGCCGAATTGGATAAGCCGGAAGATATGAACCGTTTGGCGCGTGAAATTTCTGCCTTAGGGAAGAAATACGCCTATTTGGATGTGGCCCGGGCGCGGGTTTCCGGGCAACGCCTGAACTATTGGTATATGGACAACCACGGCGGGGCGTGGCGGTTAGGGCATACGGTGCGGAGTATTTATTTAACGGCCCAACTGCGCAACAAAGCCGGCTACCGGCAACGCTTTGAAACCGAGTTTAACTATGTAGATACGTCTTTCCCGCCGCAGGCAGAACTGCTGGAAAAAGCCGACCAGTGGTTTGCTGCTATTAATGGGGTTTATCCGGCCCGGAAAGCCGAGCCGTATTTGGGCCCGGTATTGTTAAGCCCGCAGGCCGCGGCCGGTTTTATCCGTTCGCTTTTAGTGCCGGAAATCAGCAACACCACGGCCCTGCTTAGTGATTCGGACGGCGGCGGCACCGCCGGCAAATTTAAGGATAAACTGGGCCAGCGTGTTTTTGCGCCCGGCTTTACCATTACGGACCGCCCGCTTTTAAGCAGTTATAAAGGCACGGCCCTGTTGGGGTATTTCCCGGTGGATATGGAAGGCGTTGCCGCGCAGGATATTACACTGGTTAAAAACGGCAAATTGACCGATTTGCCGTTCAGCCGCAGTTTGCCGGCGGCGCGTAAAGCAAGCAACGGCCATGCGCGTATGACGGAAAACAAACGCCCGCGGGCAGGCATTACCAATTTGTTTATCACGCCGGAGCAGGCTTTTACGCCGGATGAAATGAAACAAAAGTTAATCGCCCGCTGTAAAGCGTTGGATTTGGAATACGGCTACCGCCTGGAAACCATGGCGGGCCCGGGTGCGATGCGCTTAACGCGCATTTATGTAAAAGACGGCCGGGAAGAGCCGGTGTACGGGATGGCGCCGCGCAATTTAACCACCCGCGCCTTGCGTGATATTTTAGCCGCCGGAACGGATGAAACAACCTTTCAGAAATTCGGTTTAGAGGCCCATTCCGTGACGGTGCCGTCTTTACTGGTGGACGAAATGGAATTGTGGGCCGGAGATGAACAGCCGGACCGCGCGCCGTATGTGGCAAAGCCGCAATAAACAAAGGTTTACTGATAAAAAATCCGCCTTATTTCAGGCGGATTTTTTTGTGCTTTATACAAGGGAAGATGTGCCCCCGGCCGGGAAATTAAGGTGCCGTTTTTGCCGGAGGGTTCTGCAAGGCTTGGGCAAAACGGTGGATAAAAGTGTCTTTGTCGTCGGCGCGGATTTGGGCTAAATACTTTTTGGCTTCCCCGTGTTGGCCGCGTGCGCTGGCATTCATGGCCAGTACAAAGCGGGCCAGTTCGTTTTCCGGGTAGCGGGCCAATATATAGCGGGCGGTTTGGTCGGAGGCGTCGTATTGCCCGGCTTGGTGGAGCCACAACGCCCGGTAGGCTTGCAAATCTTCCCGCTCCGGCGCTAATAACAGGGCTAGGTCCAAATCGTTCAGGGCCGCTGTTAAACGGTTGAGGCCGCGCTGTGCTTTGGCGCTTAAAAGCCAAAAATCGGCATTTTCCGGCTCTTGCTCCAGCGCTAGGGTAATGTGAATAAAAGCGTTGGCAAAATCCTTTTGCTGGTAAAACGAGGCCGCATAGCGGGCCCGGTGAACGGCGGCCGCTTGCGGATACAGCGCAAAGAGTTTTTCGTAATAGCCGCGGGCTTTGGAATAAAACCCGGTTTTTACATACACTTCCCCTAACCCGGCCAAAACATTTTGGTTGGAAGGTTCCAACTGCAAGGCGCGTTCGTAAAGTTCTATGGCCCGGTCGGTCAGGCCGGTGCGGTTGTACAAGGTGGCGGCGGCCAGTAAAAGCGGCACGTCTTTCGGGTGAAATTCCAACGCTTCCAAATACGTTTCCAACGCACTGCTTAAATTGCCCAAATGTTCATAACTTTTCCCCAACAGGCGGTAGGCGCGCACTTCCCGGCGGCGCACGTTGCGGGTTTTGTAAATGTAATTGGATAAATCGGCCACGGCGGCCTGATAGTTCCCGGCATTAAATAAATCCCGCGCGTGGCGGTAGTCGTTGCGGTCTTGGGTGGAAAGCACCCCAAAGCCCAGCAGCCCCGCCTGCCCGGCGCACCCGGTTAAACAGCATGCAAACAGCGCCAAACACACGGTTTTAAGGTTCATATACATACCGCCCCATTTTTAAGAGTAAGTCTTCCTGCAAGGCAGGCAATGCCAAGGTGGCGGCTTTGAGCCCCACTTCGCCCGCTTGCGGCAGTTTGTTTAGTTCCAAGGTGGAAATGTTTAACACCCGGTTGGTAATTACAAAATCGGCCTTTTTGGAGGATTCTTCTATCATTGCCGCGCCGCGCACATCCCCAATGCGTAAAAAATAAGCGGCAATAGATTGGGGCGCATCCGACGAAAAATCCGGCGGCGTGACGGAGGCTATGATGTAATCCGCCCCCATATTGCGCAGGGTTTCGGTGGGCAGATAATCCACCACGGCGCCGTCTACCAGTTGGCGGTGGCGGTATTCTACCGGGGCAAAAATGCCGGGCAGGTTCATGCTGGCGCGCACGGCAATAGCCAAGGGCCCGGAATTGAATAATACGCGCTCCCCGGTTTTGGCATCCATCGCCGCGCAGGAAAAGGGAATTTGCATATCTTCAAAGCGCATTTCGCCCAGTTGTTCGTTTAAGAAATTTTCCATATTGCTGGAAGACGGCAGTTGGCGCGCCAGTAAAAAGCGCAAAAGCCCGCCCACGTTTAAGTCCGGCGTGATTTTTTGTAGTGTCATGTGGCGGCTGATTTCCCATAATTTGGAGGTAGGCACCCCGGCACTATATAGCGCCCCCACCACCGAGCCCATGGACGTACCGGCCATGCTGTCTATGGGCAGGCCGGCGTTGTCTAATACTTCCAGCACGCCCACATGGGCAAAGCCGCGCACGCCGCCGGCGGACAAGGCCACCCCGATTTGCGGGCGTTTGTTTTTAGGCAGTTGGATGAGTTTTTCCCATAAAAAATTGCGCAAAATTTCGTCATCCGTTTCCCGCCCGAGGGACAGGGCCGGTTTGGCGGAAACAAGCAGTAAAATAAACCCTAAAACGGATAGAAAAATGCTTTTTGCGTGCATTATAAATCCTTGCCGATAGCCCATTCCAGTTGGGCTTTGGCGGTTAAGTTATTGCGAATGGCCTGGTAATAATCCGTGCCGGTTTGCAAATAAGCCTGTGCGGCGCGGAGGGGGGACAAGCCGGATAAGGGGGTCCGTTCCGCTTTGGTCAGTTGGGCGGAAACATCGTTAAAGGTTTCCTGCCGGGTAAGCACTTCCGTTTGCCAAAACGTCATGGCCGCGTGGGCCTGGGCCACTTGCACATGGATTTTATCTTCTATGGCGGAGCGGCGCAACGTGCTTTGGCGTTGTTCGGCCTTTTTTTGGGCGGATTGGTTGGCTAGGTTGTACGAAAACGGCAACCGCACCGCTAAAGAAATTTGTTTGTTGACCGCATCTAAATTATCATAGCCCAGTTGTTCATAGCTGCCGGTTAAAATTACATCCGGGTAGCGGCGGGAAAGGGCTAAATCTATGGCCAGGTTATCCAATTCCAACGCATAAATGGCGGATTTTAATTCCGGGCGAAACTCCATAGACCATAAATTGAGGTGCGGCAAATCCAAATCCACCTGTACGGGTTTGAACGCCCCCACCACTTTTACATGGGAGTTCAGCTCCTTATTTAAGGCTACCAACATGGCCAGTTCCGCTTGTTTGAGGTCGTGCAGGGCGCTGTGTTGCGCAACCGTAAAGCGGGCCCATTCGGCCCGGGCTTGCACCCGCTCCCAGGGGGAAAAGACGGAGTTTTTGTAATACCGGGTGGCTTTTTGGGTGGCTTTTTCGGTCAAGAGGGCGTATTCCTGGGCGTATTGTAAATTGAAAAATGCCTTTTTGATGTTTAATACCACGGCATTTTTAACGGTATCGTATTTGCTTTGGGCCTGTTTTAAGTTGGCGCGGGCCATTTTTAAGGCGCCGGACATCCGCCCGCCCGAATACAAATACTGGGTGGCGGTAATGCCCACCCCGTAAAACTGGTTTTTATAGGAGTCATCCGTTAAGCGGATGAGGTCATCACTTAAAATAAAGCGGTTGGCAACGGATTCCGGCAGTACCATCGGGTAGTCCAAATGAAACCAAGTGGCCGTGCCTTGCAGGGCCACTTGCGGGAAGAACATAAATTTAGCCTCGCTTACTTTTTGTTCGGCAATAATAATTTCTTGCCGGGCGGTTAAAAAATCCGTATTGTTTTCTAGCCCCAGGCGGATGGCGTTTTCCAGGGTGAGTTCATCATTAATTAAACTGGAAAATTTAATGCCGTATTCTTTTTGGGCGAATGCCGCCTGGGCGGCACAGAACACCAGTATTAAAAGCAGTAATTTTTTCATAATATCCCCTATTTTTTGTTTTGCATATCCGCCTGTATTTTATCCATCATTTGGTTGAAGGCATCCTGCAAATCCATAAATTGGTCCCCTTTGCGCAAATGCACGCGCTGGGAATAATCCCCTTTGGCTATCGCTTTGCACACTTGTTCAAAACGGTATACCGGCCCGGCCATTTTGTGCGATACCAGGGCGGAAATAACCACCACACATAAAATATAAAGCGCCAGTTTGTAGGCAAAAGAGGTCATAATAGGCAGTAAATTATCATATAGCGGTTGTATGAGTACGGGGTAGCGGTCAAAAATTTCATCCAGCGTGGCGGAAAGTTCAAAGGTCATAATCCCTAGGCCGATGAGTACGCTGAAAATAATAAGCATCATATAGCGCAACTGGAGCGATTTTTTAATAAAAATGGTGCGTCTTTTGAATTGCGGTGCGCCGGGTTTGGGCGTTAATTGTTGGTTCATAAGTCCTCGTATAAAAGCGGCTCCGCCGCCGCAGGGGCGCGGAGCCGGCTAAAAAAACAATGTCTGAATGTTAAAAATTGGTGACGTAGCGGATTTGCAAAATGCGTTCGCTTTCGTCCCCGCGGCCGATACGCCGTACGCCGGCATCCAACACCAGGGAGGGGTGTAAATAAAACCGCGCGGCAATATTCAAGCGGGAGTCCCGCACGTTGCGGATGTTATCCCACTCGGCCACTAATCCCACCATATCCTGAACGGTGTAAGACATACCGGTAAACATATATAATTCGTCAAAGTCAAAATCGGAAAAATTAAGCCCGGCGGTGGCATCCAACCCGGGGATGATAATTTCCCGCGTGAGGGACAAATATCCGCCCTTGCGGTCGTCCATATATTCTTTATTTTTATTTACCGGGTAGGTATAAGTACGGTTTTGGTAGCCGTAGCCGTAGCGGCGGCCGTCGTAGCCGATGGCAATAGCGGGGATGTATAAATTGCCGTCAAAAATTTTCCATTTGGCCTGAAAATCCGGGTCCAGCACTTTAACGGAAGACGAATCCCCCACCAGTTCGTGCGAGGCAACGGAAATGCCGATGTTAATGCGGGGATAAACGCCAAAATCTATGCTTTCCATAACCGTTCCGTGCGAATACGCGCGGGTGGTAAAGGACGCCTGGTAGCGGTCCAACACTTCTGCGGTGGGAACGTCTAACAGCATGGTTTCCATGGAAACCGGGTCGCCTTGTTCGGCCTGGGCGGCCAACGGGAAAAAGGCTAAAAAGGCAAATAACAAAGTTTTAAGTTTCACAGTATCGGCTCCTTATAAAAAATTATAACCAAACGCGGATATCTTTGACTTCCGGTTTTACTACATAGCGGATGTTGTGCAGATAAATGCTTTCGCGTGCGGCCATAAAATCGTTTGCATCCCGGGGGAATTCTAATTCAATGTGGCCTTTGTCCGCATGGGTGGTATCGTGTACCACGGCCAAGTGCCAGCGGTCCAGGTGTTCGGTATCATAGGCGTTGCGCGGGTTATCAAAATTGCGCAAAACCACCATGCCTTTGGGGAGCGGGCCCGCATCCACCGGCAGGGTTTTGGTAATTACGTGGCGGGTAAGCACGGTTTTGCCTTTTAACGGCCCGCGCAGAAAAGTCACTTTGTAGCGCGGGTCTTCCCCGTGCGGTTTTTGGTCCAGGCGGGCCAGGCAATAAGTGGCATAAAAAGTGCCCATGTTTTCGCACTGGGCAAAAACATTCCGGCGGAAAAGGCGTTCATATTCCTGTTTATAATCGGAGCGGTCATAGGGGGCTTCTTTGGAACCGCGGCACCCGGCTAAACAAGCCAGCGTGCAGAATACCAGCAAAAATGGAATCAGTTTTTTCATAAAAACTCCTTAAATAAACCCCGCAAAAGGGCTGTTCATACTATTAAAATTATACCCGTTTTAAGTGTGTTTGGAAAGCCTAATTTAAGGGAGTAATTTTAGCGGGGCCCGGCCCGTATAAAAACCGGGCCTTTTAGCAAGGCCCGGTGTGCAAAAGTTATTTACGCTTGCCGGCACTTTTTTTAGCGCCGGAGCGTTTGGCCCCGGTTTTTTGGGAGCCGTTTTTGGCCGCACCTTTGTTGGCGGCGGATTTATTAATACTTCTAATGGCCCGGTTTAATTCTTTGGTGGATTTACCGGCGGCTTTTTCGGCGGCGGCGCGGGCGGAGTCGGCAATGTTTTGCTGGCGGAGCCCTTGTTCCACCTGGCGCACGAACGCGCCCATTTGTTGTACGCGCTCGGTTAAGTCTTCCTGCACAATTTGCCCGCGTTCTTCGGCGGTGAGGTTATTTCCTCTTTCAAAAGCGGAGCCGTCTTTACCCCACACAAAGAAAGCCGGGTTTTCCTGGAAGGCGTCCCGGATGTCCCGGGCGTTTTGCGGGTCCGGCACATAAAACACCAGGTTATTGTTGCGCGTTTGCGGGTTCAACAGGTTTTTATCGTCATTCCGGGCGTTCAGTTCGTCTAACTGCGCGCGCGTAATGGGAATATACGCCGGGGCTTTTTCGGACAAATTGCGTTGGATTTCCATAAAACGCAGGGTGGCTTCGTCGCTCAAATCCGTTTCATTATCCAAATTTTCCAAGGTTTTTTGGGCAATTTTCTGGTAAATATCCAGCGGGTCTTCCACCGGGTTTACCCCGGCGGCGGTCACGGCTTCGCGCACGTCCGGGTATTGCTGCACCCGGTTGGGAATCCAGTAGCAGTCGCCTTTGTCGCACCCTTGGGTTTTTAACAGGGCGTTGTATACTTCCCGCATGTCGGACGTAGAGACGGAGCCCTCCTGCTCTTGGGCATCCGGCGGCATTAAATGGTTCGTTTTACCTAACACAACCAGCACGTTTACTTCGGGCAGTTTATCGGTTAACTGCTGTAAGTTTAATTTTTCAATCATTTGTTGGCGCCCGGCCTGTTTGCTTTGCTCCAGGGCTTTGGCATCTTTCCAGGCGGAGGGGTCTTCGGATATAGAATGGGAAATAGAGCAAACTTGTTCCCCGGTGTTGTATAAGGAGCCGCTTTCCCCGCGGCAACCGATGGTGCTGGGCAGGCGGTCCGTAGCCGGGGCATCTCCGGCCGCTTCCTGGACTTGTTTATCCAGCATGGCGGCTAATTCGGCCCGTTTTTGTTCCCGGAACGCTTTTAGTTTTTCTTGCAAAGATTCGCGTTCTTCGGTAGTAAGGCTTTCGTCGGAATTTTTCAAAGCCCACTCGGTCGCGCGGTCAATGGCAACCATGGGGTCAAACATTTCGGCGGCGGATGTGAACGGCCCCGCATATTCCCCGCCGCGTGCGGCATTTTTGGCGCCTGCGCCCGGCCGCATATTGAGCGTAATATTGGGTATGCCCGGTTTCTGCCGCGCGGACGAAGAAGCGGTTTTACCGTCTGTGGTGCCGAGCCCGTCCCCTCCGGCTAAGGCCAGAGCATCCGGGCCCACCCCGGCTTTTTGGGCCGGCGTTTTGCCAAAACCAAAGAAATTTTTAATAGGTGCAAACACGCGGGCAAAGGCGGATTGTTCTTCGTCGGACTCGGGCGCTAAAGCAGGGGTGTAGCGGGCGGCGCGTTCCTGGCGGACATAGCGCTCGTAAGCGTCATCATCCGAGTTTATTTCGTGCATGCCGCGCCCGGCGCCTTCCGGGGCCGTCTGGCGGACGAGGACCCAGTTGCCGTCTTCGTCTTGGGTGACGTTGGGCTGGTTAAAGCGCGGGGTTTCTCCGTTGTCCGTACCGGGTGCGGCGGCGCTATAACGGCTTTCGGCCGGGGCGTTTTGGGCGGAGGCGTACAGCTCGTTTAATTTGGCGTTGGCGGCATCTGCTTGGGCCTGGGCCAATGCGGCCTTGCGTTCCAACCGTTTTTGTTTGCCTTGAAACACCGCGGCAATCCGGTTTACCAAAGCGGTTAGCGGGTTAGACGTAAAAATTTGCGGGTTTGCTTTTTTAGTGCTTTGCGGCGCCTCGGTGCCGGGGGCCATAAAGGGCAACAGCAAAAACAGCAAAACGATACTAACCAGTGAGATTAGAACAATTTTTCCAATGCGTTTTTTCATAAGTTCCTCTTGAAATAAAACAAAAATTCGCTCCAACATTTGGGCCGCGCCAAAAAGCGCCCCCTGGGTGGATACCAATAGTCTACCCATTTAAGGGCTATTTTTCAAGGGAAATTTATTCTTCCGCCGGGGCGGGGGCCGGGTTTTGGACAAACCACCCCTTTACAATGTGCCACGATTTTTGAATATGCCGCACAAAGGCATTTTGCGGGGCGGGGGCCGCCTGCGGGCGCAACGGCGGCAAATACCCGGCTTTATCTATCAGTTGGGCCAGGTAGTTGGCGGGAACGGCAAAGTTTAAGTTTTGGTTGCCGTCCCCCTTAAAACTGGCAAACGCTACGGAAATTACGTCGCCGTCCTCGTTAAACACAGGGCTGCCGCTGGAGCTGGGGGAAATGGGCGCGCTGATTTGGTGCCAAATCACGCCGTTGGCTTTTTTGCGCACTTGGCTGATAAGGCCGGAAGAAACCGTGTTTTGCAAACGGCGCGGGTTGCCGATAACGGTAATAATTTGCCCCGGCAAAACGGTTTGCGCATCCCCCAGGGTGACGGTGGGCAACCCTTGGGCCGGTATTTTGAGCAAGGCTAAATCCACCAGTTGGGATTCGGCCGCCACTTTGGCTTCGTCGGATACGGCCCCGTTGTTAAAGGTAATGTTGATAAAAAGGGCGTTGTCGGAAACGTGGCGGCTGGTGGCAATCAGGCCGTTTTGGCTGACGACGAATCCCGTTCCCGTAAAGGTGGAGCCGTCTTTTTTAACCACATTTACGGCCACCACGCTTTGGGCGTTTTGTTCGGCAATTTCCACATGCGTTTTGGCCACGCACACGCAAGAAAACAACAGGCAGGCAAGCAAAGCGGGTAAGTGTTTCATACCACGATTATAATAAATTTATAGCGCGGTTGAAATGCAAAGGCATAAATTGTAAACTCTAATTAAGAGGAGTGATGTTATGGAAAAGTTTTATGTAAGCCGTAAAAAATATGAAGATTTAGTAAACGAAATTAAACGTTTGAAAGAACAAAAAGCGCAACTTTCCGACGAAATCGGAGAAGCGGCCGCCCAGGGGGATTTGAAAGAAAACGCGGAGTATCATGCCGCCAAAGAAAAACAGGCGGAAACCTTGCGCCGTATTGATGATTTGGAAATGAAACTGCGTAATGCCGAAATTACGGACGATTTGGCGGTGGACCACAGTGAAGCCCGCATTGGGGCCACGGTGACCCTGAAAGATTTGGTGGCCGATATTGAATTTACTTATACGCTGGTGGGTTCCATGGAATCCAACCCGGATAAGGGGCTGTTATCGGTTAAATCTCCGTTAGCCAGCGGGGTATTGGGTAAAAAACAAGGGGAAACCTTTACGGTGGAACTGCCGCGCGGACCCAAAAAATACAAACTGGTAAAACTGGAATACAAATAAAGCCCGGCGTTTTTTATAAGGCCCCTGCGTTTATAAACGCGGGGGCCTTTTGCCTGCCGTTATTTAATAGGGGGCGTTTTGTTGGGCGCCGTATGTATAAAAAAGGCCCGGAGCGGCGGTTGCCGGTTCGGGCCTTGGGTTGTATGTAAAACGGTTATTTTAATTGTCCGTCTATCATAAAGCGGGCCATTTCATCATACAGCTGTTGTTCGCGCGGGGAGGCACCCGGGCGCTGAGTCAGCGGTTCCGGTTGGCGCTTAAACGTTTTTACAAAGTTGGTATAATCTTTATAAAATTCTTCGTAAGAGCGGTTCGGATATTTAGCCAAAATGGCGCGTATTTCCTGCTTGACGGTTTCCGCTTCACAAAAGCAGTTGGTCACGTTATGCACTATAATTAACTGCAATTTGTTGTACAGGCGGCGTTCGGCCAGCGGGGCATTCCAGCGGGGCTGGCGGTGGTGTTTGGCTACAAATTTGCGCAATTCCGCTACCGTTTTATTGTAAGACATTACCGTGGCTTGCACTTCCGGCGCATTGACTGCCTGGCGCACGCCTTTATAGTGCTGTTTGTAGGCGGTGCGGACCATGGTTTTGAAACCCATAGGCACTACATTGACCATTACCGGGTTCTGCAAGTAGCGTTGGATGTTTTCTTTGGTGCGGGCGTTTACTTTTTCCGACTTTAACAACTCCCGCAACGGCAAATTGGGTTTGTGCGGGTGGCGTTTGGTATAGGCCAACGCACTTTCTACCACTGTTTCACGCATATTTTTTTGGGATAATGTCAGTAAATCTCTGTCTAACGGAATGGCGTAATAATCGGACAATTCCTGCGCCATTTGCGCGTATTTTTTTTGTTCCAGTAAGGTTAGCAATGTCTTTTTGAGCGTTTTGTTGATAATCTGGTTTTCCACCCATGTTTTTACTTCGGCCAATGCGGCGGCGTTGGGGGCCTTTTCCAGCGCTTGTATTTTGGGCAACGCTTGGATAACTTTTTGCATTTCCATATTATAAAGGTGGCGGCGGGCTAACAAATCTTTAGCGGCGGTTTTTTTCATGACTAAATCAATGCGGCGTGCCGTGGCGAGATTATACACGGGGCGGACTTGCTCGGCCTTGAAGCGCGCTTTTAAGGTGGGGGATTGCTTTTTATAGGAGCGTTTAACGGCTTGTTTGGCCGTTTTGGGCAGGGTTCTTACAAGCCCCTGGGAAAATACACTCGCGCACGGAGTGGCTAACAATAGTAGTGTAATAATTAATGTTTTCATTATTATTAGTATAGTAAAAGCGGTAGCGGATAAAACAGAGTCTTTAGACCCAAATTGGGCCTGGGCCCAAATGGCCCGGACAAACAAAAAAATCCGCGGCCCGACGGACCGCGGATGAAAAGCAAACGGCTGATTAGTATTTTTTCAGTACGGCGTCTTTCGCCGCGCTGGCATAGACGTTATAATCCATGTGTTGGAAGATAGAGTCTTTCTGTTCCAAGTCATACACATACGCTTCGTTAATGCGGTTGCCGCTAATTTGTTCGTACAACTCATTAAAACGGTTGATATGGTCCTTGGTGCGTTTGGTGGAATATTCTTTTGCGGTGCCGGTGGTCATTAAAAATGCCCAGTCGGAAGACTGCATCAGCATTAATTCCCGCGCCATTTGGTTCAGCGCGCGGCGCAAAAGTCCGTCCGCATTCGGGAAACGGTTTGCCATTTCCATCATGCGTTCGGCCGCTTTAATCAAGTGGCGGTAAATCCAATCGTTGCCGCTGTTGAGCCAAACGTCGTGGTAGCCTTTATCGCCCCAAGAGGACATAGACGGTTGTACCGTTTGGTTAACCGGGTACATGGCCAAATATTCGCTGGGGGTGACGAGCTTAATATCCGTCTGGTCGTAATAGAGTTTTTTGAATAAAAATTCCAAAAATTCTATCCCTTCGTACCACCAGTGGCCGTAGAGTTCCGCGTCATACATGGAAACGACCAGCGGCTTGCGGTCAATCAGCGTGCTTAAATATTCAATTTGTTTTTGGCGGTTGAACATAAAATTGCCGGCGTGCTGGGCGGCCACTTCGCGCGCCTCGTGCGGGTTGTACGGCTGTTTTTGGTTCAGCGGTACTTTGCCGGTAATTTTATAGTATTTCATGGCGATATTGCGGCGTACGCCGTCCGAATGGAGGTAGGGCTTGATGTAGTCGTAATCCAAATCGTAGCCTAAATCGCGGTAAAATTCGCGGTAGCGCGGGTCACCGGGGTAGCCGGATTCGGCGCTCCACACCTGTTGGGCCGATTCCATATCGCGCGCAAAAGCCGCCACGCCCGTTTGCGGGCAGTATACCGGGGCATAAATGCCGTATTTGGGCCGCGGGGTGCCGTGCAGTACGCCGTGCGATTCCGTGAAGAAGAAGCGGATGCCTTCTTCCCGCAGGAATTTATCGTCGCCCGGGTTGTAGGCACATTCGGCCAGCCAAATCCCGCGCGGGCTGCGGCCAAAGCGGCTGCGGTAGTCCGTCACGGCGGTTTTAATTTGGGCGTTTACGCTTTCTTTATGTACCATAAGCGGCAAATAGCCGTGTGTGGCACAGCAGGTAATAATTTCCAGTTTGCCTAAATCTTGAAATTTCTTAAACCCTTCCAAAATATGCCCGTGGTAGCGGTTTTCAAACAAATCCTGGTAGCGGCGGAATTTGTCATAATACATTTTGGCAACGGCTTCAAACGCGGTGTTGCGGGTGCGTTCAATCTCTTTGGAAGAAAGCTCAATGCGTTGGTTCAAATAATGGCGGAAACGCTCAATGAGCAGCGGGTCCGACATCATATTGCAAAGCGGCGGAGTTAAAGACATGGTTAAACGGAAATCCGTTCCTTCCGCCTGTAAATTTTCAAATACATTTAACAGCGGCAGGTAGGTTTCCACCATGGCTTCATAAAACCAGTCTTCTTCCAAAAAGTCCGGGTATTCCGGGTGCTTAATAAACGGCAAGTGTGCGTGTAATACCAGCGCTAAATAGCCTTTTTCTGCTCCCATAGTTATTTCCCCTGTTCGCGTAGCGCTTTAATGTTGATTTGGCGGACTTTATCCCCTTTGGCGTTTTGGGCTTTAATGGGTAAGTCCACCACGCTGCCTGCGGGCAGGTGTTGGCGGATAGAAAATTTGCCTTCTTTTAATTCAATAATTTGGCCGTTAATGGAAACGGTGGCATTTTTAGAGGCGGAGCCGTAAATGATAATTTCACAATCCGCCTTGAGCCAGATGTCCTCGTCCGTTTGCGGGGTTTGCGTGTGGAGCGCAAAAGAGGACCAGCTGGTCGGCGCGCCGGAGGTGGTCAGCTCGGTCAGTTTCCAGCGTTGGCCCACCACTTGCATCCGCTCGCTGGCGCCCAAACCAATGTAGTCCGCGCCGGAGAGTTTTAAGAGTTTTTGGAAGTCCCCTTCCACAATCATCCATTTATCATCAATAATGTCTGATATTTTGCCGGGCGGCAGGAGCGTTTGGTTGCTGCGGGAAACCAAAATAAAGCGGCCGTCGGGCGTTAAAAAGCCCAAATCCGCCACATAGCTGCGCCCGGTTGCGGGGGCGTTGATGTACCAGCTGCGGGCTTCAAAAATAACGGGCATATCATAAAATTGCACCGCGTTGGAGCCGTCAAAAAACGGAACGCCGGTCACGTCGTACAAACGGATAATCGTTTTGGCGGCGTTTAACAGGTCCGCGCTGTATTGGCTTTTAATACATTCTATGGTAGCGGCGGTAATTTCCCAAAACAGGAACAACCACGCCGGGTCCTTCGGCAACAGGAAACTTTCCGTTTTGCCGTAAGAAGCCGGGATGTTTACTTCGGCTTGTGCGTCTTTTACCGCGGGTTTTACAAACGCGGTAGACGATAAATTTTGTGTCATACTTAATACCTCACCCTTTTAGAAAATCAACTCTATCAAATCAGCAGGATATTCTTTAACTATTATATTGTAGCATTTATTCCGGCAAAAATAGCCGTTTTTATCAAGGGTTTTTTAGGTTATTTCAGCACTGCGGCGGCCGGGGGGTTCAAAAGGCAACAAAAAAAGTAAACCCCGCCGGTGTGCGGGGTCTACTTGAGGTAAGAAAAAGCGGTTTTATTTTGCTTCTACCGGCTTTTGGATGAGGAACAGGCTGACAAAAATAATACCCAGGCCAATCAGTTCCAAGCCGGAGGGCATACGCCCGCGGGCGATAATATCACTGCCCATGGCTACCACCGGCGTAAAATAAGTGACGGAGGCCATGCGCGTAGCCCCCCAGCGTTGAATCAGGGCTACCATCAGCAAAAACGCCACCGCGGACGAGAAAATACCCGCGCTTAAAATGGATAAAACCACTTTGGGGCTAAACGCGCTGGTGGCCGGGAACGGCTCGGCAACAAACGCCACCACGAGTAATACCACGGCAGAAAATAAATATTGGTGGAAGGTGTTGGCTTCCAAAGAAACGGATTGGTTATCCACCATAATTTTTTTGGTCAGCACGTTGCCCAAGCTGTAAGACCACGCCATTAAAAGCATGGCGGCGCAACCATACATAGCCCATTTGTCATGCCCAATGGAAAGCGACGGCCACACCGTGCATAATAACCCGGCTAACCCCACGCTCACCCCGGCGGCGCGGCGCCAGGTAAAGCGGTCCACGCCTTTTAACAAAATGGCCCCGGCAATAAAGGACCATATCGGCACGGTTCCGTTAAAAATGCCGCCAATCGTGGGCGCCACAAAGCGTTGCCCCCAGGAAATAGCCGCAAACGGGAACAAAATAAGCAAAAAACCAATAGTCCACGGGCGCCATAATTCTTTGACCGGGCATTTGAGGTTTTTGCGTTGAACCCCGTAAAAAACAACAAAAAACATAAAACCCGCTAACACGCGGAAAAAGGTACTCCAATACGGCGGCAATGCTTCCACCATATTTTTTGAAGCCAAAAAGGCCGTGCCCCAACAAAGGGCCAAACAAAACGCCAACAAATAACTCATGTATTTTTCCTCCTGTATTTTTTACATTATAGTAAATAACTGCCCCCAAAGACGGGTATACAAAAAAGTATAATATATATAAGGATTATTTTATGAAATTCAAAAAAGCGTTTTTTATCAAACTTTTAATCATAGCGGCGGTTGGTGTGGCGGGGCTGATTGCCTTGCTGGCCCGCCGCCAAGCCCCGGCGCAGGACACCCGGTTAAAGGTGGTCACGTCCGGCTATGTGGCATTTGCGGTAGCGCGGGAAATCGGGGGAGATAAAATCAATTTGTCTATGCTTTTGCCCGCCAATGCGGAGCCGCACTCTTTTGAGCCTACCCCCGGTACCATTATTGCCGTTCATTCGGCCGGGGTATTTATATATGTGTCCCCGCAGTTGGAGCCGTGGGTAAAAGATATTTTGCCTAGTGTCCGCCCCGGTGCCGCGGTGGTGGAGGCGGCTAGCGGCGCGGCGCCGTCCAAAGACCCGCATATTTGGATGGATTTTGACAATATGCGCCCGTTTGCCCGGGCCGTCAGTGAGGCGTTGAGCGGGCAAGACCCCGCCAACCGTGCTTTTTTTGAAGAACGCCTGGCCCTGTTTTTGAAGGAGCTGGACGAATTAGATGCGGAATATTCCCGCGTGTTATCCGCCTGCCAAACCCGCGAAATGGTGCATATCGGCCATTTGGCGTTTGGCAATTTGGCCGCGCGGTACCGGTTGCATTTGACGGCTCTGGCGGGCACTTCGCACGACGGGGAACATTCCGTGCGCAAATTGGCCGGAGTGATTAAACAAGTGCGCCAAAGCGGCGTAAAATATGTGTTTACGGAAGAAGAAATTGCCCAAAATTTAGCCGCTACGGTGGCGCGGGAAACCGGCGCGCAGGTGTTGCCTTTGTATACGGTGGAACACGTCAGCCGCCAAGATGTAGCGGCCCATACCACTTATGCGCAGTTTATGCACCGCAATTTAACCAATTTGGCAAGGGGTTTACAATGCAAAGCGTAATAGAAGCCGAAAACGTACGGTTTAAGTATGAATCCGCCTGGGTGTTGGACGGCATTAATTTTAAGGTGGAAGCCGGGGATTATGTGGGGCTTATCGGCCCCAACGGCGGCGGAAAGACCACGCTGTTAAAAGTTTTGTTGGGTTTGGAAAAGGGCCAAGGAAAAATCCGCCTGTTCGGCACGCCGCTTGCGCAATTTAAGGATTGGCAAAAAATAGGCTATCTGGCGCAAAAAAGCCCGGTAGCGCAGAGCCGTTTTCCCATTTCCGTAGAAGAAGTAGTTTTTATGGGGTTGGAATTTAACCGCCTGCATAGCGGGGTGCGGATGTCCGACCTGCGCAATGTGTATGAGGCCCTGCGTAAAACCAACACGCTGGATTATGCCAAACGGATTTTTCACGATTTGTCTATCGGCCAACAACAACGCGTGCTGTTGGCGCGCGCGTTGGTCAGCAAACCCCAACTGCTTATTTTGGATGAACCGTCCGCCGCGTTGGATGCGGGCAGCCGGGAAGAATTTTTTAATTTATTAGGGGAGTTGAACACCCGCCACGGCGTGACTATTTTATTAATCACGCACGATACCGGCGAGGTGGGAAAATACATCTCTAAATTTATGTATGTGGATAAAGAGTTGGTTTTTTACGGAACCAAACAGGAATTTTGCCAATCGTCCGCGGTGGCGGCCAAGTTGGGGGCGTTTGCCCAACATACCATAGACCACCTGCATAATGCGGGGCACTGCCCGCTGGGCGGCTGTGGGGAGGCGCACCATGATTAGTGAATTTTTAAGTTATGGCTTTGTGCAACGCGGGTTGCTGGCGGGCTCTTTGGCGGCGGCAATCTGTGCGATACTGGGCGTGTTTCTCGTCTTAAAACGGCTTTCTTTGATTGGGGACGGCCTGAGCCATGTGTGTTTAACCGGGGTGGCGGCGGCGCTTTTGTTGGGGGCCTCGCCGGTGTATGTATCTATCCCGGTGGTGATGGTGTCGTCCGTGGGTATTTTGAAACTGGCGGAAAAATTCCGCATTTACGGGGACGCGGCAATTGGGATTGTCAGCGCGGCCGGGTTGGCTGTCGGCCTGTTTATTACGGCGCTCGCGGGCGGGTTTAATACGGATTTACTGGGATACCTGTTCGGCAGTATTTTGACGGTAGGTTGGGACGAAGCCGTCTTGTGTGCGGTGCTGTTGGCTATTTTACTGTTCTTTTTAACCTTTTTCTACCGGGATTTGGTGTCCGCTTCGTTTGATGCGCCGTTTGCACATACGCGCGGGATTAATGTGCAGGCCATGGATTTAACGCTTACGCTGATTACTTCCGCCGCCGTGGTGCTTACGTTTAAGGTGGTGGGGATTTTTCTGATTTCCGCCTTGTTGATTATTCCGCCGGTGGCGGCGCTGATGCTCGCGCGCACGTTTAAGCAAGTGTTGGTGTGGGCGGTGGTACTGGCGGTACTGGCGGTATGGGCGGGCGTGTTTTTATCCTTTTTGTTTGATATACCGTCCGGCGCTACCATTATTTTGGTAAATTTAGCCTTTTTGGCGGCGGCTTATGCGTGGAACCGCCTGCGGAGCCGTTATGCCCGCTAACCCCAAGCCGGACACTCTGCCGCTTATCCGCGCCTTAAAAAAGCTGTATCCCAAACATATTATTCCGTTGCACCATGCAAACGCCTGGCAGTTGCTTTGCGCGGTTATTTTGTCCGCCCAATGCACGGACGCGCGCGTGAATACCATTACTCCGGCGCTGTTTGCGGCGTATCCCACGCCGCAGGCGTTAGCGCAGGCGGATATCCAGGCGGTGGAAAAAATCATCCACTCGGCCGGATTTTACCACAGCAAGGCGCTTTCCTTAATAGAAAGCTCCCGGCGCATTTGTGATGTCTTCGGCGGGGAAGTGCCGCAAAATATGGCGGATTTGCTTTCCCTGCGCGGGGTAGCCCGCAAAACGGCCAATGTGATGTTGGGGGATTATTTCAAAAAGCCGGAAGGGATTGTAGTAGATACCCATGTAAAGCGGTTGGCCTACCGCTTGGGTTTGACTTGCCAAACGGACCCGGTAAAGGTGGAAAAAGATTTGACGGATGTTATTCCCTACCGTTATTGGGGGTGGATTGCGATTGCGCTTATTTTGCACGGCCGCCAAGTGTGTAATGCGCGCAGGCCCCTTTGCTCCCAATGCCCGTTGCGCCCCTTGTGCCCGCGGAAAGGGGTAAAAATAAGCGCGTAAAATTTTGTGATTGGGCAAAAAAATCCCCGCCGTTTGGCGGGGATTTTTGCGTTTGGGTAAAACTATTTGCCCAAGAAAGCCAGTAAGATACCGGCCGCAACCGCACTGCCGATTACGCCGGCCACATTGGGCCCCATGGCGTGCATAAGCAGGTAGTTGTTCTTGTCATATTCTTGCCCCACTTTGTTGGAAACGCGGGCCGCCATAGGCACGGCGGACACCCCGGCGGAACCAATCAGCGGGTTGACTTTGGTTTTGCTAAAGCAGTTCATCAGTTTAGCCATTAACACGCCGGAAGCGGTGGCAATGGAAAACGCAATAACGCCCAGTACCAAAATGCCCAAGGTTTGCGGTGTAAGGAACAATTTAGCCTGCAATTTGGAGCCTACGGCCAAACCCAGCAAAATGGTGACAATGTTGCAAAACTCGTTTTGGAGCGTTTTGGAAAGCCGTTCCGCCACGCCGGATTCTTTAACCAGGTTGCCAAACGTAAGCGCACCGATTAAGGGCGCGGCATCCGGCAACAAGAACGCGCAGAGCAAAAGCAAAACAATGGGGAACAGGATTTTTTCCCGTTTGGAAACAGGGCGAAGCTGTTGCATTTTGATTTTGCGTTCTGCATCCGTGGTCAGCAGTTTCATAATGGGCGGTTGGATTATCGGCACCAACGCCATATAGGAATACGCCGCTACGGCAATAGCGCCTAATAATTCGGGCGCCAGGCGCGAGGTTAAGAATATAGCCGTCGGGCCGTCTGCCCCGCCGATAATGCCGATAGAAGCCGCTTGGCGCAACGTGTAGCCCAAGCCTTCAACGTGCATACCGTTCATGGCAATAGCGCCAATCAGCGTGGCAAAAATACCAAACTGCGCGGCACCGCCCAAAAGGGCCATTTTCGGGTTGGCAATGAGCGGGCCGAAGTCCGTCATGGCGCCTACGGCCATAAAGATAAACAACGGGAACAGGCCCGTGTTAATGCCCGCATTAAAAATAATGCCCAAAAAGTTGCCGGGGGCGGCAATATCGGCCACCGGGATATTGGACAACAACCCGCCAAAAGCAATAGGTACCAGCAAAAGCGGTTCAAATTGCTTTTTAATGCCCAACCACAGCAGGAACAAGCACACGGCAATCATTACGATTTGTTGCCAAGTGACGGCGTAAAGTGCCGTAGCTTCCAATAGTTTGGAAATTTCCATTTTTCTCTCCTATTGAATTTGCGCTACCGGGTGGCCGGTTTGTACTTGGTCGCCTTGTTTTACCAAGAAAGTCACCGTACCCGCTTTGGGGGCGTTGACGGAAGTTTCCATTTTCATCGCTTCCATGACCAAAATTTCCTGGCCTTCTTTCACCGTGTCGCCGTCTTTTACGCTAAAGCGCAAGATAGCGCCGGGGACGGGGGCATTAATGGTGTCCGCCGCGCCGGAGGCCGGTTTAGCGGCGGCTTTGGCGGCCGGAGCCGCTTTGCCCAAGGAAATATCGTAGCGTTTCCCGTTGACGACCGCGGCATTATCGCCGTCAAATTCCACCTGATAGGCCGTGCCGTTTACGTTTACGCAAACAGGCGCGTTGGCGTCTTGTTTTTGTTTGGCCCAGCGGATGCCGTTTACTTTGGCTTCGCCTTTTAAGAAGGTAATGCCTTTATCGGCGCAGGTAGCCACAATAAACGCGTTTTCGTCCGTCACCGGCAGGCCGGCGGCTTTGAGTTTTTCAATAGCGGGTTTTAAGCCTTTTTTGGGGTCCGCATCGTTAATTTCCAGCGGGGTTTTGGCGGTAGGTTCCAAGCCCAGTTGTTCGCTGGCGGCTTTTACAACCATCGGGTCCGGCTCCACCGGGGTTTTACCAAAATAGCCTAACACCATTTTGCCGTAGCCGGGGGTAATTTTCTTCCAGGCGCCTTGCATAACGTTGGTATACGCCTGTTGAATGTAGAATTGGGAAACCGGCGTGACGGACGTGCCGAAACCGCCCAGTTTTACACATTCGCCCATGGCTTCCACCACTTCGGGGAAGCGGTTGAACGTGCCGTTATCGCGCATCATTTGCGTATTGGCCGTCAGCGCGCCGCCCGGCAAGGGGGAGAACGGAATAATCGGCAGTACGCGGCCCGCTTCGCCCAAGGATTCGTATTTGCTCATACATTCTTGAAATACGTTTTCGGCTTCTCTTATTTTGTGCGGGTCAATATCCAAGGTGTAATCCGTACCGCGCAAGGCGTGCCACATGGTCAGCACGTCGGGCTGGCAGGTACCGCCGGAAACAGGTTGGAAGGAAAGGTCTAACTGGTCCGCGCCTGCGTGGATGGCTTCCAAGCAGCAGGCAATAGAGTTGCCGGCCGTTTCGTGCGTATGGAACGCAATTTTGGTGCCTTGCGGGAGCATTTTGCGCGCAATGGCAATCGTGCGGCCCACGGTGGCCGGGGTGGAAGTGCCGGAGGCATCTTTGAAGCAGACGGAGTCAAACGGAACGCCGGAATCTAAAATTTTGCGTAAGACTTTTTCGTAAAATTCCGGGGTGTGGATGGTGCCGGTGGTATCCCAACCCGGGGCCAGGGACATCATGGTGACGGTAATTTCGTGCTTGAGGCCGGCTTCTACAATACATTTACCGGAATAAATCAGGTTATTTACGTCGTTTAAGGCGTCAAAGTTGCGGATGGTGGTGGTGCCGTGTTTTTTGAACAGTTGGGCATGGGCTTTAATCACGTCCGAAGATTGGCTTTCCAAGCCTACCACGTTTACACCGCGGGCGAGGGTTTGCAGGTTGGCATCCGGCCCGGCGGTTTTGCGGAAGGTGTCCATCATATCAAAGGCGTTTTCGTTGCAGTAAAAGAACAACGCCTGGAAGCGGGCCCCGCCGCCAAATTCCATGTGGGTAATCCCCGCGTGGCGGGCGGCTTCCACCGCCGGCATAAAATCCTTAGTCAGCACGCGCGCCCCGTAGGCGGATTGGAAGCCGTCACGGAAGGCGGTGAGCATAAAATTAACTTTCTTCATTCTTTTTGTTTCCTCTTATTTTCCGGTAAGTCTTTTGGCGGCGGCAATGGCAATAGCTATGGCCGCGTTATCTGCGCGTACGGCCGTGGCGGCCGCGGCAGGCACAGGTTGGGGGAAGTATTTTTCAAGCACTTTAACCAACCACCCCAGCGCTTTCATAACAAAAACCAGCAGAATGAGAAATACAAACACAACACTCATGCCGATTAGCGTTAAGTTCACGCTGTCCATCAGGGACGTGCTTTCTGCAAGATTCATGCGTTCATGTCTCCTATTGAAAATTCCCGCAAGCCCTCCGGCATTTTTACTACCAGAGTGCCTGCGGAAGAAATGTTTTCGGCCACGCCAAAAAGTTTTTGGCCGCCATTAGTAATAGAAACGGTTTTGCCCAAATAGGGAAACCAATTTTTGTAATCCGCCGCAAACGCGGCAAAGCCTTGCGTTAAGGCATTTTTTAAGCGGGCATTAAAAAGGGTTAAAACGCGGTTCAACAGGGCGGATTTATCGGCCGGAATACCCAAATTTTTTAGGGTGGCCGCCGGGCGCCCCACATCCGGCAGGGAGTTTTGGTTCACATTAATCCCCACGCCCAACACCAGGGCATAAAAACGGTTTTGTTTTAATACGGCCTCGCTTAAAATACCGCAAATTTTTTGTTCGTTTACCAGTACATCATTAGGCCATTTCAAGTGCGCATCCGCCCCCAGTTCCCGCACGGCCTGGCAAACGCTTACGGCCATCAGTTGGGTTAAATTTTGTAAATAAGCGGTTTGTTGCGGTTTTAATAAAAGGGAAAAATACAGCCCGCCCGGTTGGGAAACCCACACCCGGTCAAAACGGCCCCGCCCGGCGGTTTGTTCGTCGGCACAGACAACAGTTCCGTCTGCCAGTTCCTGCGCGTGTGTTTTGGCGTAAGCATTGGTAGAATTTAAGACGGGGAAATGCAAAACCGGGTTCATACTCTCATTCTAACAAAAAAGGGCCCTGTCTGTGGCTTAAATTTTACCGGGCGTGCGCGGCGGCAAACAAAAGGGCGGCTTTCATACTGCCCGGGTCCGCCCGGTTCTGCCCCGCAATATCAAAAGCGGTACCGTGCGTGGGGGAAACCCGCAAAAACTGTAATCCGGCGGTAATATGCACAATCGGTTCCCGCGCGGCCAGTTTTAAGCCGAGCAAGGCTTGGTCGTGATACAAGCACAACAGGCCGTCAAATTTCCCCCGGGTGTGGGCCAACCACAAGCTGTCTATGGGGTACGGCCCGGTAATGGAAAGCCCTTCTTGCTGTAAGGTTTTAATGGCCGGGGCCAGCACGGTGTTTTCCTCTTGCCCGAAACGGCCGTTATCGCCCGCGTGCGGGTTAAGCGCGCTAACGGCTATTTGCGGGTTTTTCAAGTGTAAGCGTTGTAAGGCCGCGGCAAATTGGCGCGCGGTGTGCGTTATGCGCGCTTGGGTTAAAATGCGCGGCAAATCCGCCAGTGCAAAATGCTCGCTGACTAGCGCACAGCGCAGGGGGCCGCTAATAAACATCATGAGCGCCTCCGGCCCGTAATAGCGGCGTAAAAATTCCGTATGCCCGGTAAATTCCACCCCGGCCAACGCCCAACTTTGTTTGGAAATGGGGGCCGTCACTAACGCTTGCGCCTTTTTTCCGGCGGCCAGTTTGCAGGCCGTTTGCAACGCCTTAAAAGATACTTCTCCCGCCCAGGAACACGGCGCGTGCGGGGCGTTAAGCGCCGCTTGCGGATGTTCCACCGGCAGTAAGGCGGCTAAATCATCCGTAAATCCGGCCGCGTATAAGGTGGACGGCTTCCCCACCACTATAAAGCGGGCGGCGGCCCGGACGGCGGGGTCTTGCAAGGCTTTTACGGTCACTTCCGGCCCGATGCCCAGCGGGTCCCCGGCGGTGACGGCTAAAACGGGTTTCATAAATACTCCTAAAAAAATAAAGGGAGAATAAATCTTCTCCCTTTATTGTATAAATTTAATACGCTGATTTATTTTTTGCTTTCTTTGGACGATTCTTTTTTAGCGGCTTCGTCTGCTTTGGCGGCTTCTTCCAGCAGTTTGTCCGATTCAAACGTTTTGGTAATTTTTACGTCTGCTTTATCGTACAATTCGCCGATATAAGCGGCCAACGTGGTTTGGATTTTTTGTTGGGCCAGGTATTGGGCCAAATCCCGCTTGATATCGTCATAACCGATTTGTTTTTCGGCGCGTTTTTCTTTAATTTTAATGATGTGGAAACCCACGTCCGTTTTAATCGGCGCGCTTACTTCACCCACCGGCAGAGAAAACGCCTGTTGGTCTAACGCTTTGGGGGCAATGCCTTTAATTAAAATCATATCCCCGCCGCTGGCCAGGGCCGCTTTGTCCTCGGTGTATTCCTTAACCGCGGTGGAAAATTCTTTGCCGCCGTCCAATTCTTTTTTAATTTTTTTGGCGGTTTCTTCTTTGGCTTTTACTTCTTCGGGCTTCATATCTTTGGTGACGGCCAAATAAATGTGCCCGATACGCACTTGCTCGGCCGTAAGCTGTTTGAGCTTGGCGGCAATCGCCATGGCTTCCTTAAACCGGGCCGGGTCTTTTTGTTCCAACGCTTTCATTTTTTTGGTGTTGCCTTTTAAGCAGGTTTCCACGTCGCTATACAACGCTTTTACGTCTGCTTCTTCCACCGGTTTAACCGTGGTGGTAATGCGTTGTTCCACCAGTTTGCGCACGGCAATATCTTTTTTGATTTTTTCCTTATACGTTTTTAAGCTCATGTGTTGCTTTTTGAGCGCTTCGGAAAAGCGTTTATCGGCCCCTTTGGGGTCTTCTTTGCCGGTTTTTTCGTCCACCATAAAGCGGGCTTTAATTTCGTTAATGCCGGCATCAATATCGCTGTCTTTTACTTGAATTTTGGCTTCGTCTGCGGCTTGGTATAAAAGCTCTTTGGAAATAAGCTCTTTTAATACTTCCCGGCCCAGCACATCTTGCGCGTACGGCTGCTGCAAAATTTGCGGCGCGGCTACTTTATACTGCTCTACCACGCCGGACAGGTACGAGTCATATTCCGAGCTTAAAACCGGCCGCCCGTTTACCGTAGCTACCGACGATTCCATCACTTTGGCCTGCACCCCTACCCCTACTGTGAGGGCCAAGGCCAGTAAAGCTAATTTATTCATTTTTTTCATATACTGCCACCTCATATTTGTTTTTCAAAGAGTTTAATACCGCGTCTTCCTTTTGTGCTTGCAGGATGGCCCGTATGCGCGGGGCGGCATCTTTCAAAGAAAGGCGTTTTTCTCTGGTCTTCATTATTATATGAAATCCTTGCGCGGTTTTGATAAAACCTTGCACGCTGCCGCTGGCGCTATTGGCGGCAATTACTTCAATTTCCGGCAGAAATTCCCCCGGCATAAAAGAAAATTCTTTCCCGCGTGCCATTTGGGGGGAAACGGAATACTGGCGCTCCATTTCTTTCCAGCGCGAGGGGGAACCTTTTAAGGTGCGCAGCACCTGGTCGGCCGTTTGGGCGTTGGAAATGATAATTTGTTTAATGGTCATTTCATACGGATATTTTTTGTAATAGGCGCTGATTTCTTCGTCCGATACCGCCAATTTGCCGGAATCTTCCAGTTGTTGTTCCCACAGGCGCACCAAGGTTTGTTTGGCAAAATCATCATAAATTTCTTTGAGTTGGTTGCGCTTGTCTTCCAACGCGGAAAGGTAAGTGTCGGAACTATCCACCCCGGCCTCTTTGGCGGCCAGTTCGGACAGTTTTTCGCGTACTAAAATGTTGATAAAGTTTTGGCGCCCGATGGGGGTTTGGGCAAATTCGCGGTCGTCTTCATCCACCAGGGCCAAGCGGTCGTTTACCTCTTGTTCCGTAATGGATACAGTCCCCACTTTGGCCGCTACGTTAGCGGGCGCGGCGGGTTTGGGGGACGTTTCGTCCGCCGGTTTGGATTGGCAGGCGGCCAAACAAAGCCCCGCCGCCAGTAAATAAATAATGTGTTGGCGCATAATAATACTATACCATTTTAGTATGGGCAAAAACGGCCTTAAAAAAGGCTAGGGCCTGTTCTGCCGCGGCGGGCATATCCTGCGTGTCGGACAGCAACAGGCGGATACCGTCGCCGGAGTTGGATTTCAAAAATTCAATATGCTCTGCCCCGTACTGCGCAAACAGGCGCGCGGGAAAATCAGGCGGCATTTGGAAATCCCGCGAGAAGGAAAATTCCAAACGCCCGGGGGCGGATTCTATATGCTGTATTTGCAAGGCGCCCGCCTGCGCGGAAAGCGCAAACACGCGCGTTAAATTTTTTATTTCCTGCGGAACCGGGCCGCACAAATCGGCCAGGCGCACTAAAATTTGTTGGGTTTTGGCTTCGTCCGCGCCCATTAGCTCCTTATAATATTTTAAGCGTTCCGCGTCGTCAGGCAGGTAATCCGGCGGGATAAACGCCGCCAGGGGCAAATTGACGGTGGCGCGCAACTCCCGCTTGACGGGCAGGCCCTTGAGTTTTTTGACTTCGTTAGCCACCAAGTCACAATATAAACTCAAGCCAACCTCGTTTACATATCCATGCTGTTTAACGCCTAACAATTCCCCGGCGCCGCGGATTTCCATATCCCGCAAGGCAAGCTTAAACCCGCTTCCTAAATCCCCAAATTCCATTAAGGCGGCCAAGCGTTTTTTGGCTTCTTCGGTGGGGTCTTTTTCCTGTTTGGGTTTCCAGGCCACGGCGGCCAGTTGGTTAAACGACGTTTCTTCGGCCGGGGCCGCCTTTTTGAACAGCCAATCCGGGTGGAATAAATAGCAATACGCTTTGGCACTGCCGCGCCCGATTCGCCCGCGTAATTGGTACAGTTGGGCCAAACCGAAGTTTTGGGCGTTTTCCACAATCAGCGTGTTGGCGTTGGTGATGTCTATGCCGGATTCTATAATGGTGGAGGCCAGCAGAATATCATACTTGCCGTTGTTAAAATCCCAAAGGGTTTGCTCTAATTCTTTTTCGTTCATTTGGCCGTGCGCCATACAAATACGCGCCTGCGGAACCAGTTTTTTTAAGAACAGGTAGCGGCTTTGCATACTTTGCACGCTGTTATATACATAATATACTTGTCCGCCGCGGGCCAATTCTTGCGTAATGGCGGCGGAGGCAAGCTCGTTATTCCACGCGGTGACGACGGTTTTAATGGGCGTGCGCCCCCGGGGCGGCGTATCTATTAAAGAAATATCCCGCAGGCTGGAAAGCGATTGGTTTAAGGTGCGCGGAATGGGCGTTGCGCTTAACATTAAAGTATGCACGCCGGCGCTTTTGGCTTTGATTTTTTCTTTTTGCTTGACGCCAAAGCGGTGTTCTTCGTCAATAATTACCAGGCCCAAATCCTTAAAAGAAATATCTTTGCTCATCAGGCGGTGCGTGCCGATGATAATATCACATACGCCGTTTTTAATTTCCTGCACCACCTGTTTTTGTTCTTTAGGGCTTTGGAAGCGGCATAACATCCGCACCGTGATAGGGAACCCCGCCATGCGTTTACTGAAAGTTTTGTAATGTTGGTCTGCCAAAATGGTAGTAGGGACCAATACCATGGTTTGCTTGCCGGATAGCGCCACCCGTAAAGCGGCCCGCATGGCCACTTCCGTCTTGCCGAACCCCACATCCCCCACCAGTACGCGGTCCATGGGTTTGGATAACGTCAAATCCCGCAAAACTTCTTCTATGGCTTGGCTTTGGCCGGGGGTCAGCGTATAGGGGAAGGAATCGGCAAATTCCTGTTCTATGCGCGGGTCACCGGGGGTAAGGGGGGCCTGGGTGGCTTGGCGGCGGGCTTCCAACTGTAAAATTTCTTTAGCGGTTTTTTGGGCATCTTCTTTTACGCGCTGTTTTACTTCCCGCCAGGCTAAACCGCCCAGGGCGGAAAGCGCCGGGATTTTGCCGCCGGCCCCAATGTATTTTTGTACTTTTTTGAAGTCATACATGGGCACATATAATTTACTGCCCCGGCGGTATTCTATAATCAGGCAATCGGTGGGGTTTTCGTCTTTATCCATTAGCTCTAGCCCCAGGTATTTGCCAATGCCGTGGTTTTGGTGGACGACGTAATCGCCGGGGGCCAGCTCTTTGAACCGCACGCGCTTGGCACCTTCCACGTCAAAATGTTTAATAACGGCGGCCGCATCATAACGGCGGTCTAAAATTTCGCAGGAAGTAATCAGTGCGAATTTTTCCGCCGGACAAGTAAACCCTTGGGTGAGCGGAGAAATTTGGAGCGGTGTTTTAGATAGCGTGGGGTAATCGCGGAAAATTTCGCTCAAGCGGTCCAGTTCCCCGCGGTTTAAGCAACAAACGGTTAGGTGGAGCCCGCGGCGCTGTAAATTTTGCGCCTCCCGCTCCAACAATTTCCAATCGGCCCCAAAGCGCAGGCCGGCTTGCAAACCGCAATCCGTTGCGCCCGCGCTAGGCAGTAAAGACACCACCGCCGCTTGCGGGTACGGCGCAAAATCCGTTTCCCGCTCCGGCTCCTCAAACACATACACGGCTTGGGGCGTATACGGCTGAAGCGGCGCGGTTAAATGCTCAAAACGCAAGGGGATAATGACGGCCCGGGCGGTGCCTTCCCGCGTGTTTTGGGTGTCCAAATCAAACTCCGCCATGGACTCAATTTTATGGCCGGAAAAATAAAGCCGCAGGGGGCGTTCTTTATCCGGGCAGAAAATATCCACCACACTGCCGCGCACGGCATACTGGCCGGGGGCTTCGGTGTAATCTTCCCGTTGGTAGCCGGCGTTTTCCAATGTATCCAGTAAATCTTGGCGGCGCAACGAGCCCCCGCGCTCTAAACATAGCAGGCGGCGCTGAAATTCCTGTTCGTCCGGGTATAAGGCGGATAAATCCTGTGCGGACAGGCTGATTAAAAAGGGGCCGCCCTTTTGGGTGAGCCGGTAGAGCGCCGCCATACGGCCCGCCGTGGCTTCCGGCATGGAAATAATGCGCGCATTTTGGGGCGCAAAGGTGTGGGCGGCGGCTTCAAACGCGGCGGAATCTTCCTCGCTTTTGCGCACCCAAACGACGTTTTTGCCTTGGGTTAAAAAATGTTGGCACACAAAGTACGCACGGGCCGCCGCATTGGGCAGCCCGTAAAATACCGGGGGAAAAGAAGGTTGTTCCTCATTCATAACAGTTAATAGCTTTTAGGTTCTGTTCCTTTTATAAAAGCTTCCCAGAATTTATTGCGCTCCGTGGGCATGGCCAGTTTGCCGGTAGCCGGGTTGATGTACGCAAAAGAAATGCCTTCCGGCACGGCAAAATCGTCCTTGGCCTCGTTTTTTAAGACTTGCTCCATAATGTCCGTCCACCACCGGGCGGCGGTACTGCCGGTAAAGCGGGCGCCCTTTTCGTGCGAGGTGTCGTCGTCATAGCCCATCCAGGCGGCGGCCGCGGTGTGCGGGGTCATGCCTACAAACCACATATCGCGGTGGCTTTGGGTGGTGCCGGTTTTGCCGGCTATCGGGCGGCCTAACCGCGCCGCGGCGGTGCCGCTACCGCGTTGGACTACGCCTTTCATCATATTAATTAACAAATAAGAATTTTGCGGAGAAAACGCCGCGTCTTCCACGGAAACGTGTTTTTCAAGCACGCGGCCGTTGGCATCTTCCACGCGTTCCACATAGTAATTATCGGTATGAATCCCCGCGTTGGCAAAAGTGGACAGGGCGGCCAAATGTTCGTCCATCGTCAGCACGCTTACGCCCAACGCCAGGGCCGGCACGCGGGGCAGGGCGGACGTTATACCCGCTTTGCGGGCCACGCGCACCACTTCCGGCACGCCTACGGCATCAATCAGGTTGACGGCCACCAGGTTTTTGGATTTTTCCAACCCTTTGCGCAGTGTAATCCAACCGTCATTACGTCCCCCGTAGTTTTTGGGAACCCACACGTTAAAATCTTTGGAAGAAATAAACGGTTGGGAGGCCAGGTCTAACGAATATAAATCGGACATTTCGTTGAAGGTGCGCCAGTTGCGCCCGTCGTTATAAAACATGGTGGGTAGGTCTTTTACCAGGGTGGCGGGGGTGTATTTTTTTTGCAGGGCGGCCATCCAAACATACGGTTTGAACGAGGAGCCCGGCTGGCGTTTGGCCTGGGTGGCACGGTTGAATTTGCTTTCGTCAAAACCGCGCCCGCCTATCAGCACGCGCACGGCCCCGGTTTTTACGTCCCGCACCATAAACGCCCCTTGCAGGCGGGGGTAATCCGCTTGAGGGTCGGTTAACGTGCCGTCTTCTTCCGCGGCGGTTTCGGCCTCGGCGTCGTTGGGGTCAATTTCTATGCCGAGCCCTTTGGCTACCTGTTCGTCCAACTTTTGCAGGCGTTCGTTCATAATGTTTTCCGCCAACGTCTGTTGGTCAATATCTACGGTTGTGTAAATGTTTAGGCCGCCTTTCCATAAAGTTTCCGTGCCGTATTTGGGCTCCAGTATGCGGCGGATATGCTCAATAAAATACAGGCCGGGTTTGTTTTCGGCGGCGGTTTGGCGGGTGGGCATGGGCTCTTTTTTGGCTTCTTCCAATTCTTCCTGCTTGATGTAGCCCTGCTCTTTCATCACTTGCAAAACCAAATCGCGGCGCTGCTCGGCCAGTTTGGGGTTGGCAAACGGATTATAACGGCCCGGCGCGGGAATGAGCCCCACAATGAGGGCCGCCTCGCCGGTGGTGAGGGTATCCAAATCTTTATTAAAATAGCGTTTTGCGGCGGCCTTGACCCCATAGGCCCCCTCGCCCAAATAAATTTGGTTCAGGTAAAGCTGTAAAATTTCCGGCTTGCTGAACTGGTGTTCAATTTGAACGGCCAAAATGGCTTCGCGTATTTTGCGGATGAGCTTTTTTTCCTGCGACAGAAAAACCCCGCGCGAAAGCTGTTGCGTAAGTGTGGAGGCCCCTTGTTTGGCGCGGCCTGTGGCGGCGTCATGCAAGAGCGCGCGGAAAATGCCCTTAAACGAAAGCCCGGCGTGTTCAAAAAATTCGCGGTCTTCCATGGCTACCACGGCATTTTGTAAGTCTACGGGAATGTCCGCCAACGGCACCATACTGCGCTTTTCAATAGAAAATTCATGAATCAGTTTTTGGTTGCGGTCGTATACTTTACTGGTTAAAGAGGGGGTGTATTCTTCCAATTCATACACCGGGGGCAAGCCGGCAAAAATATACCGCATAAAAATTGCGCCGCCCAAGATAAACACAAAAAGCGCGCCTAAAACGCTGAATAAAAAAAGTTTAGTAAAAATAATTTTTTTGAAAGATTTTTTCATATCTTCTCATTATATCAAACTTGGCTCCTGTGCGCCGCGTATGATTTTGCCTGTAAAATAACCGTTTTTTGGTGGAAAAAGTTGGCTAAAAAATAGTAGAATCCTAATATACTGTACTAGGGGATTTTATGTCTTGCAAGAAAGAAAAAGAACCCGGTTGTCTGTATCCGTGCCAAGCACAGTGTGGGGAAACCGCTTTATATGTTCATAATCCTACCACCGTTTGCGCCGCCCAAAGCGCGCAAGCGTATGGGTATGATTTGATTTATGTGGCCAACCCGGAAACCAAAAAAGTGTTTATGTTTGGCGGGGCGGAAGGGTTTTCGGTACGGATGGACGGGAAAGATGCCTCCGCCGTACACGGCAAGGCGTTCAAGCAGGCGTTGCAAGGCCAGCCGGTGCGGTATGCGTGGAGTGCCGATTCTAACGGTAAAACCCTGTATTATCAAACGGCGCTGGTGCCTTTGTTTGATGATTCCGGCCGCGTGGCCAATATTTTGGGGTTGGTGCGCGATATTAGCGCGCACGGCCGGGAAGCCCTGGTGGGGCCGCTACTCAAAGAGCCCAGCGGGCGCACTTTTGCCCAAATGTTATTAGCCGCGCGGGAAGAAGAAAAGCGGGATATATCCAAAGCGCTCCATGATGAAATCGGCACGTCTGCGGTGGTGTTGACCTCTTTATTATCTTTGGTAAAAGACAGCGTGTCTTCGGGCAATAAAAAACAGGCATTAAAAGATATTGCCCAGTTAGACGGCCAAATAAAAAACACCATAGAACGGGTGAAGAACATTATTGTCAGTATGCGCCCGCCCCATTTGGAAGCCTTGGGGCTGGAAGGTGCCGCCCGGGAATTATTGGAAAATTTTACTGCGCTTACCGGCGTGAAACACGAATTGGAGTTAGATTATCAGACGGACTTGCCCGTTGCTGAAAACGCATGTATTATGCTGTACCGCGTGATTCAGGAGGGGCTTAATAACGTAGCAAAACACGCGCATGCCAAACTTGTTAAACTATTGCTGCGTAAAACGGAAAAGACTGCCACTGTGCGGTTGGAAGACGACGGCGTGGGTTTTGAGCCGCCGCGTCAGCGTTCCATCCGGCAGGTGGGGCTCTTGGCCATGAGGGACAGCGCCGCCTGTTTGGGCGGAACCTTCAAAATAACCAGTAAACCGGGCTGCGGCACGGTTATTACCGTCACGTGTCCGCGTGTCGTGTACGGGGGGAGAAAAGAACATGATTAAAATTCTGTTAGCAGATGACCACGTAATTGTACGCGACGGCGTAAAAGCCGTTTTGGAACGGAAAGGTAAGGATTTGGAAGTAGTGGGAGAAGTGGGCAACGGGCAAGAACTCGTCACTTGGGCCGAAACGAATGATGCCGATGTATATGTGGTGGATATTTCTATGCCTGTTTTGAACGGGGTGGAAGCTACCCAACGCCTGATAAAAGCCAAGCCGGAAGCCAAAGTGATTATGCTTAGTATGTATGATGACCGTATAGCGGTGGAAAAATCCTTAAAAGCCGGGGCCAAAGGCTTTATTGTAAAGGTATCTACCGCGGATGAAATTGTGGAAGCCATACATGAAGTTGCCGCCGGGCGCTTTTATTTATGCAGTAAAGTATCCAAATATATTGTGCAAGGCTTTTTGGGCAAAACGTCCACCCGCAAGCGGGATGCTACCGGGCTTACCCCCAAAGAAAAAGAAGTCTTGCAACTGATTGCGGAAGGGTACAGCAGCAAACAAATTGCCAAAACGTTCAATTTGTCTTTGAATACCATTCACGTCCACCGCAACAACATTATGAAAAAATTGGCCATACATAAACAAGCGGATTTGGTGCGCTTTGCTATTAAAGAAGGTATTGCACAACTGTAAATAAGGAAGGTCTTTTATCTATGCGTATTATTGCCGGAACCGCCCGCGGGCGGCGTATCTTTTCCGTGTCTAAAAATTTGCCCGTAAAGCCGATTTCGGACCGGATAAAACAATCCCTGTTTGATATTTTGCGCCCGCGCATTACCGCGGCCAAAATGTTGGATTTATTTGCCGGAACGGGCAACGTGTCTTTAGAGGCACTTTCCCGCGGGGCCTTAAAAACTGTTATGGTGGATAGGGAAGGCGCCTGTATTAAAAATATCCACCGCAACTTGGCGCATTTGGGGTTTGAGGACCGCGCCAAAGTGCTGAAAGGGGATGTGCTGCGCCCGCTGGATTGGCTGATGCCGTATAGCGATAACGACGGCTATGATATTATTTTTATGGGGCCGCCGTACCGGGACCAAAACAATAAAATGCTGGCCCTTTCGGAACCGGCCCTCAAAAACGTGGCGGATGCGCGGCTATTGGCTCCCAACGGTATTGTGATTTTGCAAACCCATAAAACCGAACAGTTTGCCATCCCGGACGTGTTTGAAATGTACCGTCAGGAAAAATACGGCGATACCCTGGTACACTTTTTCCGCGCCAAAACCAAACAGGATTAGCCCCTTATGTATAGTGATGTATACGAATTAAATTTTTCCAAAATCAAAACCTACCAGGAGTGCCCGGTCCTCTATAAATTAAAATATATAGAGGGCAAGCGCGAGGGCCTGGTGCCGGCGTCTTCTCTCGGGGTGTCCATTCACCGCGCGTTGGAGGCATACCATAAAGAAAGTAATGACCCATCCGAACTGTTATCTTATTATGATGATTGTTGGTTGGGGGCCGGGTATGCCAGCGCGGGCGAGCAAATGGAGTGGTACTTAAAAGGCAAAAAAATGTTGGAAGCCTACGCCCAGCGCGAATATGAACGCAAAACAACGGTGGACTCCACGGAGCGGGAATTTATTTTTGAGCAAAAACCGTGGACGTTCCGCGGCAAAATAGACCGCATTGATAAATGGCCGGACGGCTCTTGGGAAGTAATTGACTATAAAACCGGCACGGATATAGATTTTACCCAAGAGGTAAAAGACTCCTTGCAACTGGGCATTTATGCCGTGGGCGCGCGGCGTGCGTGGGGCTTAAAAAACGGCCGCGCCACGCTGTATTTTGTGGCGTACGGCAAAACCGCCAGTGTGCCGTTTGAAGACTTTGACGAGGAAAAAATCTTAAATACCTTTATTGAGGTTGGCAAAAAAATAGAAGTGAACGATTTTGAGCCCAACTGCGCGCATTGCCCGGAGTGCCCTTTCAATACCCGGTGCGAACATTCGGCTTTGAAAGCGCAGGAACAAAACACGCAAAACGCTTAAAACAAAGCCTGCTTACAGCGGGCTTTTCACTTTAGAGGAATTATGGTGCAGGAATTAATCAAAAACGCAAAACGGATTGTTTTTAAGTTTGGAACCAATGTTTTAACCGCGGATGAAGGCGGCTTAGCATTATCACGCATTTACGCATTTATGGAAGATATGGCCCGCCTGAAAGCCAAAGGAAAGGAAATTATTGTTATTACCAGCGGGGCAGTAGGGTTGGGGGCCCAGCGTTTGGGCCTGAAAGAAATGCCGGATTTGGTATCCATTAAACAGGCGTGCGCGGCCGTAGGCCAATGCCGGCTGATGAAATTTTACGAAGACGGCTTTGCCGCGTTGGGCCTTACCACCGCGCAGGTGTTGCTGACGGAAGACGATTTTTCCATCCGCCCGCGGTATTTAAGTTTGCGCGATACGCTTTCGCGTTTGTTGGAGCTAGGCGTAGTGCCGATTATCAACCAAAACGATACCGTTTCCACCAACGAACTGCGCGCCTACAAACAAAACGGCGTGAAGGTTTGTTTTAGTGATAACGACAAACTTTCCGCCCTGGTGGCCGGCGGCCTGGATGCGGATTTGTTAGTGATTTTGTCTGACATTAACGGCTTGTACAATGCGGACCCGCGCAAAGATAAAAATGCCAAACTGATTACAGAAGTCAAACAAGTGACGCCGGAAATTGAAGCTGCGGCGGGCGGCGCTTCCAAACGGGGGCGCGGCGGAATGCGTACCAAGTTGGAAGCCGCCAAAGTGGCCACCCACGCCGGGTGCGCCATGGTGATTGCCAACGGTAAAAAGCCGGGGGCGTTGGGCCGGGTGTTCACGGACGAATTTGAAGGCACGTTGTTTAAGCCGGTGGCAGATTTGCCCGGTAAAAAAGTGTGGATTGCGTATTCTACCAATATGACGGGCGGCGTGACGGTCAACAGCGGTGCTTTTAAGGCCCTTACACAAAAAGGGGCCAGCCTGCTGGCGGCCGGAATGACCGGCGTGGCCGGGGAATTTAACGTGGGAGATATTATCGGCATTTTTGATGAATCCGGCGTAGAATTTGCCAAAGGGATGGTTAATTATTCCAGCGGGGATTGCGCTAAAATTTTAGGCTGCCAAAGCGAAGAAATTGCCAAAAAACTCGGCGGCAAAAATTATGATGAAGTCATCCACCGCGATAATATTGTAGTGCTGTGAGGATAAAAATGAATATGCAAGAACTGGCCCAAAAAGCCAAAGCCGCCTCCACGCAACTGGCGTTGTTGACGTCCGCGCAGAAAAACGCGGCCCTGGCGGCCATGGCGCACGCCGTGGAAACCCGCGCGCAGGAATTATACGCCGCCAACCGTTTGGATGTGCAAGAGGCGCAAGAAGCCGCCCAACGCGGTACCTTAAAACCGGCCTTACTGGCCCGCTTGAAACTGGACGAAAACAAATTGCACGCCGTCACGCACGGCATGCGGGAGTTAATGGCTCTGCCGGACCCGGTGGGGCAGGTGTTGGCGGCAACGGAATTGGACGACGGCTTAACGCTTAAAAAAATCAGCTGTCCGTTAGGGGTTTTATTGGTTATTTTTGAGGCCCGGCCCGACGTTTTGCCGCAAATTGCCGCCTTGGCGGTTAAATCCGGCAACGCGGTTATTCTAAAAGGCGGGCGGGAAGCCGTGCGCACGAACGAAGCGTTCTTGAAAATTTTGCAAGAAGCCCTGGCGGCTCTGCCGGGCGGTTGGCCGGAAAATGCGCTTAATTTTGTCAGCTCGCGCCAAGAAGCGGCCGAACTTTTACAGCAGGACGGCCTGATTGATTTAGTCATTCCGCGCGGCGGGAATGCGCTGGTTAAATATGTAAAAGAAAATACCAACATCCCGGTATTGGGCCATGCGGACGGCGTATGCCATATTTATATCGCGCCGGATGCCGCGCCGGAGATGGCATTGCGCGTGTGCGTGGATGCCAAAACGCAGTATCCGGCCGCGTGCAACACGGTGGAAACTTTACTGGTGGATGAGGCTTGGCCGCAGGAAAACGTCAACCGTTTGTTGGCGGCTCTGCAAGGCGCCGGAGTAAAAATACACGCTTTGGAAAGCCAAAAAACGCGCTTCCCCGGGTGTATATATACGCCGGAATTAAATTGGCATACGGAATACGGCAGTTTGGATATTTCCGTTTGTTCCGTGCCCCAGGTGCAGCAGGCCGTGCGGCACATTAACCAATGGGGCTCCCACCATACGGACGCCATTTTAACGCAAGACGAAGCGCGCGCACAGTATTTTTTGTCGGCGGTGGATTCCGCCGGGGTGTACTGGAACGCATCCACCCGGTTTGCGGACGGCTACCGCTACGGTTTCGGGGCGGAAGTGGGTATCAGCACCGCCAAAACGCACGCACGCGGCCCGGTGGGGCTTGTGGGGCTGACGATTTATAAATACCGTTTGTGCGGCAACGGGCAGGTGGTGGCCGATTATGTGGGCCCCCACGCCAAACCTTTTACACATAAAAACTTATTAAAAGAGGCAAAATAATATGAAAATCGGATTTATCGGCGCCGGAGAAATGGGCGGTGCTATCATTCGCGGGCTACTGAGCAAAGGCTACCCGAAAGAGGATATTTTAGCCGGCGTGCATACGGAACAGTCCGCCGCGCGTTTGCAGGCGGAGCTGGGCATTACGGCGGGTACGGATAACGTGCGCGTCATCCGGGAAGCCAACTGGCTGTTTCTGGCGGTAAAACCGGCCCAAGTGGCGGCTGTTTTACAGCAAATAGCGGCTTGCGGCACTCCGGCCAAACCGCTTATTTCCATGGCGTTGGGGTGGAGTGTGGAAAAAATCCAACAGGTATTGCCGTCGTGGCCTGTTATCCGCATTATGCCCAATACGCCGCTGGCGTTGGGGGAAGGGGTCACGCTGTTCCACTTTGCCCAAGAAACCCCCAAACGGACCCGCCGGGAAGTAATGGCACTGTTTGACGGTTTGGGCAAAACGTTTGAAATTTCGTTGCCGCTTTTTGATGCCGCCACCGCCGTTTCCGGCTCCGGCCCGGCCTTTGTATATGCGTTTGTGGATGCGTTTGCCAAAGCGGGCGCGGCGCAAGGCTTGCCGGAAGAGCAATCGGCCGCGCTGGCGTTGCAAACGGTTATCGGCGCGGCTAAAATGTTGGAAAGCACCGGGCTCCCGGCCGCAGAATTGGCCCAAAAGGTAGCCACTCCCGGCGGATGTACGGCGGCCGGAATGGACGTAATGCGCGCCTCGGATATGCAAAAAATTCTGACGGATACCATTGCCGCCACCGTGAACAAAGCCAAAGCGGTTGCCAAATAAAAGGTTTTTTAGGCACTAAAAAACGGGGTCTGCCTTTGGGCAGGCCCCGTTTGGTGTTTGCGGCGGTATTAATGATACAAGAAAAACCCGATAATAAATAACCCCAGTACAATGCGGTAAATCACAAACACCGCAAAAGAATGGGTTTTTATGTACTTCATCAAAAAGCCAATCACGCAAAGCGCGCCTAAAAACGCGCTGATAAACCCCCAGCACAGCGGCGCATTCAAATCAGCCGGGGTCAAATGGTGGAGTTCCAGTAAAGCCGCCCCGCCGATAACGGGCGTGGAAAGCAAAAAGGATACTTTGGCGCTATAACTGCGCGACAACCCCAAAAACAGGGCCGCCGTAATGGTAATGCCACTGCGCGATACCCCTGGCAAAATGGCCAGCGCCTGCGCACAACCGATAACAAGCGCATTTTTCAGCGTGAGGACTTCCGCCACGTTTTTGCCGGCTTTCCGGTCGGCCCACCATAAAACCGCGGCAAACACAATTAAACAGGCGGCAATTAACAGCGGGTTTCTAAATACGTTTTCGGCCCAATCCCCCAAAGCAAGGCCGGCTATGCCCGCGGGAACGGTGGCCATGGCCAAATACCAAAGCAGGCGCCCTTGCGGCTCTTTCGGGCGGAACAGGCCGTCTTTAATTAAGCGGTACCAGTCTTTGCCAAAATATAAAAGCACCGCCAGTAAGGTGGCCGCGTGGAGCATTACATCAAAGGCCAAACCCTGATACTGTTGCCCGCGCAAATACGGTAGCAGTACCAAATGGGCGGAACTGGAAATGGGTAAAAATTCGCCCAATGCTTGAACAAGCCCTAATAAAACGGCATCAAAAATAGTCATGGTTATTCCTCAAATTGCACCAACTGCGGGTGGTGGGGGTCGTCAAAATTCAGCACCGCAAAAGAGCCCGGCGCAAAATGTCTGGTTTGTTTGGTGAACAAATGCAGTACAAACGCAATGTTGGGGTTGTGCCCCACGGCGGCCAAACAAGTGGCCTCTTGCATACGCCCGGCCAAAAATTCGCACACGTCGCGGTCGTCGTGCAGACCGTTTAGCTCGGTGCAGGCTTCCAAGGCGGCGGGTACGGTTTGCGTAATGATTTGCGCCGTTTGTGCGGCCCTTTTAAGCGGGCTATGCAAAACTAGACCGGGGTTTAAGCCCAGGCGGAGCAGTTTTTGCGCGGTGAGTGCGGCTTTTTGTTCCCCTTGCGGGGATAAAGGACGGTCAAAATCCTTTTGAATGCGGGCTTCCAAGCAGGAAAGCGCGTTGGCGTGACGGATTAAAATAAGCGTTTTCATGGGGTGTAAAAGTTCCTTAAAAATGCCATAATGTAAATAAATAATAAAAATCTATTCTATCTATTAATATATCATTTTATGCGGCTTAAATTTGCAAACTATCCGGCGTTGGAAGATGCTTTTTTGCACCTGGCGGGGGAGGAGCGCTCCTCGGCCACGGAGCGTATTTTGGCGGTTTGTCCGTCGGACCGGGTTTCGGCCCGGTTGAAACGCGCGTTGGCCTTGCGCTACGGGGCACAGGGGAACGTGCGTTTTGTTTCTTTCGGGCGGCTCTTAAAAGAGCTGGATGCGGAAGCGGAAACGCCGCAACCAAAATTATTGCCCAATGACGATTTGCACGATTTTATTTTGCGCGAATTGCTTGCCCGCCCGAAGCTCAACCGTTATGCGCCGGGGCGCGGGTTTATTAAAGCCTTAAAAAATTCGTTGCGGGATTTGGGGGATTCCCTGGCGGAGCCGGAAGTATTGCGGGAATATGTTTCCACCGCGGCGGACCCGCGGGTAGAGGCGGACCGCGCCCACCTTTTGTGGCTTTGTGACGTGTACGCCGCGTACCTGCAAGCCATGGAGCGCGTGCCGGGGTACCGTTCGTATGCGGCGTTTTTTAAGTCCGCGTTGGAGCGGGTGGAACATTCCGCTTATTTACAGGCTTTTGCACAGGTGGTTTTTTATGGGTTTTATGATATGACCGGGCGCCAGTTGGAGCTGTTTACCCGCATCGCGCAGTATTATCCGGTGACGGTTTTTGCCCCGTACGAAAAAACACCCGGCTTTGCGTTTGCGGAAAAATTTTTTGCAAGTATCTATCAGCCTGCCCAAGACAAGCAGGAACTTCCCGCCAAATCCGGCGCGTTGGGCGCGGCGCGGGAGGCCCTGTTTGTGCCCGGCCATTCGGCCGCGTGCCCGGCCTTGCGTATGGTGCAAGCGCCCGGGGTGCGCGGGGAAGTGTTTTTTGCGGCCAAGCAAATCTTAAAACTGGTGGAAGAAGACGGCTATAAATTTAGTGATATTGCCGTGTTTGCCCGCGGTACGGAAGAATACCGGGACGAAATTTTTTCCGTCTTTGGGCAAAACAAAATTGCGCTGGATGCCGCGGTGGAAATCCCGTTGCTTTCCACCCCGCTGGGGATTTTCTGCTTAAATCTGTTTGGGTTGGCGGCTAATAATTTTGCGCGGGAAACGGTGCTTGCGGTGGTCACCTCGCCTTATTTCAGCCGTAAAAATAATTGGCGGTATTTAATTAATGCCTCTTTGGCCTGCCGGGATTATTCCCAATGGACGGATTTAATTACCCCCCAAACCAAACATTATGACCCCGCTTTTTTAAGTTGGTTGGAAAATTGCAAAAACCGTTTGGAGCAGTTAGACCAACCGCTGGACTGGGGAACACTATGCGACCTGGCGCAGGAATTTTTGCAGGAAAATATCGCCCAAGAAACGCTCACCCCGCAGGAAAACGAAATTTTGCGCCAGGTGTTTGCGTGCGTGGATTGTTTTAAGCGCCGCCGTTGCGTGCGGGAACAGGCCCGCCCTAGCGAGTTTACGCCGGATTTAATGTCCGCCCTGAATGACTTGCGCCTGCCTAAAACGGTTCATGTGCCGGGCGGCGTGGTGTTTACGGACGCACTGGGGGCGCGCGGATTGCAGTTTAAGGTGGTGTTTTTGTTGGGCCTTAACGAAAAATCCTTCCCGCGAATCGTGCCGGAAGACCCGGTGCTGAAAGACTATTTCCGCGCCCGCTTGCGTGACGGCTTGGGCTTTTGGCTCAACCTCACCCGCGCCCGGCTGGAAGAAGAAAAACTGCTCTTTTATATATTGGCCGCCTCTGCCGGCGAAAAATTGTTTGTTTGCTGTCAAAGTGCGGATGATTCCGGCACGCCGAAAATTCCTTCGTTGTATTTTGTGGAAATGGCGCGTGCGGCTTGTTTGACGCCAAAGTCCGCCGCGTGGACGGAAATAAGCGGGCGGGTAGCCAAACGGTTGGCGGAAATTCCCGTGCGTTATTTAACCCCCAAGGAATTATCCACCCGCATCGCCCTGGCCCCGGCGCCCCGGCGCAAAGAGCGCTACCAAACAAGCGGCCTGCTTACGGCGGCGTTGGAACGCTCTTTAACGGCTGTTAAAAATTTAGCGGCTTTCGGCGTGCCTACCGCCTATGACGGGCAAATTGCCTGCGGCGGGGAAATACTGGCGCGCGTGAACGAAAAAGGGTTTTCGCCCTCGGCCTTAATTACGCTGGCCCAATGCCCCATGCGGCACTTTTTGGCCCGCGGGGTGGGGCTTGCCGCGCCGGATGAGGTGCTTTCCCGCCAGGAATGGGCCCCCAACGCCAAAGGCAGTGCTTATCACGCCGTACTGGCCCGCGTGTATGGGGATTTGTACCAAGAACATATCCGTCCGCAGGATTTGTTCCCCTCCGCGTTGGAAGAGCGGGTCAAGCGCGCGGTGCAAGAGTTAGTACCGGCCAACGCATATAAACAATTTGGTATTTACCCTGTGGTGTGGGAGCTGATTCGCCAGGAGCTTATCCAAAAAATAACGGATTTTGTAGTGGAAGAAGCGCCCAAGTTGGGCTCTTTTGTGCCGGGCGTGTTTGAAACGGAATTTGAGGCCGTTTACACCGCGGCGCAAGATACAAAAATAAAAATTCACGGGATTGTGGACCGGGTGGATTTGGACGAATCTTCCCGCCAATATCAAGTGGCAGATTACAAATCCAGTATCCACACCAAAAAAAGTTTGGAGCAAGCCTTACTGGCGGATAATGTGTTCCAACCGTTTTTATACGCCGTTATGTTGTCGCAAAATGCCCGGTTTGCGGGGTGGGAGTATGCCGGTTCGTGCCTACTGGAATTAAAAAACGGCTACAAACGCAAGGATTTATCCCGGGACGGTTTTGATGAGGTCAAGCCGCAGGCGGACGGCTTTTTTGCCTGCCTGATGCGGCTCATTAAAAAAGGAGATTTTTACTTGGAAGTAAACGAAAATTGCGCCTATTGCCCGTTTAGCGGTATTTGCCGCAAAGATGCGTTCAAAACCCGTTTACGCGCGCGGCACAGCGCCGCCGCGGCAGAAGTGGCCGATTGGAGGAAATTATGAGCCAGAACGAATATCCTACCCTTGCCGATTACCGCCGCATTTGGCCCCTGGTGCAAGCTGGGGATTGGGCGCGCGCGGCCCGGGAGTTAAATATGGACCCGCGGGAAGACCGCCTAAAAGTACAGCTTTTGCTCGGCCAAAATATGGTGGTGGAGGCCGGCGCCGGTACAGGCAAAACCAGGCTTTTAATTGAGCGGTTATGTTTGGCGTTGGTGGCGCAGGGCATGGCGGCCGAAAAGTTGGTCGCGCTGACCTTTACGGAAAAAGCTGCCGCGGAAATAAAAAACCGTTTAATTGACAAATTACAACATTTAATTGCCTGCATTTTGGAACACAAGGCAGACGACTCCGGCACGCTGGCACTGCTTTGGGCCCACTGCCCGGTAGACCCGCAAGACGAAAAAGCCCACCAAAAAGCGGAGGAGGAAATGTTGCGGCGTATGCAAGAAGCCCTGGCCCATTTGGACCGCAGTGCCATCGGCACAATTCATAGTTTTTGCGGGGATATTTTGCGGGCCTATCCGCTGGAGGCGGGGCTATCCCCCAATGCGCAAATAGACCAAGGCGCGCGGGCAAGCCGCTTGTTTGAAGCCAAATGGAATACCTTTTTAGATAAAGAGCTGGGCGTGCAGGCCCCGCGGGCGGAGGAGTGGAAAGCGGTACTGCAAAAAATCTCGTTAGACGATATAAAAAGTTTCGCTTCCGAACTATGCAAAGGCAACATTGATGCGTATGATTATTTTTCCCATGCGGATTTACTGGCCAAGTATTGTTTGGAAAGAGCCGCGCGGGCCGAGGAACTTTCCACCGCATTTATGGAAGGGGTCAAAAAGCCGCGCAAGGTGGAAAATGCGCTAACGTGTGCCGCCGCCCAACTGCGCCGCAGTGCGCTATATTTGCAGGGGAAAAACCCGGGCCCGGTGCCGGAAGAATTGACCGTGTTAAGCGGCAATATGCCCAAAGGCTGGGACGAAGATGCGTATGCGGAAGCGGGGGAAATTTGTGCTTTTTCCGCCAAAGCCGCGCCGGAAGAACAGGACTTGTTCCGCAAAGTGTTGGAGCTGACGGCAGGTTTAGTGCAAGACGTCCGCTCCGGCGCGCAGGAAGCCGGCATTTTAAGTTTTGATGACCTGATTATCAAAACCCGCAATTTATTGCAAAACAACTTAAAAGTGCGCCGCCAGTTAAAAGAACAGTTTGATGCGTTATTTGTGGACGAGTTCCAAGATACGGACCCCGCCCAAGGGGAAATGTTCCTGTTTTTGGCGGAAGAAAAACAAGGCGCGGCTACCCGGTGGCAGGACGTGCGTTTGGCCCCCGGCAAATTGTTTGTGGTGGGGGACCCGAAACAATCCATTTACCGTTTCCGCGGGGCGGATATTACGGCCTACGAATTATTTACGGACTTGATTTTGCGCCAAGGCGGGCAGAAGTGCTTTTTACAGCAGAACTTCCGCAGTGTGGCGGAAATTGTGGATATTTCCAACGCCGTGTGCGGGTGCGTGATGAAAGCGGAGCCCTCTTTCCAGCCGGAATATGTGCCGATTTTTACCAGCAAACCCGGGCGCAATAAAGCGGTGGAAATAGCCGCCGTAATGCCCCCGGAAAAAGTATCCGGCAACCAAAAAGCGTCGGATGTGTTGCGCCAGAACCAAGCCCAATTTGTGGCCGATTGGCTCCGCAGTCAAGTGGGGGTGATGACACTTCCCGGCGGTAAAAAATTAACTTATGGGGATGTGGCGCTTTTGTCCCAAACGTCTACTTCGCAACATTTTTATACCAATGCGTTGCGCCGGGCGGATATTGCGTTTAATGTGGAAGCGGACAAAAATTTCAATACCAACCAGGAAGTCCACGACTTCTTAAACTTCTTGCGCGTGGTGGAGGACCCCTCGGATAAAATTGCTTTAACCGGGGTTTTGCGCGGGCCGTTGGGCGGGTTTACGGACGAAGAAGTTTACACATTCGCCCGCCGAAACGAACTCTCCCCGTTTGCCACGGTGCAGGATGAGCGCCTGAGCGAATTTTATGCAATGCTGCGTAAATTTATCAACCGCGCCGGGCGCACGCCGCTCAAAGAGCTTTTGCGCACCGTGCGGGAAGAAACCTTTTTGCCGGAACTTTGCGCCATGGCGTACGACGGCGAGCGGAGCCTTTCCAATTTAGCCAAACTGTGCGCGCTGGCGGAGGGCTACGCCGCCGAGGCACCTTCCACCTTGGGGCAGTTTTTATCCGTTGCCCAACAATTAATGGAAGACCAGCCCGATTTGTTAAAAGGAACCGTCAGCGAAGAATCCTTAAATGCCGTTTCCGTAATGACGGTGCATAAATCCAAGGGGTTGGAATTCCCTGTCGTAATTTTGACGGATATTTCCCACGAATCTAAGGAAACGGCGGAAAAACGCCCCAAACATATTTATTCCTGGCAGTACAATATGCACGGCTTGCGTGCCGGCAAAGTGTGTGATGTAAAACTGGCCTTTTTGGAAGACGAACAAAAAAAGCACGCCCGGTGCGAAGAACTGCGCATTTTATATGTGGCTTTAACGCGCGCCAAGTTCAACTTGCTGGTAGTGGGAAATGTAGGCAAAAACAAAAAAACATTGGCGGAATCTTTCATGGCGGCGGGGTTTTATCCGCCCCTTCCGCAGGGCGAGCCAAACCCGCAAACTTTGCCTAAAGAATTTGTAAAAGGGGATTTAACGGTGCCGGTGCATTATGTGCAGTACCGGGACCCGGCCACTTTTATTTATACCACGCATCAGGCGCCGGAGCAAGAGCAAAGCGAAATGGAGCTGACGGATTGGCAACGCCTTTTTGCCGCCCGGCAGGCGCGTTATCAGGCGGCGTTGAATACGCCGGTGCTTACGCCCAGCGCTCCGGCTCCGCAGGGTGCAGGCGCGGCCCAAGCGCAAGCGTTGGCATTGGGCACGTTGGTACACAAGGCGTTGGAACTGTATTTGGCGGACGAAGCCCGCAATTTGTCCCGCGCCTTAAACCGCGCTTTTGCGCTAGAGCAGGCGGAGGCGTCTTTGCGGCAGGAAGCCGCCCAACTGTCCCAAAGTTTTGTGCAGAGCAAAACCTTTGCGCCGTTTTTGCAGGCCAAATTACTGGCGTGCGAAATGCCGTTTTCGCTAGTGGCGGAAAACGGACAGGTGGTATCGGGCGAAATAGACGCCGTGGCCCAAACCCCGCAAGGGCTTTGGATTGCCGACTATAAGACCGACCGTTTGGAGGGGGAAACCCCGGCACAGGCGGCGGAAAAATACCGCGCCCAACTGGATGTGTACCGTCAGGCCGCCCAAAAGATTTTTGGCGTAAAAAATGTGCGTTGCAGTGTGTTTTTTGTGCGGGAGTTTGCGGCGGTGGATTTATAAAAGCTAAAATATACTTAAATTTTGTGGAGGTTGTACCATGTTTGAAAAATTAGGACAATTAAAAGATTTATGGAAACTCAAAAGCCAAATGGAAGAATTAAAAAAGCGTTTGGACGGTATGGTGGTTAAGGTGGAAGGCCCCAAACACTGGGTGGAAATTACCATTTCCGGCTCGCAGGAAATCAAAGAAGTAAAAATTTTTGATATTGCCAAAACGGCCACCCCGGCCGAATTGGGCGAAGAAATTAAAGCCGCCGTTAATAAAGCGGTGCGCGATTCCCAGGCTATGGCGGCCCAAGCTATGGGCGGTATGGCCGGCTTGAATATGCCGCAGGCGTAAGCCCATGTTCCCCGCTTTGGGAAAGGAACTTGCCTTGTGACTTTGACCAATACCCCGCTTTGCGCGGGGTTTATGCGTTTGTCCCGCCTGGGGCTAGGTACTTGGGCTTTTGGCGGGGGGACCGATTGGGGGCCCGCACAGGACGGGGACTCTTTGTCCGCCGTGTCTGCCGCGTTAGACGGCGGAATAAATTGGTTTGACTCCGCCCCTGTTTATGGGGACGGCCACGCCGAAGAAGTGCTGGGCCGCGCCTTACAAGGCCGGCGGGATAAAGCCTTTATTGCCACCAAATGCGGCTTGGTGCGTTTTGCCAAAGGAATTAACCATTGGCTCAAGCCGGATTCCGTCCGGCAAGAGTTGGAAAACTCCCTGCGCCGTTTGCGTACGGATTATATTGATTTGTACCAAATCCACTGGCCGGACCCGGCCACCCCATTGGCTGATACCTTGCAGGAGTTGGTGCGTTTGCGGCAGGAGGGGAAAATCCGCTTTATCGGGGTGTGTAATTTCCCTTTAGAGCTTTTGCGGGAAGCCTGTTCTTTGGCGCCCATTACCACTGTGCAAGGGCCGTACAGCCTGTTGGATACGGCTAAAGCCCGGGCCGTGTTGCCGCTCTGCCAAGCCGAAAAGCTGTTTTTTATAGCGTACGGCGCGCTGGCGGGGGGGATTTTAACCGGCAAATACAAAAAAATGCCCAATATCCGCCGGGCCGATGCTCGCAGTTATTTTTACCGTTTTTATAAAGGGGAAACCTTTACCGATTATTCCTGCCCGGTGGTGGAGCGGGTGCGCCAAGTGGCCGCACAACAGGGGGTTTGTCCGTCTGCGGTGGCGCTGGCGTATGTGCTGGCCCAAGCGGGGGTAAAAAGCGTGCTTTGCGGGGCGCGCGGGGCGGCCCAAATGGCGGAAAACCTAACCGCGCTTCAGGTGCGGCTCACCCCGCAGGAAATTGCATATTTGGAGGGCGTATGCCGTTAAACACCATAGAAACTTACTTACAGCAACTTTTGCCCGGGTTGGGCGTAAATAAAATGCGGGAAATTACCCGCCTGGTTTATGAAATTACCAAGCGTGACGGTATAACCCCCGCGCAGTTGTTCCCGGCGGAAAAGAAATGGAATTTTGAAAGCGCCAAAACTTTTTTATTAAAAAAACGCTATCCGGTCAATTTTGCCACCGCCGCGCGCAACCGTTTTTATTTGCCTAAACTGGAACTGGACCCCGCCCAGCGGGCCGATTTAACCCCCCGGCCGTTTTATCCCAAAACGGTGTATATAGAAGACAGCGTGCAAGAAAGCGAACTGGCCGCGCGGGTGCGGGCCTTGTTCCCGCAAGCGCAGTTTAAGCTGACCGACGGCAAAACGCACGTCGGAAGCCCGAATTTTTCCAAACGGTTGGAAACCCTGCTTATCCACCGCGAAAAGTATGATTTTCTAAAACCTTGCCCGTGCAGTTGTGCGGCGGCGGGGTGCGGATATAATTTAATTAATTTGGGGTTTGGTTGCCGTTTTGAATGTGAGTATTGTTTTTTACAGCAGTACCAAAATTTGCACGCAGTGCTGTTGCCGGCCAATGTGGACGAGTTTTTGGCTAAAATAGATACGGCGCATTTTAATAAAGGGCCGTTTGACCGCCCGCGTATCGGCAGTGGGGAGTTTACGGATTCTTTGGTGTTTGATTCCATTACCCAATACAGCCAAAAAATTGTGCCGTTTTTCCGCGCGCGGCCGCATTTGCAGTTTGAGTTCAAAACCAAAAGCGTTTGTATAGACGGTTTATTGAACGCGGGCGGGGCGGAAAATGTGGTGGTTTCGTGGTCGGTCAATTCGTCCAAAATTACCGGGGAAGCGGAACATTTTACGCCGGATTTATCCCAACGTTTGCAAGCCGCCTGCCAAGTGGCGCGGGCCGGGTACCGCCTGGGTTTCCACTTTGACCCGGTGATTATTTACAACGGCTATCAGGCCGATTATGCCCGCACCATACAGGAAATGGCGGACACGTTGCCGCACGAAAAAATCGCCTGGATTAGCGTGGGGACATTGCGCTTTAGCCGGGAGCTTAAAAAAATGATAGAAACCCGCTTTGTAAACAACACCATTTTGGACGGAGAGTTTTTGTTGGATTTTGACGGCAAAATGCGCTATGCGGATGCACAGCGGTTGGAGGTGTACCGCTTTTTGGTGCCTTTACTGCGTAAGGCGTTCCCAAAAACAGTAGTGTATTTGTGTATGGAGGACCCGCAAATAGTAAAAGCTATTAATGGATAACAACTGGTGGTAAGTGGCGATTTTAACGCACAAGGGGAAAAATAACATTTTTCCCCTTGTTTGCGTTTGAGGGGCCACATTTTTCCACATTTGGCCGTCTGGTCGGTCCCTAGGGGCTTATGTGGCATTCAGCCACACCGCGCCCCTACTAAAGCCCGCCCATACGGCGCAAATCTGAAAAAACAGCCTGCGAACAATGACTCTTGTACTGGCACGAAACGGCAACGCCAAGGAAGAACGGCGGGCGGCTGTTGGTAAGCTGGGATTTTAATGCGCGGGGAACAAAATAACATTTTGTTCCCCGTTCGCATTTAGTGGGCATACTATTTTCCAAATTTAAGCCCTTTTGCACCGCCTTTGGGCTAGAGTGGCATTCAGCCACACGTCACCCAAACTAGCGGCGCAAAATCATCTTAAATTTGAAAAATCATGCTACAAACAATAATTCTTGTACTGGCACGGACAACAACGGCAACGACAAAACGACAAAAACAAACGGAAAAAGCGGGAAAATACACGCTGTTTAATTGGTTGGCTCTTCGGGGAAAGATAAAAATAAGTAAAAACTACTGAAAAATAAAAGGGCGCGGGAAAAGTTTTTTAGGAAAAATTATCCTTAAAAATTGGGGGCTTTGCCTGCCGTTATTTAATAGGGGTTGTTTTGTTTTTTTTTTTTGATAAATTTTGTTATAAGCAAAATTTATCAAAAAATGAGGTTTTACATGAAAAACGCAAATATAAGCCGTTTAGGCGGCTTTACGCTGATTGAATTATTAGTCGTCGTACTCATTATCGGCATTTTGGCCGCTATGGCACTGCCTCAATATTTTAAGGCCGTGGAACGCACCCGCATGGCGGAAGCCGTCACGCTTATGGATAGTGTTGCTAAAGCCCAACGCCGCAAGTTTATGCAAACCAACCGCTATGTGATAAATTTTGAGGGGTTAGATGTTTTCCCCAAGGGGGCAACGGGGGAAAGGTATTACACCAAAGGGAGAGGCGGAAATGGGTTTTTGATGGATATGACGTACTCCACTTTTGGTTCCAGTCAAGTATTTGCGTATCGTACGGCTGATGGATCCATGTATTCCGATTCATTGCAATACAAATATTACTTGAAACGCTTTTATCAGAGTGATAATGTCTCTTGCGAAGGAATCAACCAAGCCGGGCGCGAATTATGTGCGGACTTTTGCGGGATTGATACACCTGTGCGGCGATGTTGTAATGACGGCACATCTGATTTTTGCTCCATGCCCGAAGACGACTAATCTCCCCACGTTCCACGCGCGTTATAGCGCCGTTTAGCACCCTTTTACACCCCGCCCAGGCGGGGTTTTTTATAACTACTGCTCACAATAAACCCCGGGCGTGAGCCCGGGGAGTTTCATTTTGAAAATTAATTTTTCGGTTCGGTCGGTTGCGTTTGGGGCGCAGTGGAGCCCTGCTCTTTGGGTGCGGTGGAATCTTGCGTTTGGGGCGCGGGTAAGTCCGGCGCTTTTTGGGCGGCTGTTCCGGCCGTTTGGGGGGCCTGTTCTTGCGGAGTGGCGGCAGATGTCGCTTCCGGATTGGCGGCACGTTCTGGCGGATTGGCGGCCTGTTCTTGCGGCGCGGCGGCTTTTTCTTGCTGGGCAGTTCCGTCCTTAGCTTGCGCGGCCGTTTCTGCCGGAGTTTCCGGGGTGCTGTTAGCACGGGGCGCTTTGTTCGTTTCGGCCTTAACTTGTTCCGTTTCTTGCGCCGTAGCGTTTTGCGGTTTTTCGGCATCTTTCGGCGTATTTACTGCGGCGGTTTTTAACTCGTCCGCGCGGGTTTCTTGCGCCACAGTTTCCTGCGTTTGGGCTCCTTGCGGCGTGTTCGCGGGAGCGGCTTGCGGTGTGTCCGCATGCGCGGCTTGCGGCTCCGCCGGGGTTTGCGCTTGAGTCACGGCGGCAGGTTCCGCCTGTTGTGCTTTTTTAGCGGGTGCTTTTTCCTCCGCCTGTTTGGGCGCGGCCGTTTTGGCCGGAGCTATATTTTTAGCGGGAATTTCAGCCTGTTTGGCAGGGGTTTCCGCTTGTTTAGCAGGTGTTTCCGCCTGTTTAGCAGGGGCCTCCGCTTGTTTGGCGGGTTTCTCGGCTACTTTTTCTTCCTGCGGTTGCGGGAAGTAATCTTGCGCCATTTTTTCCACCCGTTTTAGCGCGGCGGAATAATCCGCACTGGCTTGTGCAAAGCGGGAAGTGACCGCAGTGCCGGGGGTGTTTTTGGCTATTTCCAGCTCGTAGCGGGCTTTTTTAAGGTCAAAATCCTGGCGGGCCCAAAATAAATCAATTTGGTGGATTAAGCGCTCTTTTTCCTCTCCCACCACTACCGGGCAGGAGTTGAGGGCCTCATTCAAAATGTGCAGGTTGCGTTGGGCGGCGTCCAAGGTGGCGGCGGCAATAGCCGGGTGGGCGGATTGGGCATCCGGCACGGAAATAGCGGCCGCTACGCTGGAACTGCGTTCGGGCAGATAAATGTTGCCCACCAGCATACCGCCTACAAATACTAAAGCTAAAGTAAATAAATATAAAATATAGCGCATAAAGACCCTTGTGTATATTTTAGCAAAAAGCGGCCCCGGGGAACGGATAATATTTTGCGGTTTTGGCGGAGCCGTTCAATCCTACCTGCCGGAGCGGGTTTCCGGTGCCGAAAATAAAAAACGCCGCCTTGCGGGCGGCGTTCAAAATAAGCGGTGCAGGTTATCTCTGCCAACCGTGTTGTTTTTTGTAATGGAAATAATTTTTCATGGCGCGCAGGTATTCAATATAGCCGTAAGCGCCTTCGTTCAAGTTGGTGTTGTACCAAAGGTAGCCGTCCATCCCGGCGGCAAATAAACCGTCGGCGGGTTCTTCCCCGCGGTCATATTTGCTGGAGGCAATTACCGCTACATTTTGGTCCATTTGGCGCAGTTCGGGCATCATGGCTAAACCGCCGTTGGGAACCAGTAAGTCGGTGACGACTAAGTCATAATGTACCCCGTCTTGCACATTTTGTAAAAATTTACTGCCGTCTGCAAACACTTCCACTTTGGCATTTTTGCCTAGGTAGCCTTTTTCGCCCCATTTGCTAAAGTTCAGGCGGGGCAGGGTGTCATCATTAATTACGGCAATACGCATATTTTCCGGGAGGTGTTTTAATAATTCTTCCCGCTCTATGGCCGCGGCTTCCTGCGTAATGGGCGGATTGGCTTTTTTCATGCGCACATAGGCGTAGGATTCCATTTCTTCCAATTCGTCCGGGTCTAAAATCAAGGTAGAGGAGCGCGGGAGCAGGTAGTCGGTCCCGTCCGGGTTTTTCAAGAAAAATTCTTTTAAGTCCAGGTGGCGTCTGTCAATGCGGCCGGCAACCTCTTTTTTAATCCCCAGTTTCCCTTTGAGCATGGGGTTTAATTCTTCTATCACGCGCACCCAGTACGTTTCCTGCGCCAGCAAGTACGGGTCTTTAGGAATAGAAGTTAAAGCGGCACGCACGGCGTATAAGGTATCGTCGGCCCTTTTGACCAACCACCCCACTTCGGCAGGAATCGGCGTGCGGCCTTCTCCGGGCAGGGCGTTGTAATAAATTTTGGGCATTACATCGGTTTTGGCTTGCGCAATTTTCTGCTGTACATCGGCATATTGTTTGGTTAGGTATTCCATGGTTTCCGCCGGAACGTCATGGCGCATATATTGGGAAAATTGCCCCGGTTGGGTCGGTTTAACGGTGTTTAATTCGGTCAGTTCGTTTCTTAAATTCACCCAGCGTTGGCGCTCCCGGCCGATAATGGCTTTATCGGAAAGGGTGTTTTCTTTAACGATGGTGACTTTTTCGGGTACGGCTTCGGATTTAACAAATGCCAAATTGGCAGACGGATAGACCGAATGTTTGGGGGATTTTTTAGTGCCGGCTTGCGCCCCGGTTTGGTTCGCCGGAGCGGCGGCCTTTTGGTGGCGGGCGGGCGTTTTGGCCCCAGCCTTGTGGGTGGCCGCGGCGGCTTTTTTATCTGCCGGGCGGTGGGCGGAAAGTTTAACCGCGTTGGAGGCCGAGGCTTTGGCGGCCCGGTGGGCCGTGCCTTGGGTGGCGGCGGTCAAATGTTTTACGGCGGAGCCTGTTTCGGCGGCTTTTACGTCCCGCGCCGCCGTTTTGGCTACCGTTTTAATAATGTTTTTTTGCTGCGCCCACGCGGCGGGCATACAAAGCAACAACGCCGCAATACTAAGCCAAATTTTTTGTAGCATAAAATCTCCTTAAAATGGTATTTACTTATAGTGTAATATATGCGTGAATAAAATGCCATGGGCCTAAAGCCCCAGGCATTTTATAGGCCCTTGTTAATTTTTAGGGTCGTAATGGGTTTCATCCGCCTGTTCTTCTTCCTCTTCTTCAAAATCTTCTTCTTCGGCGCGGATGTCTTGCGCAAAGCGGGCCCAATCTTTGGCGGGGGCTTCAAAATTGATGTTCAGCCCGGTGTTGGAATAGGGGCCGAATACTTTGTCTTCCCCGGCTAAAATGTTTTGTTCTAACGTCACTTGCATAAAAAAGTTATCCGGCCGGTTGAACGCACTGCAACAGTTTTGGGGCGGCTCGCTGGGGCGCATATAAAAAGAGGCTTTCGGCTCCAGCATAGTCCAGTTGCTTTCCTGGCGTTTAGCTAAAACCTCGGCAATAAAATCGGATAAATAAATGGTTTCTTCGTCCTTTACGGCTACCAGTTTTTCCGCTAATGCCGGGTTGAAAACGCTTTCGCCCTGGCAATATAAACCTATTTGGTATTCCATAAATTCCCCTTCACTGCCCGGGGTAGACCAAATGGTAAGCGGGGTGATTTCCAATTCCAAGTGGCCGTGTTCGCCGAATTTTATTTTAGCCATAGTCGCTCCTTGTGTGTAAAAAGGTAAAATCAGTTTCTCTTATTATAGTAAATCGGGCGGAAAAATCCGCGCGTGTTTTGCTACAATAAGGGGAAGGGAGATTTTTATTTTATGAAAAAAATTTTATTGCCGTTATGGGCGGGTTTGTGCTTGTGTGCCTGCCAAAAAGAAGCCCCAAAACCCGTAGAAGTTTCCCGTTCCCCTGCGCCCGTGCCTACGCAAACAGGCCCGGCGGCTTGTTCCGGGCAGTATGCGGAAAAACTGCGCGCGTGCGAACCTTTTACCTGTGTGGAAAACATAGATGTAAACGGCCCTAAAACGCTCACCCGTACCGTGGTGGGCCCGCAAGACGGCCTGTGCGTGGAAACCACCGCATGGCAAGCCGCCGCAAACGCGGCCCCCGCGCCGGACGGTTGGCCCGGCCAATGGGAGCAAACCTGCCGTTTCCCCGCTGCGGAACAAGCGCAACAGGCGGATTATTTAGCGCGTTATTTTGCCCCGGAAAAACCAATCACTCCGCAAGCCCAGTTGTTGCTCCCGCCGGCAGAGCCGTCCCCGACGGAAAACCCTTTGGCTGTTTTTTTACAGAAACACCTTTGTTCCCGCCCGGAATTGCCCGGGGAGAGAACCGTTCCTCCTATCCGCTGTACGGGGACGGATTCCATAACCGTTATTTTACCGGGTAAAAACGGCGTGCCGGTGCCTCAAACCGTGCGGTGTGAAAATTAGGAGAATGTATGTTCAAAAAAACGCTTTTGTTGGTGTCTGCTTTGTGTTTTGCGGCGTGTTCTAATCCCCCGCAGGAAGACGTGGCGGCATTGGCCGCCCCCGCCGAAACGGCCCCTATGCAAAAAGGAAATTGCAACGCGGCGTATACGGCACATTTGGGCCGTTGTGAAAACTACACTTGCACGGAAGGCGCCCCGGACGGGTTGGAAATTGTCCGCACGGTAAAAGGCCGGGAAGGGGATTGGTGCGTGGAAAGCGTGGTGACGAAATCCGCCGGGAAAACGCCCGAGCCCGAGGACGAATTTTTGGAAGAAGACGAAACGGCCCAAGAGCAAATTTGCGCATACCGGGCGGAACAACTGCCCGTAGCCGCCGATTATTTAAGCCGCTATTACGCGCAGAACGGCAACTTTTGGGTTCATTCGGATGTGTCCGCTTCTTTAACCGCGGCCGAAGACGAAAACCCGTTTGCGCAATTTGCGCAAGACGGCACTTGCGCGTGGGCGGTGGCGGATGCCGCCGATGTGGACCAGGTGGATTTTTAATTTTGCGCTTTTGGAAGATACAAAAAATCCCCGGGCAACCCCGGGGATTTTTTAGCTAGAACGGTTTTCAAGTTATTTGGTCAGCTTGGTTAGTTCTTCCTTAAATTGGGCTTCCAAATCCGGCGAATAGCCGTTCCACGCGCGCACCAAGCGGTGTTTTTTATCAAACAACATAATGTGCGGGAAACCTTGCACGCCCATTTCCGTTCCGGCCTGGCGGGCATTATACAGGGCTTTGGTTTGCATATTGTGCTGTTTGATAACGGCTAATACGGCTTCTTTGTCGCTATCCGCAAAGGCGCCCACTACTTCGGCTTTGCCTGCAAAGGCCGCGCTGGCGGCATCCAATGCCGGCAAGGAGCGTTTGCACCAGGGGCACCAGGAGCCCATAAACGCAATCAATATGGGTTTGCCTTTGTAATCCGCAGAGTTCCAGGAAGTTTCTTCCGTGGCGGCTACGGGTAAAGAAAGGTTGAGTTTAGGCACCTGCGGCAAAGGCGCAATACAAGCGGCGGCCAAACAGGCTAAAACTGCGGTAAAAAGAATTTTTTTCATAGATTTCCTCATTTTATTTATTTTGGAGCGCCAACAGACGCTCCGTATATGATAGAATACAAAAGATGGATAAATTAATCAATTCGTTGGAACGGTGGCTGGGCGAACGGGTGGACATATTAATTATGCCCCGGTTCGGCTCTTCCAAAAAAATTAAAGTGCGCGTGCTGACCGTGCTGGTGGTTTTAGCCGTATGGCTGGCCGTGACGGTGGCCGGACTTTATTTTTGTATCCGCGCGTACGATTACAACATTACCAAAGCGGATAACCGTTTAATGCGCGTAAAAATGCAGTTAATTTCCGACGAGTTGGAGCGCGGCCGCAAGTATTTGGATTTATCCCGCACGACGGAAATGCAAATGCGCCAAATGTTAGGTATGCCGGGCGGAAAATTTGTTAATATGCCTAAAGGGTGGGAAGAACAGCAGGAAAAGGCCGACGCGCGCGCCAAAGCCTTGTTCGGCAAAGATTTGAAAGATTTTGATACAGATGAATTTGAAAAATATATAGATGCCCTGCAAGATACCGCCCAAACGCGCTTGGCCGCGTATCAGGAAATTGCCTGGTACTATGCCAACGCCCGCGAGGGCCTGCACTCTACGCCGTCTATCCGTCCGTCTACCGCGCGGATTAGCTCCGGCTTTGGGTACCGGTTGGACCCGTTCGGCCGCCGTTCTTCCAAACGGCACGCCGGGTTGGATTTTGCCGGCAAGCCCGATAGCCCCATTATGGCTACGGCCGACGGCGTGGTGCGCCACACGGGTTGGGTAAACGGTTATGGGCAGGCGGTGCTGGTGGACCACGGGTTTGGGTATTCCACCTTATACGGGCATACAACGGATATTCGCGTAAAAGCAGGGGACGTGGTGAAGCGCGGGCAGATTATTGCCACCATGGGCTCTTCGGGCCGCTCCACGGGCACGCACCTGCATTACGAGGTTTGGAAAGACGGCCAGCCCGTCAATCCGCGCAACTATTTTAAGTGATTTTTAGGAGGCAATTTATGGGATTTTTGAAGAAAGATTCTGATTTTGAGTCTGGCGAACATTTTTCTATCGTCAGTGCCGAGTGTTATTTTCAAGGCACCTTGAGCGTACAAGGTTCTTTGCGTGTGGACGGCCGTTTGGAAGGGGCGGTGGATAATGCCCGCCATATTATTGTTGGCGACGGCGGCCACATTACCGGAGATGTGACGGCGGAAGTAGTGGTGTGCGGCGGTGAAATTGAAGGAAATGTATGCGCCGAAATGCTGGAAGTTTTGGCCAAAGCCCGCATTAAAGGCGATATCCGCGCCAAAAAAATGATTGTGGAAGAAGGCGGACGGATTGAAGGGCATTGTTCTATCGGCGGTACGGAAGAAGAGGACGCCGCGCAAGAAGACGGATTAACTAAATAAATTAGGGAGCAAAAACAAATATGATATCGTTTCTCATCAAACACAAAAAAAGTATTTTAATTATCACGCTGGCGTTTTTTATCGGCAGTATTGTGTATTTGGGGTTGGATTCTTACAGCCGCGGCGCGTTTAACACCACGGCCGCAACGGTGGGCGGCACGGAAATTTCCTACCGCCAGTTGTATAAAGTATCCGAGGACCGCGCCCGCGCTATCCGCAACCAGGGGATTGATGTGGACGAAGATATGACCAAATTTATCCAACAGCAGGTGTTGGCCGCGTTAATCAGCGAGGAAGTCCTCAACCAAGCCGCCCACAAAATCGGCCTGAACGTGGCGGATTATGAAATCGCTTACGACATCCAATCCGCGCCCCAATTTAACGATAACGGCCGCTTTAACCGCCAGGCGTATGCGTATGCCCTTAAACATTCTTTGGGTATGACGACGACTGAATTTGAAGAACAACTGCGCAAAACCAAACTGGCCGACCGTTTCCGCGGTGTGTTGTATTCCCATTATAAATTAACGCCGGAAGAAATTAAATATTCCTACAAAGTGCAAAACGGCAATATGAAAGATTTTGAAAAAAACAAAGCCGCGTTTAGCGCTAATTTGTTGGATACCAAAATGGAAACCGCACAAAAAGCGTTTTTTGACCAGTTCAACAATCAAGTAAACATTAAAACTTATTTGAAATAGGATTTTACCGTGAATAATAATGTGGTAGTAGTGGGTTCCGTAGCTTTTGATACAATTGACAACGCCAACGGCAGTGTAAAACAAGTGCTGGGCGGCGCGGCGAGTTATTCGTCCATTTGTGCCAGTTATTTTGCCAAGCCTTCCGTAGTGGCGGTGGTAGGAACGGACTTTTCCGCCGATTACCGCGCCCCGTTTGTAAAACGCAAGGTGGATTTATCCGGCCTGCAAGTGCGCGAAGGGCTTACTTTCCACTGGGGCGGCCAGTATGATAAAGATTTTAATACGGCCGTCACTAAATTTACGGATTTGAACGTATTTCAAAACTTTCAGCCGGTTTTAACCAAAGAACAGCAAAACGCCTCTGCCGTGTTTTTGGCGAATATTGACCCGGAATTGCAACTATCCGTATTAAAACAGGTCAAGCACCCGCGCTTTGTGGCATGCGACACCATGAACTATTGGATTTCTTCCAAAAAAGACGTGTTGCTAAAAGTAGTCAAAAAGATTGATATTTTCTTTTTGAACGAAACGGAAGCCCGCCAATTAACCGGCGAATATAATTTAATTAAGGCCGGCAAATGGCTGTTAAAACAGGGCGTTAAATATGTCATTATTAAGCTGGGCTCCAACGGGTCTATGCTAGTCAGCAAAAAGGGTGTGGTGCAGTTGCCGCCTTTTGTGCTGGAACATGTACACGATACCACCGGCGCCGGGGATACATTCGGCGGCGGATTTACCGGCTATTTGGCCAGTGTAAAAAAGTGGGATAGCCCGCAGGAAATCAAACGCGCGATGATGATTGGCAACGTGATGGCCTCGTTTACCATAGAATCTTTTAGCGTGGAGCGGTTGGCCTCGCTCACCCAGCGGGACATAAAAAAACGCTTGAACGAATATATTAAAATGTTGACGTTTTAAGCCAAACCCGCCCCGGCCCCAACTGGGGCGGATGTGTGTTCGGCGTACAATATAAATGCCGCGGCCCCGGTACGGTTTGGATGTGACCGTGGCGGCAGGAGATTAGGGGGAGAATATGTCACGGTGGAATAATGAAGCCAATGTGCGCCTGACTTTAGGGTTTGTGGTGTTTTTTTGGGTGGCGCTCATATACGCGCTGATTGCGTTTATAAAGCGTTGTTTCCAAGCGGACCCGTTTACCTGTTGGACGGTCACCGTGATTATCTTTTTATACTTATACAACCGTTGGCGCAGTTAATAATTACGTTTGAACGCATGGATTTTTTATCCCCGGGTGCGTGCCCGGGGATTTTTTATGCCCCAGTATTAAGGTTGCTCCGCTTGCGTGCGTTGAATGAGCCGTTGCAACGCATTTAATAATAGTTGTGAAGTGTAGGCGGAAAAATCACTGCCGGATTGGGCTGGCTCGTTGGGAATAACCCATTCTGTATCGTCGGATAAAATGGGGGCCGCTTGCCATAAATTAAGAGGATAGTTGGCATAGAGTGCCGTTAATTTTTTATGATAGGCGCATGCAATATGTACAGAAGCGGTATCAATAGAAAATATGGCATCTGCAAAAAATACATTTGCTAAAAAATCTTCCACGGTATGGCTGGCTATGTTTTGTATGCAAGCGTGCGGGGCATATTGGTTGAGGGCCGCCAAATAGGGGCTATCCGGTGGCAGATTCAAAAACCGGAAAACGAGGCGCCCGTTATCCGCTTTGGCAATTGCTTGAGCAAGAGCAACGGGGTTTAGGGCCCGCGTGCTTCCTTGCGGACAAACTAAAATACAGGTTTTGTTGTCTGGCAACGGGTGTTTATTCACTTTCGGTGGATTGAGCTGATATTGGGCTGGAAATTGAGCCGCAAATTGGTAAGGCGTTAATTCAAGCCAATTTCTAAAATGTATTTTCGGGTTAATCGGGCAATACAGGTCAAAACTGTGTACGGAGGCCATGGTGTAGGAACCTTTCGGCGGTTTTTCTACAGTAATGGCCATTTTAGGGTCTAATAATTCGGCAAATAAAATGCGGCGGGTGGAAAAAGTGGTGGAAAAATCCAAAAAAACATCCCATTGGTGGCGGTTTTTCCAAGCAGATAGGAGCGAATCTGTTATTAAATGGGTATTGAATGGGGTGTTGGCAAATAAATCTTTGTTTCTGGCTTCTATTACAATGCCTATTTTAGCGTGTGGCAAGGCCTGTTTGAGCTGGGATAAATAGCCAGTGGCCATCACGGCATCCCCCAGCGCCGGCCCCACTGGACGGATTAAAATAGAGGAGGCTGTTTTACAGTCAGCAAGATTTAGCACTCTTTTGGCTTTGCACGCGGCCATTACCAGTTTTTGATTCAACATTATAAATATAATAACAAAAAAACCTGCTTTTAAGCAGGTTTCTAAATATTTTACCGGGGAAGGGCCTTGCCTTCCGGTAAAATTCCTGACGGAATTTTCCTGCAGGCGCAGGAGTGCGCTTTCGCACCGGGCTCGCGGTTTTTGCCTTGCGCGAAAGGTGCCCTTTTATGCGCGCAAACAAAAACATCGCTCCGCCTTTCAAGTCCCTTACGCGCATAAAGCAGTTTATGCGCTCCCCTGTAAAATAAAAAAACCGCCTAAATGGCGGTTTTATATTTTACCGGGGAAGGTTCCTTGCCTTCCGGTAAAATTCCTGACGGAATTTTCCTGCAGGCCGGGCTCGCGGTTTTTGCCTTGCGCGAAAGGTCCCCTTTTACGCGCGCAAACAAAAACATCGCTCCGCCTTTCAAGTCCCTTACGCGCATAAAGCAGTTTATGCGCTCCCCTGTAAAATAAAAAAACCGCCTAAATGGCGGTTTTATATTTTACCGGGGAAGGGACTTGAACCCTTAAGCCCGAAAGGGCAATGGTTTTTGAGACCATCCTGTATACCAATTCCAGCACCCCGGCGTAAATCTTTTGTACTTCGTAAATCTTATATATTTATTCTAGCAAATTTTATGTTAAAAAGGAAATGTTTTTTGTGTATAAAAAATTCCATTTATTTTTTAACGGCTTTTGGCGTTTCGGGCGGTGGGCACAAAATGCAAAACGCCGCACCGTTCCACCCAAAGCAGGCGGTTTAGGTAAATTATATCAAAATAAGCGGCCGGGCAGGCCCAGGTTCCGGCTAGGCCCAAAGGCCCTGGTTTTCCGGGTCTTCAAAACCTATAATATAAGTATGAAAAAATATACCTTATTGACCCTTTTTTTATTATTAGCGGGCGGATTAAATGCCACCACGCTTAATGTGCTTGTGGGCCGCGGGCAACGCATCGCGGAGCTTTCGTTTTCTGCCCCGTATGCCGTGGCAAACGCAGGGGAGGTATATGGTCCCATTGCGGCCGAAAATAATTTGAAGTTGGAAAACACCGCGCCGGACCGCCTGTTAGTCAGCGTGCGGGATTCCAAAACCGGCAAATATAAAAGTTTAGGCACTTTTAAGGGGCGCGTGGATGTGGTGCGCCGGGTAGCGGGCCTGAATATGGCTTCGCCCCGCCCTGTATCCCAATTAAAAGCGCGCAAAATAGGGGAACGCGCGCTCCGATTGGCGGAAGAGTCCGTGCGCGGCGGGCGTTTTATTACCTACAAACACCCGGGGTATGGCGGCAAGATTGTGTATGAGGGCCCCTTTTCCGCCTACGGTAAGCAAGGGGTGGAACTGGTGGAAACCGTAGAGCTGGAACGCTATGTCACCCAGGTTGTCGCGTGCGAATTGGGCGGCGAAAAGGCCATAGAAGCCCTAAAAGCGCAAAGCGTTTTGGCGCGTTCCTATGCGTTGGCAACGGTAAAAAGCCGGTTGGATTCTTTAGCAAACGGCGGGCCGAACTGGCACCACTTCCAACTATTTGCTACGCCGAAAGACCAAGCCTATAACTGTAAAAAACGGGTGGACGATAAAGAGCCGCCCTCCGATTTGGTGGTGCGTGCCGTAAAAGCCACGCGCGGACAGGTTTTATTGCGCAACGGGAAGCCGGTGGCCGCCCAATATAATACCGGGGCCGTCAGCGGGAAAGACAGCGTTTCCCAGCAACATATTCAAAATTTAGCCAACCGCGGGAATTCCTACCGGGCCATTTTGGCGCGCTATTTTAAGGGCGTAAGAATCTTGCCGTATCAAATAGATTTGGTGCGCGAACTGGCCAAGAGCAGTTTGGCGGCCGAGCTTAAAAAAGGTAAAAAATAAATCCGTTTTGTATTCATAAAAAAGACCTTGTCCGCTGGGGCAAGGCCTTTTTGTTATGGGCAAACAAGGCGGTTCATGCGGGCGGTTTTAACGCGGGTAAGAAAGCGGCGTTTTGTTGGCCCAGCGTTTGGGGGCCGCCTTTGTCCGTTTGAGGCGGCGCTTGCCGCGGCGGACTTTTTTATTGGCTTTGGGTGGGGCGGGTTTTACGCCGTAAAAATCCAAAATGCCTTCGTAAATGGCGTTGGCGAATAATTTGCGTTTGGCGGGGTCTTTGGCCATTTCTTCCTGTTCGGGCAAAATAATATAAGCGTTTTCAACCAAAATACTGGGCATTTGCGGAATACGCGGAATAAATAAAATATCGTTGGCAATCATGCCGTTATCCGGCAGGGGCACTTGGCGGGTAAACGCGCTGTAAACCGCTTGCGCCAAACCAAAGCTGTGCGGATAATTGTAATAAACCGAATACCCCCGCGGGCGCGCGAGCGGGTTGGCGGTTTCCGGCAGGGCGTTGTAATGTAAACTGACAAAAATTTGCGGGTTGGTTTTTAAGGCCAAATTATACCGCCCTTGCAGGCTCAAATGATTGTTGCCGTGGCGGGTCATAATCACTTCCGCCCCGGCGTTTTCTAACAGTTTTTGCGTGTCTTGCGCCAAGGCCAAGTTGGCCTCGTACTCCAAATACCCGGTAGGACCGACGGCGCCGTCGTACGGAACGGTGCGTTTGGGGCTGTGCCCGGCGTCCAGCAAAATGCGGGCCCCGGCCAAGGGTTTTTGCGGGGTGGAGGCAATTTGCGGCTTGTGCATAAGGTCTAAAAGCAGGGTGCCTTTTTCAAAGTCGTACGCGTGCCCCCACGGGCCGGTGCCGGGCTTAAAAGAAACCACAAATTTAACCGTATCGCTGGCGGGGTAGCTCCAAGTGATGTTTTCCACCAGGGGGCTGGTGGTATCCAGGCTGAAGTTTTCCCCAAAGCCGGACGTATAATAAAGGGTCAATTCAAAGCGGTCATTAAATTCCTGTACCTGAATGGGCACTTCCCTCAGGCCGTGAAAAGCCAGCCGGGTTTTACTGTCCGAAACCGTGGCCGTCAGTTGGTCAATATAGTTGGGCGTGTATCCGGCAAACGGATGAAATTTCAGCCGGTTGGCTTCCAGCCAGGCGGATTCGTTTTCGTTCAGTGCAATACGGTACAGACCGTTGGAAAGGCCGTTTACTTGCACGCGGCCGTAAGCGCGGTAAAAGGGGTAAAGGTTTTCTTTATGCACGGGGATTTTGCGCACTTTTACGCCGGGCAACGTAATTTCTGCCGTGGTGAACGGATTTTTGGCATCTAAAATTTTAATTTTGCCCGGGGCCGTTATTTTGGCTTTGGTGTAGCCGGGGGCATTTTGCATTTGGTACGTCACTTTAACGGTGCGCGGTTTTTGGTCTTCGTCCAATAAATATTTGGCCCGGTAAATGCCGGGTTGGGCGGAGTCTTCTTTCATGGGGATTTTTTTGGCCCCTTTAATGCCGCTTAACGTATAAAAAACTTCCGTGCGCGGCGTGCCGCGGACGGAAAGCTCCAGTAAATCGCCCGGCATGAGTTCCACTGGCGTTTTGGGGTACACTTCTTCCGGGTCAAATTCCGCCCGTTCAAACAGTTTTTTCAACGGGAGCCCCGGCACAATAACGGTGCGTTTGGCCTGATATTTTTGTTCCCCGGCGGTGGCGGTTAAAATAAAATTAAATTCTCCGTTTTCCACTGGCAGATAAGCCAAAAAAGCGCCGTTGGTATGCAAAGGCACCGCTTGGCCGTTAATATCCAACGTGGCATTGGGTACGTTTACTTGCCCGAAGATAAAAATGTTTTTTGCCCCCCGGGAAACGCTCATTTTTTCGTGCGGGTATTGCACGGTAATGGGCGCTTTGGCGGCCAGCGGCCCTTCCTGTGCGGGCAGGTAAGGGGCGGCGGGAAGCGTTTGTCCGTGTGCGGCTAAAAAGGGAAAAAGGGTTAAAAATAAGAAAAAAACTATTCTTTTCATCCTTATAAAATGATAACATAAAACTATGACGGCTTGCGATGAAATAATTGCGTTCTTAAATTCTTATTTGAACGCGGCCCAAATACCGGATGCCAGCCAAAACGGCTTGCAGGTGCAGGGCCCTCAGGAAGTGCGTAAAGTGGCGTTTGGCGTGTCGGCCGGGTTGGAGCTTTTCCGCGCGGCCAAACAGGCGGGCGCCCAGTTGGTTATTACGCACCACGGACTTTTGTGGGGCAAGGAAGAACGCCTCACGGGTACTTTTGGTGCGCGGGTGGCGTATTTGTGTAAAAACGATTTAGCCCTGGCGGCGTATCATTTACCGTTAGATATGCACCCTGTTATCGGGCATAACGCGTGTTTGATAAAAAAATTAGGCGCGCAAGACCCGCAACCTTTTGGATGCTATCACGGCCAAAACATCGGTTTTAAGGGGCAGATAGACTTGCCGCTGGCGGAAACTTGCGCCGTACTGGAGCAATTTTGCGGCGCGCAAGGGCGGCTGTTGGCCTTTGGGCCGGAACACATCCGCACCGTAGGCATTGTAAGCGGCGGCGGGTGGAATATGTTGCCGCAGGCCGTGGAAGAAAAACTGGATTTGTATGTGACGGGGGTAGTGGATGAACCCGTGCAAGAATGGTGCCGCGAAGGCAAAATAAACTGCCTGGCGCTGGGGCATTATAATTCCGAAAAGCCCGGCGTGTTGGCTATGATGGATTTAGTAAAAAGGGAATTTGGCGTAGAAACCGAATTTATTGATATAGCAAACCCTATTTAGGAAAAGCGAGGTTAAATTATGGAAGATACGAAAAAGATATTCGCTAAAATAGACTCTTACAAGGATTTTGTGGTGGACGTGCAGACCAAAATGATTGCCTGCCCGGCCGTTTCTCCGCACGCCGGAGGCGACGGCGAAACCGCCAAGGCGGAATATTTACTGGCCTTGCTGAAAACCATGAAATTTGACGAAGTTTTTGTCATCAACGCCAAAGACCCCAAGTCTAAAACCGGGGTGCGCCCCAACATTGTGGCCAAATACTACGGCCAAAACAAACAGAAAACCTTGTGGGTAATGGCCCACATGGATATTGTGCCCCCCGGGGATTTGAAATTGTGGAAAACGGACCCGTTTAAGGCCGTTGTAAAAGGGGATAAAATTTACGGGCGCGGCTCCGAAGACAACCAACAAGGTTTGGTGTCCGGCCTGCTTACCGTAAAAGCGTTTATGGATTTGGGCATCCGCCCGCCGGTCAACTATGCGCTTTTGTTAAACGCGGATGAAGAAATCGGAAGCACTTACGGCATTGTGGATATTTTGAAACGCCACGGCAAAACTTTTTCCAAAGAGGATTCTTTCTTAGTGCCGGACGGCGGCAACCCGCAAGGGACTATGGTGGAAATTGCCGAAAAAAATATGCTGTGGGTAAAATTTACCGTACAGGGCAAGCAAACGCACGCTTCTATGCCTAAAGCGGGTATCAACGCCAACCGCGTGGCTTCCCATTTAATTGTACGGTTGGAAGAGCTTACCAAAATTTTCAACAAGAAAAATACCTTGTTCGCGCCGGAATCTGCCAGCACCTTTGAGCCGACCAAACGCGAAGCCAACGTGCCCAATGTAAACACCATCCCCGGTACGGACGTGTTTTACTTGGATTGCCGCGTTCTGCCCTGCTATAATAACGAAGACGTATTAAAAGAAATTACCCGCATTGTAAAAGGGGTGGAAAAACAATTTAAGGTAAAAGTGAAAATTGAGCTGGAACAATGCGAATCCTCCAAGCCGACGGATAAAAAAGCGCCGTTGGTGGGGGCGGTAATTAAAGCGGCCAAAGCCGTCTATAAAAACCAACCCAAAGCCATGGGCGTGGGCGGCGGCACGGTGGCGGCGTATTTGCGCAATAAAGGGTACAGCGCGGTGGTGTTTTCCAAGCTGGACGATATGGCCCACCAACCCAACGAATACAGCAGCATTAAAAACACGTTGGGGGATGCCAAAGTATTTGCGTTGGTAGCGCTGGAGCTGAAATAAATGCTTACAAAAGGTTTTACCAAATTGGAAGTTTTAATTACGGTATTGGTGTTTGCTTTCTTGCTGGGCTGTACGGTGCCGCGTGTTATGCACCTGGTACACAAAGCCAAAGAAGGCAGCACCAAGCACCGTTTGGTTAAAATGCGCAGTGCTATTGCCGCTTATTACGGGGAACACCAGGGCACTTATCCGACGGATGATTTATCCTGCCTGGTGCCTAAATATATTGAAGGTATCCCCATGGTGACTATCCCCGGGTTCCGGCCCTCGCACCATGTAAGCACGGGCTCTTACGAACAGGCGTTTACCAACCAAGGCGGTTGGGCCTATGTAAACGACCCGACCGACCCGCGCTACGGTGACGTATTTGTAAATACTAATAAAGAAGACAGCTACGGCACCGCCTGGAACTTGCATTAATTTTGCCCCCGACCGTTTCGGCGGCCGGGGGTTTTTTATGTATATATATACAAGAGAGTGATTATGGATACTTTAATTTTGGTGTTTGCCGCCCTGTTCGGGCTGGTAATAGGCAGTTTTTTGAACGTGTGTATTTACCGTATTCCAAACGGAAAATCTATTGTGTGGCCGCCGTCGTTCTGCCCCAAATGCGGCGCGCGTATTAAGCCGTATGATAACATCCCGGTATTAAGCTATATTTTTCTGTTAGGCAAATGCCGCAAATGTAAAGCGCCTATCAGCATGCAGTATCCGCTGGTGGAGTTTTTTACCGGTGCGCTGACCACGCTTTTTGTGTGGCATTACGGGCTGACCCCGTGGACGTTTGTGGTGTTGGCGGCGGCGTACGCGCTGATTATCTTATCGGTTATTGATATGGAACTGATGATTATTCCGGACCGTTTTTCATTGGGGTTGATTGCATGGGGGCTGTTATTTGCCTGGTGCAACCCGTATTTTGAGGGCGTCTGGTGGCAGAAAGAGCTGTACAGCTTGCTAGGCGCAAGTGTGGGGTTCTTTGGCGTACTGGCTATTGCGCTCATTGGCACTTGGCTGTTTAAGAAAGAAGCCATGGGCGGCGGCGACGTAAAATTAATGGGCGGCGTAGGCGCGTTAATCGGTTGGCAAGGGGTAATTACCACGGTTATTTTTGCCTCTTTTATCGGGCTCGTCTATTCTGTTTTCCTGATGATTTTTAAGGGGAAGAAAGGCGGCGATGCCATTCCGTTCGGCCCGTTTTTAAGTATGGGCGCGCTTATCAACCTGTTTGTATTGGTAAAATTTACGGATTTATCGTCCGGGGCCGATTGGCTGATACAAAAACTCTTATCTATGTAGCTTTTGCAATTTCAAAAAAATCCCGAAGTTTATTTACTTCGGGATTTTTCCTTTCTAAATAGATTTAAGCGCAAACATTAGCGGTATTAGCGGCAGTTGTTTTTTGGCGAACCCATAACGCGCACACGCCGGAGCCAATAGCGCAAAGCACCAGCACAAGGCCGGTGGTAAAAAGCATATTCCCCATACCCACTAGCGGGGAAACTATACTGCCGAACAGAAATCCGCACGCCCCCAATAAGGCCGAGCCGGTACCGGCCTGTTGGCGCACGCTATCCATGGCTAAGGTGGTGGCGGCGGTTAAGGAAAGCCCCATCATAAATAATAAGGCAAACAGCAACCCTTCAAACAGCCAGATGTTGGCTCCGCCCAATAAGGCGCCCCATACCAATACACTGCCTATAAACATACCCGCGCAACTGGTTAAAACGCAGTTTTCCTGCCGCTTGAATTTAACGGACAGACCGGCTCCAACGCCGATAGCCACCGCATTTATCCCAAAAAATAAGCTAAATGCCAGTGGGCTAAAGCCGTAATGCTGTTGGATGATAAACGGCGAGGCGGCAATATACGCAAACAAAACGCCCAGCGCGCAGGACATTTGCAGCGTGTAGCCCATAAAGGTTTTGTTGGTGCAGACGCCCTTAAATAAAGAGAATGTTTTAAGGAGCGGGGTGCGGGAGCGTTTGGCGTGGGATAAAGATTCGTTAAAATGGATACACGCGCCTAACAGAATAATGCCCAGTACAAACAGTACCGCAAACACGCCGCGCCAATCGGTCCATTTTAATACGGCGCCGCCGATGATGGGGGCCGATACCGGGGCAATCCCGTTAATGGCGCCGACAATCGCCAACGCTTTGGCCAGGCTCGCGCCCTTAAATTTATCGGTGGCAATAGAGCGGGAAATAACAATTCCGCCCGCCGCCGCGCAACCTTGCACAAAGCGCAACAGGACAAAAAACCAAATGCCCGGCGCCCAAATGCACCCCAAGGTGGCCCCTAAAAAGAGCCATAAAGAAATCAGGAGCGGCAAGCGGCGGCCGTACTTATCACTAAGCGGGCCGAACAGGATTTGCCCCGCGGCCAAGCTCAACATGGAAAAAGTCAGCCCCAACTGCACTTGCGGGGTGCTGGCATTAAAAAATGCCGTCATGGCCGGTAGGCTGGGCAAATACATATCCGTCACAAACGGGCCGAAGGCGGTTAGCATGCCCAAAAATACAAATAAAAAAAAGGCCGAATTGCGCCTTTTTGTGGAGTGTCCCTGCCAGGTTTTTTTGGTATTACTCATATATAAATATAGTATCTTTTTTGGGAGCAAATTTTCAAATTTCCGTCTATTGTAAAAAAGGGGGAAAAAGGTTATTTTGATGTCCGGCGGCGCGTATAATTGGTAAAATATAAATAGGTCACGCGTGAAGTCACATCACGCAAATTCAAAACCGAAGGAAGAACTATGTTGCCTAAAGCTTATGAGCCGCAAGAAGTAGAAAAAAAACTTGCCGATAAATGGCAAAATGCCAAATTGTTCGCCGCCAAGGCGGATAAAACCAAAAAACCGTTTGTTATTGTAATTCCGCCGCCCAATATCACGGGCGCTTTACACATGGGGCACGCCTCTACCAATACCTTACAGGATGTTTTAATCCGTGCCCACCGTATGTTTGGGGAAGACGCCTACTGGGTGCCGGGTACGGACCACGGCGGTATTGCCACCCAAAACGTCATTGAAAAGAAACTTTCCAAAGAAGAACATAAATCCCGCCACGACCTCGGCCGCGAAGCCTTTGTGCAAACCGTTTGGCAGTGGTATAACGAATGCGGCAACGCTATTTTTAACCAATTCCGCAAAATGGGTTGGGCGTTGGACCTTTCCGATATCCGCTTTACCATGGACGAAAAACGCGCCAAAGCCGTTTACGAATGTTTCCGCCAATGGTGGGAAAAGAAATACATTTACCGCGGTAAACGCTTAATCAACTGGTGCGTGCGGTGTTCTACGGCGCTTTCCGATATTGAAGTGGAACACGAACAACACGCCGGTAAATTGTGGTATTTGCGCTATAAAGGGGAAGACGGCTCCGACGGTGTAGTTATTGCCACCACCCGCCCGGAAACCATTTATGCCGATGCCGCTATTGCCGTAAACCCGAAGGACGAGCGCTACAAAAATTTAGTGGGCAAAAAAGTAATTATTCCGTTGGCTAACCGCGCCATTCCCGTAATTGCAGACGAAGCCGTGGAAATGGAATTTGGTACCGGCGCCCTCAAAATTACCCCGGCGCACGACGCTACCGACTACGAAGTCGGCCAACGCCACAACCTGCCTATTATGACGGTTATTAACGATAAAGGCAAAATGGTCAACTGCCCGGAAAAATACTTGGGCATGGACCGCGAACTCTGCCGCAAAGAAACCGTGAAAGATTTGGATGCCGCCGGCTTGTTGGTAAAAGAAGAAAAATACAACAATGCGGTTTCCACCTGCTACCGTTGCCACAACCCCATTGAGCCGTTTATGAGCGAACAATGGTTTGTAAAAATGGATAAATTGGCACAGCCCGCTATTGAAGCGGCGGAATCCGGCGCCTTGCAATTCCACCCGGCCAACTGGAAAAATCCGTTTTTGAACTGGCTGAAAAACATTCAAGATTGGTGCATTTCCCGCCAAATTTGGTGGGGGCACCGTATCCCGGTGTGGTATTGCCGCCAGTGCAGTGCAAACGGCTTAACTTTTGCTACCGATAAACAAGGCCACGAACAACTGACGAAAGTATCCTTTGAAGACGGCGCCCAGCCGATTGTATCGTTCGGCAAGCCGGAAAAATGCCCCCATTGCGGCGGGCATGATTTGGTGCAAGACCCGGATGTGTTGGATACCTGGTTTTCTTCCGCCTTGTGGCCGATGTCCGTTTTCGGCTGGCCGGAAAAAACGCCCGAAATGGAACATTTCTATCCTACCAGCGTCATGGTGACCGGGTACGAAATTTTGTACCTGTGGGTGGCGCGTATGGTGATGACCGGGCTGGAATTTACCGGCAAATTGCCGTTCAAAGATGTTTACCTCAACGGCATTATCCGCGATAAAAGCGGCAAAAAAATGTCCAAATCGTTGGGCAACGTCATTGACCCCTTGGATATGACCGCCAAATACGGTACGGATGCGGTGCGGTTCTCCCTACTCATGCAGGCCGTGCCCAGTAAAGATATTCCGTATTCCGAAGAAAGCATTACGGGCGCGCGGAACTTCTGCAATAAAATTTACAATGCTTCCCGCTTTATCTTAATGAATATGGAAGGCATTAAGGGGCCGCTGGCTATGCCCGAAAAAGTGACGGAACTGGCCGACCAATGGATTTTGGACCGCTACGCTAATGCCATCAAAACGGCGCGCGAGGGCATTGAATATTATAACTTAGCCCAAACCGCCAACACCTTGTACCACTTTTTGTGGGGCGATTTTTGCGATTGGTACATTGAACTGGCCAAACAGCGCTTCCAAACGCAGGAAAAAGAACACGTTATGGCGCTGTGCGTAAACATTTTGTACGGCACCTTAAAAGCACTGCACCCGTTAATTCCGTTTATTACGGAAGAAATTGCCGCTTCGTTGCGCCCGTATGTAAACGAAACGGAAGAATTTTTGCTCAACCAGGCGTATCCGCAGTTTAATGCCGCGTGGGTAAACGAAGACGCCGTGCGCAAAATGAATGTGTTGCAGGGTGTCACGCGGGCCATCCGTACCATCCGCTCCCAATTCAACGTGCCGCCTGCCTTAAAAATTACCACGGTGCTTTCCGGCAACACGCAGGAAGAACTGGCGGTATTAAAAGCCTACGAGGGCTACATTACCTTAATGGCTAAAATTGACAACCTGCAAATCGGCGTAAATATGCCTAAACCCAAACAAACGGCTACCGCTATGTTTGAGGGGATTGCTATTTATGTGCCGCTTACGGGGTTGATTGATTTTGATAAAGAACGCAAACGCCTGGAAAAAGATTTGGCCCTTGCTAAAGCCAATATCGCTTCCCGCCAAGCGCGTTTAGCGCAGGAAAACTTTATCAAGCACGCGCCCAAAGAGCAAGTGGAAAAAACGCGCGAAGAATTAGCCGCCGCCCAACAGGCGCTCGCCCAAGTGACGGCCTCTTTAGAGGATTTGGCCTAATGCTCCGCGCCGCTTATGTGCTGGCCATGGTTTTATGCCTGCTGACCGCGCCCGTAATGGGCGCGGCGCAGGATTGGAAGGCCCTTACCCGCTATGATAAAAATGCGGTTAAAACCCAACTGACGGACCGCTTTGTAAAGTATGCGCAAATTGATACGCAAAGCAATCCGTCTGTGGCGTATGTGCCCAGCTCCAAGGGGCAAAAAGTATTTGCCAAACAACTGGCCAAAGAATTAAAAAAATACGGGGCCCAACATGTAAAAGTGAGCGAAAATTCCCTCGTGACGGCGGATATTGCGGCCACGTCCAAAAATCCGGCTCCGGCGGTGGCTTTTTTGGCTCATTTGGATACCGCCCCGGAAATTTCCGCCCATGCGGTCAAACCGCGCGTAATTAAACATTATGACGGCAAAGATATTGTGCTGGATGCCGCCCGCCAATTAACGCTTAATTCCTATACGGCCCCCAAATTAACGGCGGCCCACGGGCACGACTTAATTGTGGCGAACGGCGGGACTTCGCTGGGGGCGGACGATAAGGCGGGGATTGCCGTTATTATGACGTTGGTGCAATACTTGTACGACCACCCGGAAATTGCCCACGGCCCCATAAAAATTGTATTTACGCCGGATGAATCCACCGGGGCCGGTATGGCCAAATTAAACCCGGCGGATTTGGGCGTGCGATATGCCTATACCGTATCCGGCGGCGATACAGGCGAACTGATGACGGAAAATTTTAACGCCAAATCCTTTGTAATCACTTTTACCGGCTATCGGGCGGTGCGCCCGGGCCTGGCGCAAAATTCCGCTTTTGCGGATAACGTGTTAATGGCGTCCGATTTCCACACCTTGCTCCCCCGCTACCAACGCCCGGAAACCACCACGGATAAACGCGGTTTTATTTATGTAAACGATATTTCCACCCAAGGCGATACCACCACTGTCCGGGGCATTATCCGCGCGTTTAGTGACGAAGAAACCGCCCAGCTGGTTGCTACCGTGCAAAATGCGTTTAACACGGTTAAAAGTATGCACGCCCGCGCCAAAGGGGCCACGCTGGCCTTCCGGGATGAATATAAAAATATGAAGTCTGCTCTGCCGCCCGCTATGTTGCAACTGACCAAAACGGCCATGCAGGCGGAAGAAATCACCCCGAAAGAAGTGTCTTTGCGCGGCAGTACGGATGGCGCCGTTTTGAGTGCGGCCGGTATTCCCGCGCCGGATATTTTTGCCGGAATATATAACACGCATACCGAACTGGAATATGTGGATGCGGACGTGATGGAATCCTCCCTGCGTACGCTTATCAGGCTGTTAACCTTGTGGGAAACACAAAAAGCATTATAATTCAGCCCCGCTTTCAGGCGGGGTTCTTTTTTTGATAAAAGGCCCATTTTATAATGGGCCTTTTGGCCCTTGCGTTTGTTTGTATTTTTTAATTAGAATAATAGAAACCTTTTATGTATAGGAGATGCAATGACTACCCATAGAATGCTGTGTTTGCTGACGGCTGTACTGTTTACTGCGCCTGCCGTTTTTGCGCAAAATACCAATAAATTTATTACCCCGGCCGATGTGGCCCACCTGAAAGCCCAACAGGAAAACCTAAAGCAACACCGCGCGGCTGAAAAATACGCCACCGTACAGGATTCTTACCGCGCCGCGTTATTGGACCGTTTTTTAGGCTATACCCGCATTAACAGCCAAAGCCAGGATGAACCCACCCAGGCATTCCCCATGAATGATGATTTGCGCCGTATGGCGGCGTTGCTGTACCAGGAAATTAATTTATTTGCCAAGCCGGCCGGTTGGCAAACCCACTTGAGCGAAAACCAATATATTTATATCCATATTCCTTCTACCGTAGATAAAACCGTGCCCGTGCTCGGCCTCAGCGCGCATTATGATTCCACGCCCGATATTCCCGGTGCCAACATTAAAGCCCGCGTGATTAAAAATTACGACGGCGGCGAAGTGATTATCAATAAAGCCAAAAATTTAGTTATTAACCCGCAGACGGACCCGTATTTAGCCAAATTAAAAGGCGAAACGATTGTAGTTTCCGACGGAACCACCATGCTGTCTGCCGACGATAAAGCCGGCGTGTCCGCGGTGGTGACGGCCTTGCAAACGCTGGCGGATAATCCGTCTATCAAGCACGGCCCTATCCAAGTAGTCCTTACCCCTAACGAAGATATCGGTATGGCGGGCGAAGGGTTGGATATGGATTTGTATTACCCGGAAATCCCCTTTGATTTTGATGCCGGCGTGAACGGGGAAATTATTGTAGCTAACTTTTCCGCCTATGGCGCGTTGGTGACGGTTCACGGCGTGAACGGCCACCAATCTTATGCCGCCACCAACGGCTACCGCAACGCCAGCGCCGCCGCCGCGTACATTGTGCAAAAAGCGGCCCCCAAACGCACGTTGCCCAATTACAGTACCGGTATGGACGGCTATGTGGAACCCCACCACATCAGCTATGATGCCAAAAATAACACCGTGACGGTGGACTTCCGCTACCGCTTTTTCAACCCCAAACAGGGCAAAAAATGGTTCGCCCGGTTGGATAAAGCCGTGGCCGATGCCGCCCAAAAATTTGATGTAAAAATTGATAAAAAAGTTTCCAAACAATATACCAACGTGGCAGACGGTATGCACCCCGCCGCCGCCAATTTGGCGGGCCAGGCGCTCAAAAAAGCGGGTATGGAACCGCGCTACTTAAAGGAACGCGCCGGAACCGGCCCGGCTATGTTTGCCAAACGGGATATTTGCCTGGGTGCGCCCTGCTTGCCCACGGGCCAAAACAATCCGCACAATTACAAAGAATGGTTGAGCGAAAAGGATTTGTTTATTGCCTATAAAGCCATTTTGAATTTAGTGCAAGATGTGCAGGCCGTGCCGTCTGTTCCGTCCCGCGCCCAACAAGTGCAGGAACGCGCCGCCAAAGCGAAAGCCAAACTGGTGCAGGCGTTGAAGCAAGACCCGCAAGTGCAAAAAAGTATGCAGGGCAAGTAATTAAAACAATATGAAAATTTTAATTGCTACCGGTAATCCGCATAAATTTAAGGAACTTTCCGCCATTTTGCCCAAAAAACAAAACAGCGGGGAAAAGATAGAATATGTCAGTTTGGCTGATTTTAAGGGCTTGAACCTCCCGCCGGAAACAGGCTCCACCCTGGAAGAAAACGCCGCTATTAAGGCGGTGTACGCGGCCAAACAAACGGGTCTGCCCGCCGTGGCGGACGATACCGGGTTAGAAGTGGCCCCCTTGGACGGCCGCCCCGGTGTCCATACCGCGCGCTATGCCGGGGAACACGCTGATACAGACGAAAACAACCGCAAGTTATTGGCTGAGCTGGACGGGCTGTTGTTGCACCAGCGCAAGGCTACGTTCCATACGGTAGCTTGCCTGGCCCTGCCTTCCGGCCAGCACCTTACTTTTGACGGCCGGCTGGACGGCTATATCGGCTTTGGCTACCGGGGCGAAAACGGCTTTGGGTATGACCCGCTGTTTATCGTCAAGGATACCACCCAAACATTGGCAGAGCTGACCGATAAAGAAAAAAACGCAATCAGCCACCGCGCCAAAGCATTCGGGCAACTGTCCGAAAAATTAAAAATCTTAAAGTAAACTGTAAAATACCACACACCCCGGGCCAAGCACCCGGGGTTTTTGGTGCGCAAAACCGAAAATTTCCAAGCGGTAAAATGCTTTTTTCTTTTGAGCCCCTTGACTTAAAGTCAACTCCAAGTAATATAATATTTTATGTAAGGAGGTGCTGAATGACCATTTCCGAAGTGAGCCAAAAGTACGGCCTGCCGGCCGATACGTTGCGCTATTATGAAAAAGTGGGCCTTATCCCGCCGGTAAACCGCAAGGAAAGCGGCGTGCGGGATTACACCGAAACCGATTGCGGATGGGTGGAGTTTATCAAATGTATGCGCGGGGCGGGGCTTTCTATTGAAACATTAATAGAGTATGTTTCGCTTTTCCGCCGCGGCAACCGCACGTTGCAAAAGCGCAAACAACTGCTTATTAAAGAGCGCGATGCCTTGCAGCAGCGCGTGGAGCAAATGCAACAAACGCTCAGCCGCTTGAACCATAAAATAGAAGTGTACGAAGAAAAAATTGTAGCTTGTGAGAAAAAACTATTGAAATAGAGGTTGTTTATAATATGGCAAAAAATGTTTTAATTATTTCCGCCAGCCCCCGCCGGGGCGGCAATTCGGATTTATTGTGTGAGCAATTTTCCGCCGGGGCGCAAGCCGCCGGAAACAGCGTAGAAAAAGTATTTTTGAAAGATTATCATATTGCGTATTGTTTGGGGTGCGGTGCGTGTAATACGTCCCACCTGTGCGTACAAAAAGACGATATGAAACCGCTGTTAGATAAACTGGTGGCGGCAGACGTGATTGTGCTGTCTACCCCGGTTTATTTTTATTGTATGGACGGACAGCTGAAAACCTTTATAGACCGCACTGTGCCGCGCTATACGGAAATTTCCAATAAAGATTTTTATTTTATTCTTTCCGCCGCGGATACCAACCGCCAAAATATGCAACGCACCGTGGAAGCGTTGCGCGGGTTTACGCAAGATTGTTTGGAAGGCACCCGCGAAAAAGGCATTTTGTACGGTACCGGGGCGTGGCAGAAAGGGGAAGTAAAAAATCTGCCTGTTTTTAAGCAAGCGTACGAAATGGGCCAAAATTGTTAAACGCAGTAAATATATATAGGAGAAGTAATAAAGTATGACGCAAATTTTAGACAAAGTAAACGAGCCGCAAGATTTGAAAGGTTTATCTATGGAGGAGTTGGATACGCTGTCGGCGGAAATCCGCGCCTTGCTGATTAAAAAAATAAACGCCACGGGGGGACATTTCGGCCCGAATTTGGGTTTTATTGAGCCGACGGTGGCCCTGCACTATGTGTTTAATACGCCGCAGGATAAGTTTGTGTTTGATGTTTCCCACCAATGTTATACGCATAAAATTTTAACGGGCCGCAAACAGTATTTTACAAATCCGGCCAAATACCACGAAATTTCCGGCTATACCAACCCGCAGGAAAGCGCGCACGATACGTTTGTTATCGGCCACACGTCCACCGCGCCCAGTTTGGCGGTGGGGTTGGCCAAAGCGCGTGATTTACAGGGCAAAACCGGCAACGTAATTGCCATTATCGGGGACGGCTCTTTAAGCGGCGGGGAAGCGTTAGAAGGGTTAGACGCGGCGGCTGAACTCAACAGTAATTTAATTATTTTGGTAAACGATAATGAAATGTGTATCGCGCCGGACCACGGCGGCTTATACAAAAACCTGGCGTTGCTCCGCCAAACCCGCGGGCAAGCGGAATGTAATTTTTTTAAGGCCCTGGGGTTAGATTACAAATATGTGGAAAACGGCAACGACGTGCGCAGTTTAATTGCCGCGTTCCAACAAGTAAAAGATGTCACGCGCCCGACGGTGGTGCATATCCACACCTTAAAAGGCAAAGGGTGCCCGCAGGCCGAGGCCAATAAAGAGGCGTTCCATTGGGTTATGCCCGGCGTATTGGACGAAAAGAAAAACCCCGCTCCGGCGGCGGAAACGTATGCTTCGCTGACCCAGCGGCATTTGATTGAAAAACGCAAACAGGACCCGTCGGTCATAGTGATTAGCCCCGCCACCCCGGGGGCGTACGGCCTTACGCCGGACGTGCGCGCCCAACTGGGGGCCGGCTATACGGATGTGGGAATTGCCGAGGAACACGCCGTGGCGTATGCTTCCGGCTTGGCGGCCGGCGGGGCCAAACCGGTGCTGCAAGTTTTAAGCTCTTTTGTCCAACGCACTTACGACCAACTGTCGCAAGATTTGGCGCTCAACAAAAACCCGGCCACCCTGCTTATTCATTGGGGGGGAATTAGCGCCGGGGATGCCACCCACTTGGGAATTTTTGATATTCCTTTGATAAGCAATATCCCCAATATGGTTTATTTGGCCCCCACGGGCCGCGCGGAGTATTTGGCTATGCTGGATTGGGCCATGGCGCAAAAACAGTACCCGGTGGCTATCCGCGTGCCGTTTACGGACGTGGCCGAAACGGGCCTGCCGGTGGATAAAGATTACTCTGTATTGAACAAATACCAGGTGGCCGAACAAGGGCGCGAAATTGCCGTGTTGGGGTTGGGCAACTTCTTTGGCCTGGGTAAGTCCGTATGCGGGGAAATCCGCCGTACGCTGGGCATTACGCCTACGCTGATTAACCCGCGCTATATGACGGGCTTGGATAAGCCGCTACTGGAAGAATTAAAGAAAACGCACCGTTTAGTCATTACGTTGGAAGACGGCGTATTAGACGGCGGTTTTGGGGAAAAGGTGGCCGCTTTCTACGGCAACAGCACGATGAAAGTGCTTACTTACGGCGCGCACAAGGAATTTACGGACCGCGTGCCCTTGGAAGAATTGTACCGCCGTTTCCGCCTGACCAAAGAGCAAATTGCGCAAGATGCGCACGACTGCTTAAAATAGCGGTTTCGGGTTTGTATCGTCGGCCGCCCCCAGGTAGCGGGGCGGCCGGTTTGGTGTGAGCAAACAGAAAAGCTATAATAAAACTATGGCCGAAACTCCCATTATTTTAACGGATGAATTTAAGGATGCCCTGCGCTTGTTGGAATCCAAACCCGCTATAAAACCGCTTATTTTTATAACCGGGCGTGCCGGCACGGGCAAAACCACCCTGCTTAAATACTTTATCCAACATTCTACGCGTAATGCCGTGGTGCTGGCCACCACAGGCTTAGCGGCCATTAACGTACACGGGCAGACGGTCCATTCTTTTTTCCACTTAAAACCGGGCAATTTGTTGGATACGGAAAACTTAAAACGCCTGCCGCGCAAAACGGTGGACGCGCTGGACGTGCTGATTATTGACGAAGCCTCTATGCTCCGGGCGGATTTGTTGGACGCCATGGACCATATTTTGCGCCTTTCCACGCACACAGACTTACCGTTTGGCGGCAAGCAGGTGGTGCTGTTTGGGGATTTATACCAACTGCCCCCGGTGGAGGAAAAGCCGTCCGGCGGGTTGTTTGATTATTTCCATTCCCTGTATAAAAGCCCGTACTTTTTTGAAGCCCGCGTGTGCCGCCGCTTGCCATTGGAAGTGTTTGAGCTAAAGCGCATTTTCCGCCAACAAACGGACCCGGCATTTATGCAGTTATTAAACCAAATCCGCGAGGAAACCATTACCCAGCCGGAATTGGACGCCCAATTAAATGTGCGCAAGACGTTTGAACTGCCGGAGGATTTTGCGGACAGCATTATTTTGTCGCCCACCAACCGGGAGGCGGCCTACCGCAACAATATGTATTTGGCAGAGCTAGCCGGCCAAGAATTTGTGTATGAGGCGCAAATTGTGGATGCGTTCAAAAGTAAAACCACGCCGGCCGAGCAAACCCTACGGCTCAAAAAAGGCGCCAAAATAATGATGTTGGTTAATGATGACAACTGGGTAAATGGGGATATTGGCACCGTGTACGATTTAGGGCCGGACTTTATTAAAGTGGCCCTGAAAGGGGAAGTGTACACCGTGGAGCCGCACATTTGGGAAGATGTAAAGTACGAATTTAACCCCTTAACCCAAAAATTAGCGCCCAAAGTGCAGGGGTTTTTCAAGCAATATCCGCTAAAACTGGCGTGGGCCATTACCATTCATAAATCCCAAGGGCTTACTTTTGACAGTATTTATTTGGATATCGGCCGCGGGGCCTTTGCGCCGGGGCAAACGTATGTGGCACTGAGCCGTTGCCGCACCTTAAACGGGGTACACTTAAAAAAGGATATTACCGTGCGGGATGTGTATTGTGACCCGCGTGTGAAAGCCTTTTTTGAGTATGTGCGCGGCAATAAAGTGCTGGCTTAAAATAACCGATAAATTCCCGCGGCGGTTAGCCCTGCGCCTATTATTATTGCCACATATTCCATAAAACAACTGTCCTCACACATGGCTTCTTTAGGATTGGCGGGGTTAAAAGCAATTTTCTTGATGTCGCCTAATTTCGGCCGGCCGGTTGTCCACACGTTGCTTTGCACTTGGTGGGGTATTCCGTCAACTTCATACGATACTACGGCCGAATACATCCTAGCGCCTTTTTCCTGCTGGGAACGGTACGTCGTAATAATACCTTGGGTGACAATGTTTTTCTTAAAAAATCTTTTTTGCCGGATAACAGACCATAAACCAGGAATCCAAAAGGCCATTCCTGTAATTATAAAAATGAGGCTGTCTTTCATAATGCTCCTTTTTTTATTTAGTATAGCAAAAAAGCCCCCGCTCGGACGGGGGCTTTTTAGCAAGCAAGATAAGGCTATTTGTTGTACGGCGTTAAAGATTCCGCATAAATAGCGCGTACGGCTTCTTTGGTGGCTTTGGTGGGGGCAATCGCCAGGAGTCCGTCCAAAGACGGCGTATTGAATGTCAGTTCCACCAGTTTATCCACGTCTTCGGCCTTAAATCCTTCGTCCGCCAATTTGTGCGTGGACCCCACGGAGAACAGCCATTTTTCCACCCCTTTGGCAACGGTTTCTGCCTCGCACCCGCACCCTTTCAAGCCGGGCACAATGGGGGCCAACACGTCTGCCAACGTGGCCGGGCGGGCCGGGTAAATGTTTTTGAGTACCGCCGGCAATAACATAGCCAGCCCCAGGCCGTGGGTCAAGTTGGGGTTCACGCCGGAAAGCGGATGTTCCAACGCGTGCGTGTAGTGCAACATCCCGTTATCAAACGCAATACCCGCAATTAACGCCGCATAGGCCAAAAAGTAGCGGGCGGTTAAATCTTTCGGGTCTTTGAGGGCCACCGGCAGATATTCTTTAACCAGTTGCACGACAGAAATGGCCAAGTCAATCGCGTAGGGGGAAGTGAGCGTAGTGGTGGCCGCTTCTACCACATGGTTGACGGCATCAATAGACACATAGCGCGTCTGGTTTTCGGAAAGCCCCGCCATGAGGGCCGGGTCGTCAATGGAATAGAGCGGATAGAGGCAATCGTACGCGATGGCCGGTTTGAAGTTCTTTTCTTCAATGCTTACCACCGCAAAGCGGTTCGCTTCCGAGCCCGTCCCGTGCGTTAAGTTGATGGCAATAATCGGGGCGGCTTCGGCCGGAGTAAATTGGAACGTATACAAATCTTCGGCGGTTTTGCCCGGATGTTTCATCAAAATAGCCACGCTTTTGCCGGCATCAATGGCGGAACCGCCGCCGATAGCCAACATGGCTTTGGCCCCAAAATCCTGCGCCATTTTGGCGGCTTCGTTTACATGGTGCGTGTTGGGGTTCGGGGTCACTTTGTCATAATGCACATACGTAATGCCATGGGAGGCAAATGCTTTGGTGACGTAATCCCACGCGCCGGTTTTTTTATAGGCCCCATGCCCGGTGACGACAATAAGTTTATCTAGGCCGCGGGCTTTCAAGTCTTTGCAAATATCATCAATTTTGGCAATAGCGCCCACCCCAAAAAATACCGTGGTGCGGCTGCGTATTTCCCGTACTTCGTGAATGTTAATATCTTTTTCCCACATAATAACCCTCCTAAAATATGCAACTGCCTTCCCCCTTACTATAACATTTTCCGCCGACAGAAAAAAGCCCCCTTTTTAACTATATTTTACCCCTTTGCAAATTCCTCTAATTATGCCAAAATATATAAGATGACAAACCAAAAAGATACCGGCGTAATAGAACCGGAAGTATTGGACGAAAACGGACGCGTAATCAGCCGCCCGCAAGGGGACTCCCGCGCCCAAGACCACGCCCGCCCCAAAGGGGACAGCGGCGGATTTTTCGGCGGGCTTTTGGTGTTGGCATTCGGTTTTTTTATGACGTTATTGGTAGCTGTTTTTACCGTTTGCGTGCTACTTCCGCTGATGTTAGTAGGGCGGTTGTTCGGGTTTCAGGTGCGTGCGTTTAAGCGTTAGCGCCCCTCTTACTTAAAAATTTCTGCACGCCGCCGGATAATTTGCTATAATAACTAGGTACTTAATACAATTTGCTTTGGAGAGGTGGCCGAGTGGTTTAAGGCACAGTCCTGGAAAGACTGCATACGGGAAACCGTATCGAGAGTTCGAATCTCTCCCTCTCCGTATTTTAGTTTTGAATTATTAGCATAAATCCCCGTTAGGATTAACTCCCGACGGGGATTTTCTTTTACTCAACTTACAGCAGCCTCTTTTGCGCCGATTTTTGTGTTTTATTCGCTTTTTTATATTTTTATGCTGTCTTTCCGTCGGGGAAGTTGTTTGACGGCAGAATTCTTCCTCTTGTTCGCGCCAGTTGGACGTATGGATAGATAACACCCTTTTAAGAGTACAATCAGCCGGCTGGGTGCCATTGAAGATGGCCCGTACGATTTTTGGAGATAAAAAACTCAGTTCAAGGATTCGCCGTACATATTGCTCGGTCTTTTCTTCCCGTTGCGCTACTTCTTTTAGCATTTTACCCTCTAATATATCTTGGTGCCACTTAAATGCTTGTGCCAAAATGTTAATCAAATTAATATCTTTACGAGGGTTAGGTTTAATCTTTTGCCCTACCAATACTTTGGCTCCGTTGTCTATAATGCCTATGTGATAGTCCTCCGTATAAGGATGTTCTCGTTCGGATTGCAGCAGGTTCATATCTCTGTTTTCATAGAGGGCATTTAACAGTTCCGTTACTTGTTCTTCGTATATAGTGATTTTGATGTGTTTGAGAGATATATCCACCCGCTTGATAAGGGCTTGTTCTGTGTTGCGGGTGATTGTGTAGGAAGTAAGTTTATTTATAATTCCCTTCTGTTTCGCAATATCAAAACCTTTAAGATATGGATATATTTTGGCCTTATCCCGTATAAACTGGGCGAACCAGTTATCTATAAATTCTTCCAGCTTGGGTAAGGATATCTTACTTATTTGCCCTATTTTACTAGGATCCTTCTTAATAACTGCTTGGCTGACATAATAACGGTATTTCTTCCCCTGGCTCCCCGTACTCCAACTGGGGCTCATTACGTTGTCTTTATCATCGTATAACTTCCCCGCCAAAAGGCTTGTACTGGGGTTATAATGCTGCCGGTTGATACGGTTACTGCTCATAACCGCTTGGGCTTGGTCAAATAGTCCTATTGGAATTATGCCTTGATGTTCCCCCAGATACCAAGTACCTTTATGCCCGACAAAGCCGATATAGGCTTTATTACGCAAGATACAGTTTAAGTTCCCAACAGATATAGGGTGGCCTTGTTTATTTAACCACTCTTTTACAAGTGTGGTACTTTTGAGTTCAACATACTTTTTGAATATACTATTAACAAGTTTTACTTTTTCTTCATCCGGATATATCTTTTTATCTTTGCGGTAATACCCGAGTGGCGGTTTGCCGCCCATCCACATCCCTTTTTTCTTGCTAGCGGCGATTTTATCCCTTATACGCTCCCCGGTTACTTCCCGCTCAAATTGGGCAAATGATAATAACATATTGAGTGTTAACCGCCCCATACTGGTAGTGGTATTAAAATGCTGTGTGATAGATACAAAAGACGCGTTATGCTTATCCAATACCTCTACAATTTTGCTAAAGTCCATTAAACTGCGGGTTAATCGGTCTATCTTATACACAACAATTATATCTATAAGCCCAGCCTTGATATCCGATAATAATTGCTGCAAAGCTGGCCTGTTTAATGTACCGCCAGAGTATCCTCCATCATCATACTTTGTGGATAAAAGCTGCCAATTCTCGTGCTTTTGACTTTTTATATAGGCTTCACACGCCTCCCGCTGGGCCTGCAAACTGTTAAATTCAAGCTCTAAGCCTTCTTCGCTGGATTTACGTGTATAGATGGCGCACCGTATTTTACTTTTCATCTTTCACCCCAAAAAATACTTTGCCGTTCCAACTTTTACCTGTAATGGCTTTGGCAATACCCAATAGGCTTTTGTATTGTTTGTCGTTGTATAAATAGCCATTAGAGATAACTTCTACTGTATGGACAACTCCATTATAAGAACGCGTGATTTTAGATCCGGCTTCCAAGATAACAGTGTGTTTATTGACCGACACAGAAGCCTGTTTAACCTCATTAAAAAAGCCAAGGAAAGAAATTTTCTCCCGCTTGGCTTGTTCATACCAAATTAGATATTTAATGATTAGGCTGCGACGAATTGGCGGTATCGGCCGGTTGATTACTTCGGTCCATTTGGCACGCAACTGCTGAACAGTACAATGTGTATAGTCAGTCATATCCCCTCCTATACACATTACGGCTTACTATGGCCTAGAAGTCAAGTACAACAACATAAAAGGAATATAAGTTCGATTCCTGTTGGGCGCACTTTTTAAGCAAAAAACCGTTCTGAAAAAGAGGGTGGTATTTTTTTATCATTTCTCGTCGACAAATTACTCATTTTTACTCACTTTTCAAAAACCCCAAAAATACCCAATTTTGGACACACAAAAAGCATACTTTGGACAGTATAATTTTGCCATTTTCTCGACGAGGATTTCTATTTTCGGAAGCAAAAGTATGTCACAGTATAGCGCAAAAAACATCAGGTTCGGTGCGGAAGGTGGGAATTTATACATTTTGTGGTTCTCGACGAAGAAGTATGCAAAATGAGCAAAATTAGCAAAAACATCTATGAAACTAGTGGTCACAGTTTGGACACTATAACACTAAAAAATTCTATGCCTAATATCATATCGAACCGCCTTTTCTATAGTGACCATTCTACATACTTTTGGACACTATAATATTAAAATCTCTTGAAAAGAATTGCAGAAGTTTTTAAACTAAATACTGGCAATTAAAAGCGATAAGAGCCATAATGAATAGAAGGTCACAATTTTCTATAATGATAGTAAGGCCGGGGGGAATGTTTCTATGCCAAAAAAATTGAATAATAAAATTATTTGCGGTGATTGTATAGACGAATTAAAGAAATACAAAGAAAATTTCTTTGATTTGACAATTGCTGATCCTCCCTATTGGAAAGTTATAGGTGAGAAATGGGACTACAAGTGGAGAACAGAAACAGATTATATCAAGTGGTCCGAGAGATGGTTTAATGAAGTCTACCGTACTCTTCGTTTTGGTGGAACTTTCTACTTATTCGGGTACTTTCGAATGTTGGCCTTACTTGTACCTATTCTTCAAGATATAGGGTTTTCATTAAGACAACAAATAATTATTAACAAGAGTATTAAAGCCGTAGCTGGAAGAGCGACCAAAAACTACAAAATGTTTCCTAATGTAACGGAAAGCATTTTATTTCTAACAAAAGACAATATTCCCTATTCAAGGAACTTATTGAAAACGCGGCAACAGAAACTAGGATTTACCTCTAAACAAATCAATGATGCTTTAGGGGTTAAGTCAAATGGTGGAGGCATGTGGAGTATCTATACAGGAAAGAACATATGTGAACAATTCCCAACGAAGGAATTGTGGGATAAATTACAAACAATCCTTAAGTTTGATCTCTCCTATGAGAAAATATCGCAAACCTATAATGCCGAGATGGGTTTAACGGATGTTTGGGATGATATAGATTTTTATCAAGAAAAACGATATCATCCTACGCAAAAGCCATTAAAACTTATAGAACGTCTCCTAAAAGTAAGTTCTAACATAGGTGACAAAGTCCTAGATCCTTTTGGAGGTAGTGGTTCCACACTAGTTGCTTGTCGAAATCTAAAAAGACAGGCTGTAATTATTGAAATAAACGATAATTACATTAAGAAAATCAACGAGCGAATTAAAAACATTAAATCCTAATCTAAATTCCTGTGGATTTCTTGTGCTTTTTTGTTCCAATTTCTTTAATATTTTTGTCTGTATCTCGTAGTTCAAGATATTGTCGCATTTGCTCATCAATATAATCGGGTATTTGAATACCCTTTTGCTCTAATACCTTCCGCTCTTTTTTATTTAATAACTTCGAAGGCATGCCTTCAGAAGCTAAATTTGTTCTATCAGTATCAGGAGCTACATACTTGGTAATGTTAATTTTGGGATTGGCTGACAATCCATCTGTTATTATACATTCAAACGTTTTGATTGGATTGCACATGTAAAAAGGAAAATTATCCGGAAATAAATTTTTCGGAGCCGGATTCTTATTGAGATTGATTTTTTTGTGCTCCTTAAATATATATTCATAATAATTTTTCATTAAAGTTCTAAAATGTATACATCTGCGAGACTTTACCCAAACCTCAAATGCCCTAATTCTTAATGTATCATAGTCTTGTAACTCAAATTGTGGATAATCTGTAACAATAAAAATAAATCGTGGAGTTTCTTCTAACAACATACGCAACTCATCATCACTCTTAATTCCAATAAGCCATTTGGAATCGTTATTACGCTTGATGTTTTTTGAACCACAATATGGGCATGTCTCATCGGTTCTTAAAACGGTTTTTTGGCAGTTTTTGCATTTATCAGATTGATCTATTTTGCTACATCCTTTAACTTCAGATCCATCTACAATATCTTCGCCTCGCGCTCCCGTGGCGGTTCCTTTCATTCCACAAATGAGAGAGGCAAGATGTTGAGCGGGATAGCCAATTTTCAAGTTTGGAGTTTGATTTGTTATTTTTGCCCAATAGTGTGCCTTTTGTCTAGGGACAATTATCATATCCTGTATAAACTTTTTAATTTTAGCTATATTATCATTAATAGAGATTAAACGTGTATTTGGTTTCATAATTTTTATTGATTTTTGCCTCGAATGATATCTAAAAAACTTCTATTTCTTGCATCAGCATCATTTGCTAAATTAGAGGTAGATATTAAAAAACATGCCATATTCAAGCCAGGGTTAAACCCAAAGTAAAGTTTGTCATTTCCTCTGGAAAATACTGGCCTAAACTGTCCGCTTCTTTCAAAAGTTTTATCCAATACTTCATTAAAATCCATCACAATATACCCATAAATGTGTTGTATATTGGGAAAATTATCCTTCACAGCCCCCATATTGTCCCAGATTTCCGCAATTGCCTTGCGTTTTTCTGCTGTACTTGCGCCTGACGCTTTGAATTCCACAATTACACAATCTCTATATTTGGCCGTTTCTTGATCAGAGAAGGCAATAAACAAATCTGGACGTTTACTGTCGTCAATAGGATCTACTTGTTGTCCCCAAATTTTGTCCGCAATCCTACTATATTCCGTATCACTGGCCACATAAGAATATGTCATAAATTTATCATCTAGCAACCAAAGATTCGTATCCAAAACAGAGCTCTTAAAGGATGAAAACTTTTTCTTAACAAATAGATCATGAAAAAGCTCTTCTTGTGTAGCTTTATCTTCATTTAATTGTTTAAGCGCTTCTATAATTTGTTGACGAAATTTTATATATTGAGCCAGGTCTAAAGCAGCCATATATTCTATTCTAGAAGCAGCTTTTTTAAAATCATCTATCTGAGGTTTCTTTAATTTTGCCTTTCTCAGCGCTGTACACAGTTGCTTCACGCTTTCTTCTTTATCATACTCGAATTGTTTTTTCGATTTGTTAATAATTTCAGAAACGGAAGTGGCACCTATACCTGATCTATTCCTTTCGATATATTCAGCCAAATGAGGATTGTCATCTTTTAATTTTTCAATTTTGTCTTCATTCGATTGTTTGATTTCTGGATATGATTTTTCGATTACACGTGTAACCTTCGTTTTTAAGGCATTATTGATGTCTTTCCATGATAAAGGAGCATATACATCAGCTTCGTTGGAAATACATTCAAACATGTTCCGACTATCTCCGACTAATTTATCAAAATATTCGGAACACAAAAACATGATAGAGCTATCAGTTCCTGGCAAATTAAAAGCTACAGTATCTTCTTTTATTTTTGAAAAAGGAAGCACTGCTCTATTGTTAGCGCAATAAAAGTTTTGTCTTTTCTTTTTACCATCTTTTAAGAAATTATATTTTAATTCAAAGCTTATTTTCTGTTTATTAGGTGTCACATTTTCTGCAATGCTGAATTTCTCTGTATATAGATTTGGCAATTGGGCAGGATCAATTGTCGTTTTATTTCCTGACATTTCGTCTTCAATATATATTATTAAAGGATCTTTGTTATCTTTTTTGATCATTAAAGCAGGGAAGATATTAGATGATAGATCTTCTTTGATTAACTCAATATCAAGTGGAATTTTTTTATTGTCATTAAGTACATGATCAAAAGTAATAATAGTTTCATTTTCTTGTATTTTTTCGGAATGATGTGTTATTTGGTCAAACAGTTTTTGGGAGTTGTATTCATCAAAATTCGCATCGAATTTGAATGACAGTAAATCAAATCCTTTCTTCGTGATCATTTTACTACTAATGTGTACATCTCTAAAGATCTTTAACCATGTAAAACGGCCAACTCCCTTACATCCTATTTCGGCCTTTAAATCGGAGTAGTATTTACAAAATGATTCAATATTTTTGTCATTGAATCCTGCTCCATTGTCTTTGATAGTCACTCTCTCAATAAAAGGTTTGGCATCATTAGAATCAGTTTCATCAAATAAAGTATTCCTATCTGCTGCCAGAGATATCGTAATAACTGTAGATCCCGATTCAACGGCATTACTTACAGCTTCATAAATTGGCTGCATAAAAGAGACGTCTTTGAGATTTCTAAGAATATCTTTAATTTCCACCTTCATATTTTTAGTGTACATATTTTTATATCTTTAAAACAATATCATCACGATATTGGTACATAAGTGAGGCCGTAAACAAGAGCCAACCAGCCAAACAAGCCCCAAAATCGGCCTACAAACGGATTTTAGAGCCCTAGACCTAGGTTTCCTCGCGTATGGATTATTCTTAGGCACATAGGGCCGGATTCCTAAAAGTTGCCAATCCTTGCTATGCACTTGTGAAACTCGAACTAACCAAAGTGCCAAAATAATAATGGGGAGTGCTAAAACTGAGTATAAGAACTATGGTACCCTATAATGGACACGCTCTCGTCGGTAGTTTCCCGCTTGTTGGGCGCACTTTTAGAAAAAGAGGCATTCTCAGGCGAGAGTGGTTCTTTTTTTATGCTTTTCCGACGGTATTTCGTGAGCAAAATGAGCAAAATTACGCAAATCTTGTATATTCTTAGTGGACCCTGTATGGTGTACAGTAAACGTTAAAATTCTTCTTTTTCTCGTCGACAAAAGTGTAAATATACACGATTTTTCTGCAAACTATATCCGCACAACCTAAATTTCCGAAATTTTTTGTCATACTATAATTATTACTTCTCGTCGAAAAAGTATAAAAACTCCTAAAAAAATTCTTGAAAACTATGAATATACCGGGCACAGTTTGGACACTATATCCGCGTGGTTTTTCCGGTTGTCATGCGATTAAATTTCGCGCTTTTATTATGCCAAGTGCGCTTTTTGGTCACAGTAGTTCTGTAAATATTTTATAATGAAAGTATGAAGAATAAACCGAACCCTAACACCATTTTTCCATTACCGAATATTAACACACTTACATTTGTAAAACCTACGATTAAAAATCCGAATATCGTTGTAGGCGATTTTACTTATTTTGCGGATACTGACTTTGAGAAACACGTTACGCACCATTATGATTTTATTGGCGATAAACTCATTATCGGTAAGTTCTGCCAAATTGGTGCAGGCGTAGAGTTTGTGATGAACGGGGCAAACCACCAGATGAATGCCGTATCTACTTACCCTTTTTACATTTTCGGCTCTTGGGACCAATCCGTACCCTCTAAAGAAGACCTGCCGTTCAAAGGCGATACTGTTGTTGGCAATGATGTGTGGATTGGGCAAAACTCCACAATACTCCCAGGCGTGCATATTGGCGATGGGGCGATTATCGGTCTAAACAGCGTGGTAACTAGAGACGTGCCACCTTACACCATTGTGGCCGGAAACCCTGCTAAAGCCGTCAGAAAACGCTTTGATGATGAATTGATTGACCTGCTACTCAAACTTAAATGGTGGGATAAGAGTGTAGAAAAAATCAATGAACTTATTCCGCTTCTCTCTTGTAGTGATTTGGCCAAAGTAAAGCAAGAAATTAAACCCCTTGTGCATTAAAGCTACCCCGCCTACTTTTGGACACTATATTTTGGTTAACTTTGACAACTTATGTATACAAAGCTATACAAACGCTCGGCAGAAAAATGGCAGAAAGTAGCGATTTCGCAAAAAAAGCAAAAAAGTGTATATTCTTAGTGGACCCTCTATGGTGTACAGTAAATGATAGTTTTCTTTGTATTTCTCGTCGACAAAATCTAAATTATATACACTTTTTCCGCAAACTATATCCGCACAGCTTAAATTCCCAAGATTTTTTACATACTATAATTATTATCTCTCGTCGAAGAAGTCCAAAAACTACTAAAACTTTCTCGCAAAACTATGAATATACTGGTCACAGTGTGGACACTATAACTGCGTGTTTTTTTCGGTTACTGGTTTGCCATTTCTTGTGCTTTTATTATGCCTTGTGCGCTTTTTGGGCACAGTAAATAATCAAAATAAAGCA